>OBWR01000001.1_pt1 | contig 455774 bp, 427 predicted proteins | sample 1476521 | NCBI WGS metagenome assembly OBWR01 (sample SAMEA2580127, study PRJEB22360) | human gut metagenome | biome: human gut; feature: human-associated habitat; material: faeces | place: Denmark | collected 2008/2010
TTTCTATACAATAAACCACACATTTGTCAAGATACCTTAAGTTGATGACATTGCTATCTTGGAACCGGTTCTTTTATAATAAGCAAATTGCAGTATTTGTTATTATATTCGCATGACATGTAGATCCGAAGCACCAAGATGCAGAAATATATTACAGTATGTACAGGATGAATCAGTTATGCGCATACTTATGATTCCTTATAAAGAAAAGGAGTGTAAAACACAATGGCAAATGATTTAATTTTAAAGGTTGAAAAGGATCATACAATTTCTATGGACTGTGGTGGTATTAGAGAGACATACAGCCTGAAAGAAGCCCCGGATGCATCCTCTACACTAGTGGTGACAGAGAAAAAGAATATACTTCACAAAATGGATTTGGACACCGTACTCAAGAATCTTGATAATTCTGTAGATTTGCTAAATGTTGCATATCATGCGGTGTATGGCTTTGATGTACAAACGCAGATATGGGATCTGCAGAAAACATTGATGGATCTAAACGATAAGGGAATCAATGTGATTGACGATTTCGCAAGACAGTCCTCTGCTGTTATTCATGATTTGATTGGTTTCTTTGACTGGCTGACTAAGGGTGCGGAAAAGGTTGCAATCAAGAAATTGGAACGCTTTTCTGTAATTGCAGGTACAATGAGCAGACAGGCGGAGCAGCTGGCAAAGGACTATCAGAAAATGGCGGGGGATACTTCAGAAACCTTAAAAAACACTATTGACGAAAACAATCGCCAGTATGCACATCAGGATCAGATACAGAAGGAGATGGCGGATTTTCAAAGTGAGCAGGAAGCGGCGGATATTGCCCAACAGGAAATTAAGAAACGTCTGACCAGGCTGCAGACCGAATATGAGAAGCTTAGCAAGGCAGAGCTGGATGCTGAAAAGCATCAGCGTACAATGGACATCATGGGCGCTGTATTCTCATTTCTTGGCAGTGCTGCTTCTGTAGCAGCTGATGTGGCAGGGAAATCAGGTTCTACAGAAAGCTCAACTGAGGATAAGGAAAAGCTTGACACTGCACAAAAAGAAGCAAATGCCGCAAAGGATAGACTCGAAAGTCTGAAGAAAGAGAAAGAGGAACTTGTTAAAGCTCTTGAAACAGCGGATAATGATGAAAAAAGGGAAAGCATCAGGTCTGACATCCGTGCTAAGGATATTGAAATTACGGAAGCAGAAAAGCAGGTTAACAAAAAATCAAGTGCGCTTAAGAGCATTAGTGCAGCTTTACATGGTGTTTCTTCACAAATTGCCGAGCAGTCACAGAAGGAGAGCAGCGTACAGGAAAACCGCAGCAAGAGATTAACGGAAATCAACGCTGAGCTGATCCGTTTGGAAGAGGAACAGACAAAGCAATTAGCCAATCTTGCCAAATATACAAATCGACTGAAGACGATGGTAATTGAAAAAAACAGTGTGGAAGCAGCTGTTCGTTCCCTGATAGTTGCTGTATCCTGTTTAAAAAATGTTGTTGTTGCTGTTATGGACATCGCTTTATTCTGGACATCTATGGAAAAATGCTGCAAGGCTCTTGCCACATCTGATTTAAAGGATACAATTCAAGATCTTCAGGAAATTGACAAAGAAGAACGCATTGAATTTTATTACACAGACAGTGTTATGATCCCGTTACTGACGTATATGGTACAGTGGGCAGCTGTAAAAAGCATTTCCACAGACTTTATCAATGGTGCTGAAAATACAAGATTCCGTTTAAACGAGACAATTACAAAAGCAGATAAGGCTGAAATGAGCAGAGAACAGCACTGGGATATGGCTTCTAAAACAGCTGGTAATGTTGCAAATAACCTGAATCGGCAGGTTGCAGAAAGCAATAAAAAAATCAGCACACTGAAAGGCTAGCTTATGGAAAATAAAGATAATAGCGCAGATAAAAACATGAAAAAGACGGATTCAGCTAATCTGCAGCTGACAAAAATCATGGAACAGATTTTACAAATGCTGCAAAAAAATTCCATTCATATGGATCTTAGTGATGAGGATATCGCCAGGCTGGAACGACAGGAACAGAGCGTTTTGGATTCTTTGGAGCAGATCAGAATTCAGGCCGATGAGAACAGAAATAGGATTCGCCGGATATTTGATGAAAAAAAAGTACTATGTGACCAATTGAACGCAAATCTACCTGTTCTGTATGTACATATGGAAAGATTGAAACAGAAAAATCATGAGCAGGAGAGTATATATGAAGGTAGAAAGAATTTATATGATGCATATAATGCTTCCTATATAAGCAAACAAGAAGCATACAGCATAGCACAGGAAGAACTCGAAAGTGCCAGAAGAAAAGCAGAGAAACAAAATGAGCTGTTAAAAAGATGGTTCTGGGTACCCGGATATGGAGCTTATCTGGCTTTTGACAAGCTGCTGAATGATCAGGAAGCAGACACAGCTGCAGCCTATCGGGAATATTGTGCTTCCGGAGAAAGACTGGCAGCAATCAGTCGTGATTTGGAATCCGCAAAGTATGATTATCAATGTAGTCAAACAGAAAAAAATAATGTACAAAAGTCATATGATGATAAGGTAGATGAAATTAAAAAAGTACAGGGACAGCTTCACCAGATGAAAGAAGAAATGGTACACTGGGAGCTGATTCTCAGTGAAGTGAATGCATTGTATAACAAAATAAAAAATGCAAGTCTGGGACCTGATGAAATCATCGCAATGCAAGCCGAACTTATACAGCTTCAGCAATTATGAAGAAATTCATTCTATTCATTCTGATCATAGGCTGCTTTGGCTGTGAGAGTGCTTCGCAGAAAACATCCTGTGACTATGAGCTTGTTTTTGATCAGGCACTCGGATATGGTATCAATGAACACGATGGCACACCTGCTGCGATTTCAACACATGTGGCAAAGCGTAACAGCATCCTGCTCGCAAAATCTAAGGACTCCTGTTTCGATCAAAGCTTGCAAAAGGCTGCCAGAGCCACTCTGGACAATTCAGATACAAAGCATGATTATCATCCGGAGGAAACAAACAAAGATGAAATCCTGTTTTATATTCCATATACAGATATTCAACAGGGGGATATGCAGTTTGAGGTACAGATAGGGGATGCCTGCAAAAAAGAGAGTGTTAATACAACCGTTATACCAGTGAAGAAATTTCTGATTGTACCGCTTCTGACATCTAAGAAAAAAAAGGAGCATTCCGTCATGAATACCCAAATGCAAACCTGGCATAATGAGATATTAAAAAGGTTACCCTTATCCCGGAACGGATTGCAGCTGATACTGCATGATTCTTTGGATATTAGAGGGGATATGTACGATATGGACACATGGTTTGGCAGACTTCGTACCTGGAATCTGTTAAAGCATTTAAAAAATGAATTTGAATGCGATGGTGTTATCGGTCTATCACCGGAAAAAATGGATTTGAATGATCAAAAGGACGCTTTAAGCGGCTTTACGTTTGGTGCAGATACGACTGTTATACTTGAAAACGGTGATGAAACAGCAATAACGATGGTACATGAAATTTCACACTTTTATCAAATTGGTGATGAGTATGCTGGCGGTCAGTTGAATCCGGAGGTAAACATTCCGCCATATGGAATGAAAGGTACAGATATGCTTCATCCGGGTACTGCAGCAAGCGGATTAAATCCATATATTCATGGTGGGAAAAATGATGAAAAGCAGGGGAGTGGTACACTGATAACATCAAGTCAGATACCCTATGATAGTGTTGAACATAAACTGATCCGGCACGATATGACAAGCTATATGGGGAAAGACGGCTATGCTATGCAGGTATACTGGACAACCGGAATGATTTGGAAGCATTTGATACAGGAATGGAGAATTACAGAATGACAGAAAAAAGTAAAAGACTAAAGCAGCTGTTGAAGGTTATTGAAGATAAAGAAAAGAACTTAACGGATACTGAAAGAATGAATTATCAAAATCTAAAAATTCTGCATATTGGTATGCAAAGCAAACTCTATAAAATTATGCTGACATGGGACTTTGGATGGAATGCATTGCAGAAGAATCAGTATACAGATCTCCAAGAGTCTTTAGATGATGATGCTGATTTTTATAAACAGGCATTGAAATCTTGGATGAGTCTAAAGCCGGTTCCGGAAATCCCGCAGATAGAGGAATTTGTTGATATTTATGAGCAGTGGCTAATTGAAATGCTGCATCATGATATACAGGATGCTTTTCATAATATGATAAATGATCCGGATAAGGAAAGCCTACGCAGACTGATAACAGATTATCGGGATAAGCTTCAGCATATCTATATAGATGAAGAAAGCTGAATAATAAACAACAGGATGCTTGTGTCCTATGCTAGGGCCTTACTCACTCATATTCAATCATCAGGCTAACCGATTGTGCATAAATACAGATAAGGAGAATTCAACACTATTGTAGAAAAGCAATAGAATTTGAATTCTCCTTTTTACAAACACTCTAACGTAAGAAAAAACCGTATGGTACTATTATCATTTTTTATTCAAATAAATAAGGCAGCAATCTGTTAAACCTGATCTTTTAAAAAAGAGCGATATCTGCGATTGACGATTAGACATTCCTCATTATCTAGAGTTATGCTCCGGTGGCAGTCTTTTTCAATACGAACAGATTTTATATGAATTGAATTAACCAGAGTGCTCTGATTTATTTGACAGAAGCCACAATTATGCAGTTGCTTTTTTAATTCTGAAAATCGAAGGTAACAGCGATAGACATCTTTTTCTGTATAGATATATACTTTATGATCTATATTCTCTATATAATATATCTCGTGACAGGTGACAAGGTAAAGATTATGCAGTTCATCATATACTTTAATTCGTGAACTGTTTTTCTGTAGATAAAGGATTACATTATAAATATAATTCTTGTTTCTACTGCACGCCCGCAGTATAATTGTGTCTTCTGTTATGGTATTATCAATCTGTATTATAAAATTCATTTGAAATCCCCTCCCATATGTAATCTATCGTAATGATTTTAAACGCGAAATTTCAGAAACAGGCAGGATGTTACCAATCGATCACCATAAGTTACAATATCATGAGGGCTGCATAAATAGTAAACCACTAAATCTAATAACAAACCAATTGAAGCAGATCGTTTTTATTAATTTCAGTTCATATATATGATCGGAACTAAATTATGTAATTTCAGTTGATAATCCTCCATAAAGAAATACATAAAAGGTGAGTTACATAAAGGATTGATCCAATGAAAATTCTTATTATAGTGTAACCATACAATGGATGAAAGCTCTTTATCATGTAAGGGATATCGGCTTTATAAAATAACTAAATAATCATGAAAGAAAAAACTGACAGATGCTGTCAGTCTTTCTATTTTCAGTTAATCATCAATTGCAAAAGGAGGACGTGTCGGATCGAAGTAATCACTATTTGCACGTTCAAATGCCTGCCTGTTTGCTTTATAGCTGGCTGCCCCTAATTTTGCAATCAGTAACTCTGCAGCCGCTTTCATATCATCAATGCCGCGCCCGGACTCTGTGATAGCTTCCCCATGAACACCAACCTCTGCCATACCGATTGGGTAATTAAACACAGGGTGCCAGTGAATAGCGACGGATGGATTGATCTTCTGCATGAGTGGCAGCTCCTGGCGTAATAATACACTGGCGTTGTCAAGCACGCGGAAATATACATGAACCGGAAGCCGGCCGTATTGAGAAACAAAGGTTCTGGAAATAATATTCCATAGTGGTGCTTCCAGATTCCATAAAGTAGTAATTGGCATCGTGTTTAACAGCTTACCGAGAACTGTCTGTTCCAGAGGACAGCGGCTTTTTTCATAAGAGAAAATGCTCAGATCAATACCGCCTGACCATAAAGCAAGCTCACGACCTCCCGGTATTATCAATAAAGCTCGAAGCTGATTGGCGAATTGCTCAAACTCAGGATTGGTGGAGCGAACGACACCACGTAGGAAACTCATGTAATTTTCATTCGCCCGTTTCTGTTTATCAGAACTGGAAGCTTTGGCAATTTTTTCAGAAAAGTAAATGTAATTCTCCTGATAAATTGATTTCAGAGGTTCTGGAATTTTGTACTTCATCAACAGGGCATTGAACTGGACAGCATCTTTGATAATTTCGGCTTCTTTTTGAGCATCCTTGTTCAGTTCTCTTTGGTGACGAAAGCCATCGATCAGTAGCTTCCACAATGCTTCTGCTTCCGCAGCTGTTTTCCTTTCCTTTTTCATTACTTCTAAAAATGCCTCGTACGACGGATGTGACAGAGGATCCCGGTTCATAGTGATAATAGGATCCATGTTGGCCATAGCCAAACTTTTTAATATTGTATCTTTTATGTACATAATATGTACCTCCTAATGACTATTATTGTAATGATTTTCAGATGAATGGAATCTGAATGTGTGAAAATGTCCAAATTTACTGCAGGATAATGCAATTCTGAGTTATTAATACAACGTAAGCAGAAAGAAAAGGTTAAAACATTTGCTGACGGATCACCAGAAAGTATCCGTATATTGATACATACGATCATATTTTTATGCTTCATAAACTCCACTATACCGTAATAATTTATTCATGATATAATATTGTCCAAAAGGGGGAGTAATATGGCTTTGAATGTCGTTATTTGTGAAGATGATCATCTGGATGCCGTCGTGCTTCATGAAGCAATTCATAAAGCAGAAAAAAGGTTCTCCTTTGAATGTCGATTAACCCTTTATACATCTGGAGAAGAGCTTCTGCATTCCCTGCGCCTGAATATTCCATGTGATCTCATCATTATGGATATCTATCTGAAAGAGGAGAATGGTGTGCAAATCATTCAACAAGCCCGGCAGCTACAGGAATCCCTTGAAGTTGCGTTTCTCACAACCAGTAAAGAATATGCACCGGAAGCATTTCAGTTAAATGCAATTCATTATATTGTGAAACCCTTGACAGACTTTCAGATACAGGAAATGTTTCGTCGTTATTTTGAACGCATGCGCCTGCCTTTGCACACATTGAAGCTGCAAACAGAACGAACTATATGCGAGCTGCCAATTCATCGGATACAAAAAATAGAAAGCAGAAACAAAGGGGTTGAAATATATCTTTCCAGAATGGAAAGTCCGTTCTTCCTTAATATGCCATTTGTCCGACTGGAAGAAGAAATACAGGAAGAAGAGCTGATTACCGTAAGTCGTGGCTTAATTGTAAACCTGTCCTTTATCAAGCAAATTTACCGTGACGGAAATTGTCTGTTAAGAGACGGTACAACGATTATCATAAGCCGCCGGAGAAGAAGTCAGGTATTACAGAAATATCACGATTATCTTTTTCAAAGATCAGAAGCTGGTACACTGTTATGTCAGTAAATCTATTATTCTTGCACTTTGCCGGCTTTTTACTGCAGACTCTGCCGTTTGCTTTCCTTGCCTGCCTGCCGTTTCTCAATCATCTGATTTATGGCGGGAAAAAGCAAATTCTATGCTTTTGCTCAGCTGGTCTCACTTTTGCAGCCCTGGTGTTCACCCTCCTTATGAATTATCTATATACCAGGGATGGAAGCGGCTTTGCGAATATGAGAGGCGCAGCTGATATGTATTTTCTGGTAGTTTTGCTGATAACAGCCGGATATATCTATCGTCACACACAGGAGCTATTTATAAAAAAACTACTGGTTTATATGACAGTCATACATTACGGTGCCGTCATCTTTACGTTCGTAACACCATTCGTTAACATAAGCTCTTCCATATTTTATGACCCTACGTATACAATTTATAATAAAAATGTAGGTGTGAATCTGCTGTTACTCATCGTAAGCTATCCTCTGGTTGCACTGTTTATGAGGAATACCATGGCTCGTATACTCCCTGCGATGGATCGTGCTGCAGCGCAAAGAGGCTGTCTGTATCTTGTCTCTGTCATGTTTCTTTATTGTCTTTGTATTTTTACGATGACGAATCGTACGGCCGGATTCCTCGATGACAGGGATATGCTGCTTTTTCTCACATCAGTGCTGGCTACGGATGCAATCGTATATTATATGTATTTTTCCGAGCTTAAGGTCTCACTAACAAATCAGGAGCTAAATCAGCAGCTGGAATCCTTTCAGACGCAATATGAAAAAATTACCAGCAGTATCGAGGATGCGAGAAAAATCCGCCACGATCTGCAGCATCATCTGAATGTAATCCGCTCAATGCTGCAGGAAAACAGGCTGGAGGATCTGGATTGCTACCTCACACAATATACCCGATCAATTGATGAAGTCAGTCAACAGAAATATACAGCCTGTCCTTTGCTTGATAGTATTCTGAATTACTATATGCAACGCTGCGCAAGTGCGTGTATACCCATAGAGATAGATGCTGTTGTTGTGAAGGCGCCGCCAATCGAAGCGATTGACCTAACTGTTCTGCTGGGGAATGCACTGGAAAATGCGATACAGGAAAGTGAGCTGACAGAACTGGCAGATATTCAAATCTATATTCGTTATGTGGATGAGTATCTATTGATTCGTGTGGAAAATGAATGTAATTACAAAGCCGATTCAGGGATGATAGTGCCTAAAAAGCATTCACAGAAGCATAGCTATGGCATGATCAACATGAGAACGGTATGCGAAAAGTATGGTGGAAATGCAGCTTTCTATAAAGCAGACACAAAATTTATCGCAAGCTTTATCCTGTATCCCTGATTTCGAAAAGCAAACTGCCTTACTGGCAGTTTTTTCTACCGAGTGGTAATGTATGATGTTTAGATTTGTCATATAATTAACACATGAAAGTGTGCATATGATCTTGGGGGATATTAACAGGGGTGATGTTTCATGAACCATACAGGCATACTTACGTTCCTTTTCATTGATGTAGAAGCGAAACAGCGTCAGATAATCACAGATGCCTGTGTTGCTGGCAGCGGATATTCACTTCACAGCGTACAAATGAATTTTTTGCAGAAAAAACCGGTTTTTCCTTCTGAAAAAAATTTTGATTACATCGTTCTGCATGCGGATACTCTTCAGGAAATAAATCATAAGATTATGGCACTGTTCTCCTGTTTTAAAAAGGCAAAAATGATCTTTCTCTGTAACGATAGTGAGGATTTCTTCACGATGCAGCTTTTTCCCTGGTTCTTTGTCCTTCGCTGCTCCCACATTGCACAGGATTGTGTTGCTCTGAAAGAAAAACTGCAGTATCTGTATGAAAAGGAAGAATGCTATTATTTCCAACACCCGGATACACAGCGAAAACTACATATACAGGATATTTACTTTATCGAATGCAATAAGAACTATCTTTATATTAATGGGCGGGAAAACTGTTGGAAGGATCGCGCGACGATAAAATATGCACAGGATACACTATCCTGCCATGGCTGTCTTCTGATCAATCGCGGCGTAATTGTTAATCCAGCTTACATCGAACAAATTCATGGGAATCAGATCACGATGCGGAATCAAAGAGTTCTTTATATCAGTCGTGGTAGAAAAAAGGAAGTCTATCAAAAATGCAGGCTGCATATCGCAGGTGTTTAATATTGATTAAAGAGAGTCAATCATCTGTGCCACCTTTTCTAGAATAAAGGATACGATTGTACCGTTTCTACGATAATGAAGCGCACATATTTCCTGAGAATCCATATATATTTTAGATGTGGACCATTGAAATTCCAAAGCCGGAATGGTGTGGTTTTCGAAGGCATCGTATAGCACATTGTGCATTACATCAAACTGAAAGACAGGCTTTGGATGTCCTGCCATATATGCGTAGCTGTCATTCATTAGATCAGTTGTTATCCTTTCGATGGTATTCATCAGAAGATCTTCTTTATTGTTTGAAAAGGCATAACGATACATCAATTCACCAAAGTCACCTGTCCCGATAGGAACAATCCGGGAGCTAAGTATATTGACAAGGTGTTTAGATAGTATTTGAAGAAAGGTAGCCTTCTCTGCTTTGATTTTTATTAATGTGTAGTTCTTTCCTTTATAGAACATCTCCATAAGCAGTGGAGATTTGGTTGTAGAAAGTACAACCTGGTCGTCAGGCATTTTGATTGAAAAGACTGAATTTGTGTAGCTTAACATGGACGGGGAGTAAAGCATTATGAAAGGGCTTGTTCTGTCATGCTCTATTAACGTATCAGTAAAAGATAGAAATGAACATTCTGCATCAATAATGTGAAGTCCAACTGCAGAAAATATAATGTTGTCTGCGTGGAGATCAACTATTCCGGTAACGCTTGCAATCGCCTGCAAAGCACCAAGCTGAAAATAGTTTCTTTTAGCGGTATCTAAATCAAGTGGTTCTGTTTTTGGAGCGCCTAAAGGAGAAATGACTTCCTCCATGTGTGATACAGGATCAATGCACATTCCTTGAAATTGCATCTCAGGATCTGTTATTAAAAGCTCTCCTGCTTCCTCTAAAAAGCCATTTTTGCCAGCGAGCTCATTATCTACCTCTAGTGGACGATTTTTATAGACAAAAATACCGCCCGAAGCATTGATAAGAAATACGACCTGGCGTCCCTGCAAATGTGGATCGCTGCCAGTAGGCTTTATCAAATACTTTCCATGGAATTTGTTGTAAATACTCTGAACATAATCAGTGGTTAATTGAAGCCTGCGTAAAAACATTTTCATATCTATTTCTGTAGCTGCAGCGTCAGCAGTATAAACCTGTCCATCTATGACAGTTAGAATATATTCTGTAACATTCAGATTACATCCAAGCAAAACATCACTAATACTGGCTGGTATACAGCAGTGTACAAGCTTTGATATACAATCATTAAATAAAGTAAAAGACTTTTCACCTAATATATTATAGATGGAATCTCCGAGGTTTGCCATCGTAATATTTTCAGAGACCATAATATCTGACGCGCACATAGGTATCTGCTCTTGAAAAAGAGTAGAAAATGCAGCAATATTATCTTGTTGCATAACCAGTAAATCAAAGGTATCTATAACAAGGGCAGGGATTTTTGAAAATGCACTTATGAGATAATCAGAAGCAGAAATACCGAGTATATTAGTAAAATTTAAAAGTGATGGACCTAATTCAGGGTAACGATTTATAAACTGTATAAAATCCATATATATTGGTATGTTAGCTTTAAATGGGAATGTCTGAAAGAGATTGTGCAGGTATGAAACAGAAGCAGTATCGGTTCGATAAACAAATTCAATAATGGCATGAAGTGTTTCTGTAGTTATATCATCAGAGTCTGCATCCTTAAAGAAGGCTTTGAGTTCAGGATACAGGGGATTGATGTATATAACGCCAGCCTTTAGTATCTGGTCTATAATTTCCTGATCGGTAATGGGGGCCATCTGTATAATATTTTGCTGCTTATGCATCGGTGGCTTACGCTTTATAACGGCATTGTCTGCCCCCTTTTCCAAAACACTACTGCTATTGATATAATGATTTCCTCGCTTTTCCGTGACATCTACGAGCCCTTGCTTTTGTTGGATAATGTGAGTAAGCTCATGTCGCAGCAGGTGTTCTTTTCCGGAAGCGATATCTATCTGATTATTATGTGCAATGGCGTCAGCCATGTATTGCTTAGGCAAGGAAGAGTTATAATGAATCTGTACATCACTGAGATCAATGCTGCTTTTTTGTTCGAATTCTGTTTGCAAGACAGCACTCATATCTTTATTCCGACTGCTTTTCTTGAAAGATTTATATACCATCATAATCAGCTCCTTGTCTTTATTATACACAAGAAATATCCGATTTTTATATGTGTGGGATGAACGGCATACAAACTGGGATAAATGGTTCAGTGTTTATGCAGTTTGCGTAGCTACTGTTCGTCCCAGCATATTACCATTCGTCCCAGATGTAGGAATTTAATCGGCATTTCTGATAAAATAAAACCAAGGATATATGTTATTGCAACAGGGGGGTGATACAGCATGCAGAAACAGAAAAATCGTTATTATCATGGAAAGATGCTGCGCAGCGACGACTTCATATGCGAACAGGCGTATATGCTCGACCAGATGAAAGCACGTACACATGCAGCGCTGGGAGACGGGATTCTATATGGTCTTCATCTAAGCAGGCAATCTGACGAGCGTTTACATATCAGTTCAGGCAGTGCATTGGACAGCACCGGCAATTTTATCCAACTGGAAGAAGATATCACGATCACCTTGGAAGAACTGGAGGGCTTTTCACAGATCAATACAGATGCTGGCTGGATAACACTTCATCACAGGGATGAAGCAGTTGGAAAAGAATTTTGTGAGCTTCCAAGCACGGATCAGCATGAGGAATATGGAAAATGGGAGGATCGATGGGAACTGCACATACAGGAACAGCAGCCTCCGGATTATTTGGATGAACAGATATTCAAGCAGCAGGTGATTTACGAAGATACGAAGTATAAGCTGTATCTGCACATTCCCTGCATGCTGCCGCAAAACGGTGATGTAGAGCTGCTTCTGCAGCTGGAACAGAAGCAGGAAGCGCCCTTACATCTGGCACTGACTTTACGATCAACGCTATATCATATACAGACAGTGGAACTGCATACAAAAGATAAAAAGAAAGAGCACAGCATACCGGTTTTGTTAAAGCGAAATCACACAGCCGGTGCACATTATGCGGTATTCCATATCGATCAGCTGCAGCTGGAGCAGCATAGTGTTACCATACCTGAACAAACCTTTGAAATTGAAATGGTGGAGGATATGAAAGCTTCTCTGGTAAAACGGCTGATGGAAAAACCCTTTGTATTTCAGAATGAGCTTATTCTCGGATATGTGGAATTTAAGTGCGAACACGATCGTCTTCATATTCAAAAGGTGAACGAAACAGGAAGGATTGAATGCCAGAGACCACAGCTGGATATGGTTGTGGAGGAACTGAAACGAAGGCTTCGCTGGACAGATAAACAGGAATCTCATATACCCGCTGATCACCAAAACGTGAAGGAGGCCTGTGGCATTCTGCATTTTCAGTGTGACAGACTGCATCCGGTTTTCTACAGTGATGAAATCAGTCATGGTCTTGGTCCCGGAGAAATTCAGATGCAGATTTCAATCGAAATTCAGAGTCCGCAGGATGCACCGGGATATCAGAAGCAGCTGATCAGCGGTGACTGCTCTCTGTTTCAACCGGAAGAAACGCTGCGCTGGGCAGTGCGTTGTTATCCATGGACCGGCAGCTTTCAGGCGGCTGTATCTGTTTCCGAATCCTATTATGAACAAAAGCTGATTGCACACTGGTATGCCAGAGCATGGGATATGCAGACTCAGAATGTAACGGAAACCCGTCTGCTTCGTCTGGAGCCTTCCACGATAGCATGCAGACCGCAGGATGTCTGTCACTTCACAGCGGTGTTTGACAGGGAGGAGGATATAAGAGAATTGCGATTTTCCCTTGATGATGCCAGTGCAGGAGAACTGCAGGAGGATGGAACCTTTACTGCCGGACAGAAAAGCGGTATGTATCAGATTCGTGCTCATTACCATGATCAGCAGGTTGCCGCCTACGTAAAGGTGATGGAAGCACATGAGTGAAATTCATCTGGAAACATGGAAGCATGCCGGCATCCTGTATAAGAATCCGTCCTGTACCGCACACCTGTATGAACAGGAAAATAAAAAATACCGGGTGTTCTGTATTGCGCAGGAACAGCTTCAAAGACCCCTGATTTATCTATGCATGGAATACGAATTGCTTTACGGCTTTTATAAGGGCAGCTTCTGTCTGATTGAGCCGTATCAAGAGGCATGCTCCTTAGCCGATTGGCTGAAGGAGTTCCATACCATACAGGAGCGTATTATCATATGCCGCAGCCTCGTATTTGAAATCATGCGCAGAAAGCTGCCGGAGCGTCTATGTGACCTTACGCTGGATATCTACAGTATCGGTATTACACCGGAAAAGGATGTTGTTTTATTCCTGAATCCAAACTTCTCGCATCTGCAGCATCCACTTCACACAACCTGTGTATACAGAACCTCACGGCTTTTGGCAGATATCCTGTCGCAGGCAAAAGAAACCCGTCGGTTGCACCGATATCAGAATCCAAAACAATATCAGGATTTTGTAAAGAAGGTGGCACAAAGAGACTATCACGACTATGCACAGCTGATGAACGATCTAGTGCATCTGGAGGATGCATTTATCCTGAAGAAGCGAAATTGGAGCTTCCTAATCCGTGTCTGCTGTATCATCATGGCAGGAATTGGAATTCTGGCACTCTGTGGCATTGGGATATATAAATATATGGAATGGAGCGAGCGGACCTATGACGGTTTGCAGCGCATCGGAGAAGAGCGTATGGATCCATGAAACGAAAGCGGAGAAATGAAGACTATATTCGCATATTCCATCTGTATGTTGATCGAAAGATATTCATGCTGCTGTTGCTTCTCATCCTCAGTACTCTGATTTTTCTCTTTCACAAGGATTTGCAGCAGCTCTGGAATCGGATTACCAATCAGAATATGGAGGCAACCACCTTTTCCTATCATGATTTGAATCTGGCAAGCTATCAGGGAAATGTCAAAATACTGAACAAAGAAGGCAGGCTCACCTATGAGGGCATGTTTTCAAAAGGTGCCTGTAATGGCAAGGGTACCTTATATGATGAGCACGGACATAAAATCTACACCGGAGAATTTATCGATAATGTCATGGAGGATAAAAGCGGAACCCTGTATTTTGACAAAGGCGAAATGCGGAAATATATCGGTGAGGTACATAACAACCGTGCAGATGGAGATGGCAGAGCCTATCGTAAAACTGATGATACCTACAAGCTGCTATATGAAGGAAGCTTTGTCGATGGGGAATTTGAAGGCAGGGGCATCTATTATGATAAAAACGGCAATATTGATTATGAAGGAGAGTTTCTTGATAATATGCGACATGGGCAGGGAATTTTATATGAGGAAGGTGCCTATACCCGTAAGGTCTATCAGGGGGAATTTGCGTTTGGCAGACCGCAGGGAACCGGTACGCTGTTTGATACCTTCGGAAAAGCCTATTATACAGGTGCTATGCATGAAGGGCATATTAATTTTACATCCTTTCTCCCCTCCACCCTCGAAGATATACAAAACAGCTTCCTGCTGCCGTATCAGATTTATGTATATGAAAACACGACAGCAATCGTCTATAAGACAGACCTGCTCTCACTGGCCTTTTTCACAAAATATCCGTTAAAGCTGGAAAAGAGTGAAAAGGAGTGGAAGCTGAAGGATAAGCAGGAGGCAAAGGACATCGTGATATCCTCTGTCATGATGGTGGATAACAATATTGATGACCCCAACACCGGGACAGATCCGGATAAGATTGAGGCGTCCTGGCAGAAAAAATACAGGCCGCATACGGTGACTGGTCTGATGGATGCCTATGATGTGATTGCCCTACGGCTAACGGAAAACAAGGCATTCAGGGAGTATCGCAAATGCACCAGTCTTGTAGACCATAAGAATAACATACAGGAATTGCAGTATCATCTGCAATTAGATTTGACGAAGCGTGTGTTGTATCCTGTCACAGAACTATCCATCGGCTATGGCTATCCAATTTATGAGGATAAGCTGCTTTATACAATCATGCTGGAAGAGGATGCGGCAGCGAAAGAAGAAAGTGAGAAATTCGTAAAATGATCCATGAAGTATCCAGAACAATCTGCCGGCATTTAGTGGAACAGCTGTATCCGGACTATCTGCTTGACCGCGACGGCGTGCAGCTCTGTATTCCAAGGCACGAGCATCAGGATGTACAGATTGGTATCTATCTTTATGATATCAGCGAATACTCCATCACCGCACAGCGCTATGCCAGTGTGGATGGAGATTCCCGTGTATTTCCTCCGAAACTGATGGAGCTGAGCTATCTGATCTTTGTCAATGAAGATGCACGCTTTGGCGGCTACAACAAGGAACAGGAAGAGATTCTGTATGAGAAAATGATACAGACCTTTCATGACTTATGCATGCTGGATGTGAATGCCGCGCAGATACCGATACAGTTTGTCAATATGGAGCTTGATTCTAAAATCCATGTATGGGAGAGTCTTCATCAGCCTCTGCAGCCGGCTTTATATCTGCGGGTGGCTCCGGTGGAGATTGCTTCTCTGCAATCTGAAAAGGTCAATATCGTACGGCATGTCGATGTTGTGACAGAAAGCAGAAACAAAGGAGGAGATTGATATGGGTGCGATGGTGACAAGTGGTGCGGTGATGAAATGCTCCTTTGGTATCGCGCCTTGTCCGTTTCAGGCGATGGCGAATGCCACGGTTCTAAGCGGGATGCCCGCAGGGACCATGCTGGATATCAGTCCCGCAAGTATTGCCACGTTTGGCATGTGCCAGAGTATGGCAAATCCCACGGTGGCGAGTGCGACGGCGGCTGCACTGGGTGTACTGACGCCGATGCCCTGCCTGCCGATGATTGCGGGACCTTGGATGATCAGCAGTCCCACGGTACTGGTTAAGGGAAGTCCCGTGCTTACAACCGATGCAAGAGCTATGTGTGCATATGGCGGCATGCTTCAGTTTATATCCAGTCCGGCACAAAAGGTAATGGTAAAGTAAGTATGATATATTTAAAGAAGGAAATGCCTGAAAAAATAACAGCTATTCCAGCATATTTGAAATCTCAAGCTGAAAGAAAATCAGGCTGTGATCTCTCAAACGTGAAGGTACACTATAACAGTACCAAGCCTGCAGACTATCAGGCTGTTGGAATTGCACAGAAGAATACCATTCATCTGGCGCCTTTTCACGAGAATAAAATCAAGCATGAGGTTGTACATATCGTTCAACAAAAGCAGAATACATTTCCTGTTTGTCAACAGCGAGGCAGTGTAGTTTCAGATAGCAGATTGGAGCAGGAAGCAAATCAATTCATTATCCACAATACTTCCGATACTGTACAAAAGGATGTGGTCCAGCGGTTTGTAGTAATCCACGGGAAGACATATAATGATTATACAATGCTGGATGAGATTCATCAGGCATTGATCGGATATACATATCGAAATGGGTTACCACCGGCAACAAAGAGAATGTGTGATTATTTCAAGAGCAGAGTGTACTCTACGTTTGATTATGGGTCCTTTCCCTCTATGCGTGCATTCTTTGCCAATATGTTTATCCCAAGTTACACACCCCTGCTACTAGCACCTGTAAACTGCTATCAGGGCAATACGGCAGGGGTTATCATCAATATGAGCGGGTATCGTGCAACCGATAATACCAGTGCAGATACTGCTGGTGCAGCAGCAGGATATACAAAAGCAATGGCAAACGCAGCTGTACCTGGAGTCACCTATGAGTGGCACCATGGTCTATATAACATGGCTGCAAATCAGTGTCAGATGATCCTGGTAGAAAAAAACTATCACAGTACAACAAATCATATCGGTGCTTGTTTTTACTGGTCGCAGCATAACGGCTGTGATTACAGATAAAAAAGCTTTACGAAACAGAACGAAGGAGTTTCAAAGCAGAACATAGGAATTGAACATATACGTAAGCGTATAGTTTAAGGTTAAAAGGAGGAGTCACAATGGCAGAATATTTATCACCGGGCGTATACGTAGAGGAATTTGACAGCGGTCCGAAAGCGATGGAGGGTGTCAGTACATCCACGGCAGGCTTTATCGGTCTGGCAAGGCGGGGACCTGTCACAGGAAAACCGGTGTTGATTACAGGGATTTCGCAGTTTCGCAGCGTGTTTGGAGGGTATCTGGATGCTGCTGTGAAATATCGGCATCTGGCATATGGAATTGACCAGTTCTTTACAAACGGAGGAAGCTGCTGTTATGTTATGCGTGTCGCAAGTGCTTCAGATACAACTGCGTCCATGGAATTGGAACAGGACGGCGTTGCACTGCATTTAAAAGCCGGCAGCGTTGGTGCGTGGGGAAATGAAGTACGTGTTACCATGCAGAAGCAAAGACTGATTAAGACCAATATTCTTGAAGAAGCGAGGGATGAGCAAAAGCGCATCGTTCGTGTGAAAAGCATCAGCGGATATGAGGCCGGTGATCTTGTGGAGCTGGTATCGGGGGATGGAAAAGAATATAACCGCATCGTCAGTGTGCGTGAGGGCGAGCTGGAACTGGAGCGCAGCTTTACGCTTCCTTATGTGGATAACAATCTGCTGCCATCGATATTCCTGCACAGAATCGGCTTTATTCTGCAGGCGGAATGTGATGGTATGGTGGAAACATATAATGTGACATGGAATACGGCTGCAGCAGATTTCGTCAACCGCGTTATGACAAAGGGTATCCTGTTACAGGGGACTTTCACAATCGAGGAAGAAACGGTGGAAAAGCTGGAAGCATGGCTGTCGCAGTTCCAGTTGAATGATGCGCTGTATACCGGCTTTTTGAAGGATGGAAAAACCGTTGTGGAAGAAGGTGCCGAGCTGTTTCTGGGAGAAGATAAGGGACCTGGAAAACGCAGCGGGCTGGAGGCCTTCAAGGAAGTGGATGATGTCAGTATTATGGCGATACCGGGTGTAACGATTCCAGCGGTACAAAGTGCACTTGTGGCACACTGTGAAGCTCTTGCAAACCGTTTTGCGATACTGGATATGCCGTACGATACACGCAGTGTGGATGATATGCAGACGCATCGATCTTATTTCGATTCTAATTACGGGGCGATTTATCATCCATGGCTTCAGATATATGATCCACTTCTCAGAACAAGCGGTTTCTTCCCGCCAAGTGCAGCCATGGCAGGAATCTATGCCCGCACAGATAATACACGCGGGGTGTTTAAGGCACCGGCAAATGAGGTTGTACGCGGCTGTACCGGTCTGAGTGTAAATTACAATGAAGCAGAACAGGGAAAGGTGAATCCGAAGGGCATCAACTTGATTCGTTCATTACCTGGTCAGGGAATTCGTGTATGGGGTGCCAGAACCATGTCCAGCGATGCATCATGGAAATATATCAACGTACGCCGTCTCTTTATATATGTGGAGGAAAGTATTCGCACCAATACAAGCTGGGCGGTGTTTGAGCCGAATGATGCTAATCTGTGGATGCGTGTGGAGGGAACGATTCATATGTTCCTGAATACGCTTTGGAGAAGCGGAGCGCTGGTCGGTTCCAGTGAGGATGAGGCATTCTTTATCAACATCGGTCCGTCAACCATGACACAGGATGATATTCTGAATGGTCGGCTAATCTGTGTGATTGGTATTGCACCGGTACGTCCGGCAGAGTTCGTTATCTTCCGTATTACACAGAAGATGCAGGAACTGTCATAAAATGAAACAACGGGGCTTTCTTAATCGAGAGGAGGCCATGCAGGAAGCCTCAAATGCTTACCATGGCGCAGATTCCATCCTTTCAGTTCATCGTGCTTCCAGTTTGCCCGGGAATATTCATGCACAGGCGTTTACGCGGTTCCCTGAAATTCACATGGCATCAACTGCTGAATCATGCTTCACACATGAGCTTGGTCACGCAGTACAACAGATGATGTCACCAATTACAGCAAATAAGCATATAAAGGGGAATGCAATACAAGATCATGCATTCCTGGAGAAAGAAGCAGATACGATTGGTGACTGTCTGAAGCGGATCCCTGTAAAGCAGCATGCAATCGCCCATACAAGTCCGTCCGTACCTGCATCTGCAGTATTACAGCCAGCATGGATTCTTGAAGAAAATGGGGATTGCAGCTATCGATTGGAGGATTTAAAACTGACATGGTATCAAAATAAACAACAGCCAGATAAGCTTTATTATATAACAGATGATGTATCCAGTCCTTATGCCCCTTTAAGCGGAAAAAGTAATGCAGCAACCTGGATTACGTGGTATCAGCGTAAGCCGGATTCCAGTCTGCTCAGAGCCGAAATTGTTGAACGCTGGGATTCAAATACAAAAGGAACGCTGCTATTCTATATTGATAAAAAATTTGAGAAGGGCTATCATCACGAATTAGATGATACACCCCGTATGGAAAGAGCTGCTACTTTGATAGCTATCGGATTACAGTGGAACACTGCTTTCTCTTCAAAACAAATACAAGATAAAGTTCTTCCTATCCTTTCTGCTGATCCTATTTTTACAGGTATAACCACTTATGAAATCAAAACTGTATTTGAATTAAGCGGGGAAATTAAAGGTGCTCCGGAACTGTATATGACGAATACATATAGGGAAATCAATACGGCGCTAATGCTAATGCTGGGAACGCAGGGAGATGAAGTTGATACTGATGAAAATCATTTAAAATCAGCAAATCTGTTGGCACTTAACTGGAAAATGAATTTGTTGACACCATATCAGGGGAACTGGGTAGGTAGGGGGGAAGATTTGATTGCTTATAAATCAAACTACAAAATGCTATACAAAATAACGAATGAAAACCCGGGAATTTACAAAACAAATGAAATTGTGGTTATGAATAAAATAGTGTCAACCTTTTATGACAAGAATAGTAAATACTCAAAAAAATCACTGCAATGGTCTATCAAACTATTAGGAAAGCATGGGGCATATCTACCTAAGAACGAACAGAAATATGCTGAGGAATATGAGGTTATGCTTCCGCCTGGTACAAGACTTCAGGTGGATGAAATTCATTATACAACAGATAAAATCATGCTGTACGCACATACTCTGGATTATCAGGGAGTGCCTTTAAAATATAAAACAAAAGCAAAATAACAATTAAGGAGGAAGCACTATGGCTGTCGTATATCCATTTAAAAAATATAACTATAAGGTCACCGTGGGAAGTCTTGGAGATATGGGCTTTTCTGAGATATCCAAAGGGGACATCTCCTACGAACCGATTGAATATCGGGAAGGAAATTATGAATCCAGTTCACCAATCAAGCAGCAGGGAATCGTCAAATATGGCAATGTCACACTGAAATACGGTCTGACCGCCAGCAAGGCACTTTATGACTGGCTGAACAGCGCACAAACTGCTACGGTAAAGCAGGAGGATGTAAAAATAGAACTGCTGGGGGATGATCACAAATCCGTGCTTACTTCCTGGACGCTGCAGAAGGCGATTCCTATCAAGCTGGCGCTTTCCGATTTCAGTGCAACCGGAAATGAACTGGCTGTGGAATCCGTGGATATCGCGTGTGAAGCGATTATCAGAGGGTAGGTGAAACCATATGCAGACAGAATATCAATTCAAGCTGCCAAAGGGCTATCGATCAGAGGATGGCGGTATCCATAAGGAAGGCTTCATGAGACTGGCGACCGCGAAGGATGAAATTGAGGCCTCCCGTCATCCGAAAGCAAAGGCAGCTCCGGAATATGCGACCATCATTCTACTTAGCAAAGTCATTGTGAAGCTGGATGGCTGTGATTTCGTGACACCGGAAATGATCGAAGATATGTATACAGCTGATGTGAATTTTTTACAGAACATGTACGAAACGATCAACAATAATGAAGATTTGATGGTACGTGTTATCTGCCCGCACTGCGGTAAGGAGTTTACGGAACCGATAAATTTTTATCAGCAGGACTGAGTCTGTACAGCCGCGATACACTGTATGAACAGATATCATTCCTGGCCTATTATTTTCACTGGTCCTATGACGAGCTTCTTCTTTTACCGCATATTGAGCGCAACCGGTTCTGTGATGAGGCTGGCAGAATCAACCGCAGAGCGAATGGAGAAGCAGAAAGTATATTTGATATATAATCTAACGGAGGTGCGTATGAAAGCAAAAAGGAGAGGATACCATCACCCGGTATCTGTATATTTATGACAATGGAATTGCTGCATGCCTACCGTTTTGGTGTGACCATACAGAATACGATGATGGGATTTCAGGAGCTGAGCGGAATCGCCAGAGAAATCGAAGTTGAAACATACCAGGAGGGAGGACGGAATGATGCTGTTCTCCTTTTCCCTAAACGTACTGCTGCACAGGGGACGATTACCCTGAAAAAAGGTGTTTACAGCGGACAATCTCATCCGTTTTATCTGGTAGGAGAGCAGCTTGATTCTATGAAGATCGAGGTCTATGGACATGATGGAAGAACCGTTATGAAAACCTATATGCTGAAAAACCTGCTGGTATCCAAATGGGAGGTATCCTCCCTGCAGGCACAGGGGAATGAAGCACTGATTGACACCTTTACACTGGCATACGGAGAACTGCATGTTCTTTCATAGCTGGCGCAGGAAACGAAAGCTGAAGAGGTTTCGTCCGATTATGACACTGCACCTGAATCGGACCCTGCATCATGAATTTCATCCGACATTCTTAAAAGCGAAGACCGTTTTAAGAGAAGTCAGAAGCAGTGTCATACGAAAGGAAGAGCATACCCATCATATTCACCATATGATGACGTTGCATGTACACCAGGCGCAGACTTTTCTGATGCTGAATCATCAAAATGATGAAAGAAGCCTTATCATTCAGTCAAAAAAAGTTATAAACAGGAAGTACCCTTCCAGAATACTGCAGCTACACCTTGCTAAGCAATCTATCGAACGGCTGGCAGAGCAGCGTCTGCTGGAGGAAAAGAGCTATTATAAGTACCATCCTGCGAAAGCAAAAGAGCTGGCTGTAAGCTACTTACATAACAGAGAGATAAAAAACTGCCTGAACACGCATATGAACCGCCTTTCACAGTACTCCTATGCCGGTAGCCTGTTCAGATCTTCCTTGTTTACGACACTGTCTTCACAGTCATGGAAGCAGGTGCTTATTCCTGTGATATACCAGCAGAGCAGGGCACTGATCCATCGTGAGAAAATACAGCTGCAGCGAGAGGTCATTTCAGAAAAAAGCAGAGATGAGATGCATGTAGAACGTGAACCAGAGCATCGTGCAGCTGTACAGCGTAACGATATGAATACACTGGTAAACACGGTGATACGCGAAGTGGAGCGCAGAACAAAGCGGGAGCGTCTGCGTGAGGGAAGGAGGTAGCGACATGCTGACGAAGGCAAAACTGTCCAATGTAGATGATAGCGGAAAACCCGGATCAAATTCATTTCATGTACAGTTTAATCCGAACGAGATTGCAATCAGTGAGGCTGTTGCATCTTTATATGATATGGAAAAGGGAACAGGCGATCCTCATGTCAATCCGGTGGAAACAAAAAAGGATAAACAGGTTCTGCATCTTTCCACAACACTTTTTTACAACACCTTTACCTCTCTTTCACAAAAAAGCTATGAGGATGTACGCTCCTATATCCGTAAGCTGTATCCCTATACAAATGTCGGTGTGGAGACGAAAGAAAACCTGAAAAAAATATGTTTTACCTGGAGTTCGATTTGTGTGATTGGGATTCTGGAAAAAATTGATGTCCGCTATACGATGTTTTCACCATCCGGAGTTCCTGTGCGTGCGGAGGTTTCCATATCCATTGCCGGAGAATATTACGGAGAACAGATAGCGGAAGCAGAGCCGAAAGAAAACGGTGAACTTATGGAGCATACCTCTTTCCTGGAATCCATGCGCAGCTTCAAGGAAAGCGACGACTGGAAACAAATCGCCCGCAAACAAAATGTCAAAAAGGCCAGATTATGAAGCTGAGTGAATTAAAAGCATCCAATTCCGGATTTGAAAAGCTGACCTGTACCGTAAAGGTTGATGGCAGACAGCTGTATCCGGGGGCGCTGAGTCTGAGCCGTATGCACATTGATACAACATGCGAGCTGAAAACGAATACAGCCGAGGTTTTATTTTGTGATATAACGGATGCCGGTGAGGTTTTGAGCAATCTGCAAAGCGGGGCATGTCTTAGCGTTTTTGGAGGATATCAGAAGAAGGAAAAGCTTATTTTTCAGGGATATGTTCACACGATGACCCTGCGTGAAAGTGGACATGCGCAGCTGCAGGAGCTGGAAATCTATGCACAGGATGTGAAGGGACTGATGATGCTGCACAAGCGATCAGCTGTGGAAAGCGGAAAAATGAAGAATGCATTGCTGCAGGATATTTTGGAAACACCGCTGTATGCGGAATATTACGCATCCCTTGCGATGACACCCTTGCCTCACTCCATGGATTCCATATGGCCGGTGATGGGCTGCAGTGATTTCGATATTCTGGAGAAGCTGTGCATGCAGGCTTTGTATACCTGCTATATGCGGGGAGATACGCTGCATTTTGAACCGCGTTATACAGCGTCCAAAGAAATGATGGAGCTGGATGCTGCGCAGGAAGTGCAGCAGGTGGAGCTGCTATATACGATACAGGATCTGATTGGTACGCTTACAGTCGCAACCTGCGATGGCTATGAGGAGAAGAAAGTCGTACAGGAGAGCGTTACCCTATCGTCCCTGCCTTATACAAAAAAACTGTCCGGCATTTTGAAGCATACCTCCACAAGTGTGGTGGATGACGGCTTTCATGATATAGAAGAACTGAACTGCATGGTTGCCGGTATGAAAAAGGAAGTAGAAAACAGCTATGCAAAGGTAAATGGACAGTGTGTGTTTCTGCCGTGGCTGCAATGCGGTGATGAACTGGTACTTCCAAAAAGCGGAGATGGTGAACAAAAGAAAGGCTATGTAACGCACATGCTGCACCACATTGACGATACAAGTGCCTACAGTGAATGGGAAGCTGTCATAGAGAAAGGATGAAATTATGGATCTGATGCATATGGATGAACAAAATAGTTTCCGCAATATGGTAATTGCGACAGTATGCGGATATGGAACGGATGAGAAAAAAGCAACCCTGCATGTACAACTTCCGTACATGAAAAAGGGAGAGGATATACTGGAGGATGTGGAGCTGCTGCTGCCATATGGCGGTAAGAGCTACGGTTTTCTGTGCCGTGCCGAAATCGGAGATCAGGTGATGGTCATGTTTAGCGGAGAGCATATGCGAAGAGCGGTTGCCATCGGCTGTATTGCCCCCGGTGATGCTTCCATCTGGGAGGGCTGCAGTGAGAAGAATGAACAGAAGCAGTGGCTTATGAAAAACGGAATGAAGCTTTCGCTCTGGGATGAGGAGAATGCCGCAAAAGCAGAAATCACCTGCCAGGATACCGCTATGCAACTGGATGAAAAGGAACAGCAGCTGCAGCTGCAGCTGAAGGACAGCTCGTTGCTGCTGGATGGCAAAAACGGCTGTGTGAAGCTGGATGCGGAAAAAGAATTAAAGCTGGTCTGCGGTGAGGGCAGTATCACCATGAAGAAGGATGGAACTATCTGCATCGAAGGTAAAAAGCTGCAGATCAAAGGACAGGCGCTGACAAGTGAAACCACCATGGATACAAAACTCAGTGCTCAGAAGGTGAATCTGGAGGCAAAGCTGGAGGTCGGAATCAAGGGAAATTCCAGCGTGAAAATCTCTGCAAGCGGAATCACCGAAGTACAGGGAGGCATCGTTAAACTTGGATAAAACGCAGGATACGACGCTTTCCTTTCCCTTTCAAATTGATCCATGGACACACCATTCATCTTTGTGTGATGAAAGACAGCTCATTCGAAACAGCGTGTTTCTGATTCTATCGACCCATGTTCAGGAGAGATGGATGCTGCCTTCTTTCGGCAGCCGTCTTAAGGACTATGTCTTTGAGAATCAAAGCGTTGAAACGGAAGAAATGATCCGCCGGGAAATTATCGCATCCCTGCATACATGGGAACCGCGCATTACAGATATTGAGGTCGACTTTCAAAGAGAGGATGCAGTATTGCTGATTACGATTTCCTACCTCTGTACTGAGCATAGCAAGCGAGATGCGTTACAGTATCCCCTGGCTTTGGAAAGCGGATAACTGTTTTGCGCATACTGTCAACCATTTAGGAGAACGTTAAAGGAGGGAAAGCTGTGACCGATTTAAAAGCACTGCAGAAAGCGCGGCAAATGGCATATCTTGAACAGTGGCAGGCTGATGAAACGGATCCTGCGACGATTATTCAGGATATCGGAATTCAAATGCTACTGAATACACAAAAGGCTTTGCAGCAAATGATGGATGTTCATCACCGTCTGTATGTGAACCGCATGCCTTATCAGCGCCTGTATGCCTCCCCCTTTATGACCTGCCTGCAACTTCATCCCTCTTTAGCGTATCAGGGTGTGCTGGTAAAGAAAGATACCCACTTCTATATTCAGGGAAGCGCTTTGCTGCCGGTAAAGGTAAAGGAGGATATCTGCCTGCAGCATACATCCATACAGGAGGTGTTTTTTGCCGATCCTGAGCATCGCTCGATCACGCACATTCCTGTGTGTAAAGATATACCGTTGGTTCAACAGACAGAAGAAAGCATACAGCGGTATGCGCTGCAGTTTTGTGTTGGAAATATCTTTAAACGCAGGAAGCATCCGGTTTGCGAGGTATATTTTGAAACAGCGCAAGCGCAGAAAAAATCCTTTCTGACATGGCTGACCTCTGCCAGTGTACGATGGAGCATCTGCTGGGAAGACGAGGTGCGCGATGACTGGACGCTTATGCAGGATGAAGATCATCTGTGCTTTCACTTTCATGAAGCCTTTCCGATTTCCGAGGGAACTCTCGTGTTTACCATGGAGGTATTTGATGTCATGACACTGCCTTCTCTATATATCGACAGCATTTTTCTGCGGATTCCACCTGCATCCTCTTATCCGGATAGTATCAGTGTACAGGATATGGAAGAAAATCCCGGACATTTTCCTCTCGCAGATGCTCCAATTTCCATATTTCAAACATGCTATATGCGCTGTGATGAGGTATTCACACGCCTTAATGCAGCGCTGACATGGAAGTTTTCCACAGAGGAAGTGGTATATACGGCAGGAAAAGAGCTCATCGAAGAAACAGATTATCACCTTTTCATGCGCAGGCTGCCCAGACAGCAGATCGTGTACGATGTCTTTGTGGATGGCGTGCGTCTGGAATATTTCAACGGGGAGTGGGTAAAGCTGAATGAAGTCCGTTTTTCAAAGGATTTTTTTCACCAGCCCAGGGAATCCTGCAGTGTTCAGTTTACCTGTCCCAGGGATATGTGTCCCTTTGTTTATGACGGGATAGAAAGCTACTGGTTCCGTCTGATGATTACGAAGGCTGAAAATTGCTATCAGCTTCCCGCTTATCATCATATACCTGTGATTTCGCATTCACGCTGGCAGTTTGATTATGGAAATCAACGCATCACTCCAGATAAAATTCTACTGTGGGCAAATGGGCAGCAGGAGGATATCAGCATCGGGCAGACATTTCTCTTGTTTCCGTCCTTCCCTGTGAAGCTGGATACGATGTTCCTTCTGCTGAATCAAAAGCCCGGCATTGGTCCCTGCCGTATGTTTGTGGAGCTGCTGCAGTCCTTTGACAGCAGCCAGGATGTACAGTTTCTGATAGATGGAGAGGATGGAGAGATAAAGCTTTCCGTAGAGGATGAAACCGGCGGATTTTCGCACAGCGGGCTACTCAGCATGTTTTTTCCTTCCACGGTGAAGGCAAAGGAACGCTTTGGAAAAAGCGGATACTGGATACAGGTGCGAAAGGAAAAGGGGCATTGGGATAACCGTATCTGCCGCATATATGAAAACTGCGTATACGTTGAGGGAAACGATGAATTCACAATAGAAAAAACACTTCATTTCCATGAGCTTCCCGTATCTGTCCATTGCCAAGGCGATGTACAGGAAGTGCAATTCCGTGTACAGGAGTGCTGGGAGAGCTGTACATTTGTGGCTGAAGCTGAGCAACTTGCAGAACGCAGGGTGCTATATGATGAGGAACAGCATATTGTAACCTTTTATCGTAAGACATTTCCTGGCTGTCTGCAGAATGAGCATATTGAAATAAGGCTCCTCTGCCGTAAGGAGTCTGCCGCAGAAGCTTTGCCACAGGGGACTGTCGTATTTCCGGCGCAAAGCATGCAGCGGATTTCCTCTATCCGTACACTGAGCGACTCCGTATGGCAGAGAAAAAAGGAGACGGATGCACATCTGATGAAGCGCCTTGCGCAATCTAAAAACCACATGCATATACAGACACTGCGCGATATGGAGGAATTTCTGATGGAGTGCTTCTGCGATCTGCAGGACGTCAGCTGCTTAGTGGAACAGCACATCGTTCATGTGGCGGTGTTATGGGAAACGGAAGTATTTTCTATACAAACTAGTGAACGGAAAAAGCAGGTGGAGGAGGTACTTGTACAACAGCTTCCGGATACCTTTCCGTTTAAAATTAACATATGTTCTCCTATCGAAATCCTTTTGAATATCCAGCTGACGATAGAGCATGAGGATATGGATATCGACCGTCAGGTGGAGGCAGTGATCAGGGAGTACCTGCATCCTGTACATGGCAGAAACGGGGATGGGTGGAGAATCGGAATGTATTGTGAAGAGCAGGTAATTGTGCATGTTGTACGAAATGCTCTGCCGGGTCTGCACATTGTCTGCTGTGAAATCAGAGGCCGTGTACATTCCTCACCATCCACGAGGGTACAGCCGCTGCATGCTTTGCGGCATATCAAGCAGGGAATCATGCGGGTTTCCAATGTGCGGGTAGTGCGAAGGGCAGATGAAAAAGAACACAGCATAAGTAGAATGTAAGAGGGCGAAATGGTTCTTTCTCAATGTAAGGTACAGGAAGGGGAATGAGATACAAAATAATCGGTCAATATCGGTTATGCAGAGCTGTACGATTTCTCACATACCCGGAATCAAGAAAGAGCCGGCTGAATTATTGTGCTTGCATAAAATGGAGGCAGATATGAATGTACAGAAGCTAGATACGCATACCTATAAGGAATTGTTCGCAGATGCGCTAAAGGAATGGAAGCAGCGGACAAAGCAAGAAGAGATATATCCCAGTGATGTATCCTATACGCTGCTGGAAATGCAGGTGATGCTGGTGGATATGCTGAATTATTACAGTGAGCAGGTGCAGGAATCGCATAAAAAGAAGTATGAATTGCTTCAGCAGGAGCCGCTGCCGGAAACTCGCTGCAGATCACTGCCGTTTCGTATGCAACCGAATCACCCTGTCGATTTACAAAAGGGTACGCCGTTTTCCATAGCATTGGGTGAGGATTATCTGACACTGGAAGCAGAGCATGCCTATCACCTGGTTCCTAATGAAATATGCTCCATCTATGTACAGAACGGGTACCATTCAGAACAGATTACAGAGCTGCTTCGATCGCTGGAGGGAACCTATACACTGCCTTTGAGTGAGGATGCCTGTATGCTCTACCTTCGTCTGAAGAATCCGCTGCCACGCGATGCTGTTTCCTCCTTTTACATCTGTGTGGAAAATTCCTGTGAGCAAGTATACGGACTGGAATGGCCGAAGCTGGTGGATATGCAGGTGGACTATTTCAGTATTCACGGCTGGCAGAACGCCTGTGATGTTCAGGATGATACCCATGCGCTGCTAAACAGTGGTGAGCTACGGTTTCGTCCGGGTAAGGATATGGCGGTAACCACCTGCTTTGAGGAAAACGGATTCTGGCTGCGTCTGCGAATAAAAGAAACGTGCTATGATCATCCAATCGGTTTACAGGCTGTCTGGATGAATGTGATTCTGCTGCAGGCTGTCAGTACATTAGCAAAAACATGGATGCTGTCAAGTCTGGAGGAAACAGAACTGCGGATTGCAGAGGATATCGCAAAGGAGAACTACATACTGCAGATACAGAAGTTGGATGGACGATGGGTTCAGCATCCCTGCCGAAGAGTGCAGACAAGAACTGCCAGTCACTTTTACTGGGAGAAGCTTCCATCTGATGCGATTTTCGCAAGGCTGGTTGCACAGCGAGAGAAGCTGAAAGAGCTGGTATCCACCTTTACGATAAACGGAATCAGCTCACAGCGTATTGATATTGCCCCTGCATCAACATATCGTCTTGCTTTTCAGGTTGCACAGGGTATATGGCAGGATGGCGTAGTCATTGATCGTTATGAGAAGGCCAATGGTGCAATGGGCTGCTATCGCGACGAAACAGGCATCATCATGGGAAACGGCCGAGATTTTCAGCTCCCTAAAGCCATGGAGAACGGCTTGTTCTTCACCGCTTTTGAACAGCTGTCAAAGCCGGTTACCCTGCATAGGGAAACGGTTCGGATTTATCATCCGCATATGAATGGATGCAATGCCCTGTCTGCATCTCTGTATGAGCAAGCCATGATATACGGCGGTATCTTCTTTCATAAGGAGAAGCTTAAGGAATTTCTTCTGCAATATCCGCTGCTATCCCTGATGGAGGTTCGCATACAGAGCATGCCTGGAAAATGGATGCTCTATATTCTGGATAGCTGTGATCATGCCTGCCATATGCCAAGCTATCAGACTTATGTACAGCACCTTGTGGAACAGCATCTTCCCTTTACAGATGATGTGAGTGTACAGGATATTAAGCTGAAAAGGACAGTGATTCAGCTGCAGGCTGCGAACTCAGTTTCTTGGCAGATACAGAAACAGGCGGAGGCGCTTTGTAAAACATATATGAAGCGCTGCCAGCAGGAAGAAGTGGATGCTGCTGCGGATGAGCTTCGACAGGAACTGAGAGATCAATGTTCACTGGATTGTATCCGCTGCTGTTTTCAGACAGATAGAGAAAGTGAAGTATTGCGCTATGAGGCTGCTGTATCCTACGTGCTTGCGGATGTTGTGATTACGCATTGCTTATAATAAATTAAATGAGGTGATGATGTGCGGGAAGCGTTGAGCTACCAATCGAATAAGGATATGAGCCTGCAGGGGGCATGGATCGGTTTTACACCGCTCACGAACGGTGCCTTATGCATGGGCATACAAAACGATGAGGCTGTTTATGTCAGTGACGTCTTTGACTGTGGTGAAGTGAAGGGGACCTGGGATGAACTACACCTGCATTTTGTCCAGCTGTGGGAACTGCAGGTATCCGTCTGGATGTTTGATTCTGCTTCCACAAGAGAGCAGCTGCTTGATTTTTCTGTATTGGATCGTTTTCATGTCATCCGGCAGAATGGATTTACAAAAAGCAAACAGGACCTGCTGCTGTATGGCAGGGAGGAAGCAAGTGAGGGACGCTATCTTATCTTCTGCTTTCAGGTCCGCAAGCCGAAAGGCAATACACTCCAATTCATCGGCTATGAATTAAGCTATCCGGCCGTTTTGTTTAGTGAATATCTGCCATATGTATACCGAAACAACCCTACGCTGGATGCGTATTTGTCTATATTCAAGGATGTGTATCTCTCTCTGGAACAGGAAATTGATCAATTTTATGAGCAGCTGGATCCGCTTTGTGCGGATGAGGAGCATCTTCGTGAACTGCTTACATGGCTGGGACTGGAGCACTTTCAGGAGTATGCAGAGCTGTCTGCACTGCGCGGGCTTCCGGCTTTATGGAATCAAATTTATCAGGAAAAGGGCAGTCTGCGTTATCTTTTTGAGCTGGTGAAGTTCTTGTTTCACATTAACATATGTATGCAGATAAAGAAGCGTACTCTGCATGTGTTTGTACCTTGCTTACCTGTGAGGCAAAAGCGGAAGCTGTTGTCGTTTTTTCAACAGGAGGTACCAGCGAATGCAGTGGCTCATGTGCATTTTACAAGGCAGTCCTATATGGATGAGAATGCCTTCCTTGGTGTTACAGCAGCGTTGTGGGAAGCAGACCGAGTGATGGACACTGCTGAATTGGATTATGTGGATATTATGAGATGAGGTGATTACGGTATGCAGGTGAGTAATCAGGAATACCTAAAGAAATGTCTGGAATTATCTGAACTGCTTCAGGCTGAGGAAAAACCAAAAGAGCTTGCTGTATTATTTCAGGAGCTTCAGAAGCCTTCTGATTATCCAAAACCGAATTTTCTTTATGTGAAGGAACAGTTTCAGCTGGAAGATATGTTGTACTTTCTGCTTCTGTGTGCCTTTCTTTATGAGACAGACACAGCTTTATCCTCTTATGTATATAAACAAACAAAGGCATCCTTTCTTCCTCTAGGCGTCATTCTATCATGGTATTCTGCAATGCAACCATTACCTGTAGATGCAGCGGCTGTCTGTATGGCTTTTTTGAATGAAGATATGCTTTTTCAGCGTAATGAAGGAACTTATCTGATGATGACGCCGATTAAATTACATTCTTATGCTTTATACTATCTGCTCAGCGGCTGTTTGGCTCAGCATAAGGCGTTTCAATATATGGAAGTATCCCAGCAGACATTTGCTCCAATTTATAAAGAACAGCAAGCAGAACTGCTGAAGAATATAACATTGAAAAAATCCTGTATTCTGGCTGCAGAAGCACATGCAGGAAAGCGAACCTTAGTATTGCGGTGTGCAAAAATTCTCGAAGAATCTGTGTTTTTACTATCTGGTATTGCATGGAAGCAGGCAGATCAAAAGGAACGACTTCGAATATTGTATTGTATTGCCTTTTTTTGCAGACTACTGAATGGAGGTATTGTTTATCTGGATACTGCAAAGGATCTGCTCAAAGAAGAGATTTCCTTTCTAGATTATTTTTTTAGCTATGTCAAGATCCCTGTTATTATTTCTGCTGAGTCGTCATTCACAAACAAATATCCTGTTATTCAGTTACCTCTGTATTTATCTGCAGAAGATTTACAGACAATGAGTTTCTTTCTTTGGGAAAAGACATGGGTTAAATCTTATCTTCATATGACACCGCAGGATATGGTGAATTATAAAAAAATTGATCCGGAGGGAAGCGGATTGAAAAATTATCATATGGATATAATTTCAAGAGACCTCACATCTCCGCTTTATAAAGTACTGCCTCATGATGCGCAATGGGAGGACTGGCTGGGTAGTGATGACCTAAAGGAACAGCTGCGTTATATTTTATTCAGGATTCAGCATATGGGGGATACTAGCTATCATGTACAGGAAAGAATACATGCCTGTATCGTCTTGTTTCACGGCCCCAGCGGAACCGGTAAAACCCTGGCTGCCAGAATCCTGGGAAAGGAAGCTGACCTTCCGGTATGGCAGGTTGATCTTTCGATGATTATGGATAAATATGTCGGAGAAAGTGAAAAACACCTGCGGGAAATGTTCAGAAATGCTCAGAGAAATAATTGTATCCTGTTGTTTGATGAAGCGGATGTACTGTTTGGAAAGCGAACAGCCCTAGCCTCTTCAAATGATAAATATGCGAATAGTGCAACGGCCTTTCTGCTGCAGGAAATAGAGCAGTATCAGGGCATTGTGATTCTGACAACCAATATCCTTCAGAATTTCGACGATGCTTTTTTAAGGCGCATAACGGTCATGATTCGGTTTCCACTACCTGATAAAACTGTTAAAGCTGAAAAATGGAGAGTCTGTTTTTCAGGTATCCCTTTGAAAACGGAGCTTCCCTGCACCTGGCTTGCAGAGCACCTGAATCTGACTCTGGCGCAAATTGAAAATGTTGCAGTCAATGCTGCTTGTTATTGGAGAATGGAAGGTAAAGCTTTTCTTACTCTGGAACATATCTTGAAAGCAGTCAAACTGGAATATAATAAACGGCAGGAGCAGATTCCTGTTGAGATAATGAAATTCCTTCATACAGAATCATGATTATCTATGATTACAGAAGCAGAAAGAAAGCATCAGACTTTGTAATCTTTGATTGGAAATACCAAACACTGGAATATATAAATTCAAACAGACACTGTTGCCCCCATTTCAACAGTGTCTTTTAAATCAACACTGTATAGTGTTGAAACCGCTTTAGTGTTTGAGTTAGAATGGAAACATTGCGCAGTGTCAAAAATACAGGACTCTGATGACACAGTGCAATGTGAATTTCTATAATGGTATCGTAAACAAGCGGTACCGGAAAAGTGAGGTGCTTTCATGAATATCACAACATCAAAATTGCAGATTCTGGAATATCTGCAGAAAATTACCCGGGGCTTGCGCATGAATGAGCTGGGCGGTTTTACAACAATCAGTATCAGCAGTGCTTTAAACATCTCCCGCTCCTTAACCTCCCAGTATCTCAATGAGCTGGTGAAGGATGAGCGTATCATAAAAATCAGTACGCGTCCCGTCTATTATATGGATCGCAGTGTGCTGGAACGCAAGTATCAGCTGGAATTAAAAAGCTGTGAATATCTGAGTCTGGGTGAGCTTATGAAGGAGCTGCACCGGAACAGTCCCAAGCTGCAGGATTTTCAAAAAGCAATCGGCTGTGACGGCAGCCTGCAATACCCGATTGCACAGCTGAAAACCGCCCTCTCCTATCCGCAGGGAGGATTACCTGTCATTCTCCATGGGGAAATGGGATGTGGAAAATCCTATCTGGTACGACTCACACATGAATACTGTCTGAATCACATGACCTCCACGAGAAAAGAGATACCGCTGCTTCGCAAAAAGGCATTTCGCGGTGAGGATAAAGTCAGGCAGATGGAGGAGCTGTTTGGAAAAGGTGCCGCAGATGGGAAAGCGGCAGAGCGGGGACTGCTGGAGGAGGCAGATGAAGGCATCCTCTGTATAGAGGACGCCAGTCATCTGAGTGAGGAATGTCAGGAAAAGCTGGCCGACTATTTAAGCAGAAATAAATTTACGAGAATGCAGGATGATCAGGCACAGATTGAATCCCGTGTCCATCTGATTCTCTCCACCAGTGAAGATCCGCATACGGCTTTCTGTCGTAGCCTGCTGCTCAGCATTCCTGTTATCTGTTCCATCCCATCCTTTCAGGAACGCAACGAGGAGGAGCGTCTGGAATTCGTTATTAAATTTTTTCAGGAAGAACAGGCACGTCTGGAACGCACGATTTATATATCAAAGCGTCTTCAGCATTTCCTGATGAGCTGCCATTTTGAAAGCAATATCGATGAACTGCGAAGATGTATCCGTACCATATGTGCCAATGCATTTGCGGACTGTGTATCAAACCAGCGCATGGACATCTGCCTGTATCACCTGCCTGTTCAGCTGCTCGATCATCTTAAGGTGGAAAAAAACAGCAGGGACAGTGATTCTCTGATTCGCATAGACGCAGTGGAGAAAAACGCAGCCGGCAGTAAAATCCTCATCATGTGGGAACAGCTGCTGCAGGCATTTGAAGAAACCTGCATGGATACACATGCCTTTACCAGCTTTCTGGAACAGGGGCAGAAGGCCTTGCGCTACTACTACGATATCCTTGTTTTTCAGGAAACGTACTATGACGGCCGACTGGAGGCTATGGAGAAAATAGTCATCGGTGTGCTGAACAGCGTGAAGCTCATGAAAAATATCAATCTGCCGATCAACTGTGCCTATGTACTGGCGAGAATGCTCGTCTCTGCGCAGAAAAACACCTCCTCCCTGCATCAGTGGGAACAGGATCACCAGAAGGAAATACAGCGCTGTCTAAAGAAAATGGCAGAGAATATGAGCAATGAATATATTCTGACGGAATCCATTGCCAGACAGCTGCATTCCAATATCAACATGCGCTTGTCGGAAATGAACCGTATCTTTCTGATGCTGAATATCAACTTCTACAATCGTGATATCCGCTCTCAAGATACTGTGGGTATCATATTGAGTCACGGGTACTCTACCGCAAGCTCTATTGCCGATGCCGCAAATTCGCTGCTGAACTCTTATACGTTTGAAGCTATCGATATGCCGCTGAATACACCGGTACAGGAAATCAGCGGCAAGCTGAACGATTTCATTGAAGAAAATCCGCATCTGAAAAACATTATCCTGCTTGTCGATATGGGGTCACTGGAGGGAATCGGCGAGGTGATTGCAGACAGTGTGAATGTCGGTGTGATCAATAATATTTCCACCTCACTTGCTCTGAATATCGGTATGAAGATACAGCAGCACTACGAATTGGAGAATCTGCTGGAAACGGCCTGTGCAGAAAATCAATGCAATTACAAGGTACTCTCAGAGGCGAAGAAGGAAAAAGCAATCGTATTCACAAATGATGCCGGTATGGTCATTTCAGAAAAGCTGTGCCGATTATTCAAAAACAGTCTGCCGCGTCCCATTGATTTGAAAATGATTTCCTATGAATATGATGAGCTGATGAAAAATAAGGCAGAGGACATTTTATTTCACAGATATGATGTGGTGTTGATGATCAAGCCGTATTCGCTGAAGCTAAAAAAGGTCAATAGTGTGACGCTGGAGGATATCATGAATTTCGAACATATCGAACAGCTGAATCAGGTATTTCGGCCATATCTGAAGGAAGAGGAAATTGAAGAATTTGACCGTCAGCTGTTGAAAAATTTCTCCATGCAGTCAGTCATGGAAAATATCACGATTCTGAATGCAGATAAGCTGCTGGATTATGTCAGTGACTCCGTCAGTGCGCTTCAGCATACGATGGGTCGTAAGTTTCAAAGCAAGACCATTGTCGGCATTTATATTCATATCTGTTTCCTGGTGGAACGTCTGGTCACAAAAACGGCATTGGAAAAATATACAGACCTGTCATCCTTTGAGAAACAGCATGAGGACTTTATTGCGGATGTCAACCGGAGCTTTGAGGTTATGCTGCAGCACTACCATGTCAAGCTGCCCCTATCGGAAATAGCATATCTCTTTGAATATATAGAAAATGATGTACGAAAGGCAGGAGGAGAAGATGAATTTTAAAGACAGACTCTGTGCGATGAACTGCCATTACCGCTTTTATGAGCTGGAGAATTTCTTTCAATCCGTCCATAAGCTGGGCATGCATTATGTGGAGCTGTGGAGCGGTCCCATGCATTATTATGTGGATGCCCGCCGTCATGACTCGCCGGAACAGCTGAAGAAGCTGTGCGATCGCTATCAGATAACCATCATCGGCATCTGTCCGGAACAGACAAACCCAAAGCCGAACAATATCGCAGTCAAGCAGAAGCATCGTCAGGAAGAGGTACTCAACTATTACCGGCAGATGATTGATATCGCATGTGAGCTTGAATGTCGTCAGGTTCTGGTGACCAGCGGATGGTGCTATTACAGTGAAACGGTGGAGGAAGCATGGAATCGCTCCGTCGTTATGATGAAGAGAATCACAGATTATGCAAAAAAGAGAAATGTGATTCTGGCTCTGGAAGCTCTCCAGCCGGAGGAATCGCGTCTTGTGAATACAATTCAGGACATCCAGCGATATCGAAACGAGGTTGGAAGCAGCTGTCTCAAGGTGTGTATCGATTTTGGGGCAATGGCACGTATGGGACATACACCCCGGGAATACTTCGAGGCCTTCGGCAGCGATATTGTCCATATTCACTTTGTGGATGGGAATCCGACCGGTCATCTGGCCTGGGGGGATGGTAGCCGTGATCTGAAAGCGGATCTTGCTGTCCTTGAGGAATATGGCTATCCGGGATATCTGTCACTGGAAACGGCAACCCAAAGGTATTATGAAAAACCATGGTCTGCGGAAATGAAAACGCTGAAAAGCTTTGAGGAGTGAAAGGAGGGAGAATATGGAACGACATTATATACTCGCAAGTCATGGGATGTTCTCACAGGGGATTTATGATTCCATCCGCATTATTCTGGGAGAGAAGAAGCATGTGCATCTTATAACCGCTTATGTGAAAGACGGGCAGGATATTTCAGATCTGATCAAAGAGACTATGAAGAAAATCCCGACAGATGCGGAAATCATTGCCTGTACGGATCTGTTCGGGGGAAGTGTAAACAATGAACTGATGAAATATATCGGGAAGGAGCATTTCCATTTGTTAACCGGAATGAATCTGCCGATGCTGATGAATCTGTTTCTGTTTTCCGATGAGGATGCGGATAAGCTGATTCGCCGTCTGTTCACAGAAGCAAAAACGGGGATCATGTACTGCAATGAAACCGTCAAAGGTATTTCGTCGCAGGAGGATGAATTTTAAATACTGCAACCTAAAAAGAACAATCGCAAAGCACAAAAGAGTAACCACATGCTGTAAAGAAGACATACAGATGCACGAAGAGCGTGGGGTGTAAGAAACGATAGCTGAACTGCTTTATTCTACATGTGAGTAAGCGCAAAAGAAAGGGTGTCAAATATGATCAAATTATGCAGAGTGGACCATCGTCTGCTGCATGGACAGGTTGCATTTTCCTGGACCAATGAATTGAGTGCTGACTGCATTCTGATTGCCAATGATGCAGTGGTACATGACGAGGTTTTCAAAACGACCATGAAGCTGGCAAAGCCCTCCGGGGTCAAGCTGGTCATTAAAAATCTGGAGGATTCCATAAAGGCAATCAACAGCGGAGTCACCGATACGTACCGACTGCTGGTGGTCGTAAAGACCATTCATGATGCCAATGTGCTGAGTGCAGGCTGTCCGGCTGTTCACAGTCTCAATCTGGGCGGAACGATTCGAAGGGAAGGCTGTCGTCAAATCAGCAAGGCGATTTTCATCAGTGATAAGGATGAGGCGGAATTAAAGGAGCTGCAGCAGCGCGGCGTGTCTGTATTCATCCAGCAGCTGCCGGCAGAATCTCCAATAGCACTGGAGCATGTACTGCATCAATAAGGTCCGCTTCCCGCAACCGTGCGGGTCAAATATACAGGAATTTAATTCCTGAAACATGCATGAAAATGCAAAAGAGGAGGAAATCATGGTACAAGCATGCTTAATCGGATTGATTGCAAGTCTGGAATTATTCTTTATGGGGGCTGTCAGTATTGGGGCATATGTTCCACCGGATACGATTGTCGGCGGTGTTCTGGCCACTGCATTTGCAATTTCCATGGGGAAGGGTATCGAAACGGCGGTTACGCTGGCGATGCCGATTGCACTGGTGTCACAGGCAATCGGTAACTTCTGCAATGTATTTAATTCCGTGATTCTGCGTTTTACAGACCGTTATGCCATGGAAGGAAAATACGGCGGTGTTGTGGCAACACACTGGCTGATCGGTATGATCACCATTGTACGACGATTCCTGCTTGTGTTCTTTGCTTTCTATTTGGGAAGTGAAGCAGTGGGCAGTATGATCAATGCAATTCCTGCCTATGTGACGGATGGTATGGCTGCGGCAGCCGGATTACTTCCCGCATTGGGATTTGCAATGCTGATGCGCATGACGGTAAACAGGCAGAATGTTCCCTACTATTTTCTGGGATTTGCGCTTGCAGCTTATATGAGTGTACCTGTATTAGGCGTGGCAATTCTGGGTGTGATTCTGATTGTTGTCAAATTCGATTTTATGAATCTGAAGGGAGCCGCAGCTGGAGAAGCTGGTATGGAGGTGAGCGATGATGATGACTTCTAAATCCGATAAGAGCATTCAGAAAGCGGATATCACCAGAATGGCATTTAACCAGGGCTCTTTGGGAATGGAGTTTTCCTGGAACTATGAACGGCAGATGCACATCGCCTTTGCCATGATGATGAATAAAATTTTGAAAAAGGTATATGCAGGAGATGAGGAAGGCTACAGGGATGCACTGACACGCCATGTCGAGTTCTTTAATATCACACCGCAGCTTGCTCCGTTCGTTGGCGGCATTGTGGCATCCATGGAGGAAATGAAATCATGTGGCGAGGTGGACGGAGAGGCGATTTCCAGTATCAAGACGGCACTGATGGGGCCACTGAGCGGAATCGGTGACTCTGTATTTGTCGGCTGTCTGCGGGTTATTGCTGTTGGTATCGGTATTTCACTGGCACAGAACGGAAATATGTTTGGACCGATTGTGTATTTTCTGATATATAACATTCCTGCGTTTATCATCCGCTATTTCGGCGCGCATTTCGGCTATAGCATTGGCTTCAAGTATCTGCAGAGAATGCAGGCCAACGGTATGATGGATAAGCTGCTTGCGGCAGCGAGTATTCTTGGTGTTATGGTTATTGGCTGTATGTCAAAGGATATGGTATGGACGACTTTGAATGTCGAGCTGAGTAAGGTCGGTGAAGAGGTCACCACCCTGCAGTCTATTCTGGACGGAATTATGCCCGGGTTGATCGGACTGGGTGGTACATGGATGTATTTCTGGCTATTGAAGAAAAAAGTCAATCCGATCATGTTGATTCTGGGAACGATGGTTCTCGGTATTGCAGGTGCTTATTTCGGTATACTTGCCGGATAAGATAAATGATTTACAAATAAGAGGAGGACATGAACATGTTATTGAAATTCAATGAAGAATGGGCACGAAGCAGTGTCAATGGTGCACTAGCAATCCGTAAGGATATCAACCGGATCGTCGATGAGATATGTGCACAGGGATATCGCAATATCTGCTGGCTGGGTATCGGGGGAACCTGGGCGAGCGGTATGCAGGCGGCGGTTCATATGAAGGAACAATCAGAAATCGAAACCTGGGCGGAAAATGCTTCCGAGTACAATACGACGGGGAATAAGCGTGTGGGTGAGGGCACTGTCGTAATTACCTCATCCGTTACCGGCAGCACAGTGGAAGTGGTAGAGGCTGTAAAGCGTATGCAGGCAGCCGGGGCAAAGGTGATTGGATTTATTGACATTGATACGACCGAGCTTGCAAAGCTGGTGGATTATGAAATAGCGTATCCGGTGAATGAACAGCTGAAGTTCTTTATGGTTGCGGATCGATTCATGCAGAACAATGGGGAATTTTCGGATTGTGATGCTATGTATGCGGAATTTGAAGCACATCTGGCACAGGCGCTGATTGATGTGGAAAAGAAGGCTGATGCATTTGGACAGGAATTTGCAAAAAAACACTGTAATGATCCAATCCACTATTTTGTGGGGGCAGGAAAACAGTGGGGCGCAACGTATTCCTATGCAATGTGCTATTGGGAGGAACAGCTGTGGATCAAGACGAAGTCCATCACATCCGGGGAGTTCTTTCATGGTATGTTTGAAATCATCACAAAGGAAACACCGGTTACCGTGTTCATAGGAGAAGATGCCCAGCGTCCGCTGTCTGAAAGAGTCGCGAAATTCCTGCCAAGAATCTGTGAGAATTACACAATTATCGATACAAGGGATTATGAGCTGAAGGGAATCAGTGAAGGGTACAGAAAGCACATTTCACACCTGGTGATGCATGCCGTAAATAACCGGATCGATGCGTATATGGAAAGAGAAACAAGGCATCCAATGGATATTCGCCGGTATTACAGACGTCTGGATTATTAGTTGTGAAGCAGCGTTAGAAAAATCAAACTATCAGGAAAACAGGCCATGGTGTTAGGACAGCACTTTCGTCATGGTCTTTTTTTAGTTAAAGCGATAGAAAAGCTTTTGGTGAGTTATATAAAAGCATAGAAAACGGTTAAATTGATATACTGAAGGTGATTAGTTTTGTGAAATCCTTATTTTTTTTCTTGTTTCTCCGCTATCAGTAATGGATTATGCTATAATAGGACATGGATAAACTAAGGGAGGAACCGTACATGAAAATCTTAGTAACTGGTGGTACCGGATTCATTGGAAGCCACACATGCGTTGAATTAATAGAAGCTGGTAATGAAGTAGTGATAATTGATAACCTGTATAACTCACAGGCTGATGTTGTTGATAAGATTGAGAATATTACAGGAAAGCGTGTTGCGTTTTATGAGGCAGATTGCTGTGATGAGGCAACACTGGAGAAAATATTCAGTGAGCATAAAATTGATGCAGCTATTCATTTTGCCGGGTATAAAGCGGTAGGAGAGTCAGTACAGAAACCGATTATGTATTATCAGAATAATCTGATGTCGCTGCTTGCATTGTGTAAGGTAATGGGAAAGCATAACTGCAAGCGCATTGTTTTCTCATCAAGTGCCACAGTATATGGAAACCCTGCAAGTGTACCTATCTTTGAAGATTTCCCGTTGGGACCTACTACGAATCCGTATGGTACGACAAAATTGATGATTGAACAGATTTTAAAAGATTTATACATTTCAGATAATGAGTGGAATATTGCTTTGCTGCGCTATTTCAATCCAATCGGAGCACACAAGAGTGGTCTGTTGGGAGAAAGTCCGAATGATATCCCGAATAACCTGATGCCGTATATCGTTAAGGTTGCCAATAAGGAGTTGCCTTATCTGCATGTTTATGGAAATGATTATGATACACCGGATGGTACGGGTGTACGTGATTATATTCATGTAGTAGACCTTGCAAAGGGACATGTGAATGCTGTGAATAAGGTTATGGAACCAATTGGTGTTGATGCGTATAATCTCGGTACTGGTATAGGATATAGTGTACTGGATGTTGTTAATACATTTGCAAAGGTTAATAATATCGAGGTTCCTTATCAGATTGATCCTAGACGTCCTGGGGATATTGCACAATGCTATGCCAGCACAGAAAAAGCGCTGAAGGAGCTTGGTTGGAAAGCAGAAAGAGGACTGGAAGAAATGTGTGCAGATGCATGGCATTTCTTACAGGTGGAAAAAGAAGCAAATTAATAGTTTGCAATTCTACAAAAACAGATAAAAAACAAATGGAAATGCTTCAGCACTATCGAATAAATATCGCATAAGTTAGAAAAGACAGAATGAAAAAAATTCTGTTTTTTTTAGGACTTTTACCACTTTCATACGTATAGAACTATGGAGGTGATACTATGCAATGCCTGCGTTGCGGAAATACAGAGAAACGTTACTTTTATAAAGATGCCAAGGGCTGGTACTGTCGAAAATGCATCATGTTTGGAAGAATTGGGGTAGGAGAGCTGCCGGAAAGAAAAAATGTATGTAGAAAACCGATTCATACAGCATATCAGCTGAAATATCCACTGACTCCTGCACAGAAACGGTGTGCTTCAGAAATAGTAATGTACCTGAATCATCACCAGGATGTGCTAGTATATGCAGCCTGTGGTGCCGGCAAAACGGAGCTTGTCATGGAGGCGATTAAACAAAGCCTTGCGAAAGGCTGCAAGGTGGGCTTTGCCATCAGCTGTCGTCAGGTTGTTCTGGAAATACGGGAGCGCATGCAGGATGCGTTTAAAAATCTAAATGTGATCGCGGTTTGTGAGGGCTATACTGAGGTCACCGAGGGTGATCTCATCATATGCACAATGCACCAGCTGTATCGCTATCATGCGGCGTTTGATCTGTTGATCATGGATGAGGTGGATGCATTTCCTTATCGTGGCAATGCTGTGCTGAAGCAGATTGCAATACATGCCTGTATCGGGAACCGTCTGTATTTGACCGCTACACCGGATGAAGAAATGCTGTCAGATGTAAAGCAGGGAAAACTGCAGATGGTCGAGCTGTTTCAAAGACCGCATGGCTATCCTTTGATCGTACCTGATGTGAAAGCAGCCTTGCCTTCCATACAGCTGTATCAGCTTATCCGATTTTTAAAGTGGCAGAAAAAGGAAGCCGCACAGACCCTGGTCTTTGTACCGACGATAGCTCTGGCAGAGCAGATGAGCAGATGGCTGCGTATTGTGTTTCGCTGTACTTCCTTTACTTCAAAAACGAAGGATAAGGAAAAAATCCTTAAAAGATTTCATGAAAAGCGCTACGAATGTCTGATTGCGACAACCGTTCTGGAAAGAGGAATCACCATCAAGGGTGTACATGTTGTGATTTATCATGCTGATCATCCGGTATTCAATGAAGCGAGCCTGATTCAGATGATTGGCCGTGTTGGACGTAATATTGAAATGCCGACAGGGAAAGGTTTGTTTCTGTGCACAAGAAAAACAAGAGATATTGAGCGCTGCATACAGGCATTACAGAGGATGAACAGGGGGGATTCAAAATGAAGGAAGAATGGTGCCGACTATGTATGGAGGAGATAACAAATCAGCAAAGTCTTTTTGAATTCCTGCGTCAGGATTCCCTTTTGTGCGGAGCCTGCCGTCATGAGTTAACCGTTTTGAATAAGACGGTAAAGCTGAATGGCATAAAGCTGCATATCGCATATGTATATAATGATTTTCTGGAAAATATGATATTTCAATATAAGGAAGGTCTGGATACAGCTCTAAGAGACGTGTTTTTCCATGACATCATGAAAAAAATCAATGCTAAATTTCGACACTACACGATCGTTCTTCTTCCTTCGAGCGAAGAAAAAACCATTGAACGCGGCTTTCATCCGGTAAAGGACATGCTGCATGCCTGCCGTTTAAAGACCATTGAACCATTTTATAAGACCTGTAATCACAAGCAGTCCCTGCAAAGCTTTGAAAACCGCAAAAATATTTCCCAGGTAATAAAAATGAAACCGGATATCGTTCTTCCAAAAACCAGACTGTTGCTGGTTGATGATGTTGTTACAAGTGGAAATACATTACTTTGTGCATATGATCTTCTTCAGGAGCATAGGTATAAGATAGAGGCACTGGCGCTTTGTGCGAATCCCCGATTTGTCGAATCCTGCGAAAAAAAAGATTTGAAAAGAAAAGGGATGTTCTCTATACTTTGACATAGATACAGGAAGGTGAAGTCAGAAATGAAAGGCAAAGTAAAATGGTTTAATGCTGAGAAGGGCTATGGATTTATCAATGGAGAAGATGGAAAGGATATTTTCGTACATTATTCTCATATCCAACAGGAAGGATACAAGTCCCTGGAGGAAGGTCAGGAAGTAACATTTGATACGGTGGATTCCGATAAGGGACTGCAGGCCAGAAATGTAGAAAAAGCATAAATGGCGCAAAGAAAAGGATCAGGAGTTCTCCGGATCCTTTTCCTGTTTTCTGGCAAATAGATATTCGAATGTAGTGTTTAAACTATGGTTTTTTATGAGAAAAACTTACTAAATTTCTGATTATCTTTTCATAAGTTGGTAAATGCCGATATATCCCGTATTTTAGGGCTTTATCGGTATTTTCTTTTTGGAAGATACCTTGCATAAGCTGGCATTTACCAGCATGAAAATGCAACCAAAAGTAGTAAATGAGTAGTAAATATAAGTTCCGATATTAACAAGCCAGTCTTTCCAGCTCTGCTTTTGCAGATTGAAATGTACCGTGTGCGTAATAACCAAGTGTCATGGTTATGTTAGCGTGTCCCATGAGATATTGCAGAGTGTTTGGGTTCATTCCTCTGTTTGCCATATTCGTACAATAAGTATGTCGGAATGAATGTGGTGTGATGTTCGGTAACTTGTCCGTGTGATACTTGTTATACTTCTTAATCAGTCCTCGCACCATGCCCTCATAGTTTCCTGCAATTTTAGGCAAGCCCTCACGGTTCAAGAATAGGAAATTGCTGTAACCACCTACAATCAGCGGTTGTGCATTTCCTCTGTTCTTTAGTATTCTTTGGATTGCTTGATAAGCTCGTTCTGTCAATGGAAGTTCCCGTTTTCCGTTTTTGGTCTTTGGCGTTTCAATATAGTAGCCGATTTCGCTATCTTTCAATAACTGGTGGTCTATATTGAGTATTCTGTTCTGCATATCAATATGCGTCGTCAGTCCGCAAAATTCAGAAATACGAAGTCCCGTTTCCAGAAGAAGTACAACCTCATCATAATACTTACTGTAAATCTTGTCCGTTTCCATAAAGGCAAGCAGGCGTTCTTCCTGCTCTGGTGTAAGGATAACTTTCTGCTCAGTATCATCTTCCAGAACATCACTTAGTTTAAATTCAAATGGGTTCTTTCTGATACAGTCATCTTGTATCGCCATGTAAAATGACGCTTTCAAGGAACGCTTATAGTTATCAATCGTTTTATAGGCATATCCTTTTTCACTCATTCTGATAGCCCATTCTTTAGCGTCAGACTGCTTCACAGTATCAATCGCCCTCATACCCAATGGGTCATTTTTCAGAGCGTTCATAAGATACTGTCGTCCTTTTTCAGTAGCCCTCTTGATGTTCTTTCTTTGGCTGTTCTTCTTGTCGTAGAGCTGGCAGACTGTCATTTTACCGCCGACTGTGTCAATACCGTCGTTAAGGTCTTTTTTTATCTGTGCTTCTTTTTCCCTCAACGATATATCATCACGCTTTCCAGCAGGTGTTTTATCTGTCGGTACAAGTTTCCAAGAATAGATAAATTGTGGCTTTCCGTATATATCGGTATATTTATAAACGTATCTTCCGTCTTTTCGCTGGCTCTCTCCATTACGCAAATTGCGATTTTTACTGTCTTTTCGTTTTACATTAGACATAGTGTAAAGCTCCTTTCCGTCATGGAATGAGCCGTGATACGCTATACCTTATTATACCATATCTACGGCTCAATGACATTAGATTTCGTCCAATGTATCTATGATTTTTTCAAATTGTTTTCGCTTTATCTGAATACGATTACCGTTTACGATAACCCAGCCAGCGTCAAGATTTTCTTCGGCTAATTTACGCAATTTCTTCTCGCCAATGCGGAAGTATTTGGACGCTTCTTCAATCGTCAGCGTATATTTTTCCCAGATAGGCACATCAGTATTGTTCATAATCTATGCACCCCCTTTACTGTGTGTCGTTTTTTACAAGCAGGCAGACGGCTTTGGAAAGCTCCGTTAGTATTTCAACTATTCCCATTCTTGTGGGCAGAACCGCACCATGCGGACGTATCATTATTCTGTGAGGATAGGTCGTGGCAAAACGACTTTTCCAACAGTCGCTCTCGGATCACTGCGTGGGTCGCTCGCTTTCTTTTGAAAAGGTCGTGGCGTACAGTCCCCGTGGCTCGCTATCTCGCAAACGTATCTGTCTGCTTTATTCAGTTGTCAAAGAGCTTTGGCGAAAGCGTGTTGCTTTCATGTAAAAGCAGGGGCAGAGCAGGAAAGAGGGGATTGAACAAATCATGCTCTGCGGTTACTGCTTGTTATTCTTCGGTTTCTAAAGGAATATCAAAGTCCAAAATCATTTTGATAAGTGCTTCTCTGATACGTCCCTTTAGTTCCATGTCTACGACTATGCAGACATTACCATATCTGTCGTAGAATGGACGCAAGCAACATTTTGATATGTACGGGTCATAAAATGCCAGTATTTTTTCAATCGAATTTACGTTGCCGTCCACAGCCGACGAAATAAGATAAAATGACGGGCGTGTGTTATTCATCATTCATGTTCTCCTTTAACTTTTCCTTAATTTCTTCAAGTGAGTTCTTCCTACTGCGAAACGACGTTGAACGGTTAATCTTTAATTTATTGCCGATTTCTGTATCGCTCATGCCTAAGAAGAAATACATCAATAAGATTTCTCTGTCTTTTTCAGACAGATACTTAATCGCTTCGGCTAAATCATCATCAAGGACACGAACCTCAATACCGCATACATTAAAGGCGGTATAATCGCTTTCGTATTCGTCCCAGACTGCCAAATTTTCCACGACGATTTCTGGAAGTTCACAATAGGAAATTTCCTTATTTCTTCGTCGCTTTAATTCTTTGCGATAATTACGGACAATGCCTTTTACTACACGTTTGAGTTTGCAGTCAAATTGACATTGTATTGTCTTTTGGAAGTCCGACGGTTTCATATCATCACACCTCCTTTCCGTTATGACGTGAAAAGTGTTTATCCCTCTTTCCGCACCATATCTGTACAGCAAGGTGTGATTTGTTGCATGAATTTGAAAAAAAGTGAAAAAATTTTTTCGGGTACAAAAAAAGCCCGCACAAAACATATAGTCTGTACGAGCTATTAAAGCTGTGAGATATTCAGTTGTTGATAAAATGCTGTTAGGTAGTATATGAGTATATAAGATTATGCTTAAAACTTTCCATAATACAAGCCCCCTTACAGCACTTGATTTTTATTACACTTTTGTCTTTTTCGTAATGATATAAATATATTCTTCTGGCGTAGGGCGTTTATTTCCAAAAATTTTTTTGAAATTTGCCTGCACATCAGGGTCAGTGCTGTTCATTGCTTCATCAATCGTTGCTTCTATATCAGCTCTAACCTTGGCTAATGACACACCACCCATTTTTGCACCAACTTTTAATGCCTTTTTTATATCTCGTTTTTTAAGTCTTAACATAATTTCACTCCCTTATTTTTTCGCTATTACCAGATAACCAGATTTATTTATGTTTCGATATTGTATATCTTGAAATCCACTAGCTTCTAAGAAATTTATAATCTCGCTTTTTGAATATATTCTAACATCTCCCTCATTGCTAAAGGGGATAAAGATATTCATTGCTTGACGGATAGGAAACGGTTTCCAAAAATCAGCCAGTATCAAATATCCATTTGTATCTAGCACTCTGCAAAATTCTGCAATCGCTCTTTTAGGAGTAGGATAATGATGAAAGCTGTCTGTGCATAGCAAACAATCAAATTTACCATTTTCAAAGGGTAAATGTTCAGCGTCGCCAAGAGATAATGTTACAGTATCTAATACTTTCTCTTTTGCTTTCTTTAACATTTCTTCTGAAATATCAATCCCATACATAGAAGTGTTCGGATATAATCTTTTTACAGTAGTTAAGATTTCCCCCGTACCACCCCCACGTCCAGCAGATTATCAAATTTTATAGTTTCTAATTGATTGATAACGTGCTGGTACAGTGTTCTTGCGTGTTTCCCGTTCTTATCTGTATCATAGGTTTTTGCCTGCATATTAAAAGTGCTCTCTGATAACTTTTTGTAATCTGCCATAATCAAACTTTCTCCCGTTAATATCGCTCGATATTTCCATTGTAATTATGGGCTTTTTCAAGGAGTGGTCCTTTTGCGCCCATTGTAAATGCAATATCGCTACTTCTAATACACAATAACTCATCTCCTACATTAAGATTTAGCTGTTCAAGTAATTGTGGTGTGAATTGAATACTTCCATTTTCTTTTAAAACAAGCCATGCGTATTTGCGTCCCTTGTATGTAACCAATGCCCCTTGCGGAATAGACTGATTTTCTAACTGTGGGCATTCATGTAAAATATGACTTAATTTTGACGTGGATAGCAGAGGATATGTCGTTACACAAAATCCGCCTGTAACCTTGCTTCCTGTAAAAATAATGATTTTATCATCGTTTAACACTCGATATTCTTCAAGTGCTTGTTTTGGAAACTGAACGGTTAAATCATCGTGTATTGAAGATAATCCAAATACAAATTTTCCACCTTTATTTAATTGTGGCATAAACACAACTCCTTTCTACTTTCATTTTTCAAAAATTCGTGATACAATCAAAACAAAAGTGATACAAATAAATACTACTCTATATATAGAGTACCGCAAATCGTTACATTTGTCAAGGAGTGTGAAATTATATGTTATCCAAACCAGCAACTATGCTTTTAGGACTTATTAGTCATCAACCGCTTAATGCCTATGAAATTGTCAAAACTTTAGATTACATGAATATCAAGTATTGGTTTAATATTGGTACTTCCACTGTATATGCAACAATTAAAACTTTAGAAAAAAAGCAATATATCACTGGCAAAGTGCAAAAAGACGGTAATATGCCCGATAAAACAATCTACTCAATTACAGAACAAGGAACGGCTGTGTTATTAGATACTTTACGAACTTCTTTCTTGAAATTCGATTATGATACAAATATTTTTTCTATCACGGCTTTTTTCCTTGATTGTTTACCCTTAGAAGAACAAAAAGCACTATTAGAAAAGCGTATGATTGTTTTACATGAATACCTTTCGGGTATTCAAAAACAAGATACGGAAGAATGGGAAGAACAGGTCAGTTTATATCATGTTGCCAATCTTCAACGTATGACGGATATTGTATTAGCTGAAATCAATGGTACAGAACGACTTATAAAAGTTGTAACAGCTAAATAGCTTATATGTAAATACGGCTTGCGGAGCATACATTGTATGACGCAAGCCTTTTTGTTTACCCTACAATCTTCCAGTTACTATCCTTATGTAGCACAAGCTCATACTGCGACACCTGCGTTGCCTTTGTCTGATTATCAAGGAATTTTACGGCAACCTTGACTTTCACATTGTCCCCGTCCTTTGTAAAGATAGGGTTTACCAATTCAGAATAAAGGTAGTCCATGCCGATAGGTTCAAGCACATTTCCCGATACATAGTAGGTAAGCTCCTTTTCTGTAGCTGTCGGGTACAGCTTAAAGAATGTTTCCAGAAATGCGGTAGCGTCATTTGTGGTATCAGCGTCCACGCTTGCGTCTGCTTCTGGTGTCTTTGGTTCATAGTCTGATTTTTCGATTGCTGGTGCAAGAGTAGGGTTCTGAACGATTACCATATCCCCGTCAGCGTCCACATGGACTTTTACCGTATAGGTTGCCTTGACATTGCTTGTCTGTTCTCCCTCTTTTATCTGCTGATCTACTTCGTAGGTAGCAGAAAAAGTATCTGTTCCCGATTGCTCGATATTCCATACAAGCACATCTGTAACTGTGGAACTGGTCAGTATATCGGTTCTAATGGTATCTACATTCAAGTCCTGCAATTCCTTTGTCAGATAACTGTTGATTGCCTGCGTCCTTGCTTCAATCGCTTCTTTGCTGTTGCTCCATGTGTAATAGGACTTCGCAAAATTCTTCACGAAATTTTCTATCCCGTTGGTGTCCTGCAAGCGAAGCTCTATGATTTCTTTTTCATGGGTCGTGTGTTGGTCGATAGCCGTAAAATTCTTATACGCCCCAAAGCTCACGCTTGCGATAAGCACCGCCCACAACGCAATCACGGTTTTTTGATGTGTGCCTACCTTGACAGTACGCACCTTTTTTTCTTTGATATTTTCTGTCTGTTTCTTATTCTTCTTAAACATATTTTTCAAGTCCTTTCTATTGTTTTACTCGTCCTGCACCGATTAAGTGTTGTTGCCAGTAACTATTGCTTAGGTCTGCATATCCTATCGGGTCGCCAGCATGATACATCTGATTATTTCCTACATAGATACCGACGTGCGTTACATAACTTCCTGCGTTATAGGTAGAATGAAAAAATACCAAGTCCCCAGCCTTTGCCTGCGAAAGCGGAAGATGTTGGGTTGCGTCATACTGTGCCTGTGCTGTTCTCGGTAAAGAGATACCAGCTTTTCCATAGCACCATTGTGTCAGTCCCGAACAGTCAAAAGAAGTGTTGGGATTGCTACCACCATACACATACTTCCAGCCTTGATATTTCAACGCTTCATTCATTATCGCTTGTGCCGTCGCATTATCAAAGTGTGCTACGGTCAGATATTGATTGACTAATTCCACATAGAACATATTTCCATAGCCATACCGCCAGCCCCCATTCTTCGCAACGGCTATCGGGTTGGTGTAGGTTACTTTCTTTCCACCCGATTTTTCACGGGCAAAATTTTCCGCAAGGTTAAAGGTGTGCTTTTTTCCTTTTCCTGCCACATATCCCACATAACCACCGCCATAGTTATAGGACTGTATCGCTACATTCAAATCATCGATACCTTGATTTTTGCAGGAAGAAAGCAGGGACGCAAAATACTTACACCCCTGCTTGATTGAGCTTTCCGTATCTAAGGAATTAGGCGGTAAACCAAGACTTTCTGAACTCTGCATAACATCTTCTGCCGTACCGCCACTTTCTACTTGAATGATAGCCAATAACACATTGACATACTCGGAAATGCCGTTTTCTCTGGCGTATTTTTCTACCATAGGCTGATGTTTCAAAACTTCTGCGGATAAGTTCATACCCGTAATGCCCGAAGAAAAGTTGCTGTTCTCGTCGTCGCTGTCCGCACTAATCAATACCCCAAAGAAAAGCACTAGAGAAAAGAGGATAGGAAACAGACTGCCAATGATAGCGATATGTTTCAGTTTCATTTTTTCTTCTGTCCTTTCTTTGTTACAAGGTTACGGTTCTTTTCGGTATGTTCCGTTGTACGCTTTGATTGTTCAAAGGTCTGTGTCTTTGTAGTACGCTCTGCTTTGTAATTCTGGCGTGTTTCCTTTGATACCGTAACTTTTTCAATATTCTGCCTATGTGCTGGCTGTGCAGACTGGGGCACTTGCTTATCAGAAGCACCGGAAGATAACGGACGCTCTTTGATAACATTTGTCTTGACTGGCTCACTACCTTTAGAAGTCGGAGCTGTGGCAGGGCGTTTGACTTCCTGCATTTTTTCCGCACTCGGCTTTGGAATAGTTGAAGCTGTGGCTGGTCGCTCATGGGGACGGGTAGCTCCCGTTGTCGCTGATCCGTCAGCCTTTCGCTGTGCCTGCCTTGCTTCTTGTGCTTTTTGAAGCTCCATACGCTTGTCAGCGATATTCTTCCTATGCTGTTCCTGCTTTTCCAAGCGTCCCGTCTGTCTGGACTGCTGTTCCTGCACCATGCCACGCTTAAAGTCGGACACGCTGGACTTTGCCTTTTCCTTTGCGGAATACACCGCATAAGCGGTCTGTGTCGGCATATCCTTGATATTCTCTTTGACAGCATTTGCCTTATCTTTCACTTTATTTTTCGTATCTAAGACAGCACCGACTTTTGAACCTGCACGCTGTCCCATGCTAGAAGTGGTATTGCCCCGATTTTCTTTAGAAGCTGTATTTTTTCTTTCAGCCCGTTTGCCAGCAACGGCACTTCCAGCTACCGCACCAGCCACACCGCCCGAAATACCGCCAGCACTTACCGCCCTTGCAATACGGTGTTCCATACGCCTAGCCCGATGTCGCATAAACAGATACGGTCTGCGGAATATGCGTCGTCCCATACTTTGACTGTCGCCAGCATTAAGTGAGAACATGCTCATTAAGTCGCCCAGCTTCATGTAGATACCAGCGAAACATACTATCTGTAAGAACGCCACCATGAAAAACGGGTAATCTGTGGAAATGTTATAAAACATACTGGAAATGCTGAACGCCACCGTTACAATGAGCGTAATTCCTGCTCTTGTCATAATGGTATTAAATACCCTCACGATTGCCTGCTTTGCCATGCTTTCATAGCTCGGTATCATAGAGAGCAGGAAACTAATAGGCAGGAACATAGCGAAGATAATAAAAAGTATCTGGCTGAACAACATCATGCCCGTAAGCAAGAATACAAATATCGTTATCCCTAAATTGAAGAACAAGAGGAAGAACACCATACCTAAACGGTTTACCACTTGCGGTATCGTCAGATTGTTGTTGTCGTTATCCTCGATTTCTGTTTTCACGACTTCCTCTCTGGTCTTTCCGTCCTCGTCCTCTGGGCTTGCCGATACCAGAGCTTCCACACGGTCTGTCCCGATTTCCTCTGCGTTGCTGTTACCGAATTGTAGAAGTAGCCACGGCTGTTGTACTTGAATAGAAAATAAGCTGTCCCGTATCAAGTCCACGCTGTCCTTACCCTCACTGTCAGAGTTGGGGAGCATGATTTTTGTTCCCAAGTCCAAAGAAGCGGTGCTGATGTCTGATGAAAACTCATTTATCTTCTTGATGTAGTCGGGAGCATAGGCAATAAATGAAGCGGACAGCACGAACACCACAACAAAGTTGATAACAGCGTGAAGTGCCTTGCTGGTTTCCCGTTTGATAAGTCCCGTATAGGCAACATACATTCCCACTACTAAAATAATGAGAAGCAGGAAACCAACATAAAAGCCCGTAGAAGAAAAGCCGTTCTCGGTAACACCTGCAAGGGTCTGTATGCTTTTTCCGATACTATCTGCCATATCGTTGATGAAGTCCAGTTTATAGGCTTCCTGCACCACATAGCCCGTTGCATTGCTTAAATAAAGGCTTATCGTCCAGACAAAGTTGGTAATGCAGTAAAGCCCGTACTGTACCGATTTTCCGATACCGTCCAGCCAGTTCCACGGCAACCACGACCAGCTATTATCTACATAAAAATCAAGCTGGTAGTTGGAAAGCGGATATTTGGAATACAGATTTTCTGCGTTTATGGTATCGTCCACAAGCCCCGTCGCATGAGCCACCGTCCCCAAAAGTGAAAGCAGGATAAGGGAGAGTGCCACCACGAACAGAGCCATTTTGAGAACGTGGAAAATCTTCTTTTTTGTGAACGCACCTTTTATCCTTTCTTTCATCACTCCACCTCATTTCTCTGTACGGGCGGTCTGGTATCAAAGGCGTGTAGTAATTCTTCAAAGACTGGGTGTATCTGCACCACACCGACACGCCCGTATAAGTCCTGTAATAAGCATTGTCCGTTCTCCAAATCACGAAGCCGTTTCTGGTTGTTCTCGTCGTCCTTGTCGATACCGAAAAACTCTAAGGTCTGTTTTATCTCGTTAATGTCCGTAGAGCGAAAGGCAAATTTCAAGCCGATATTATTTTTCAGACTTTCTTTTGACACGTCCCCAGAGGATTGTGTAACGAAATAAACGCCTGCCTGCATAGCTCGTCCAGCTCGCACCAGTTTATTTGATAGCGTTTCTCCTTGTGCCACATTTAAGAACGCCCACGCTTCGTCCAAATCGACAATCTTAAAAATGCTTCTATCGCTGTGAATGAAGTCGAGAGCAAAGGTACTAATGACAATCAGCATAGACACCGACAACAATTCAATGGTCGTGTATTCCTCAAAGGTGGTATCTTTATCTGGCAATACTAAGTCTGCTACTTGAATGATATTGAGCTGGTTATCCAGACTGATAGCATTTTCCACCGTACCGTCTGAAAACAGCAGGTGTGCAAAGTCGTAGTCCGTGAAGCTGTCGATATGGTCTGCGATATTGCGTGAGATAGCGGTATCTTCCTTTCGCAATTCTTCAATAACGTGTAACAGTCCTCTTTTTTCGCCCTGGGTAACGGAACGCACCGCTTTTCTCAACACGGGGAATTTTTCGCCGTCCCTTGAGGAAATACCCGTAAGGAATGTCAAGATGTCGATTGCCAGACTTTCAGCGTCTTTTACATTCTTCATAATCACAAACGGGTCAAGAAGTCCTGCATTGTCCTTGTCGCTGGTAAGGTTTACGATATTGATTTCATGGGCTATCTCTGGGAGCGTTTCTTTCCAGTTGCCACGCTCTGATTTTGGGTCTAAGATAACCGCTTGTCCCCCAAAGAGAACCGAATAATACACCAGAAGATTATTACAGAACGACTTACCACCGCCAAGTGAACCGACAAAAGCAGAAGCTAAAGCGTTGGTAACTGTACCTTTTACGCCCTGCGAAGCTAAAGACGGTTGCAGGTACACATTTCTTCCCGTATCGACGGAATAGCCGATATAGATACCCGTATTTTCCCCTAACTGCTGTGTCGCTCCAAAACCAAGCCCTGCCAAAAAATCTGATTTTACATACTGCACATAATCATTGATATATCGCTTGCTGGCTGGTAAAAATTCAGAATGAAGCCCCAGCATATCGCCAGCAGGACGCACCAGTTTTACATTGAGGTCGTCGTAAAAGTCCTTGACTTCATCACAACGGCGTTTTAATTCGTCCAAATCATCAGCACAGACACGCACCACATAAGAGAGCTTATACATACTTTCTTTAGTCTGGTCTAAGTCTGTTTCCAGCTCGTCCACGCTGTCTAATGCGTCCACCACATTTGAGCTGGTTTCACTTCCTGCTTGATAGGCGTGATTGTCAAGGTCTTTCAATTCCTTTTTCTTGTTGCGGACAGTTGTTAATGCTTTTCGATTTTCCACGATTTCTACATTCATAGAAGTATCAACGGGGAATGTGAATTGCTGTTGCTGGAAATAGAAGATTTCACTTGACGGAAAATCAAGCTCCCCGACAATCGCATTGACAGTAAAGTAGGACACATAGCTTTCCTTATCCTCATGTTCCAGTCGTAAATACCGCTGGCTTTCCTCAATCACACACCTTGTCGGACGGATAAGGTCATAGTATTTTATCAGCGTTTCTTTCTTATAGTTCTTCTTTGGTAGCTGGTACGCATAATCTTCATAGGCGATACCGTCCCTGCCGTAAAGATGTTCCATGAGATACCCAAAGTCATTGATTTCCAAGCGACGCACCTTAAAGCGACGGGAGATTTTATTTTCCAGTAATTTTTCCATTTTCATGTAACGGTTGATTTCATCATTCGGCATGGAAACAAAATCATTCATCAGCGTGTGGTTCACTTCATGGAGAAATTCTTTGAACGTCAGCCATGCCGATTTTTTGATGTTCTTCAGATTGAACTGTTCTTCCGTAACCATGAGCTTAAAGCCAAGAAAAAAGCGGTAGTCCACTTGATTGTCCCCAATCATAGATACTAACGCTTCGGTCTGCTCGTCTATCTTCTGGCAGGCAACTTCCTTTAATTTTCCAGTTACCAGTTTCTTTGACTGCTCCTGCATACTTCGTATGGAGCTTTCCGTGGCAATCTGCAAGGCATGAATTTTACCCTCACGGGATTGTGCGATTAGCTGGCGAAAGCTGTCATGCACAATAAATTTCTGCTCTGCGGATAAGAAAGAATAGTTGTACGGTATCAGCTCATAATAGGCAAACACTTCATTGTCCTTGTTCCAGACAAGGTTATTGTCAATATATTTTATCGGGAACATCGTTCACACTCCTTACTGCCGTGATTGTTTCATTCAATATCTGCTTATGCAGTTTTACGGCTTTTCCTGCATAAGTGATTTTCGGTCGCAGGGCATAGGTTATTTGCGATTTCAAAAAGCTGTACGGCTTCTTTCCGTCAAAGGTTTTCTGCGACATAAACCAAGTGAGAGCAACGGGAATACCGAAATATTTGAGAAATGCTCCCTCAATCATGGAAAGTGGGGGAATATCCCCAAACAGAATGATGATAAATTCTGTAAGCACAAACCATGTAATCTGCGTAAAGGTAACGGGAAAGGGCAGGTTAAAGTCATTGATTGCATACAAGACTTTTTCCACGTTCCAGATACCCGTATAAGATTTAATTTTTTTCAAGTTCTTCCAGCTCCTTTCGTAAATTTCTAAATGGAAAAGGACAGCCATTTTCAGACTGTCCCTCAATATAAAATCGCTGTCAGTAGCAACAGTTCTTGTTGCTGATCTTCCAGCTTATCGTTTGATTTCACACATACCGTACCTTGTTTTTACAAAATAGTCTTGAATTTCAATATCTCTGCCATAGGCTTCACAATCTATGTAATGGAAAAAGGCAGGCGGTATTTCCCCAAGTACATTTTCTTCATAAATCTTCTGATACGCAACATCTTCCATTGTTTCACACCCCGAATAGCAGATAATATCGCCAATATGGTCTGCCAGTTCTTCAAGGTCGCTATAGTAGGAAATAAAATCGTCAAGATTATCTAACACTTCCTCTGGAAAGTCTTGTATCAGCTCATAGATACGGTTTAGTTCTTCTATGGACGTATATTCTTCCAACTCGCAAGGGAAGTTTTCGCTATCGTGGATAACGTATTCTTCATAACGACCATTCAGCCCGATACGCTCTGCGATTTCTTCCTCGTCGAGTGGAAAATGAAACCACGCCCCTTTGACACCGCCCTCAACATAATCCCCTAAATTTGCGATATAGACTGCCATATCATCAACGCTCATTAGACCACCTCATTTCTATGGAAGTTCGTAGATACCGTGTTCCGTTTCTATGAATTTTCCATTGTCGTCAAGATACTGTCCGTAGGCTTCAAAATTGAAGTATCGGACTAGGCGTTCGTCAATCTCTGCAAAGGCAGGGTCGTTGTCTAGCAGATGTTTCGCCACATCAGCCATGTTCTTACACCATGAATAGTGGATAATGTCGTGTCGGTGCTGGTGCAGTTCCTCAAGGCTGGTAAAGTGGCACATCAGCTCCCCGTAGTCCTCTTTCAAATCGGCTGGCAGGCTTTCATAAGTGTAGTAAAAATCATTGAGCCTATCCACCGTAGTATCTTCGTCCACTTCCTCGGCAAAGGGCAGTTCCTTTTCTGTGATACGGTAATCATTGCTTTCTGCGTCCACGCCCAGCCTTTCAGAAAAGAGTTCCTCGTCAATCGGCAGGGTAAACCATGCGGATAGTATATCGCCCTCGACTGTTGGGACAGCTTCAATCTGTACTCTTAATTCATACATTGTTTTTCACTTCCTCTCTGTTGTTTCATAACTGCCTGTAATATCTGGTAGGACATACCAAAAACATAGACAGAAAAATCTTCCAGTTGTTTTTTAGGATAGTCGGCAGGGCTCAGCCGTTTCATTTCCTGCCATACTTCACGCTTGTAAAAGGGCATGTCGGAAAGATATTCACAGCCGACTTTTGCCTGCATATCCTTAAAAATATCGTTCATTTCATCACTCCAATCTGATTTTTAGGTAAGAAAAAAGCAGTCAATCCTAAGACCAACTGCTTTGTGTGTATGGATATGAAATTGTTTTTAATCTTGAATAGGTATCCAAATTTCAATAACTGAATTATCTCTATTCCAATGGAAACGGTAATCATATTTTTCAAAGTGCAGGATAATATTTTTTATAGGGGTATATGGTGTATTAGGAATAATTTCCTGATAAATTTTTCCATAAGTTTCATATATTTTTTCCATAGCACCAATATGTTCCACAACCAAATATTTATAAGACGGTATTTCTTTATACAGAAAGCCCTCTGGGGTAATGGTTCTTTGGGGAATAGAACAGAAATAATAAAGTTTTCCATTTCTTCTTTCCATAAAAGCATATTTTACCCAATTTCCCGATTGTGAAAGATACGCTTTTTTCAAACTACTGTTAAACTTTCTCCAAAACTGTGTACTAATCTGAATATTCTTTTTTTGATAATTAGTCAGTTCTACTTCTTGCCCAATAACTGCAAATGCGTTTAATTCCTTTATAGAAAAATTTATCATTTTACCTCGTGAGCAGTGATAACGGTATAACTGTACGCATTTACCGTTATAATACAATTATCAATCGTTATATACCAGTTTTTTCCTTTTCTTGTGATTTCCGCATTAGAAAGGCTAATTTTTTCTTTGCACCATTCAATTACATTTTCTACATTCAAAGATAAGTTCTTTTTAATTCTAATAACGCCAAGTTCAGTTGTGTGAAGTCTTCCTAAGTTTTCCAGTAATTCATTTTCCATATTTTGATACCTCATTTTTCAGCAATTTATTTGTATGTTTTATATCCCAATTATAACATTCTCATATCAGCACTACAATAAATTTTTATGCACCGATGATTTTGTTAAACAGCTCTAACAGTACATCTTTTACACCGCCAGCATTGAATACCAAGCCGACAGCAATTAAGGCAACTACCAAGAAGCCGATAAGTTTGGAAAACTCACGCTTGAAACCTAAGTAGATACCGATAACCACGATCGCCATAAGCACTAAGCTCTGTGCATTTGATAAAAACCATTGATACAAATTTTGTCCGAAATTCATTTAATTGTCCTCACTTTCTTCTAATTGTTTCGTTTCACAGTCAGCTTCTTTGCCGACATTCAAAATACACATCAAGACTACGCCGATACCCATTCCCATAGATACCAGCAGGAAGTCTTTTAATAATACCCACATTTTTTATCACTCCTAACTTTCCACCAAATCTTTTGCAGGGGTCGTCTGCTGTTTGATTATCATTTCATGCTTTTCTGTGAGCTTTGCCTGCTGTTCGATTGTTTCCATGTAGTCTGTACCGTTTCCCTTATCAATCTTTTTCAGCATTTTCAAGGTTGGTGCTACCTGCCTTTGTACCCACCGCAATGTACGGTCTAAGGTGTAAGGCTCTGGCTTTGTCGTCAGCTTCAAGCTCTGTCTGTTATCGCCAATAAACCAAGCCCAGCGGTCATTGAGTTTCCAGTCATTTTTTCGCTTGTCTGGTTCTTCATCAACAAACCGCACATACTGATTGATGATAGAAAATGCGGTCTGCTCTGCGTCATAATAAGTCAGCAAATCTCGTACTGCATAATAGGCTCGTTCATTCCGAAGCCGTATCTCAAAACGGTTGATAATGTCTGCTTCTTCCAGCGGTGTCCCTAACTTGCCGTACTGCTCATAGTCCTTTTCATAGATACAGAAATATACATCAGATTTCAGCGAACCAAGATAAAGGGTACGTCCCATATATTCTCTGTCGTCCTCTCTGTGCTTGATAAGCTCGCCCGACTGATAAAACTTATAGCTTCTGGACTTTCCAATATATTCCCGTTTCCTGCATTTTTCCGCAAGCTCTGGAATATCCAAAATGCCCGTATGGTCGTTGATAGCAAGGTCGATACGCTTCATCACGCCACCGTCTACGAGTGCGTCCATGAGAAAGTCATACCAGCTTCTTTGTTGTGCTAACAGGTAACTTTCAAACTGCCTGCAACCACGCCCCTTTAACTCTAAAAGGACACCTTTTTCTTCGTCAGCCGACGTATAGATAAAGATGTCCCCTAAAGAATAATGCTCCGTATAACTGTAATGTCCGTAATCTTCATGGAGCATATAATTGATATTCAGTTTTAATATATCTTTGATGATGTGCTGTATATCCAGCGTGGGAAAACGAATTTTCACATAATCAAACAGCATGGTAAGCGGTGCTTCTGGATTGAACCTTGCCAGTTCCTTATGCAGAGTTTCCAGAAGTTCCTTTGACGGCTTCATTTTTCCGCTTTCTATCTTGTTGAGATATTCCCTTGTGATACCAGAAGCCACCGCCAGCCTGCCTTGTGAGATACCGTAAGCAATCCGTTTCTCCCGTAATTCTTTTATCCATTGTTCTTCATTCAGAACCATACCCCCAATCTGTAAAGTGTGAAGTTTTTTAAGACGACTTCACAGTCGATTTTTGCTAGGAAACCATGCCAGAAGCCTTATGTTTCCTATGTTTTTTGTCTTTTGTCCATTTGCAAACGTACCCCTCTGTTAGATACCGAGGGGTTTTACCTGCTGGCGTGGCTTACGCCACACCAGCAACGGCTAGTCCGTGCCGTCGCCTTTCGCTTCGCACGTCGCCGTCCCGTCCTGCCTTGCGGTATGAGCCTACATAACAGTATTCATACCGAGATACAGCACAACACAGCCTATATCTTCATTCCTGCATACTTCTAAGGCTTCGCTATCAAGTTCAAATTCATGTTGTGTATGCAGAAACAAAGCTTTATCCATGACAATGAAATTGTAGCAAAATGTAATATTTAGGAATGACATTTCTTCGTCCAGAGGAATAGAAAATAACAGCGGTAATTCCTGCTGTTTGTTTTCCATTTCTTCTAAAATTACTCTCACTTTTTCATGGAAACGCTCAATAGGGTATTCGTCCCATTTTTCAAAGTCGCTATTTGCCGTAAAATCTAAATCAGCATAAAATTTATCAATGTTTAAGCAAATACCGATTGTAATTGTTTCTGTTGTTTCATTCATTAGTTGCATTTGTAAATAACCCATAGTTATTCTTTCACTCCTTTTCTTGTTGTTCTGGCATAACTTGTCTGTCTTGTGCAAGTCTGCCGATAGTCTGTAAAAAATCATGTCCTTTCGGGACTAAAGGCGTGTAAATTTCACTGATAACGCTTGTTCCCACATCACAATAGCCACGTCCCTTGATACGCTTCTGAAAAAACTGTTTTTTCACATCTGAACCGAACAGCATACCGTAACCTAGTTCGCTGATACGCCCCAATCCCACACGAAAATTGAAGTTATCTCTGATACCGTCCGAGAAATACTTTGCGTCTGGACGCTGGCAGGCAACGATAAGGAAATATCCTGCTTGTCGTCCTAACATAACGATTTTCTTTAACTGGCTAAGTAAGCTCACGCTTTCTTTCGTCCCCAGCATTTCAAAAAATGCCACATATTCATCAAAGATAAGAAAGCAGGGTGGCAGTCCCAGATAGGCGTAGTTTTCGCCCGTCTTATAGTTCGGGTGTCGCTTCATTTCCTCACTTCGCTGTACCATGCCCTCATAAAAGGCATTGACGCAATCTATCATTTCTTCTTTGGTGTGATACACATTTCCCATAACTGTTCCCAAGTCCGCAAGGTCAGCGTTCTTCGGGTCTAAGATATAAAGGACAGCGTTGGTATGCAGTAAGGCTTCAATGAGCGTCAGCAGAAAATAGGTTTTACCGCCACCAGTCCCACCAGCAATCAGAGCGTGAGGGAGTGCGTCATATTCCCAGACAAGATTTTTCATCAATCTAAGACAGCCGTTTTCTGCCCGTACTTCATCAATGGTAATGCGGTTCGCTATCATATCATAAAGCAGGGTATATTCAATATAGCCGTCATGCAGGGTCTTGTCGGTTAGCTCACAATACAAGCCACTTTCCAATTTATCCTCTAACCGTAAAAGCTGGTCTTGATATTTCCCCAGCGTAATTTCACAGCGGATATGAAGCAGTCCCTTTTCCATTTGATAATAAATTTTTGGAAACCAGACGATTTTTTCCCTTGATCTGCTTTGCAGGTCAGTAAAAAAAACGCTGTCTTGTACGGTATCGGCTTCATACCACTTATTTTCCAGTATCATTCTTGCCAGCTTTTGACGGTGCAGGAGCTTCTTGAAACTGTCGTAACAGAAACGGTAATACAGCAAAGCGACCAATGCACAAACACCAGTCGCTATCAGTATGGTTATGAAGTTGTAAGTGGAAAGCGTCAAGCCGTTCTCTAACAAGCTGAAATGCTCCCAATCGGTACGCATGAGCTGTTTTATATTCAATAGCAGGAGAACCGCCACGAATACAAACAGAAGCGTTCCTATGGAAAAGTGGTAGACAAGGTTCTTGTCGCTGGCTCTGATACGGTGTCCTTTGTTCCAAATCTTACGCATAAATCAATCACTCCTTTCTGGGTATGAAAAAAGCAGTCAATCCTAAGACTAACTGCTTTGTGTATATGGATATGAGGTTGTCAAACTGGGAGTTTCTTTTCAAATTACTCTATAAGATTTTCACTTATATTATCAAATATTTCATTTTTTAACTTCCAAATACCAGAATAAGGTTGTTCAATAAAACTATCATCTTTGTCTTTATATAAATATACTATACTTGGACTGTCATCTGCATTATCATGATAAAATTTAATGCAAATATAATCTTCTGTATTTGTAGGTTCATCGCTAACACTTTCTTTTTTAGTGCTTTCAGAATTATCTTTTAATTCACTAATTATTTTTGATATTTCCTCTTTTCCAGTAACTTTCTTTCCTCTTTCAGAAGTATTTTTAATAATTTCAATTTCTGTAATTTTTTCTAATTCTGGTAAAGTGATTTTTTTGTCGCTACCACAAGCAGTTAGAGTTACAATACAAATTAAGGCTAATACCATTCCTACATACTTTCTCATAGTTTACCTCCACAATTTCTAATTTTCGCTTACTTCATACCCATATTATAGCAGTTCCGTATATCCTCTACAACAAAAATCTATCTAACAAGCCTATTTTTTCGGCTGTCCCTGCGGTGTAGGGTTCTGTGGATTGCCTGCGTTCTGGTTGCCTTTATTCTTCAATACAATATCCTCTGCTTTTACATACCAGTCCACATCTGCACCCGTATAGGTCTTTCGTGATACCGTATCGGCTACTGGATTGACAAGCTCCACAACTGCATTGTACGGAAATTCCCTTAACGGTACTTCTGGCGGTACGGACACGGGGATAATTCCACCATGCAGACTGCACTTCAAATCATAGATACGCTTTTTAAGCTGGGTACTCGGTGTCCCGTCCTCGTTCTGCAAGAACACATCACGCACCGCTGTAAATTTCAATTCTCCAAATGTTTTCTCTTTGTCAATAACAAACCCGTTTGATAATCTCATAAATTCTTCACTCCTTTACTTTTCTTCAACTGCTACAATATCATCAGCAACTAACACATAATCGGTATGTCCCATATCCCCGATTGCATAACCTCTGCCGTATAACTTCGGATTGACAAGTTTTACTTTCTGCTCATACTTGAAATGCTTTTCGCCAGCCTGCACGGGAATTTCTACCACAACATTTTCGCCTTTCTGTACGTCAGAATAAAGGTTATAGCTTCGTCTGGCTAAGACCCTGCGGTTATTTTTATCTCTTTCAAAGACTGGCTCGCTTTCGCCTGCAAATTCAAGAGTTCCAAAAGACTGTGCCATATCTGGCACGACATATTTCATTTCCATAGTGTTTTACCTCGTTTCTTTCTATTTTTGATAAGTTAATTGATTATGATTTCTTATTCTGGCGGTTTGGGAAGTACCAGCAATCCCACAGATAGTAAAGGGTAAAATCAATGCTTACGCACCCTTGACTATCCGTGTTCTTGCAGGTTGTAGGCAGACAAGCCAGAATAAGCGGAAGTCTGCCGTTTGACCGCTTCGGCGGAGAGCGTGATTTTTCTTTCCTCATACCGTTACTGCCTTATGATTTCTTCATTTTACGGCGTTTGTAGAAGAAGATACCTGCCAGCCCAGCACCAGAAGTCATAAGAAGTGCAAGCAGTCCGTAAAGGTTGGTGTTATCGCCCGTTTTGGGACTGTCGCTAGGTCTGTTAGGCTTTTCTGGTGTCGGTGGCGTTTCGGGTTTTTCTGGTTCTTCTGACTTTTCCTTAAAGGTAATCGTCTGTCCCTTATCCTCAATATCCTTATGCTCGGTAACTTTCTTCGGCTCGTCTGGATTGCTCAAATCATATAATTCTTCAAAAGTTACAAGCTGTTTGCCGTCAAGAGAAGTAGCGTCAAACGTAAAAGCAACTTCCACTTTCATAGTTTCGCTGTCAGCAGTAAACGTATAATCGCTTTCCACACGCTTTCCATTGATAAGAAGTTCTGCATTTTCTTCTTTCAACATCTGCCAGCCCACAAGTTTGTACTGTGTACCGATTTCTAAGCCCTCTAAGGTTACGGTATCAATGATTGTAACGTCTTTTCCTGCTTCAAGCTCTTTGTTGCCGTCCTTATCGGTAGCGGTCGTATGTATCTTGATGATACGCTCTGTGATAAGTACCGTTTGCCCGTCGTCCTCAATGTCTTTGTGTTCTGCAACTTTTACGGGTTCGTCTGGATTGCTTAAATCATACAATTCTTCAAAGGTAACAAGGTTTTTGCCACCTAAAGCAGACGCATTGAATGTATAGGAAATTTCCACTTTCATTTCCTCATCATCAGCGACAAAGGTATAATCGTTTTCTACACGTTTCCCGTCAATAAGAAGTTCTGCGTTTTCTTCCTTTAACATCTGCCAGCCTTTGAGCTGATATTTTGTGCCTTTTGTAAGTCCGTCCAATTTTACAGTATCAACAATCGTAATCTCTTTTCCTGCAAGGATAGTTTTTTCGCCGTCCTTGCTGGTCGCTGTGGTATGGATAGAAATTTCTTTTTCGTATTCATCAGTCAGCGTTCCTAAATCAATCACAAGGTTATTTCTTGATACCACGATTTCAAAAGGTGGGATAAGTTCAAAGCCTTTGTTACTATCAGAGCGTAATTCTTCAATGATGTAGGTATCATAAGGTAATGCACCCTTGCTGTCGTCTGGTTCAGAAGTTCCAAACCACACACCGTCCTCGCTGGTCTTGCCTGCGTTGGTATTGTGCTTATGAGAAGCCCAGTCAGCAGAAGTGGAGAATTGCCCGTTATCATCAGTTACCACTACATGATTTTCGCCCGTCGTCTTGCTTGTGATCCGAAACGGAACATCAGCAAGACGCTTGTGTGTGCCTGCACCGATTTTTACACCCTCAATATCTCCACGCTTAATCTGATTATAGATAGAATGGGCTTCGTCGGTTAAGTCCACGATTTTTCCATTTTCTGTGATTGTAAAATCAATCGGTTTTGCACCATCAGTTAAGTAACCGTTGGGAGCTTCACTTTCAACGATACGGAATTTTCCATAAGGTAAAAGGTCAGAAGAAGTAGAAGCGACACCCTCAATATCTGTACGAATTGTCTTTACCACTTCATTTTTCTTGTATAACTTGCCCTCAACCAAAACAGAATTATCATTTAAGGAAATGATGTCAAAATCAGTATCTTTCAAGGTTGCACTTCCTTGTGGCTTTGTATCGCCCGTTTCTAAATCTCGTTTCTGAATTTTGACACCGCCACGGATAACTTTATCCGATACGGAAAACTGGTTACTTCCAGATAATACGGCAAGGTCGCCGTCCTCGGTAATCTGTGTAAGGTATAAGCCTTTTATCTGTTCGGACTTATCGCCAGCCTGCATATATGCACCCTCTAACAAGTAGCCGTTTGGAGCTTTTGTTTCTTCTACGGTTAGCGTTCCAAGTGGAAGAACCGCCTTGCCGTCCTGCATATAGAAGCTGTCGCCAGATACCTTGTATGCGTCCGCTAATTTTGTGATGTAGTGGGTTGTCCCGTCTCTATCTGTTTCAGCGATTGTCTTTGTAACCCATGTACGAGTAGCTTCGGCAGGGAGATTTTCTTTATTGTAGAAGCCAGCATAATACTTCCATGTAAATTCCGCACCTGCTAAAGAAGCGTTCCCTTGCGGATTGTCTTTCTGTGTTTCCATATCTATCTTGAAAAGCTCAATCAAAGTGTCCGTTACTTTTGGCGTATCAGATACGTTCAAAGTCGCTGTCTTTCCAGCTTCAATCTTTAAGGAATATACAGTTTTATCTACTTTATATCCTGCTGGTGCGGATAATTCCTTGATATAGACTGTACCTGCTTTTACCTCTACAACATCTGTATTTCCATTTTCATCAGTCGTAAGGGTGGCAAGCTGTTTTGTGCAGTCCTTATCAGAAAAGACACCGTATGTTGCACCAGCGATTGAGTAATTCCCGTTACCGTCTGTAATGCTGGTATTACTGGAAGTCTTTTGCAGTTTCGCATTTCCGACATTTAACTTCGCCCAGAATTGTCCTAATTCCTGCCCCTCGCCAGAGTAGATATAACCGCCACATTCATAGCGTCCTTTATTTTCTTTGACAAAGGCTTTTGCACCAGAGAAAACTTCGTCCTGCGTAGCCTTTTGAATTTCATCATAAGAAGCTCGCACGTTATCACATTGCCAGCCAAGATGTACGCTCAATCTCTGCCAGACTACAAGCTGTCTTAAAAGGTAAGCGTGATTTTTGCTTATTCCGCTGTGGCTGTCTGTGTACTGTTTTACATATTCGATAGATAAGGCAACGTCGCTTATCTGGTCGGTACTCATGCGTGAGCTTGCGTCAGCTCTGGTCTTGTAACCATTCTTAAAGTCTGTGTTGATGTCAATACAGTAAGCGTCCTCGCCCTCAACGGTCAAATGTCCCTCATTAAAGGTAGAACCAATCGAACCGTCATTCATTACTTTTTCAACGATACCGACACGCTCTTTTGACTCCGTCCAGTATTGCTTGCTTTCTGCATGGACGGGTGTCGTCGGTAAAGCAGTAACGACAGTCGCAAGAGCTAAGAAGCCCGTACACAATCGTTTCCATGTCTTTTTCATAAATCTAATGCTCCTTTCATTTTGAGTAATAAAATAGCCGTCCAATAAGAACGGCTGGAAATAGAAAAGGAACGTCATTTTAGGCGTTCCATAGTCTATAAAATATTCAATTTTTTTCTTGTTTCAATACTGATGTGCTGTACCATATCTTTGCATATCTAGGAAAACTGGCGTATCAAGGCTCATTCAATGGTAGTAAATAAGTAGTAAATTGATGTATTTGTTCCCTTGAAAATGCTGATAGATACTGTGTTTTAGCGGATAATCAGATTTTTATTGTGTTTTTAACAGATAAAAACATATAATACATTACAAAGCACATGTCTTATGAATGAAAAATATTTCCCTATATATGTAATTTTTATACATAAATGAAAAACTGTTTAAAAATAAGAAACATATTACAAAAACATGATAGTATTTTCAAAAAGTTCACAATTTTTTGATTGATTTTCACTCGTAAACTGTCTATAATGATGTTATGCAATAGATCAAGCATAGAAAGGTATAGGTTTTGAAGCAATGCGAGGAAAAGTAAAAATGTTTAACCAGGAAAAGGGATACGGATTCATCACTTTAGAGGATGGAAAAGATGTATTCTTCCACTATTCACAATTGATGATGGAAGGTTTCAAAACAATTGATGCTGATGCAGAAGTTGAATTTGATTTAGTTGAAACTGACCGTGGACTGCAGGCTCACAACATCGTTAAAGCGTAAAAAAACAGAATAACCGTGATTCCAATGTATAATGGCTGTCACGGTTATTTTTTTATGATAAAAATAGGGAGATGACAGCCACCGGAGATATACGTTCAACATACTCTGAAATGACCATGAAAATTTGTGATGGTTATGAAAAGAGGTGAGAATCATGTTATATGATGAGAATGAATATTATGACAGCTGTGATTGCTGTTGTGATTGTTGCTGTGAGGGCCCACGTGGTCCCAGAGGATTTCGTGGTGCTACAGGAAGTATCGGTCCAACAGGGCCAACCGGTATCGGAATCACCGGTCCTACGGGAGCCACAGGAGTAACCGGAAGTACCGGAGCAACGGGCCCAGCGGGTATCGGACCAACCGGCCCGACCGGGGCAACGGGAAATACAGGAAGCACAGGACCAACCGGCCCTGAAGGAAGTGGTGCTGACTGCTTGTGTGTTCAGCAGATGATCAATATATTGTTGCAGATCATTCAGCTCTATCCAAACGATACTATCATTGTTGCAATGGAAAGTGGTAACAATGCCAGTGGCCGTGCCGGTTCCCTGCTGCCGTCACCTGATTATGGACTGCTGCAGCTCACCAATGCACAGGGCGTACCTCAAGAGGCCGTGTCGATCTGCCGCATTGCATCTGTGCGAATTACGAGCGCAGTATATAATGAAGCTATTACGTATCTTCCTGCACCTGTACCTGCTCCAACCGGATGCAGTGCTGCCTGCGAAAATGCTGTACGCTCCTACCTTCCAGTCGGAACCTCGGGTGTTGACATTAACGCCGGCGGTCAGACGGTGGGACAGGGAACTGTGATAAGAAATGAATTCACAATGGTGGTACTGGTAGGCCCAAACAACAGCGATCCGACATTTGTATCAGCATGTAAGGCAGAAATCATTACGAAATAAAAGGAATAGGAAGGGGACAGAAATCCTGGCTTGTTTGGGAATGTCCTCTTTTTTCTATCCTGGTTTTTATTCAAACAGAATCCTTTCCAGAGTTGAAATTGATACGTAAAATTATTGAGGAGGCTTACGTAAACGAAAACGCAGACAGGTTGTTCACACAAATGTTATGGAAAAAAAGAAACAAAATGTAAATTCTTCTGAAATTGTCTGTATCCGGTGTTATTGAAACACACTTTGTGTTACAATAGATAAGGCTATATGAAGTTTTGGAACAGGCGATATAAACTTATAAAGAAGGTATGGAGGGTCTTGAATGGCTAATTTTATCGAACGTTTATTAAACGGTGAAAAAAAGACATTGCATAATCTGGAAAAGACTGCAGAACAGGTCATGGCACTGGCAAATGACATGGAAGCGTTAAGTGATGATGCATTGAGAGAAAAAACACAGGAGTACAAACATAGATATGAGGAAGGGGAAAACCTTGACAGTCTGCTGGTAGAAGCCTTTGCGACATCTCGTGAAGCTGCACGCCGTACGATTGGCGAGTACCCGTACAAGGTTCAGATCATGGGTGCGGTTGCTATGCACCAGGGCGATATTGCAGAGATGAAAACCGGTGAAGGTAAGACTTTGACCTCCACCATGTGCGTTTACCTGAATGCCTTAAGCGGCAAGGGGGTACACGTTGTTACTGTCAACGACTATCTGGCAGGACGTGATGCGGAATGGATGGGACAGATTTATCGATTCCTGGGCTTGACGGTAGGCGTAAATTCCCGCCCGCTGACACCATCTCAGAAGCGTGATGCATTTAACTGTGATATTACATATACCACAAACTCCGAGCTGGGATTTGATTATCTGCGCGACAATATGGTTACCGATGTGAAGGACCGCGTGCTGCGCGGGTTGCATGTCGCAATCGTCGATGAGGTCGATTCCATTCTGGTCGATGAATCCAGAACGCCGCTGATCATTTCCGGTGGTGCGAAAAAAACAGCAAACCTGTACCTGCAGGCGGATGCATTCGCAAAACGTCTGAAGGGGGATGATTTTGAAATTGATGAAAAAACCCGTCAGATCATGCTGAGTGAAAAGGGTGTAAGTGTCGCAGAGCGTTACTTCAAAATCAAGAATCTGTATGATGTGGATCACACCCAGCTGGTACATCATATAACACAGGCTTTAAAGGCGAACTATATCATGAAAAATGAGGTTGAGTACGTCGTACAGGATGATGAGATCGTCATTGTCGATCAGTTTACCGGACGTACGATGCCGGGCCGTGCATATTCCGATGGATTGCATCAGGCAATTGAGGCCAAAGAAGGTGTATCCATTAAGGAAGAGACTAGTACCCTTGCAACTATCACCTATCAGAACTTCTTCCGTCTGTACGATAAGCTTGCCGGTATGACCGGTACCGCAAAAACCGAGGAAGAGGAATTCCTGGATATCTATAATATGCGTGTTATTGAAATTCCTACAAACAGACCGGTACAGCGTATCGACTATCCGGATGCAATTTTTGCGAACCCGAGACTGAAGTTTGCGGCTCTGGTGAAAGAGGTTAAGGAGCTGTATGAAAAGGGGCAGCCGGTACTGGTTGGTACGATTTCCGTTGAAACCAGTGAGCTGGTGCATGAGCTGCTGCGCAAAGAGCGGATTCCTCACGAAGTGCTGAATGCGAAGAACCATGCGCGGGAAGCAGAAATTATCGCCAAGGCAGGTCGCCCGAAATCCGTAACGATCGCAACCAATATGGCAGGGCGTGGTACCGATATCAAGCTTACCGATGAGTCCAGAGCTCTTGGCGGACTGGTCGTTCTTGGAAGTGAGCGTCATGAGTCCAGACGTATTGACAACCAGCTGCGTGGACGAAGCGGACGTCAGGGGGATCCGGGATACTCCCGCTTCTATGTTTCCTTAAAGGATGAGCTGATGATTCGTTTCGGCGGCGATAAATTTGAAAAGCTGTTTGAATCCATGGGAGATGCACAGATTGAATCCAAGATGGTAACAAAATCGATTTCTCAGGCACAGAAACGTGTCGAGGGCTATAACTATGATGTTCGTAAGCAGCTGCTGGATTATGATGATGTATTGCGTAAGCAGCGTGAAATCATGTATGAGCAGCGTAATTTCGTTCTGGAAAATGAGGATGTTCACGGCATCGTTCGTGATATGATAGACCGCGTCATTGACAGTGTGGTGGATGCGAATGTGGATCATACCCGCCATGATGAAAGCGTGGATTATGCAGGTGTTCTGCAGGGACTGGAGCTGCTCGGACTGGAAGAAAAGGATAATCTGAAGCTGGAGGAAATCCAGGGTAAGGAAAAGAATGATGTAACAACATACTGTGCAGAGAAAATCTTCACACTATACGATGATAAAATCAAGGATATCCGTGATGAATTTAAGCAGTTTGAAAAAACCATCGTACTGCGGAATATGGACCGCAACTGGATTGAGCATATTGATATGATGGATAAGCTGAGAAACGGTATTCACCTGCGCTCTTATGCGCAGAACAATCCTTTACAGGCATATATCCAGGAAGGATATGAAATGTTTGAGGAAATGCAGGCACGTATTGCACGTGAGGTTGTATTCTTTGCTTTAAAGGTACAGGTAGAAAGAAAAGTGGAAAACTAATATGGAACTATACGAAATTAAACAGGGGGTGAACACTCATCAGGCAAAGCTTGCGCAGCTTGGTGAGTCACTTTGACTTAGCTGAAAAAAAACATAAGATTCAGGAGCTGACGAGCATGACGCTGCAGGATGATTTCTGGAATGATCCGCAGCATGCGCAAACACTGATTCGTCAGCTGAACGGTATCAAGGACATCGTGGAAAGCTACGAAAAGCTGAACAGTGCGCTGGTAGGTCTGGAAGAAACACATGATCTTTTGAAGGAAGATTATGATGATGAAATTTTCGAGCTGTTTGAAGCAGAGTATTTGGAGATGGAAAAGAACTTTGATGATTTTGAAATCAAGATTCTTCTGTCCCATGAATATGATCATTCCAGTGCAATCCTGGAGCTGCATCCGGGAGCCGGTGGAACAGAATCCTGTGACTGGGCGGATATGCTGTATCGCATGTATTCACGCTGGGCTGAGAAAAAAGGCTTCAAGGTCAGCGTGCTGGACTATCTTCCCGGAGATGAGGCAGGGATCAAATCCGTGACCTTCCTTGTGGAGGGTGATATGGCGTATGGGTATCTGAAGGCGGAAAAGGGCGTTCACCGTCTGGTGCGCATATCGCCGTTTGATTCCGGCGGGAGAAGGCATACATCCTTTGCTTCTCTGGATGTTATGCCGCAGTTTAACAACGAAATCGAAATCGAAATCAAACCGGAGGATCTGATTGTGGAGACCAAGCGTGCCAGTGGAGCCGGCGGTCAGCATATCAACAAAACAGATTCCGCAGTCCGCATGGTGCATAAGCCGACCGGATTGGTGGCCACCTGTCAGAATGGCCGAAGCCAGCATGAAAACCGGGAAGAGGCGCTGCGTGTCTTGAAAAGTCGTCTGTATCAGAAGATGATTGAGGAGCAGGAAGCCCGACTGGCGGAAATCAAGGGTGAGCAGAAAGCCAATGAGTGGGGTTCACAAATACGTTCCTATGTATTCCATCCGTATTCCATGGTGAAGGATCATAGGACCAGCTGTGAAACCAGTGATGTGCAGGGAGTTATGGATGGCGATCTGGATGCGTTTATCTTCGCATATTTAAAAACACAGATTTGATTATTATGAGTAATGTCAAGAAAAGGGGAGCCTCCCCTTTTTATCATTTAATGTGGAGATTACAGAATATGTAAAAATAAAGGAATTGAGATGTTTGTGTGATTATTACGATTTCCTTAAGAATATATGTGAAGGCTTTAAAATATCGTATTTTTAACACATAGTTAATTAAATAATGTTAGTGATTTATAAAAAAATGTGGAAATTAGCTACAGGGATGTTATACTTATATAGAAAAAGAAAGGGGTACTGAATTTGAGAAAACTTTTAGTCACATTGCTGGCAGCCGGTCTTTGCCTGACAGGTGTCCATGCACAAGAAACAGAGAATACAGATGGTACTGTAACCAATACAGATACAAATGAAATTAAGACAGTTACAGCAGATACATATCAGCAGATTGGTGAGATGGAAGGAGCTGAAAATGCTGCCATGGGAGACGGTACGCCACAGCAGCCACAAACGCAGTATAGAAGCAGATCAGCAAATGCCCGCTTGATTGCACCTGTCTGGGGAATGAACGGAACAACGAAAACCTTTACATATACAAAGAATGGACAAAGCGTTGTTGTTGAAAATCCAAAGCAGGTAGTCGATGTCTCTGAGCATGATGGTAAAATAAACTGGGAAAAATTGAAAAGTGAGGGAATTGACGGCGCAATTCTTAGAATCGGATGGGGTGTCGGATACACAGATGAATATTTTGATTATAATATAAGAGAATGTAAACGTCTGGGAATTCCTTATGGTTTATATCTATACAGCTATGCATATGATGCTAACTTTGCCTATGCGGAAGCGGATAGTACAATTGAACGTCTGCAGGGATATGATTTAACTGATATGTCTTATCCGATTTATTATGATATAGAGGCGTTCAAGGCATATAATCATGATGGAGCAACACGTGTTCCGCCAAAGGATGTTAAGACGTATGAAAGTATTATCAAAACATTCGTTGATAAAATGAACAGTGCAGGTTATAGTGGAAAAGTGCACGTTTACAGCTATCGCAGTTATTGCCAGAAGCAGCTAAACTCTGCCTATATTTTAGGACTTACTTCATGGATTGCAGAATATGGAAGCTATCTGGCGTTTGATAATCCGTACTATACGGGAGACAGTGGATGGCAGTATACATCGGAAGCTGATTTTGAAGGAATTACTCCAGAAAATGTGGATGTTAGTATGTTTACAAATACCCTGCTGAGTCTGCAGACACAAAGTCCTGCAAATCTGACAGCTACGGTAGAGGGAACAAATATCAAGCTGACTTGGGATAAGGTTCCTTACAATACGAGATACCGTGTATATTATCAGACAACAGACGATGGTGAATGGAATTATCTGACATCTCAAACCGGGACTTCCTATACCTTTAAAACGGGAACCTCCGGGGCATCCTACCGCTTCGTTGTCAGAACAGCAAACCTTATAAATGGCGAGTATAAATTTAGCCAAGCAAGCTTCAGTAACCGTCTGACTTATCCGCAAAAAAAGGCGCAGGGGTTCTATAATCTGTCCAGAAGAGTCCGTGTATTCTCGTCACCGAATGCTGCAAATTACAATCGCTATGATCCATTCAAGAAAAAATGGATGGGCAGCATGAAAAATTACAATAACAAACCACTGCTTTTAACAAGAGAATATGTGAATGAAGAAGGTACCTCTTACTGGTCTGCCTATTATAATGGGAAATGGATTGGTTATATAAATTCCTACGCATTGAAAAACAGTGTGAAAAAGGATACGTATTTTGGATGGGGAGAAAATAATGCTCGAGTCTTTAATACACCGAATCCACAGAAATACTGGCTTTATAACGCACCAGCAGATAAATGGGTGAAGCGAATGACTGGTTATCGTAATCAGAAATTTACAATCAAACGTTCTCTTGCCAGAGCAGATGGAAGCTTGTATTATTCCTGCTATATCGGAGATAAGTGGATTGGCTATATCAATAGCTGGGGATTCCAGAATCAATAGAGAGTGATAAGGTATTTGCATAGGTATGTATATAATGTACAGGCTGATGCAGATGCCTTTTTTATTGCCCCGCATTTAATCAAGTAAAACATGTTGTGCTTTCAGAACAGTAAAAAGCTTTGCAATCACGGACCTGCATTCGTGATGACAAAGCTTTTTTATAACGCCATCTTCAGTATATCCACAAAAATTTGTTTATTCAACGCCACATAATGTCCAACGCAGTCTTTACCATTATTGGTAGCCCGATTAGCCATCTCCTCAAAATGTGCATCATCGATTCCCATCTCATGCAAGGTGGTTTTCAGATGCAGCGACCGGAAAAATTCCTCCAGCCTGTCCGCAAGGATATAGGCCATATCTTCTTTTGTGTAAACAAATGGATCGACACCAAAAATTCTGCTAGCGAGCTGCGCCAGCTTATCCGGATGATGCGCAGCCATGTAGCGGGCCCATGCGATGGTTACAACAGCCATACCTTCTCCATGCGTAATCCCATACTGTGCACTCAGCTCGTGTTCAATACGGTGCGCTCCCCAGTCACTCTCTCTGCCGATATCCAGCAAATTATTGTGCGCGATAAAGGCGAGGCACTGTACCTCAGAACGCGCATGAATGTCATCCGGCTTCTTCATCAAACGGCGGGCATTCACCATGAGTGCCTGCATTGTACCCTCCAGCATATAATCTGTCGTATCAACATGCTCCGTATTGGTGAAATAGCGCTCCAGCATATGAGAGAGAATATCTGCAATTCCCGCCGATGTCTGATAGGCCGGAAGCGTTCTGGTATACTCCGGATTCATGATGGCGAATTTCGGGATGATGCAATCGTACTCAATGCCGCATTTGTGCAGCCCATTGGAAATGATGGAACAATTGGAGCACTCGGAGCCGCTCGCAGGTATGGTGGTGATAACACCAACCGGTACAGCCGTTTCAGGAACAGCAGCATATTCGAAGAAGTCCCATACATCATGCTCATAGGGTATTCCTGCTGCCACTGCTTTTGCTGTATCGATCGAGCTGCCTCCACCCACGGCAAGGACGAAATCAATCTTTTTTTCTTTTCCCAGTGTGATCAGCTCACGTACAAGCTCGATTTTCGGATTCGGAACAACACCGCCCTCTTCATAGAAGGCGATGCCACTTTGAACACAAGCCTTACGAACAGCATCCCAGATTCCTAGCTCTTTGATAAAATCTCCGCTGTAAACCAGCAAAAGATTTGAAACATGAAATTCCCTGAACAGATCAGGAAGCTGATCCAGTGCATGATCGCCAAACAGAATCCGTACAGGGTTGTGATACGTAAAATTTCTCATGATGTCCTCCTATCGTATTTACGAATAAATAATTTCGATAGATGACTTTCTGCAATACTCCTCCCATGTCTCACTGAGCGGCTGATCCGTTATCAACAGGTCAACTCCGGCAAGGTCATAAAACAGGACGTCCGATATGGAATCAAACTTTGTATGATCGACAATCAGGACTTTATAGTGGGAATTTTCCAGCATATGCTTGCGCACCTCTGCCTCATTCAGGTTGTTGTCAGAGAGTCCATGCTGCAGATGCAGTGCCGGACAGGAGATAAAGGTGATATCCGCAAAATTCTGCTTCAGCGTATCTGTCGTCCGATACCCGGTAAAGGATGCAGTTGCCCGATGAAGCTGTCCACCCAGACAAATCAGATTCACATTGGATGACTGGGAATTAAACAAAGAACTGATACGCAGCGAATTGGTGATCAATGTAATACATTTTCCGGATGAGATGATTGCCTCCGCAAGCTTCAGACATGTCGTGCTGGAATCCAGCATAATGACAGAATGATCCTTGATGATATCCACCGCCTTGTCCGCCATCTGTTCCTTTTCGCTGGCGAAGAATGATTCACGTAATTCAATCGGCACACCCTTGTCGTATTTATCCGGCAGATAGGCACCACCATGAATTTTGTTGAGCTTTCCGGCCGCTTCCATTTCCTTGATATCCCGGCGTATTGTCTCTTCTGAGCAATCCAGTACCTTGCTGAGCTCGGAAACAAGTACACTGCCCTTTTCGTGCAGCTCCTTTTCAATAAACAACTGCCGTTCTAGCTTTAACATACGTCTTCCCTCTTTCTTATCGTAATATTTCTATGAATATTATATAAGTTTATTTGGAAATGGTCAATCATCCTCCTTCAAAATCCCATATAATCAAACAGAAAGTCACATCGACATCTATAATATAACAATATCCAACATGAAAAGCAAGGATAAACACAAATAAAACAACAAAAAGTAACACAAAACTGTTGACGTGTGACTGAATATGTTGTATTTTCGTTGTAGGGGGTTTCATTTCGGTCAGAAAACAATATTTGAGAAGGGAGGGAAGCACAGGACAGCTACCGAGGGTGAAGCTACTTAAAGAATCATGTGATACTTGAGGAGGTACTATGAAAAATGAAAAGAAAGGCAGTTTTCTTGGATTGCTGCCGCTGATTGTATTCCTTGTTGCGTACATGGGTACGGGACTTGGAACAGGAAGCTTTGACAACATGCCGCTGATGACGGGAATCGCCATCGCATCCGGAGTCGCATTACTGTTAAACAAAAGAGATAAGAAAACACCATTCGAGGAAAAAATTGCATTGTACTGTAAAGGAGGAGGAGAAGAAACTCTGATTCTGATGGTTCTGATTTTCCTGCTTGCCGGTGCTTTTGGCGGAGTCGCAAAGGGAATGGGAGCCGTTGACTCTATCGTAAACATGGGACTTACCATTCTGCCCGGAAATCTGATTCTGCCCGGAATCTTCCTGATTGGATGTCTGTTGAGCTTCTCCATGGGAACATCCATGGGAACCGTTGCCGCACTCATGCCGATTGCAGTTGATATATCCAATAAAACGGGCATCAATGTCTGTCTGTTAGCCGGAGCTGTTGTCGGCGGTGCAATGTTTGGAGATAATCTTTCCTTTATTTCCGATACGACCATTGCCGCAACACGAACGCAGGAGGTATCCATGAAGGATAAATTCAAAGCGAATATACTGATGGTTCTGCCTGCTGTTGTCATCAATGTGATTCTGCTCGCTATCCAGTCTGGAGGCGATGTGAGTCTTGGAAATATCGGTTCCTTCAGCTTTGTGAATATCATACCGTATATTTTGGTCATCGCCTTGTCCCTGGTCGGCTTGAATGTTGTGGTCGTGATGATCATCGGTATTTTATCCGGAGTGGTCATCGGATGCTTCAATGGCGGGTTTACCCTGATACAGTCGCTTACGATTATTCATGACGGTGCAATCGGTATGGAGGATATGGCTTTGATCGCCGTTATGGTCGGCGGTATGGTAGAGCTGATGAAGCACTTTGGCGGTATGGATTTCCTGATGAATCAGCTGACAAAAGGGGCAAAATCATCCAGAGGCGGCGAGCTGTCCATTGCGGCTCTGGTAAGTCTTCTGGACATTGCGACTACCAACAATACAATATCGATTATCGCAGCCGGTCCGATTGCCAGAGATATTGCGGATAATTTCCATATTTCAAGATCGCGTGTCGCAAGTATCCTGGATCTGTTTTCCTCCGCATTTAATGGTCTGTTGCCATATGCCGGACAGCTGCTGGTAGCCGGAGGTCTGGCGAATGTATCGCCAACCGCTATCATGGGCTATAACTGGTATTCCATGCTGATGATTGTCTTCGGAATCGTCTTTATCATCATCGGATTTCCGAAATTCAAGGATATCAGAACGAAAAAAGAACAGGTTGAAAAGGAAGCATAGAAGAATATAAGGTGGAAATGTATATGAATAACTATGAGCATCACATGTTGCTGGATGTGGAGGAAGTAAAATGCTATGTCACCTCCAAGCTGCAATACTTTCAAAAGGATGAAGTTCTGCAGGCAGAGGAAATTGGTGATGGAAACATCAATTATGTTTTCCGTGTATGGAATCCGGATAGTGGAAAATCCATCATCATAAAGCAGGCAGATAAATTTCTGCGCTCTTCCGGAAGAGCGCTGGATGTATATCGTAATAAGATTGAAGCGGAAATTCTCAAACTGGAGGGTATGCTGGCAGAGGGCTTTGTTCCAAAGGTTTATGCCTATGATGAAACAATGTGCGTGCTGGCAATGGAGGATATTTCGGCCTATAAAAATATGAGGAAAGAGCTGATGGAAGGTCGATTCTTTCCCCACTTTGCAGAAAATATCGCAGAATTTCTGGCAAGGACACTTCTGCCTACAACAGATTTGGTGCTGGATCGGGCAGTGAAGAAAGATAATGTCAGGCTCTTCCTGAATAAGGAGCTGTGTGATATTACAGAAGATCTTGTGCTTACAGAGCCATATGATAATTACAAGAATCGTAATATCGTATTACCGGAAAATGAGGAGTTTGTGAAAGAGTTTCTATATGAGAATGAGCAGCTGAAAGCCGATGTTGCCCAGCTTAGAGATAGCTTTATGAACCATGCGCAGGCACTGGTGCATGGAGATCTGCATTCCGGCTCCATCTTCATCAATGAGCAGGGAATAAAAATTATCGATCCAGAATTTGCGTTTTACGGACCAATGGGATATGACATCGGAAATGTGATTGGCAATCTCTTCTTCGCCTGGGCAAGAATACAGTTTATAGAACCCCGGCATACAGAATTTCTCACCTGGTGTTCACATACGGTGGCAGATACGATTGATCTGACCATGGAAAAGCTGTCAAAGGTTTATGAACAATGCGTGGAATGTCCGCTGTATCGTACCAAGGAATTTAAGCAGCACTATCTCAGAGATGTAATGAGTGATTCCCTTGGCTATGCAGGGACGGAAATTATTCGCAGGGTTGTGGGGGATTCCAAGGTTATGGAGGTCACCTCAATCAAAGAGACAGACAAGCGTGTAGCCTTTGAGCGTGCATTGCTGAAAATGGGAATCTGGCTGATACGGAATCGAAAGGTGATTCATGAGGGAAAGGAAGTAAGTGAACAATTTAACATGATTTGTTCGTAGGGCTAATGAACCTTGAGGGATTGTGTGTAGTGCTTTGGCATATACACTAGAACAGCACATACACACGCTCTCTGCATGTAGGCATGGTACTTGCTTTATGAAGTAAGGGGCTTTGTGCGGTACGCTGATGAAATTGGTACATGCTATGCGCTATAAAGGGTTAATTATAATAAGGAAGGAAGCTGATACAATGGAAAGACAGGACAAGGGGCTTGCATATCTGCTGCAATATGAGCATGTGGCATGGTTTGAAAACGGTATGGTCCGTATACTGGATCGGAGAATTTATCCGAGTGTTATCCGCTACGTGGAATGTAAGGATTATCGGGAGGTTGTTCAGGCGATACGGGACATGGTGACGCAAAGTGCCGGACCGTATACCGCAGCCGGTATGGGAATGGCCCTGGCAGCATGGCAGATACGAAATGCAGACCAGAAGGAGCAGAAGGAATTTCTGAAGACTGCAGCTGAGGATATCGCTACAGCCAGAATTACGACTGCAAACCGCTACCGTGTCATAACAAGCGGATGCCTGCAGGCAGCCTATGCGGCAATCGATCGGGGCGAGAATGCGGTAGAGGCGATCATACAAAGAACACTGGAATCATTAAATCGCAGATATGCGACAATGGAAAAGGTAGCGGAATATCTGGTTGATCAGATCCCGGAGAAAGGGCGTGTACTGACACAGTGCTTTGGAGAAACGATTGTAGGCATGATGTGTCGTGTTGCACAGCGCAGAAACAGACAGGTGGAGTTTTATCATGCGGAAACAAGACCCTACCTGCAGGGTGCGCGGCTGACCTCCAGTGTATGTCATGAAATGGGCTTCTCCTCAACGGTGATTACTGATAATATGGTTGCCTATGCAATGGAAAACAAGGGGATATCATTATTTACCTCTGCCGCAGATACAATCGCCGGGGATGGACATATCGCAAATAAGGTCGGAACCATGCAGATTGCAATTCTGGCAAAATACTTCCATATTCCGTATTTTGTGACAGGTATACCGGATGCAGATAAGCGCAGTAAGGCGGATATCATTATCGAGGAGCGCGATCCGCAGCAGGTACTCTGCTATCGCGGTATCAACAATACCCTGCCCGGTGTTCAGGCGATTTATCCATCCTTTGATATTACTCCACCCTATCTGATTGATGGTGTCATAACAGATAAGGGGGTATATAGTGCATATGATGTCGCAGCTTATTTTGAGGAAGATGTATCACAGTTTTATTGATAAGGAGGTCGGTTTATGAAGGTTTACGTACGTGCTCCCATGTCTGAAATCAGACTGCGGGAGCTGCAGGAGCTGTTTGAAGAGGTCGTATATGATCCATGGAATAAAACAGGAGAGCGCTTTTATGAAAAAGAGATGCTGGAGGCGCTGAAAACGGTGCAGCCGGATATTCTGATTACAGAGCTGGATCGCATCACGGAAGCTGTAGTATCCAACTATAAAGGATTAAAGGTAATTGGTGACTGCCGTGCAAATCCAGCAAATATTGATGTAGAGGCATGCAGTGCTCATGGAATACCGGTTTTGTGTACTCCGGCCCGGAATGCGACGGCTGTAGCGGAAATGCTGGTGGGAATGCTGATTGCCTATATGCGCAAGCTGCTTCCTGCAACTGCATGGGTCAGGGACGGACAATGGATAGAAGGAACAACACCGTATTATACATGGATGGGAAATGAGCTGCATGGCAAGCATGTTGGCTTCGTCGGTTTTGGTGCCGTGGGAAAAGCGGCTGCACACCTGCTGGACGCATTCGGGTGCAGCATCAGCTATTACGATCCGTATGTCAGTGATACGCCATATACAAAATGTGAGCTGCAGGAGCTGTTTACCGCATGTGATGTCATTTCCATTCATCTGCCGGTGCTTCCTGCTACAGAGAAGCTGATTTCAAGAGATTTGCTGTATACGATGAAACCGGATGCTGTTTTTGTGAATACCGCAAGAAGTGCTGTCGTAGATATGGAAGCATTGCAGGATATGGCAAGAGAGAAACGCATTAAGGGGATTCTTCTGGATGTGCTAAATAGCGAACCGCCATTACCGGATGACTTGAAAATCATAGAAAATGACAATGTCCTTTTAACACCGCATATCTGTGGAGCCACCTATGAAGTTACAGACCATCAGTCGGATATCATCACAGAGCGTTTAAAGGCCTGGAAAAAGCAGGAGCAGCTGGAGCGTATCGTATACAATTATCACTCCCTGAAGATGCCGTTATGAAGCATTATATGATCGTGGATATAGGAACCGGTAATTCAAGAGTTGCTCTGGTTCGTGAGGATGGCGCATTAATTTGCGTGAAAACCTTTGAAAATATCTATTATATTGATGAGGCATATGAGGATGCGCAGTATTTTGATCCTTCGTTTTGGAAGCGCAACATCTTAGGACTTTGTCGGGAAATCATTCATATGTATCCAAATATCACGATCGATGCCATATCCTCCTCCGGTGCCAGAGAAAGTATTGTCCTCATCAACCGAAAACAGGAAGACTTCTATGGACTTCCCAATATTGATAACCGGGGAAGAGCGTGGATGGCAGAGATACAGAAGGATGGGATCTATAAGAAAACGGGGCGCTGGGTTACGGAGGATTTTCCTGCTGCTAAGCTTATGGGCCTATCAAAGCGCAGAAAAGAAATTTTCGATCAGGTACAAACCTTTACAAGCCTGAGCGAGTGGATTGGCTATGTTTTATGTGGAAAGCTTGCCATCGAACCTTCGCAGGCGTGTGAAACACAGCTATATGACATCGGTACACAGCAATGGAGTGAAGAACTGATAAAGCGTTTCAAGCTGGAGCAGCTTACCATGCCGCCCCTGCTGAATGCAGGCTCTCTTCTGGGTTTTATGAGAGAGGATATCAAGGAGCAGCTTGGAATCGCCTATGACATTCCCTTTCTTATAGGGGGGGCAGATACGCAGGTGGCAGTGCTTGGAGCCGGTATGCAGGAAGGGGATATTGCTGTTGTATCAGGAACAACGTCTCCTGTGGTGACGCTGAGAACAGAACGATACTGTGATCCGCAGGAGCGCTGCTGGACGGATTCCTGGTTAAAGGGCAGCATGTATCAGATGGAAACAAACCCCGGTGTTACGGGATTGAACTATCAGCGCATTCGAAATCTGCTCTTTGACGGTGTAAGCTATGAGGATCTGGAGGCAGCATTGAAGGAAGTAAACAGCATAAAATGCACCGCATCCTTTTCCTCTCTGGATTTTGAACATGCCTGCGGCTATAAAAACGGCGGCTTCTTCATGCGCCCGCCATTTCGCGCCGATTTGCATCGAATAGATCTTGCATGGGCCCTGGTGGGGGATATCGCCTGTTCTATTTTTTATCAGTATCGACAGCTGCTGCAGATGCTGCCGATACAGCATGATAAAATTCTGGGCTGCGGCGGCGGTTTTCAATCGGAAATGCTGTGTCAGCATCTCAGTGATCTGACGCAGAAGGCTCTGGTACTGCCGGATAATTTCCATCAGGCATCTATTATGGGCTGTGTAGCTGTATGCAATTCTTATTGGAATATTCATACAGACACAAATGAGCGAGCGTACAAAATCTATAAACCGCAAAAGGGATCGCTCATACAGGAGTATTATGAAATATGGAAAACAAATCGAGATAGAGTGAATACGACGGTATAAGGAGGAAAACGAAGTATGTTAATGGAAAAAGAACGACAGGAAATTGTAGATTACGGGAAGAAAATGAGCTCTGCCGGTTTGTCGAAAGGAACATCAGGCAATATCAGCGCCTATGATCCTGTGTGTGGCTATATGGCGATTTCACCATCCGGATTGGATTATTTTGAAACCGCTGCTGAGGATATCGTCATTCTGGATTTGGATGGAAACCTTATAGAGGGAAGCCGGAAGCCATCCAGTGAACATGCGCTGCATGCGACTATTTATAAGCTTCATCCGGATGCGCGAGGTGTGGTGCATGCACACTCAACCTACTGTACAACCTTTGCATGTCTGAAGCAGCCGATTGAAGCTGTGCATTATCTTCTTGCAGGAGCTCAGACATTTCGTGTTCCCTGTGCCGATTATGCAACCTATGGCACAGAGGAGCTGGCGGAAAAGGTGAGTGAGGCAACGAGGGAAGGTCTGGCGATGCTGCTGGCAAATCATGGCATGGTGGCCTATGGACCATCTTTATCGAAAGCCTTCAACGTAGCGGAAAACGTAGAGTGGGTTGCGGAAATTCAATGGCGTACCATGTGTGTCGGAAAACCGGCGGTCCTGAGTAAAGAAGAAATTGATGTCGTGATCGAAAGCTTCAAGACATATGGGCAGGTGGAAGAAGGAACGACAGGCAAGGGCGGATATTAAATCAAATATCGAAAGCATTTAAAATGCGTACGGGTAAGCGCAGTTTTGCAGGAACAAAAGAGGTTGATTTCATTATTTTAGAATGATGAAATTGATCTCTTTTTGCTGTGGAAATGCCACCTTAAAGCGTGCAGGGGTTGACGCCGGCAGGATATATCTATGAGGCAATAAATTCTGAAAGGAATCTCTGGCGGCTTGTACAAAGAAGGATAATAGAAAATGCATTCCTGTTTCAGAAACGTGAAAACAATCCGTGAATTTTCTTGCGATTTCATTTTTTACATATGTTATAATTTCGGGTAGCGAACATACGAAAAGCTCGCAACAGGAATATAAGCGGATAATGCTACAGATACTGTATGGGAGTAGTCGTCTATCATATATAGGAAAGCAGGAAAGCGAGGCATGGGATATGCAGAATCATGATAAAAAGGATCAGATTATCGAAATTATCAGCATCATTATGGGAAATCTCATCATAGCGGCAGGGGTTACCTTCTTCATTCTTCCACTGGACATTCTTTCCGGAGGTGTTGCGGGAATCGCTGTTGCGCTGCAGCCGATTTTTAATCTTTCTCCGCGTCTGGTCATCAATGGACTGACCATCGGACTGTATTTACTGGGAGCGGTGCTGCTGGGGAAACGCTTTGCGTTAAAAACCATTGTTTCCACAATCGTATACCCGCTCTTTATCTCTGTGCTTGGTATGCTTTGGCCCGATGTTCAGGTTACCGGCAATCCACTCCTGGCATCCATTTATGCAGGGGTATGTACAGGGATCGGAATAGGACTGGTTTACCGTGTCGGTGGCAGTACCGGAGGTATGGACATTCCACCGCTGATCATCAACAAATATACGAAGATTGCACTGCCGACGCTGGTGATGTGCATCGACGGGGCTACGGTTCTTTTAGGTGCGAGTGTATATGGTGTGGAGGCTGCCATGATCGGACTTGTTTCCGTTTGGGTATGCGGACAGCTGATAGACAAGGTGATTACCATGGGCTCTCATGAGGCCAAAAACGTCATGATCATATCGGATAAATTCGAAGAGATGATGCAGGTGATCTATCAGAATATCAACCGCGGAGCAACGATTCTGCATGCCGAGGGCGGCTACACCCGAACCAGCAAGCCGGTTATCATGATGGTGGTTGTGAAAAAACAGTTCTCTGAACTGAATCATATCATTGCAGAGGTAGACCCGGAAGCATTCGTCATTGTCAGTGATGTGAATGAGGTGCAGGGAGAAGGCTTCACCTATCAGGAACAGCTCTAGCATCAAACGGTTCTGCCTGTTTCCGCAATCAAAATATCTGTTTAAACGAGGAGTTCCCGTCGCTAATGTGATGGCAGGAATTCTTTTTTTTATTTGCTTTATCAGGAACACAGCACGAAATGCAAAGCTTTCAGATAATACGATATACATCAGCTTTGTGCAGGAAAAAACTTGCATCCGGATGAAGAAACCATTGTAAACTTCGCATAGCTGACAGGTAATGTTTTCTATCTATCATAACTTTTGTGTCTGCATTTTGAAATTGTAAGAATTTTACATACGACAGGCACTGTCAACGGTGTCGATTTATGTTATAATGTTAGCCAAAGGAGTGATGAAATGATCCTCTTAAAAAATGTATCCAAATCATATAGGAATGGGGTTCACGCACTGCGTGATATCAATCTTGAAATAGAGGAAGGCGAATTTGTTTATATCATCGGTCCGACAGGATGTGGAAAATCCACCCTGATCAAGCTGCTGGACGGAGAAGAGCTTCCGGATCAGGGAGAGGTGTATGTAGCGGAAACCAACGTGGGGAAGCTGCGTCACTCCCGCGTACCCTTCTACCGCCGCAATATCGGTGTGGTGTTTCAGGATTTCCGGCTGCTTCCGAAGATGACAGTCTTCGAAAATATTGCATTTGCACTGGAGGTGCTGGCACTGGATAAGGTAACCATACGACGGCGTGTACGTGAAATTCTGGAGCTGGTATCACTGCAGGATAAGGCAAAATCCTTCCCGGATCAGTTATCCGGAGGACAGCAGCAGCGCGCTACCATCGCCCGGGCAATTGCCAATCATCCCAAGGTGCTGATTGCGGATGAGCCGACAGGAAACCTTGATCCTGAGAAATCGATGGAAATCATCGAGCTGCTGGATAAAATCAACAAGGTGGAGGAGACGACCATTGTAATGGTTACACATGACTCCACACTTGTTAATACATACAAAAAACGCACGATAGCGCTGGAGGACGGTTTTATCGTTGCGGATATCGCGAAAGGCGGATATATACATCATGATTAGTTTTATACAAAGTCTTCCCAAGCATTTCATGACGGCGCTCCGCAATCTGGGCCGTCATATGGCGATGACATTGTCCAGTGCCTCTGCGGTGGCAGTAACGCTGACACTGATGACTCTGTTTCTCGTGCTTGCGGCCAACATGAACAGCTTTGCGGATCATGTGGAAACAAATCTGAAAATTCATGCATCCATTGATTCCCTGCAGCAGCGGGATGAAATTGAACACATGGAAAAGCTGATTAAGGGAATCTCCGGTGTTAAAGCAGTGGAATTCTCCAGCAAAGAGGATGAGCTGAACATCCTGATTGAGGAAAGCGGTTCGGTGTTTGAACGCTATAAGGAACGCAACCCGATGCCGAATGTATTCATCGTGGAGGTGGAGAAGGCAACCGATATTCCTCAGATTACAAAGACATTAAACAATATGGAAGGTATTGAAAAGGCTCAGTACGGCGGAGAGAGCATTCAGGATATGATCGACACCTTTGAAGCAATACGCTACGGAGGTGCCGCCTTTATACTGGCACTGGGTGTACTTGCAATATTCCTGATTACCAATACAATCAAAATGACAATCTATACAAGACAGACAGAAATTTCCATTATGCGGAATGTAGGGGCAGGTAACTGGTATATCAAAACACCGTTCATGTTCGAAGGGATGCTGATTGGAATCATCGGTGCATTGATTCCTGTGATTCTGACGATATTCGGTTATGGCTTTCTCTATGATTTCTTTGGCGGACAATTCATGAGCAGCATGTTCGTTATGCAGAAGCCATATCCCTTCACCTTGCAGATTGCAGGGGTGCTATTCCTGAGTGGAGCTGTTGTGGGCATTATTGGCAGCTTTCTGGCAGCAACGAAATATTTGAGGTGGCGTCGATGAAAATGAAGAAACTTATGATTACAGGCTGTGTAGCGGCAATGCTGTTTCTGGTACCGTCACAGAAAAACAGCTGGCTGTATGCGGCAGATTTTGAAGGAAATGAAGAAGCATGGCTGAACAAATGCAGTGTTGCTCAGGAAAGTGAAGCGGCAGCGCAGCAGTGTGCGGCCTTTAAGGAATACTATGCGGGGCTGAGCAGCTCTCTGGAGGGAGAGGTATCCTCTCTGGATAAGAAAATATCCGCAATCAAAAACAATATTGAGGAAATAACCTCCGTTATGAAGCAGCTGCAATCCGTGATTGATAAACTGGATAAGAATATCGAAATCAATAAAGCCAATATTCGTACCATTGAAGGTCAGATTTCCAAGCTGAATGTGGAAATCAAAAAGAAGCAGAAGGATATCGATCAGCGGAATAAGATCATCACCGATCGCATGCTTGATGAACAGGCGGTGATCGGCACCAATATGGATGTGGAGGTCATTATGGGCTCCAAGGATCTTGTTGATATGATTCGTAAGGTGGATGGTCTGCAGAGAATCACAGACAGTGATCAGGTGGAAATTAAAAAGCTGCAGGAGGATAAAGCTGAGTTGGATCATCAGAAAAGCGAGAAAAACCGGCTGAAGGCCGATGTGGAAGCGAAAAAAGCGGAGAACGAGAAAAATAAGAAAGAAACAGAAAAGGTACAGAAGCAGAAAAAGAAGCTTCTGGAGGAATACCGTAAGCAGGAAGCTGAATTGAATGAGAAAATGCGTTCGGTGCAGGTGGATATTGCAAGCATTCAGAACAATATGATCAATATCAATACTTCTGTCGCAGGAAAGCTGGATTTCAGTGGAAATGGTGCGCTTATGATGCCGGTTCGCGGAGGCAGCGTGTCTGCCGGTACCTGGTATTATCCGGGCGGCGGTGTTCATCTCGGGCTCGATATGGCTGCTCCCATCGGCACACAGATCGTGGCGCCGGCAGATGGAATTATTCTGTATGCCAATAATTCGGTAGCGACGAACGGCGGTTATCTGGGCAACTGGAGCGGTTATCCGGTAGGCGGTGGTAACAGTATCCATATGCTGACACAGGCCGGTGGAACCACGTATGCCATCAGCTTCTTCCATATGTCACAGGAAGGCTTTGCAGTATCTGCCGGAACGCAGGTGAAAAAGGGACAGCTGCTGGGACTGACCGGAAACAGCGGGAATACCTCCGGACCGCACTGTCATATTGAGGTCGTCAATCTGGGAAAAATGAGTATATCCTCTGCAATCTCACAATTCCGTTCCTCTGCTGACTTTGCATGGGGCTGCGGCTGGGGTAATGGAGCATTAAGCAGAACCTGTGGCGTAAGCGGTGCCCCTTGTCGTGAAAAACCGGAAAATATCTTCGGGTAAGCTTACCTATAGGGAACGCTGCCCGTTTCAAGCGTAATTATGAAAAGTCAGGAGTGATGTTATGATCGTAATGGAAAACGTATCGAAGGAATATAAGAATGGTGTACATGCTCTGCGGGATATCAATCTTGCCATTGATGATGGAGAATTTGTATATATTATCGGACCGACCGGATCTGGAAAGTCTACACTGATCAAGCTGCTGGATGGGGAAGAAATTCCCAACAGTGGTACGGTTATGGTGGAAAATATCAATGTGGGAAAGCTGAAGCATTCCCGTGTGCCGGTCTACCGCAGAAATATCGGGGTCGTATTTCAGGATTACCGTCTGCTTCCCAGACTTACAATCTTTGAAAACATAGCATTCGCTCTTGAAGTGATCGGTATGAAAAAGGTGGATATCCGCCGCCGTGTGCGGGAGGTGCTGGAGCTGGTATCGCTCGAAGATAAGGCGAAGTCCTTTCCGAATGAGCTTTCCGGAGGACAGCAGCAAAGGGCGACAATCGGCCGTGCAATTGCCAATCATCCCAAGGTGCTGATAGCGGATGAGCCGACAGGAAATCTTGATCCGGATAAATCTGCGGAAATCATGGAGTTGCTGGAGAAAATCAACGAGGTTGAAAAAACAACGGTTGTCATGGTTACCCATGATTCAACGATCGTAGACCGCTTTAAGAAACGCACCATCTGTCTGGAGGAGGGCTATGTGGTTGCGGATATCATGAAGGGGGGCTACCTGAAGCATGATTAGATTTTTCAAGGCGTTCCCGAAATTCATAAAGACGGCCTTTTTGAGTATCTTTCGTCACATCGCCATGTCCTTATCGGCATCCAGTGCAGTTACCATCACACTGATTCTGTTTTCCGCATTTCTGATGATTGCAGGAAATGTATCTCTGTTTACCAATTCCATCGAGGATGATCTGCAGATTCATGTGGTTTTAAAGGCGGATGTAAAAACACAGAAGAAAATTGATGAGGCAAAAGACGGTCTGGAAAAAATTAGCGGTGTACGCAGGGTGACCTTTTCCGATAAGGATAATGAGCTGGAGCTGATGATTAAGGAAAAGGGGAAGGAATTTGAAATGTACCGCGGTAAGGATAACCCGCTGTGCAATGCCTTCTTTGTGTCCGTGAAGGATGCCAATCAGATCAAAGCCATCAATGCACAGATTGAACAGCTGCCCTTTGTGAAGCAGTCTGTTTACGGAGGAAACAGTGTATCCAAAATGATTTCCGTATTGAATACCATTCGCTCCGGAGGACTCGTCTTTGTCGGATTGCTGACACTGCTGGCACTCTTCCTGATATCCAATTCCATTAAGCTGACAATCTATGCGAGAAATGCCGAAATATCCATCATGCGAAACGTCGGTGCGGCAAACTGGTACATAAAAGTTCCATTTATGATTGAAGGAATGCTCATAGGTTTAATGGGCGCTGTACTGCCGTGTATCTTTACCTATTTCGGCTATCAGTATTTCTTTGACATGCTGAACGGTCAGATTATAACCAGTCTGTTTACACTACAGCCGATTATGCCGTTTACACTTCAGATTTGCGGTATTCTGCTATTGGGCGGTATGCTGGTCGGACTTGTGGGAAGCTTTTTCTCAACTACGAAGTATCTGCGCTGGAAGCGCTGATATGGACACCGGCACACAATGAAAGTGCCGCTTTATCAGAATAATCGTAAAAAAGGACTGCCGGGTGTGCATTCCGTGATTACACAGAGCTTTCCAAAGGGAGCGTTCTATGTAAATCCGGGAAGGATGTACTGCTCAGGCAGTCCTTTTCCTTGTTTTCACTTTGAAGGAAAGTCTATGAAAATGAGCGCCTTTATGAAAATGAGCGAATGAGATTTCACGAACTGTCATGTTCTTTCATCGAAATAGTTATCATCGTTCATAAAATGTGATATGATTATAAACGTAAATCTGTAAAGGACAATGAGGTGTTTTGTATGGCAGAGAAAAAAGTTGTGAGATATAAACTGGTCAGACATAAATGGCCGGATGAAATACAGGCAGAGAAAAAACGCAGACAGAGACGAATGTGCATTGTTGCCACATGTATCGTATGCTTTTTCGGAGGCTTCTTTTTAAACTCCACGCTGCATCAGACTGCGGCAGCCTCCAGAGATGAATTTCAGAAGCTGGAGGAAATCTATTCCATCATGAGTGACAAATTCTACTTCGGAAAGAATCAGAAAAATCTGAATCAGAAGCTGATTGACGGTGCGATCAGCGGGTTGGTGGATGCCGGCGGCGATATCCATACCAGCTATCTGGATAATGAACAGACAGAAAGCTTTACGGGCTCCATGGAAGGAAGCTTTGTCGGTATCGGCATTCAGTTTTACGGCGTGGATGATTCGACGTTTATCATTGATGAGGTGCTGAAAAATTCACCGGCAGAGGGAGCAGGCTTTCTGATGGGAGATCAGATTTATGCCATTGATGGAACTGTATGCAGGAATATGACAACAAGCGATGTTAAAGCGCTGATCACCAATTCCAAGAGTGATGAAATCACATTGGAAATCATACGGGAAAACAGGCATAAGAAAATCAAGGTGAAGAAAGCAACTGTGCAGGATTCCGTATACAGCAGTGTCAACGGGAAAACCGGAATACTGGAGCTTGACACCTTTGCGGAAACAAGCGGGGAAGAGGTTAAAAGTCATTTGGAAAGTCTGAAGAAGGATGGCTGTGAGAACCTGATTCTGGATTTGCGGGACAATACCGGCGGTTATTTGAAATCCGCACAGGAAATTGCCAGCTATCTGCTTCCGGACAATACCGTTATCTTCCGTGAGGAAACAAAGGACGGCACGAAGGAGGATTACAAAACCATCAGCGGTTATGAGCAATACAAATATAAGAAAATTGTTGTACTTGTCAACGGGGATACTGCCAGTGCGGCAGAAGTGCTGACTGCAGCACTGCGCGAACATCTGGGCGCAACCGTTGTCGGAGAAAAAACATATGGCAAGGGAACGGTGCAGGTGCCGCTCACCTTTAAGGACGGAACCATGTTTAAATACACAACAGCGGAATGGATTACGCCAAAGGGGGAAAAAATAAACGGGAAGGGCATTACACCGGATGTTCAGGTAAAGCTGGATGAAGCGTTCTATACGAGTGCACCGGTTCTGAAAAAGGAAGTATACAAGCCGGACACGGTTTCCGCAGCAGCGAAGAGTGCACAGATTTATCTGAAATTCCTCGGTTATGCAGTGGATCGGACGGATGAATATTTCTCTTATGCGTCCGGTGAAGCCCTGAAGCAGTATCAGAAGGATAAGGGAATGAAGGTCACTGGAAACATTGATGCGGATACCCTGACCTCTCTGCTTTCCAGCTGTGCGTTAAAATGGCATAGTGAGGAGGCAGTTCTGGATACGCAGATGAAGAAAGCGGTGGAACTGACAAATGGAAACTAAATTATTTGATCTTGTATCGGATTATCAGCCGCAGGGAGATCAGCCAAAGGCAATTCAGGAGCTGGTGGACGGCATTCAAAAAGGAAAGAAACAGCAGGTTCTGCTGGGGGCGACCGGTACCGGTAAGACCTTCACCATATCCAATGTGATTGCGAAGGTCAATAAGCCCACACTGGTATTCGCACATAACAAGACACTGGCAGGACAGCTCTATTCTGAATTTAAGGAATTTTTTCCGAACAACCGGGTGGAATACTTTGTATCCAACTTTGATTATTATCAGCCGGAGGCCTATATTCCAAGCTCCGACACCTATATTGACAAGAATGCGACAACCAACATGGAGCTGGATATGCTGCGAATGGCAGCTGTCAACTCCATTCTGGAACGAAGGGATACGATTATCATAGCTTCAGTCGCATGTATTTACGGTGCCAGCAATCCGGAACAGTATCGGGAGATGTTTTTCTCAATCCGTGTGGGTGATATCATTGATCGCAAGGAGCTGATGGGAAAGCTGGTCGCAAGACAGTATACGAGAAATGACATGGATTTGCTGAGGGGCACCTTTCGTGTCCGCGGAGATGTAATTGAGGTTGCACCGGGACATACGGACTCCTTTATCCTGCGAATCGAAATGTTTGATGATGAAATCGAACGAATCTGTGAAGTGGATCCCCTAACCGGCAAGGTTCTGAATGCCTATACCGTTTACGTGGTTTATCCGGCCAGCGGTTATGCGACAAAGCAGGAAATTATCAATCGGGCAGCGAATACGATCGAAGAGGAGCTGGCTGACCGTCTGCAGGTGCTGGAAAATGAGGGCAAGCTGCTGGAGAAGCAGCGGCTGGAACAGCGTGCGCGTTATGATATAGAAGCTCTGCGTGAATTCGGTGTCTGCCCGGGTATAGAAAACTATTCGCGTCATATTGATGGTCGTAAGCCGGGAGAACGCCCGTATACCTTATTTGATTATTTCCCTGACGATTTTCTGCTCGTAGTGGATGAATCCCATGTATCCCTGCCGCAGATTCGCGGCATGTACAATGGGGACCGTGCCCGTAAGGAAACACTGGTAAACTATGGCTTCCGTCTTCCTTCCGCACTTGATAACCGTCCGATGCGTTTTGAAGAATTTGAGAAAATGATCAATCAGGCAATCTTTGTCTCCGCAACACCGGGTAACTATGAGCTGGAACAGACAAAGGGTGAAATCATAGAACAGATCATTCGTCCGACAGGTCTTCTGGATCCGGTGGTAACCGTACGTCCGACGCAGGGACAAATCGACGATCTTGTGGATGAAATCCGTACGCGCATTGAAAAGAATGAACGTACTCTGATTACAACGCTGACCGTTCGCATGGCGGAAGATCTGACCAGCTATCTGAAGGGAATGGATTTCAAGGTGGCGTGGCTGCATCATGAGGTTAAAACGATTGAACGAACGGAAATCATACGGGACCTGCGGAAAGGAAAATACGATGTGCTGATCGGTATCAACCTGCTTCGTGAAGGTCTGGACATACCGGAGGTTTCTCTGATTACCATTCTGGATGCCGATAAAGAGGGCTTCCTGCGAAGTGAGCGCTCTTTGATTCAGATTATCGGTCGCGCTGCCCGTAATGCCCATGGACAGGTCATTATGTATGCGGATAAAATAACGGATTCCATGCAGAAGGCGCTGGATGAAACCGCACGTCGCCGTGAAATACAGATTGCCTATAATGAGAAGCACGGCATTACGCCAAAAACGATCATCAAGCCGATCCATGAGGTTGTCCGCAGTAAGGAAACCCAGGAAATGACGGCGAAATATATTGGGAAGAAAGCCAAGGTCAGCAAGAAGGATAAGGAAAAGCTGCTGGCAAATCTGGAAAAGGAAATGCGGGAGGCCGCAAAGGTGCTGGACTTCGAACGTGCGGCAGAGCTTCGCGATATCCTGCTGGAGCTGAGGAACTCATAAAGAAAGGGGTCTTCTATGTTCACTGAAAAAAATAAGAAAATCAACCGGCTGACGCTGAAGCACGTATTGTTTCTGATTACCTATACGATAGCGTTAATCTGGATCATGCTGCATCTGAATGAGGTGTTTGATACGGTGTCTATGATCATCGGTATGCTGCGTCCGTTTATCTATGGCATCATGATGGCGTTTGTTTTCAACATCCCTATGAAATTTTTCCTGAAAAAGCTTCCGGACAATCTGGGAAGGTGGAAAAAGGCGCTCGCCGCTGTATGCTCCATGTTAATTATTTTCGGTATTCTCGCTTTTATTGTACGCATTGTGATGCCGCAGGTGATTGAAAGCATTGCCTCACTGGCGAATTCACTGCCGGGATATATTGAGGATGCACAGAAAACGATTACCAGTATGATCGAGAAACAGCAGATACCACAGGATGTTCTCAAGCAGGTGGACACCTATTCCGCACAGCTGCAGGACACTCTGGTGAGTCTTCTGAAAAACGGAATACCGCATCTGCTTACCATGGCAAGCGGCTTTGCGAGCAGTCTGGCCAATGTATTTATGGCACTGGTTATTGCGGTTTATCTGACGGTATCTAAGGATAAGCTGCTGGAACAGTCTCATCGCTTTCTCTATGCCTTTACATCCAACAGAGCGAATGCGTTTGTGCTGCGGGTCGCTCATCTTACCAACACAACCTTTTCCGCCTTTATCACCGGGCAGCTGGTGGAAGCGGTGATTATCGGTGTTTTGTGCTATATCGGCTGCCTGGTGTTAGGCTTCCCATATGCACCGATCCTGGGTGTGATTATCGGCTGTACCAACATCATACCGATTTTCGGAGCGATCTTCGGTGTTGTTCTGTGTGCCCTGCTGGTCGCATTCGTCAATCCTCTGCAAGGGGTGTTCTTTGTCATATTCGGCATCTGTCTGCAGCAGTTTGAATCCAATCTGATCTATCCGCGTGTCGTTGGAACAAGTGTGGGGCTTTCCGGCCTTTGGGTATTGTTTGCGATCACAGTTGGCGGCGGCTTGTTTGGCTTTGCGGGTATGCTGCTGGGACTGCCAACCTTCTCTGTTATCTATTCTCTGCTGCGTGAGGAAATGAATCGCAGAGTACGCTTGAAAAGGGAAAACAGCAGCGTGGAACTACCGGTGAGTGAGGACCTGCCAGAACAAAGCGAGGACATGATCTAGAAGCGGTGCTGTAAAGCTGATTCTAACATACTTTGAAATACCGGTGTACATTATAAACCATGAAGAAATAGATTTCCTTCGCATGCAGGAACTTTATTTCTTTTTTTCGGTTTTTACGGCTTTATCAACTTCATATTGTATGGTAAAGAAACCTTTCGGTAGCTGTATGCTTTTGATTCTTCTTTCAGGGATATCATTCTTCAAAGAGCGGCTATAAAATCATTAGGAATGAAATCGGATATGAACATGCAAATCAATGCCGCAAAGCAGCTCTCTCTGCTATAATAGACAGGAGAAATGAGGAAGATAGTATGAAAATAATGTTATCACCAACCAAGCAGATGAAGCCGGTAAACAGAGAACCGCTGCAGCTTCCACACTTCATCAACGACAGTGAAGTTATATGTGAAAGGCTGAAGCAGCTCCCCGCTGATGAGCTGCGTACCCTGATGAAAATAAATGAGAAAATAGCTGTGGAGAATGTACAGCGGTATCAGAACATGACGTTTTCTCTTGCAGGCTCACCCGCGCTGTATACATATAACGGACTGCAGTTCAAGCATATGGGGGTGGAGAATTTTTCACAGGAGGATGCCGCCTATGCACAGGACTGTATACGAATACTGTCCGGTATGTATGGTGTCCTACGTCCCATGGATGCCATCCAGCCCTATCGTCTGGAAATGCAGACACGTTTGCCGATCGGTGAATGCAGGGATCTGTATGCGTACTGGGGGGATCGTCTTGCGCATTTCCTCTTGCAGGAGGAAGGCGAAAAGCCCTGTATCATCAATCTTGCCAGTAAGGAATATTCAAAAGCGGTGTACCCTTATCTGTGCGAAGAATCTACCTATACAGTGACATTTCTTATAGAGAAAGCGGGCAGACTGAAAACAGAATCCACGCAGGTGAAGATGGCAAGAGGCGCAATGGTTAACTGGATCATCACACAGCGTATATCCACCGCAGAGGAGCTTATCGCTTTTCATGCGGACGGCTATGCATATCAAAAGGAATTATCCAAGGCACAGGAGCTTGTGTTTGTGAAACGAAAATAAGGTAAATGCTGGCTTATTTCAATAAAAAATGGAAGCCTGAAGCTCTTTTTCAGGTAAAATGTGAAAATAATTCATAAAATTTTGTAAGAAAATGATTGCGACTTTTTACCGTTAATGATAAAATCCCCATGATAGAGAGGAGTTTATTATGGAATACTTGAAATTGATTGGAATCGTAATCATCGTTCTCGGCTTCGCACTGAAGTTCGATGTACTCGCAACTGTTCTGCTGGCTGGTCTGGTGACAGGAATTGTTGCAGGAATGGATATTCCACATATTCTTTCCATTCTGGGAGAGTCTTTTGTTAGCAATCGTCTGATGTCGATCTTCCTGATTATCTTCCCGGTAATCGCGATTATTGAGCGATACGGGCTGAAGGAACGTGCGGCATATTTGATAGGAAAAATAAAAAATGCATCCGCAGGAAAGGTGTTGGCAATCTATATGCTTGTTCGTACTGCTGCCAGTGCATTCAATGTGCGGATCGGAGGACATGTTCAGTTTGTCCGTCCGCTGATTCTGCCAATGTCAGAGGCTGCGGCAAAGGTGAGTAAGCAGAGTGACCTGAGTGAAAATGAGGTGGAGGAGCTGAAGGGACATGCGGCAGCTGTGGAAAACTTCGGTAACTTCTTTGCACAGAACTGCTTTGCGGCGGCAAGCGGTGTTGTGCTGATTCAGGGAACACTTTCCATGTACAAGGAGGTTACACTGCCAAGTATTGCGATGGCCAGTATTCCGGTTATGGTTATTACCGTGGTATTTACATTCCTGCAGGTTTTCCTGTTTGACCGTAAGGTAAAAAAGGCAGGTGCTCGTCATGACTGATTTTCTGACTAATATCGCTCCGGAAATATTTTATGCATTATGCGGACTGGTTTGTCTGGATGCCGGCTGGCGGGCATTCCAGAAGAATGATAAGGCAAAATACGGGACAGCGCTGTTCTGGGTGCTTGTCGGTGTGATCTTCATCCTTGGAAAATGGATTCCGAGTACGATCACCGGAGGAATCCTTGTGGTTATGGGGATTTTAACAGTTAGCGGACAGGTACGTATCGGTACCTTCCGGGATGTCAGTGTTGAGGAAAAGGAAAAAGAAAGCAGACGGATTAAAAGCTGGATATTCTTTCCGGCCGTGACAGTTGGTCTGATGGCGTTGGTGATGTCGTTTGTCAGAATCGACAGCGCTGCGCTGGATGGTGCCGTTATGGTTGGAATCGCCTGTCTGGTATCCTTTGTTCTGGCGGTTATCATCTGCCGTCCAAAGGTAAATGAAACGCGTGAAAATACAACCAAGCAGCTGATGCAGGTCGGTGCATCCTGTCTTTTGCCACAGCTTTTGGGCGCTTTGGGTACCCTGTTTACCGAAGCCGGTGTCGGTGATGTGATTTCCACAATGATATCCAGTGTCGTACCAAGCGGCAATATTCTGATCGGAGTCATTATCTACTGCCTTGGCATGGTAATATTCACGATGATTATGGGAAATGCATTTGCGGCATTCTCTGTCATTACTCTGGGAATCGGTATTCCCTTTGTCATTGCACAGGGCGGAAACCCGGTTGTTGTCGGAGCACTTGGTATGACCTGCGGATTTTGTGGTACCTTATTAACACCGATGGCTGCCAATTTCAATATTGTGCCAACGGCTGTTTTGGAAACAAGAAATAAATGGACTGTCATTCGGGCACAGGCACCGATGGCATTCGCAATGATCATCGTACACATCGTACTGATGCTGTTGCTGGCGTTCTAGGAAAGGAAGCTGTTTATGAAAATATTAGTGACCGGATTTGATCCGTTTGGCGGAGAACCGATAAATCCCGCTATTGAGTCAGTGAAGCTGCTGCCAGCTACGATAGAGGGCGCAGAGATTATCAAGTTGGAAATACCTACTGTCGTTCATAAGTCTTTGCAGGTGATTCGTGAAGCTATTCAGAAGCATGATCCGGATATGATTCTATCGATCGGACAGGCAGGTGGCCGCAGTGATCTTACCGTGGAGCGTGTCGGTATCAATATCGATGACTGCCGTATCACGGACAATGAAGGCAATCAGCCCATTGATGAGCCTGTGTTTGCGGATGGTGATGCTGCCTATTTCTCCAACCTGCCAATCAAGGCAATGGTGAATGAGATACGCAAAAACAAGATACCTGCCTCTATATCAAACAGTGCGGGAACCTTTGTATGCAACCATGTGCTTTATGGTGTGCGCTATATGATTGAAAAGGAATTTGCCGGCAAGAAAAGCGGATTTATCCATATTCCGTATCTTCCACAGCAGGTGGTGGACAAGCCGGGACAGCCGAGCATGGCGCTGGAGGTTATCGTTAAGGGGTTAACCTGTGCTATTTCCGCAATGATTCATAATGAAGCGGATGTCAAAACGACAGGAGGCACCATCTGTTAGAATGAAGCTGTTCGTTTATGGATCCCTGCGAATGGGATTGTATAATTATGAGCTTTATTTGAAGGGGAAGAGTCGGTTTTTAGGCTATGGCTATGTCATTGGGGAACTGTATTCCCTAAAGGAACGCTCATACCCGGCACTGCTTCCGGGGAATTCCAGAATTCTTGGAGAAATCTATGAGGTGGATGAAGCGGCAGCCCGTGCGGTTGATGCACTGGAGGAATATGTGCCTGGTAGTTCGGAAAATGAATATGAGAAAATAAACACGCAGATACTGGACGAACAGGGCACACAGCTGGATATATTGCCTGTCTACTGGTATCATGTGGAGAGGCCGGGGAACCGCGAGCTTTTGGATGAAATTATACAGGAGCATGATTTTACAGCCTATTGCAAGGCAAAAGCAAACTAATACAGGAAGCCGTACTGTAATCTGTGCAGGCGGCTTTTTTGTGTTACAAGCTCGTCTGGGTGAATATACAGATGCGCTTAAAATCGTCGATAGGGATGTGTGAAATAAAATCCAGTTTGTGATGAAATCAGTAAATTGAAACAACTGTTAGGCAATGCCTGCGCCTGCGCTCAAAGCGTGGGAGAAAAGAGGGAGTTTAAACATATGGTTCCTATCCGGATATGCGTGGGAATGATGATAGAATGTGAAAGGAAGCTGCCAATTATGGTTTTATAGTTTGTTTCATGATGATATGCGAAAGCGAATCGATATTGAGAGGATTGAATTTTATGTGATACACAAACATTTGTATGTGTCACTGGATGGTTTATGATAGAATGTATAGAGATGTAGGTGTGCTGTTTTCTTTATAGAAAATAAGAAAAGGCTACATTCATTATTTAAATACATTGAATAAACAGGAGGGGTAAGGAATGAAATATGCTGTAAGCAGCTGCTTGCTGGGAGTAAATTGTAAATATAATGGCGGAAATAATGCTTCCTCGGAATTGATCGATTATCTGAAGGAGCATGAGGTGCTGCAGGTGTGTCCCGAGGTGCTGGGTGGTCTTCCTACTCCAAGAGCTTGTGCGGAGATATCGGGGGAGTACATCATGAATACAGAAGGTGAGGATGTAACTGCGCAGTTTAAAAAGGGAGCAGCGCTGGCACTGGCACAGATACGTGAGTTTCAGCCGGATCTGGTCATTTTACAGCCGCGTAGTCCAAGCTGCGGAAAGGGAATCATTTATGATGGAAGCTTTCAAAACCGGCTGGTGGAGGGCGATGGAATGTTTGCACGTTTGCTGCTGGATGAGGGAATCCCGGTAATGACCTGCGGGGAATTTTTGGAAGAAGTGAAGCCGCTTTCTACAAAAGACTTAGAAATGCATGGAAAACCCATGGGAAAAGCAATTTTTCTCGAAAAAAAACGAATTAAAGATTGTAAGTGGTATCAAAATGGTTTAAAATAGGATATGTAAAAAAGTTGTTTAATAGGAGGAATATAAAATGAAACAAATCACTGTATCTGTTATTGACCCAGTTGGATTACACGCACGTCCGGCAACTGTTGCTGTGAACGCTGCAAGCAAATTCAAATGTGAAGTTAACGTGTCTTTCAAGGGCCGTGAAGTAAACATGAAATCCATCATGGGTGTAATGTCACTGGGAATCCCTACGCAGTCTGAAATTACTATTTCCTGCAATGGTGATGACGAAGATGCTGCAATCGCTGCAATCGAAGAAGTATTGCGCGCTCAGAAAATCATCGGTTAATAAAAGAGAAAGGCTCCGAGCACAGTCCTGCTGATAGACTGTGGACGGAGCTTTTTTTGTATATGAGTATTGGATGGAGGTTTCACTTAAAAAAACAATATACGGCTGTTGTGCGTATGCAGGAATATCATTTCAGGTGAAATGCCGGTATATTTTACCGCATGTATCTTACCTGTATCCTTATTATCGATGAGGACGCAGTCTCTGCCAGAGATTCGAATGTGCTTAAGCCGTATCCATAGGCGGTGTGGAAATACCTGTATTTTACAGAATAGGTGATATGAAGCATCTGAGGGGTTCGACTTCAACTATGATAGCCGGAGACAGAGACATATCCGTATATTCCTGTCAGCACGCCATTAAAAGGAAGATGTGCATGTTACGCGCTGTTTCATATGAAATCCATCTGTACAATGAAAACTTTCCACAGAGGGTATAAATCGAAAACGGGATTTTTTCATGTATGTAAAGACAATACTTGCAGGAAAACAGTAGTCGAATAGTCGTTTCATTCCTTATTTTGTATGAAATTCAAATAAAAATCAGATGCAATTCGTGTACAGAATGGCAAAATTTTTAATTTAACTCTTTAAAATGTGGTAATCGCTTACATTCGCTAAACTTTTACAGAAAAAACCATGAGATTATGGTATAATAAAACCAGCAATCAACAGAAAGGAAGATAGTTTATGGTGAAAGATATTTATGAAAAATGGCTGAACCATCCGAATCTGGATCCTTCTTATAAAGAAGTGCTGGAACAGATGGATGAGGGTCAGATCAACGATGCGTTTTATACAACCATCGAATTTGGTACAGCGGGGATGAGAGGTCTGTTGGGACCTGGTACAAACCGTATTAACCTGCATACGATCCGCAAGGCGAATGTCGGCTTTGCAGAATATATCTGCGCAAACGGGGAAGATGCGATGAAGCGGGGGGTAGCCATTGGCTATGATAACCGTCATATGTCAAAGGAATTCGCTATGGATTCCGCTAAGGTGCTTGCGACCTACAACATTGCATCCTATGTGTTTGAAAGTCTTCGCCCGACACCGGAGCTGAGCTTCGCCGTTCGTCATTTTAACTGCTTTGGAGGTATCATGGTTACCGCTTCTCATAATCCGAAGGAATACAACGGATATAAGCTGTATGATGAAAAAGGATGTCAGCTGGTGCCTGCACTGGCACAACAGGTTATCGACCGAGTAAATGCAGTTGAGGATGAGCTTGCCATCAAGGCAGAGCCTTCCGCTGAACAGGAAAAGCTGATTACCGTGATTGGTAAGGATGTGGATGAAGAGTATTATAAAAATGTACTCAGCATTCAGTTGAATCCGGATATCAATAAGGATGATGTGAAAATAATCTTTACGCCGGAGCATGGAACTGCGAACATTCCTGTGAAGGAAGTGTATACACGTGCAGGCTATCACTTTGTCGCTGTGGAAGAACAGTGTTCTCCGGATCCTGATTTCTCCAATACACCGACACCGAATCCGGAGGAGGCAGGAAGCTACGAGCTTGCGATTGAATATGCGAAGCGAGAGGATGCAGATATTATCCTTGTCTGTGATCCGGATGCCGACCGTATGGGTGTTGGTGTAAAGCATGACGGGGAATACAAGCTGCTTACCGGTAATCAGAGTGGTGCTGTATTGATTGAATACATCTTCTCACAGCTGCAGGCGAAGGATCGCATGCCGAACAACCCGGTGATGTTCAATACTGTGGTGACCAGTGATCTGGGAGAAAAAATCGCCACAAAATACGGAGTTGCTACAGAAAAGACACTGACCGGATTTAAGTTTATCGGTGAAAAGGTGGCAAAATACGAAATTACGAATGAGAAACAGTATGTATTCGGATATGAGGAAAGCTATGGCTCTTTGATCAAGCCGTTCGTGCGTGACAAGGATGCTCCGCAGGCATGTCTGATGCTGGCAGAGGCGGCATGCTACTACAAGGCAAAGGGCAAGACTCTGGTGGATGTTCTGTATGATTTGTATGCGGAGCTGGGCTTCTATGAGGAAAGCCAGACATCGCTAAAGCTGGAGGGGCAGGCAGGCGCACAGCGTATTCAGGAAATTCTGGCGACCCTGCGTAAGACTTCAGTGGAAACAATTAACGATGTGAAGGTTATCCGCTTCGAAGACTATAAGGAAAGCAAGATCATTGAAAACGGAAAAGAAGAGGAGCTTTGCGAATTTACAAAATCCGATGTTCTGAAATACTATCTGGAGGATGGCAGCTGGATTGCGATTCGTCCAAGTGGCACTGAGCCGAAATGCAAGTTCTATTACTGTATCAAGGGAACATCACTGGACAATGCTCATGAGAAAACTCTGGCATTCCAGAATGCGATGGCAGAAATGATCAAATAAAAAAAGTGGTGAGTTCGATCATGAACTCACCACTTACTGTTTTATATGAATGTCAGCGATAGCTGTGCAGCAGATAGTTTCGGGTGCTCAGCAATGCGATTGTCAGTATGGTCAATGCTAGTAAAGACAGCAGCATGGTTATCCCTCCTTGTTTGTTAGTTTAAACTAACTATCTTCGTATACAGCATATCGCATTCATCTGTTCCTGTCAAGCTTCCGCATAGAAAAACTTTGAGCTTCAAAGCCTGTATACTATTTGAATCAGGTTATTCGCAAATAGTATACAAATAGGTAAAAAAGTAATGTAACCCATTACAAATTTATGAAAAAGAGAGGAAAACCTATAGGTTTTCGTGTTGAAATAGAGTAAAATATAAGTAGTTACAGACTGGAGGGCTACTCATGAAAAATAAAATTATGGATCGTTATTATAAGGGCTGTGCATTGGATGCTTACGAGCTGTTCGGCGCACACCTGTGTGAAGAACGGGGGAAAAAAGGAGTTCGCTTCACGGTGTATGCACCGCATGCGCAAGGCATTCAGGTCATCGGCTCTTTTGATGACTGGAGCTGCAAGGGACACCAGATGCGCCGCAAGGATGATAAGGGAATCTGGTCACTGTTTGTGGCAGAAGCCAAAGAAGGCGATATGTATAAGTATCGGGTGACACAGGCTACCGGACGTATTGTCGATAAGATGGACCCGTATGCATTTTATTCCGAGCTGCGTCCCAATACGGCCAGCATCGTTACAAATCTGGATTATAAGAAATGGAGCGATGAGAAATGGCTTGCGCAGCGTACGAAAAATTTTGATAAACCGGTGAATATTTATGAAATGCATCTGGGCTCCTGGAAAAAGGATGAAGATCAGGAGTGGGTGAATTATAAGGATATTGCGAAGGAATTGATTGCGTATGTGAAAGAAAACAATTTTACACATATTGAACTGATGCCGCTGAATGAGTATCCGTTTGACGGTTCCTGGGGCTATCAGTGCAGCGGGTATTTCAGCGCAACAAGTCGCTATGGAAGTGCACAGGAGCTGATGTATCTGATCAATGCATGTCACCGTGCCAATATCGGAATCATTATGGATTTCGTGCCTGTTCATTTCGTGCGTGATGATTTCTCCCTGTCATATTTTGACGGGACACCGCTGTATGAATATGAGAAGGCATGCGATGCGGATTCTCAATGGGGAACGGCGAACTTCAATCTCTGGAGAGAAGAGGTGCGCAGCTTCCTGATGTCGGCGGCTGCCTTCTGGATTGATAAGTATCACGTGGATGGTCTGAGAATGGATGCCATCAGCAATATCATACACTGGCATGGAAACAAGGACCTGGGAGAAAATGAAGGTGCCCTGCATTTCATTAAGCGGATGAATTATCATTTGTCTGAGGCATATAAAGGTGTCATGCTGATTGCGGAGGATTCCAGTGATTTTGCAAATGTGACCAAGGCAACGCAGGATGGCGGACTGGGCTTTGATTATAAATGGGATCTGGGCTGGATGAATGATACGTTGAAGTATCTGGAAAAGGATCCAATTTATCGAAAGTGGCATCACAATAATATCACCTTTTCCATGGCTTATTTCTATTCCGAACGCTTTATTATGGAGTTTTCCCATGATGAGGTAGTACATGGAAAGAAAACCATCGTCGATAAGATATGGGGCAGCTATGAGGAAAAGTTCGCACAGCTGCGGACCCTGTATTTATATATGTTCACGCATCCGGGCAAGAAGCTCAATTTTATGGGAAATGAACTGGCGCATTTCCGTGAATGGGATGAAGAAAAGCAGTGCGACTGGGATTTGTTAAAATATCCGATGCATGATGCATTTCACAGGTATTTTGCGAAGCTTGGCGAGCTGTATAGTAAGACACCGGCATTGTATGAAACAGAATATGACTGGACCTCCTTTCAGTGGATTGATGCGGACAATGCGGATGAAAATATGTTCAGCTACCTTCGTAAAAATGAAAACAGCTATTACATCGTCATTCTGAATTTCTCTCCAAATGCCTATAAGAAGCATGCGTTCGGTGTTCCGGAAAAGGGTGTGTATCATGAGCTACTGAATACGGAACAGGATATCTGGGGCGGAGAGATCACGGAGCTTGGAAAAATGAAGGCTGTTGAAAAGGAATGTAACAAGCTGCCGTATACCATCGAGGTGGATGTGCCTGCGTTCGGCGGTGTGCTGCTGGAATTGAAAAAGCGTAAGAAACCTGTCAAAAAAGCCGTAAAATAAATGTTTACAGCGGCAGTCAAGGAAAAAGAGTTGTCGGTATGCGGGGAAATGTGTATAATGATTATCAGGTAAGCATTGACCTTACGAAAGGCAGGGAATAAAGTGAAAGCAGTTGTAGTAGGCAGCGGAAGCTGGGGCACCGGATTGGCCCAGGTTCTTTGTGATAATAATGAAGATGTGATGATATATGGAAATTGCGAGAGCGAAATACGGGATATCAATGAAAATCATCAGAATGCAAAATATTTTGCTGGAGTGGAGTTGAATCCGGCGCTTAAGGCAACGACTGATATCCAGGTTGTAAAGGATGCGGATGTGATCGTTTTAAGTATACCGACGATTGCTGTGGAAAGCGTTTGTAAAGAAATTGATGCTTTGCTGGATCATAAGGTTGTTGTTGTTAATACATCCAAAGGATTTCATCCGGAGACCTTTGATCGAATGTCGGATGTCATTCGCAGAAATATAAGTGCTGAGCATCTCAGCAGCGTGGTTTCACTGATTGGTCCAAGTCATGCGGAGGAGGTTGTCATCCGTATGCTGACAACGATCTGTGCGGTATCGCAGAAGGAAGCCGATGCACAGAAAATTCAAAAGCTCTTCTCCAATGATTATCTGCGTATTTATACCGGTACAGATGAAATAGGAAGTGAAATCGGGGTTGCAGTGAAAAATGCCATTGCACTGGCAAGTGGTGTCTTGTATGGTCTTGGATATGGTGATAATACACGGGCAGCTTTGATTACCCGCGGTCTGATGGAAATGACGCGGTACGGTGTTGCCTTGGGCGGTAAAAAGGAAACCTTCATGGGGCTGACAGGTATCGGAGATTTGATTGTGACCTGTACAAGTAAGCATTCCAGAAATTTTCAGGCAGGGTATGATATCGGCAAGCATAACAGTGCAAAGTATTTCTGGGATAATAATACGAAAACCGTGGAGGGTGTCAGAACAGCGAAGGCGGTGCATGAAAATGCAAAGCGTCTGGGTATCGATATGCCGATTGTCAATGAAATATATCAGGTGCTGTTTGAGGATAAAAATCCCGAGGATTCCGCAAGGGATCTAATGCTTCGTGATTTGAAGTCTGAGATAAATTTTTAAAAATTAATAGTTATTAAGTATAAGTCTACATAACTTAAGATATATTAAGAAGTGTAGACTTTTTTTTATGTTAGAATGAGACCAGGTGATGATGATGAGGAAACGAAACAAACGAAAGTACCATTTGCGGATAGCTGCTGTCATGATTCTGCTTCTTGCGATTACGAATACAGCAACCTATCGAATTACGGAACAATATATACAGGGTAAAGAGAATGTGAAAGAAATCGCCTATAAAGGCAGTAATACAGTAAGCATCAAAAATGTTACAAAAAAATTGAATCCTGCGTCATTCAAAATTGATCATCAGCTGGTGAAACAGATAAAGAATGTTATGATTATAGCGCATCCGGATGATGAAACACTATGGGCCGGAGATCATATAATGAAAGACAGATATCTGATAATTTGTTTGACAAATGGGAATAACAAAATCAGGAAAAAGGAATTTGAAAAGGCAATGGAACTGACTGGAAATTATGGTATTATTCTTAATTATCCCGATAATCCAAAGCACGTGAAAAACAACTGGAAAAAAGTTAAGGATCCAATACGTAATGATATTGATTATGTTCTTAATTATAAAAAGTGGGATTCGATTGTCACACATAATCCGGATGGTGAATACGGTCATATTCAACATAAATTCACAAGTATGATTGTAACCAATGAATGTGTAAAGCTGGGACTTACGGGTAAGCTGGAATACTTCGGAAAATTTTATAAAACAAATTACCTGCTGAATCATACGATACCGGGTGCCTTAGATTTGCAGGATGCGCAGGCAAAGGAAAATTTAATGAGTGAGGTTTATCTCTCGCAGGGATATGCACACAGAATTTTTGATCATATGGTGCCATATGAAAAATTTATCCGATACAAGGATTGGTATTTTGGCTTTTGATGCAGTTCAGAAATTAAATTAGAGTCAGAACAAAAGCGTATATACATAGGTTCTGACTTTTTGTATAAATAGTAAATATAGTTAGCGAAAAATGAATATTAAAGAAAGTTTTATATAAAGTTGATATTATGGATAGGATTGCGCTATAATAGCTATGTATGTAAGAAAGGGGATTTAAATGAGAAAGATTGGTATCAGCATTCTGGTGTTATTTCTGGCGCTGGGTATGAATATAGCTTCACCATTTCAGAAAAATGTTATTCAGGCGGCTGAAAATACTGGATTTGAAATACATACGATCAGCGTAGGGAATGCAGATGCAACGTTGATCCGGTGCGGGGGACAGACAATGCTGGTTGATGCCGGTTATTCTACGGAAGCAGAAGAAAAAGGGAACAGCTTCAAAAATCCGTTAAGCAGTTACCTTATGGGAAACAATAAGGTTAGCAAAGAGCAGTCGGATGCGTTCCGGAATAATGTGAAGCAGCTGATTGCTGAAAATCCGGATAACACTGTCACAAAATATCTGGAGTCACAGGGGATTCAAACCGTGAATACGCAGGAAGGATCTGCGGATAAAGGCAAATCTGGGCTGGATGTCATGATTGCAACACATCCACATTACGACCATATCGGTGGGTTCATTCCTGTTATGAATCGCTATTTTGGCGTAAATACAAGAATGTTTTGGGGTGCTCCATTTGAAACAGATTCCTATTATGAAGCATACCAGTCTGAATTAATGGATGCTCAGCTTGCACGCGAGGATGATGGACTTGTTGATCCATTTATGAGCTTCGGCGAACCTCGTGCAGGAGATTACTTTATGCTGGGAGAAGGTGATGAGCAGGCGCGTGTATTGTTTCTGACATCTGCCGATCCAGCGGAAGGTACCAGTATTGATGCAATAAACAATAGCTCATTAGTGATAAGAATTGACTATAAGAATACTTCATTTTTATTAACCGGCGATTTGCAGCGGGAAGGTCAGAAAAAACTGATTGCCAGTGCTCCTGCTTTGCTTACACAGCTTCAGGAGATGGCCAAAAGAGATGATAATCTAAAGGATTTGCTGCAATGTAAAAATATTCTACAGGTTGATTACCTAAAGCTTCCGCATCATGGCTATCTGAACTTAGGCGATTTACCAGATGATTCGGAGGTTTCCGGGAATTATGAATTCTTCGAACAGGTAAAGCCGAGTATTGCAGTAGCTTCAACGAATGGAAGGGCAGGCAATAACCTGAATGCTTTGCCGGCAGAAAGAACACGGCGTGATCTCTCATATGCAGATATTTATTCAACAGCAGATAATGGAACCATTGTTGTGAAAAGCGATGGAAATCATTTAACTACTTCCGCAAAACCAATGGAAAAAATATACAAGGCACAGACTCCGCAAAACCTGAAGGTTGATGTGCAGGAAGACCAGGTGCTGCTAAGCTGGAGTCCGGTAGCACGTCCAACAGAATATCGTGTATATTATCAGACAGATGACTCCAAAGCATGGCATTGGCTGTCATGTCAGCAGGATACCACCTATACATTCAAAAAAGGAAAGCCAGGGAAAGCGTACCGTTTTGTAGTAAGAACAGCAGATAAATATAAAGAAGGATGGCGGTTTAGCACTGCTGCTTATTCACAGGAATTTACGTATCCGGGCAAAACAGAAGGGTTTTATCAGCTATCCAGAAGGGTTAAGGTTTTCTCTTCACCGAACGCTTCGAAGTATTACCGCTATGATCCATTCAAAAAGAAATGGCTTGGCAGTATGAAAAATTATAACAATAAGCCTTTATTGCTTACAAGAGAATATGTCAATGATGAAGGAACATCATACTGGTCAGCTTATTATAATGGAAAATGGATAGGCTATGTAAACTCCTATGCACTAAAAAACAATGTGACAAAAGACACCTATTTTGGCTGGGGATCCAACAATACTAGGAAATTCAATACACCAAACCCGCAGAAATACTGGCTTTACAATGCTCCTTCCAATAAATGGGTAAGACGCATGACGAAATATAAGAATCAGAATTTTACTATAAAGCGCTCTCTGGCCAGACCAGATGGAAGCTTGTATTATTCCTGTTACAGCAAAGGCAAATGGATTGGGTACATAAACAGCTGGGGGTTCCAGAATCAGTAAACATGGATAAATATTTTTTTAATTAATTATAAAAATGCTTAGTAGCAGATTGAGCAGTTATAATAATAGATATATTGAAAAAGTTTCAAGACTAAATTGAAATATATGTATTTACTATAGAAAAGGAGTAATTAATTCTGTCCAAATATTTGGGATTATTTGGAATTAAAATACTCCTTTTTTATTACTATTTCAGCTACTTAAAGCTTTATAAGAGTCGTGTAATTCTAATTTATGATACTGATAAATTATATCAACTATGTACCTTTATCAAATAGGCCCTGTTGAATTTAAACTTACTTGTATACGGGAAACTTTTTCTACTCCAAGCCAACTCATTATATTTACATCTACAGTTACGCCAACTTGGTAATTCGAAATATAGTAAACTGAAATCAATTCACAAACAGTCCACTTTCCATTTGGTAAATTCGATGACCATTTGTCAAGGTCCACATCTATTATTTTCCCAGTGCTAGAATCTATATAAACTTTATAAGTAACGTCTATATTATAGGTTTCTCCGTCATAGTAAAATGGCGATTTTACATTTTGTCTAGAAATATAACTTGCGCGTGTGGTGATATCGTTAGTTATTATAGTATCTGTACTTTCCCCATATATAGTTAGTTCATTTAAGAGAAAGGTCATACAGATTGTAGTTATTAAAATAGTTATTTTTTTCAACATCATGGTATTCTCCTTTTAATTGTATAAAGTCAACATCGTTAAGAATACTCTATGTTTCCCATTGGTATCCACCTAGTATTATTCAATACCCCTTTCTATATTTAAATTATATCATAATATGATTAATAACTAATTACAAATAATTCCAATTTTTTACAAATTATTCCTAAATAAGCTATAAACTTAAGGAGTACGTAATTATATATACCATATATTAAGAATAATATATATACAAACTCTGTAACTTATATGATTTTGCATATAGAAGAGACTGAAATTATGTTAAAAAACAGAAAAATGAAAAACATCTAGTTTATAGATATCATTTGTAGTATAATCAATATGATTTCTTGTGAAATTCAAAGGAGTTAGGTCTATGTTTAAAAGTATAAGGTATGTATTAAATGAAAATTTCTCTAATCTGTACCGTATTTTCTGTATAGCGAAATATGAATTACTGGCAGATATGCGCGATTCCAAGTTCGGAATATTCTGGAATTTTGCATCCCCGGCAATTCAGGTATTTACATACTGGTTGATATTCGGTGTCGCATGGCAGAAGCAACCAATCGGTAAGATTGATTATCTTCCATGGCTGGTCGTAGGCTATGCGGCATGGTGGTTTGTGCAGCCCTGTATTCAGAACGGCTGTAGTGCTGTTTTTTCAAAAACAAATGTAATAACGAAAATGAAATTCCCAGTCAGTGTTCTGCCGGCTACCATTTGTGCAAAAGAATTTTTTAACCATGGTTGTATGCTTCTAATAGCATTTGTAACACTGGCGATTCATGGTTTTTTTCCGAATATCTATTGGTTTGGTTTGCTTTATTATGCGTTATGTGCATTTGCATTTGTTGAAGCCGTTTCGCTGATTTTATCTGTTTTAACTATGCTCTGGCGAGATATTCGTAAGCTGATAACATCACTGATGCGGATGCTGATGTATTTTTCTCCCGTTATCTGGGAATGTCATTTTGGTAATCATGTTCCCTATCATGAACTCTTGAATAAAATTATGAAACTGAATCCTGTATATTATATCGTTAATGGATATCGCGATTCTATATTCTACAATAAAACATTTTTGGATCATCCGGCTCAGACCCTTTATTTCTGGGCAGTCGTTATAATCTTATTTGTGATCGGGTGTGCCCTTATGTATAAATTTAAACGTAAGTTTATTGATATGATTTAGCAGGAGGTGTATATGGTAAAGAGTATATATGACAGCAGTGCCAATGCTGTAGAAATGAGAAATGTTTCTAAAATTTATAAACTAAAGAAAAAAGATGGTAAGAAAAGTGAAAATGAGCGTTTTTTTGCTTTAAAGGATATTACATTGAATATACCAAAGGGTGATGTTGTTGGTATCCTTGGTACCAATGGCTCCGGTAAATCTACCCTTTCTGTTATTCTTTCCGGTATTTCCGATATCGATGGCGGAGAAATGGAAATCAATGGGGAACAGGCACTGATTTCTATAAACACAGGACTAAACAACCAGCTGACTGGACTGGAAAATATTAATGTTAAGGGTGCGTTACTTGGACTTACGAAGAAGCGGATACGTGAGATAACAGATGGCGTTATTGAATTTGCAGAACTGGGGGATTTTCTTTATCAGCCGGTGAAAAAATACTCCAGTGGTATGAAGGCCCGTCTTGGCTTTTCTATATCTCTGGCTTTGAATCCGGATATCTTTATTGTTGATGAGGCATTATCTGTTGGTGATAAAGGATTTGCTCAGAAGTGTTTGAATCGAATGAAGAAGCTGAGGGATGAAGAGGATAAAACGATTTTATTTATCTCACATTCCTTGCCGCAGGTCCGCGATTTCTGTAAATCTGGTATATGGATTGAAGGTGGAAAGCTTGTGGAAACCGGTGATATTGATACGATTTGCGATCACTATGCCGCCTATGTTGACAAATTAAACAAATTAAGCGATAAAGAGAAAAAAGCAATGCTGGAAGAGAAGTTTAAGGAACGTTTGATCATTGATGAAAAAACCTCTCTACTTGACAAGCTGTTTCACAAGCTGTAGAAATAAGGTTATAGGGTATATAAATAAATTTACAAAGGAGAGAGAAAATCATGAAAAAGGTTATTACATATGGTACTTTTGACTTGTTTCATATTGGCCACTTAAATCTTTTGAAAAGGGCTAAGGCTTTAGGAGATTATTTGATTGTGGCAGTAAGCAGTGACGATTTTAATCTGCGTGAAAAGGGCAAGGTCTGTCAAATCAAAGATGTTGACAGAATGGAAATCGTAAAGGCTATTCGCTACGTCGATGAGGTTATTCTTGAAGAAAACTGGGAACAGAAGAAGCTGGATGTACAGAAATATGATGTCGATGTTTTTGTTATGGGAGATGACTGGGAAGGGAAATTTGATTTCCTGAAGGAATATTGTGATGTTGTTTATCTGCCAAGAACGGAAGGCATATCTTCCACTATGATCAAGAGTGAATTGAAGCAGAAGTAGTGAGGAGGAGAAGAATGTCAGCGAAATATAAAGTAAGTGTCATCATACCGATATACAATGTCGCAGAGTATTTGGAGGAATGTCTTGAATCCATGGTTCGCCAGACAATCGATAGTCTGGAGGTTATCATGGTTGATGACGGATCTACGGATATCAGTGGTGTCATTGCTCAGGAATATGCAAAGAACTATGACAATTTTTTCTATTATTTGAAAGAAAACGGAGGATTGGGGAATGCCCGGAACTACGGTATTCAGTTTGTTCACGGTGACTATATCATCTTCCTTGATTCTGACGATATTGTGCCGGATGGCGCATATGAAGCGATGTACAAAAAGGCTGTGGAAACAGGCAATGATATGGTTGTCGGTGATGTACAGCGTTTTAATTCCAGAAAAATATATAATTCAGGCCTTCATAGAAAAGCATTTCGTGATGCCTATGATAAGACAAGCATTTTAGAGACTCCGCAGTTGATATATGATACCACTTCCTGGAATAAAATGATTAAATTCAGCTTTTGGAAGGAACATGATTTTAAATTTCCTGAAAAGATTTTATATGAAGATATTCCAGTGACGATGCCACTGCATTTTTATGCAAATGCGGTTTCCGTATTGAATGAAATCGTATACTTATGGCGTGAACGTGATGGAGCAAATAAATCGATTACACAAAACCGTACAGAAATGAAAAACTTCACGGACCGTGTGAAAATTATGCACATGGTTGATGATTTTTATAATGCACATGTAAGCGATGACCATGCGCTTTATATGAAGGATTATAAGTGGATGTCTGTTGACTTAAAGCTATATATTCAGGAAATGCTGACAGCTGATGATGAATTTATAGATTATGCGATGGATGTAATTCGTGATTATATGAAGGATTTCCGAAAGGATTCTTTTCAAGACTTACAGGCGATTGACCGCATGAAATATCATCTGATAGAAACAGGAAACAAGAAGCGGCTTCTGGAATTACTGGCTTATGAAAAGGGCGCCTATCGTACGTTGAAAATCAAAAGGAAAAAAGTAAATGGTGAAATGCATTATATCGGAGACTTTCCTTTTCATGATTTCCCTGAAGAATATTATGATATGACAAAAGAGCTTCGCCTGTATCCGGAGACAAGGTCTCTGCAGCAGGTTTACTGGAATGACAATAAGCTGATAGTAAAGGGATATTCCTTTATTCAACGATTAACCTGCTCAAGCAAACATGCACAGCAGCTGAAGGCTAACCTATTGAATGTCGCAACAAGAGAATCTGTATCTGTGCCATTAACTGTATGCAAGGCCAATGGTGTTCGCGGAAGGCATGGATTAAAGGTTGATAAAAGCAACCGTAAAGCGCGTTATTATAATTATAAATGGAGCGGCTTTGAAATTGAAATTGATTTCAGCAGACCGGAAATACAGAAAATAGCAAACGGTATTCTGAAAGTAGAGCTGCAATATGATCGCGAAGGAATACATACATCCTTTTATGCGGGTGGGCCGGTTTCCGGAAGCGATGCACGTCCCAAATATCTGAATGTGAAGGATACAAAAGTACTTCCATATTACAATCTGGGGTATGATTTATGTCTGAATTGTGAATCACTTGATGTAAAGGTTCAACAGCTTACTGTTGCTGATCATGAATTAATAGTGAAGACGCAGTTGTCAAAAGAAACATTGATATGCAAAAGTGACGATGCTGTGAATGAATTAAAAGTCAAGCAAGAAAATGATATGCAGAGCGCTGTGCTTGATCTGAATGCTTTTCATGCAGACCACGGGGTTATCATGGCAAAGGGCGGCAAGGCATTATCCAGCAATGATTTGCGTTTAAGTCGTTATGCATTCACGGCTGATCAACTGATTCGCGTATATAGTGATGATGCCGGATATATGAACCTTGCAGGGGAACCGCATCGTTCTGTTTTGACAAGACTATATTGGGCAGAAGAACAGATTGGTATGGAAGTAGAAACCAGACTGAGTAATGCAGATAAGCTGAAAACTGCGTATTTTGAATTGAAGGGCGAAAGCAGTAGCTTGACTATGCCACCGGTTACTGGAAAAATTTATGTTCAGGGAAGCTCTGTAACAGCAGCTGCTATTATTCCGATATGTGATGATGCTTTCACAAAGAACATGGTGGCGGATAAATGGAAAACGTACATTATTTATGAATTTGAAGATGGTTCCGTACAAAAGCACACCATTGCGGCTGATGCGGTAGCGCAGCTGTCCAGAAAACCATATAAGGATTATTACTATAGTGTATATCCAAACATGGATCTGGATATGATTGTAAAGGTCACAAGAAAATGGAAATGGTATGAGAGTAATAAGCTGCGACGCAAGTTTGTGGAATTATTCATATATCCAATGCTGAGAATGCTGCCGGTACGTAAAAAAAGAATTGTATTTGAAGGCTGGTGGGGACAAAAGTTCCACTGTAATCCGAAGGCGTTTTATAAATACATGGATAAAGAACATCCGGATTATACCTGCATATGGTCTCTTGTAGATGAAAGAACACCAATTGAGGGAAATGGAATTCGCGTACGTAGAAAGAGTCTGCGTTACCACTATTATATGGCTACATCAAAATACTTTGTGAATAATGTAAACTTTATGGAGTCCTTTAAAAAGCGGAAAAAACAGGTAGAAGTGCAGACCATGCATGGGACACCATTGAAAACACTTGGATTGGATGTTCCAGGAGAGCTTCCTACAGAAGAGGCACGTCAGAAATTTATTAAAAAATGCAGCCGCTGGGATTACCTGGTTGTGCAGAGCAGCAAGGCAGAGAGCATTACATCCAGCTGCTATGCATTTAAGAAAGAATTTCTGAAAACAGGATACCCTAGGAATGATGTGCTGTTTGCAAAGAACAATGAAAAGGATATTACTGATATAAAGAAAAAGCTTGGTATTTCACCGGAGAAGAAAGTGATTATGTATGCTCCGACATGGCGTGTACGAAATCAGTTCAATATGAAAATTGATATTCAGGAGTTGAAAAAGCAGATTCAGGATGACTATGTTCTGATGCTGCGTATACATCCTTTTGCAGTTAAAGGTCTGAAGGAAGACCTGCTGGATGAATTTGTAATCAATGTAAGTAACTATCCAAGTGTTGAGGAGCTTTATCTTGCTTCCGATATTGTTATTACAGATTACTCATCTGTAATGTTTGATTATGCAATTTTAAACAGACCAATGCTGTTCTTCACATATGATTTGGAAGATTACAGAGATACTCTGCGTGGATTTAACTTTGATTTTGTCGCAGAGGCACCAGGACCTCTGCTGAAAACTTCCGATGAGGTGATACAGAGCATTGTGAATATTGATAAAGTTGCTCAGGAGCATGACGAGGCTTTGCAGAAATTCCGTAAGAAGTTCTGCGAGTATGAAAAAGGTACGGCATCCGAACAGATTTTTCAAAGGGTTATGCAAAATCAGTAAACATCAGGATAAAGAATGTAATAGCCTGTCGTTTGAAAGTTAGAAGTCAGTGTCTATTGACACTGACTTCTTTATATAATCGTTCAGGCACAATATGTTTAAGGGATGGTCTGTTTATGGTGACTGTGTTAAAATACAGTATAGACAGACAGCTTATAAGAGCAGTAAGGAGATGCGTATGTCAAAAAGTGTAGATGTCAGTGTAATCGTGCCTGTATATAATGTTGAAAAATATATACGCGTTTGTTTGGACACCCTGGTTCATCAGACATTATCCAATATCGAAATTATTGTTGTAAACGATGGAACGAAGGATGATTCACAGAAAATTATAGATGAGTTTTCTTCTCTCTATCCGGATAAAATCATTGCATTGAAAAAAGAAAACGGGGGGCTTTCCGACGCTAGAAACTATGGTTTGGAGCATGCGAGTGGTGCCTATGTTGGATTTGTAGATAGTGATGACTATACAGATATCGAGATGTATCAGAAGCTGTATGAGAAAGCGAAGCAGGAAAACGCGGATATTGTTGTTTGCGGATATTATGGTGTACAGGAACAAAACGGGCAGTTCCGGCATTTTCAAAAAGGAAATCTACAGGAATTTGACAAGAGCCTGCAGGAAAATCCTCGATTGCTGTATATGAACTCTACCTATGCCTGGAACAAGCTGTATCGGCGTGAATTATTTTTAAAGACCGGAATACGGTATCCAAAAGGCTGTCTGTATGAAGATATGGCAGTAACCTGGACTTTATTTTTACATGCGAATAAAATTTCAAAGGTTGATGAACCGTTATACTACTACATACTGAAACGAGAGGGGGCAATCACAGCTACCTACAGCAGTAAGACATTACAGATGTTTCAGTCTATGGAGCTGGTAAATACATATTACAAAGAGCAAAATGCTTTTAATCAGTACCAGGACATCCTGTGTTTTCTTAATCTGAAGCATATGCTGCTGCGGTTTCAGGATTTTCCGGGGTACCATAATCTGTCCCTGAAAAAGGCAATGATCAAGACCGGGTTTGATCATATGAACAGGAATTTTAAAAGCTGGAAAACAAACAGTATCTTTTTTCAGGATGTATATAAAAATCGTAAAATTAAGCATATGGTTCCATATAAAGCCTTCTGGTATCTGTTTATGTTCGTACCGAAAGGTGCACTCACCTGTTTGAAGACTGTTAAGAAAACAGTCAGTAAACTTAAACGGCTGGTGAGCAAGCGTTCCTATATCACGCGCTATGCCTATCACGCATATTGTAAAAAGCATCCGGTAATGAAAGGGCAGGCACTGATTGAGTCCTTTCAGGGAAAAACAGTATCAGACTCACCTTTCTATATCGCACAGCAGCTTCAGCATCAGGTTGACAAAATATATATTGCGACGACCGTGAAGAACAGACAGGAGCATAAACAGCTGCTGAAGGAGCACGGACTGGAGACTGCCATACTCGTTCCTGTATATAGCAAAGCATATCAAATGGCTCTGGCAACCAGTGAAATTCTAGTTAATAATGTTACATTTCCACCATACTTTATCAGAAGAGATGAACAGGTGTATCTGAATACCTGGCATGGAACACCATGGAAAACATTAGGTAAGAAAATGAAAAACGGTATCCAGGATATGAGTAATATACAACGTAACTTTCTGCAAAGCAGTATGCTTCTGTTTCCAAATGTATTTACCAAACAGAGGATGATAGAAGACTATAATTTGACAAATTTATTTACCGGGCTATCCTATACAGCAGAATATCCCCGTAATCTTGTATTTCATGAGCATGAGAAAACGATAGCTATTAAAAAACGGTATGGTTCGGAGAAACTGGAAATGATAGCTTATATGCCCACATGGAGAGGTTTGACAAGCACTGCATTGGAAATAGCGGGCTATGCCGAAGAACTGAAAAAGATATTACAGGTATTGGATGAAACGCTGAATGACGATCAGATGCTTTATGTCAATCTGCATTCTCTTGTAAAGGATGTGATACCGATTCAAGGCTATCAGCATATATGCTCCTTTCCTGAGGGCGTAGATAATTATGAGTTTCTGATGGGCTGCGATATGCTGATAACAGATTATTCCAGTGTACTATTTGACTTTGCACTGACAAAAAGACCTGTCATATTATTTGTTTATGATGCTGAAGAATATGCCAGAGATCGTGGTATGTATTTTTCCGTTCAAGATCTTCCATTTGTAAAGGCGGAAACATTAAAACAGCTTCAGGAATATATTACGAAGCAGAAATCGGTGGAAATCAGCAAAGCTGCATGGAATGCATATGCAGATGTATTTGTATCCAAAGCTGCTTTTGATCCTGCAGTATGCCTGAAGAAGGTTCCTGTGGATTCCATTACAGATTATGCTGATAATAAGAATAAAGAGCGTACAGTGTACTTTATACCGAAAATAAAGAGGCTGCAGGACATCCAATATTTAAAGGAAGCTGCGGAGGATCACAGTGCAATAGCAGTTTTGGATCGTCAGGATTTCACTCCGCTTACACAGAAACTGCTGTATCAGGAATTTCATGAATGCCTTGATTATATCGTCATGGATGTTCGTATGCAGTTATCGCCTAAAGAGGAACTTAAGAGACTGCTGCACAGATTTCCCGGGATGGAGGCCTATCGCCGCGAATTCCAACGAATTTTACCAAATATTAAGGTGAAGGAATGCGTTGATTTTAAGAAAAGCAGATATACATTCGGTATGAAGAAATATATTGATTCACAGAACAGGAGATGAGGACATGGGATTAAAAAAGCTTATTCTCCATATGGTATTATGGTTTTTTTATCAACTGGCAAAGTGTCTGCCAGTCAGACAAAATCGAATCACCTTTGTAACACTGACTTCGCAAATACTTACAGGTGATTTCAAACTCTTGGATGAAGAACTGAAGCGTTATCCGGATATTGAAATACGTTATATTCTCACAAAGTTTGAAAAGACGATAAAAGGTGATTTATTATATTTCCTAAATTGTATAAAACAGGTATTTCTTATCAATACAAGCAAAGTTGTTATTTTAAACGATAACAATTATGTAGTTTCTCATTTTAAAAGATCGCAGGTCAGGGTGCTTCAGGTATGGCATGCATGCGGTGCTGTAAAGAAATTTGGCAATGAAATTGATAGGCAGTATGAGATAAAAAACTATGATTATGTTCTTTCTACAAGTGATCAGTGGAAACCGGTATATGCGAAAGCATTTGGTGTTAATGAGCATCAGGTGCTGCCGTTAGGAATACCACGAACGGACGCTCTTTTTTCAAAGGAGTGCAGACTGGCATATAGAAATGAGCTACTGGAAAAGTATCCTGAATTGCAGGGTAAGTATGTAATCCTCTATACTCCAACCTTTCGAGGCAATATCATAAAGGGGCTGCGGCATGTGGATTTAGATCTTTCATCTCTGATTGAGAAGCTACCGGATCATTATGTTGTTATGTATAAGATGCATCCTTTGCTGCGTGATGTTGACCTTGGAAGTGGTGAGCAGATTCTGAATGTAACAGATGAAGAGCTGAATCATCTATATACGGTAGCAGATTGCCTGATTACGGATTACTCTTCTATTTTGTTTGACTTTTCAATTATGGAGAAAAAGGTCATTCTCTATACGCCTGATCTTGCGGAATATGGAGAAACACTCGGCTTCAACATAGATTTGAAATCCATACCCTTTCCGGTATGTCAGACAGCAGAGAGCCTGACGAAAGAGCTTTGTATAAAAGATTATGATAAGAAATCCATAAAAGCATTTAAGGATATGTATTTTATGTATCAGGATGGAGAAAGTACCAAAAGAGTAAGCAGCTTTATTTATCAACAGCTGAAACAATCATGAGTTATATGCGAAGGAGTAATTGAAGAATTTTCTTCGATTATTCCTTCTTTCATATTATTGGGCCGTTAGGCATCTTAAAAAATATGATGAAATTTAAGAATATTTAAGAAAAAAAAGGAAAGTCGCTATTCATAGAATGATATAATCATAGAGGTTAATAATAGTAAAGAATTAGAGAAAGTTGGAATGCAATGAAAAAAAATGATATACGTTATATGGCAGTATTGGGAATACTCATTGTTCTGATAACAGGTGTTCTCTTTACGCTGCTGCAAAGCAAACAGCTTGTATATGGTTCCATAACGGACTGGCTGAGTCAGCATGTGGCGTTTGCTGAATATTTCCGCGAGAATTTTTATCAAACAGGACAGCTGTATCCAGACTTTTCATTACAGCTTGGAGCTGGTCAGAATATGGCAGAGTTTATTTATTACGGGCTGCTGCGACCGGAGATATTGCTATCCTATGCGTTTCCTATGATCAAGATGTCTACCTACATTATGATCAGCAGTATTGCTCTCACAATCACAAGCACGGAATTGTTTTATTACTGGATAAGGAAACAAAATATTTCGCAACATGCTGCTTTTTTTGCTTCGGTTATTTTTTTATGTGCAGGTCCCATGCTGTTTCATACGCATAAGCATGTGATGTTCATCAACTATATGCCATGGCTTATACTGACATTTATCGGAATTCAACGCTATCTTCAAAAAAGGAAAAGCGCTCTTATGATGATTGGTATTGTACTGATGATTCTGGAAAGCTATTTCTATAGTGTCAGTGCTCTCTTTATGTGCGGTATCTATGCAATATATGAAATCCTGCGAATGCAGAAAAAAATTGATTATCTGGAGTCTCTTAAAACCATAGGCAGGCTGATGGGACAAGTGCTTATCGGTGTAGGCATCAGCTGTTTCATTCTCCTTCCAACGGTAATCATGATGTTCAGTCATACCAGAGAAGCAATCCAATCCCCTACACTTATGGAGTTGTTGAAGCCGGACATGGATATCAGCGCACTCACCTATACCGGATTCAGATCCAATGCGTATTCTGCGGGTATGTGTGTGATTGCCTTGGCTGCGGTTGTATATTTTATTTTCAGAAATTCCAAAGAAAAACGAGCTCTGGGTATCATGACTCTACTGATTACTATCCTACCCTTGTTTTGTTATATTTTAAATGGTCTGCAGTATGTACGGGAAAAGTCTTTGATTCCAATGATTCCGCTCATTGGCTATATGATTGCGGAAATGCTGTCTGAAATGGAAAACAAACCATCTCGCAGGCTGCTTTGGATTTTACCGTTTTTATTCCTTCCTTATTTCTTTATTGAATTGGAAAATCTGAAGCTTCTGTATTTGATAGACGCGTTCTTTTGTTCAGGAATTTTTATATTATATACGGTCACAAGAAAAAAATATATATTTGGTATATATCTGCTGTTTCCTTTGCTTTTAACAATGCCGACAAATAAAGTTGAGAATTTCGTAAAACAGTCTCAACTCTCAAAATTTGAAAATACAGATAAAAAAGCACAGGTGAAAGCTGCGCTGGATCAGGACTCTTCTCTTTATCGCTTTGATGATCTGCATTATGCTTTACGTACATGTAATCAGGTTCTGGATAGCCGAATGTATAAAACATCTCTGTATTCTTCAAATCGAAATCAGGATTACTCCTATTTTACGGACAAGGTGATGGGGATGCCGGGACCAAGCACGAATAATGCAACCGTCACTGCGGAAAAAAATTCTTTCTTTCAGTCACTGATGTCTGTTAAATATCTATATGGTAAGGGTACTGTTCCATTGCATTACAGCATCCTGTCCGGTGATAAAAACGGTTATGTAGCCGTTAATGAGAATGTATTGCCGATGGGGTATGCAACATCGGATTTGTTATCCAAACAGCAATTTCAAGACCTGAAATATCCTTATTCTATGGAAGCTGTATATAACAATGCAGTTGTTGAAAGAGCTGATGTGAAAGAGTGGAAGAGCAGCCTGCAGGAAGTGCAGCTTTCATATAAGCTTTTGCACATGGATGATTCTGTTACTGTAAAGAAGCTTAAAAATGGCTATCAACTGACAGTAAGTAAAAAAAGCACGATAAACTTACGATTGGATCAAAGCATCGACGGGCAATTGCTTATTTTGGATCTGCCGATTACTGAAATTAAAAAGCCGTCGAGAACAGTCGTAGGTATCGAAATTAACGGCATTGTGAATAAGCGCGGATCAAACAGTGATATGTATGGCAACAATAGAAATAATTTTCGTTATGTTCTGGATAGAGACAAGCCATGGAGAGATATCACTTTAAAATTGGAGAAAGGGGCTTATACAATTCAAAATCCCAAGGCATACCTTATGGATGGCAGTGTCTTAACCGAGCGAAATAAGAGCATAGATGCATTAAAAGGTGAGCGCATGTCAGGTAATAATGTATTAAAGGGAGAAATAGACGTTAGAGATGACGGTTATTTTGTAACCTCTATTCCGTTTGATAAGGGATTTACAGTACGTTTGGATAACCAAGAAATAGCATATGAAAAAGTTAATACAGCATTTGTTGGATTTCCAATAAAGAAAGGACATCATACTGTAGAAATTACGTATCAAATGCCAGGAAAAAGCGCTGGAATTATGGTCAGTATACTCTCTTTGCTGATTGCTACAGCACTATATCTGAAACAAAAAGATCCATACAGCGGTGGAACAGATTCGAAGTCTTTCCAATAAAATGTTTGAATATTTTTTGGTGTTTGAAAAAGAAGAATCTCTGAATCTGGAATTACAGCCGCTTTCCGATTTATTGAATTATATTAGAGAAAATATTGAGTTTATGCAGCAGGATGATATGAATATCACCTATACACTGGAGGATGAACACTATCAGATTGCATGTAATATTGAAATGCTGCAAAGAGCAATGGACAATTTATTCTCTAATATGCATAAATATGCAGATCACAGTGCTACAGCCATTGTGCATGGAATTTGCGAAGGCAATCAATACCAGTTATACATGAGTAATCAGATTTGCATAGATGATGAAAAAGTAGAAAGTAACAGAATTGGATTGAAAAGTGTAGAAAAAATAATAATGATGCATAATGGAACAGTGAATATTGATGTAAAAGGGAATACATTTACCGTTGTATTAGAGCTGCCATTGGTTATTGCAGAATGAATCGCAGAATCATGGGAACAATGAAACTAATGCAATGATTTGCAGATTTTAAGAAACCTTAAGATAAAGCTGATAGCAAACAAAAATTATGAATGTTAAAATATAGAAGGAAGCTGGCTTTCCTTTGCTATAAATGTTTAGTTTTATAATCAGATATGATTTCTTTATTACTGATTGCTGATAAAAGACTGGAAAACATAAGGAAAATGGCGTATTCTTATATATAGCGTATATAAGCTAAGCAGATATAAAAGAGGTATTTTATGGATGAGAAGAAGAAAAATATAATAGAACTGCTAAACTATGTCGTTGTTGGTGGTTTGACAACACTTGTGAATTTTGTTGTGTATTTCTTCTGTACACATATACAACTGCATTATTTAATAGCAAATGTTATAGCATGGATATTTGCAGTGCTGTTCGCCTATATAGCGAATAGAAAATATGTGTTTAAGAGTGAAGGAAATGATCAGAAAGCTGAATTTATACAATTTGTGTCTCTGCGTGCTGTAACACTTGTTGTGGAAAGTCTTCTGCTGTTTGTCTGTATCCAATTAGCAGCTATGAATGAAAATATTGCGAAGATTTTTGTCAGCATTGTTACGGTTATAGGCAATTACGTATTTTGTAAATTTATGATTTTCAAACCAAAAACGCAGGAATAGTGAAACGAGGGATGTATTATGAAATTGTCGCTGGTAGTGCCTTGTTATAACGAGGCTGATAACGTAGAGTTATTTTATGAAAAGGTCGAAGCTACTTTTCGGAATGAAGCCTTTGATTATGAATATATATTCATCAATGATGGTAGTCGGGATCAAACTTATGTTAAGCTAAAAGAGCTTGTAAAGACATATCCGGACGCTCATATTAACATCATAAACTTTTCACGCAACTTTGGAAAGGAAAGTGCAATGTATGCAGGGATGAAAGAGTCAGTTGGTGATTATACCGTTATTATAGATGCTGATCTTCAACAGGATCCGGCCTATGTTCTTCGCATGATGCAGATTCTTGATGAGGATGACAATCTGGACAGTGTTGCAGCCTTCCAGGAGAAGCGTAGGGAAGGAAAAATTTTACGAGGCTTCAAATCAGCATTTTATCATATGATAAATCGTGTTTCACAAGTAGAATTTGTTGATGGAGCTAGTGATTTTCGTTTACTTAGCCGTCCTATGGTTGATGCCATTTTGTCATTGCCTGAAAATAATAGGTTTTCAAAGGGAATTTTTTCCTGGGTCGGATTTCATACATATTATATGGCTTATGATGTTCAGGATCGTGTAAACGGACAGTCCAGCTGGTCCTTCTGGAAGCTGTTTAAATATGCAATCGAAGGCTTTGTATCATTTACGACGATGCCGCTGCGTATAGCGACGGTATTCGGTATCACTTTTTCAGCACTGGCATTTCTATATTTGATAGTGGTATTGATACAGAAATTGATTATGGGAATCACTATTCCAGGCTATGCGACAATTATTTGTCTGATTTTGCTGATTGGTGGTATTCAACTGTTTTGTCTTGGAATCATGGGTGAGTATCTTGCCAGAACGTATATGGAGACAAAGCGAAGACCAATCTATGTACAGAGAAACAAAATTGATTATAAGGAACGAATAAAGTAGTATAGGCAGACTTGCCTGTGCTGCTTTTTTTGCTGTGTATGTTTACTAATCGAGCAAATATAAAGAAATCTTAAGAAATAAGTGCTGTAATGAATCTTTATGATATTCTACAAGTATGAACAGGTGGTTTAAGAAAGGGAAGGAAAATGTAAAAGAAAAAAAGATTACAGCGGCTTTGAGCGCCATCGTCTTGGGAGCAGTTCTTATGCCCTCCTCTGTATTTGCCAGTATAGATCGATAGGGGATTGATTTGAAATTAAGTATGAATAAAGGCATATTTAATCCGAAGTAAGGGAAAAACATTAAATTAAGCTCATACTTGGATAGCATACTTTAAAAACAGTGAAGAAGGTGATCGACTTATACAAAATCTGGAATAGGATTTATATCATAGTAACTTTTAGGAATTAGCTGAATAGTCTAAAATTTATAACAGCTTAAATAGGAGGGCGTACCATGGAAAAGAAACACAAGCTAGCAGCTGCCGTGCTTGGCATAGCAGCAGTATGCACAATTGGAATTATTGCTACACAGTATAGCAGCAAGGAAGAATATGTATCCTTGCAAGGGAGTGCATTATCCAGCCCGACAGACAGGAGTTGTAATTGCGGGAGACAAAGAATATGTTGTCGGTGAGGATGGCTTTGAACCTGGATATTATGACGTTTCTACAAAGGAGCCGGTTAAGACGAACGCATTTAAACTTGGGGTTAATCAAACAATATTGAATATAAGATATTACAATCGTAACAAGATATCATTATCACAGGGTAGCTCTGTGATAATGACGCGCTCTAAATTCGAACCATTGAATTTCATGATGATATCGCCGTATTGAACAATACCACAGGAGCATTTCGGTGTGGAGAAGAAATTGAAGCGGGAACATTCGAAGTAAGTGTCGAAGGTAAGCATAAAAATGCAGAGATATTTTTCCAGGTGGAGATGAATACTGAAAATAAATGGGAGGCTGTGGATAACGTACAGGTTAAAAATAAAAAGAGTGCAACTCTCAAAATTCAGGGAAACGAGTATTTGAATATCGTAAATTTTTATCCTGAATATGGTGATTTCAAGATATATATCAAAAAAGTTGAATAAGCAATTCTGAAGTCATAGAGGTATAATTATTACATTCCTTAAGAGTATTGCTTAAAGAACTACGGAGTTGGGTCTTCCTAAAGGATATCGAGTAGCCTTTTTCGCAAGAGAATAAGGCATTGTATTCATTCCTACAAATTATAAATCAATCGAAAGACGGCGTTTAAATATAGAATAAATGGAAAGAATATCAGAGAAATGCTCGGATATTCTTTTCTTTTAAAATTTTCATAAATCGTGGAAGCGGTATCCTTTCTTTCTGTTTGTCACAAAAGAGAAGATAGACCATAAAATAGCAGGAGAAGGGAGGCTTTGCGCACTTTACGTACAGTTTTTGTATTTGTAATTACGTGTAAAATAATGTAAAATAAAAGGCGAGCTGGAAGGAGTAGTTAAAGTTATGGCTAACGAATTTAAAAACAAAAATGAGTTCAAGGAAGAGTTTCAAAGAAGAATTATAGAGCGCTACGGCCGTTCTTTTGAACAGGCCCACATCACTGAAAAATATATGATTCTGGGGGAAATGGTTCGTGACTATGCAAGCATTCACTGGAACGCCAGTAAGAATGTCGTAGCCGAAAAACAGGAAAAGCAGATGTATTATTTTTCCATGGAATTTCTTATGGGAAGACTGCTGACAAATAACCTGATGAATCTGGGGATCTATGAAATCGCCAAGGAAGGTCTTGCCGAGCTTGGACAGGATATCAATGAACTGGAGGATCTGGAAAGCGATGCAGGTCTTGGAAACGGTGGCCTGGGTCGTCTGGCTGCCTGCTTCCTCGATTCACTTGCTAGTCTGAATCTGGCGGGACATGGAAACTGTATCCGCTATGAATACGGTCTCTTCAAACAGAAAATCGTAAACAACGAGCAGGTGGAGGTACCTGACCAGTGGCTGTCTTTAGGCAATGTCTGGGAAGTGCGGAAACCGAAGCATGCAGTTAATGTCAACTTTGGCGGACATGTGGACATGTGGATGGGAGAAGACGGCAAGGCAATCGTTAAACATGTGCCGTCCCTGATTGTACGTGCCGTACCTTATGACATGCCGATTGTCGGACAGAACACCAACCTGACAAATACACTTCGTCTGTGGAGTGCAGAGGTTGCGGATGATGCTTGTGATGCGAGCAGTCTGAACGAATATGTAAACGAGGTGCGTGAAATCTGCCGCAATGTTTATCCGGATGATTCCACCGAGCATGGCAAGATTCTGCGTCTGAAGCAGCAGTATTTCTTCGTAGCCGCAGGATTGAATAATATTATCGAATCGCACATGTCTACCTATCATACACTGGATAACTTCTCGGAAAAGGTTGCGATTCAGCTGAACGATACCCATCCGGTACTCTGTATACCGGAGCTGATGCGTATTCTTATGGATGATTATAAATATGACTGGGATCAGGCTTGGGATATTACAAAGAATACCATGGCATATACAAATCATACTGTCTTGAGCGAGGCTCTGGAAAAATGGCCGATTCAGTATGTACAGGATTTGTTGCCGCGCGTATTCATGATTATCGAGGAAATCGATCGTCGCTTCAAATATGAGGTAAGTCATGATATGGGCAGATCTGATCTGATGAATGAGTGCTGCGTGTTGAAGGACGGACAGGTTCACATGGCAAACCTGGCAATCATCGGCTCTCACAGTGTCAACGGTGTAGCTGCACTGCATACGAAAATTCTGAAAGAGGATGTTATGAAGAACTTCCATGACATCTATCCGAATAAATTCAACAACAAAACAAACGGTATCACACACAGAAGATGGCTGCTGTACTCCAACCCGCAGCTGAGCAACCTGCTGGAAAAGACGATTGGTCCTGATTTTAAAGCAAACCCGGAGCGTCTGCAGGATCTTATGAAGTATGTAGATGACAAGGATCTGCAGAAGGAATTTATGGATGTGAAGATGGAGCGCAAGAAAATCCTTGCGGCTTATATTAAGGAGACACTGCACATTGATATCGATGTCAATTCCATTTTCGATGTACAGGCAAAGCGTCTGCATGCCTATAAGCGTCAGCTGCTGAATGTCATGAACATTATCGATTTGTACTTCCGTATGAAACAGGATCCATCCTTCCGTATCTATCCGAGAACCTTTATCTTTGCGGCAAAGGCAGCGCCTAGCTATACATTTGCCAAAGAGGTTATTAAGCTGATTCATTATGTGGCCGACAAGGTAAACAATGATTCGGATGTCTCTCCGTATATGAAGGTTGTCTTCATTCCGAACTACGGTGTGAGCATAGCGGAGATTCTGATGAATGCCGCAGATGTTTCCGAACAGATTTCCACTGCCGGTAAAGAGGCAAGCGGTACCGGAAACATGAAATTTATGATGAACGGTGCGATTACACTGGGGACCATGGATGGTGCCAATGTGGAAATCGTGGAGAAAGTAGGCTATGATCATGCGGAAATCTTCGGCTTACGTGCAGATGATGTAGCCCTTGTCAAGCATGAAAACACCTATGATGTATGGCGGAAATACAATGAGAACGCCAACATCCAGAAGGTGGTAAACAGCTTTGTGGATTCCACCTTCTCCAATGATCCGAAGGACTTCAAGCAGATTTATAACGAGCTGATGTTCAAGAATGATGAGTATCTGCTGCTGGCGGATTTCGAAGCGTATTCTCACGCACAGAAAAATATTGAAGAGCGTTACCGCAATAAAGAGGAATGGGCAAAAACCTGCCTGATCAATATCGCACAGTCCGGTTACTTCTCAAGTGATCGTACGATCAAGCAGTATGCGGATGAAATCTGGAATATTGAACCGGTAAATATGAAATAAACGAAAACAGGAAAGAACTGGACATTCAGTTCTTTTTTCTGCTTTCATGACATCTTGACTTGAAAAATATCTGTTTCGCCTATACAATGGTGAAAAAGGAAAGAGGGATGATATGAAGGAACAGCTGAAGCATTATATACAGGAACATATGGAGGAATACAAATATCTGGTTAATGATCTGTATGAACACCCGGAAATCGGAAATCAGGAGTTTCGTTCCATGCGTGTCCTGTGCAAGATGCTGCGCAAAGAGGGATTTGAAGTAACGGAGGAATACGTGGTACCGACCGGCTTTCTTGGTGTATGGAACAGTGGAAAACCGGGGCCTGTCATAGCCTATATGTGTGAATATGACGCCTTACCGGAGGTTGGACATGGCTGTGGTCACAATCTGATTGCCGGAATGTCACTGGCAGCGGGTTGTGCGTTAAAAAGCATACTGTCGAACATCGGCGGAGAGGTGCGCATTATTGGCACACCGGCAGAGGAAAATTTCGGAGGGAAGGTTTCCATGGCTGCTGCACATGTGTTTGATGATGTGGATGCGGCGCTGATGCTGCACCCGGATACAAAGAACTCCCTTGGGGGAAGAACACTTGCCATTTATCCACTGCGCTTTGAGTTTTTTGGGCAGAATGCACATGCCTGTACACCGCAGAACGGAAAGAGCGCTCTGGATGCGGCAGTTATGAGCTATATGTCAATCAATCTGCTGCGTCAGTTCGCAGAACCGAATACATTTATCCATGGAGTAATCGCGCATGGAGGAGAAGCTGCAAACGTTATTCCTGCGTATGCGAGTCTGGAATACTATTTCCGCGGGGAAACGATGGAATATGTAAAGGAGCTTTGTGAAAAAGCAAAAGCCTGTGTAGAAGGCGCCTGTACGATGAGCGGATGTACAAGTCGTATTACCACCTATGAGTGTCCGTATGATGACTGTGTTATCAACTATACTCTTGCGGATATGCTGAAGGATGAGTATGAGGATTTCGGTTATCCATGGGAAGGGGTGGACGAGGTTGCGCAGGGAAGCAGTGATGTGGGAAGTGTCAGCTATTGCTGTCCAACCCTGCAGGGCTATATCAAAATCGCGGACAGCTGTGTAAACGGTCATTCCCGTGAAATGGCAGCTGCCACGATATCACAGCAAGGCAGCCGGGCACTGTTCGACGGAGCACTTGCATTAGCTGATATCGGCAGACGTCTCATTATGGAGCCTGATATCATGGAGAAGGCATGGCGGGAACTTAAGGCCAATAGAAAATAATCCCAATTGCCGCTTTTCTGCTGCCAAAGGTGCAAAGGAAACCGAATCCAAATAGCGTAAACAGAACAAGGGAAAGGTTCTCTGCCATCTTGCGCTTATAAGAATTTAAACCATGATGCATCAGCTTGATAATACTTAAATAGTATCTGTACAAACGGTGGTATGCCGAAAAACTATCCTTCGTGCAGGTGCTTTTTTCAAGCCAAGATAAGGAGTAGATCAAGCAGCTTTTTTTCCTTTTCAATAAGAATACAATGCTTACTATTTCTATGACTTTGTATTACAAAAAGGTATAAAATTCCTTACCTTTCTACTGCTGTCGACTGTCTTATGTTCCTGAAAGCTGAAATTGTAATCCGGATGATGCCATAAACACCCCTCATTTCCCTGTAATCTGAACAGATTAGCAGAAGAACAGCACCTGTTTTACCTTTCTGGTGATAAACCTGGAAAACTCTGGTATAATAATACATGGTGATAAGTATGCGACAGGAAAAGTATTACGAGGCATATCTGGATGACTATGACAAGGTCATTGTATTTATGTCAAGAAACAGCTATGAGGGAGTCAGCAATAAATTCTATCTGAAGGATGATCAGGGGCATCTCTTTGACCTTCACATTCAGTCCATAGAAACAACACAAAATAATTACAATAAATATACACTGGCATTATACGATCCCATCGAAATCGGTGTGGAATATCAGGTGATGCATCAGCATGCACGGGGTGTGGTGCTGGAATACAGCGGTATCGTCAAGACAGAGCGTTTTGATGAACAGTTTTTTTATGACGGTAATGATCTCGGCTATACCTATGACAGAGACCAGACTGCATTTGCCTTATGGGCACCGACAGCCAGCAGAGTCAAGCTGGAGGTCTGCAAGAACAACCGTCTGTATACGTATGAAATGAAACGGACAGACAAGGGGGTATACCGCTATACCATATTGGAAAATCTGGAGAATGCGACCTATGTCTACCTTGTCCGGGTAAACGGTGTCTGGCGGGAAAGCATTGACCCGTATGGGACAGCTTCGATTGAAAATTCACGCAGAAGTGCGGTTGTCGATTTGGATAAAATCCGCGTGCGGGACGTACCCCTGCCGAAAATGACCAGTGCCTGCGATGCCATTATCTACGAAACGAGCGTGCGCGATTTCACGATGCAGAAGGGAATCGGTGTCACAATGCCTGGAAAATTCCGTGGGTTTGTAGAGGAAAATGAAATAACGAAGCAGCAATGCAGCGGATTTTCTTATCTGAAGACATTGGGAATCACGCACATTCAGCTGATGCCGGTCACGGATTTTGGCTCTGTGGATGAAAACTATCCGCTGATGCATTATAACTGGGGCTATGATCCGGTGCAGTATCGTGTTCTGGAAGGCAGCTTCAGTACAGAACCGGCGAATCCATACGGCCGTATGTTCGAGCTGACAAAGCTTATAGAGGAATGCCACAAGCAGGGGATCCGTGTCAATCTGGATGTCGTATTCAACCATGTATACGATAAGGAAACACATGCCTTTGAAAACACTGTACCGAATTACTATTTTCAAATGAATGAAAACGGTGACTTCTCAAATGGTACCTATTGCGGAAATGATGTGGATTCCCGCAGAAACATGTGTCATAAATATATTGTGGATGCCTGTACCTATCTGGTAAGAACCTATCATATTGACGGCTTCCGCTTCGATTTGATGGGAATTCTGGATGTGGCAACCATCAATGCGGTATATGAGGCCTGCAAAGCACTCAATCCGGATTTCATGGTTTATGGCGAGGGCTGGGATATGCCGAGCTTTCTGGATTCCGGAAAACGTGCCAGTATTTCCAACAATGCACAGATGCCGTATGTCGCTCATTTCTCCGATCGCTTCCGGGATGTTGTCAAGGGACGTACGAATACCAACGAGGTCAGTGTCAAGGGCTATTGCACCGGGGCAGTCTACCTGCTTGATATCATGAAGAACTGTCTGAGCGGCAGCTGTACGAATATTGGAATGGAGCCGATGTTCACCCATCCGAGAAACGCTGTCAATTATGTGGAATGCCATGACAATATGACGTCTTGGGACAAGCTGAAGGAATGCTGCAAGGAAGACAGCAAGGAGGTGCGCATTGCCCGTGCCAAAATGCTGATGGCGGCAGTTCTGCTTGCGCAGGGTATCCCTTTCATCCACTCCGGACAGGAATTTGCCCGCAGCAAGCACGGGCTTCCCAACACATATGAAGAAAGTGATGAAATCAATAAACTGGATTATCTGCGCAGAAACCAGTATCAGGATATGGTGAAAATCACAAAGGATCTGATCCGTATCCGCAAGGAGCATCCGATTTTGCGTTATTCCATGAAAGAGGATGTGGAACAGCACGTGTCCTTTTCGGATATCGCCCAAAAGGTACTGCTGTATAAAATCAGGGACGAGCATGATGATATGGTGATTATCTTCAATCCGACAGGAGAATATTTTTCCTATGAATTTGAGGCGGCATATCCGCTGCTATATTATAACGGAGCATCCGAGGATATCCTGATTAAAAAGGTCAATATCGAGCCTTACAGTACGATTGTATTCAGTCGAAATGACTTTTTGAAACCCGGCATCCGATAATTGGAAAGCAGAACATGGTGATTCTCGTTTGACTTTCAAAATAAACTTGGTATAATGAAACAGGATATTTTTACACGTCTGTGTAACTGACCGTATTGAAAACCCTGCATTCGCGAGGGAACACGAATACAGAAAAGGGGCGAGTCTTATGAAAATCGCAATCGTAACCGACAGCGGCAGCGGTCTGACAAAGCAGCAGGCCGGCGAATTAGGAATTTATTATCTGCCATTGCAAATCATCATTCAGGACAAAATGTTTCTGGATGGAGAGAATATAACCGTAGAAGAGATTTATGAGTATCTGAGAAACGGCGAAATGCCGACAACCTCCATGCCTCCTATGGGACTTGTGGAGGAGCTGTTTACACAGCTTAAGGCGGAGGGCTATGAAGCGGTCATTGCAGTTCCGCTGAGTGGCGGCTTATCCTCCACCTCCAGTGTCATGCAGGCGGTAGCCAAGGAGCATCAGGTGAATCTGCATGTCATCGAATCGTATACAACCTGCAATATCCAGCGCTATCTGGCAATCAGTGCCAGTCAATTGGTCGAGCAGGGACATGATCTGGAAACGATCGTGGAGCGTCTGCGTGCGAGTGCGGCAGATAGCGGGACACTGATTATACCGGATGATTTGCAGCATCTGAAGCGTGGAGGCCGGCTGACACCGCTGGCAGCTGCACTTGGCGGACTGCTGAAAATCAAGCCGATTTTGCGATTGGATCGTGAAAGTGAAGGCAAGGTGGATGTGTACGATAAGGTTCGTACCATGAGCAAGGCACAGTCCAAGGCAATCTCCACATTTCAGGAGCACGGCTTGAATGAAGCCTACACGCTCACTGTTCTTCACAGCGGGGCGCCAAAGGAAGGCGAAAAGCTGAAAGCCATGATGGAAGAGGCGTTTCCCGGACTGGATGTATACTATGGCCTGATCGGTGCAGTTATCAGTGCACATACCGGTGTAGGCTGTCTGGGGATTCAGTATATCCGCAAGGTGGAAATGTAAAAGGTGCCCGGTGCACCTTTTGTCTTATACAAGCGGAAACCGTCGAACCGAAGGAGACACAGTTTTTTTTGAAGAGAAAATAAGGTATAATAGAAACAACAGGAGGCTGAATCATATGAAAATAGCATTTGTGACAGACAGTGGGACCGGGAAATCCGTAGGCGAGCTTGCGCAGGCTGAAATCTACAGCGTACCTCTGCAGGTCAGCTGTGACAATAAAAATTATCAGGATTTGGAGGAGCTGGGCATTGATGAAATTTATGCTCTGATGAAGGATGGAAAGATGCTTTCCACCTCCCTGCCTTCTCTTGGAAAAATTGAGGAGCTGTTTCAGGGACTGAAGCAGCAGGGCTATGACATGATTTTTGCGGTACCGATTTGCAGCGGATTAAGCGGTACGATCAATGCCATGGAAATGATTGCACAGCAGCAGGGTATCGCGTTTGATTATGTTGACTGCCATGTAACAGCGGTAGTGCAGGAATACATGATCAAGCTGGCGAAGCAGCTGCATGAGGCTGGAAAAAGCATTGAGCAGATCAAGGAAGTGCTGCAGCGCATTATGCATACAACCAATACCATACTGTTGCCAAGCGATTTGCAGCATCTGAAACGCGGCGGACGTCTGACACCGCTGGCAGCCACATTGGGCGGCTTGCTGAAAATCAAGCCGATTCTGAAAATCAATGAGGAAACAAGCGGTAAAATTGATGTGCTGGACAAGGTTCGCACGATGCACAAGGCGATGGACCGTGTAATTGAAATTATGAAGCGTGAGCATGTGGATGATTCCTATCTGATCACCGTTGCCCATGCGGATGACGAGGCTGAGGCACTTGTGTATATGGACAAGCTGAAACAGGCTTTTCCAAATGCAACGCATCAGATCATCAAGCTGGTAAGTGTGGTAGGTGTTCACACGGGACGCGGCTGTCAGGCGGTTCAGTATTTTAAACAGATCAAGGAATAAGGAAGAAATCCCGGACAAAGCAATCTGTGAGCGATAGTATAAAACGATTCCTGCATAGGCATCGAAAATTTCAGTCATAATCAAAAAGCATAAAGCACAGAACAATCATATAACATGAATGCTCCGTGCTTTTTTTATGAGAAAACTCCAGCAGAGCCGGGGTGTTTGTTTTATGTAAGAGTGTTATAAGCAACAGACATATGTTAGTTGCCCACTCCTTTTCTCTGCTCTTTCTTTTTCAAAAGGCTGTAGTCCCATCCAATAGGCTGTGTAAGCTGATGGTATCGAAATCAGGGAATAGCTTTAGCTGCCGTGATGGTGCCCTTTTCTCATCTGCCTTCCATGGCATCCTTCCGGTACTGCCGAAGGATCATAACGCTCCAAAACGGAATACAGCTCCTTCATGCTTAGCTTTTGCAGCTCCTCGACACTCTTTGCAGAATCATGCCGAAGGATTTCATCAATTACACGATACTTCCCGGCAGACATATGATGCTGCTGTGCTTCCTGATGCGTATCATCATCCAAATGGGAACAGTGAAACTGATTTTGCGGCACCACTTCCTCCAGCTGCTGATTGATCTGCTGTTCCAGATCCAGAGAAACACTGCTGTTTTCAGAATACACGCTGACCTCCAGAAAGCCTGTTTTCATATAAGCGGAAAACTGTTCATTGTCCAGCAGCATCTGAAGTGCTGTATCCAACTGCTTTCCCTCCAGCTGTAGCTCAGTCAGAATGTTGTCCGCATCCTTATTGTAGGCAGTGACCCTCACCACCCGCTGCTGTTCATCCAGCTTCCATTCCATACTTGGATTGATATCCAGAGTCACATAGCTGTATACTGCCAAAGTAGGGGCAGGAGCCGGTGCAGGAGAAGCCTCCATCAGCCTCCAGGGCTGAAACAGAACAACCAGAAGGCAGGTGACACAAAGCGTGAGAGCTGCTGTCATACCGGTTCTTTTCTTTCTGCTTCTTTGCTTCATGACGTTGTGAAGGGTTTTCTGTTTGATTTCATCACTGGCATGAATGCCGTCAAACTCATCGAAAATCATCAAGCTCACCTCCCAGTTTTTCACGCAGCGCTTCCCTGCCTCTTTTCAGCCAGGTATGGATTGTATTTTCATTTTTTCCTTTGATTTCAGATATTTCCCGCACCTTATAGCCTTCATAATAAAACAGATACAGGACATCACGGTAATGCGGAGGAAGCTGATTCAATGTATCCAGCAGGAAATAGGAAGCCTCGCTAAGATCGGCACAGGCCTCCACCTCAGTCTGTAAATCTGCATGTTTATGGAACCAACCGCGAAATCTCTCCCTGCATGCATTCATTGTTACCTTTAACAGCCATGCCTTCTCATGCTCACGGTCCCGAAACGGTTCACTCTGCGCATACTTCAGAAAGACTGTCTGGAACACATCCTCGGCATCTGCCCGCTGCTTCATATGCAGAACACAGATTTTCTGTACCATATCCGCATACAGCTCTATGGCATTTTGTATTTCCTCTTCACTCTTCATACCGTTATCATCCCTCTATGCCTCCATTATACCGCAATTTTTGAAACCATGTTTGTTCTATCGTCCGTGATGGCCGTTTCCATTGCCGTGATGCGCTCCCTGGCCACGACCTTCACTATGGTGATACCCCTGCATACCGTTATTGCAGTTTTCATTCAACTGGTGAGTTCCATCACAGTTTTCACTATGCTGATGAATTCCGTCGCAATTTTCGTGATATGGGCAAGGGTTGGATGCAGTATCTGCGACCTGTTGTGCAGTCTGTGATACCGGCTGCTGTGAGCTGTTTGCGTTCGCTGTACTCACTGCTTCCGGCTGTACCGTGGTGTTGGAAGCAGGTGTTGTTGACGCATTCTGTTTCCGTGTCGTCTGCGCCTGTCTCTGTGCTGCTTCAGCCTGACATTTGGCAGCCGCATCTCTTGCCGCCTGCTGTTCCTTTAACGTACGCAGGCATCCATCCGCCGCAGAATGCATATGAGAATGATAGCCTCCGCATAGATAAGCTGTATCCTGTGCATGAATCTGTGTACCTACACCTGCCGCAAGTCCGATTGCCAGCAGGGATGCTAACATAACTTTCTTTTTCATTTTGTTTCCTCCTTAGGGTTTCCATCTATAACATGCCGCAGCCCTTAAAAACCTTTCAAAGAAATTTAATTTTTTTCCAAACTTTGAAATTCCTACAAAAAAGATGCGAAATCTTAGGCTTTTTCGGGAATACTAATGTATAATAATATGGTAAGTTTGGAGGTAATGATTATGAATCATGACTATATAGATATCAAAGGCGCTAGAGAAAACAATTTGAAAAACATTGATATCCGTATCCCGAGAGACAAGTTTGTCATCATGACCGGTGTATCCGGTTCCGGTAAGACATCTCTTGCATTTGATACGGTCTACGCAGAGGGACAGCGGCGGTATGTGGAATCGCTGAGTGCCTATGCACGCCAGTTCCTTGGCAACAGTGAGAAGCCGGATGTGGATTCCATTGAGGGACTTTCCCCGTCCATTTCCATCGATCAGAAGACGACCAGCAACAATCCGCGTTCCACGGTCGGAACGGTCACGGAAATCTATGACTATTTGAGACTTCTGTATGCAAGGGTGGGTATCCCCTACTGTCCGACACACAATGAACCCATCACATCACAGACGATCAAGCAGATGGTGGACCGTATCATGGAAATTGAGGATAAGACACGCCTGACCATCTTATCTCCAATCGAGCATGGCAAAAAGGGAACCCACAGGGATTTGTTTGAGCATCTGCGCAAGGAAGGCTATATCCGTGTCCGCGTTGACGGAGAAATGAAGCTTCTGGAGGATGTGGAGTCTTTGGAGAAAAACAAAAAGCACAATATCGATGTGGTGGTAGACCGGATCGTAAAGGGGAGTGATCGTTCCCGCCTCCACGATTCACTGGAAACTGCGCTGAAACTGAGTGATGGACTGGCGGTTGTTACATATAATGAAGAGGAGATTCTGTTTTCCAGCAATTATTCCTGTAAATACTGCGGCTTCAACATTCCGAAGCTGGAGCCGCGGCTGTTTTCCTTCAATGCACCGTTTGGTGCCTGTGACCACTGCAAGGGACTTGGCATCACGCAGAAGGTGGATGTGGATTATCTGATCCCGGATCGCACCAAGTCCATACGACAGGGCGGTATTATATATTATAAGAATATTGTCGGAACAGAAAATCTGGAATGGCAGCGTTTCAAGGCACTTATTGACTATTATAAGATTGATATCGATAAACCGATCAAGGATCTGAAGAAAAGCGAACTGGACATATTACTGTATGGTTCTAAGGATCTCATTTCCTATCGGCTGGCAAGCCGCAGCGGCAATGTCATGAAAAAGACGGAATTTATTGAGGGTGTATGTACTCTGATTGAACGCCGTTACATGGAAACCAGCTCTACAATGTCCAGAGAATGGTATGCGACCTTCCTTGCGGAGGCACCGTGCCCAATCTGTAAGGGACGCCGCTTGAATGAACAGGCATTAAGTGTTCGCGTAGGTGGCATCAACATTTATGAATGGACAACCATGTCTGTCAAGCAGGCAATCGAATTTATGAAGCAGCTGGAGCTGACACAGCAGCAGAAGGACATCGCTAAGCTGATCCTCAAGGAAATCGCAGATCGTCTGGGCTTTTTGAGCAATGTCGGTCTCGGTTATCTGACGCTGGATCGACTGGCAGGCTCTTTGTCCGGAGGAGAAGCGCAGCGAATCCGTCTGGCAACCCAGATCGGTTCCCGTTTAAGCGGTGTTCTGTATGTACTGGATGAGCCGAGTATCGGTCTGCATCAGCGGGACAACGACCGTCTGATCGACACCCTGAAAAATATGCGGGATCTTGGCAACTCACTGATTGTTGTAGAGCATGATGAGGATACGATGCGCGCCAGTGATTATGTCATTGATATCGGTCCGGGCGCCGGAATTCATGGCGGCAATGTTGTCGCAGCCGGTACACCGGAGGAGGTCATGGCAAATGAAAACTCCTTAACCGGTCAGTATCTGAGCGGGAAACGAAAGATAGAAATCCCTACGAAACGACGTAAGGGAAACGGCAAGAAGCTGGAGATTGTCGGTGCCAGCGAAAACAACCTGAAAAATGTCAGTGTGAAAATCCCTCTGGGAACATTAACGGTCGTTACCGGTGTGAGCGGCAGTGGAAAATCATCCCTCGTTAATGAGGTGTTAAGCAAGGGTGTCATGCATTCACTTGGAAGAACAAGAATCCGTCCCGGCAAGCATAAGAAAATCAAGGGGATTGAAAACATCGACAAGCTGATTGATATTTCACAGGATCCAATCGGAAGAACACCGCGGAGTAATCCTGCGACCTATACCGGCGTATTTGACGATATTCGTGATCTGTATACACAGACCCCGGAAGCAAAGATGCGCGGCTATGAAAAGGGACGCTTCTCCTTCAATGTGAAGGGCGGGCGCTGTGAAGCCTGTCAGGGAGATGGCATCCTGCGCATATCCATGCACTTTTTGCCGGATGTCTATGTCCCATGCGAGGAATGCGGCGGCAAGCGCTACAATGAAGAAACCCTGCAGGTAACCTACAAGGGAAAAAATATTTATGATGTTCTGGAAATGAGCGTGGAGGAAGCGATTGACTTTTTCTCCAATATGCATAAAATTAAACATAAGCTGCAGACGCTGAAGGATGTCGGTCTGGGCTACATCAAGCTGGGACAGAGTGCAACCTCCTTGTCCGGCGGTGAAGCGCAGCGTGTCAAGCTGGCAAGCGAGCTGCAGAGAAAAGCAACCGGTAAAACCCTGTTTATACTGGATGAGCCGACAACCGGTCTGCATACCCATGATGTGAAAAAGCTTCTGGAGGTATTGCAGCGGATTGTGGAAAACGGTGATACGGTCATTGTCATTGAACACAATCTGGATGTTATCAAAAGTGCGGATTATATCATTGATATCGGTCCGGAGGGCGGTGACGAAGGCGGTACGATCATTGCGAGCGGAACACCGGAGCAGATCATCAAGGTAGAAAACAGCTATACCGGTCAGTATCTGAAAAAGGTACTGGAGAAAGGATAGTGCATATGGAAGAACAGAATATCGTGAAAGTCAGAACGCTTGTCGAAAACTTTGACTTCATACAGATAACCGGAGATGATGCATCTCTGGAGCGTCCCATTGTCATTGCGGATACCAATCGCCCCGGTCTGGAGCTGGCAGGCTATTTTGAGAATTCCCAGCAGAAGCGGCTGGTTATTCTCGGAGATAAGGAAATCGCCTATATTGCGACAATGAGCGTACACAAGCAGCGAAAATCCTTTGACTTTATCACCAACGAACAAACACCGGCCATTATTGTGACCAAGGGACATAAGTGTCCGGATGTATTAAAGCGCTATGCGAAGCGGAAAAACTTTCCGATTTTCCTATCCAGCTCCCCGACCTACCGTCTGATTGTCGATATCGTGGCGTTTCTGGATGAGCAGCTGGCAACCAGTATGTGCATTCACGGAGGACTGCTCTCCATCTATGGAAAAGGTGTACTGATTCGCGGGGAAAGCGGAATGGGGAAAAGTGAAATCGCATTGGAGCTGATCAAGCGCGGTCACCTGCTGGTGGCGGATGACCGAGTGGACTGTTATCGAATCCACAACAAAATTGTAGGGAAGGCTCCGGAGCTGTTGCGGGAAATGCTGGAAATTCGTGGAATCGGTGTCATCAATGTATCCAGAATGTTCGGCGTCAGCTCTGTCCTGCCTAAAGCAGAAATCAATTTCCAGGTCAATCTGGAGCCGTGGAAAGCGGATCAGGATTATGACCGCGTAGGAATCGAAGAAAAAAAGCATGAGAATATTCTGGGCATCGACATACCGAAAATCGTTGTCCCGGTGCGTGAAGGCCGTTCTATGGCAGTCATTATTGAATCTGCGGTAACGAATTATATGTTATCCGTCATGGGGATGGACAGCGCCAAGGAGTTTGAGCAGCGTGTCCTTGACTATATCGAAAAGAACAAGAATGAACAATAGGAGGCTTTTATGACAATTTTTCCCGATATGAAAACCGTATTGACGATAGGATCCTTACAGGTCACATGGTACGCCGTGCTGATTCTGTCCGGTGCCTTTCTGGCATATTTTTTATCTCTTCGTCAGTTTAAGAAATGGGGGTATAAGGAAGATGTATTTGAAAACTTCTTTCTGATGATGCTGCCGATCGCCATCATCGGTGCCCGTCTGTATTATGTTATCTTTGAATGGAACAATCTGTATGCGGCAGACCCGATCCGTATCTTCTATATATGGGAGGGCGGTCTGGCGATTCACGGGGGTGTGATTGCCGGAACGATATTCGGATGGTTCTACTTCCGCCGCTATCAGTATAACGGACTGCGTATTATGGATGTTGTTTTTCCGAATATGATGCTTGCGCAGGCAATCGGCCGCTGGGGGAATTTCATAAATCAGGAGGCGTATGGCGGTGTGGTAAATGCCAGCTTCTATGATCATTTCCCGGCCTTTATCCGTGATCACATGTATATTGACGGTGCATTCCGTCAGCCGACCTTCCTGTATGAAAGCGTCGGAAATCTGATTGGCTTCGTATTGATTACCGTTGTTTATAAAAAACACGGCAGAAAAAAACGCGGGGATCTGGCATTTGCCTATCTGGCATGGTATGGCATGATTCGCTTCTTTATTGAAGGAATGCGAACCGATTCCCTGATGCTGGGAGGACTTCGCGTCGCACAGCTGGTATCTCTGCTCGGTGTCCTGATCGGCATTTTAGGAATACTCGGTGTCTGGGATAAGGTATTTAAAAACATCTATCCGTTTAAAAAGCACAAGCCGGCGGTGATCTTTGATCTGGACGGCACACTGGTGGATACCAAGGAGCTGATTTACAAGTCCTTTGAGCATACCTTTGCACAATACAAGCCGGGCTATACATTGAGTGAAGAGGAAAAGCAGTCCTTTCTGGGACCTACGCTGAAGCAGTCCTTCTTGCGCTATTTCAAGGAGGAACAGGTGGATGAAATCATCGCCTGCTATCGTGCTTTCAATCATGAGCATCATGATGAATTTGTCAAGCCGATTCCCCATGTGAAGGAAACGCTGGAATATTTAAAGGCAAACGATTATCCGCTTGCCGTCATGTCCAACAAGCTGCAGGACATTGTCCGTATGGGATTGAAGCAGTTTAATCTGGAATCGTATTTTGAGATTATCCTGGGCGGTGCGGACGTTGAGCGGCCGAAGCCCGATCCGATTGGTATTCTGACTGCCTGTGAACAGCTGCATGTTCCGCATGATGATGTTGTCTATGTAGGGGATGCACCTACGGATATAGAGGCATGTAAGAAGATGGGCGCCTTCTCGGTAGCCTTTGTCTATGAAGAATCACGGGCACAAGAGATGCAGTTGTGCAAACCCTGTGCTATCATTAGAGACATGTCTGATCTGATTACGATCATAAAGGAGGATCACGAATGGAGCGACGTTACGATTTAATTATCATTGGTGCCGGACCTGCCGGCATGAGTGCGGCAATATATGGAAGCAGAGCCGGCTTGAAAACAGCAATGCTGGAAATGGGGGCTCCCGGAGGAAAGCTGATCAAGACGGCGGAAATCAGCAACTGGCCGGGCATTATTGAAACAAACGGTGCCAAGCTGGCAAGCGATATGTTTGAGCATTCCACATCCTTTGGTGCGGAATACCTGTATGGCAATGTCATCCGTGTGGAGGATGGCGCATATAAAAAAATCATCTGTGAGGATGGAACGGAGTATGAGGCAAAGGCTGTCATTGTGGCAACCGGAACACAGGAGCGTATGATGAATGTGCCGGGGGAACTGGAAAATGTCGGACGCGGTGTATCCTATTGTGCAGTATGCGACGGTGCATTTTTCCGCGATCAGGAGGTTGTGGTCATCGGCGGCGGCAACTCTGCGCTGGAGGAAGCAAATTATCTGACACAGTTTGCCAGCAAGGTGAATATCATAATACGACGGGATGTATTCCGTGCAGACAGCATTGTTCAAAATGCAATCAAGGATAATCCAAAAATCACGGTGGTGACAAAGCATGTGCCGGTGCGTGTTGTCGATGACGGTATGCGCGTTACCGGTCTGGTCATACGAAACGTGGATACGAATGTGGAAACAGAAATGAAAACACATGGCATATTCCCGTATATCGGACTGGATCCGGCAACCTCCTTTTTAGAGGGGCTGGGTATCCTGGATGAGCGCGGCTACATGATCGTGGATGAAAACTGTGAAACAAAGGCAAAGGGCATCTATGGTGCCGGAGACGTCATTGCGAAAAAACTGCGCCAGGTTGTTACGGCAACCAACGACGGAGCCATTGCGGCACAGCATGCATTTCATGAGATAAAGGGGATCTGATTATGGCAAAATACGTTTGCGATATCTGTAACTGGGAATACGATGAGGCGGCAGGTCTGCCGGATCAGGGAATTGCCCCGGGTACAAAGTGGGAAGAGCTTCCGGAGGATTTCAAGTGTCCTCTGTGCGGTGCACCGAAGGACATGTTCACACAGCTGTAAATCGAATGGGATAAAGAAAGACAGTCATCCGCAATATCCTGCATGGATATTGGAAGACCTGTCTTTTTTTCTGCATTGATGCTTCTCTTTCTGTCTCTTAAAGTATCTTGTATAGCGAACAATCATCTGCTTTATGAAAACAGACTTTCTTCATGCATACAATGTAAAACTATGCACATACAGCTTATCATTTCCTGATTGTCATGGCTTTCTGAAACAAAAAAATCACAACAGATACCTCATAATATAAGGAAGAGTAGATAAATACCGCAAGGGAATACATTCCATGGCATAAAGAATGCTTCAAATGTGAAATCTGTTATATTGCCGGCTGACAGGATATGCTAAAATAGAAGAAGTGATGCAGTGAAAGGTGAGAGAATATGAAAAGGATAACAGGAATTGGAATCATGGTATGTATGCTGCTTCATTATTTGTTACCGGTATATGCGGCTGATAGCATACAAACGGAATTTGAACGCTTTCTCAGCTTTGTACAGGAGCATCCGCAGGGCGGGACATTTGAAATGCAGGGTGACATGATCATCAATGCGGATATCATCACAAGCAGAGAGATTACCATTCACACCAATGGCTATCAGGTAAGAATTGAAAATAACATCGATGGGGATTCCAACGTTAATATAGATAATTTCAATAACGATGCTGCATGGGGGTTTGTCGATAAAGAAAAAACACTGACGATAGAGGGCAGCGGAAAAAACAGACCGCTGGTATATATGAATACCGGTGTAAGTGCGTTTGGTTTGCGCATTCACAGCACAGAGGGCACAGCTCTGGAAATAGCCGGCGGTGAAGGATTATATGCAAAATATACAGATAAGAAGAATTATATCAGTGCTGAGGGTGACAATGCAATCGGAGTATTAAATAAAAATCCGTATCAGGAACATTATTATTCCGCAAGTATGGCGGATGTTGATATCTATACCAACGGAGCCAACAGCATCGGCGTGCTTGCAGACTGGTTTCAAATTGAGTATTCACGCATTGAGGTAAACGGCACTGGTTCAAAGGCGATTCAGATACCGGACGGATACTATATCGGCAATGAGGTTATTATCGTCGAAAACAATCAACCGCTGGAAAAGGAATGGAAGCTGGACACTCCCATGCCGGCAAAGGAGATTGCAGCCCTGCAATCCCATACGGTGAATGATCTGCCATTGCCTAAGCAGGTTGAAGTGACTGCTGTGTCAGAAACCGGAGAAGAAAAAAGCTTTCAGATATCCCTGCAGTATGATACCACAGCATATGAGCGTGGCATGCAGACACACAAGCCATTTTATTTGTATGGTATTGCGGATGAAAGCAGCAGGGAACGAATCGATATCATTGAGCATGCGTTTCCCTTTTATATCATCCCCGACAGCGAACCTGTATTTGATATGTCACTGTATATGATTCGCAATGATACCGATTATTATTTTCATATTCCCCGGGCATATAATGCCAAAGCGATTCATCTGTATACAAGCACTGACAGAACGCATTGGAAATTTCAATACGACAGCATCCCCAGCATGTCGCAGTATGCACCGGGAAGCATTGTCCTGCCACCGTATATTGTTGTTTATATGCTGCAGGTAACAGAACCGTTCACCTATGCCAGAGTTGAAATCATCGGTGGATATTATGATGGACGAAGCTATGTGCTAAAGGTGCATGATGCTGCCGGAAATCCGATTCCGGATGCTTCTGACCAGAATAAAAATGATGGCGGAGGAGAAGGAAATGACGGGCAGGGCGGTGGAAGAGGAGAGTCTCCCTATGTACCGGATACACCGAATGACAAAGACGAAACGATACCTTGGACGATTGGACAGGATGCCTCACAGATAAGCGAAGCTGTAAAAAAAGAACAGAGAAAAAAAGAGAAGGTGACCAGGATGGAGAAACATGAAGGAAAAACGGATGCAAAACAGACGACAACCCAAGCAGATTGTGCGGATACAGAGCAATTATATACAGGGAAGAACAAGAATACAGGCTCTTCACAGATAAAGCAGTCGCAAAGCGCCGTACTGCGGGAATTTCTTACATTGAATCCGGCTGCCTTAAAGGACATGATAACCGGTGAACAGTATGAAACGATTTCTCAATCCGGTAAAATCATGGGGGAGGTATGGGAAAGCAGTGCTCCCTTCCTGCGAATTCTGCAAAGACTGTTTCAATGATACAGGCCAATTTACATCCTGAACCAAAGCCAGTGCGGTTATACATGAAAAAAGTACACCCGGGTGATGCCATGGTGCACTTTTTGTACTATATGATTTGGACGCTGTCTTTTTCAATCAGCTGCGGCTTCAGACAGATATCCTGTTTACGATGCGCAGGGTCACGCAGCTGTGCCAGCAGCTCATTACAGGAAGTTTTTGCCAGCAGCCCGACATTCTGATCCACACTTGTGATCTCAGTACCCAGCGTAAACCGGTTTAATGTGTTGTCATAGCTGACGATGGATATATCCTGCGGTATGCGGACATGATGCTCCTGGAAGTAACGCATGACCCCCAGTGTCATCATATCATTACAGATAAAGGCAGCGGTAACATCCATCTTCATCAGCTGCTTTGCACAGGTATATCCACCCTGAAAGCGATAATTTCCATCAAGAATATAATCTTCACGAACCTCCAGCTGGAACTGCTGCATAGCTTTGCGATAGCCTGCAACACGGCTCGCCCCAGTTTTGCTTGCGGAAGAAATTCCGATGCATGCGATTTTTTTGTGGCCGCTTTTCACTAGCTTTTCAATGGCCATATAAGCACCTGATTCGTTATCAAAATAAACCTTGCTGCAATTCAGATCGGGATACATACGGTCAATCATCACATAGGGGATGGAAAGGGATGCCAGCTTTTTGCGTATCGTTTCATCCTGATAGGATTCATTGCTGACGGTGATACCAAGACCGTCAACCCCTCTTGAAACAAGGAGATCGATGAGCATGCTGTCATCCGCTGCATGATCATTGGAATTCACGATCATGAGTGCGTATCCCAGCTCCCGGAGGTATTCCTCCATCCGTTTGCATAATGCGGAGAAGAACAGGTTTTCGATATCCGGAATGATGAGGCCCAGAATATTCGATTTTCTGGTGACCAGACTTCTTGCGGTCTGATTGACCTTATAATTATACTGCTTCGCAATGTCCTTGATGGTGTCGCGTGTCTGCTGAGCTACACGGCATGGCCTATCGTTCAACACGAGCGACACCGTACTGACACTGACACCCGCTTTTTTTGCGATGTCCTTAATGGTCACTTTCATATATTCCTCCTGCACTGTAATTTTTAAAAAGGTAATTACCCTTCCTGATAATTACCTTTATTTTATCATAATCCTGCAGGGATTGCTGATGATTTTACAGGAACATGATCATGGATAAAACAAACATGGTAACAACACCGGCGATCATAGGAACAGAGGTACGCTTAACAATATCCAGAGGGTTCGCTTTAATCGTACCGGCAACAATGACAACAACGGCTGCAACCGGGGATACCGCACGCATCAGATTACCGCACAGTCCCATCGGAATGGATACGGCGATGGCAGAGATTCCGGCAGCTTCAGCCAGTGGTACCATCAAAGGAACCATGGCATAGAACAATGCTGTTCCACTTCCGCTCAGCAGTACGATCAGAATCGTCAGTCCCATCAGAATCAACGGAAGTACAAAGCCCATTCCTGATCCCTGAACACCAAGCATGGCAGTCTGTAAAGCATCGATTAGACCAATGGAATTCAGACCTAATACAAATACACTAGCTGCAACCAGCAGTGCAACGATTGGCATGGAACTTCCCATTCCCTTGAAGAAATCTTCTGTTTGCTTCAATACCTTTCCACTATCCTTCGTACGTATAATTTCACACACGATAGCGATCAGGAAGGAGAGCAGAGAAGCTACCTCAACACTGATATCAACATTACTTCCGGTTACGCTGCGAATGATATAAACAACGATAAGAAGCAGAATCGGGAAGATGGGAAGCAATGTATAAACAAAACGATACAATCCGCCTTCCGGAACCGCCTTAACCTCGTGAACCTCAACATTGTCTTCCAGCTTACCTGTGTTTTTCTTGTCCATAAACTTCTGCCAGAAGAAGTGCACAACGGCCATAACAATCAGGGTCGGTACGGAAATCATGGCATGGTACTGGATAACATAGTCGGTAACACTCATACCTGCAAATGCAGGATATTTTGCAAGCTCTGTTGCTACGGCAACATTGTCACCGCCAAGAGGAGTCGGCATAACCGTTGCGGTAGTGGCAATGACTGCCGCTGCGGTCAACGGAGACATACCGGCCTGACGCAAAACAGGATACAGTGTCGCAAGCAGGATGATGGCAAGGTTGGAAGCACTTGGAATTACAAGAGACAGTACATTTCCTATCAGGAATACCAGTGGAACAAGGATATATACCGATTTAATTTTCTTGATTGGCTTGGTAAGAGTATGAACCGTAACCTCATTGGCACCGATGCTCGTCATATAGGCGGAATAGCCGCCCAGAATCAGGATGATGAAGCCGGCAGCCGGAAGTGTACTCTTGAATTGATCGATTACAGCCTTCAGCGGATCCAGTACGGTAAGACCGGTTGATTCAAATTCCTTGATTGCGATTGGATTTCCCATGGCGATTGCGATATACATCAACACAATACCCATGGCAAACAGTGTGATTTTAATATCCATTTTTTTGATCAGCATGATAACGACGATAATAACGGCAATCAGTGCAGATCCATACATAATGATATCATTCATATGTGTTCTCTCCTTTTATATTATACATTCTATCTGCATTTCGCAATGGCTTCCTTGAACCATGTACGGAATGCATTCCCGTCGATATCCAGACAAACTGTGGCATTCGGCTCTTTCCCTAAATAGCCCTTCAGATCAACCAGCGTACAGCCGGCAGTCATCGTGCCATGCAGCTCTACATCCAGATACGTTTCCACCGCCTCAAACAGCTCCGGCTTCAACAGATAGGCAACTGCTGTTGCATCATACATTTTCAGGCCTGTGCGAAAGCTTCCCCCGCGGTATTTCTTAAACAGGCAGTATGCCATTTCCCCGGTTTTGTTCATGGTGCGGATTTCCTCACTGTCTTCCGGCAATACCAGAGCCTTTAATCCGACATCCAGTCCAACCATTGTCAGCTTTACCCCGCTGTGGAATACCATATGTGCGGCTTCCGGATCCAATGCGATGTTAAATTCAGCCATGACACCCTTGTTTCCACGGCTTGCGCTGCCTCCCATGAGGACGATTTCACGGATATTCCGCTTCACCTCGGGGTAGGTCTTCAACAGCAGCGCGATATTGGTCAAGGGTGCAATCGGAACCAGAGTTACCGGCTCGCTGCTGTTCATGATGACATTACGCATGGCATCAACGGCATTTTCCTTTAACGGCTGCTGCGTCGGCTCTTCAAAATCAAAGCCCTCCATACCGCTTTTTCCATGTACACTGCTGGCATCTTCAAATTCACGAATCAGCGGTCGGTCGGCACCCACAGCCACCGGAACATCCTCACGCCCGAAGTATTTCAACAGGCGCAGGGCGTTGTAGGTTACCTTATCCAGACCGACATTACCTGCAACGGTTGAAATCAGACGGATATCCAGCTCCTCTGAAAATAATGCAATGGCAATGGCGAGTGCGTCATCAATACCCGGATCGGTATCGATGATAATCGGACGTTTGTTCATATCAGTTTTCCTCCTTGAAGTAGTGCTCTACTTCCTTTTTATACGGGATGGATGCCTGTGCGCCTCTGCGTGTTACGGTGAGTGCCGCAACTCTGGTCGCAAATTCCATGGCTTCCTTCATATCCACATCCCTTGACAGGCAGCTGCAGAGAGCTCCGATAAAGGAATCTCCGGCTCCTGTAGTGTCAACGGTTTCCACCTTTTGTGCAGGTACAAACAGATACCTGCCAAAGGCATTGCACATACTGCCGTGTGTTCCAAGCGTGATAAGCGCATCCACACCTCTGGCTTCAAAGCTGTGCATAGCTTCCATGCAGGAATCTTCATCACTTGGATAAATCCCAGTCAACAGCTCACATTCACTCTGATTCACAACAATCAGATCCAGATGCTCATACACATCACTGTCCAGAACACGGGCAGGTGCGGGATTTAACATCGTGTACATGCCCGCCTGCTTTGCATGACGCAATGCGTTTCTTACCAGTGCATAATCATTTTCCAGCTGTGTCAGGAAGATATCATCCTTTCGTGCCAGCTTCTGCAGCATTTCCACGAAGGCCGCTTCCGGCAGTGTATGGTTTGCTCCATTCCCCAGAATGATACGGTTATCTCCATGACTTCGGATAATCATTGCAACTCCGCTGGTTTCATGCGCATCACGGAAAACGCCTTCGGTATGAACACCATAGCCCTGTAGTGCCTCCAGCAGCTGTTCTCCGAACACATCATTGCCGATATTGGCAATCATATGCGTTTCGGCACCCAGCTTGGCTGCAGCTACCGCCTGGTTGCCACCCTTACCACCCGGATTGACAAAGAAATCAGATCCGTTGATGGTCTCCCCGTTCTTTGGAAGATCGACACACTGTATGGTCAGATCCATGTTTAAACTACCTAATACAATCACTTTTTTCATTTTCTCACCTCACAGGGATCATAAAATTTCACCATACCCGGCCCCATTCCGTCACATGGACGCTCCAGAAAGCCATGCTTTTTATAGAAGGGAACACAGTTCGGTGTGGACATGAGACCGATGTAGGCACCCTCACAGGCAGCGCCTGCAAGATATTCCTGCAGCTTCTGCATCAGAAGATTTCCGATCCGGTTCTTCTGATAAGCAGGATCCACCACCACATCCTTGATAAAGAAGGCGATACGGCCGTCTCCGACAATACGGGCAATGCCGATGGGACGCTTATCATCAAATACCACAACGGAGTACAGGGAATTGGCAATCGCCGTTTCCACATCCTCTTTTCTGTATTCTTTGAAATTCACTTTTCTACGCAAATCAATGTAGATGGATGCGGTAAGCGCATTATCCTTACAAAGGAACCTCATGTCTTTCATCTCCTTGATAAAACGTTTTATCACGTTTACGGGGATATAATATCACGGAGTGAAAGCGGTGTCAACAGTTTTGATAAAACGTTTTACCATATTGATACGGTAATGTTAAAACGCTTACATCGAAAACTGCGGTAAACGCTTTCTGAGATATGGTAGAAATGCACATGCAGGCAGGCTATGCCATAACGCTCCTATTCGCATAAAAAGAAAACGCCTCGTACCAGTTACGTGTATCTGAACACGAACAAAACGTTTTGATGAATGTGCAGGCATTCATTAAAAGCCGCTTGCTCTATAGCTGGCGGTAGTTCACAGCCAACCAATTGAACAAACGGTCTATCCATGACAGAAAACAGGCGGGCAGACAGACAAAGCACCATGTGAACAAAGCCGATACATTTACGTATCTGCTTTTCTCATAAGTGCAGACAGGAAGGTTCACATTCTTATATTTTTGCTTAAAAACTGGCGCACACCTGTATGCTGTGGTAAACTTATGATATGAGGTGGTAGCAATGAACGAACAGAACGTAGTATTGATAACAGGAATGTCCGGAGCCGGTAAAACGACGGCCATGGGTATTCTGGAGGATATGGGATATCACTGCATTGATAATTTCCCCGTGCAGCTGCTGGAATCTCTGGGAAAAATTATCAACGCCAAGCCGGATCCGCGCTACAGCAATATCGCTCTGGCAACGACGGCGATCGATTATCCGAAGTTCCTGCAGTATTTTGAGAATATAGATGTAAATGTACGCGTGGTTTTTCTGGACGCATCCAATGAAAAGCTGCTGCTGCGCTATAAATTCACAAGACGCCATCACCCGATGATGATGTTTTCCAAGGCGAATACGCTGGAGGAGGCTATCGAGGTGGAACGTGATATGTTCAACGCGCTGAATGAACGTGCGATCCTTCACATCGACACGACCATGATGGATCAGCACGGCTTGAAAAGTGTGCTGATGGAGAAGCTCTCACTCAACAGCAAGCCGGTCTTCTCGATTTCCTTCGTATCCTTCGGCTTTAAGCATGGCGTACCGATGGATGTAGACCTTGTTTTTGATGTCAGATTTCTTCCAAATCCATATTATATAGAGGAGCTGCGTGAACAGACTGGCGATGATGCTCCGGTCTATGATTATGTCATGAGCTTTGATCAGACGAAGGAATTTATCCGTCATCTGAAAAGCTTTCTGGACTATGTGTTTATCCAGTATAAAAATGAAAAGAAAAATCATTTAACCGTGGGAATCGGCTGTACCGGAGGGCACCACCGAAGCGTGTCTGTCACCAACTGGCTGTATTCCCACTATAGGGACCAGTATCATTGCTATAAATCACACAGAGATAAGAAAGTAGGCTGACCGAATGAAAAATGTAGTCGTAATCGGCGGAGGGACTGGTTTATCTGTTATGCTGCGTGGTATGAAGCAGATTGAGAATATCAATCTGACGGCCATTGTCACCGTAGCAGATGACGGGGGAAGCACCGGGCGGATCCGACGTCAGTTTCATATCCCTGCCATGGGAGATGTACGCAATGTCATGTGCGCCATGGCGGAGGAGGAGAGTATCTTTACGTCTCTTATGAACTATCGCTTTGACGGGGAATGTGATGATGTCGGCGGACACAACCTGGGAAACCTGATCCTGACCGCCATGACAAAAACAACCGGAAGCTTTATGGAAGCTATCCGTACATTCTCAAAGTTTCTCAACGTGAAGGGTCAAATCATCCCAAGCTCGCTGCAGGTCATCACCCTGTATGCCGTAATGGAGGATGGAACGATTGTACGTGGGGAAAGCAATATTCCGAATTTCAACAACCGCATTGAAAAGGTGTTCTATCAGCAGCGTGTGGAGCCAACCAGAGAAGCCCTGCAGGCAATTCATGAGGCGGATGTTATCGTATACGGTATCGGAAGTCTGTATACCAGCATAATGCCCAATCTGATCGTGGACGGTGTGGTTGAGCAGCTGCGCAGCAATCCGGTAAAAAAGATTTACTTCTGCAATGCCATGACACAGCCTGGAGAAACCGATGATTTCACGCTGGAGCAGCACGTAGCGGCGATACAGAAGCACTCCTTTCCGGAAGCAGTGGATATCGTAATCACCCACAACAATCGTGCAGAACCGCATATTCTTGAAAAATATAAGGATATGGGAAGTGAACCTGTACGGGTTGCACAGGAGGAGCATTCCTATCAAATTCTATATCGGGATGTATTGAATTTCGATGATGATCTGATCCGCCATGATTCAAATAAAATCCGGGATGTTCTCGGAGAGATTATAAACAGTAAGGATGAATAGAAATGTCGTTTACAACGGAAGTAAAATCGCAGATTGCGGCAAATGAGCTGCATCCCTGCTGCATGAAGGCGGAGCTGACTGCTGTCTTGCAGATGTGCTCTACGATGAATTTTACATCGGAGGGTATGCATCTGACGGTAAAGACGGAAAATGCCAATACCGCCAAGCGTGTGTTTCGCTTTTTAAAAGAGCTGTATCAGGTGGATACACAGCTGTCTGTCATAAAGAAGATGAAGCTGAAGAAAAACAACATCTATGTAATCCGCGTGAAAAACAAGGCGATGGAAATACTTCGTGATCTGGAAATTATGACAGAGCGCGGACTGCAGAACCATCCCTCCAGCAAGATGGTACGCAAGGAATGCTGTGCCAGAGCATATCTGGCGGGTGCGTTTCTGGCCGGAGGGTCTGTGAATTCTCCAAGCAAATCCAACTACCATCTGGAAATCAGTACCCAGAATGTGGATTTGGCCAAATTCATATGGAAGCTGATGCAGCGCTTTGATCTTCCTGCCAAGCAGATCCGGCGTCGGAATCAGGAGGTTGTCTACCTGAAGGCCAGTGATAAAATCAGTGACTTTCTGCGCTGTGTGGGAGCAAGTGATGCGGTATTCACCTTTGAGGACAGCCGTATCCAACGGGATTTCATGAATTCCTTAACACGGTTGGACAACTGTGAGCTGGCAAATGAAATGAAAAGCATAACCGCCGGCAAAAAACAGCTGGAGGATATTCAGTGGATTGAGACCTATCGCACCCTGGACAGCCTTCCGGAAAAGCTTCAGCATGTCGCATATGCCAGAAAACAGCTGCCGGAAGCCAGCCTGAACGAGCTGTGTGAATACTGTGCAGAGGAATTCAATGAAACGATATCCAAATCCGGTATGAAGCATCGCCTTGCAAAGCTGCGGGAACTGGCAGATCAGTATCGCAAGGAATAAAATCGAATAGAAAGTGCAGACTATAAAGGGTGATCTTATGAAATTAAGACTGTTTATTATGTTTGCACTTTTTCCTTTCCTGCATGCGACAAGCTATTCTGCAAAGCTGGTCAGCTGCAGCAAGGATCAGATTGTTTTGAAAAGTCAGGACAGTGAATTCAGAGTTTCGCTGTTCAATACGAAAATAACAAAGGAGGAGGGCTGGCAAAAGACCTGTGAGCTGCTGGAGGATGCAACATCCATCCGTTTTGAAATTGATCCTTCCAGCAAGATCGAAGAGCCGGTTCCCGTGTATCTGTTCGCTGATGATAAGCTGGTACAGGAGGAGCTGATGAAGCAGGGGCACGCCTATCCGATGATCCGCAATCCGGAATATACGTATGAAAAACGTCTGGAAAGTGCCTATGATGCCACACAGACGATGGCTAAGCCTGCCGAAGTGAAAACCAAAAGCCGTCCTGCACTTGTCGGCCCGCTGTATTTCGGTGCTGCTTTACTGCTCTGGCTGCTCATGCTGCTGTATATGCTGCACAGACGCAAAAAGAAGCAGCGGACTGTGGAAAAAGAACAGACAGATGCCGAGGCAGGTTAAGTTTTTACGCTTTTACATTCACAGATGTGCGGTTTTATATTATAATGAGAGAAGAAAGCGAGGAAATCGTACATGGATGTTATCATTTATCTACTCTTTATCTGCCTGGTCATTTATATTGTGATAACACTGCTGCCGGTGATATTGCCGATCGTAGCAATTATTGTGATTGCATTTTCCATACTTATCTGGTATGCCAAGCGAAAGGTACGCAGGCATATGGAGGAATATGAAAATGAATGGAACCAGCAGCAGGAAGAGTATACAACCGGCAACAATTCCAATCTGGATTCCGATGATGTCATTGATGTGGAATTCACAGAACGGGATGATGAGTAACGTATGCTGAGAGATGCAGGGAAGCAGGACAAGGCAGAAATATATGAATTATGGAAGCAGTCGTATCCAAATCAAAACCGAAATTATCTGAATTTTTATTTTAAAAATATATTCGACAAGGGACGCTGTATTGCTCTGGAACAGGATCAGCGCATTATTTCCAGTCTGCAGCTCAATGAGCATATCCTTCGTTTACGCGACAAGCAGCTGAAAATCAGCTACATACTCGGTGTGTCCACGCTGCCTGATTATCGCAGAAGAGGACATATGCGCAGACTGATGGAATCGGCGCTTGATGAGGCGGGACACAATCATCTGGTAACACTGATTCGCGGCTTTTATCCAAAGCTGTATGAGCAGTTCGGATTTGAGACCGTGTATGAGAGAAAGCTGTATACGGTTCCCAGAGAATGTCTGCACAAGGTTTCGCTGACAAACATATCCTATGCGGCTGAGCCGCAGGAGCTGTTACAGGCCTATCAGAATTTTACAAAGCACTTTGACGGCTGCTATGTGCGTGATCAGGAATATTATGTACTTCTGCAAAACGAAATTGTGGTTACACAGAAGCAGATGGTGGTATATCGGAACCGGCAGGGGGAGGTTTGCGGCTATCTGATTTTCCATAAGAAAAAGCAGGAGATTCATGTGGAAGAAGCAATCTATCTGGAATCTGTCGTATTGATGCGTCTGTTGAAGGCGGCAATCGGCAGGGAACAGGAGATACTTGTAGAGGTATCCCAGAGTGAGAAGCTGGAAAAAATATTTCCGCTGCTGATTCCAAAAAAACAGCCATTCATCATGGCCAGAATCAATAATCCGGAGCTTTTCAACAAGCTTTACAATCTGGAGGTGAAATCCGCTGCCGAGGCCTTTGCTTCTGCACTGCGGCCGCTCTGGATTCATGAATATTATTAAGGATATGCATCCGGCATATCTTTTTTTGTTTACCTGAAACACAGGCCTTTCCAGCAAAGGGAAGCATAGTCATCCGGTTGGAGATCATCTGCGAAGGTAATGGAAATCCTAAGGTGCATTCTGAAAACAGACACAGGCACTCATAGGAGGAAGTGCTGGCTGGCTCATATGAAAATCCATACATCCTTTGATAAAGGAAGACAGAAAGGGATAAAAAAAGATATCCATATAGCGGATATCCGTTCATTACTTATTTCTTATCTGTCAAAGAAGGATTGGCTTTTTTATAAAACAGAGCGCGAACCTGAAACAGTGAAACACCGATTGCAAGAATGCCCAATGCAATACACATGGCTTTCATCAGATCATCATAGCCACCCTCCGAGAACGGAAGCAGAATGATCAGAATGCCAAACAGCAGATAAGCGGCTATTTTCATATAAATTTTCTTTGTTTCTTCACTTGCGGCAGTCAACAGTCTTGGCGGGCGCTCCTTCGGCTTGAAATTCGGTATCTGCGTCTGCTTTTTCAGAAACAAACGAAATTTTACCTCCATCAGTGCATAGGCGACAACACCGATGATAATGGAAAGCAGAGCACCCAAATCAAAGGAGTATGCCAGAATACCGCCAATCAGACCTACAATGAAACGGGAGCTGTAGGTTTTGTATTTTGGAATATCGTTCAGAATGTAACCAACATGATCGAAAACATTATAATACACATAGCGGTTGTGATCATCCTTATAGATATGCATGCCGGCAAGCTCTTCACCGTTCATGCCTTTTTTCTTCTTATTTACAGCTTTATTAGCCATGTTATCACCTCTAGTTTACATTATATATGGAAACGCTTTTTTCGTCTAGCAAAACAAGAATATAAATTAGCAATAATTTTGTACAAATTAACAACATTTTGCGCACCTCGTTGTTTTTTTATAAACGCTGAGCTATAATGAATTCGTAATGAAAAGGATTTCAAATCCGGAAAAGGAGTGAAGGAACATGATCTTTGGAAAAGACACAAAAGAATGGGAAAGTTTAAAAGGAATTTACACGGCAACAGAAATTAACCAGCAGCCGAACACCTGGAAAAAAACAATCAAGCAGGTAGAGGAACACAAGGAAGAAATCAAGGCATTTATCGAAAACGTAACGAAACACGATGACTATGATATCATTCTGACAGGCGCAGGTACCAGTGAATTCGTTGGAAACGCCATCTTCACATATGTGAGCAAGAGAACAAACTATAAAACAAAATCATATGCCACTACAGATATCGTGGCAGCTCCGGAAAACTATCTGTCACAGACAAAACCAACCCTGCTGATTTCTTACGGACGCAGCGGAAACTCACCGGAATCTGTAGGTGCAGTAGATGTAGCGGATGAAGTATGCGGTAAGAATCTGTATCATCTGTTTATTACCTGCAATCATGAGGGTGCTCTTTCAAAGGCAGCGGAAAAAAGAGAGAATGCATATGCAATCAATCTGACTCCTGAAACACACGATCAAAGCTTCGCTATGACTTCCAGCTTCTCTAATATGATGCTGGCTACCCTGCTGTGCTTCAGTCTGGATAATCTGGATGAAGTGAAAGCAGAGCTGGAGGACGTTATAAAGGCTGCAGAAAGAATGCTTGCCAACAACTGGGAATTCTTCAAGGATGCTGTAGGCGCATATGACTTCAACCGTATCGTTTATCTTGGCGCAAACTGCCTGAAGGGAATCGCACAGGAATCTCAGCTGAAGATTCTGGAGCTGACTGCCGGACGCGTTGCGACAATGTATGATTCTCCAATGGGATTCCGTCATGGACCGAAATCCATCATCAATGATGACACCCTGACCATCGTTTATCTGAGTGACGATCCATATACCCGTCAGTATGAAGTGGATCTGATTAAGGAAATGAGCCCACAGCGTAAAGGAAACAAGCTGATGGCAATCATGAATAAGAGAGATGAAGAGGTTGCAGGTCTGGTTGACTATGCATTCTCATTCGATCTGGACAATGAGCATGAAAACGCATTCCTTGGATTTGATTACATCGTTGCTGCACAGGTACTTGCATTATTCAAATCTTTATCATATGATATAACTCCGGATAACCCATGTCCTACAGGAGAGGTTAACCGTGTTGTAAAGGGCGTAATTCTGCACCCTTACACAAAGAGATAGGAACGGAGGATATAAAGATGATCGGACTAATCGTAACCGGACACGGTAATTTTGCATCCGGATTGACCAGCTCATTGAAGCTGATTGCCGGAGAACCAAAGAATTATGTAGCAGTAGACTTCCTGGAAAGCTATTCTGTAGATGACCTGGAACGCGAATTAACAAAAGCACTGGACGAGCTGAAGGACTGCGAAGGCGTTCTGGTTCTGTCTGACCTTGGTGGAGGGTCTCCATTCAAAACTGCAGTTATGGTAGGATACCCGAGAGGCAATGTTGAAGTTGTTGCCGGTACAAACCTGCCGATGCTGATTGAAGTCAATATGGGACGCCAGTTTGTAGAAGAACTGGGTATGCTGACTGAAATGGCAATGAACACTGGAAAAGATCAGGTTGTTCGTTATGAATTTAAGCCTGTTCAGCAGGAAGAGCCAACAGACGGAATCTAAGAGGAAGCTGATGCATGATTGATTGGCATACCATACTCTGGTGCTGCATCACCCTTGGTTTTCTGCTCATCTGCTTTCTGCTCATCTATTATATCGTGAGCGCACGTATGATGAAAAAGAAAAGAGAAGAACTGAAGGATCAGCTCAATCGTATGAAGCCGGGGAAGGATATCCTGTTCGCAGGCGGTATCAGGGGAAAGATTATCCGTGCAAAGGAAGAGTACCTCGATGTTGAAGTGGCAAAAGGAATTGAAATTACAATTTCCAGACTTGCGGTCAACCAGGTGCTGGAGAAAAAAAACTCTTCGAAAACAAAATAATGAAAAGCACACAAAACCACGCTGGAATTGTGTGCTTTTTCTATGAATTCGACACTAAAGTTTCAGAAGTCTTTCCTATGTGAAAGAATATCCCTTTGTGATTACCACAGAGCTGTTGCAGAATCTCATGATTGCTTCTATTCTTCTGCTACCGCTGACATAAACTTTTCCGTATATAAAATACATTTTCCTGTTCTCTCAGAAGAATAATTCGCTTTTTCATCTGAATTCATATACATGAGGACATAAAAACCAGACAATACAAGAAATCGTCTGGTTTTCAGCTGCCTTTTATGAATCATTGTTTGAATATGGGTTGATTCTTCCTTCATAAACTAACTCATTCCATATTTCAAATAGGAATCTGTGAACATATCTGTGTGTTGTGATAACCATACGCTTTACAGATGCTGCTAATTATAAATCGTCTTTGCATAGTCTGTCGGAGTGATACCGAATTGTTGCTTGAATTTCCTTGAAAAATAGTGAATGGAGGTAAATCCCATCATACTGGCGATTTCGCTGATTGTGTAGACACTCTCTTTAATGAGCAGCTTGCTTTTGTTAAGCTTCAGATCGCTGATATACTGTTTCGGCGCAACTCCGAGGTTATTTTTAAAGAGCGTCTGCAGGCTGGAGCGTGATATTGAGAATTTCAGACAGATTTCTTCAATGGTAATCTGTTCATAGATGCTGTCGTTGATAAAAATTACGATTTCATTTAACAGCTCATTCTCAAAACGCTGCTGCATCGGTGTTGATGCGACAGGGGAGCTTGTGAGGAAGTCATATTGCAGAATTTTGATAAGCAGCTCCTTCATGTAACAAAGCATCAATTCACTGTCATAAAGCATATCATTTCCGGAGACCTTAATAAAATTGTTTAAGGCGTTGTGAATATCACGGTGGGCATTGTAGACACGATTTGTGACAAGATAGGAATCAGGTATTTCCATATCAAACATGATAGTTAAATAGGAACATGATTTCGCATGACCGGTTTTCTGAGTATGGTACTGTCCGGGTGCATATAAAATAAGATCCAACTCATCCAGCTGATATGTTTCTCCATCCACAGTTGTTTCCAGCTCACCATTGTCAATGAAGGTCAGCTCCCAGTAATTGTGCTTCTCACCCGGAAAGGTATAGCTGGCATTGCGGACCTGATAATAATAGGCTAGAATTTCTTTTATTTCAAAGGTTGGTACGATTGGCTCATAGACGATTGGATTATGATCATAGGTAGACATCTGCCTCTTCTTTGCCTTGAAATCCATTTCCACCTCCAGCTTTGCACTGGAGGATATGCATAGAAAATTGAATTTAACACCCTTTCGTATTTTGATATGGCGATGTACAACAAAACGCTCATAGCTTCTGGCCGTATCGTCCTTTGTGACGACCAGCATAACGATCCCGCTCTGTACGCGAACATAGATGTCACTGGTATAGAACATGAAATTATCAAAGCTCTTGTCCTTCAGCTTTACAATTGTGCGACTGAGCTTCGGTGTCTGGTGCTTTGTGAGTTCATTGACGATTTCACCGTATTTATTGAAAATAAAACTTGTTGTTTTATTAAACAAAGCAATCACCCTCTCATTACTATTAGTATATCAAATTCAGATTTGATATAAAAGGAAAAAGGAAGAAAATCAAGCAGCAATGAAATCACTGAAAACTCTATATTTTTATGTAAGTGTTTTCATAAAATGGAAATGGTAATAAAAAAAGACAAATTTAATTTATTTATCACACAATTAACAAAAATCATGGGAATATGTAAAATTTTGATGCTGGTATGTATATTTCTGATAGTTTGCATTATTTACCTGCAAAATCTCCGGAAAATTACTAAAAAGTGCAAAATCGCTGATAAAAAGTGTAAAGAATTATGCTGTTTTTTGACATAGAATCTAAGTGAACTGAAAGGGTTTACTTATCGAATCCACCTCATCAAGGTTCGGTAAATTAGTTCATGTCTAATGGTAGAAGGGAGAGAGCAAAATGCCAGATATCGTATTAACAAGAATTGATAACCGTTTGATTCACGGACAGGTTGCAACACAGTGGTGTGGAGTTGTAGGAGCTAACCTTCTGTTAGTAGCCAATGATGCAGTGTCTACAGATGAATTCCGTCAGGGATTGATGAACATGGCTGCACCGGCTTATGCGCAGACACGTTTCTTCTCAATTCAGAAGACAATTGACATTATCGGAAAAGCAAGTCCAGCACAGCACATTGCAATTATCTGTGAAACTCCACAGGATGTACTAAGATTAGTAGAAGGTGGAGTACCGATTAAGAAAGTCAATATCGGAAACATGCATATGGCAGACGGCAAGCGTCAGGTTGCCACCAGCGTTGCTGTAGATGATGACGATGTTGCAACTTTCAAGAAACTACAGGACTTGGGCGTAGAGCTGGAAATTAAACGTGTTCCAGATACACCTGTAGAAAATCTTGATAAATTATTCAAATAATAATTTATCGAAAAATTAAAAAAATCTTATCTTAAATCATTGATTTGAAAGGAGAAACAACATGGATGTAAATATCATTCAAGCTTTACTGGTATTCATAGTGGCGTTCATTATGGGTATTGACCAGTTCAGTTTCTTAGAATCCCTGTATCAGCCTATTGTACTGGGACCAATTATTGGTGCTATCTTAGGTAACTTTGAATTAGGTATCGTTGTCGGTGGTGCTTATCAGCTTGTACAGATTGGTAGTATGCCAATCGGTGGAGCACAGCCGCCTAACGCAATTATGGGTACAATCATGACAGCTGTGTTCGCAGTTTCCATGAATCTTGAACCGACTGCAGAAGGTGTAGGTCTGGCTGTAGGTCTGGCTATTCCATTCGCAGTATTCGGGCAGTATGCAGTAACATTAACATTTACTATTATGTCAGGTTTAATGGCAAAAGCTGATAAAGCTGCTGAAGAGGCAGACGGAAAAGCAATCGCCATGATTAACTTTACAGAAATGGCTATCCTGGGTATCCTGTTTGGTATCCTGGCTGTAGCTGGTGTTTATGGTGGATCAAAACTTGGTGTAACACTGAAAGACCTGTCCTTCCAGTTCTCTTGGGTAATGGCTGGATTAGACGCTGCCGGTGGAGCTATGAAGTTTGTCGGATTCGCTATCCTGATGAAGGTTATGATGTCCGGCGAAATGTGGGGATTCCTGCTTGCAGGCTTCGCTATGTCTGTTATCTGCAGCAATATTTCCGCAATCTCCGGAGCAACTCTGCTTCTGTGTGCTTTCGTTGGTATCGCAATCGCACTGTACGATTACCAGGTTAACATGAAAATCAAAAATAATGCAGGTTCAAATGTAGGAGGTGTTTCTGATGGCATATAATATTCCTGAAAGATATAGCGATTTAACTCCGGCAGCTAAGCTGGATAAGAAAACACTGAATAAAATGGTATGGATGTCATGCTTCCTGCAGGCTTCTTTCAACTATGAAAGAATGCAGGCCTGCGGATGGCTGTGGGGAATTCTCCCAGGTCTAAAAAAGATTCATACAAACAAAGAGGATTTAAAGGCTTCCATGGCTCACAACCTGGACTTCCTGAATACGCACCCGTTCCTGGTAACCTTTGTTATGGGTATCGTATTATCTCTGGAACAGAACAAAACGGAAACACAGACCATTCGTTCTGTACGTATTTCCGCTGCCGGCCCTCTGGGTGGTATCGGTGATGCGCTGTTCTGGTTAACATTGGTTCCGATTACAGCTGGTATCACAGCTAACATGGCGTTGAATGATAAGAGCATCATCGGTGCGATTCTGTTCCTGGTGATTTTCAACGCAGTACAGTTTGCAGTACGTTATTTCCTGATGCACTGGTCCTACAACCTTGGTACAAAGGCTGTAACTATGCTGACAAGCAACGCTAAGGAATTCACTCGTGCTGCTAGTATTCTTGGTATCTTTACAGTAGGTGCATTGATTGCCAACTATGGTTCAACTTCACTTCGTATCGCTATTGCAGATCCTGCTATCAATGTTCAGAATCTGTTGAACGGTATCCTGCCGAAGCTGTTACCGCTGGTTATCACAATCGGTCTGTTCTTCTTAATCAAAAAGGGTTGGACACCGATCAAATGTATCCTTCTGATTCTGGTGGCTGGTATTGTGGGATGCGCATTTGGAATCTTTGCCGGTGACTCTAAGGCAATTGATGAAAACGGTGCTTCTATCAATGGTGGATATAATCCACTTGTCTCCTGGTATGACTATCCTGAACCTGCAGCTGCAGAGAAAACAGGGCAGCAGGCATATGATGCAATTCAGGGCGTTGTTGATCAGTTGAATAAAGCTGGTGTCAGCGTAACAATGCCTGAATAAGGTTTACGATTATCTAAAACTCTCTCATCCTACTTAAGATACATGAATGTGTATCGAAAGAAAAAGATCATAGCACTTCGGTCTATGGTCTTTTTCTAAATCAAATAAACGAGGTGATTTAATGGACGGTATGGCAATTGTTATAGCAGTAGGTTTTATCGTATGCTTTCTGGCATATCAAATGATAAAAAATCATGTATTATCCAAAGTCAGTAAGGCAATGCAAAATCAGAATTATGATCTGGTCCTGCAACTTTCAGAAAAGTCATTCTATAAACGCTTTATGGGAAGCTTTGTCTGTGATCTTTATATTTTGCGTGCACTACTAAATAAAGGAGATGATACCGGTTTTAAAAAATATCTTTTGGAAACACTGGAGAAGCCGTATACTCTGGAAAAGCGTAAGGAAGTATTGGATATTTATTTTTATCATTTTTTATTCCATGAAGATAAGGAATGGGCGTTCAGGCTATTGGAGAAAATCAGGGAAACAAATGATACACAGTATATAACATACAATGAAGAAGCATATTCTGTTATGATAGAGCATTCTACGGATCTGCTGGATTCCATGATAGAAGGAATAGAAAATAAGAAGTATTCGGGTCTAGGACTGGGAATTGCTGTCTTCATGGTAGGAATGCAGTACCAGCTTCTTCAGGATAAGGATAATGCAAGAACATATTTCTATAACAGTTTGAGCTGCTTTAACAAAAAATCCTTTTACTATGCAAAAGCAAAGGCATATGTGGACCAGTTGACGAAAGAACTTGGTGCTGATGATTTAGATTATTGATACTTTTACTTCCAGCAGCGTCAAAAATTGGTTTTTTCATGGATCCTGCTGCATAATCTGTAGCAGAAACCTCAGAATAGAAAAAGGAAGTACGCTTTATAAATTAAAAGAAGAAATCTGTAAAGCTTTATCATGCTTTTTCACCTCAGATTTCCTCTTTTTCTTTACTATAGTGATTAACAAATCATTGTATATTTCAATAATCTAAATCCACTTCATCCATATCCTCTGTCAGTTTATCCACCCAGGCCTGTGCATGTGCAGCATAAATTGATTTTGCGTGAAAACAGCTTAGACTATTGTAAAAGAAAATACGTGCATTTTTTATATCTTCTAAATAATAGTATTGCAATGCTGCCAGATATAAAGTAATACCTAAGGCAAGTCCATGATATTTTTTATCATCGATGCCCTGAATCATGTCCTCAAGTAGGTCTGTATGCTTTAGAATCATTACCTTATAGGCATTTGTATTGTATTCAATATAGGCAGCATCATTGGTCTCTTTAATTCGATCGAGCAGCTTTTCAGCATAGTCTGCATCCTCTTTAAATAAGAACTGATAATAGTAAATATCCAGAATATCCTTTCTTTTCTCCAGCGTATAAGGCTTATCCAGTACGAGGTCTAAATATTCCTTTAATTCCTCTATCTGCCCTGTCTTGAAGAGAACGCGCAGCATATATAAATCACATACATAAGGGGATAGGATTCGCTGGTTCAAGGACTTATCGGTAAGTTTGCGGATTGCCTCCTTATCGTTCGCTGCCAAAGCCCTGTTCAAGCTGTTCAGCAGTCTGTTTTTCGTAATCTGGTAGGCCAGGATAAGTATACCACCGATAATAATGACTAATAAAATAGGGTTCATAAAATACCTCATTCCTTCATTGAAAACGGTACAAGCATATATATCATACTTGTAATGCGCTACAGATGCTGTAAGTAAGCGTGCAATATTCAGAAAAAAGGTTTCCGAAGAAACCTTTTCCACGTATGAACTGTACGTTAAAGTAGAGAGAGCTTTTTACTATTTATCTATAACAGCAATACTGCTATTATTTCTGTTCGTAACCAGAACCGCCGTAGCCTAAGTCACCAATAGCGTCTGCAGTAGCATCAATCTTGATACCCAGATCCTGCAGCTGCTTAATGATTTCCTGAGTTGCGTGTTTCTGCTCTTTAGCAGAAGGTTCTTTTTCACCGCCATCGTAAGTGTACCATTCAACCAGCGGGTTGTATCCACCTGCGATTGTGTTTCCATCGTTATCCATAGCTTTGGAATCACCAGCCCAGATACCAAATGCACATCCAACGATACCTGTAACCAGGATCAGAAGGATACATTTAACAGGTGTCCAGCCTTTTTTAATCAGCGTATAGATACCAAGTGTAATCAGTAATGGAATCAGCTTTGGCAGAATGCCATCGATCAGACTCTGAATGTTGATTGTAGGAGAACCAACAGTAATACGCAGAGAAGTAGCACCGTAGTTAGCAATCAGACCACCAACAACGAAGATACCAAGAATAGAAGCGGCACGGGTGAATTCCTTAGCATTGCTTGTAAGCATAGTTACAGCCTTTGTACCAAGGTTGTAGGACCAGTGCATCAGCCACCAACGAACGACAAACTGTACAGCATTGAAGATAATCAGGAACAATACAGCCCCCAGAATATTACCTTCCATTGCGATATTTGCAGTCAGACCTGCAGTGATTGGAACTAATGTTAACCAGAACAGCGCATCACCGATACCACCCAGAGGGCCGGCAGCGGAAATACGTACAGAACGAATGGTCTGTGTTTCCGTTTTGTTCTGTTCCAGAGATAATACGATACCCATAACAAAGGTTACCAGGAACGGGTGCGTATTCAGGAAGTCCAGGTTGTGAGCCATGGAAGCCTTTAAATCCTCTTTGTTTGTATGAATCTTTTTTAGACCTGGGAGAATTCCCCACAGCCATCCGCAGGCCTGCATTCTTTCATAGTTGAAAGAAGCCTGCAGGAAGCATGACATCCATACCATTTTATTCAGTGTTTTCTTATCCAGCTTAGCTGCCGGAGTTAAATCGCTATATCTTTCAGGAATATTATATGCCATCAGAAACACCTCCTACATTTGAACCTGCATTATTTTTGATTTTCATGTTAACCTGGTAATCGTACAGTGCGATTGCGATACCAACGAAAGCACACAGAAGCAGAGTTGCTCCGGAGATTGCGGAAATATTGCTGCAGATAACAGACATAGCGAAGCCTGCAAGCAGGAATCCCCACATTTCGCCGGACATCATAACCTTCATCAGGATAGCGAATCCGACAAATTTCATAGCACCACCAGCAGCGTCTAATCCAGCCATTACCCAAGAGAACTGGAAGGACAGATCCTTTAATGTGATACCTAATTTAGAACCACCGTATAAACCGGCTACAGCCAGTGCACCGAACAGGCAGCCCAAGATACCCATTTCGATGAAGTTGATGTTACGGATTCCCTTTACATCAGCGTTTTCAGCACAAGCATCAGCTTTCGCCATCATACCGGACATAATAGTGAATGTTAATGTAACTGCGTACTGTCCGAATACTGCGAATGGAATTGCAAGACCCATAGCAGCTCCGACACCTTCTGCAGTTGCCTCCATGTTCATAGAAACTGCGAATACAGTCGCCATGATACCACCCAGAATTGCGTTAGGCGGCTGCGCTCCACCGATTGGCATACTACCAATCTGAATCAGCTGATAAGCACCACCAACTACGACACCAAGCTGGAAGTTTCCAAGTATTGCGCCGATAATCGGACACAATACGATTGGCTGATACAATGATTCCAAGAAACTAAACTGGTCAATACCCATAATGAAGGCAACAACGAATACCAGTAAAGCCTGAATAATATTTACATCCATGTTGTTTCTCCTTTCAGATTATTAAAGATAATTGTAAGCAAATTGTTATTTGAATAATTCACGGAATACGGCATATTGGTAAGAATAAGCGCTATATAAAAAGGAGGTATGCGATTAATAGCAGAATACCGTATGTTAGCTACGTGTTCGCAACCAATCATTTCATGATTGCAATTCCATCCTTGACATTGTATGGTTTATATGAGGACAGGCAGTTGGAAGGTGTAAGGATGAAAGGGAAATCAGTAGGTATAAAAAAGGCAAACGGGATGGGCAGTGTATACAAGCTGCAGGGAAATAGAAGAAAGCCATGGGTAGCATGTGTGACCGTATCCTATAAACGAAAGGATGGCATGCGGCATCAGAAGCGTAAAATCATCGGATATTATGAGACAGAGGAAATGGCGGAGTTTTCGTTATGGAATTATAATAAAAATCCTGCTTTGTATGCGGAAATTGAAAAGCTGGGTACCATAACGTTTGAAAATGTTTATATGGAATGGTCATCCACCAAATATCGGAATATATCACAAACGGCGATAAATGGTTATAAGGCAGCCTATGCACGCTGTTCCAGTATATGGAATGTCCGCATGAGTGATCTCAGGGCAATGCATTTCCAGCGAATCATGGATGAAAGTACATTGTCGCTGTCCAGTGATCTCAAGCTGCGCTCTTTGATGATGCTGGTATGTGAATATGCTGTGCAAAACGATATTATTCAGAAAAACTACGCAAAATACGTGATTATCAATAGGAAAGAGGATCACCCCGAAATTCACAAGCCATTTACTGAATGGGAAATTGAAAAGCTGTTTGACCATGAAAATATTCCGTTTGTAGATACGATTCTTATTATGATCTACACCGGCTTTCGCGTAGGAGAGCTTTTTAACATTCGCAGAGAAGATGTAGATGTGCAGAATATGACCATACGCGGGGGAAGTAAAACAGAAGCTGGTAAAAACAGACTCGTTCCGGTGCATGAAAAAATTCAAAAATACGTGATGGATTACTATCTGCAGGGTCATGAATATTTGATCAGTGATGCGGATACACGTAAAAAATTTAATTATCATATGTACCGCAATCAGTATTTTGATAAAATAATGGATATGCTGGAAATGGAGCATCTGCCACATGACTGCCGTCATACGTTTGCGACAAGATTGAGTAATTACGGCGCAAACAGTACCTGCATCAAAAAGCTGATCGGGCACAGCTCCTATACCACGACAGAAAAAATCTATACGCATAAGGATGTTGCACAGCTGCGGCGGGCCATATCTACCCTGAAATGATGATAGCTACGTGTTAGCTACCAAAAGAAAGCAGTTGGTTTTGCGCGAAAATCCTATGTGTGAAAAAAACACTGAGTCGGCGTTATAAGACTCAGTGTTTTCTATATGTTTGAAGGACAATACAGCTGTGAATTTATATGAGGCAATAAAAAGACTTATCTCCTGCATGCTGGTATACATGCTTGGATAAGTCTTATACTTTCCCTATCATGATGTGAAGGGTCTGTAAGTGCAGTATTTTTATGATACTAATCCTTGCCCTTTGCGATATTTTGCAGCTGCAGGCGGATTTCTCTTCGACGAATGCCTGCCTGATACTCCTGTTTTTCCTCTTCGCTATCACAAATCAGCCCCGGTACAGTAGTCGGGCGGTCTTCATCATCCAAAGCGACCTCTGTCAGATATGCTGTATTGACAAGTCGGCGGACACCGTCCCTGTTTTCCACATAGCTGTCCACGCGGATTTCCATTGAGGTATTTCCCACATAGGTCACCTTTCCATGAAGCACCATCAGCTCATTCAGATGTACTGCTTCCTTGAAATTCAGGCTGTCAATGGATGCGGTTGTAATATTGCTGTTGCAGTGCCTTCTGGCAACCACACCCGCAAGAACATCAATCCATTCGGCAAGCTGTCCGCCAAACAGACGACCGCTGCCATTCAGATGGTTGGCCATGACAAGCTGAACCTGCTCTGCTTCAGATTCACATACCTTCTTTGCTTTACGTTCCATAGTATCACTTCCTTTATACGATTATTTTACCATAACATATAAGGAAAGGGCAGAATTTTCTGCATTAGATGATGGCATCAATCAAGCCATAGGAGAGTGCTTCCTTCGCATCCATATAGTAATCTCTATCACAATCCCGGCGTAGTGTTTCATTGCTTTGCCGGGTATTCTCACTGAGAATGCTGTACAGACGCTCCTTCAGCTTCTGAATATGCAGTGCAGCGATCTCCATATCCTTGGCCTGTCCCTGCATACCGCCCATAGGCTGATGAATCATGATTTCACTGTTTGATAATGCGCTTCGCTTTCCTTGTGTTCCCGCACTCAGCAGCACAGCAGCCATACTTGCGCAAATTCCCATACAGATCGTACTGACATCACAGCGGATATATTTCATTATATCATAAATAGCCAGTCCCGCACTGACACTGCCGCCGGGAGAATTGATATACATTTGAATCGGCTCGCTGCTGATGCTGGACAGATACAGTAGCTGTGCGCAAATGGAGCTGGACATGGCATCGTCAATCTCTCCCGTTAGTATGATGATTCTTTCCTTCAGCAGGCAGGAGTACAGATCATACACCCGTTCACTGCTTGCGTTTCTTTCTATAATTGTCGGTACAAAGACCATACTATCACTCCCGTCTCTATACACAGTATGCTCGAAAGAGGCGTTTTAATACCGTATGTCAGCAGTGAATTGATGTAATCGTTTACAAAATATGACGCTTTGTTATACTGAAAAAAGCCCTTTTTAAGGGAGAAAATCGCAATTTTCGCCGGATGCCGTCCAAAACGGAAGGAAGGCTGAAAAAAACTGCAAGTGAAAAGATTCTCAATTGACATTTACCTATGAAATACGTATAATAAGAGTGTTAAAAGGAGGACTTTGAAGATGACAGTAAAAGTTGCTATTAATGGATTTGGACGTATTGGGCGTCTTGCATTCAGACAGATGTTTGGGGCTGAAGGTTACGAAGTAGTTGCAATCAACGACCTGACTTCTCCAAAAATGCTGGCTCACTTATTAAAATACGACTCTACACAGGGTACATACGCTAAAGCTGATACAGTAGTTGCTGGTGAAAACTCTATCACAGTTGATGGAAAGGAAATCACAATTTATGCTGAGGCTGATGCTAAAAACCTGCCTTGGGGAAAATTAGGTGTAGACGTTGTTCTGGAATGTACAGGATTCTACACTTCAAAAGACAAAGCTTCTGCACACATCGAAGCTGGTGCTCGTAAGGTTGTTATCTCTGCACCTGCAGGAAACGATCTGCCTACCGTTGTATTCAACACAAACCACGATGTATTGAAACCGGAAGACACAGTAATCTCTGCTGCTTCTTGTACTACAAACTGCTTAGCTCCTATGGCGAAAGCACTGAATGACTTAGCTCCTATCCAGAGCGGTATCATGTCAACAATCCACGCTTACACAGGTGATCAGATGACACTGGACGGACCTCAGAGAAAAGGTGACCTGCGTCGTTCCCGTGCTGCTGCAGTAAACATCGTTCCTAACTCTACTGGTGCTGCTAAGGCTATCGGTCTGGTTATCCCTGAACTGAAAGGTAAACTGATCGGTTCCGCTCAGCGTGTACCTACTCCTACAGGATCAACTACAATCTTAGTTGCTGTTGTTAAGGGGAAAGTAACTGTTGAAGAAATCAACGCTGCTATGAAGGCTGCTTCAAATGAATCTTTCGGATACACTACTGACGAAATCGTTTCAAGCGATGTTATCGGTATGCGTTACGGATCACTGTTTGATGCAACTCAGACAATGGCTATGGAAATGGAAGACGGAAATACTCAGGTACAGGTTGTATCTTGGTATGACAACGAAAACTCTTACACTAGCCAGATGGTTAGAACAATCAAATTCTTCTCTGAATTAGCTTAATTCTTAGACGAAAAGTATAAACAAAAGATCACTACGGTGGTCTTTTTTATGCATTCATGCGAAGGAAGTTAAAGCTGAACGCACTTCCGGATATGGCGTGAAAGAATGACGGAAACAATTACAAATATCGCCTCTGAGATGGAAGCTACTGATATCGGCAGAATAATTGTAATGTTTTCTGTTTCCTCGTTGTTTTCCTTTCCATGTGCATGCTATAATTGATATAACAAATTTGGGGAGAGAACTATGGATAGAAAACGGCGAATCAGCAGAGTAGATGTACAGGTATCCATTGTGACAGCTGTTCTTGTGACAACAGCTTTGATCTGTGTGTATTTTTTTAACTACTTTATCACACATGAGGATATGATCAACAGTCTCAAGGAGCGCTCTCACAGCATCTATCAGTATGTGGATGATTATGTGGATAAGACCACATTTCAAAATACAGAGGCATTGACGAGAGATAATCCTGCCTATATACGTATGAAGGAGAAACTGGAAGAAGTAAAAGCCAGCACGAATGTACGTTATCTATATACTGCAGAAAAAAATATACAGGGGGAGTATGTATATCTGGTGGATGGTCTGCCGTATGACAGCTCTGATTTTCGTAATCCCGGAGATAAAATCGAAGAGGAAATCATACCGGAGCTAACGGCTGCTTTACATGATAAAATTATTTTGCCGAATCAGATAAAAAATACGGAATGGGGTCCTATCTTTATCTCTTATTTCCCGATTCATAAGGGCAATGAGGTCGTGGGTGTGCTGGGAATTGAATTTGATGCCACCCATCAGTACCGTGCTTTTCAGATAATTCGCATCGGTACACCGATCATTGCGGCAATTGCCTGTCTGCTCGCCGTATTCATCGCTGTTCGTTTGTTTAAGCGTATCAGCAATCCCATGTATAAGGATATGGCGAATACAGATTTTTTGACAGGTCTGAAAAATCGAAATGCATTTGAACTCGATATCCAGAACAAACAGGATGAGGTGCTGGGGATACTGATTGCGGATTTGAACGGATTAAAGAAAATCAATGATGAACAGGGGCATCAGATCGGGGATGAATATATAAGGAAGGCGGCAACGGTGATTGGAAAATGTGCCAGTACCTGTCCGGTATATCGCTTCGGCGGTGATGAGTTTGTTGTTTTGGTACCCGATGCGGATGATAAGAAGATGAAGTCTTTGTGTGAACGTATTCTGACCTATGAGGAAACCGTGCCTAAGGACTGTGACATACCGATTTCCCTATCGGTTGGGTATGCGCTGTATGATCCTGTACAGTGTGCATCGCTGCAGGATGTATTCCATGAGGCGGATGTGCAGATGTATAAAATGAAAAACAGCAGAAAAATATAGCATCTCCTCTTTTCAAATGTGACGGAAAGGTGTAAACTATAACCACAGTTCTGAGTGAGGTGAAGATCATGGCATTGCGTACAAAGCTGAATACCAATGATGAAGGAGATACAAATGGTTTCAAGGAGCTAGATGATTTGGATGCAGTCTATGTGGATGAAATGAAAAAATCCGGACTGAGTGATGACCTGATGGCTCAATTCATGAATATATCAAAAGCGCTTGAGAAGGAAAAAAGCGAGGGAAATGAGCGGTAGTATTGAAATCCGCATAGTTCCCTGTTATACTAAAACAAGATAAACCTGTGACAAGGATGAGTACCGGCATATGTATGGAAAGACAGCGATTTCTGAATGGTGGAAGCAGAAACAATTCATGCGGGAAATGCCCCTTGGAGGGATTTTTCGATAATGTAGAAGAATACGTAGTTCGGCGTTAACGTACCAAGTGGAAAAGCATTTTTCAAATAGAGTGGAACCGCGCGAAACAGCGTCTCTATAATATAAGTGCTTTTTTTATTTATAAGGAGGAAATGATATGAAAATATTCAACAGTATGAATCAAAAGGTGGAAGAATTTAAACCCCTGCATGAAAATGAGGTGCATATGTATGTATGCGGTCCAACAGTATATAACTATCCCCACATCGGGAATGCCCGGCCCATCGTTGTATTCGATACGCTGAAGCGCACGTTTCAGGCGATTGGGTACAACGTTAAAATGGTCTCAAATTATACCGATGTTGATGATAAGATCATCAAGGTCGCAAAGGAATGTGGAGTAAGTGAAGCAGAAATTACAGAGAAATTTATAGATGCATATAATCATGACCGTTTATCCCTGCACGCTGCAATGCCGGATGCGGCTCCAAGGGTTACAGAAACCATGGATGCCATTATTGCTTTTATTAAGCTGCTGGTGGATAAGGGACATGCATATGAAATGGAAGGCGATGTGTATTTTAGAGTAAACAGTGTGGAAAGCTATGGAAAGCTGTCCAATCAGCAGATCGAGGATTTGCTTGTTGGTGCGCGTATTGACGAGAACAGCAAGAAGGAAAATCCGCTGGATTTCACATTGTGGAAAAAAACAGAAGAAGGTATCAAGTGGGATTCTCCATGGTCTGTGGGACGTCCGGGATGGCATACGGAATGTGTAGTCATGATCAATCAGGAGTTTGGCGGTGAGCATACGATTGATATTCACGGCGGTGGTATGGATTTGAAATTCCCGCATCATGAAAATGAGATTGCACAGTCTCGTGCAGCTTACGACTCTCCGATTGCTAATTACTGGATTCATAATGGTATGGTGAATATTGATGGAGAGAAGATGTCCAAAAGTCTGGGGAATGTGATCTGGGCAAAGGATATGATTGCGAAAATCGGTGGAAATGTATTGCGCTGGGTCATGCTGTCTGCACACTATCGTGCACCATTGAATATCAATGAGGAAGCAATCGAAACGGCGAAAAAGGAATTGAACCGCGTGGCTACTGCAATGAAGCAGGCGTATGTTAAACTGGGTCTTGCCGATGTTGACATGGATGAGACCTGTGATGAGGATCAGCTTGCGCCGTTTCTTGATGCTATGCAGGATGACATGAATACACCGAATGCTTTTGCGGCTGTGTTTGAAACTGTTAAGGCTCTCAATCAGGCACTGCGTCAGAGAGAAAGTGATCTGCAGGCGGTGAAGGCACTGGTTCGTACCCTGGAGAAAATGATGGATGTCCTGGGCATTGAGCTTTTGCGTCTGACAATGAGCGAGGAAGACAAACAGCTGCACCGTCAGTGGAAGGCAGCCGTTAAGGAAAAGGATTTTGAGACGGCTGATCAATACCGTGCGAAGCTGATAGAGAAGGGTATCCTGTAATGGATATTAAGGAGTATAACGGAACATCGCTTGCCTATATGGGAGATGCTGTCATGTCGCTGCTGGTTCGGGAAATGCTGCTGGCACAGGGCTGGCAGAAATCCAAAATTTTACAGAAGAAGAGTGAGTCCTGGGTGAGTGCGAAGGCACAGGCGTATTTTCTGATTCAGCTGAAGGAGCGTGCATTTTTCAGTGAAGAGGAATATGCAATCGTCCTGCGCGGACGCAATACCCATTCCGCAAGCAAGGCAAAAAATGCGGATGTGACAACCTACCGTATGTCAACCGGTCTGGAGGCATTATTCGGCTGGCTGTATCTGACGCATCAGGAGGACCGTCTGAAGGCCTTGTGGGAGGAAATTCAGAAGATAGGAGAATACCAATGACGCAGTATGTATATGGAAAGAATGTTGTAAAGCAGCTTCTGCAGGACGGGAAGCCCATTCATGAGGTTCTGATACAGGAGGGTATCCGTGATACAGCACTGGAAGGTGAAATCAAAAAAAGACGAATCCCTGTAAAGGTTCTGGGCAGAAAGAAGATGGATCAGCTGCTGAACGGAAACCATCAGGGCATTGCCGCCTGTATCGACGATTACAAGACCTGGGAGCTGGAAGAGCTGCTGGAAAGCGTTCCGCAGGGAAAACAGCCGCTGCTGGTGATGCTGGACGGCTTGGAGGATCCTCATAATCTGGGGGCGATTCTACGTACCTGTGACTGTATCCGGGCAGATGGCGTCATCATTGGAAAGCATCGCAATGTTCGTCTGACACCGACGGTTGCCAAGGTGAGTACCGGAGCAATTGATACCGTAAAGGTAAGCGTGGTCACCAATCTTGTACAAGCAATCAAATACCTGAAGAAGCAGGGCTACTGGGTGGTCGGAACAGATTTTGAGAACTCCCGCGATTACCGTGAAGGACAGTATGATGTACCTCTTGTTCTTGTGATTGGCAGCGAAGGCTTCGGTATCAGCTCTCTTGTGAAAAAGAATTGCGACTATTGTGTCCGTCTGCCGATGGAGGGAAGCGTCAGCTCTTTAAATGCTTCCGTGGCAGCAGGCATCCTGCTTTACCAGATTCACGCACAGCGCCATCCTCTGTAATTTTCTGCTTCCCTTTCGGGGAGAGAAAATAGATGGAAGAATATTACGAAAACGATTATGAATTACTATATTTAATACGACAAAAAGACGAAATGGCATTTGCAGCCCTCATGCATAAGTATGAGGAAATAGCTGATAAGCTGATTAAGAAATATATCGGAGCCTGCAAAAGCGGGCTATCTGAGGATGACTACCTGCAGCTGGCAAGACTCAAGCTTGTACAGACGATCGATGACTATCGCGAGGATCAGGAGGCCAGCTTCTATCATTATTTTTGCAGTGTATTTCACAATCTGTTGATTGACTGTTACCGGCAGTCGGCACATGAACGACGTGTGCTTTCCCTGGATAGCTGTATACGCGAGGATGCGGGAGGCTACTGTCTGCTTGATATAATGGAAAAGCCTAATGAAAGCTTTGCGGTTTCCTATGAATTTCAGCATCGTGTGAATACACGCAAGGAGGCTCTCAGCGATTTGGAAAAAAGAATCGTCGATTTGCGTGCGCTTGGATATACGTACCGCCAGATTGCGGACACGCTTCAGGTCAAGGTGAAAAAAGTGGATAATACACTACAGAAGGTACGAAAAGACAGGGAAAGGGAGGAAATGCGGTAGAATTCGCAGCATTCCTGCTTGGAATTGGAAATTAAATTGACGAAACCACTTCTTTATGATAAAGTAAATAGGCAAAGAAAGAGGTGTTCCTGATGAGCGATAAAGTCATATTAACCTGCACCGAATGTCTTTCTCGAAACTATACAACTACAAAGAACAAAAAAACGCATAATGAGCGTATTGAATTGATGAAGTTCTGCAAGAAATGCGGTAAACATACACTTCACAAGGAAACGAAATAAGGAGGCAGCTTATGAAATGGTTCAGTATTAACGGGATTTTAACCGAAATGAAGAGAATACGCTGGCCAAAGGCAAAGGATCTTGCCAGAGACAGTGTAACAGTATTTGGATTTGTAGCATTCCTGGCCTTATTCTTTTACCTGTGTCAGGTTGTATCATCCGGTTTCTTGAAACTGATTGGAATCGTGTAGGAGGTAAAGCATGGCTGAGGAAAATAAAAAGCAGTGGTATGTGGTCAATACATATGCCGGACATGAAAATCGTGTAAAAGAAAATCTGTTGCGTCGTGTGGAATCCATGGGACTACAGGATTATTTGTTCCGTGTAATTGTCGCAGAAGAAAAAGAGATTGAATACAAGAACGGTAAGGAAGTAGAGAAAACGACCAACCTGTTCAGCGGTTATCTGTTTGTTGAAATGATCATGACAGATGAAGCATGGTATATCGTACGTAATACGCCGGGCGTTACCGGATTTATCGGATCCAGTGGTGGTGGTGCGAAGCCGTTCCCTGTTGCTGAAGAGGAAATGGAGAGCATCCTGCGCCGTCTTGGTATGAGTGAGCGTAAGGTACAGATCGATTTTGTTGTTGGAGACCGTGTACGCATTCTGAGCGGGGCTTTCGCCAATGTTGAAGGAACTGTTGAGGAACTGCATGAGGATTCTCAGACAGCTGTTGTACTGACCATTCTGTTTGGGCGTGAAACTCCGACGGAAATCGGATACGGCGAATTGGAGAAAGTGGAGCTTTAAAGCGCTGCGAATTTCTATAAAATAATTGAGACGTAGAATACCTGCGTCTTTTTTCGTTTACCTTAATGAGCACTCAAAAGACTTTTCAGGGCTTCCTTTAAACAGCACAGGAGCATAGGATAGAAACTGTTTCCTTAATAAAGTGGAAATAATTGACTGCTGTGCATATATGCAGCTGTTTAAAAAAATATGCAGACATGGCGGGAAACTGACAAAATTCGTCGCTGTATCTTCCTATAATAGAGGCAGGAAGTGATAAAAATGCGGGAACGGGCAGGATTTATCATTGGAATCAGTGGTGTTGTGCTTCTTCTCAAGCCTAATTTTGATCCGGATCAAATGGCAATGTATTTCAACTATCTTGTGGGGAATTACTGGCCGGCTATTCTGATTATTATCGGCCTGCTCCTGGTTAACCCGAAAAAGAAGAAAACAAGAGGGAAAAGCAGATAGGTGCCACTTGACAAAAATGGTGCTTTCTATATCATTAAGGAGTAGAAAGCAGGTGGCAGTATGAAAAAAACATATTTCATAGATCTCGATGGTACCATGTATCGCGGATCACAGATTATAGAAGGTGCTAAGGAGTTTATCGACACGCTGACGAAACGGGGCGAGCGTTTTGTTTTTCTGACGAATAATGCAAAGCGTACAAAGCGCCAGAATGTGGAGCATATGGAACAGATGGGATTCACCGGTATCCGGGAAGAGCATTTCTTTACCTCCAGCATGGCAGCGGCTAGGTATGCGGCTGCGCATTATGAGGGAAGAAACGTCTGGTATATCGGGCAGGATGGACTAAGAGAGGCCTTGGAGGATAACGGCTTTACCGTTACAGAGCAGGATGTTGATCTGGTCTTTGTTGGTCTGGATAACACAGGTACCTATGAGAAATATTCTAAGGCATTGGATTTTCTGTTGAAGGGAGCGAAGCTGATCGGTACCAATAATGACCGCCTGCTTGCACAGCCGGGTGGATTTGCGGTAGGCAATGGTTCCATTGTAGCGATGTTTGAATATGCAAGCGGGCAGGTTTCTCCGAAAATCGGGAAGCCGCATGCTCCGATTCTGGAGGAAGCATTGAAATATTTTCAGCTGTATGCGGATGAGGCAGTAATTCTGGGAGATAATCTGGAAACAGATATCCTGCTGGGTGTGGAAAACCATGTGGATACGATTTTTGTGACCAGTGGTGTGCATCAGCGCGAGGATGTGGAAAAACTACAGATTTATCCAACGCGTACCATTGATGATCTTAGAGAATTACTTGCGGAATAAATTGTGTGAAAATGTGTTAGTTTGGGCAAACTCCTTTAGACAAAAGGGGGTTTGTGCTATACTGTGCATGTATAAAAAGTGTAGATAAAGGAGGACATAGGTTATGTCATTGATTACAAATGTTCATGCCAGAGAAATTCTGGATTCTCGAGGAAATCCTACAATTGAGGTGGAAGTGGAAACAGCTTCCGGATTTGTAGGTCGTGCCATGGTGCCAAGCGGAGCATCCACTGGAGAAAGAGAAGCACTGGAGCTGCGTGACGGCGATCCTTCCCGTTATGGCGGTAAGGGTGTACTGCAGGCAGTGGAGAACGTTAACAATATTCTGATCGATGTGGTTTTGGGAATGGATGTTACCGACCAGGCTGCAATTGACAAGGCGTTGATTGATGCCGATGGAACTAAGGATAAATCCAAATACGGAGCGAATGCGATTCTGGGAATCTCCCTTGCGGTTGCACATGCTGCTGCGGATTACTATGGGTTGCCACTGTATCGCTATTTAGGCGGTATCAATGCCAAGACACTGCCGGTACCTATGATGAATGTGTTAAACGGCGGAAGTCATGCGGATTCTTCTGTGGATTTTCAGGAGTTTATGATTATGCCGGTAGGCGCAAAAAGCATTCGCGAAGCAATTCGTATGGGTGCTGAAACCTTCCATGCCCTGAAAAAAGTGTTGAAGAGCAAGGGACAGGTCACTGCTGTCGGTGATGAGGGTGGATTTGCGCCAAACCTGGAAGACAATGAAGCGCCGCTGAAATGTATTATGGAAGCAATCGAGGCTGCCGGCTTCCGTGCCGGTGAGGATATCTGCATTGCGATGGACGTTGCGGCCAGTGAGTTCTATAATACAGAAACAAAGATGTACGATTTGAAAAAATCCGGACAGGGCTCCAAGACAACAGATGAAATGATAGCATGGTATGATGAACTGGTTGAGAAATATCCTATTATCTCCATTGAAGACGGTCTGGGAGAACGCGACTGGGATGGCTGGAAAAAGCTGACGGAGCATCTGGGTAAGAAAATTCAGATTGTCGGGGATGACCTGTTTGTCACAAATCCGGCAATCCTGCAGGAGGGAATTGATAAGGATATCGCGAATTCCATCCTGATTAAGGTGAATCAGATTGGTACACTGACAGAAACCTTCGATGCAATGGAGCTCGCAAAGAAACACGGCTATACGGCTGTCGTATCTCACAGAAGCGGTGAAACAGAGGATGCGACAATTGCGGATATCGCAGTTGCCTTCAATGCGGGACAGATTAAAACCGGATCCATGTCCAGAACAGATCGTATTGCGAAATACAATCAGCTGCTTCGTATTGAAGAAGAGCTGGGTGATGTTGCTCTTTTCCAGGGAAAATCAGCATTCTATAACATTTACAAGCATTAAGCGTTCATTCAGCGTTTATAAATACATCATGGGGTGTTCTCGAATTTACTGGAGGATACCCTTTTGTTGTGAAATGGTTTTTAGCACAGTGCAGCGGATTCAGGCAATGCGGTAATAATGTGGCCCACTGCTTATAGAAATTAAGGACAAGCTGTTGCGAAGAGTGCTTCAGGGCTGCTGCTTATATTCTTTTCCTGTCGCATACCAAAGAAAGGTAATCCCTTTACCTGTTTCCCAGTCCATGAGCGACCTGCAGAATTCTGCGATTTGATACCGGCTATTGTCTGTTCGAGCTTGATCAGTCCATCAGGGCCTTTTCATATGATAAGGATTTCTAGCATTTCTCTAATGAATTTCTATCATACTTTGCGAAACTATATCGTATATAAAGTTTATCTAAATAAACCTGTGTATGAATTGACTATTTTCGCTGGAAGCATAAAATAGTGTCAGCAGATATTTTCTGCATGCTTCATAGAAATCGAGGGAGTAGCTATGTTAAAAAAAATAAAGCATCTTGTGCTGGGACAATCGCTGCGTAGTGATGCACTGGATCATGAGAAGTTCAGTGTGATATGGGGACTTCCTGTCCTTTCAAGTGATGCGATTTCATCCGTTTCCTATGCCTGTGAGGAAATTCTGATGGTATTGATTCCTGTATTGGGAATGGCATCCTACGGACTGTTGATGAAGGTAGGCTTTGCAATTGTATTTCTTCTTTTTATTTTGGTATTTTCCTATCGGCAGACCATCAATTGTTATCCGCAGGGAGGAGGTTCCTATATCGTTGCCAGTGATAATCTGGGAAAGGTATTCGGATTGATTGCGGCGGCTTCTCTGGCAATTGACTATGTGCTGACAGTGGCGGTCAGTGTCTGTGCAGGAACAGCAGCAATCACCTCCGCATTCCCACAGCTGCTTTCTATGCGTACGGGCATCGCGCTGATAATTATCAGCCTGCTTACGATTGGCAATCTGCGGGGAATGAAGGACAGCAGTGTTCTGTTTGGTATTCCGACCTATCTGTTTATTATCACGATTTTACTGTTAATTGTCACAGGCTTTGTAAAGGTGCTGATATTCCATGAAACTCCGGCTGTTTCCGCAGCTATGCCGCAGTTTGTGGAGAATGCAGGTCTGCTGCTGTTTCTAAAGGCTTTTTCCAGCGGCTGTACGGCACTGACCGGCGTAGAGGCAGTAAGCGACGGAATTCCTAATTTCCGTGAACCGGCGCAGAAAAATGCCAAGCGTGTGCTGTACCTTCTGGCAGGGCTGGTCTTTGTGATTTTCCTTGGAATCTCTGCACTTGCTTCCCTATATCATATTATACCAAATGCGAATGTGACGGTGATTGCCATGATAGCGGAGGCTGTTTTCGGAAACGGGACTCTGCTGTTTTATCTGGTGCAGGTAACGACCGCAGTTATTCTTACAATGGCTGCAAACACAGCCTTTGCTGATTTACCATTACTGTTGTCCATTCTGGCAAGGGATGGATTCGTGCCAAGACAGTTTATGTCAAGGGGGAGCCGTTTAAGCTTCTCCAATGGAATTCTGTTGCTGTTTTTCCTCTCTGCCGCACTCGTGATCTATTTTCATGCGTCCTCCCATCTTTTGATGCCGCTGTATGCAGTCGGTGTATTTCTGTCTTTTACATTATCACAGGCGGGAATGTTTGTACGATGGGTGAAAAGAAAGGAAGATAAGTGGAAGCATAAGGCATTCATCAACGGAGCCGGTATGGTGATCACCGGAATTACCTGTGTGATCATCGCAGCAAGTAAATTTCTGCACGGTGCATGGATCGTGTTGATCTGCATTCCGGTTCTTGTATATATCATGGAGCGGATACACCGGCATTACCACTATGTCAAGGAGAGCCTGAAAATCCGTTCTGCCGAGGAATTGCAGCCGTATGATCTGCAGATCCATGGAAGCGTCATACTGCCAGTTGATTCCATCAACCGCAGCTTTCTGAAGGCTTATCATTATGCATGCTCCCTGCAGGTGAGGGAAATGGAATTCTATCACGTAAATACGAATGCGGAGGCGACTGAAAAGCTGCAGGAGCTGTATCAGCAAATGCGGCTCGATATTCCGCTGATCGTCGAGGATGCTCCATACCGGAATGTGAATGAAATGATATTGCATCATGTCGAGGAAGCGCAGAACGATTTGAAAAAGAAGGAAAGTGTAACGGTGATTCTACCGCAATTCGTTATGAAGAAAAAACGTTTTCATGCTCTGCACAATCAAACCTCCATGCAGCTAAAGCTGCAGCTGAGCAAATTGCGCAATGTTTCCGTTGTCAGTGTTCCCTATATCATATAGTGAGAGCGTTAAGCAGCTGTTTTTCGTCCTGTCTGTGGGGCAGAAGCTGGAGCGTGTTCAGATCGAGGAGGGAGCATCTGACAGCATAAGTCTTATGTACAGCATACAAGATACATCCATTATGCCTTGAACACAGGAGAATCTCGTCCTTTTACAAAAAATAAATTGTTTTTTATCCGTGTGTTTGTTATAATGATTAAGAACGTATTGAGAAAGGAGGATTATTATGGGCATTTTAGACACCTTACTGATGATTGCAGCGGTCGTTTTAATAATACTCTCCTTATTGCAAAGCGGAAAATCTGACGGGTTGGGAAGCGCCTTCGGTGGAAGTGAAGGACTGAATCTGTTCGCAAACGTTAAGGAACGTGGCTCTGAAAAAGTCATGTCCAATGTCACTCTGGTGACAGGAATTGTGTTTTTCGCTCTTGTTATAATCATTCGTATTGTTAAGTAAGTAAGAAAGACCGTCTAAGGTCTTTTTTTAATGGTATAATATTGTTATAGGAAAAAAGGAGGGCTGATGAGCTATGAATAAAAAAGAAGAACTGCTGGCGCTGATTCATGGAAACGGTTATCGAGGTATGCATGCGGCACAGCTTTCAAGAGCCCTGGATATGGAAGACAGTGCATCCTTCACACAGCTGATGAAGCTGTTAAATGATCTGGAAGCAGAGCATATACTCGCAAGAGACGCCAAGGAGCGTTATTTCACAAGTGAAGAGCTGGGGTATGTTACAGGTACACTACGCATCAATCCGAAAGGCTTCGGCTTTGTGGAAACAGCGGATACCAGCTATTATATAGGTCGGGATCACCTGGGTCTCGGTATGGATCGGGATATTGTTTTTGCGAAGACATGGACAAACAATGATAAAAGTGTTGAGGGAGAAGTGATTGAGGTTCTGGAGCACAGTGTCAGACAGCTGGTGGGAACCGTGAAAATCAAAGAGGGCAGAAAATATTTCCTGTCGGATGCATTTTTGAATTACCGCAAGGTTAGAATAACAAACTTCGATGATTTCCGTCTTGTGAATGATTCCAAGGTTCTGCTAGGAATTGACAGCTATGGGACTGTACTGAAGTGCCATATTGAGAAGGAAATCGGTTATAAATATGATCCGGGTATTGATATTTTATCAGTTTTACTGGAAAAGGATATCAATCCGCAGTTTCCTGAGGATGTCATGCAGGAGGTACAGCAGATACCGGAAACCATCCAAGAGGATGATATTGCACAGCGCAAGGATTTGCGAAAGCTGCTGACCATTACGATAGATGGAGAGGATGCCAAGGATCTGGATGATGCCATATCTGTGGAAAAGCTGGAGAACAATAAAGGATACCGGCTGTATGTTCATATAGCGGATGTTTCCCATTATGTGAGGGCGGGAAGTGCCATTGATCAGGAGGCCTATGCCAGAGGTACCTCGGTCTATGTCGTTGACCGTGTGGTACCGATGCTTCCCCACGCCCTATGCAATGGAATCTGTTCCCTGAATCCAAGAGTGGATCGGCTTACGCTGACATGCTGTATGGATATCGATAAGAAGGGTGAAATCGACAATTATAAGATATATCCTTCCATTATATGCAGTGATGAGCGAATGACATATAAAAAGGTGAATGCGATTCTTGCGGGTGATGCGCAGTCACAGAAGGAATATCCGCACCTGTTGAACTTGTGTCTCAACATGAAGGTGCTTTCCGGTATCATCCGACGGCGAAGAGAGCGTCTGGGAGCGATAGATTTTGATACGAGAGAAGCAAAGATTCTCGTTGATGAAAAGGGGAATCCGACAGATATCGTGTTGCGGGAGCGCGGAGAGAGTGAGCGGATCATTGAAGATTTTATGATTGCCGCAAATGAATGTGTCGCCATGCACATGAAATGGATGGAGGTCCCTTCCATGTATCGAATCCATGAAGCTCCGGAGCCTAAGAAAATGCGTGATTTTGCTACTACTGCAAAGTCACTCGGCTATAATTTTCAGGGCGGTATACAAAATGTTTACCCCGCACAGCTGCAGAGTCTTCTGAATGAGGCCAGAGGACAGGAGAATTATTTTGTGTTATCGAGCTTTATGCTGCGGGCTATGCAGAAGGCACGCTACGATAACCGCTGTATCGGGCATTTCGGTCTGGCATTGAAAAATTATCTGCATTTTACTTCGCCGATTCGGCGTTATCCGGATCTGGTAGTTCACCGAATGCTTCGGCGTTATATCTTTACATCCAGTGATGATGTCGAGCGCATGAAGCAGGATGAGCTGTGGTGTGAGGCTGCCGCTAATCAGGCAAGTGAGCGGGAACGCAATGCAGTGGATGCGGAGCGGGAAGTAGACGATATGAAAAAGGCGCAGTATATGGAGCGCTTTGTCGGGCATATGTTTGACGGTGTTGTCAGCGGTATTACCAAATTCGGAATGTTTGTAGAGCTGGAGAATACGGTAGAGGGTCTTGTGCATGTGACAGCCCTTACGGATGATTATTATCATTATGATGAAATGACGAAATCACTGATTGGCGAGCATACGGCTAAGGTGTATAAAATGGGGCAGAAGGTTCGTGTAAAGTGCAGTGGAGCGGATCGTTTCAAACGTGAGGTTGACTTTGAGGTTGTAGAGAAGAAAAAGCGGCAGCGTAAGAAGGCATCCCGATAGGGTATTGAGGGAAAGAGTATGAAGAAATTATGGATAGTTTTGGGGTGTGTGCTGCTTGTGACAGGCTGTTCGGGGAAAAGCGGTACGAAGGAAACGAAGCAGGAAAAGGCTGCGGACCCCGTTGTAAAAACAGAGGAAAAAGATGATATCCGCGATGTATCCTTTGTTGCGGTAGGGGATAATCTGATTCATGGTGCAATTTTCTATTACAATGCCAAGGGGGATGGCACCTATGATTTTAAGGATATTTATGAGCATACAAACCGCTATACACGCAAGGCGGATATCGCCTATATCAATCAGGAGACGATTTGCGGCGGTACGGAGCTGGGATTGAGCCATTATCCATCCTTTAACGGGCCTTACGAGGTGCTGGATGCGGTTGCGGATGCAGGCTTTGACTGGATGGCGGCTTCCAGTAATCATACACTGGATGCCGGTGTACAGGGTATCTTGAATCAGCTTGCTTACATGAAGGAACATCATCCGGATATCAGGGTGACGGGAAGTCATGCAACAAGAGAGGAAAGTGAGCAGCTGCAGGTTATCACCCGTGAGGGTGTGAAGTTTGGAATACTTGGATATACCTATGGGTTGAATGGCTATGTTCTTCCAAAAGGTAAAGAGTACATGGTTGATTTGATTGATAAGGATAAAATAAAAAATGATGTGGAAAAGCTGAAGAAGGTCAGCGATGTCCAAATCGTTAGTATGCATTGGGGAACGGAGTATTCCTTTGAGCCGAATGAGGAACAGAAAGAGCTTGCACAGTTCCTGAGTGATCTGGGTGTGGATGTCATTATCGGTGAGCATCCGCATGTCATACAGCCGATGGATTATGTGACAGGAAAAGACGGGAATCAGACTCTTGTCATCTATTCACTTGGCAATTTCCTGTCTGCACAGGATGATCATGAGAATATGCTGGGAGGCATGGCAAGCTGGACCCTGTCCTATAATATAACGAATGGTGAAGTGAGCTTTAAAAATGTGGAGTTTCTTCCAACCGTTACTCATATAGAAGGGAATTTCTCATTCTTTCGTACATATACTCTGAAGGATTATACAAATGAACTTGCTGCACGTCATACACTGACGACGCAGTATCATCAGGAGAATACAAGGGAGTATTACATAAATCTTGTGAACAGGGTTATGAATGATAAAGTGAAGATCGTATATTAGAAAGGAACACAGGCATGGCAGGAAGAAAAATTGTTGTATTTAATCGCAAGGCCTCTCATGAATATTTTCTGGAGGAACGCTTTGAAGCCGGACTGGTTTTGCAGGGAACGGAGATCAAATCCATTCGCCAGGGTCATGTCCAGATTCGGGATGCGTATATCAGCTTTACCAATGATGAAGCGTATGTAAAGGAAATGCATATTCTGGGGTATGAGTTTGGCAACCGGTTCAATCATGATGAAACCAGAATACGAAAGCTGCTCCTGCATAAGGAAGAGATCCGTAAGCTGCAGCAGAAGGTAAAGCTGAAGGGCTACACAGTGATTCCGATTTCTGTATATCTGGAAAAAGGAATGGCAAAAATGGAGATTGCTCTGGCAAAAGGGAAGGATCTGCATGATAAGCGTAATGTTCAAAAGGAAAAAGATGCCAAGCGCGAGATAGAAAAGGCGATGAAGAATCAGTATTAGACTGGAAAATTCGCCAAAAAAGCAAACGGCATTGTAGTTTGCGGTATTTTGTGGTAAACTATCAATGCCTGAAAACCGGGGGTGTACTGGTTTCGACAGGGATATGTCTGGTACAGACTGCAGTCGAGTGGTTACGTAATAACCAATTAAATTTAAACGGAAAAACTAAATTAGCTAACCTCTTTGGTGGAAACCAGAGAATGGCTTTCGCTGCTTAATAACCGATATAGGTTCGCAGCCGCCTCTGCATGCTTCTTCCTTGACCATGTGGATGTGCGCGTAAGACGCAAGGGATAAGGAATCTGGTTTGCCTGAGATCAGATTCACGAAAATTCTTCAGGCACATTCATCAGCGGATGTTCATGACCTGCTGATGTCTTAATCTTCATGGACTAAACTGTAGAGGTCTGTACGTGGGGCTGTTTCTGGACAGGAGTTCGACTCTCCTCACCTCCACCAAATAAAAGTGCCAAGTTGGATGTCATCGAAAAAAGCCGATAAATAAAGGCTTATTTGATGATTTGTCCAACTTTTTTGATTGGAATCCGCATTTTATACTTCTCTTCCCCGATAGAAAACGAAGCAGGATTTGATACATCCATCTTTCATTGTAGATAAGCGCAGAGTATGCTATGATATTTTTATCAGGATGATAAGAGAAAAGGACGGGATATTTCTGTGCCTTCCTTATCAAAAGGCTAAAAACAGCATGCATTTCACAAGAGATCATGGGGTTATTATCTATTACATATATATAGATAGCAGAAAAAAGGAGGAAAACCATGTTGCAATTACGAGAATTCACAGAAAGTGACCTTGCACTGGCCGAGGCTTGGCTGCATAAGGCTCATGTAAGAAAATGGTATGAAATTCCACAGCTTGGTGTTACGCTCGAAGACTGGATGATGGAATATAAAGAGCGAAACGGAAAATATCAATGGATCACACATCTCATTGTTATGTGGCAAGAAAAACCGATTGGTCTATGTCAGTATTACAAGGCTACAGATAGTGAAGAAGATTTTGGTACACTACCACGCATTGGAACATATGGCATTGATTATCTTATCGGTGAAGAAGACTGTATTGGTAAAGGCCTTGGAAAAGATATGCTGAAATTGCTGGTAAACAGGATATTTTCTTTTCCAGACGCCTACAGAATTACTGCTGACATCGATAGGGAGAATCATGCTTCAGAAAAAACATTGCTATCCTGCGGCTTTACCTTACAGAATCCGGTCAAGAGCCGGTACATATTGTTGAAATCGGAGTTTATTAAGACTAGTTAGCATACCGGCTACCGAAATGGTTTCTTCTCAGACTGTGATATAGCTGCTGCAGCAGTTGTCGAAATACCATGCGATAAGGAGGATGCTTATGAAGCTCACAGATTTTTCTGATACATTTCACGTCCGCAGACTCTGTCCAGAGGATGTGAAAAACATATATGCGCTATGCAAGGCAAATAAAACCTATTACAAATACTTCAAAACAGCGCCAACACATGAAAATATCATGGAGGACTTATCCCGCACTCCACCGGGAAAGACTGCAGACGATAAATACTTCCTCGGCTTTTTTCAAAAGGATCAGACACTTATTGCGATTCTGGATTTGATCTTCGATTATCCGAAACCACAAATTGCATATATCGGTCTGTTTATGTTGGATGTTTCAGAGCAGGGAAAAGGAACAGGCTCCAATATCATGAAGGGAGTTTTTAAACAGCTTGCGAATCAGGGAATCACCTGTGTGCGTCTTGGCTGTATACACGGGAATGTGGAAGCTGCTTCCTTTTGGAAACACAATGGATTTTATACATTTAAAGAACAATTACAGGCTGTTGATGATCAGGTTGATTTAATGGAAAAGGCGCTGTAAAAACAAAATATAAACCCGATAAAATCAATTCTCTAAACATCGGGTTTTCTTATGCGATTCCGGTTATACTTTGAATGAAAGGAGGATGGTGATGGAGCTGATTACAGGAATCAACAGGGTCATGGCTTATACGGAGCAACATTTGAGGGAGGATTTGGATTGCGCTAAGCTTGCCCAGCTTAGCGGGTGCTCCTATGCGGATTTTCAAAGAGTATTCTCATTACTGAATCATATGAGTTATCTGGAATATGTCAAAGCGAGAAGGCTATCGCAGGCTGCTGTGGAAATTATTCATAGCAGGAAACGCATACTGGATATTGCATTGGAATACGGCTATGAAAGCGCAGATGTATTTGCGGCAGCTTTTCGCAGAGCCTTCGGCTGTTCACCGAGCCAGGCCAGAAAACAGAATCTGCAGCTTCCGCTGTTTCTGCCGAGATCCTTTGCTATCACTGTGCACGGAAATACAGAAATGAAATATGAAATAAAAAGGAAAGCCGGTATGCATCTGTCCGGTCATTCCGTGATTTCTACACAAAATGAAAATCGTTCAATAAAATTTTGGTCGGATGTAAAGGCAGATGGCACATTGCAGCGTATGATGCAGGAAGCAGCTACGGCAGTTTCCTACGGCCTGTGCTTCGGATATGATAAGTACGGCAATAACCGCTATATGATTGCGGTGGAAGGTATGCTGTCAGAAGAGTATGAGGCCTTTGCGCTTCCCGCGGCAGATTGGATGATATTTCAGAACACCGGACCAATAGCTGAGGGCTTGCCTGCATTGTGGAAAACTATTTATGCAGAAGTGCTGCCAGCGAGCGGCTATGACCGAAATGAAAGCATGCCGACCGTGGAGCTGTATGGAGAAGGATCATGTGAGGCAAAGGATTATCACATGGAAATATGGATTCCGATTATTCGGCGGTGATGCTGTACAGGCATATTTATAAATTCATGAACCTGTTATACTTTCATGTTAGTAAAGGATTCACCAAGCTGTAAAAGAAACGCAGCCGGTGGATGTAAAAACATAAGCATACAAAAGGAGTGCTAATGATCGTTGCCGTGCAATGGTTGTGAATACCCCTTTTTTGTGTGTACAGGATAATGCGATGTGCTGGTGCGTTAAGGTAAAAAAAGAAGATTTCACCTTGTCGTTAAACACGAAAGGGATTGATCTTCTAATCTCAATGGATATTTTCCGGCTTACCTTATGCGTCCTTCAACGTATTGAAGGAAGGCAGAACATGGGCTCTTTGTTTTGCCAATACTAAAATGATTGTGGAATTCGCTGAAACACCATTATATGCTGCTGAATTTATAGGCTGTCAGCTTTCACTCAGAGCATTGATATATTTCTGGAATGCTGTCTGATACTGGCTCAGCTTGTCTGTTTTTAAATCCAGATCGGATTTCGCCTTAATTTCATTGCTTTGAACGATTTTATCGGATTCCTTGATGCCCTTATACAGCTTTTCCCATGCAAATTTCACATCATCGTACTTCTTATCCTTTAATCCGTTCACAAAGGTGTTGTATTCCTCAAGCTTTGCAACAGCTTCGTTATACTGCTTTAATGTCAGTTCGATGTCCAGCTCCTCTCCTGTCGCAGAAGTACCGCTGGAAGTGTAATACCCGATATCACATAAACCGACATTCCAGATATTTGTAACATACCAGTCATTGATTTCACGCAGCTTGGCACTCACTTCCTTTGTAGATAATTCTGTTGAGCTTTCATCATTGCTTTTTGGTGCTTCCCCGCTCTTATCATCATTTCCTCCACCGCATCCGGTAAGCATAAGCATTCCTGCAAGTAAGACAAATAACAGCTTTTTCATAGAAAACGCCTCCTTTTGTTTATCATATCATGTTTTATCCGGTTTGGTGCAGGAAATCGTATGGTTTTGTATGTAAATATTACCAGTGAAATAAAAAAATCTGACAGCTTTTTACTGTCAGATACCTAGGCAGGCCGTCATCAGATACTGATTTGTGAGAATGAAGTTAAAAGTCAGGTATTCTGATGACGGTATCGTTATTATAAACGAATTTTGCATAAAATGCAATCATTTATTTATAATGTAGTAACTAAAAAGATTCTAAAATACTGTGTAAATATTACATATGGCATAATATAAGTTTAAATTTAGATGTTATGGTAACACTTATACTATAATGAACATATAAGTGGTGATAGTATGCAAAATGACGTGATGACTGATAAATTTATAGATTATGTGAATGACAGAATTGAGGATCTGGATATGACGAAGTCTTCTCTCGCAAGAAGTGTCGGGCTGGATAAAAACTCTGTAACAAAATATCTGAAAAAGGAACGGACGATGCCTCTGCATGTCGCTTTGAAAATAGCGAATTATCTGAATATGGATATCAGCAGAATCTGCGGTATTCAGACTGAGCAGGTGCTGATGCCGATAGAGCTGAATCTGATGCGGGAGCTGCGCAGTATCCGGGATGAAACATCACAGGTGCGTCTGACGCTTGATTTCATAAGTATTACCAAATCCTTCAACTCCTCTCATCGTTAGCACCGAAAGAACAAGACACCGGTTTGATGGTGTCTTTTCTGCTGTCTTGGCTTTTTTGAAGCAATCAGCTATAATGTTCATAATCAGGAGGTAGCCTATGAGAATCAATGAGAAGCGTTTATGGAATCATATACAGACACTGGGGCAGATTGGAAAAGCAGAAGATGGAAGTGTAACACGGCTTTCGTTCACAAAAGAGGATGAGGCGGCAGCTTTTCAGCTGACGGAATGGATGCGGGAAGCCGGTCTTCATGTAACGATTGATGCCTGTGGTAATATCATAGGTACGCTGAAGGGAGCTGAACCAAACCTGCCTCCTGTTGTTTGCGGCTCCCATTTCGATACGGTAAAGGAAGGCGGAATATTCGATGGCTGTCTGGGAGTGCTGACAGGTATTGAAGTATTGCAGACCATACGGGAAGCAGGAATACAGCCGCAGCGTTCCATCATGGTCATTGGCTTTCGGGATGAAGAAGGAAACCGTTTCGGATATGGCATGATTGGCAGCCGCTCGATTTGCGGGAAAGTGGAAAAAGACGGACTGCTGTCTGTGGATCATAAGGGAATTACACTTGCACAGGCAATGACACAGGCAGGCTATCATCCTGCGTGTTATGCGACCTGCCAGCTGTCATCGCTGGAAGCATTTTATGAGGTACATATTGAGCAGGCTGATGTTCTGGCAGCACAGAATCTCTCCGTGGGAATTGTTGAGGGGATTGCCGGGCTGGTGAGATATACGGTCACAATATATGGCAGAAGTGCACATGCGGGGGCAACACCGATGCATCGTCGTCATGATCCGGTAACCGCCATGTCCCGCTGGATTCTGCACATGACGAAGCTTGCGCAGCAGCAGCCGCATACGGTGGCTACAATCGGGGAAATTCATACCTACCCCGGCGCCTGCAATATCATTTGTGATCGTGTAAGCTTTTCTCTGGATCTGCGCTCTCTGGATGATGCTGTCATACAGCAAATACTGGATGTAATGCAGGAGTTTGAAGAAATGCTCGAACAGGAACAGGGAGTACGGATTGAACGCCGCCTGGAACAGCAGCTGCCGGCGGCGATATGTGATGAAGGCCTGAAGCAGGAGCTGGAGGTCTGCTGTAAAACACTGCAGCTGCCGATTCTGCGACTTGCCAGCGGCGCCGGTCATGACTGTATGAACTTTCAGGGCATTTGTCCCACAGCGATGATCTTTGTACGCTCTCAGCATGAAGGAGCCTCCCACTGTAAAGAGGAATACAGTACACAAAAGGACTGTGCAGACGGGTGTCAGCTTTTGCTGGAGGCATTCCGGAAGTATTTGTAAGCATTCAGGAAACAATTACCTATGCATAGACGTTTACAGTTTTGCTTCCTCTTTGGTATAATGAACACTGTTGTGCTCACCATATAATGTCGGGATATGGCCGACAGTCTCTACATCTCACCGTAAATGAGATACTATGGTGCTTCTTCTTTCATGGATATCATGGAATATGGTGAGGACATGGTTAAGGAGGAAAATATGAGCAAAATCGCAGATTTTTTCAAATTTAGGGAACGCAATACCAGCTATAAAAAAGAGCTTATCGCCGGTATCACCACGTTTATGACAATGGCATATGTTCTGGTTGTACAGCCCGGGGCAATCGTCGGCTATGGGGATGCCGCATTTATCATCGATGCCAACGGCGTCATGATTACGAAGGAGGCGATTGTTGTCACCTGTGCCATTATCAGTGGGCTGATTACGCTGCTGATGGCATTGTATGCAAACCTCCCGTTTGCACTGGCAACCGGTATGGGAAGCAACTTCATGTTCGGGGCACTGATTCAGAGCCAGCAGTTGTCCTTTGGCGGTGCTATGGCAATGACTCTGATTTCAGGTGTTATTTTTCTGTTGCTGACAATCTTCGGTATCCGTGATTTGATTGTTAAGGCGATACCAAAAAACATTAAAATATCGATTGGTACCGCAATCGGCTTCTTTATCGCCTATCTGGGATTCAAAAATACAGGGATTGCAGCCTTTACGGAAAGCGGAATGGGCATGGGGAATTTCACTGATCCTGCTGTTATGCTGGCCGTTCTGGGACTTGTTATCATCGCTATTCTGACAGCGTATAAGGTGAACGGTGCTATTCTGATCGGTATCGTTATCGTTACGCTTCTGGGAATACCGGCAGGGGTTACCACAGTGCCGTCTACCTTTGCCAAGGTTCCTGATTTCACAGGGCTGGGCAATGTCATGTTTAATCTGGATTTTAAATCCGTATTCAGTTTCTCATCCGTCATTCTGATCTTTACGGCGTTCTGCGGAGATTTCTTTTCTACGCTGGGGACAATTCTCGGTGTCAGTGCAAAAGCCGGCATGCTGGATGAAAACGGGGATTTACCGAATATCCAGCAGCCGTTTCTGGTAGATGCCATCGGTACCTGTGTCGGTGCGCTTACCGGTAATACGGTCATCACCACCTTTGTGGAATCCAGTGCTGGTGTGGAAGCAGGCGGACGTACGGGATTTACAAGTGTTGTGGTATCCGTTATCTTTATGATTATGGTATTTCTCTCCCCGCTGGTGCTGATGATTCCCAATGCGGCAACCGGACCGGCTCTGATTTTCGTTGGCTTTTTGATGATCAGCGGCTTTAAGGATATTGATTTCGCAGATTTCTCAGAATCCTTCGGGCCGTTTGTCATGATTATGTTCACTGTGTTTACAGGCTCTATCGCCAGCGGTATCTCTGCCGGTATTCTGGCATTCGTACTCATCAAAACAGCAACCGGTAAATTCAGAGAAGTACATCCGATCATGTATGTTATGGCGATACCACTGATTTGTTATTTTATATACGGGTAAAGCAAAAGATGCATGAGAGTGCATCTTTTTGAGAAAGGAAGTGTTGTATATGAAGCTGCAGCCAAAGGATAAAAAACAGCTGCTCAAGGCGGCTCTTGGTGAAATTCCAAGCGATTTGCTGATCAAACATGTTCAGCTGGTCAACGTGATTACCGGAGAAATCTATCCGGCCAATGTATTTGTTTATGATGGTATGATTGCACATGTGGAATATAAGAATCTGGATGCGGATCTGGACAAGGCAGCGACCGTTGTGGATGGACAGGGACACTATCTGATTCCCGGCTTTCTGGATGCGCATGAGCATATCGAAAGCTCCATGATGACGCCGCGTAATTTCGCAAAGGCAGTTCTTCCTCACGGGACAACGACCGTGATTACCGACCCGCATGAAATTGCCAATGTATGGGGCATGGAGGGCGTGCGTTATATGCATGACAGCGGAGAAGATCTCCCCATGCGTCAGCTGATCGATATTCCAAGCTGTGTGCCTGCCGTACCCGGTCTGGAGAATGCGGGAGCGGATTTTCTGGCAGAACAGATTGAAGAGCTTTGCGGCTTAAAGCGTGTCATCGGACTTGCGGAGGTTATGGATTTCCTTGCCGTTATCCATGGTGAGGACCGTATGATGGATATTCTGAAGGTTGCGGAGGATCGCGGACTGTATATGCAGGGACATGCACCGTATGTCAGCGGGCGGATGCTGTCTGCCTATCTGTGCGGTGGTCCGAATACCTGTCATGAAACACGGGCATCGGATGAGGGCTTGGAAAAGCTGCGCAGTGCAATGTATGTGGATGCCAGAGACAGCTCCATCACAAAGAATGTAAAGGATATCTGGGAGGGTGTTAAGCAGGTGAAATTCTTCGATCACCTGTGCTTCTGTACGGATGATCGCGAAGCGGATGATATTCTGAACAACGGACATATGAATGATGTAGTCCGCAATGCCATTCGATGCGGTATGGATCCGGTAACAGCTATTAAGAGTGCTACCTATAATACGGCACGTGAAATCAAAATCGAAAACCTGGGAGCGATTGCACCTGGCTTTGTTGCAGATATGCTGCTGGTGGAAAGCCTGGAGGAATTGAAGCCGAGTCATGTATTTTACAATGGTGAGCTGGTAGCGGAAAATGGAAAGCTGCTGGCAGACATTAAGGATGAAAGCTATGCTATTGAGCATCGCAATTCCATGCATGTGAAGAAGTTAAGCGTTGAGGATTTCCGTATCCAGGCTCCTGTGGAAAACGGGACGGTTAAGGTGAATCTGATGGAGTATAAGGATCTGCTGTTGTCCAGCACACTGGTAAGCTGTGAGGAGCTTCCTGTGGAAAACGGTTATCTGAAGCTGAATGATGATGATTTGAAGTTTGTAGCTGTCGTAAACCGTCATGAGGGGCACGATACAGTTGCACTTGGTGTTGTGCGCGGCTTTGGTACGACAACCGGAGCTCTTGCTTCAACGGTTTCTCATGATTCACACAATCTGACGATTGTATACGATACTGCAGAGAACGCGTTGCTTGCCGCAAATGAGCTGATTGCCTGTGGAGGCGGCATGTGTGCGGTAAAGGACGGAGCTGTGCTTCATACCTTGCAGCTTCCGCTGGCAGGACTGATTTCGCTGAAGCCTGCAGAGGAGCTGGCAGTTGACAATGCACTGATGAAGGATGCGAATCGTGCGCTCGGTCTTGTGGATATGGAAAACCCGCTGCTGAGAATCGTAACCCTTGCTTTACCGGTTATCCCGGAGGCGAAAATGTCCGATCTCGGACTGATTGACGTTTTAAAGAAGGAGATTGTACCGCTGTTTGCATAAAAACAAGGCGAGTTAAATGCGCTTAGTTTGTAATAACAACAACAGTGACAGCTGTTCATCACTTAAGGAGCAGGCTATGGGCGCTCTGCTTCTTACTTGGAAGCAGCGAGACCAGAACACTTTGAGAGATTGGGAATCAGGCTTATCAGCTTCGTGCGATGAGTCTGATTCCTTTGTTTATAACTGATAACAGCGGATAAAGCTCTGTTTTATAAAATCTGCTTCCTGTATTAAGACACGGGTATAAAACGGTAGTTAAAAATGGTATTTAATTTCAGTAATGCAGAAATGATTTATGGTACAATGAAGCTGTAATCGTCGTGCGTATGGCATGGGGAGGAGACTGTTATGGAGATAAGCAGAGAGGATCACCGTATATTTATAGAGGAACAGGGACAGCTGCCTGCAGAGTTTACATTCCCCTTTGTGGACAAGCAGGTCGTGGATATCAATCATACATTTGCCGATGTATCCCTGCGCGGACAGGGGATAAGAGGCGCACTGATGAAGGAGGCGGCAGCTGTGATAAGGAAGAAGTGCTGGAAATGTATGGCATTTAGTCCCTATGCACTTGCCTGGATGAAAAAGCATGAGAAGGAACAGGATATTTGGATGAAGGAGGAACCACGATGAAGCTGGCTTGTATATATATCAATGCACTGCATTTTCGTGATACGGTAAGCTTCTACGAGCAGCTGCTTCAGCAAAAAGGGAAGGAAGTTACTGCACAGCGATGGGTGGAGTTTTCCTGCGGGCATACGCTTGCCGTGCTGCATGCGGAATATGATGCGCAATGCGTACAAAAAGAACAGGATGTGGACGAACACTATAATAATGCATATGTCGAAGACTGCATACAGACGGTGAACCAAGGGAATGATATAATGGTTCAGAATTATGTTTGTGAGGATTTGCAGTCAGAATATACGCGTTTGAAAAATCTGCAAATCAGTCCGCTCTCTCCCTTATATTATGTTTCAATCTCGATGCCTTACTGGTATTTCAATATCACAGACCCCGAAGGAAATGTCTTGGAAATAACCGGGCCGTATGCTTCAGGCAAAGAATCGGTATAGTCAATCCCTTCCGGACACATACTAAGAATGGAGTGTGATGAACATGGAACAGAAGAAAAAATCCTGCTGTGACAGCGAAGAGCTGCTGCATGGTGAGGAAGCAAAGAAAACAGCCGGCAACAATCAATGGACGAACAATAACCTGAAGTATTATCCGGATGAAAGAGATCGTCAGGACGGTCCCGGCGGAAATTGAGAAAAAGGAAAGACTGAGCCTTCTATACCTGAAGATTCAGTCTTTTTCTTATCACGTTAGGACATCGTGTAAAGGAAAAAAGAAAAGCAGCTTAACAATCAAAGAAAGCTGCCTGGATTACCTATGGCTGTTACATGGTGAGTAAAGTGCAAATGACTCTGCCAGTGTTAAAGCCCCGGCTGTAGCTTTTTTTTATTTTCTTTTTAAAGCAAGCTTATAAAATAGTTTATGTAAGAAATATTATCATTTCTGATATGATATACAGCAGCATGAACATGTCTTGTGGCTGTTATTATCAGACATCGGATAAAATTTGCTGGATGGTGATTTCTTTTAATTTCTTTCGATATTCCAATTCCGCACCATGCAGATAATGCATGATTTTTTCTTCCTTTTCCTTTACCTGCTTTCTGGAATCAAACACCCGATCGACAAGGCTTGTACTCACAGCAAATTGCTCCTGCCCCTCGATGGCATTAAACAGGTCCAGAAAGGTGATGCGGGAGGGGGTTTTCAATAATACAAAGCCGCCGTTTTTACTGGCGATTGAAGAAACGATCTTCGCTTTGACCAGCTGCCGCATGATTTTTTTTAAATAGGAATCTGATACGTTCAGCTTTTTACTGAGCTCGCTGCTTTTTACCGGCCGGCTGCTTGTACTTATCAGCAGCACGATACAGATTGCCTGCTCCAGACTGCCGCGTATTCTCATACTCTCACCTTCTATCATGTATAGTATAGCTGTTTTTTCTTTGTCTTTGCAAGCCTTTTCCTTAAATCAAGCCGTCTTTTTCGTGTGAATTTTTCATAACAATTCTAAACTTTCTGTAAAGAGCGTTGACACAAGCATATAATGTACTATAATTCCAGTATTCCGTGGATATAGTATATCTATGGATAGAAAAGAAAGAAGAGGATATTATGAAGGAAGAATGGAAAAATATAGCAGGCAGTACATGGATCAAGGTTGTGCTGGCAGCGATTATTGTGATTCCCATGCTGTATTCAGGTATTTTTCTGGGTTCTATGTGGGATCCTTACGGAAATGCGGATAAAATACCGGTTGCAGTAGTAAATGAAGACAATAAGGTTACCTATAACGGTTCCAGCCTTCATATCGGGGAGGATCTGGTTGCGAATCTGAAAAAGGCAAAGGAAATGGATTTCTGCTTTGTCGATGCCGAAAAAGCCAGCCAGGGCTTAAAGGATGGCTCTTATTATATGATTATAACGATACCTGAAAATTTTTCATCAAATGCAACAACGCTCATGGATAAACATCCGAAAAAAATGGAGCTCAGGTATACAACGAATCCCGGTACCAATTATATCGCCTCGAAAATGGACGAGACAGCGATTGCAAAAATACGGGAACAGATTTCCGCTACTGTGACAAAAACCTATGCCGATACATTATTCTCCAACGTTCAGGTGTTGAGCAGCGGCTTGAAAACAGCGGGAAAGGGCAGTCAGAAAATTCAGAACGGATTATCCGACAGTATTGCGGGGAATCAGACCATCACGGATAATCTGAACACTCTTGCCTCCAGTACACTGACCTTTCAAGACGGAAGTGAAACACTGAAGCAGGGACTGCAGGCTTATACCGATGGAGTGGCACAGCTGCAACAGGGAAGCAGGCAGCTGCGAAGCGGTATCCGCACGATGAATGGAAAAAGCGTACAGCTTGTTAACGGCGCATCCTCGCTGCACACAGGAAGCGGTGAGCTGCAGCAGGGGGTAGAGGCGTATACAACCGGTGTAGCTGCCCTGCAACAGGGAAGTGAGCAGTTAATGCAAAGCTCTGCAGTTTTAAATCAGGGGGTGAATGCTCTGGCGCAGGGAACCTCCGATTTGCATAAGGGCAGCTCTCGTGTTCTGTCTGGTATGCAGGAGCTATCCACTGCAATAAAATCAAGTACCGACAGTCATGCTGATCTACTTGCTTATTTGCACGAAAAAAATACCGGCAGTGCAGATAGTCTGAAGCAGGTTACACAAGGGGCGGCGGCATTGGAGGCTCAGCTGCAGACAATCATAAACAAGAATACAGATGCGAGTCAGAGATTGAATGCAGCCGCACAGAAATTGAAGGATTTGCATGCTTATGAGGATACTGTGAATCAGCTAACAGAAGCGGCAGCGGATATGAATGATTTAAATCAGCAATATGCTGTGCTCAAGACAGGGCTCTCTAAGCTTTCCAAAGGAAGTGAGGAGATGACAGCTCTTCTCAGCGGAAACGATCAGGCATTGACGCAGCTGCAGCAGGGTCTTTCCACTGTACAGCGTTCACTGGATGCACAGGGCTCCACCGCGGAAGCCATGGGTCTGATACAGGGTATGCAGCAGCTTCAAAGCGGCCTTGCAGATGCTGATAAAGCCTTATCTGGTGAACAGGGACTGGCTTCGGGGATTCATGCTTATACAAAGGGCGTAGATACGATTAGAAACGGTCTTTCCACCTTATCACAGAAATCTACGGCTTTAACAGCCGGTGCAGCTCAATTACAAACAGGTACGACACAGCTGAACTCTGCAATTCCTGCTTTACAGGGCGGAATCACACATCTGCTAACGGGTAGTGATTCTCTATATCAGGGAGCCTCAGCATTAAACAGCAGCAGTCCGACATTATTAAACGGCTCTGCTCAGCTGCAGGGCGGCGCTTCTCAAATCAGCAGTGGTGCTCAGCAGCTTGCGCAGGGCTCCAATACACTGGGAGGCGGACTGTTACAGCTGAAGGACGGTTCCCATACGCTGACAAGCTCGCTGCATAAGGGAGCTGAAGAAAGCTCGGTATCAGCAACACAGAATACAAAGGAAATGCTGGCACAGCCGGTGGTCACAACTCATCAGGAATTGAGCAATGTGGAAAACAATGGTACAGCGATGGCGCCCTATATGATGTCTGTCGGGCTGTATGTTGCCTGCATGGCCTTTACTCTTATGTATCCGCTGTTGAAAAACACAGGTAAAACGACGTCCGGTTTGCGTATGTGGGCTTGCAAGGCTTCTGTTATGTATACGGTCTCCACATTGATGGCAGTCATTATGATCAGTGTGCTGATGCTGGTTAACGGCCTATCTCCCTATCAGACGCTGCTTACCTTTGCCATGGCGGCACTGGTTTCCGCAGGCTTCATGTCCATGATCGTTTTCTTTAACATCACCTGTGGAAAAATCGGAAGCTTTATTGTTCTGATATTCATGGTATTGCAGCTGGGGGGAGCGGCAGGTAGCTATCCGATTGAAACATCCTCCGGATTTTATAATGCGATTCATCCGTTTATGCCATTCAGCTACAGTGTGCATGCATTCCGCAATACGTTGGCAATCGGCGGATCCATTACACCGGATATTCTTGTCTTTGCAGGTATGCTTGTAGTCTTCTCTGTTCTTTCCATTCTGTTTTATCGCTGGAAAACAAGTGTCAGTGAAGAGCATTTTGAAAAGACATTGCTGGCGCAGTTTCATTAGTGCTTATGTAAACCAGCATACTTTGAACATATTATAAGCAATCTGAAAAGGACTTATCGAAGCGATGCAAACGTTCTGATTACTTTGCGGCCGATAGGTCTTTTTTCATCTGCTTCCATGCATAGAGAAATGAATTTTTCATCTTCTATATGCTTGTCCTATGCCTGTTATCAGTATTTTCATATTATGCAGTGAGGTGAAAGCCTCAGGTTAGGAGGAACTTATATGAAGTATGCGAATGGTGCGTGCTGTCCATGGATTCCCAGGGAGCGCGTAGCTGATAATGAATACTGCTATGATGATGTGGACTTTATGGAGCAGCAGCCTAAACATCAACGGCAGCAGGCACAGATGCCTGGTATGGCCTATGTACCGATGCAGGTATGGAAAAAACCGTATGAAAGAGAGATTGGGTTTCAAAGAGGAACGATTTTTCATGCTCTTGATAAACCCTTTCTCGGTGATGAGGGGGCGTGCTGATGATGAATAGAAAGCAACTGCTGAGAAAGCTTCAAATGCTGGATTTTGCGATTCAGGAAACAGCACTGTTTTTAAACTCACACCCTGATGACAGACAGGCAATGCAGTATTATCAGTCTGCCGTGAAGGAACGCGAGAAGACTGCAAAGGAGTATGAACATCTTTGCGGACCATTGACAAATCGGCAGAATCACTCGGATAGCTGGGAGTATAGCAAAGGGCCCTGGCCATGGGAAAGGGAGGATTGATGTATGTGGACATATGAAAAGAAGCTGCAGTTTCCGGTGAATATCAGAAAACCGGATCCTGCTTTCGCAAAAATCGTAATTTCGCAGATTGGCGGTCCGGATGGGGAACTGGCTGCCTCTATGCGTTATCTGAATCAGCGCTATGCCATGCCGTATGACAGTGTACGTGCGATGTTAACGGATATCGGAACGGAAGAGCTTGCTCATCTGGAAATGGTATCCGCAATCCTGTATCAGCTGACCAGAAATCTCAGCGTCGAGGAAATAAAAGCAGGTGGATTTGATGCATATTATGTTGACCATACAACCGGCATATGGACACAGGCAGCCAGCGGAGCACCATTTACTGCCGCATATTACCAATCCAAAGGCGATCCGCTTACTGATTTGTTTGAGGACATGGCTGCGGAACAGAAAGCACGGACAACCTATGAAAATCTGATACGGGCTGCCAGTGACCCCGATGTCATTGCCCCTCTGCGTTTTTTAAGAGAACGTGAAATCGTACACTTCCAGAGGTTTGGAGAAGCACTTGCCTATGTTCAGAGTCAGCTGGATGCGGAAAACTATTATCAGTGCAACCCTGCCTTTGACTGATACCAGCGGATGGTCTTCCATCCGTTACATACGATAAAGCCTTTACCTGCCCGATTTCTTTAAACATAGGAACACAGCATGATAAAAAAGATATCGTCATATAAACGATATCAAAGCTTTGGTATATTTTCATGCTAACATAAGATATAAGTAAGAACTAATCCAGTATCGCGTTTCCCAATATGGTATCAAATTCACGGATGTTACACTTTTTATCCACATTGATTTTGAAATGTCCGGCTTTTGTCCACAGCTCCAGCTCGGCATCGATATCAAACAATTTCCCTGCATTCTCTGTAGACCACATGTCAATAGAACGATAAGGAATGGAATAAATCTCGATTTTCTTTCCGGTAAGACCCTGTCTGTCAAAAATAATGATTCTTTTGTTCGTCAGTGCTGACATATCTCGATTTGTCTTATAGCACTGCAGAATCTCTTCGCCAGGTACCAGAACAGACAGCATCTCCTGTGCCGGCTCCGCTTTTTCAATGAATGACCATATTCTTCTAAATTCCTCTGCCATAGTTTTTTCCTCCTAGTATTTCTCATTTTGCATGATCCGCTTATGCAATCGCTCTATTTAGCATTGTATGATGACATGCTGTACGACAGAACATCTTTCTGATTGGCATACATGCTTTATCCTAACTGCTACAGGCAATCGATTTCCTGCCTTCTGCTGTACACATGCTCTATGCTGTTTTTCTTTATGATCTCTGCACTTTGATTATAACATGTTTCGTATTCATATTATATATAAAACATGAAATATACAAAATAAATCTTGCAGGATAACTTATCGTAATCAAAATATAGAAATATATGGAAATTATAACAGCGTCCTTATGACGGCGTGCGTATATATGGTCTTTTGATTTCTATTCATTCTGATGAACAGCCTCTGCTTTGCATATCCTTTGCTTATATTTTACAAAGATTTTTGCCCTCCTTCCAAGGAATGTGTACGTATCCAATGCAATATAAAACAGCTGTCAGATACATGGCCATCCGGAATAGCAGATTTATCTATCATAGAACCCGGTTAAAACTGTGCTGAATATATGGTTACATCCACATGGTACCTTTGGCATTCACGCATCATCTGAATTCATATATGCGATTTCATCAACAGCCGTTAAAGCAGCCAAAGACAGGAAAAATCGGATTCTATAAAAGTGGTATGGCTAAATTGAGACAGACATTCTCGTATTCTTAAAATCCCTGTTTACAAATTCCTTTTGTATAGTATAATACAAAGGGCGGGGTGATGATATGCAATATAAAATCGGAAAGATTGCAAAAATCATGGGGGTGACACCGGAGGCGATCCGGCACTATGAACGACTGGGGCTGATTGTACCCTTCAAAGATCCGGAAACGAATTATCGCTATTATACAAGTGAACAGATTGATCAGCTGCTATATATTCAGCGGTTTTCTCATATGGGAATTTCGCTATCCAATATACGTGAAAATATTCTTCGCGGCAATGTACAGACGCATCGTGAAATGGTACAGCAGAAGCGCAATGATTATGTGCAGGAGATACAGCGGCTGCAGCAGAAGCTGATGAACCTGGACCACTATATCAGCGTATTGAAAATGACGGCCTATTGTCTGTACAACTGTATTTATATCCAAAGACCGGGTATCTTCTTTATTTCACAGGAGGACTGTTTGAACATCAAGGAGGATGCGCAGGATTCCATCCAATTTAATCTGTTTCAGAAAAATGCGGATTTGTTTTTCCAATGTGCCCTTATCTCAAAGGAAGAAGACGATGACCGTAAAGGGATCAGCGGATTTGGCATTTATGAAGATTGCGCTGCTGAAATTGGAGTGAGTGAGGAATTCGGCTTCTCATATCTACCGGGGTGTGCTGTGGTAATCTATGCGTTTGAGCATAATGACAAGCGTTCAGCTTTAACCCGTGAGCGCATCCGCACCTTTTTTCAAAGAGAACACCTCATTCAGAAAGGTCCTGTCTTCCAGCGGCTTGTATATCGAACCTTTGAAGACCATAAGGATGCGAATCTTGTTGAAATGCTCATGATTCCTTATATTTATCAATAGAAGGAGTCTTTTTTTCTATTATCAGATTCTTACGATTCTGTCGGTTTTCTTGACTTTCTTCTTCCGTGTCGGGGATAATACTAGCATAAGATAGGAAGTGAAACCATATGTCTGGTAAAAATATTAAAAAGCTGCGCATGGAATATGAAATCAGCGTGCAGCGGCTTGCTGCATATATGCGTATAGAGCAGGAGGAGTTACTCGATTGGGAGGCAGGCATCCGTGTTCCGGATGAGGAACAGCTGGAGCGACTTGCCCAGCTTTTTCAGGTTGACAGCAGCGAGCTGATTGATGCGAAGGAGCGATCAGTCATGAAAAAGCAGAGGGAGTCAAAGCCTTCTGATCAAAAGAATAAGAAACAGAAGGCGAAAAAAGGCAAAACCAGAAAAAAGACCAAGCGGAAAACAAAGCATAGAACCGATCATAAAACAAAGAAGCAAACCGTTGTCAAAAAACGAAGGACATGGCCGCTGGCTCTGGTCCTGTTGCTGCTTGTGGCTGGTCTGGCGGCTGGAGGCGGATTCCTTTACTGGAAATACGGAGATGAGCTCTTTTCACAGAAGCAGGAATACCGTATGGAGGATATGGCCGGTACCTTTACGGACGAAAATGCTCATAACGGTGCTGCATCTGCAATTGTACTCAGGAGCGATGGTTCCTTTGTTTTCACACAAAACAGCTGTGAGGGAATGCAGGATGTGAGTGGAACGTGGAGCATTTCGGATCACAGCATCAAAGCAACCAGTACACAGGGGACCTATACCTTTGCAATTCGAAGCAGCAATCAGCTGAAGTATGAGGGACAAACGATTAACTGTGGTCCGTATAATAAGGACATCTTTACCCGTGGCGGTGCCAACGTGCAGACTCCGCAACAGGAAGAAAAGCCGCAGAAGCAGGAGGACATCGCTGGAACGTATAGTGGAAATCACAGTACACTTGTTATATCCGATGTAACAGATACCACCTTTTCCTATACTCTGACGAGTCTGAATCCGGAGAATGCGCAGCAGGTTGCCACTATTTCCGGCACTGCGCAGCGAAACGGTGATACAGCATCATTCAGCTTTTCGGATGACGGATACGGAACACAGGGAAATGGAAGCTTTACCTTTCAGGATGCACAGGTGGTATTTTCCATACAGAAAACACAGACAGATCCACAGGCTGTGTGGGGAATCTTCGAGGAGGGGACGCTGTTTCGCTAGACAATTTCATGACTTTGTCCGAATTGCAAAAAGGGGCTGTTTACAGAAGGGTCTGTATGCTTTACAATACAGGTAGAGATAACCATGAAAAATAAATGCAGAAAGGAATCGCGATTTACGGATGTCTGCATCGTATGAAGTCACAGGCTGGCTGAATAAACGTACAATTCCTATACAGCACAGCTGTATAGGAGTTTTTTTCAATGGAGGCGGTACTATGGAAGCTTATCAGAGAACAGTGGAAGAAGCATTACAGGAACAGCACAGCAGCATGCATGGATTGAGTGAAGCACAGGCACAGGAACGAAGCAGCGTATTTGGTCTGAATAAATTACAGGAAAAAAAAGCATCCCTTTTGAAACGGCTGGTCAGGCAGCTTTCCGATCCGATGATCATCGTACTGCTTGGGGCTGCGCTCATTTCCGGAATCACCTCCGCATATGCACATGAATCCTATGCGGATACCTTTATCATCCTGTTTGTCGTCATGGTAAATGCGATGCTCGGCTTGTATCAGGAGGGAAAAGCGGAGGCGGCGATAGAAGCTTTAAAGCACATGAATGCGCCTGCCTGCAAGGTCGTGCGAAATGGTGAGATACGGGTTACTGCAAGTGAAGACCTTGTTCCCGGGGATGTAATCGTACTGGAGGCTGGAGATGCTGTACCGGCAGATGGCAGGATTCTGGAATGTGCCAACCTGAAGGTGGAGGAGTCTGCCCTGAGTGGTGAATCCCTTCCGGTGGAAAAGCAAACAGAGGCTTTGCAGGAAGACAATCCACCGCTGGGTGATCGCAGAAATATGGTCTATATGGGAAGCAGTGTGGTATATGGCAGAGGACGTGCAGTGATCACTGCAACCGGTATGCATACAGAAATGGGAAAGATTGCAGATGCGATTCTGGTAAGCAGAGAGGAAGCAACACCTCTGCAGCAGAAGCTGAACCGGCTTTCCAAACTGCTGAGTCTTCTGGTTTTGGCAATCTGTGCTTTTATGTTTCTGTTTGAGCTGTTACGTAATGGTGATTTGCGTGCGGAATCTTTATTGGATACCTTCATGCTGGCTGTTTCCCTTGCTGTTGCGGCTATTCCGGAGGGCCTTGCCGCGGTAGTAACGGTGCAGCTTGCAATCGGTGTGACGCGCATGGCAAAGCGCAATGCAGTCATACGACAGCTGACCGCTGTGGAAACACTGGGCTGTACACAGGTGATCTGTTCGGATAAAACCGGTACCCTGACACAGAACCGTATGCAGGTGGTGGAGCATTTCGGTGATGATGAGCGTCTGCTTGCACTGGCAATGAGCCTGTGCAATGATACGCAGGTACATGCGGATGGAACCATGCAGGGAGAGCCTACAGAGGTTGCGCTGAGCGCATATGGGGAAACGCTGTTTCATATCAATGAGGAAATGCAGAAGTATCCGCGTATTCATGAATTTCCGTTTGATTCCCAGCGCAAGATGATGACCACGATGCACAGGCAGTCTGACGGTGTTGTTCTGCAATTCACCAAAGGAGCGACGGATGTTGTTTTACAGCGCTGTACGGGCATTTGGCGCAATCAGAAAATAGAACCGATGCGGGAAGAGGATCGCGAAGAGCTGAACCGGATGAATAAACGCATGGCAGATCGTGCTTTGCGTGTACTATGTGCTGCCTGCAAATGGAATGAGCATATCGAAACAGATATGGAAACAGCAGAGTCCAATCTGGTATTTCTCGGTCTGTGCGGCATGATGGATCCGGTACGTGAGGAGGTAAAGCCGGCGATCGCCCAGTGCCGTAAGGCTGGCATCCGTCCGGTCATGATTACCGGTGATCACATTGATACTGCGGTGGCAATTGCGAAATCGCTTACTATCATAACGGATACCTCACAGGCGATGAGTGGCAGTACACTGGATACGCTGTCACAGGAGGAGCTGACTGCCCGCATTGATCAGACATTTGTATATGCCCGTGTAAAGCCGGAGCATAAGGTACGTATTGTGGATGCATGGAAATCCAGGGGATATGTTGTTGCGATGAGCGGAGATGGTGTTAACGATGCTCCCGCCATCAAGCGTGCAAATATCGGTGTCGGTATGGGAATCACAGGAACTGATGTTACAAAGAATGTGGCAGATATGGTGCTTGCGGATGATAATTTTGCGACGATCGTGTCGGCAGTTCAGGAAGGGCGTAGGATTTATGATAATATCCGTAAGGCCATTCAGTTTCTGCTATCCAGCAATATTAGTGAGGTGCTTTCCATATTCCTTGCCACGATGATGGGATTTACAATATTAAAGCCTGTGCATATTCTATGGGTCAATCTGCTGACGGATACCTTTCCTGCTCTCGCGCTGGGCATGGAGGAGGGGGATGAGGATCTGATGCGGCGGCCTCCGCGTCCTAGCAGTGAAGGGCTGTTTGCCAACGGCCTGCACATGCAAATCATATTTCAGGGCTGTGCTATTACACTGATTACCCTTTTTTCCTATATTGTCGGTCATTTTATGGAAGCCGGTGTCTGGGAAATCACACAGAGTGCAGACGGTATGACCATGGCATTTCTGACCATGTCGATGACAGAAATGTTTCACGCATTCAATATGCGTTCCCTGAAGCAGTCCGTTGTGCATATGAAAAAACAGAACCTGTATCTCATCGGTTCTGTCGTGTGTGCACTTTTCCTGACGATTGCGGTCATCTATATTCCTGTTTTATCCGAGCTGTTTGCGTTTGAACATATTTCCGTTGCGGAATTTGCTGTTGCGCTGCTCATGTCTGTCTCCATCATTCCAATCGTGGAAATTGAAAAATGGATACACAGAGCTTTACAGCGAAAGCACGGATAAGCCGGAATTCAAGAAAAGCGTCCTGTGCAAAAGGTGTTTATCAATCATTCAGCAGCTTTGTAGCTCAGTATTACATGCATAAGCATTGAGGTAAAGCGTTACAGCCTGATGAGGAATGGGAATTCATAGGGATTCCTTCAGCTATCGCATAAATTTTACATGATTTGATAAAGGCATAGAAAAGAAGGTATTCGCATTAGAACAGTGGATGGAAACAGTTCCACTGCATATTGCGGATACCTTTTATCAATTCCAGTGATTGTTTACGCGATTTGTTTCCATTCCTCCTCCAATATGGACATCAGGATATCATCGGCATATACACCGTTATCCCAAATGGCATCCCGCAGAATGCCCTCCACGCGGAACCCTGCTTTCTCATAGGCTTTTTTGGCCCGTATATTGAATGAGAACACATCCAGTGAAAGTCTGTGCAGCTTTCGCTCGCAAAAGGCGAAATCTCTTGTTGTTTGAATCGCCCAGCTGCCGATTCCCTTTCCGCAGTTTTTGCTTTTAAAAATACAGATTCTGAAATTTGCAGAACGTGCCTGCTCATCAATTTCATTGATTACGCTCTCACCGATCAGGCTGCCCTGCGGATCAAATATCAGAAAATCATATCGTGTGGAATCGTTGAGACAATTCACAAAATATGCATCCACTTCCTCTTTGCTGTAGTGCATTTTACTGCCGGTCATACGTGCAACCTCGCTGTCACATTCTGTGAATCCGGCTAAATAATATGCGTCTTTATCCTCAATCCGCGATGAGCGCATGGTATACCCCTTAAATTCCCAAATCGATGCTGTCTGCATTTCCATGCCTCCTCATCTTGATTCCTGCTTCCTTCTGCATGGCGGTAATGATTGCCATTTTATAAATCTCTTCTGTTGTTGCGCTGCGTGAAAGATCATTCATCGGCAGCCGTACACCCTGCAGAATCGGACCAAGTGCTTCAAATCCACCCAGATTGGCGACCAGCTTATATCCGATGTTGCCTGCATTCAAGTCCGGAAAGATCAAAACATTGGCATTACCTCCGACTGTGGAATCCATCGCCTTCAGCTCAGCTACCCGTCTGGACAATGCACAATCCACCTGCAGCTCGCCATCCACATCATAATCCAGCGGCATGCGCTGTAATCGCTGTGCGGCTTCACGTACAGTATCAACATCTGTTCCGCTCCCGCTTCCATGTGTGGAATAGGAAAGCAGGGCTACCTTTGGCTCCAGCTGAAAGGTCTTTGCACTCTCCGCTGCCTGCAATGCGATTTCCACCAGCTCATCCGTGTTGGGATTTCGGTTTAAAGAGCAATCTGCGAAAATATAATGCTCATCCCTTCTGCTCATAAGAAAACAGCTGGAGACGATGGTATGCGGCATGCGTGTTTTAATCAGCTGCATAATCGGACGTAGGGTATCGGCAGTAGAATTGGCAGAACCACCGAGCAGTCCGTCGGCATATCCCAGCTCAACATACATCGTACAGAAATACGTATCCTTTTTCAGCCATTCCCGGCATGTTTGTTCATCTGTTTTTCCCTTACGCAGCTCCAGCATGCGGCGAATCATGTCCTCACGCTGTGTAAACCGCTTTGGATCTACAATCTGAATTCCGGTGAGAGAAAGACCATATGCCTCTGCCTGCTCATATAGCTGCCGGGTATCTCCATACAACAGCGGAGTGAGAATCTGTTCGTTATAAAGCCGTATCGCTGCCTCCATCATTCGTCTGTCTCTGCCCTCTGTAAACAATATTCGAACGGAGCTGTCCTTTACACATAGCGGGATATTCATAAATAACACTCCTCTCTTTTTATTATAACATCTCTTCTGTCTTTCGTCGAAAAGATCACGGTATAAACCACAGGAAAATGTCCAGACTAAATAGCAAGGAGGATGTATATGAAAGTCATAAATTATATCGTTTTGATTATCAGTATTATCGGCTGTGTCAACTGGGGTCTGATTGGACTCTTTGATTTCAACCTGGTAGATATGCTGTTTGGTACCGGATCGATTCTTTCCAGAGCTGTTTATATTCTGGTAGGTATCTGTGGTATTTATCAGCTTTCCTTCTTCTCCAGTCTGAACAACGAGAGATAGGAAAGAATACGGCTTTCTGCAGTCTGCAGAAGGCTTTTTCTTTTTGCGCTGTGATTCATTGATAAAGCTGCAAATAGATGCTGTGCTATGAGCAGTGTAATGCTTCTGATTTATGAGAATTTGGCTGGTGCCTGCGGCCCTTTTGTCTTTTCTCTTATGGAAATACAGCGTTTACAGGATGGCAGGATTTGATGCCGTATGCTATACTTAATACAGAAATATATGGTTTCAGGAAGGAGTGTTGTCCTGTGAGAAAAGGCATCCTTGGACAGAAGATTGCATAGACCCATGTGAATTCCAATCAGATAAGCAATGCATAATTCGCATGGGAGGACATGAATATGAAAGAAAATAAATATGACGACGATGTATTTTTCAATAAATATAAGGAAATGAACCGTTCTGTTCAGGGACTGGAGGGAGCCGGTGAATGGTCACAGCTGAAACAACTGCTTCCGGATTTTGAAGGAAAACGCGTTCTTGATCTTGGATGCGGCTATGGCTGGCACTGTATATATGCTGCACAGCAGAAAGCTGCATCCGTGCATGGTGTGGATATTTCAAAAAAAATGCTGGCAGTTGCAGAAGAAAAAAGCAGAGATTACGCTATCACCTATCAATGCAGCGCAATGGAGGATCTGCAATTCCCCAAGGCATCCTTTGATGTGGTTATCAGCTCTCTGGCATTTCATTATGTAAAGGATTTTAAACAGCTTGCAGCCGCTATTTCCACATGGCTGACACCGAAAGGAAGCTTTGTCTTCTCGGTTGAGCATCCGGTTTTCACAGCCTATGGTACGCAGGACTGGTATTATGCTGAGAATGGGGAAATCCTGCATTTTCCTGTGGATAATTATTATTACGAAGGAAAGCGGGAGGCGAACTTTCTGGGGGAAAGAGTGGTTAAATACCATCGTACGCTAACCACCTATCTCGATACACTGCTGTGCAATGGCTTTGAGCTTCAGCACATCATAGAGCCGCAGCCTCCGGAGCATATGCTGGATATTGAAGGCATGCGGGATGAAATGCGCAGACCGATGATGCTGCTCATAGCTGCGATCAAGCGTTAATCGTAATATGGAGACAATTATTTTATAAAAGAAAAAGCCGATATACACAGCTGAATTCTTCCCTAATAAGGGAAGCTGCTAAACCTGAGAAAATCGAGTAAAGAAATAAGGGAAAACCTGAAAAAATGAGGAAAGTAATAAAGCTTCAGCATCATGTTATTTTCAGGGCGTTTGCAAAAAGAGAATTCAAACTTATCTATGAAAGATAATAGCGCTGAATTCTCCTTTTTTGATTTTCCCCATGAGTAAGAACCGCATTGGAATTTACTTCTTCTATTTTATTTGTGTATTGCATGTCGTAATACGAGTTAGATACAACAGCGTCATACCGTGCTTTATTACATTGTGCTGCATCTTAATAATTGTATTACAGAAAGCACGCAAATATAGCATTCCGTCGTCTGTAATTCTGGGGTCGTTCGCGTTAACACAGCGTCTGTTCCTGTGTCTGCGGCAGTGCGGCAGGTGCGTGCAGGGGATTTTTCATAAACAGGGCGATTCCGCAAAGAATCAGCTGTGCTGCAGGGTAGGCCATCCAGATTCCGTTCAGCTGAAACAGGAAGGATAAAGCAAACAAACTTAAGGGGAATAGTAAGCAGGGCTCCATGTAGACCAGAAAAGTGGAATTTCGTGTTTTTTCTGTCGCATAAAAAATGGCTGATGTAACTCTGGTAATACCGAGAAAGGGAAAAGACAGCGTAGTGATCAAAATAGCAGTCTTCGCTCCTTCAAAGATGGCATCGCTGATTCCAAACAGAGCGGTCAGCGGATTCAGGAAGAGGACTACCGCTATGCAGAGAATCAGAGAAACCGCAATCGTTACAAAAAAGGCTTTTCGATACAGAATATGAATCTTATCCTCCTTTTTGGCACCGTAATAAAAGCTGATCAAAGGCTGTACACCGTCGCCGATTCCCTGAAGCAGCAGCTGTGCACTGCACAGTACATAGGAAACCACCGAATAAATGGTAACCGCTGCATCACCGCCATAACGCAGACACATCCAGTTGGTTAATACGATAACAAGAGAAGGTGCCATTGTCTGTCCGAAGGGGGAAAGTCCGATGCGGACGATGGATTGCACAAGCGGTATGTCCGGCACAATATCCTTTCGGGAATAGCTTTTAAGTTCTCTGGCATACATATAGAGCAGCGTAAGGACAGCGACGACACCCTGTGCAGTGATGGTTGCCCAAGCCGCACCTGCCAGTCCCATATGAAAACGGAAGACAAATAAATAATCGAGGATGATATTCGTCATCAGTCCGCTGCTCATGATTGCCGTTGCCAGAAAGGTTTTCCCGTAATTGCGCAGCAGTGGATTCAATCCGTTGCCAAGAACAGGGAGCAGTCCCCCCATAAGTACAACTATGATATAGGAGCGGGCCTGTGCATACATGGCTCCCTTCGCTCCCAGCATACGCAGCAGCATCGGGTGCAGTGCAAGCAGTCCTACAGACAAAATGATTCCACAGACAAGCAGCAGTGCCAGTGTCGATCCCATGGCATGGCGTGCCTTGTCCTCTTTTCCATCACCACGGCTGCGGGACATGACAACAGATCCTCCAATCCCCAGTCCGATTGCTGTAGCATTTAATATTACCTGTATCGGATAAGCGAGGTTGATAGCCCCCAGAGCAGTATCCCCCACTGCATTCCCTACAAACAACCCATCCACAATCGCATAGAAGCCGCTTAACAGCATTGTGAACATGGAAGGAAGCACATAGTTCCAGAACTGCTTGTGTATATAATCTTTTTTCATTTTGACTTCACCTCCGTGCGGATGTAAGTATAAACCCTGAAGCAGCTCCAAGGTCAAGGAAAAATCATAAAAAAATGAGGATTTAGTCCTCACATATGGGAATATACAGCTCTGCATAATAATTCTGATCATCCTGATAGCTGGTAAGGGGTATCTCCCGCAGATACAGGGTATTCTGCAGGGTTAGCTTCTGCTTTGCGGCATAGGTGAGCAGCGGTGCAATATCCTCAGGGTGAATCTGACTGTGGAGCATGTGGATCACAAGGAACACACATGGCTGCTTATGCGCTTTTATCAGCTGTGCCGGCGGGTAGTCCATGTGCAACTCCTCCATGATATCCTGTTCCAGTGCAATGATGGTTTTTCTCGGCTGTATGTCACAGTTATCGATATGATAGGTTTTAAACAGGGAGCAGAAGACAAACTGATCCTGTGTCAGATGGGCAATCTGCTGTGTGAAAAAATCACTTGTTTTTTCACTTTCAAATAGAATGACAGATGTCGGAAAGGCTTTGATACTGCAGATGTTCTGATTGGATTCCACTCTTTGATACGTCTCGGATATGCAGGTGAGCTTTTTCAGAAGCTGCTGCTCATACCGTATTTTTTCTTCCGTTTCCTGTTTCTTTTTCAACAGCAGCTCATACATATTTTCCCTGCTTCTGCTGGTGCAGATGGACTGAATATCCTGTAAGGATATATCCAGATGCCGGTAATATATGATATCCAGCAGCTCCAGAATATTATCCAGATCATATTCCCGATATTGGTTGTCCGGATTCACTGAAGGGTGTACCAGACCCTTTTTTTCATAAAAGCGAATCGTGTCACTGCTCAATCCAAGCAATTTTGCTATCTGTGAAATTTTATAGGTTTCCATAATTTCTCCAATTCTACCGAGCGCTGTGCATGATATCCCATGCAGCTTCCTGCAGATTTCCATACAGGTCTTTATGTGACATACGTACCAGCTTCAGCTCCTCCAGCAGCTGTTCCTTCTTTTTGATGTAAAAGACCATCTGTTTCCCCTCATGGTGCAGCAGCTTATTCCGCAGGACGCTTTGCAGCTCCTCATCATCACTGGCATAGTTTCCACACAGGAAGAACAAGCCGTTTTGGCGCTGTATGCGAATGTTATCCATGGCTGCCTGCACAAGCAAAACCTGTCGTAGGTCACGCTGCTTTATATAGGGCTGAAAGGCCGGTAATTCCCGCTGAATTTCATGCAGGAGCATTGCGGCACTCACGCTTCCGGAAAATGCTTCTGCGTCTTCCTCACGTAATGCTTTTCGGACATCCTCTTTCAAAAAGCCCAGACTGGAAAGCATACAGACCTTATCACTGTCCGGAAACAACGGGGCTTCCCTGCTCTCAAATACGAGAACCTGTCCGGTATCCCTTGTGGCATCCTCACAGGCGAAAAACAGTGCCACAAGAGGATTGGTTGTCAGGTCGAGCAAACGGGTGCACACCTGATAGTGCTGCATTTTCACCAGCTTTTCAAAATGGCTTCTGCTGTTATAAAAATCCATCGGATATTCAATCAGCGTCTGCTTATAGATGGCATCCTCCCGCACCGCCATGTCAGGACTGCGAAACAGGGAGGGAGTCATCTTATAATTCATATTCTGATGTCCGCGGAAATAGAAGGAAACATGCGCCCTACGATACAGTAGGATGATTTCCATATATTGCGGAAGGGAGGTGATTTCTACTAGCTGCACAGCATCCTTCTCATATAGAATAGCATCCTTAACCGCTATGTCTTTTTCATACCCTGCCTGTCTCAACAGCTCCAGCAGCAGCAGATGGCGTTTCTCCATCACCGCCGCGTGCTTTAAGGTGTAGTGCAGCAGTGTCTGATCGGATATCTCGGTAAGATATTGCAGCTGTGAAGCAGGGGTGTCCGCAACCAGAACATCTGCGCGGGTGATGCTTCTGCTGATATAGCGGTAGTCATAATATCCGTTGCTGCGCAGTGAGTATAGAATAACATTATGAAATGCAGTGCGAAAGCGAGGAAGCTTATAGAGCGTTGCTGCTTGCTTTTGAAGAACTTCTGTCATGGTATCATCTCCGTTTTGTTACCTTTATTATACGTAAGGTTTGGGGAAAATGAAAGAAGTATGCGTGGTTTTGCATAGGATGATGGATTACTTCAATGATGCTTCCTCTATGACCACCTGCAATTGACCTACTGGCAGGGCAGCTTTCTCTGTACGAAGGTACGTGTATGAAATGGAAAGGCACAGAATCATCCACTGGATTCCATGCCTTTATACGTTGCTTTGTCTGCTGTTATAAGAGAACTTCACAATGAGAGGCTGTTTTCTCTTTCTGCTTGGACAGCTGTTATTTAACGTTCTGTATGCGGCATCTTCCAGGCTTCATGATCGGTATGCAGCAGCTTCTCCGCAAGCTCTGAAAGCGGCTTTCCTAGATATTCATCATACAAAGCATGAATGGAGGGATTTTCATGCGAATAGCGAAGCTTGGCGTTGCGATCCAGATGATACAGCGTATCGGCACGCTCAGCCGCAAGCTCCTCCCCGTCATGGATCGGCTGTCCGCCTCCGCCGCTGCAGCCGCCCGGACAAGCCATAACCTCGATGAAATCATAGGCTACTTCCTTCCTGCGCATGGCCTCGATGAGTCTGCGGGTATTTCCGAGTCCGCTGACGATAGCACATCGTACCGGGATTCCCTGTATTTCAAATGTGGATTCCTTCCAGCCATCCATACCGCGGACATTCGCAAATGCATCCGCATCTGCATTTTCACCGGTCACAAAATAATAGGCACTACGCAGGGCAGCTTCCATGACACCGCCGGTAGCTCCGAAAATCACACCGGCTCCACTGGCCGTTCCAAGCGGGTCATCCAGTGGATGATCCTGCAGATAGCCGACATCGATATGCTCGGCATGGATCATACGGACTACCTCACGGATTGTCAAAACGACATCCACATCACGGTAACCGGAATCATTCATGACCGGAATATCAATTTCATGCTTCTTTGCAACACATGGCATGACAGAAATATTATAAATGCTCGATGGATCAACACCAAGCTTTTCCGCAAACCATGTTTTCGTAACAGCACCAAACATCTGATGCGGTGATTTTGATGTGGATAAATGGGAAACCATATCCGGATACTGCGATTTCAGAAAACGTACCCAGCCCGGACAGCAGGAGGTGAACATCGGCATTTCCTGCTCCTTATTATGGTGCAGTCGTTCCAGAAATTCACTGGCCTCCTCCATGATGGTAAGATCCGCTGCAAAATCCGTATCGAAAACATAATCAGCACCCATTCTGCGAAAGGCATCTCCCAGCTTTTCAATCGTTGCCTCTTCCCGACGCAGCCCGAGCGATTCCCCCCACGCGGCACGGACAGCCGGAGCAATCTGCACAATGGTAATTTTATCCGGATCGTTAAATGCCGCAAAGGCACGCTCGCTGTCTTCGCGCACATGCAGGGCATTCACCGGACAATGTGTGATACACTGTCCGCATAAGCTGCATTCCGCCTCTTCAATACTGCGGTTCAGGGATACATTCACTGTTGTACGGGAGCCGGTATTCTGCACATCCCATACCTGCAGGTTCTGTACCTTGTCGCATATCTGAATACAGCGCATGCACTTGATGCATTTGTTGCTTTCCCGAATCAAAGGAAAGCTTTGATTCCATGGGGTATACATCACCTTTTTTTCATACGGAAGGGAAGTGATACCCAGGTCGTTGCTTATCTTCTGCAGTGAACAATTTCCGCTTCGTGAACAGTAGGCGCATTCGCAGTCATGCTGAGAAAGCAGAAGCTCCACATTACATCTGCGTGCATAGCGTACCTTTGGGGAATTGGTATAAATGACCATCCCCTCCTGGACTACGGTGTTGCATGCGGTGACCAGCTTATCCTTACCCTGAAGCTCTACTACGCAGACACGGCATGCGCCAATTTCATTGATATCCCTGAGATAACAAAGATGAGGAATTTCGATATGTGCCTCTTTTGCGGCTTCTAGAATTGTCAGCTGCTCATCGACGGCAATCTGCTGATGATCAATCGTTATCGTTACCATTTTGTCGTTCTTCCTCCTTTGAATACACCGAAGCCGTAATGGTCGCAGCGCAGGCATCGTCCGCATTCCTGCTGTGCCTCCTCACTGCTCATACCATATTCAATCGGCTCAAAATCAGCATTTCGTATGGTGGTCTGTCGCTCCTTCAGCTGTATACGGCCGCATTTTGGACGATCTGCATAATTCGCCGCAGGAATGATCACATCGCATTCAATCGCATGATGATAACCGAGATACTCATCAATATTGGCAGCCGCGACCTTACCTGCCGCAATGGCACGGATCACGGTAGCCGGACCGGTTACACAGTCTCCCCCGGCAAATATGCCTTCCATGTTTTCCACACCGGAATGATCCAGCGCGTCGATAGCACCATGGCGGATCGGGACACCCTCTTCCGCAAAATGCTGAGATTCTATACCCTGACCGATGGCCACAACGACGATATCACAGGGTATCCGTTTTTCCTCTGTATCCGCCTGCTTCGGTGAAGGACGTCCTTTGCGATAGGAAGAAATCATCTGCGGCTGTACCCATAAAGCCGCGACCTTCTGTTCCTCATCCAGTTCAATGCGCGTTGGTGCCTGTAAAGGCAATAGCTCACAGCCCTCCGCGAGTGCACCCTCAACCTCCTGCGGCAGGGCAGTCATATCCTCCTGTCGTCTGCGATAGGCGATTCCCACATAGGCTGCACCAAGCCGCTTACTGCTTCTGGCAACATCCATGGCAACATTTCCGCCACCGATGACGAGCACGCGTTTTCCCTTGAAGTCCGGCATGATGTCATCACCGATTTTCCGCAGCATCGTAACCGCTGAAATGACATTTTCTCCATCCTCTCCCGGAATACCCACTTTTTTATCTGTCTGTGCACCGATGGCGAGATAAACAGCATCAAATTCCTTATCCAGATCACACATGGCGATATCCTTACCGATATCCACACCGGTATGAATTTCCACACCTGCGGCTTTTATTACTTCGATTTCCTCATCCAGGCGTGCTCTGGGCAGCCGGTAGTTGGGGATTCCATAGCGGAGCATGCCTCCCAGGGATTTTCGTTTTTCATAAACTACTGTCTGATGCCCCATTCGCTGCAGATAATATGCAGCGCTTAAACCACCGGGTCCTCCACCGACAATGGCGATCCGCTTTCCGGTGGATTTTGCACAGGGCTCTGGCGGCACATAGCCGGCATGATCGACAGCATAGCGCTTGATACCGCGGATATTGATGGAATCATCCAGCATGTTTCTCCTGCATCGCGCTTCACACGGATGCTCACAGATATAGGCACAGACGGCAGGGAAGGGATTATCCTTCCGTATCAGTCGGACAGCATCGGCATTTCTTCCTTCCTTCACCAATGCGATATAGCCGGGAATATCCACACCGGCCGGACACATGGAAACACAGGGAACCGGCTGATTGAGACTGGCCGTACAGCGTCCGTGCAGGATATGCTCCTCATAATCATCCCGAAATCCCTGCACACCCTTCAGCACCATGTCGGCAGCCTCCTGTCCGATTGCACAGTCCGCACTCCATGAGATATTCTGTGCAGTCTTTTCAATCAGATCGATAGTGGAAAGCTCCGCTCTTCCCTCCAGTACATCCTCCAGCAGCATCTGCAGCTGTGCCAGACCGACACGGCAGGGTACGCATTTCCCGCATGTCTGTGCATGACACAGCTTCAGAAAAGCACTTGCCATATCAACCGGACAAAGGCCCGGCGGACTGGCGATGATTCTTCGTTCCAGATCCTTGTAGAGATCTTCTATGACCCGCTGCGCATTGGTAGCGGTCATAATCGTTAATCTGCTCATAGCATTCCTCCATAACTTGTTAACGGTTACATCTCCTTCAGTATAAAACAAAACGGGAACTTTTCCAACTGCTTTTGAAAGAATTCCCGTTTCTATGTCTGGTGTTATCAATTGCTGTTACATACTGCCGCTGTTATATGACCTCCACATCCTGTGTCAGTACCTCCAGTGTCCGTACGATACCATCACCTTCATTGCTGTGCGTAAGGAAGGCGGCATCCTTTCTCACCTCATCCTCTGCATTCGCCATAACGCTTACACAGCCTGCATACGGTGCCATCGCCTTGTCATTGGTACTGTCCGCAATCAACAGCACATCCTCCTTCTGAATGTCCATATCCTGCATAATACACTGTAATGCGGTTCCCTTATCCACATCGGCATGGACAATGCTGCACATATTTCTGCCGCTGCGAATCAGCTTGATTTCTTCCTCCAGGGTTTTCGGCATCCAGCTGATAAAGCCGTTTAAGGCGCTGCTTTCTCCGGTAACATAGAGCTTCAATACCGTATCACTGATGTCCTCAAATGCCTCCCAGGGACACAGCCGCATATCGTTCAGTAAAGCCTCCAGCTGTACATAAGGGTCAATGCCACTCGCATACAGACAGCCGTTTTCCACAATCGACAGTGTGACATCCTGTCCTTCGGCAAGTGCCTTGATTCTATCCACCAGCTTCAGCGAAACCTCTTTCTTCCGCAGTACGCGTTCACTGCCCATTTCCTGCAGAAAGGCTCCGTGACAGGCGGCGATATAACCCTTATACGTATTCATCTGCAGCTTTTCTGCGATCTTTTTCAGATTTTGCGGAGAACGGCGTGAGATCAGAGCCAGACGTGCACCGGCCTGCTGGGCCTGCAGCAGTGCTTCCTTTGTATCCTCGCTCAGTGTGTGATTGTTGGTTAGCAGTGTATCATCGACACTGCAGACGATCAGTTTATACATAAGATTGTCCTCCTTTTGACATATGCAGTGTAACGCAGAAACTCCTATCCTGTAAACAGACAAGGGAACGGTTGAAAAAAGGTTGACACGGTTTCGCTGTGGAAAACGGAAAATATGAAAAAAAATTGTCAAAGCACGAAAGAGGAATGACAAAGTTTTGTCATACCGCTATAATGAAGAGGAAAGGACGGATGTGTATGCATATACGGGAAACCTTACAGAATACCCGCAGCTGGAGTGCGAACGAGCAGGCCCTGTGTGATTATATTCTAAAAAACAGCATAGAGGTCATACGTATGAACGGCACACAGCTGGCACAGGCAGCTGCAGTCAGTACCTCCTGTGTCTATCGCTTCTGCCATAAGCTCGGCTTTGAGGGCTTTTCCGCCTTTCGCATTCAGCTGGCAAGTGAGCTGAACGAGAAGCTGAGCAGTCCCAGTGAGGTGAATTACGATTACCCCTTTACGGAAAAGGAATCCACCGCACAGCTGATTCAGACACTGGGCAGTCTGTATAAAACCTCGATTGATGAAACCATACGGCTGCTTGATATCACACAGCTGGAAACGTTCGCAGAGCATATTTATCAGGCACGCTTCACCTATATTCTTACGACGAATACCAATCTGCAGGCAGCGGAGAATTTTGCACGCAAGATGGAGGAAATCGGCATGCATATCCATGTCGCGGGGGAATTGCTGCAGCAGCGTCTGTACTGTGCCTCCGCCAAGCAGGGGGATGTGGCAATCATCCTTTCCTACGCGGGAATCTCCGATCATGTGCAGGAATGTGTAAAGCAGCTGTATGAGAATAAGGTAACCGTCCTGCTGTTATCCAGCAGACACGATAAGACACTGCATTATTTTGCCACCTGCCGTCTGTATCTTTGCGGCTTTGAATCCTCCTATCAGAAAATAACAACCTTTTCCTCTCATGTATCTGCACAATATCTGCTTGATCTTGTTTATTCCGTTATCTACCAGAAGAATTATAAGAAAAATATCGAGCATAGAGACCGTGCCTATCATGTATGCCGGCTGAAGGCGAAGGAGGAATCTGGGATGAAGCGTATGGAAACGAATAAAGGAGAGGAAACATGACATTTGAAACAATGAATGATGCATCCTATAGGCAGGAGGATGGAGCGATTATCCTGCATGCCAGCGCGAAAAGCGACTTTGTAGTGGGTCCGATTACTGGAAAGGCTCATGCCAGTGCAGCCTTTCTGTTTCAGCGGGTGAAAGGGGATTTTGTCCTGCAGGCAAAGGTGTCCCAGCGCTTTCTTTCCACCTATGATGCACCGGCTCTTATGGCAATGGAGTCTGAAACACGCTGGGTGAAGGCCTGCTTTGAGTATACCGATCTGCATACCAGAGCTGTTGTATCTGTTATAACGGATACAACCTCAGATGACTGCAATGGAGTGGAAACAGACAGCGATTCCATATGGCTGCAGCTATGCCGCAAAGATCATATATTTGCGATTCATTATTCTCTGGATGGGTTGCACTGGAGGATGCATCGCATATTACGCATGGAAATGGAAGAAGAATTAAAGGTCGGTCTGGTGGCGCAGAGCCCGCTGGGAGACGGCGGAGATTTTATCTTTGAAAAGGTATCACTGAAGCCGGAGCGAAAAGCGGATATACGAGGTGGAAACTGATTCCATACAGAACGGCTGAATACTGCAGGGAAAACGTGAGGTCAATAGGGCTGCACGTTTTCTTTTCTTGGCGCAAGCAGTGAAACATGTGCACATTCCACGGCTATGTGTGACATTTGTAGCCGGTATTCTCCCCTTCGGACAGGAAAAAGACTTCCACAGGATACGTTCCCGCAAAAGTCTATCGCTATCGTATTCTATTGTGCACTGAATGCCAGCTCATCATCGAGAGCATCCAGCATATTCAGGGAATTAAACTTCTCAATCAGCTTTTCCACTGTCAGCTGTTTCTTTTCCTCTTTTGGTATATCCATAATAATTTCCCCCTTGTGAAACATCAGCAGACGATCCCCGTAGGTGATGGCATGCTTCAGGTTGTGGGTGATCATGATGGTAGTCATTTTCTTTTCTTCCACAATTTTCTTGGTCAGCTGGATAATCAGATCGCTTGTTTTCGGATCAAGGGCAGCCGTATGCTCATCCAGCAGCAGAAGCTGCGGTGTAATCAGGGTTGCCATCAATAACGATAATGCCTGCCTTTGTCCGCCGGACAGGGAACCGACACTGACATGCAGCTTGTTTTCCAGCCCCAGCTGCATATCTGCAAGCTCTCTTTCAAACAGTGGAATCAAAGCCTTATCCACTCCCTTAGTAAGACCAAAGCTTTTTCCCTTATGATAGGCCATTGCCATATTCTGCAATATTGTCAGAGAAGGGGAGGTTCCCTTCTGCGGGTCCTGAAATACACGTCCTATAAACTGGGAGCGTTTATGCTCAGGAAGACGGGAAACATCCTTTCCGTTAAAGGAGACACTTCCTGCATCCTGTCGGATATTTCCGCTGATAACATTGAAAAACGTTGATTTTCCACTGCCGTTGGAACCGATAATCGTGACAAATTCACCGTCGTGGATTTCCACATTCAAATCCCTGTACAGGATGACCTCATTGGCACTGCCCTTGTTGAAGGTCTTTTTTACATGTTCTAGTTTCAGCATACTCTCACCTCACGATTCCTGAACCTTGCGATGGAAGAATTTCCCCATCACACCATTGCCGAGAACAAGCACCGCGATAAAGATGACAGCCATGATCAGCTTCAGATAGCTTGGCGGCAGACCCACCTTTAAGGCAGCCGCAATCGTCAGCCGATAGGTGATGGCACCGAGAATTACACTTGTTGTGAAGCCGATGAATGTAAAGCGTTTGAACAGCGTCAGCCCCATGATGACAGAAGCCAGTCCCATAACGATCATTCCGGTACCCAGCGTGATATCAAAATATTTCAGAAACTGAGAAACCACTGCACCGGACACAGCGGCATAGCCGTTGGAGATGGCAAGACCGTTCATTTTGATATGTCCGATATCCTTTCCCAGTGTCGCAATCAACTGCGGATTGTCTCCTGCAATACGCATAAGAAAGCCGTATTTCGTATCCAGAAACCAGTCCATCAGCAGCTTCAGGAATAAAACGAGAACCAGCAGGATGAAAATCGGCCACAGCTTCACGATCCAGGTGCCCAGTGATCCTCCTGCGGAATTGCCAAGCAGCGCCCCGTAAGAGAAAATCGTGTCATAGGTAAACAATGGAATGTTGCTCATATCTCCCGCTACAATCAGATTGATTGAATACAGCCCTGTCATGACGAGAATACCGCTTAAAAGGCTGGAGATACCGAATTTAACATGCAGGAAGCCGGTCGCATAACCGGCCGCAAGTCCTGCAATAAATGCCACAATTAGTGAAAGAAACGGATTGATGCCATGCATTACACACATGGCACCCGCAGCAGCACCGAGAGGAAAGCTGCCCTCAACGGTCAGATCTGCATAGTCCAGAACCTGATAGGTCAGCAGGACTCCGATGGCGAGGATACTGTAAGCCAGACCCTGCGCCGTAACGTCTAATATAAAATCCATACGTATTCACACCTTACTTTATTCTTCTACAAACGTTGCACGTTCTGCCAGTGAATCCGGGATTTTAATACCTAGCTGCTCTGCGACCTTTTTGTTGATATACAGAGTGGTATCCTTTGCGGTTTCCACAGGGATATCGCCTGCTTTTTTACCATTGACAAGAATATCGTAGGCAACACTGCCTGCCTGCTCTCCAAGCTTTTCATAGCTGATGGAATCACTTGCCAGCAGCCCGGCCTTCATCTGCCCGTCCTCAGCCGCAAATACCGGAATATTCTTTGCATTTGCCTTATCTGTAATGGAGGCAGTAGCGGAAACGACCATATTGTCGGTAATATTATAAATACAATCAACATCGCCTGCCAGCTGTTCTGCAGCGGTTGCGATTTCTGTAGTAGCACTGACGCCTTTCTTGACGATTTTAAAGTTATATTTTGAAGCCAGCTTTTCCACCTGTTTCACCTGAAGCTTACCGTTTACTTCTCCGATATTGTAGATCATACCGATCTTCTTTGCTTCGGGCAGGAATTCACGAATCATCTCCAGCTGCTTTTCCAGCGGTGCGGCATCGCTGACGCCGGTAACATTGCCGCCCGGCTTCTCATTGCTGGTGACCAGCTTTGCTTCCACACCATCCGTTACTGCATTGAATACAACCGGAATATCTGTTCCACCGGTCGCATTTACGGCAGCCTGTGATGCGTTGGTCGCAATGGAATAAATCAGATCCACATCATCGGAAACAAACTGCTTGGCAATCGTATCTGCCGTTCCGTTGTCCCCCTGTGCATTTTTTACCGTAATCTCAAACTTCGCATCGCTCTTACCCTTCAGATATTTCTCCAGTCCCTCTCTGGCACTGTCGAGCGCAGGATGCTCCATCTGCTGGATGATGCCGATTTTATATGTCTTCTTTCCATCATCCGTTTTTTCTTTGTCGCTGTCGCCACTGTTTCCACATCCTGCAAGAAGCAGTGCCAGTGCAAGTCCTCCCAATAATTTTTTCTTCATAAGACTAACCTCTCTTTTCTATATGATATTATGATGATACCTTGTTTTGTACATAAAATCAATATTTTCATGAAAAACTTTCACATTTTTACCATGAAGTTTCACAAATTTGCATTTATAGCTGAAACCGTTACACAATATGCACAGCTATGGTATAATAGCGGATGAGATGGCATAAGGAGGATGTACGGTATGCTGCACATATACAGTGGAAACGGAAAGGGAAAGACGACTGCCGGCTTCGGCCTGGTTCTGCGTCAGACGGGATATGAAAGGCGTGTTGCGGTAGCGCAGTTTTTAAAGGATGGCACAAGCGGAGAGCTGCGTGCTTTGCAGGCTTTATCCTGCGTAAAGGTGCGTGCGACACGAATGCCGCATGGGTTTTATTTTCAAATGCAGGAGCAGGAGCAGCTGGAAACCAGACAGGGGATACAGGAGCTGTTCGCATGGGTAAAGGACAGGGCAAAGGAATGCACATGCATCTTTCTTGATGAGGTTCTGGATGCTGTACAGCTGGGGCTGCTGAAGGAGGAAGAACTCCTGCATTTTTTACAGGAGCACCGGGATTTGGAAATCATCCTCACCGGCCGCAATCCCTCGCAGGAGCTGCTGGATATATGTGACTACCATACGGAGATGGTGGAACACAGGCATCCTTATCAAAAAGGCATAGCTGCACGCAAGGGTGTGGAGTATTAGAAAATCAGGAGGATAAGAAAATGGCAATGGAACAGGCAAGAGCATACCTGAAGCAGTATCATAAGGAACAGGAAATCCTGGTGCTGAACGCATCCAGTGCGACCGTGGAACAGGCGGCACAGGCCCTTGGAACACAGCCGGAGCGCATTGCAAAATCGCTTTCCTTTATGGTGAGGGAGCATGCCGTTATCGTGGTTGCTGCCGGTGATTGCAGGGTGGACAATCATGCATATAAGGAAACCTTCGGCTGTAAGGCGAAAATGCTGAAGGGGGATGAGGTGGAAGCCTATACGAATCATGCCATCGGCGGTGTATGCCCGTTTGGTGTACCTGCGGATACCCGCATATATCTGGATGTTTCGTTAAAGCGGTTTGATTTTGTATATCCTGCCTGCGGTACACCGAATTCCGCAATCAGGCTGACCATTGCGGAGCTGGAGACACTGCTTCCGCAGGCAGCGTGGGTGGATGTGTGCAGGATAGCTTAGGATGAAGGCAGATCGTCTGTACGCGATAACCCTGTATCTCTTGAATCACAAACGGGCAAGCGGACGCTGTCTTGCGGATACCTTTGAGGTGTCCCTGCGCTGTATTCAGCGGGATATGGATACCCTGTCCATGGCAGGTGTCCCCATCATTGCGTATAGCGGCGTGAATGGAGGCTATGAGCTGCAGGAGGGATACAAGCTGCCTGTGGCTCTGGTAAAGGAACAGGATCACGCTATCATTGCGGCATCCCTGGACAGTATGGAGAGTGCCGGTCTGCATAAGGAGGTACAAACCGCGAAGCTGCTTTTTCCAAAGCATGAGGAAGACACCTTGGGGGTGCAGCTTGATTTTTCCGTTGCGAATGAAACGGCTATCGAACAGCGCAGGCTATTACAGTCTGTGATTGCCGCAAGGCACAGCGTTACTTTTCAATATACGGACGCTCAGGGGAAGCAGACAAAACGCTTCTGCGAGGCGGTGGCACTGATTTTTCGCTGGTATGCCTGGTATCTGGTCGGCTGGGATGTGGATAAGCAGGCCTATCGGATGTATAAGCTGGTACGGATGGAACAGCTACAGGAAGCTGAACATACAAATCGTAAGCATCCCTGTCTGCGTGAAATTCTGAAGCAGCTGGATGAGACGGATACGCAGGTTATCTGGACGATCAAGCTGCACTGTCAACCGGAGGCCAGAGGCAGAGTGCTGGAATATTTTCAGGGAACAATCATGGAGGTATATGCGGACACATCCTTTCTGTATTGCATGCAGGTACCAAAGCAGGAGCATTTCTGGTATGCAAGCTTACTCGGCATGGGAAATACTGTACGGGTGCTGGAGCCGGAGGAGCTGGTGGAACGCATAAAAGCAGACTGCAGGGCAATGCTGAAGCAGTATGAGAAATAAACAGGAAACTATGACATAGTGCTGTCGTAGTTTTTTTGGTATGATAAAGCAGGAAATGAGGTGCTTTATGAGAGAGGATAGAGGAATGGCATACTGCGGTCTTGCCTGCTGTGTGTGCTCGGAATCAGATTGCCCAGGCTGTCATGCGAGGGGCTGTGAGCATAAGGATATGTGCGGTATTTTGGCCTGCTGCCTGAGAAAAGGAATGGACGGCTGTTATGTGTGTGACGAGTTTCCCTGCGATGAGGATATGCTGAAGAAAAGAAGAGTGCGTGTTTTTAATCAATGCCTGCAAAAAAGCGGACCGGCAGAAATCATGCGTTGTTTAAAACGCAATGAAGAGGCGGGGATACGGTATCATCATACAGGGCAGTTGATTGGCGACTATGATCTGGAAAATGATCGTGACATTGAGGAGCTGTTGATGAAAGGCGGTGTGCATAGCAGAGGGTGATGGAACCAAAGGAAACACCTCGCGACTAAGCCACGAGGTGTTCCATAGAAATTCACATGTATTTCTACAGGAGCGTACGTTAATACAATGAAGCTTTTCATCATGATTCTCTTGGATGCAGCTTAATACGCAATAAGGAAGCAGATATAAAGTATCATTATGCAGGACGAGAAGACTGAATCACTGCGAGATGGAATATGACACATTCATCAAAAATTTGAAAGATGTTATGATACATCAGAAACCACAGAAGAGCATTGCCGTTTGGATTATCCAGGTCTGTCGGGAAAGAGGAAAGGCGAATGCAGTAGGAGCGAGGGTTTCCCCTTGAGTGGTTTCCTGTACAAAGTAATTTATATACCCCTATCAACAATAATGGCAAGGAATTCTATAGACCGTTGACAGCGGGCCTTGGCGCAGAATTAGCATTTCACTAAGTGTATATTTTCAGAGTGATCCGGGACACTGTAACACGATTGCATTGGAAAAAGATCACGCCTGTATTTATACCGGATGAAGGGAACTGGGCGACTGCGTAAATGATTTGGATATCCATGTGTTTGAATGGGAGACAAGGATATCCAGAGTTCAGGTAGATTATAAAAACGGGTATGAAAATGAGGAAGATGATGAGCTGTCACATATGTCAGTACAGCTGCCGGTTTATGCATATACAGATAATGAGTTACCCTTTTCGTAGGAAATTATCCCTGCTTTTTTTCAAACAATTTGACATCAAAGAGGTGAATGGTTAGACTTTCTTTAAATAAGTACCGATTTTAGCTTTATTCCGTTAGATACTGTAGCTATTAAGAATAGTATACCATAAAAAGTTGAATGATGTAATTCTATATTTTAAAAATTATTTTGATATGATATAGGTGAAAGAAGTACTATTTAAAGGAGGCGAATCATATGAAAAAAATAGCAGCTATCATCGTATCATTATGTCTTTGTGTTGGAGTGTTAGGAGATGTAAAGTATACTGTTAGTTCAAAAGAAATACCGGAAAAGTACATTGTAGAAACAGGCTCATACAGCCAAAATCAAAAAGAGCAGCTTGAAAACGCAAATTATGTATTCTCAGAGAAGGAATTGAAAGACACTCCTTTTGAGGGTCAAAAAGTTGAAGTAATTAAAGGTGAATTATATGTAAATGGAAGAATCATTTGGACCATTAAAATTTGGATTTTATCTAAAGGTATTCCAATTTTAATAGGATGGATGGCAGCAGGTGGTGTGGTAAAACAGGCTACAAACAAAATAATAAAAGCAGAGTTAATAAATAAAGTTAAGTTTGCATGGAACAAATACAGCAACATGACTGATGCTTATGCAGATGAACAGCAGAATTTACAGTCTGTAAAACTTTCTAATGGCAACCAATGTGTTTTAGCCCCAAGTGGTAAATACTTTAATTGTATGTATTCCGCTTAACTTGTAAGTGAGAAATAAAATCAAAAAACAAGTGCCTGATAGAAATAAGCCATTAGTTGAGAAAGAAGAGCTGGAGAATCTTATTAAAGAAATGATGACTGATAAAGAGGTAGAAGATCTGCTGAAGGAAGGCTTTACCCGAGAACAAATTGCATATGTGGCCAATGAAAAGAAGAAATGTGATGAGCAAGGTAGGGTTATAGGTAAAATCATAGATATCCTAACATGGATATTTCCGGATTTTAAATAACCTCAATTAAGCCGAGTTTGGCAAGAAAAATAAGAAAAGAGAATGAAATCCTACGCGTTATTCGTAGTTTAAATTCTCTTTTTTGCTTATATTATACCAGGAGGTCTCTTTTATACACTGAAGCTATGAACGTAACGCCTTATACATGTAAAAACGGACGATATTTTAAGCTCAGCTGCTCGTATTGAACGAATGCTTCTTCACCTATCACAGATTTTCACCATTTGAATCAATCACACTTCGATACCAGTCGTAGCTGTCTTTTTTTAGCCGACGCTTTGTTCCGTTTCCATAATCATCCTGATCGACATAAATGAATCCGTAACGCTTACTCATCTCGGAGGAGGAACAGCTGATGATATCTATGGGACCCCATGGATAATAGCCGATGACCTCTACTCCATCCATGATTGCTTCCTTCATGTTTCGGATATGTTCCCGAAGGTAAGCAATTCTACGCTCATCATGAATGCATCCGTCCGAACTGATTTCATCAAAGGTCCCAAATCCATTTTCTGCAATGATAATCGGCTTTTGATAACGATCATAATAATAATTCAACACCGTTCGCAGACCAAGCGGATCGATTCCCCAGCCCCATTCACTAGCCTCTATATAAGGATTGGATACCGCCCCATCATCATTTACATCAGCACAGGAATTGCTTTCGCTGGAAGATGCACACGTGTAATAATAGGAAATCGCCAGAAAATCTGCAGGGTTTTCCTTTAACATGCGCTCATCCTCCTCCCGGATATCCAGCCGTATATCGTGCTCCTGAAAATAGCGAAGCATATATCCCGGATACTCTCCGCGCAGCAGAAGATCAGAGAAGAAATATTCACGCTGATTACGCTGCATATTCGCAAATACATCCTCCGGTTTACATGTCAGCGGTTCGCTTAGACCATCGTATACCATCATCCCAATCTGAAAATCCGGATTTATTTCATGTCCTATTTTTGTTACGATAGCACTTGCTGTGCATTCATTGTGTATTCCCTGATATTTCGCTTCCATAAGGTTAGAAACGCGATCACTGGGGATTCCCAGATGATTGAAGGATTCGTGATGAATCAGGTTGATCTGATTGACGACAATCCAGTACTTTACCTTATCTTTATATCTTCGCATAACCGTATCAGCATATTTTACAAAGAAATCGATGGTTTTGCGATGATTCCATCCATTATAAGCAGTTGCCAGATGCAGCGGCATTTCATAATGTGATAAGGTAATCAATGGCTCCATGCCGTTTTTAATAATTTCATCGATCAGATTATCATAAAAGCGTAGACCTTCTTCGTTTGGAATAGTCTCATCTCCGTTAGGAAAGATTCTTGACCAGCTGATCGAGGTGCGGAAGGAGTTCATTCCGATGCCTGCCAGCAGCTTTAGATCTTCCTTGTAGGTGTGATAAAAATCAATTCCATAGCGCTTAGGATAATAACCTTTTGTATCCTGCAGAGCAGCTTCGATATCCTTCATGGATGTCTCCTTGTTTGATTTCTTTTTAAGATCACCCTTATCCTGCACCTTGAGAATATCCGCAACACTCCATCCTCTTCCGCCTTCCAGAAAAGCACCCTCTGCCTGATTCGCTGCAATGGCACCTCCCCATAAAAAATCTGCTGGAAATCCTTTTTTTAATTGCTTCATATATCTGTCTGATTCTGCGTTTCTTGCAGAATTTCTCCTTTCCATTTATAATAAAGGGATGCATACGGCATCCCTTTTTGCTTTACAGTTCTTCACCGTTTGTTTGAATTACATGCTGATACCAGGTAAAGGAATCCTTTCGAATTCGTGCATTGCTGCCGTTACCGCGATCATCACGATCCACGTAAATATAGCCATAGCGCTTGCTCATTTCTCCCTGTGAGCAGCTGACGATATCGATTGGTCCCCAGGATGCATACCCAAATACCTGAACCCCGTCGAGGATGGCTTCCCTCATGGCCTTGATATGCTCACGCAGATAAGCAATACGGTACTCATCATGAATGTGTCCGTCAATGACCGTATCAATCGCACCAAGTCCGTTCTCCGCAATGAAGATAGGAACATGATAACGGTCCCAGTACTGATTCAAAGAGTTTCGGAATCCGAGAGGATCGGTAGCCCAGCCCCAGATAGAGGTTTCCAAATACGGATTTTCTTTAGGCTGAGGCTGCGACGCATCTACGATTCGGGTGAAGTAATAAGAGAAGGAGAGAAAATCTGCAGGGTGTTCCTTTAACAGCTTCAGTTCTTCCTCCTTTGCATGGATCTGTATCTGATGATCCTTGAAATAACGAAGAGCATAACCGGGATATTCCCCGCGCAGTAAAACATCACTGTAGAAATAGATGCTCATCTGCATCCGCTGCGTATTAGCAAAAACATCCTCCGGGCGACAGGTGGCAGGATATAATGCATCATCTCCCAGCATCATACCAATCTGCATTCCCGCATCGATTTCATGCGCCAGCTTTGTGGCTTTTGCACATGCGACAAACTGATGATGCGTAGCCTGATATTTTGCGCTCTCCCAATCCTCATATCCGTCTTCCACCATACCCAGACTGGCGAATTCTCCCCAGCCGCCAAGGGAATTGATCTGATTCAATAGTATCCAGTATTTTACTTTTTTATGATACCGTTTAAACAGTATCTCACAGAAGCGGACAAAGAAATCAATCATTTCAGGCGCATACCAGCCCTTGTATTTTGTAATAAGATGAACCGGCATTTCATAATGAGAAACGGTCATGACAGGCTCAATCCCGTTTTTCAACATTTCATCAAGGAGTGCATCGTAATATCTCAGTCCTTCTTCATTCGGCAGATCCTCATCCCCGTTTGGGAAAATGCGGGTCCAGTTGAAGGATGTACGAAAGCAGCTGAATCCCATTTCCTTCATCAGTGCAAGATCTTCCTTATAGGTATGATAGAAATCAATGCCGTGCCTTCTTGGATAATAGCCATCCTTATCCTGCAGTGCTTCTTCGATTTGCTGAGCGGTATGTGTAAATCCAACGACATGCTTGCGGTCATAGTGTTCCGGAAGAATTTCAATATCAGCCATGGACGGCCCTTTTCCATCGATATTCCATGCGCCCTCCGCCTGATTTGCGGCAATAGCACCACCCCATAAAAAGCCCTTCGGAAATCCGGTTGCTGTTTTCCACATATTATTTCTTCAGCTTTCTATACAGACGTATCATATTCTGTGTTAAGTTGACCTCGCTGTTGATGGTCATCAGTGTATCCTGTGCATGTGTGAAAAGCAATGTTGTTTGCAGTTCATCCTCATTGATGGAGCTTTGTATCATTTCGGTCTGAATCACATGAGCCTTCGTTATTTCTTTTTTTGCAGCGGTTATTTTAGCCTTTATATCCTCCTCACTTTTATCTTCCAGGAGGGCATTGACTGCCTCATTCAACAGATTGCGACAATCACCTGCATGTAAGATGATTTGCATAGCGGCACTGTTAAGCTGTTCGATCGTAGTTTTTTTCATAACACCCTTCCTTTCTATGCTTCTTCTGTACGCTCACGCATTGCTTTGCGCTTTGCCAGCTGATCCTTTTTCTTTTCATCCTCTTCTTCCTTTTGCATACACTGTCTGTCATATACCTTGAAGAACGGATAATAAATAATCCAGGATAAGACGAATATGAAGAAGGTAAACAACAGACCGATCATGCCGCCAACTGCATAGGAGCAGATTGGTCCAGGCAGATACCAGAAGGAGAATAAGGTCGTTATTTTCGGCAGGATATCAAAGTATAAGGCAAGCCAGGTCAATGCAGGGGCAAGCAATCCGACTATCCACATAGGAACCATTAGAATCGGATTAAATGCGATTGGTGCACCAAATACAAGGGGTTCATTGATATTGCATAAATTCGGTACCAGGGAAGCCTTGCCAATGACCTTGCATTTCTTTGATTTTGCCATAAACAGCATCATGAGTCCAAGCGCCAAGGTACAGCCGCCTCCGCCGAGGGTGAAATAATAGGAAACTCCGTCTGCATTTATGACAGATGCTGCGTTTCCGGCAGCGACAGCCGCCTGATTTGCGGCAATCCCCTGTAAAATCAAAGCTGATTCAATTGGATAGATGACCCATGTGGAAATACCGAAGGTGTACAGAAACGTATAGCCGAAGAAATACAGTACCACAAAGCCGAGAAAGCTGTCACCCGCACTCAAGATCGGAGAGAATAAGGTATAGATACAGTCAAAGATATTGATGTGCAGCTGGAAGATAAACAGCCATCCGACGAACAGGATAATGAGAATCGGAATCAGTGTATCAAACCAGACTGTGATGAAATCCGGAATAGCGCTGTCTTCTTTAAAGAAGGAATGTGTAGAGAATGCGTTCATCACAAAGCCTACAAACAAGCCTGCCATTAAGGCCGCAATCATACCGCCGTTACCAAGCGTGGAGCTTTGAAACAGAATGTTACCCGCTTCATCAAAGGTGGGACCTACCAGCATCAGGAAAAAACCGATACCTGCCAGACCTGCTTCCTTCTTTGTCTTATTGTGCCGTTTCTTTTCCATAAGCAGGTAAGGCACCAGATAGGCAAGGTACAGGGACAGCAGACCCAAAGAGAAGGTTGACAATGGACTGAAATCCGGGAACCCGTCAATCAGACCTCCAAAGGCTGTTAGTATTGTTGTAAATGATCCGATAAAGATCATTGGCATTGCAGTCAGGATCGCTTCCTGTACAGACGCAATCCAGGGATTACGCGCAAGCTTGTTCATTTTCGGAGCAAATTTGTTCGTCATCCAATCCATGAATTTTTTCATATGTTTCTCCTCATTTTTTCATTTTGTTTAAGTTACTTTAAAAGCGAAAGCTTTTGATGCATTAGTCTTCAAGGAAGGGTAATGCGAAATCAAGAACGGCATCCCCGTCTAACTCGCCGTAGGCATCCTTCGGTATGATTTGTACAGCTACGCCATGGGGCTCTGCGATGTCCTCCAGATCCTGCAGCATATAGCTCAGATGCGGACCTACCAGCAGCAGGTCGATATCCTCGATGTAGTCCTCTACAACAGAATCACTTCGTGCCTTTACTCCGATTTCGATGTTGCGTGCTTTTGCGGCCTGTCGGATGTTCTTCGCCATAAAGCCGCTACTGGCTCCTGTACCGCAAACTAATAAAATGTTTTTCATAATGATCTCCTTTGTGTCCGTAAGCTTCTTAACATTCTACGGACTTTTTTTAATAATGAATGAAATTTTTCTGGATTGGTGTTAGAATATAGAAGAGATGTATCAAAGTATTCCCGTACTTGGCTGAAGCGATTCAGCGTGTGATATGTCTCTTTTTCTTATACCAATCAGTGTGACTGCCCTCCTTTCTTATCGACACCCTCAGTATAACGAATGCAGCCGAAACAGACAAATTTTAAAAGTTCCTAGCGCACGGAACTTTTTTAAGTTGAGCGGATTTTCGAATTCACGTATACTTATCATGTAATACTATCATTGTTTACAGGGGGATAAGGCAGGAGAGTGATTGAACATGAAAGATAATATATCGACATTGCTGGATTATTTATGGCATCACTATGAAAGCTGGATTTCCGCAGCTGAGCTTTCCCAACTGCTTCACGTTTCCACCCGCCAGATTCGCAAATACATCAGTATCCTGAATGAAGAGCATGTCGAAGAACCACTGGTCATTTCCACAAACAAGGGCTATAAGCTAAGCAGCACGGAGCAGTATCTGCGTTATCGGGAGAGCGGAAAGCATAATCTGGAAACCCCGCAGACACGGCAGAATCTGATAATACAGAAGCTGATTTCCTCCAAGAACGGCATTGATATCTTTGATCTGGCACAGGAGCTTTATGTCAGTGAATCTACAGTGGATAACGATATCCGCAGTATTCGCAAAATGATATCCGCCTATCAGATCGGTATTCGCAAGGAAAAGGATATGCTATTTATCGATGGCAGTGAAAAAGAAAAGCGCCAGCTGATGAGCCGGCTGATTACCAGTGATTCCTATGATAATTTTGTTTTAAAGGATGAAGTGCGGCTGCTGACCTATCATTATCACTTCTGGGATTTCCGGAAGAATCTTTCCGATATTTTTTCACGCAACAATCTGTTTGCGAATGACTATACGCTGAACAATACAGCCCTGCATTTGATTGTGATGATCGATCGCATCCGCAGCAGCTGTATCCTGCATGAGCAGGTGGACCTCACACCGTTTTTCGAAACGCCGCAGTATACGGTGGCAAGAGAAATCCGGGAATATATTGAAGAGGCATATGCGATACAGATCAATGATGCGGAATTATATAATCTTACCCTGATTATTATGAATAACACCACGATGATCGATTATTCCTTCATTAACGGCTCCAACATTTCCTCCTTCATTGAACAGAGGTATATAGATATCGCCCATACCGTTATACACAATGTGGAGGAATGCTATCTTCTGGACCCCTTTGATGAGGAATTTATCGCAAAGTTTACGATTCATGTCAAGAATCTGTTTAATCGCGTAGAGCATAATTACTATGCTAAAAATCCGCTGACGGCAAAGATAAAATCGACCTATCCCCTGATCTATGATATTGCCGTTTATATCGCACAGCAGTTTAAGGATATGTATGACATCATTTTGAATGAGGATGAAATTGCTTTTATCTCCTTCCATATCGGCAGCTATTTTGAAAATAATGTACAATCAAAAAATAAGCTGACCGTATTGTTTCTCTATGCGGATTACTATAGTCTTCATCAAAACACGCTGGAAAAGATCAGTCGCCGCTTTGAGGACAAGGTGACGATCAAGTATGCGATGTCCATCCATTCATATCAGCCAAGTCTTCTGCATGCGGATTTGATTATATCGACTGTAGAAACACCATTCCCTCAGCCATCCATCATCATTCATCCCTTTTTAATTGAAAAGGACATGAATCAGCTTGAAAACACAATTACCAAAATGCTGGCTGAAAAAAATAAGAATAAGCTGAAGGAGTTTTTATTTAATCTGTTTGATCCCAGACTGTTTTATACAAATATGAACATGGATCGCACCCAGCTGATTCAGACGCTGTGCAATGATGCCATCCGTCTAGACTATGCCGATGCTTCTTTTACAACGGATGTCTTTGCGCGTGAGCATATGTCTTCGACAGCTTTTGAGGATGCCGCCGTACCGCATTCACTGGCAAGCAATGCAAAGAAAAGCTTTATCAGTGTGGTTTTGTGTCCGCAGGGTATGGAATGGGGAACGCATGAGGTTCATATTGTCACACTGCTGGGGGTACATGATGATTCCAGAAAGCTGTTTGCGCAGATATTCGATCATCTGATTGAGATTTTAAGTGAGCCCTCCTTTCTCAATGAGCTGGTAACCTGTCAGGATTATGATTCCTTTATTCAGAAGCTGACACACTATATGGATGCAGTCGATGTATGAAGCAGACTGCATCTTTTCAACGGTAAGCTGACAAACTGTTCGCGAGGCGCAAAAGCAGACAGTTGTGTAGAAGGCTGCTGTGCTTTTATGATGAAAGGAAGCATAGCGGATGTAGTCTGCCTGTTTTTATATGGAAGCAAAGAATCCTGCAATGCCTATGCACAGCTGAGGACATTTTTCAATTTGTTCATGAGAATAGGGATGCCGCAAAGTCGAAGACATATGGCAGCCAGTGAAAAAAACAGCATCTGTCAAAACAGCGCTGTTTGCTTTTACGTGTTATGTTTTTACCAGAATCTGTATGGTCTCTATGCAGGATTTTTTGTATGCATTCTAAGGTAATCTCCCTGTATATTGGCGAAAGTGCACAAATTCCGTACGAATTCATTCTGATATGTGCCAATGCGAATTCCTCCCTCTAGATCCTATGGTCAATTCTCAAGGAAGCAAGTCAGCTGGTTGCTGTGCTGGTATCATCCTCTGTGTTTGAGGCAGTATCTGAACCTGTCACCTCCTTTTTAAGCCCTTGTATGCCAGATTGATTTTTTATCGGCAGGAATCGGTCATACCAGGGAATGGCATCCTTATCGAACAAAGACAGGATACACTGATACATGGTCACCATATATAAGACAGCCAGAATGAGTACAGCTCCTCCGTACATCCAGTACGCTGCAGCGCTTTGCGTTAGAAAGGCCAGCACACAATGAAAAATATAAAACGGTGCAGGCAGGATGAGACCGTAAAGAATCATAAAATGAAGCAGATACTGATACCAGTGCGGTGGGTGCCCATCCAGGGTCACAAGCTTGATTTTCACAGCTGCCTTACCCAGCGTTCTGCCATGCATAAGTATCGGAAGAATGAACAGATACAGAAATACGACTGCCAGATATAAAAGACAGATGCGTATGGCAGGGCTTGTCAGCAGGAATTCATCACGTAATAACAGAATCAGTGCAGTGATGATGGCTGTTGTCAACAGGATGATGAGGTTATCAAAGAAAAATGCCAGTGCTCTGCGCAGTGGGGATACGCTTCTACCGCGGTCATATGCTTTTTCATCCATACGGCTTCGTGAAACGAGAAAATGAGCAAATACCGGTGTGATTGCATATCCCAGCATGCCGCCCAGTGTATTGGTAATCAGATCGTCAACATCAAACAGACGGTAAGGGCGTGGATAGTAACCGAACAGTGCACTCAGCTGCAGACATTCGAAGGATAAGGTCAGAAGAAAGGTAAACAGCAGAGTCTTTTTCCAGCTGCATTGAAAATAGTAGCGAAGATAAACACCGAAGGGAACGGTAAGCAGAATGTTGAAGATGATCAGATACAGACTCGGCTCATTCAATGCTGTCAGATAGGTGGCGGGATCATTCCAGATTAGGGAGCTGTTCATGGTGAACTCTTTTAAAGAGGCAAATGGAATCAGCTGCATAATCGGCTTTGTATAACCGGCCACCTCCTCTATCGGCGGAAGGGGAAGCACAACAAGAAAATATGCACATAGCAAATAAAATATAAAGGAATACACAATCAGAACACGAATCGGCAGTATTGATCCGTATTTCCTATATTGGATAATGATATAAGGCAGCGTGATAATCGCTGCAAGAAATGGAAACAGCAGCAGTGCTGACTGCAGGGGAATCAGATATACAGACATGAGAACATACCTCCTGTTCTATTATAGCACGATGAAAGAATAAATAAGAAAAGGTGACAGAAGTGATAGTTTATCAAATGGTAAAAAAGCGATGCTTTCATCGCTTTTCTGGACACCATATACTGAATGACTTCTAAATGTAATACATATAATCACCTGTATCGACGGGTGCTTCCTTTTGGGGCTGCGTCTTTTCGATAGGACTGTGCACAGCCTTCCGCTCATCAATCTGCTTTTCATAATCCTTCCAGCTTTTGAAATACTTGCCTTTTGGCGGCTTGCCAGATTTATGAAGGACAGTGCTTTGTTTGAATTCATCGCTGTCTTCGATATCCCTGCCAAGCTTGTTTGCCATTGTCATTCTCGGCTCACAGCCATCCTGAAACAACACGGCAGTGAGAAGCTGATAACTGAACTGCACCTGATCTTCACAATAATAGCTGATTTCGGTGAGTAGATTTTCCAGAAATTCTATTAAGAGCTTCTTTGTCAGATTATCCTTGAAAATGATAAAGGTTTCCTTATGGAGGGAGAATATTCTTGTGGCCTGACAGGTCGTAAAGTTGCCTTCAATCTGTTCGTAGAGCTTTTCTCTGGTATCCTGCAGCCAGATACCGCGCTGTTCATCCTGTGAAAGAAAGCCCCGGTCCTCATAGCTGACATGAAGCACCTGTACTTTTTTACAATGCTTATATAAATTAGGTAAAAACCTGGTTCGCAATACCGGATATTTCATGTGTGTCTCCTTTTTTACAATGTTATTTTATATGTATAAGTATAACACGATGGAAAAGGTTTTGCGACATACAATCATATATCACTAAAATTCTAGGATTTCAATTTTTATATAAGTATGGTATACTTGTACGGGTATTTCCATTCTAAACACGCCGATAACGTGTTTTTATTTGGGCTTTTCAGCGAATGAGGCGATGGATGCGGGGTACGATAAGAAGAAAGGAAGTGAATGCGTGAATTTCATTCAGGAACTATTAGGAAATCTAAACACATTTTTATACAGTAATATATTGATCATTCTGCTGGTCGCAGCAGGACTGTATTTCAGTATACGGACAGGCTTTGTACAGTTTCGCATGCTGGGGGAGGCACTTCGTCTGCTTGGGGAGAAGGCACATCACCATGACGGTGTATCCTCTTTTCAGGCACTTATGATATCAACGGCCTCCCGTGTAGGAACCGGTAATATCGCCGGTGTCGCAACCGCTCTAGCTGCAGGAGGAGCAGGCTCTATCTTCTGGATGTGGGTGATTGCACTCATTGGAGGTGCCAGTGCCTTTGTGGAATCCACGCTGGCACAGATCTACAAGGAGCGTGATGGTGATCAGTTTCGCGGAGGTCCTGCATATTATATAGAGAAGGCATTGCATAAGAGATGGCTCGGTATTCTGTTTGCGGTATTGCTGATTGCCTGCTTCATCTTCGGTTTTAACGGATTGCAGGCATATAATGTAAGCAGTGCTCTGGAGTATTATGTAACGGATACACAGACTGCCTCTATGCTGGTAGGTCTTGTTCTTGCGGGTGCTACCGCAGCGGTCATCTTCGGAGGTGTTCATCGCATCGGTATCATCAGCTCTACGATTGTTCCCATCATGGCAGTGTTGTATATTCTGCTGGGACTTTACATAACGATAGCCAATATCAGCGGACTGCCGGCAATATTTGCACAGATATTTCAGGAAGCCTTTGATCTGCAGGCTATCTTCGGAGGCTTTGCAGGCTCCTGTGTTATGTATGGCATCAAGCGCGGACTGTTTTCCAATGAAGCGGGTATGGGGTCTGCACCAAATGCCGGAGCAACAGCAGATGTGTCCCATCCGGTTAAACAGGGGCTTGTACAGACAATATCCGTTTTTATAGATACGATCCTCATCTGCTCGACAACAGCGTTCATGCTGCTGAATTTCGGTATTCGGGACGGACTGACGGGAATGCCGTATGTGCAGACAGCGGTTTCCGCAGAGGTAGGAACCTGGGGTATTCATTTCATAACGATTTCCATTATCCTGTTTGCCTTTTCCTCCCTGATTGGCAATTACTGCTATGCGGAAAGCAATTTGAAATTTATCATCAACGATAAGAAGGCACTTCTTGTATTCCGATTGCTTACGGTTGCCGTAATCTTTTTCGGGGCACAGGCGGATTTTTCCACCATATGGGATTTGGCCGATGTTTTGATGGGCTTTATGGCGATAGAAAACATCCTGGTGATTCTTCTGCTGGGCAATGTTGCTTTCCTTGCTTTGAAGGATTACACGAAGCAGAAAAAGCAGGGGAAGGACCCGTTGTTTGAACCGCAAAAGCTGGGAATCCGGCATGCGGAATGCTGGGAGGGCATCGACGAGGAATATAAAGAATCCTGAGGGTATTTATAGCTGGAGGTTCCTTACATAAGAAAATCATGGAAACACCCTGCTTCTGCGTATGCAAATGCAGGGGTTTTAATATATAGGAAAGGTCGTGATGCTAATTCTATAAGATGCTGCTTCAAATAATAGGATAGTAAAAATGACAGAGCCATCATTAAATATTTTGACTGGGAACGCGGATGCCTTTTGTACCGATAAGAATCAGCTGATAAAGAGTATAGTTCCAATTGTCATGGAATATGGTCTTTATGATAAGGAAGGGCAAAGATGGAGTTAGCATTTCCTTTCAGCATTACGAGGAGGATGGTTTTGTATTTGAAAGTTTCGCATCCTGGTGTTATACTAACAGACGTTGGGAATACTGCAAAGGAACAGGAAAGAAGGTTATTGGAATGACGAAAATCGATATTATCTCCGGCTTTCTGGGAGCTGGAAAAACAACGCTGATCAAGAAGCTGATCAAGGATGTATTACATAAGGAAAAGATTGTTCTGATTGAAAATGAATTTGGTGAAATCGGTATTGACGGTGGTTTTCTGGAGGATGCAGGAATAGAAATCCGGGAAATGAATTCCGGTTGTATCTGCTGTTCTCTGGTTGGTGATTTTTCCGAGGCATTGAAGAAGGTGCTTGCGGAATATCATCCGGAAAGGATCATCATAGAGCCTAGCGGTGTCGGCAAGCTGTCGGATGTAATAAAAGCGGTACAGGGAGTGGCGGAAGAAGCCGAAATTTGTATGAACAGCTTTACGACGGTTGCGGATGCACAGAAATGTCGCATGTATATGAAAAACTTCGGTGAGTTTTTCAACAATCAAATTGAATATGCCAATACGATTATTTTAAGCCGTACGCAGAATCTGAGTGAGGAAAAGCTGCAAAGTGTAACCCATGATATAAGAGGGCATAATGCACATGCGACCATGATAACGACACCATGGAATGAGCTGAACGGAGAACAGATTCTGGAGGCAATGGAGCAAAAGAAATCACTGGAAAAGGAGTTGCTGGAGGAAGCGGACATCTGTCCGACATGCCATCAGCACCATGACCACCATCATGAGCATGGTGAGGAATGCAGTCACGACCATGGCCATCATCACGAGCATGGGGAAAGCTGCAGTTGTGGGCATCATCATGATCATCACCATCATCATGCGGATGAGGTGTTTACCAGCTGGGGAATGGAAACCGTACGCACCTATGGGGAAGAGGAGCTTCGCCAAATTCTGGAGAAACTCTCCAATAGTGAGGAATACGGTATCATCCTGCGTGCTAAGGGAATGCTGAAAACTGAAAGTAAGGAATGGCTGTATTTTGATCTGGTTCCGGAAGAATATGAAATTCGAAAAGGGCAGCCAACCTATACCGGAAGATTTTGTGTCATCGGCTCCAAGCTTGAAGAAGATAAGCTGAAAGAGCTGTTTCATGCGGAATAGGAGAAGGCTATGACAGTACCTGTATATCTGTTTACCGGATTTCTGGAAAGCGGTAAAACAACACTGATTAAGGAAACACTGCTTGATACAGGATTCAATACTGGAGAGCGCACACTGCTGCTCGCCTGTGAAGAAGGTATGGAAGACTACGATGATGATTTTCTGACAAAAACAAATACCGCACTGGTTACTGTGGATAATGAAGCGGCGATGAGCTATGAGTTTTTAAAGAAATGTGACAGTCTGATTGAACCTGACCGAGTGATGATTGAATTTAACGGAACCTGGAATTTAAATAGCTTTATGGATGTAGAATATCCCTTTGACTGGCTGCTGGTTCAAATTCTTTCTACTGTGGATGCCTCCACGTTTGAAGTTTATCTGAATAATATGCGCTCCCTGATTTACGATCAGCTGCTGCATTCGGAAACGATTATCTTTAATCGTTGTGATGAAACAACGAAAAAGCTGTATCTGAGAAACAATATAAAAGCAATCAATAAGGGTGCGCAGCTGATTTATGAGACAAGAGATGGGCAGATCGTGGAGCTTGGCGATGACGAAATGCCGTTTAATCTACATGCGGATGTAATACGCATAGCGGACGGCGATTACGGTCTGTGGTATATGGACGCTCTCGAGCATCCCCGTAAATATGAGGGAAAAAGCGTAGAGCTGAAAGGAAAGGTCATCGCAACGCATGTGGATGGAATACCGAATGCATTTGTCTTTGGACGCTATGCCATGGTCTGTTGCGCAGATGATACCTCACTAATCGGGCTGCTGTGTCATTATGAGCATGCAAGTAATCTGATACCGAAGGACTGGGTCAGCATTACGGCGCAGATTGCGGTCGAATTTGATGAGGAATATCAGGGAAATGTCCCGGTTCTATATGTAAAACAGCTGACCGAGGTGCTGCCGCTGGATGACGAACTCGTTTACTTTAATTAAGTGGTTATCGGAAATTGTCTTACCTGTGGTCATATAAGCAAAACAGTGTAATGAAAAGGTCGAGGGTATCGTGTTTAAAAAATGATAGGCTTGACCTTTTTTTCTATATCTTTACGGAATAGAAACTGCTTTTACGATACCTTCACGGAAAAGGTATCTGCAGCAAGCTTTGAGTTTAGGCATGAAATATAAAATGTGCTGCGCCCGGGTGATATTGCCGGACGAATCGGTGGGGAGGAGTTCAGCATATATCTGAACGGGATACAGGATGAGGCACAGCTGCAGCATGTTATAGATACCCTGCTCGAGCGTATTCGCACCATCCGCCTGCCACAGCTGCAGAAAACGCTGACCATAAGCATAGACTGCTGTCTTGTTGAACATGCACAGGTCTGCTTTCATGATGTGTATGAACGAAGTGAACAGGCACTTTACAGGGCAAAGGAAAAATGTAGAAATCAGGCTGTTGTTTGTACGGCAGCCTACTTCAAAACTTGCAAGCCGGCTATATGTATTGCATGTAAAAGCATAAAATACAGTCGGTTTTTTGTTATTCCCTCTTAACTTGTGGTATAGTATACCTGTTGAGAAAAGAAGGGAGCAGCTATGCGTAAAACAAATTATCACATGCATACCCGGCGCTGTATGCATGCCTCAGGCAGGGATGAGGAATATGTAATAAGTGCCATAAAAAACGGTTATGAGGAAATTGGATTTTCCGATCATTCCCCATGGAAATATGACAGCGATTTTGTGGCGAATATGCGGATGCCGTTGTCGAAGTTCGATGACTACTATGCCTCCGTTTCATCTTTAAAAGAGAAATATAAGGATCGCATATCCATTAAAATCGGTTTGGAATGCGAATATTTCCCCAAATATATCGATTGGCTGAAGCAGTTTCTGATCGACAAAAAGCTTGACTATATCATTTTCGGAAATCATTATTTTAAGACGGATGAGGAACGCGTGTACTTTGGGACCGCATGTGAGGAGGAGGCATGGCTGATCGCCTATGTGGATGAAGCCATCGCCGGGATGAAGACCAATCTATATTCCTACCTGTGTCATCCGGATCTGTTCATGCGGGGCCGTCGTGTGTTTGATGAAGTCGCAAAGCGCGAATCGATACGTCTGTGTCAGGCTGCAAAGGAATTACATATACCACTGGAATACAATCTGGCAGGTGCTGCCTATAATGACATCATGCATACCATGCAGTATCCGCATATTGATTTCTGGAAGACTGCGGCAGAGGTTGGCAATACGGCGATCATCGGAGTTGATGCCCATGAGCCGGCTGCACTGGAGACAGATACATATCGTGAGGAAGGCATTGCGCTGCTTTCGGGCCTTGGCATGAAGATAACCGACACACTGCCCTTAAAGGACTTTACAAAGCTGTGAGTGAAGAACATATATTGATTGTGGAGGATGACGAAACCATCCACAATATGATCGATGAATATTTGGAAAAGGACTATATCTGTGTGGACGCATATTCCGGAACAGAGGCACGTCTGATTTTGCAGCACACCGAAGTATCGCTTGTACTGCTTGATTTGATGCTGCCGGGAGTCAGTGGAGAACAGCTTCTCAGAGAGCTGAAGCAAAAGCAGCTTCCGGTTATCGTGCTATCCGCAAAGGATGGAATCGACGACCGCGTGGCTCTGCTGAATGAGGGTGCCGATGATTATTTGTGCAAGCCGTTTGATTTAAAGGAGCTGAAGGCCAGAATTCAGGTTCAGCTGCGCAAACGAATGCCGAAGCAGGAGCATGCCATTGCTGTAGACGGTGTTGTTCTTCTGCCGGATTTCTGTCATCTGGAAATTCAGGGGATGAAAATTCGTCTGACAAGACATGAATACAGGATTCTGGAGCTGCTGATGCGGGATGTAAAACGGGCACGTACGAAAAAGGAAATCTATGAATATGCATGGGAAGATGATTATCTGGGAGATGACAAGACCATCAATGTTCACATCAGTAATATCCGAAGCAAGCTGCATGCAGTTTCGAAACAGGAATATATTGAAACGATATGGGGCATCGGATTCAAATGGAAGGACTAAGGTCCTTTTCTTTATTCTTTCTTAACCTTTTCCAGACAGTTTCTGAAACTTCATTTGCTATAATCTTCATGTACAAGGAAGGAATGATAATATGAAGGAATGGATCGTAGAAACGAAGGCCCTGACAAAGAAATTTCATAATTTCACAGCAGTAGATCAGGTATCTTTTCATATGAAAAAAGGATCGATTACCGGTCTGATCGGACCAAACGGTGCAGGAAAGTCCACGCTTATGAAGCTGATGAGCGGTTTGCTGCATGAAACACAGGGGGAATTGAAGCTGTTTGGCAAGCATCCCGGTGAGGATCCGTTTGTATTCCGGCGTGTAGGGACGCTGATAGAACATGCGGGACTGTATCCGGCGTTGAATGCGTATGATAATCTGAAAATGAAGGCACTTATGCTTGGGTGCTGCAGCCATGAGCTGATAACAGAGCTTTTAAAGCTTTGCTCACTCTCGACTACAGGAAAGAAAAAGGCAGGCGATTTCTCAATGGGAATGAAGCAGCGTCTGGGAATTGCGATGGCATTGCTGGGGGATCCCGAGCTGCTGATTCTGGATGAGCCGACAAACGGCCTCGATCCGCAGGGAATCTGCGATATGCGTGATCTGCTGAAGCGTCTGCAGGAGGAACGCGGCATGAGTATCCTGATCAGCTCCCATATGCTGGCGGAGCTGGATAAGGTTGCTACGGATTTCGTTGTGATTCGTTCTGGTAAAATTATTGAGCAGTTCACAAAAGAGGAATTGCTGGACCGCTGCAGGGACTGCTTTCAGCTGCGGGTGGATGATGTGAAAAAGGCAAGTGTTATCCTGGAGGAAACATGCTTTGTTCAAACCTATGAGGTGCTGCCAAAGGGGATTCTGCGTCTGTATGATCATTATGAGGACCCCTCCCATATCGCACGACAGCTGGTACTGCATGATGTGGCACTTTATGGCATGGAGGATCATCATCAGGATTTGGAAGCCTATTTCCTGAAGGAGGGAGAAGAACATGTGGAATAATCTGAAAATGGATTTATATCGTATGGTGCGGCAGAAGTCCTTTTATATTTCGATGACCGTTATGCTGCTGTTGTATTTATGGCTGACAACTGCTGTGGGGTTGCAGAACAATACACCGTTTGCGACCTTTCATCAGGGGAAGGATACACTTGTTGATTTTCTTTATTACTTTCCTAAAAGCTCTTTTTATCAGATAGCGGTACTGATTTTTCTGTCTCTGTTTTTCTGTGAGGAATATGCCAGCGGCTTCGTGAAGAATATCTATCCGATGATGCACCGTAAGGAGCTGCTGTTGCTGGAACGCTTTGTGTTTTCATTTATCACCGCGTTTATATACTGGGCTGTGATCATTGTCATGGTTGTAGTGGAAAATCTGTGGCAGCAGGATTCCTTTGCCTCCTTCTCCATCCTGCAGTTTATATGCTATTCCCTGATGCAGATGCTGATACTGACTGTAATTGCATCCTTTCTGAATCTGCTCATTCATGCGACCGGAAGCAAAGTGCTTGCTATTCTGGTGTCTGTAGGCTATGGCAGTATGACGGTATTTATGCTGCATGCCGGGATTATGTCATTACTGAAGGTGGAGTATACGGATTATATTCTGTATGCGATATCCGGTCAGCTGCCGTATTCCTGGGACGCTGTATTCTACAGCCGGGCTGCTATGGTGGCAATTACCAGTGCAATCCTGTATAATATAGGCAGTTATGTACTGCTGCGGAAAAAAGATTTGAAATAAGGAAGAGAGGGAACAATATGCTGGAAATTATCGTGCTTGTATTGGGATTGCTGTGTCTGTTCCTTTTACTGCTTCTCTTCCTTCAGCATAAAAATGTCCGCTGTATCAGAGAACAGCTGACCTACACCAACCGGGAGCATAGCACCTTCCGGTTTTATTCAGCATCCATGGATCCGCAGATGAAGGCACTATGCGAGGAAATGCAGAAGCTGCGGGAATATTATATGCAGGAAAGTGTGAAGGCGATGCGGATGGACCATAATTTTAAACATCTGATAACCAATATATCACATGATATCCGCACTCCACTGACAAGCATCAGCGGGTATCTGCAAATGCTGGAAACGGCAGAGGGCGAAGAGGAACGGCAGCATTGCTTTCAGGTGATCCGGGCACGTATGACATATCTGCAGGATTTACTGGAGGAGCTGTTTTTGTATACCCGTCTGAGCAGTGCCAGCATTGAGTTTCATCCGGAGCCGATTCGTATCTATGATATGCTGAGTGAAGTACTGCTGCATTATTATAAGGATTTCAAACAGCAGGAGCTGCAGGTTCAACTGGAGGTCGATCCTATGACAATGCTGACAGGTGATCCGGTATATCTGAAGCGAATGCTGCATAATCTGTGTGTCAATGTACTGCGTCACGGCTTTGGGACCTTTGTTATCTCTGCAAAACGAACAGACAACACATGCGAGCTTGTGTTTGAGAATGACCTTGTGGATGATGTAGATGCAAAGGCGATTTTTGAACGCTTTTATACAAAGGACAATGGTGGTAGCGGCAGAGATACAGGTCTTGGGCTTGCTATTGTAAAGGAGCTGTGCGAGGGAATGCAGGGTACCGTGTTTGCGCAAAAGGAAGCGCATCGGCTGGCCATTCATACGATTTTCCCGCTTGCTTGATTATTTTAGAATGATAGCCTGCATTAGGTGAGAACACCAGCAGGAATTACTGTTATGAGGTGAATAATGAAAAACATATGAACGGCGTTTATAATTGGCTGCTTGGAAATAGGGATCCTATATGTTGTTTTGTATATTGCAAAAGTGGCAGGTGTTGATCTGCGTGTTTTATCCATATATCAGTAATTACACAAATGATAGCGGTGATGCTGCTCCCGATTATCTGCTTACTTGTATTTCGAAAGGATACAGGTTCGCTTTTCAGAATCAGACATACGTATCTGTTATTGTTATTATGCATTATGTATTGTGTTTTTTTTGTTGTACATCAGCAATTTAACATGCCTGGCTTCTATCTGTTTATACAGGATTTAATCATCATCGGGTTTTCAGAGGAGTATTTGTATCGGGGTGTGATGTATTCCATAATGAAAAAAGAGAATACAGCTTTGGCAATTGTATTGAGCAGTTTATTCTGGGGAATCACACATGCCGTATATCCAACGGTAGTGGTTGGTGGTGATCTGTCTGTATTTCTGACAGATTGCATATCGAATATAGGATTTGGTTTGTTTATCGGATATGGCTTTATCTATGTATTTGAGGAATCTAAAACGTTATGGATTCCTATCTTACTCCATGCTGTATATGACTATAGTATGGGGTATGGCTGGATTATATTTGTTGGAACTGTTATGTATTTGTATATCGTAAATAAAGTAGGACATACCAGACAAAAGTAGCTGTATGATAAGCACCCTTGTTCATACTCTTCTATCTTAATAAGGCGCAAACATTCCTTAGCTGGCATCATGGCGAAATCTTTTTGTGTAAAACAGGGGACGTGGTATAATAAAAACAAGGAGCTGATGATCATGAAGCGCTTGCCGATAGGAATCGAGGACTTTAAAGAACTGATAGAAAAAGAGTATTACTATGTGGATAAAACAATGTTTATTAAAAATGTTCTGGAGGAAAAGGTGGTCCTATATACAAGACCGCGCCGGTTTGGTTAGACACTGAATATGAGTAGGCGCTGCCCGCCCATGGCGCGATGTACCCTTGCAAAGTGCCTATCTGCATGGCTACTATGATCAAATGGTGGAATTTTTAAGAAATGTTTTCAGTGCTGCATTAAAAACAAACGATGCCCTGGAAAAAGGGGTATTAACAGGCTGTCTGAGGATTGCAAAAGAATCGATTTTTACAGGTCTTAATAATTTTAATGTCTATTCTGTTTTTGACAAACAGTCCAGTTCAGATTTTGGCTTTACACCTGAAGAAGTGATGTGTCTACTGAATGACTATGAGCTTAGAAAGTTTGAACGTACTGTGAAGGAATGGTAGGCGCTGCCCGCCCGTGGCGCGATGGTTATCGATGTGGTAATCAGGATATTTACACTACTAGTGGGCAGAGCCTAATCCCTGGAGTGTATTGATGTATGTAAAAAAATCATTCAGAAGGATGATGAACCTGAATCCTTCTGGGCAAATACGAGTGGTAATGATGTGATGTATCGTTTCATGCAGCAGGGGAATGCGGAAATGAAACAGGATTTTGACATCTTGTCCAGCGGCGGCATGATTAAAAAAATAATCAAACCGGAGCTGACGTATCGGGAACTGGATGATACAGACAATCTATACAGCTTTCTGTTGTTTACCGGTTATCTGAAGGCTATAAGCAAAACGGACACAAACACCTATCAGCTTATGATTCCCAATAAAGAAATACAGTACATCTACACAACCATTTTTGAAGAATGGTTTAAGCAGCAGATCAGAAGCTACCAGGCATCGTTTCTGGAAGCACTTCTGCAGGAGCATGTGGAAGAAGCGAATGAAATTCTGAATACCGTATTATTTCAATCTATGAGCTATTTTGACTATGATGAGTGTATTATCATGGATTTCTAAACGGCATGCTGCAGGGGAAGGGCAGCTATCGCATTGTTTCCAATCAGGAATCGGGATTTGGAAGGTGCGACCTTGCAGTTCTACCGGCGTATAACAAGAACAGAGGACTGCTGTTTGAATTAAAGGTGGCAAAGCGTGAAGAGGATGTGGAAAAGAGTGCAGAGCTGGCAATACAGCAGATAAAAGAAAAGCAGTATATCGAGGGTCTGCACAGAAAGGGCTATACCGACATTCTCGGGTACGGCATCGCCTTCTACAAGAAAACCTGTGTAATAAAAAAGATGGAATAGAAAGCCGTTAAGCATAAAACAACTGGTTGTCCAGAAAAAGAAATTACAAATGAAAAAGAGAATTCAAAGATACCTTACGTAAAATTTGAATTCTCTTCTTTTTTGTAGTGCTGTGCAAAACAGGCTGTATCGTTTTGACTAATTCGCATGCAATCGGAAGGTACTGGTTTTTACATACTGTCGTATGAAGCCGATTCCGGCCGCAAGCAGTGCGCAGCCAAGACCGGTATAGAAGGACTTGATACATACATCCGGCCAAAGATGCGATGCACGCAGGGCAATACCAAAGCTCATCATACAGATCATGATAATATAGGATTTTGCATCAAAGAAGCGCAGGATATGCATACGATCTTCTGTATTGGCAAGAATGCGCTCTGTATGCTTATGAATCAGCTTTTTAAAAATCATATGGTAGAAAATCAGGAAGGTGATAACCGCGGTAGCAGCAGTTGCTATGCTCATATAGCTGGTACTCAGCCATCCGATCCTGACAATATTGAAGCCTGCGGCTGCCCATACAATGCCTGCTGTCAGAAGCAGATATTTCTTCGCTACGTGCATTATTCCTTCACCTTCTCCTTCAGCATCAGGAAGAGGAGAATCATACCGATACCAACCAGAATGTGTCCAATACCTGCAAAGCCGGAAATCATACCGTTTGCCGCAGAAGTCAGTGTGCTGCCATTTACCTGAAGAACACCACGGACCGCCAGCATCAGGGAGGTCAGAAGAACACCGATATTATATACGATGATAAACGCCCTGTACTTCTTTGATTCCTGAATGGCAAACAGCTTGATACAAAAGGTGACAATCAGAAACATAACCATTCCCAGCAGAAACAAATGGGTGTGCACAAAGGATAATGCCGTGCGTCCATCAAAGCCGCTCAGCTTTGTAAATTCTCGATAAAAGACTCCGCCAATCATGGCGAGAATCGCATATAAAAATGCAAGATTGATTGTTTTTTTCATAAATAATTCAGCTCCTTTTTCATCAGTTGATATCCCATCCATACAACCCATACATAGGCGAGTGTCTTGGGAATCATCAGCATTCCAATCATTGGCAGGGTATCAGCCCATAAGACGACCGGAATGTAAAACAGAAAACTCAGTGTGATGGCAAGCCACATGTATTTGAAAACGAAATCCTCCTTCTGCTTTGCCTGCTGATAAAACAGCACGATGATCCAAAGTCCCATCAATGCAAACGGCACATTTCTAAGGATACCCCAGCTAAGCGGTGCATTCGGACTTGTCCATGCATTCTGCGGAAAGAAGCAGAGTGCCATGCGGAGCAAGGCAAGCAGATACATGCCTGTGCGAAGCAGGGGACGGTGTCTGTTATAACGCAGCTCCCATATGCGAAACAGCAGCAGGTAGAAAATGGTCATTGTAATGGATGTGATAAATTTTCCGATTCCCAATGCTGCCGTGTGAGCCGCAAGTCCGTCAGTGCATAATGCATAGGCTCTGGGGATAAGATGAAAGGCGTCTCCCAGCCCGAGGGTTACCGCCATGATGCCAAATAAGAAAAGCATACGGTTTCCTCTTGCCTTTCGTATCATGGTGATTCCCAGTATACATACGGTGCATAAATATAAAATATCAAAAGCAGTTTCCATAACAGCCTGCATGTGTCTTCCTCCTTATTATATGAACATGGTTTATTTTGTGCCGTGAGTAGTTGTTCCGTGCGTTACCTGAAGCAGCCGGCAGATAAGCTCCTTTGTAAAGGTACAGCTCCTTCTTTGGTGCGATAAATCATTCATCATATGCTCCATCAGAAAATCGATGAAGGCAGCCTTTGTGAAGGTAGCATTCCAGATATGCTCAGGGATATCGCAATCCTGCTGCAGGGCATAAAGGAAACCCTCGCGGATATGCTGCTGATAACGTTCCTCCATCAGCTTTCCACGCTCTTTTTCAGTATTGCGTAATATATCCAGCTGACCCAGCAGTACGGAAAAGAAATCCTCCATATGCTCTGCAAGCCGATGATATACAACCTCATAGAAATCCGCAAAGGGTAGTGTTTCACTGAGAATGCAGATATCCTTGTGAAAAATTCCTTTCCAGAAGCTTTCCACAATGGCAAGCAGCAGGTCGGACTTTGACGGGAAGTAGTTGTAAACAGCACCAACGGAAATATTCAGTTTTTTAGCAAGTACCCGGATACTGAGCTGATCAATGCCTTCTTGAAATACAATCTGTCTGGCAGTATCCAGAAGCTCCTCTTTTGAGGTAACAACCTTGTTCATAAACCACCTCCAACTTGAACACCGTTCATTATGAACTTCTCCGATACAGATGTCAAGCGATTTGAATCTTGAAAAATAAGCGGCGGTTATTCATAAAATGTATATGTTTTTTTAAACAATGTGATATTGTGTGATATAATAATTTACATGAATAGCTTTTTTGCTGTTTGAAAGGGGAATGAAATGGAATTGTTAAAAAAGTATGCAACAAGAAAATATCTGATGTATGGTAGTATTGCGGGAGGTATTCTGGCAGTAATTATGCTGATTATTTACCTCACAGCGGGACAGGGACTGGACAGCTTATCCGGATTATCAAGTGCATTGTCTTCCTTACGCAGTCTGTGTGTGCTGTATTACATCGATTTTGTCATCCTTGTAATACTGGTTGGAGGATATGCGTTTCGAATCGGTTATCTGAAGGATGCTTCATTTATGGGAAAGCTTTTGCTTGGCTGCAATGGTGCTGCATTGCTGATGGGGCTTTTCTGCTTTTCGGCAATACGGGCTGTACATGCTTTGGCAAGTGGTGATTTCACAGCCGCGATGGCGTATTCCGGCAGTATGGATAACAAGGGAATCATGCTCGTCATCATGGTGCTTGCACAAATTGCAGCAGCAGGAATCAGTATCTATATCCTGTTTGTGAAAAGGAATGAGCAGGTAGAAGCCGAGGAGGCAATGAAGGATTTAAGTGAGGGCGCAAAAGCTGCCGGAGAGGCTGTATCAAAGGCATCTGCAGCAGCCCAGGATCATGCTCTTAAGCTTTCTGAGAAATGCAAGGCATATTACAAGACGGAAAAAGGCAGACGGAATACAATCATAGGCGGTATTGCGGCGGCAGTCGTTATCGTTTGTATTGCTGGATTCAGTATTTATCAGAGTGTAAAGAAGACACCGATTGATTTGACCTCTGCTTGTACCGTTACCTTTGAAGGCGTATCCGGTGAAGGAACGGCGGATATCAATTGTAATCCGGATTATGATCATACAAACGAGGATATCCGTATGTTTATGAGCGATGTTACCTATAAGGTGGAAAAGGATGGCGAACTGAAAAACGGCGATGATGCAGTTTTGAAAGCTGAATACAGTCAGGCTACCGCAGACAGCTGTAAAGTAAAGGTGGAAAATCCAGAGAAGAAGGTAAAGGTAGAGGGATTGGAAATCGTATATAAAACCTTCGCAGAGATTCCAAAGGCAAGCTCTGATAAATTCGAGGCAGCGGCAAAAGCAGCATTGGAAGCCTATATAAAAGACAGAAGCACATCTTTTTTCTCTTCAACCAAGGTAACTGTTGAACATGTCGCGCTGATCGGTGTGTATTATGAATATCGTTCCTATGATCATACCGGTACAGCACATTATGTTTATCGCACAAAGGTTACAGAGGATAGTAAGTATTCCACAGAAAAGAATACAGATTATTACGATGTGAAGATCACCGGTATCAGCTCTGCAAAGGAAACGGATCTGTCTGAGGAATCTGATATGATAAATGTTGATTCAATTTACCTTTATGAGGATGAAAAGACGGATGCGATGGCACTTGAGAAATTCAAGCAGTATAAAACAAATCTGGAAACTATCAAGGAACAGGCAGAAAAAACGGTTTTTAAAGATGAAAGAAAAAGCAAATAACATGATGTAAAGGTTCTTTCTAACATTAGGGTGTATGCAAAAGGGAGATTTCAACTACTATTGACAAATACAATAATGTTGAATCTCCTGTTTTGAGTTTATCCATAATCGAGAAAGGAACTATGAAATTCATACTGTAAAAAATCCCTTATTCACAGGCAGTCGGATGAAACAAATCTATTGTTTGAAATAAGGGTTTTTTTTTATCCCAAGGCACAGAGAATACTGCCATAAAGCGAAAATAAACGATGCATTTTTGCTTCTGCATGTATTCTGTTAGTGCTTAGCTGAAAAATCATTACGACAGGGCAGAGAAGCCGCCGGTTTACGTGAGCTGAAGAAGGTGGCTGGTATAGGAGGTACATCTGTAGAAGTGGTGAAGCGTTCGTTGCAATCGGTACAAAAAAAGGACGCATTGTCCCTTTCTAGGCATGTGCCGCATCCGCAAGTGTTTTCACAAAGCTGCCGATCTCTTCCAGCGTGATTTCCTGCTTCGCCAGTCGCCCGATCTGCCGCACAATGGCACTGCCGACAATCACACCGTCCGCATAGGACTTCATCTCGGTAATCTGCTGTGGAGTGGAAATACCGAAGCCAAGTGCCTTTGGCGTATCGCTGTAAGCGGAAAGCTCGTTTAGAAATGCCTTCAAATCCGCCTGAAATTCCGTTCGCTCGCCGGTTACACCAAGGGATGTCACGCAATACAGAAAGCCTTCACTTTGTTCCGCAATGCTTTTCTTACGGACACTGGAAACAGGTGTTACCAGGGAAATCAGCTGTATATGATGTGCATCCGCAAGCGGCTTTAATTCCTCACGGTGCTCCATGGGAAGATCGGGAATGATCAGCGCATCAATACCGGCAGCTTCGCTTTCTCTGAGAAACCGGTTTGCCCCATATTTGAAGATTTGGTTGTAATACAGGAGGAAAACAAGAGGAATCTGGGAGAACTCGCGAATGTTCGACACCATACGCATAACAGTCTCTGTTGTGATATCATTCTGTAAGGCGCGAAGACTTGCCTCCTGAATGACAGGTCCCTCCGCAATCGGATCGGAAAAGGGGATTCCGATTTCAATGATATCACAGCCGTTTTGTTCCAGCTGCTTCACACATTCCATACATGTGGGAATATCCGGATCACCTGCTGTCAGAAAGCCGATGAAGGCCGTTTTTTGTTCCTGCTTCAATCTCTTGAATACTGCATCGATTCTATTCATGAATGTCCACCTCCAGATATTCCGCAATACTTTTTACATCCTTGTCACCACGTCCGGACAGGGTGACTGCGAGTATGCTGTCCTTTGACATGGTCGGGGCAAGCTTCATGGCATAGGCCAGCGCATGACTGCTTTCAATTGCCGGTATGATGCCCTCTGTTTTTGTCAGATACAGAAAAGCCGCAACCGCTTCATCATCTGTGACTGGCACATATTGCACACGCCCGCTTTGGGCAAGGTCGGCATGCTCCGGTCCGATTCCGGGATAATCCAGTCCTGCGGAAATGGAATACACCGGCATGATCTGACCGTCATCATCCTGTAGAAACAGTGATTTCATGCCATGCAGGACACCGACACTGCCGCGTGCAATGGTTGCGGCATGCTGTTCGGTATGGATCCCTTTTCCCGCCGCCTCACATCCGATCAGGGCAACATCCTCATCCTTCAGAAAATCATAAAAGGTACCGATAGCATTGCTGCCGCCGCCCACACAGGCGATGACCGCATCCGGCAGACGACCTTCCTTTTCCAGACACTGTTCCTTCATTTCCTCTGAAATGATTTTCTGAAAATCACGGACAATCATCGGATACGGATGAGGTCCGACAGCGGAGCCCAGAACATAAAAGGTATCATCACAGCGGGAAGCCCATGCACGCATGGCCTCATTGCAGGCATCCTTCAAGGTGCCAGTGCCGCTGGATACCCCGGTAACCGTTGCCCCCAGCAGCTCCATCTTGAATACATTCAGCGACTGTCTGCGCATGTCCTCAACCCCCATGAACACCTCACATTCCATACCGAAAAGAGCCGCCGCTGTTGCGGAGGCAACCCCATGCTGCCCGGCACCCGTCTCCGCAATGATTTTCGTTTTTCCCATTCGTTTTGCCAGCAATGCCTGCCCCAGCACATTATTGATCTTGTGCGCACCGGTATGATTCAGATCCTCCCGCTTCAAATATATCTTTGCACCGCCCAGTTCCTCGCTCATCTTCCTTGCATAATACAGCAGAGAAGGACGGTTCGCATATTCCCTTAAATAAAACTGAAGCTCCTGCTGGAAATCCGCATCATCCTTTACCTGCTCATAGGCATTCTCCAGCTCCTCCAGAGCAATCATGAGTGTTTCCGGCGCATATTGTCCGCCAAACGCTCCATACATTCCTTTTGTCATACTGCCTCCCATCTCCCGCTTTTTACGGGCATCTATCTTGTAAAATGCACGCCATTGCAGTATTCCTTTACAGTGCTTGGTCTGCTTCTGTTCAACCCTTCAGCTGCTTCATAAACGTGCGCACTTTTTCCTTATCCTTTTTGCCATTGGTCTCCAGTGCACTGGAGACATCAATGCCGTAAGGCTGCAATGCCAGAATTTCCTTTACGTTATCCCTGCAGATTCCACCGGCAATGATGAGTCTGGACACGTCCAGCTTCTGTAACAATTCCATAGCGATCCGCTTTCCGCTTCCTCCGCGCAGGCCCTGTACATAGCTGTCCACAAGCAGACGATCCGCATGCGGAAACGCTGCAGCATCCATATCCTTGATTTGACCGATACGCAGAGCCTTCCATATTTCACAATTGCAGCTTTTTTTCAGCTGCCGGATATCCGCATCGCTTTCATCTCCGTGCAGCTGAATAACATCCAGACCTGTCTGCTTGGCAATTTTAGCTATGACGGCAGGCTGTTCATTCACAAAAACACCGACAAGCCTGCTGTATCGGATGATATTTGAAAGCCTGCAGGCGGAGGCTGCGGATATCTGGTGCTTTCCGGGAGCGAATACAAAGCCGACATAGTCCGGCTTCACCTCATTCATCAGTGCCGCATCCTCTTCGCTTTTAATACCGCACAGCTTTACAACTGCCATACTTCAGCTCCTGCAGGTGGGTACGGATATCCGGACAGCGCATGAAGCTCTCTCCGATTAAAACAGCATCTGCACCTGCTTTTCTTACATACTCCATATCCTCATGGGTGAAAATTCCACTTTCGGAAACGATGCTGATATCCGCAGGAATTCTGGAAGCTAGACGCTTTGTTGTTTCCAGAGATACTGCAAAGGTATGCAGGTCGCGGTTATTGATACCGATGATTTCCGGCTGCAGCTGCAATGCCCGCTCCAGCTCCTTTTCATTGTGTACCTCCACGATACACTCCAGATCGAGAAAGCGTGCCAGCTGATAGAATTCACGCAGGGTTGCATCCTCCAGCATAGCCACAATCAGCAGCATCATGTTTGCGCCAATACGCTTTGTCTGCACAACCTCGCGGGCATCCATAATGAAATCCTTGCGCAGAATAGGAAGATCGCTCACGGAACGGGCAATTTCTATATTTTCCAAGCCGCCCTGAAAGAAATTGCGTTCTGTCAGTATGGAGATGGCATTGATACCTGCCTCATCATACGCATTCGCAAAGCGCGCAGCGCTGAAATCCTCTACAATGACACCCTTGCTGGGACTTGCTTTTTTTATTTCTCCGATAACGAATAATGAATCATACAGCTTCATCTGCTTGGCGATCTTACCCTGTTCTCTTGGAAGCATCCGCATCAGCTCCTCCTCCAGTGTAGTTTTTTTCTTTTCTATGATCGTATCCAGTATCATGCACCTACCTCCTGTGACAGCTGTTGAAACATCCTGAATTTCGCCAGCGCCTGTCCGCTGTCGATACTCTGCTCAGCCAGCCTGATTCCGTCTTCCATGGTGTCAGCACGTCCACTGATATACAGGGCAAGGCCGCTGTTCAGTAAAACGGCATCCCGTTTGGCACTGTGCTCTCCCTGTAAAATATCCATGAGAATTTTGGCGTTTTCCACACTGTCTCCGCCGACAAGCTCCTGCAGCTGACAGCGCTTTCTGCCGAATTGCTCCGGAGAAATCGTATACGTACAAATCTGATTGTCCTTTAACTCATGTACAAGGGTATCTCCGGTCATGGAAACCTCATCCATACCGCAGTTCCCATGCACAACCACTGCCTGTTTAACACCCATTTCCTGATAGACATGAATCATGACATCTGCCATTTCCTCATTGTAGGCACCGATGACATAGGTATCGGGATGTGCCGGATTCGTCAGGGGTCCGAGAATATTAAACATTGTCTTTAATCCAAGCTGTCTGCGGATCGGGCCGACATGCCGCATGCTTTCATGATAGGTCTGGGCAAACAGAAAGGTGATGCCGACCTTCTCCAGCAGATAGGCTGCTTCCTTTGGCGGAAGGGTGATGTTGACATGCAGTGCCTCCAGGGTATCCGCACTTCCGCTTTTACTCGATACGCCGCGGTTTCCATGCTTGGCAACTGCCAGTCCTGCACCGCACAATACAAAGGAGGAGGTGGTGGAAATATTAAAGGTATTCAGACAGTCACCACCGGTGCCTACGATATCGACAATACCTTTCACATCGGTTGGAAGCGGTGTCGCCTTGCTTACCATGACCCTGGACGCTGCTGCGATTTCCGCAGGACTTTCCTTTTTCATCTTCATTGCGATCAGAAATGCGCTGACCTGTTCACTGCTTGCTCTGCCATCCATAATGATATTCATGGCAGTTTTCATTTCCTCTGTTGTCAGATCATGGTGTTCACTGACCTTTTTAATATATTCCTTTAACATACATAGCTCCTCGCTTTCGTTATAAAATTCTCAATAATTCGCATACCGTCCGGTGTCAGAATCGATTCCGGATGAAACTGAATGCCGTATACAGGATAGCGGTGATGCTGAATCGCCATGATTTCCTTTGTGCTGCTTTCAGCAGTTACGATGAGCTCCTCACCCGGCTGTTCAACAACCAGAGAATGATAGCGGGCTGCCAAAAATGTGGTGGAAAGACCATCGAACAGCGCGCAGGGTGCTGTTTGCGTGATTGCATCGCACTCACCGTGCCGAATCACCCTTGCATAGGTGATTCTGGAAGAAAATACCTCAGCTATGGCCTGATGCCCCAGACAGATTCCCAGCATGGGAATATCCCTGTAACACTGCTGAATGATAGATTCCATATTTCCGGCAGCATGGGGATGACCTGCCCCCGGTGAAAACACGAGAGCAGTCGGCTTCAGCTTTTGCAGCATAGAGGCATCAACAGCATCATTTCGCAATACGATGACATCTTGCGCATATACGGCAACTGCCTGATAGAGATTGTAGGTAAAGGAATCATAGTTATCGATGATTACAATCATACCGTCACCTCACCGTGTACTGCACGAAGCATGGCTTTAGCTTTATGCAGCGTTTCCTCATATTCCTTTTCCGGTACGGAATCCTTTACGATTCCGGCTCCTGCCTGTAAATAGACCTTATGTTTATGAAAGACAAAGGTACGGATGGTGATACAGGCATCAAATTGTTTATTGTAGCCTAAGAAGCCGATAGCCCCACCGTAAATTTCCCGTTTTACCGGCTCCAGCTGTTCAATGATATTCATTGCACTGATTTTCGGCGCACCGGACAGAGTTCCTGCCGGTAGGACACTGGCGAGTGCGTCATAGATATCACAACTTTCCTTCAGCCGCCCGTGTACCTCGCTCGTCATATGCATGACATGGGAATAACGCTGCACCTGCTTCATATGCCGAACCTGAACACTGCCGATATCCGATACCCTGCCGATATCGTTCCGTCCTAAATCAATGAGCATGCTGTGCTCTGCATTCTCCTTGGGATCCTCCAGCAGGGATTGTGCTGCTTTCAGATCCTCCTGTTCATCAGCTCCTCTGGGACGGGTGCCGGCAATCGGCATCGTCATAATGGAACGTCCGCGACCCTTTAACAGCAGCTCCGGTGAAACACCGGCAATGACATATTCATCAAAATCAAGATAATACATATAGGGGCTTTTCCCCAGTGAACGAAGCTGAACATACGCATCCAATGGATCCTCTGTATACGAAGCCTCCATACGCTGACTCAGTACAACCTGAAAGATATCGCCTTCCTGTATGTGCTTCTGCGCCTGTTCCACGTTAGCCATGAATTGCTGCTTATTCATGGAGCTTGTGACGGTTCGCCTTGCAAGTGGCTTTCCACTATACGGCTTTCTGTGTGACAGGAAAGCCCGCAGCTCGTAAATACGTTGAACCGCTTTGTCATAGGCGTTGTCCAGACATCCGTTTTGTGTCTGCATATTCACAATGACATACAGTCGGTGCTGTTCATGATCAAGCACCAGCAGCTCTTCCACAAATGCAAACTGCATCAGGGGAAGCTTTAGAGAGGGAAGCCGGTTATCCTGAATGGCTTCAAATAAGCGAATCATATCATAATTGAAATGACCGATTGCTCCTCCTGTAAATACCGGCAGCTCCGGATAGATGGGAGCACATTCCTGCATTTCTTTCTTTAGGATGTCCAGTGGATTTCCATCCAGCTGTATTGTTTCATCGTATTGAATGAGAGCTGTAGTTCCACCTCTGCTTACCAGGCGTTTCCTACAGGGTAAAGCGATGATGGAATAGCGGCCATACGAGTTCAGAACACCGCTTTCCAGAAAAAATGAATAGGGTCCCCGCAGCGCTGCATACAGATCAAGCATATCGTCTGCTTCATAATCCAGTGCTGTGTAAACGGGAATTCGTGTATATGTGTCTGCGTAAATACGCACAGTTTGTAAATCGGGATAGATCATAGGGTTCCTCCTGTCCTCTGCATAGGCGGCTGTTAAAAGCTGCGCCATCGTCTGCTGTGACAGTAGAGAATTGCTTCTGTATTTTCCATTCTATTTTCCTTTCCTGCTACTGTATAAGAGTGAGAATAAAAATAAAAACCTCCGCCCTGTATCATAGGACGAAGGATCTTCGTTTAGCCACCTATACGTTTTGCGAAAAGACAAATGCAAAACACTCTTATACAAACACCAACATGTCTGCTTCCTCAGATAACGCGGGAATTGCGTCATCAGCTACTCATCACTTTTCGCCGATGCTTCTCTTCAGGGCCATTCACAAGATCTCTTCACGCTGAATTTCCACCGTCATCAGCTCTCTTTGGATCCGAGGGTTCTGTTACTCTTCCTGAATCAATCGAATGTATAGTCTTGATTATAAAGCTGATTTACATGATTTGTCAATAGATTTTCAAAACTATTTTCATTTTCTTTCAATATAAATGAAAATAATGCTGATAAAGAACATGTAACAAATGAATATTAAGTGCCGCGAACATCTGTTCTATTTATGCAGGCTTTATACCTTGATAAAAATAGCAGACACCAATTATTTTCTATATGCAACTGTCGAAAAACTGTTTTTATGAATTTGGGTTCTTTCTCGAATGTGGGTAAACTCAAAACAGGGAGACTTTAACTTCTATTGATAAATACAATAGTGGAAGTCTCTTGTTGCATACACCCTGAAGTAAGAAGGAACCTGAATTTGAAACAGTTTTATTGTGTACTTTATATGTATTATTTGTGAACAGCAAGCTGATTTTTCAGTTTCTGTAAGGTATCACAGGTGTATAATAAATTGGATACAAGATCGAGCTGTTCCATTGATAAAGAGCATAGCCATGTTGAGCAGTCTTGATGATATTTACTTTTCATTAGTCGATTTAACAGCAATCTTTCACCTCTTTTTTCTCTGTTCAACGCCTTGTTTAATTCCCTGTTCAACACCATCTTCAAAACTATCCAAAATAGCATTTTTTTCGCGCTGCTCCTGTATCTGCGTTGCCATCCCTATCGACCGGAGATCTTCTGCATCATGAAATTTTCTGTACGTTTCCACTTGGTGTCTTTTGGGTATAACCTTCTTCACCAGCCTTTCCTCTGTTTTTAATATACCATCTTCATCATTGTTTTTAAACAGGTACCCGAAGGGTAGAACCTAGCATAATTGTTCAAAGTCATTCAGCTTCCCGAATCCCTTGCGCTTAACAATTACATTTATCTCCAGGAGATAAATGTAAATCCTCCTCATCAGGCTTCGCTTACTTTCCATCTCGCCTTCCTCATTTCTCATCTGATAGGCATCAATCCATTTTCTAGTGTACTCGGCATAGGAATTGAGAAAGATAATTTGATAAACAGGAAGATGAACGATAAATATAAAGTTCATATGCTTTCAGACTGTTTCCATATCGTGGAGGTTATCTGCATTTGTAGGGTATATGGAAACAATACGGATAGGAAAGGGAGGGGACGCATAAAGACCTGTTAACAGAGAAAGCTTTCTGTGGTTGGTGTTGCATGAAAAGGACTTGGTGGTGTTCCTGGTTAGGCAGGGCAGACTAAGAAAAAGCAGGCAGTGCTGTGAACCAAGGATAAATTGCATAGGGGAATCAATTACGCCGGCAAACCGGATTTCATGAAATCCATACCGTGTGGTACACTATAAGCAGGAGGTGTTTTTATGATACAGATCTTAAATGCACGTATACTCACTATGAAGGACAGACAAACAGCATCCTGTATGTGCATCGAACAGGGGAGCATTGTTTACATCGGTGATCACATACCGGAAGAATATAAAGCCGCAGATTGTGTGGATATGGGCGGCAGAGTCATCATCCCGGGAATCATAGATGCTCACAGCCATCTGGTATCCTGTGCGAATACATTCCGTCAGGCGGATGTAAGCAGTGCAAGAAGCTTTGCGGATATTCAGCACATACTTACTGATTTCATACAGCAGCATCATTTGAAGGAGCAGGACTGGGTGAGTGGTGTCGGCTATGATCATACGCTGCTTAAGGAGCGCCGGCATCCGGATGCCGATGTCCTAAAGGCTGTCGGCAGGCGGCCAATCGTGATTACTCATGCATCCTCCCATATGGGTGTTGCATCATATACAGCAATGCAGCTGGCCAATATCCCCCCTGATGCACCCGATCCGGATGGCGGCAGATATGGACGAAATACGGATGGTATGCTGAACGGCTATATGGAGGAAAATGCCTTTACATCATTTCTGCATCATGTGCCGATGCCATCCATGGAGGAGATGATGCGGCTGCTGGAGGATGCTTTGCAGCTATATGCCAGCTATGGAATTACCACCATACAGGACGGGATGATGAATGCGGCGGTATATGCCATATTGAAAGAGGCCGCAGCTCGTAATATATTGAAACAGGATGTGGTCGGCTATGTGGGAATCCGGGACAGTGAGGCACTGCGAAAGGAAAGCAAGCCAAAGGGAGTGCAGTATCATAAGCATTTTCGCATCGGTGGATATAAGATGTTTCTTGACGGCTCTCCACAGGGACGAACTGCATGGATGCAAACACCTTATCAGGGGGATGCCAACTATTACGGATATGGAACGATGAGTGATGAGGAAGTGGCTGCCTGTATTCGCAAAAGTCTGCTGGAGCATCAGCAGCTTCTCGCACACTGCAATGGTGATGCAGCAGCTGAGCAGTATCTGACACAGTTTGAAAAGGTTGTAAGAGAGCTGGATGCTAAGGATACCTTACGTCCTGTCATGATTCACGCACAGCTAGTGCAAAAGGAACAGCTGGAACGGATGAAGCCGCTGCAAATGATTCCTTCCTTCTTTGCGGCACATGTATGGCACTGGGGAGATGTGCATATTGAAAACTTCGGAGTACAGCGGGCTTCGCTGATTTCTCCATTGCGGGATGCGTTGCAGCTTGGACTTGTGTTCACCCTGCATACCGATACTCCCGTTATCGCACCGAATCTGATGGAATCCGTATGGTGTGCCGCTGTTCGCCGTACAAAAAACGGAGTGCTTCTCGGGGAAAAGGAACGTATTGATGTTTATGAGGCCCTGCGTGCGATCACGCAGTATGCGGCTTGGCAGTACCATGAGGAGGATCAAAAGGGAACGCTGGAAGCAGGTAAGCTGGCGGACTTTGCCGTCCTTGATCAAAATCCGCTGGAAATTCCGGTGGAGGAGATACGAAATATTCAGGTGCTGGAAACCTGGAAGGAGGGGACCTGTATTTATAAGCGGCAGGTGCAGGAATCGCAGAATATATAATTTTACATTTTCTTTCAATACTTTCTGATGTATTTCATTGAGATACCGCATTCTTACATTTTCTTACAAAATGCATTGACATTTCATTTTTCATCCCGTATACTGTAACTACAGTACAAGCGATGAAAAGAAATAGTACACATGTCCAGGCATGAAAGAGAGTTCCCGTTTGCTGAGAAGGGAATCATGAGTTGGCTGTGGAACACGTCTTGGAGCTGCAGATGCGAAACAACAGTAGTGTCTGCCGGTTGATTCCGTTACCGATCAAAGTGATGCTTCCATGACGATGAGCATGATCATCACTTACTGAGGTCAGTTTCCGCAAGGAGCTGATAAATTGAGGTGGAACCACGTAAGCAACAGCTTTCGTCCTCTGGACAAAATCCGGAGGATGGAAGCTTTTTTTCATCAGACGCTTGAAATTGAGGAGGAAAAATGTATGAAAAGGATAGCTTTAACAATGCTCGCACTGCTGTGCACACTCACTTTAACTGCCTGTGGATCAGATACAGCAAAGGGGGATGACAAGGAGGTACTGACCATTGGTATAGATGATACCTTTGCGCCAATGGGATTTAAAAAGGATGGGAAGCTGGTCGGCTTTGATGTGGAGCTGGCAGAAGCCGTTTCAAAGAAAATCGGTAAGAAGGTTGAGTTTCAAAACATTGACTGGGATTTAAAGGAAACAGAGCTGGAGTCCGGGAATATCGATTTGATCTGGAACGGATATTCCATCACGGAGGAGCGTAAAAAGCAGGTGCTGTTCTCTGATCCATATATGGAAAACCGTCAGATAATTATCACAACGGATAAGACGGGAATCAAGACAAAGGCGGACATTAAGGATAAAACCTTGTCGGTTCAGAAAAATTCCAGTGCGTATGATGCGGTCATGAAGGATAAGGACTTTGTCGCAGGCTTAAAGGATGGCAAGCCGACCCAGTTTGATACCAACAATGACTGTTTCATGGATTTGGAATCCGGAAGAAGCGATGCCATCGTTGTAGATGAGACTCTGGCGCGTTACTATATGAAGCAGCAGGATAACGGAGTGAACTATGTGGTACTGGATGAAAACTTCGGTACAGAGGAATATGCAATCGGAATGCGCAAGGATGATACAGAGCTGTGCAAACATATCAACAAGGCAATGCAGGAATTAAAGGACGATGGAACCTTCGATAACATCAAGGATACCTGGTTTAAATAAGCTATGGACTTCTTTATACAGCTGCTTCCGGCCTTTGTAGAAGGGCTGAAGATCACCCTGTTCTTCTGGGTGGTAACGCTGGTCGGCTCCTTTGTTCTGGCACTTCCCATGGTCTATGTCAGACTGTCAAGGAATGCGGTTGTCTCTACCATCGTTCGTTTCTATATTTATATCATGAGAGGTACACCGCTGCTTCTGCAGCTGATGTTCGTCTATTTCGGTCTTCCTTATCTGGGCATCCGTCTGGATCGGACAACAGCAGCTATACTGGCATTTCTTCTGAACTATACCGCATATTTCACAGAAATTCTGCGTGGTGGCATACAATCCATTGATGAGGGACAAAAGGAGGCAGCCAAGCTTCTCGGCTATTCCAACTCCTATACGTTTCTGCATATCCTGCTTCCACAGGCGCTGCGCAACTGTATTCCTTCCTTTATCAATGAGAGCCTGACGCTGTTGAAGGATACCTGTCTGGTTTCCATTCTGGGAATCGACGAGCTGCTGCGTTATGCCAAAATCGCAGCCGGTACCTATGCGACAGGACTTCCTTTCATTTATGTTGGTATGATTTATCTGGTCTTGAATATGCCGATTTCCCGCGGATTGAATTATCTGGAAAAACGGCTGAACTATTATAAGTAGAGGTGGCCGTATGAGTATACAAATTCAAAATCTATGCAAATCCTTTCACGATAATCAGGTGCTTCGCAATGTCGATCTGGATGTGAAGGAAAGGGAAATCGTTGTTTTAATGGGATTGAGTGGAAGTGGAAAGACAACACTGCTACGCTGTCTCTGTGATCTGGAAACCGCTGACAGCGGAGAAATTCTCATCAATGACAGCTACCTTCTGAAAGAGGAAAACGGAAGGAGTGTCTACGCGGATAAGGAAACAAAAAAGGCGCTGCGCAAGGAGGTCGGCATGGTGTTTCAGAACTACCAGCTGTTTCCGCATCGCAATGTACTTCAGAATCTGATTGAGGCACCCGTTTATCATAAGCTGATGAGTAAAGAGGATGCGGTTCAAAAGGCAGAGAAATTACTGGAACGGCTGCAGATCAGTGATAAGCTGCATGCCTATCCCTCTACTCTGAGCGGTGGACAGAAACAGCGGGTGGCGATAGCCCGTGCCTGCATGCTGCAGCCCTCTGTTCTGTGCTTTGATGAACCAACCAGTGCGCTGGATGTGGAATCCATTGCTTCCGTGACCTCCATTATCAAAGACTTAAGCAAAGAAATGGCGATTCTCATCATTACACATGATGAAGGCTTTGCCCAGCGTGTTGGTACGCGTGTTGTGAAAATTACGGATATCAATCGATAAGCTGGTGCTGATAGCGGCTATGTAGCATAAGGAAAATCAGTATATATAGGGTATCGTAAGGTATCCTTTTTATTTGGAAAATTTAATATATACATGATTCTACATACAAAGTCTTTTGAGATAAAGAAGGTTGGTATCAAATTTACATGCTTTTATGATAAGTATCATATACTGTATTTTTCAGTTTTTGAGAATAATGTGCTTATTTAATAAAAGGGTGTAAGCCTTATGTCGAACATAACTGCATCAAAGAAAAAACGCATAACTGCAATTGCAGAAATGCATTTATATGAAACTAGGCTATCTTTCATCTTCCTGCTCATTTAAAACCAGAAGATCCTCTTTTTGATATACGTGCGGTCCCGGTATGGCTTTTCGATGATTCCAGCACATGATAGATTCCTTTAAAGAACGCCCCGGATTATCCGCAAAGAAGGCTCGAATATATGTGTTGTATTCAAACTGCGGACTGATAACAGTTTTTTTATGCTTCTTCTGTTCCTGTATGGCATACCATGCATCCACGGCATCCTGATATGTCTGTCCTGCGTGAGTTTTCAGCCAGTCCTGAAATTCCACATGGAAGGAAAACTTACTGCCAATCACAGATTTGAAAAATGCTCTGTGCTTCTGTGAACAAACAAGATCTTTCTCAATGATGGAATCGGGACACAGCGTGTCTGTGCGGTTGTTTTTTACTTTTCTTTGCTTTACGGCAGAACATATCGCATTTCCATGTAATATCTGAAGGATACGTTCGTTTAAATCAGCCTTGCTGCCGGATGCAGATACACCGCATGCCTTTAAAAACGCCTGCAGCTCCTCCTTTAGATAATAGTTTTCCTGAAACTGTTCCGGTGTTAAGGCTCTTGATAATTCCGGTCGCTTCATAAATACCTCCCATCTTCTTTTTCAAGCATTCGTTTTCCCTTTGTCCATGTATTTCAATCGTCGGGGACATAGAGGGAGCTGATGAAATTCTCTTATTGCTCAATTCGCAGGAGGAAAGCATCTATCGCTCTACAGCTTCAGCTGCCCCTGATGAACCTGCTGCTTTTTATAACCTCGGATTATATCATTCATACGGTAGCGGATACCGTATTTTCGACACTCTGTCTGAAACAGCTTATACAGCTTTGCGGCATGTGGAGAATCACAGCTGTAAACATTATGATAGCGCTGTTCATACAGTCTGCGTTTTCCCGGGAAATAATGATCCAGCTGATAGTAGTAATAATCCCTCTGATTATCCCGCAGAGTCATGCCAAATGCAGGGTAGATAAATTTCGCATGATGCTTTGCCGCAAGCTCGACGATACCGGTGATGTTTTCCGGTGTGTCATTGATGAAGGGAAGAATGGGCATCATCAAAATCCCCGCATAGATACCGGCCCTGTGCAATTCCTCCAATGCCAGAAAGCGTTCACTTGAGCTTGGGGCATACGGTTCAATCATCTTTCCCAGAGCATCATCCGCACAGGTGATTGTCAGCTTGATGATAACAGGATTATGTGAGGCAATGCGTGCCAGCAAATCCAGATCACGGAGCACCAGGGTGCTTTTGGTATCGATTCCCACACCGTAGCCATAGCGGTCGATCAGCTGTAATGCACCTCTTGTAATTTCCTGCTGCTTTTCAAAAGGGTTATAGGTATCCGACATGGCTCCGATGCCTATCACTCCTTTTTTCCGTTTACCCTTTAACTGACGCTCCAGAATAAGCAGCTCATTCTTCTTTTTCCGTACACGGTCAAATTCCTGTACCTGATAGCAGCTGCTTCTGGAATCGCAATAGATACAGCCGTGATTGCAGCCCTTATACAGATTCATATTAAAATCCATACCAAACCAGGAAAACTGCCCGATGGTATTTCCGCCCCCCTGTAAAATTGTCTTCGCCTCAATCTCCTCCATGGGCTTGCATGCATTTCCTGCGAGTGGAATATATAGCTCAATAACCGAAGCGTCCTGACGGTAGTGAAACCGCTCATCATACTTTTCGAAATAAACAAGCGCTCCCTTTGCAGGTGTCAGCTGTCTGTCCTTCAGCTCCTGCTTGAATATTCTATCGATGGTTTCCGGAAGCTTTGCCATATCACCATGATGCTCCACGCACAGATACTCCCCTTTGGGAATACGGTAAATCTGAAAGTGATCCGGATACAGCTGTGCACTGGGAACAGCACATGCATAGGTCAGACCCTGTGATCCGCGCCGGGTAAGGGCATATTTCACAAACTGCTTTCCCTGCTTCACATGATACATTTTCAGCTGTTCATTAAACCTTTTCCAGAATGCCATGGAAATGCCGGCATTTCTGCTCAGGGATGTTCCCAGTTTTGTTTCACAGCCTACCAGGAAGATATCATCCAGCCTGCACAGTCTTGCTTCCATAGGTTTTCCAAAGCTTTTCAGCCTTTTTCTCCGACTGGATTTCATTTGTCAGATACGTATTTCCATAAAACAGCGCATAGCCGCTCACCGGTCCCGGACAGCTCTGGGCAGCTTCCCGTGTGGTTATATGATGAACAACACAGGACTGTTCCCAGTTGTTCATCCATTCCGCGAATTTGAGCGCATACTGACTGGCAAACGGACATTGATCGGTATAATACAATACAAAGGTGTTTTCCGGATGCTGAGGTCGCAATACACCATCCGCAAAGCGCGGCTTCTCTCCACCCGCATGAAACGGCAGATGCATCAAAACATACTCACCTGCTTCATCAGCAGGGATGAAGCCTTTATATTTCAGATACGAGGGATCGCTCAAATAGGGCAGCTTCTTTTTTCCTGATAAAATCGTAAGACCATGCATTCCCTTCGCTTTGGCATCTGCAATGCAGTGCTCCAGCAACTCATCGGAATAGCCGCAGCCCTTAAAGCTTCCGGAAACCCACAGACAGTTGATGTGCATCCAGTTGTCTGCCTGAATAGGGAACCATGCGGCTTGAGCAGGTATATATTCAATAAAAACCTTACCGCGTACATCGGCCTTATAAAATACAAGCCCTTCCTCCATGCGTTCCTTCAGCCAAGCCTTTTTATCCGTGACGCTGTGATCCCCTTTTTTCTCTGTCATACTGCAGCAGATATGCTCCTTCTGTAAATTTTCCTGTGTCAGCTGTATATATTCCATGCTCTTTTTCTCCTTTACGGATGGTTTCCGTTATCGTTTTCTTACCGGTATGCGCAATACCGTTTTCAGATTTTCCGGCTTGCACTTTCTCGGATCTCCCAGATAGATTTCGTGATGCTTTCTAAGCTGTCCGCTGGCTGCAGTTGAGCCGATATCCACACAGCAGCCGTTTTCTTCAATAAAGGTATGCAGCTTCTTTAGGGATGCCGGTTCCTCATCATAGGAGCCCTTGTGCAGTATTTGTGCGCAGAGCCCCTCCTCATACCATTCCATACGTACGCGGTTGATATCTGCCTCCGGGTGCTTTTTATGAAACTCCTCACATGCCCATGCGAACACATCCTCCGTTACATATTCTGGAAGGCGGAGCATGGATGTCCACAGGAAATCCTCCTTACGGGAATAATCCATTCCCTTGATTCCCTTCATTTCCCACAGTCCCTCCAGCGGCGGCACCACATAATCGTGATAGCCCTCCAGAGCCTTAGTCCCCTTTCTGCTCATTTTGATCGTGAAGGTGATACCGTAAAGCAACTGCATCGCCTTGCTGTAATCACCATCCTCCTCATTCGGATTTCCTTTTCCATCCACCATCAGAAAGGGAATTGCCGCTATATCGATCAGCATACCCGTGGTTTTCGGCTGATAGAGGTCCTTATACTTTTTCTTATAGTCAAGCTTTATATTCTTTTCCATCGCTTCCATCTCCTTTTTCTATATCCTATCACACCATATAGGACATCAGTATGTCATATTACTCATACTGCTTGACTGCATGTCGCATTCTATTGATAACCTCATCCCGTATATCCACAGGCTCCAGGATGCGTAGGGAATCTCCAAAGGACATGAGATACCCGTATATCCATTCGCTTTTTGGAAAATCAATGGTAACAAGAAAGCTTCCATCCTCTCTTCGCCGGAAGCAGGAGGAATCATATTCATCGAAGATGCGATAGGCGACATTTTCCTTCATTTCCAGAACCAGATGGATCAAATCCTTCTTATATTCATTCTGATCATGCGGCAGACTGGATGTATCCAGCTCCCGCTCAAAATGTTCCTTTGTGTTATACAGGTTCTCCATGCGGTTCAGCTTGAAATAACGCTGTGCCTGTTTTCCTGTACAGTAGCCGATCAGATACCATGCGGACCCCTTAAACAGCAGCTGCAATGGTTCAACCGTTCTTGTAGTGCTGGCGCCATAGGAGGAATGGTAGGAAAACTGTATCCTCTGTTTATCAAGAATCGCATCCTTCAACAGAAGGAATTTGCGATTGGCACTGTGGTCGGATCCCCAGTCCACAAAGTCAACATCAATCCAGTTGGTCAGCTTTGCGGAAAAGGTGGAGCTTAATTTTGTAAGCAGGGAATCCACATCCTGCGGGTCTGCAATATGATAGCTTTGCAATGCAGCCATCAGCTTTTGCTGTTCCTCTTCACTGAACATGGAACGGTGGAGTACATAATCCTCCATCAAAAATATACCACCCTGATGTCCCTTATTGGTGTACAGCGGTATTCCCGCCATGGAAAGTGCGTCAAGATCACGGTAAATCGTACGCGTGCTGACTTCAAAATGCTCTGCGAGCTCCTTGGCAGTTACTCTTCGTTTCTGTAAAAGGATATAGACGATTTCAAACATTCTCTGTATCTGCATGCGATCCCTCCTTTCTGACTCCATTGTATCAGACATAATATGACAATGCTATGTCATATTTGAGGTATACGCATAAAAATAAAATCATCGCATATACTGAAGCGAGAATAAAAGGATTTCAGGCATATATCTTGTACTTTCCATCACGCAGGACTAGAATACAGATATAGAAAGAAGGCAGCTTATGAAAAAAATAAAAATTGCAGCTGTGGTCGGTTCTCTTCGCAAAGCATCCCTGAACCGTCAGCTGGCAGAAGCAGCCGCAGCTCTTTGCGGTGACGAGCTTGTATTTGAAATACTCGATTATCAGGATCTACCTTTTATGAATGAGGATATTGAGTTTCCGGCACCTGCTGCTGTACAGCGCCTGCGTGCGCAGCTTCAGGAGGCGGATGGCATATGGTTCTTTTCACCGGAATACAATCATGGCATTTCCGGGGTATTAAAAAATTTTCTGGATTGGATGTCTCGTCCGGATGAAGCACAGAAGCGGGTTTTAAATGGAAAGCCGGCAGCCGTAAGCGGTATTACACCCGGCATGTCCGGTACGCTGATTGCACAGGATCAGTTGGTCACCCTGTTGAGCTTTCTCAATATGAGGGTTATGAATGTGCCGCGGCTTACGATACCAAATGCACTGGAACAGGTGACAGATGGGAAACTGGTTTTAAAAGAAAGCGAGCCCTTTCTGGCAGAGCAGTGCAGGGCATTTATAAATTTCATTGAAAATAACGAATTCTTTAAATAAGAAAATGTTCAGCTGTAAAAAATAATGAAAGGCGATTTCCTTCTCTTGATGCAATGGGAAATCGCTTTTTCATATACGGTGTAAATCGTGCATTCTCTGACAAGAAGCATACAATCGTGGTGTGATTTCAAACACAATTACCTTATATGCTTATACTGTAAGGAAATGTGCATGCTTTTCCCATTGATGAAACATATTGAAAACAGCTGCCCTTAATGAGTGGATAGCTTTTATCGAATGCAAACAAATCCATCTCTTATGCTAATAAAACTGTTATCTTTTATTTTCGTAAAACTGTTCATTTTTCAATATACAGTTTAATGGTAGAATGTATACAATTTCATAGAGAGGAGAGCTTGTATGCAGCATGAAAAGACAAAGGAGCTGGCAATGACAGCACTTATGACAGCTTTGATATTTACCGCAACCTATATTATAAAGATACCCAATCCGGCAACCGGAGGGTACACGCATATGGGGGACTGTATGATTTTTCTGGGGGTGATGGTTCTGGGGAGAAAACAGGGGGCGTTGGCCGGCGGCCTTGGTGGTGCTTTATCCGATTTGCTGAGCGGTGCCGCTGTCTGGGTGCTGCCAACCTTTATTATAAAATATGCCATGGGCTGGATCATGGGACTTTTACTGGAGAAATCACGATTAAAAAACAGACTGATTGCAGCGGGAACGGGAGGCGTTTTTCAGATTATTGCTTATACACTTGTTAAAATACCCCTGACCGTGGTTGTACCTGCAATCGCCTCTGTTGCGAGAATCTGTATGCAGACAGTCATCGGACTCGTCCTTTTTACGGTACTATCTGCGATGCTGTCCCGCACGGAGATGCTTTCATTTTTTGAGGAGAAACGTATATGAAAAAAATAGATGCACATGCGCATATCGGTGAAATCGGCGGCTGGGCAAATGTAGCGGCGACTCCACAACAGCTTCTCGAGCTGATGGATATGTATGAGATTGAGAAAACGGTTATCTGTTCCCAGAATAATGAGGCCGTATACCGGGCAATCAGCGAATGGCCGGATCGTTTTGCTGGTGCTGTGTATGTTAACCCGCTCAAGGAAAACTGCACACAGCTGCTGATGCAGTATCTGGAGAAAGGCTTTCAGGCAGTAAAGCTGAATCCGCTCAGGCATGCCTTTGTGGCGGACGATGTATGTGTTGATCCTATCATGGAGATGGCAGAGCACTATCAGGTTCCTGTCTGTATTCACTGCGGACATCCACCCTATTCCCTTCCCTGGAGTATTGCGCTTCTCGCAGAGCGCTTTCCCAATGTCAAGGTGATGATGATTCATATGGGACACGGACACGGTGTGTATATCGACGCAAGCCTGAAAATGGCTCGTCGCTATGCGAATCTGTATCTGGAAATGAGCGGTATGCCGATGCATACAAAAATCAAAGAGGCATACGAGAGTGTCGGTGCAGATCGTATCCTGTTCGGCACTGATGGCCCGTTTCATCATCCGTCAGTGGAAATGCAGAAGGTGATCGTCAGCGGTCTGGATGAAGAAGCACTTCAAAAGGTATTCTATGACAATGCCAAAGCCTTTTTTCAAATTTCCTAAATGTTCAAGAAAGTTTCAAGCCATCCGGTTTTCCATGTTTTGTCATTCACTTTTCTGATACAATATACAATAAGAATGACATGGAGGATGGATCATGAGTAAGATTCTTATCATTGATGATGATAAAGATGTACTGTTTGCTGCAGAGCAGTATCTACAGAAGAACAATGAGGATGTATTTACTGCCACCGGCGGTTCACAGGGTCTTCGGGTGCTGAAACAGGAAACGATAGACTGTATCGTTCTGGATGTGCTTCTTAAGGGGGAAAGCGGGTTTGATCTGTGTCGGAAAATACGCAGCTTCAGCTCTGTGCCCATCGTGTTTTTGACGAATCTTTCCTCACAGGAGGATTTGAAGAATGGATTTCTGATGGGAGCGGATGATTATATTACCAAACCGTTTTCTCTGGAAGAGCTGTATCTTCGCATACAGGCAAGGATACGGCAGTATTATCAAATACCCTCCAGACAGAAGATTTTGAATTTTTTCCCACTCCGGATCAATCTGGATGCCAGAACCATACAGATTCAGGATAACAGGGTTCCGTTAACCATGTCGGAATTTGATATCCTGGTACTGCTGGCACAGACACCGGAGCATGTGTATACCATATCGGAAATCTACCAGCGGGTATGGAAGATGCCGGATATGAATTCCACACATACAGTGCAGGTACATATCGCCAATCTTCGTAAAAAGCTGGAGGAGGCCTGGGCGGATCATATGTTTATTCAGACCGTCTGGGGCAAGGGCTATAAGTTCGTGGAACCACCTGTTTCAGGATGAAAAAACATCGTGTACGTTTCAGAAACAAACACGATGTTTTAATTTGGCTGTGGATATCTACTGTGGTCTTGATATGGAAACAAAGCACTGTGCTTATATCAAATATTCATAAACATCGTGTCTTTTACGAGCTTTGATTGCTACGCTGTATGTACTAGCCTCAGGCTGATACGTGATGACGGCTTACGTTTTACGATAGGCAGGGCAGTCGCTTTATGACTTCATGTCAGCTGTTGTTTCCGATAGATAATCCTGTCTGCTTAACGATTATGAGCCGGGTCATGGTTAAGCAGAACAGGAAGCTTGTACCTGAAGATTTCCCTGCAGCACGGCGCCGCATTCCACCTCCAGACACTGCGTCTGAATGTCACCGGAAATCGCAGAGGACGCCAGAAACTGGGATTTCCCCTCGATTCGGGTATCCCCGATGATCTGACCGCCGCAGAGTATTTGCTTGGCGTTCACATTGCCGTGGACACAGGAGCCCTGACTGATTTCAAGATGTGTATCACACACGATATCCCCTTCTATTTTGGCCTGCTGTATAACAGCATTCTTACAGCTTATATTTCCCTTCACGCTGCCGCTGATCGTCAGATCGCCGCCACAGCTGATATTTCCAATGAAAACACCATGTATGGTGATATTGTCTTCCGTATTCATATCTCCCTGTAAGGTTGTGTGCTCCTGAATAACCGTGGTTTCTTTGCTTTTAAAACTCTCTGCCTCATCGTTTTTTCCGGTTTGCAGCTGCTCGTTTTGACTCTTTAAAGACTCCTGCACAGCAGCCGATAAAGCTGCATGGTCGACTGCGTCGTTCCCCCTTATAGATGCACGGTCCCCAAAAGGGGTGTTTTTTTGTTCCTCCTGATTCTGTGTATACAGCTTTTTCTGCTTTTCGTACCATTTCATATGCGTTCATTCCTTTCTGTGTATTGTAATCATTCTTCAAACGTTGACTTTATTATAACAGAAAAGTCACACATACCCAGTCTCTGCCTTATGGTTTGACAGATTCTTGAAGGTTGCTGTAGGCAAGCGGAAGCAGGATATGAAAGGCAGAGCCGTGCTCACCGTCAGACTCCACCCAGATGGAGCCGTTATGCTCGGCAATTATACTTTTGGTGATGTAAAGACCAAGACCGCGCTCTGTGGAATCCTCCCGCAGAGATACACCCTTGTGGAAAATCTGTTCCTGTCTGTCCGGTGCAATTCCACAGCCGGTATCCTCCACAACGATATGCGCATTGCTGTCCTCTGTGGAAAGGGACAGGGTGATGGTTCCTTCCATCTCCGTGAAGGATAAGGCATTGTACAGCAGGTTTTCAAGCGAACGCGTTAGCTGCTTCTCATCCGCAAATACAGGACAGGGCTCCCTGGCAGAGAGATACAGAAAGTAGATTCCCGCCGCATCACAATCTGCCTTGTTAAAATCATGAAACTGCTTCAGAAACTGTGTCAGATCGAGAACATGCTTATCCTGACTCCCCTTATCCATAGAGGAGAATTTCTGTAGGACGGTCATTCGATTTTGTAATTCAGCTCCCTTTCGTTCCAGTATTTTTAAATACCCATCAACCTCATCATCAATCAGGGTATCCTGCATACGGATCAGCTCGATAAAGGATTGCATACTGCTGAGGGGAGCTTTCAGATCATGGGCAAATTCTGCCAGCATGGCCTTTCTTTCACTTAACAGTGTGTGCAGCTGTTCCGTTCGCTGTTCTACGGTTTCCTGTAAATGAATTGTCAGCCGTTCGTTTTCCCTTGCCATCTGTTCACTGCGCTGAATCATGAGGGCTGCCAGAGACAGTACAATGAAAAAGGAAAAATAGTCATTCGGCCATCCATAGCAAAGGGGTTCAAAGAGATTTGCGCCAAGCAGCGTGTAGAGAATACCGAAAATATAAAAGGTATTCGCTCCCAGCAGCCATAGCTCCATGCGTCGGTATCGGCTTCCATACAGCGTGGTATACAAAATATAAAGCACACTGATGTATTTAAAGCCGTCTACGATCCAGCCATATGCAAGCAGGGCATCCGCATTTTTGCCGAGCATAAACAGGTTGGCAAAGGGCAGGATACACATACCGATGGAAAGCAGTCGCATTCCTCTGGTAATCAGATTTTTCTTCGATAAAGGAGAAAGCAGGGTATTGATTTCCAGAATCTTATACATCATAAGAAAATAAGCCGCGTCCATGAAGGCATAAAATATGGTCACATGAGAGATTCCAGACATACGGAGAAGCTCTCTGGATGCAAACAGAGAAAAGGCAAGGGTGGCTGTCGCAAAGCAACGGGAAACGCTGTCTCTGCGGTTTCTGATCCATAAATTCAGGGAATACAATCCAATGCTTAAAGAGGAAAATACAAGGAATCCGTAAAATAAGACTTTTCGCAGAATCATGCTCTGTATCCCCTGCGGGGTGGATAATATGCATGGATAATACATACCGCTGTAATAATGCGTGTCGTTTGCCGCAATGACATAAAGGGTATGTGTTTTTTCTGTGGAAAAGGTAATGACGGTATTTTGTATGCGGGCCTTGATGGGAGCTGTTTTCACATTGCCATTGGAAGCAACCAGTGTATCATCCAGCCATATTTCAGAGGCAATATCGATTTCAGGAAAATAGATGGATATCGTCTGTCCGCTTTCTGTCGCCGGAATGCTCAGCTGATAGCTGGATACACCGTAAGGGGAGCGTGAAGCATCACGCATGGAGAAATCCGGGTACTGGCCAAGGTAGGTATAGACACCTCTGGCATCCTGATTGGTTGTTGCATTGCGGTAGATGTGTGGATAAAACAGCCAGTTATCCACCAGAGAATACAGTGCATTATCCTCCAGCCTCAGCTGATTGCTTAAAAGCTGTCCGTTTTTTACTGGAGCCTGTACATTGTAATATTTGTTATCATAGCGGTTGATAAAGGAAAGGAAGAATGAGGAGCTCAGGATGATGAGAACAATCATAAAAAAGGGGCGTATCCTGCTCATAATCGTAGTTTTCACCGGGAATGCTGTTTCCGGCGGTCCCGTTTGTAAAAGAGAAGCGCCTCATGCGGTGCATGTGGTGAATACAGGGTATAGATGTATGGTTTAGGATACGTGCGTAGCTGTTTTTTCATGATAATCATCCTTTTCTTTATTTTAACATTCCTGCGTAATTATACAAATATAAATCGTTTTTTTATGCGTTCGCTGCTTTGGCTTTACGTGTGGAAAGCCATGTTGCACACGGCATGTTTAGCTGGCATTGTGGAATAAAAGCTCCTGCGGAAGCCTTTGCTACGCGAGCGTATAGGAAAAGACACAGTATTGTTTGATGCGCTTGTGCAGAATCACGACTTGCCATTTTTCCATCATACGTTTATAATTCAGAAGGAAAAGAACTCCGATAAGCTTTATCACGCAAGACGGCTTCTTCGCTGTACAGAACAGCCGGAAGCTCGTTCGACAGTCGATTAAATGACAGAAAACAAAAGATTACAGGAGGCAGGTATGCAGATAGATACGTGGATAAAAAAAGAGCAGAAGTCTTTGATTGCACTTCGCCGCTGGTTTCATATGCATCCGGAGCCAAGCATGAAGGAATATGAGACAGCCGCAAAAATAGAGGAGGAGCTGACGCGGATTGGCGTTGCACACCGCCGAATCAGAGAAACCGGGGTTTTTGCCAGCATAAGCGGAGAAAAAGGAAGTGGAAAGGTTCTTGTTTTGCGTGCGGATATGGACGCTTTGTCCATGGAGGATTTGCTGGATAAAAGCTATCGCAGTGTGAATTCCGGGTATGCACATGCGTGCGGCCATGATGCCCATACAGCGGTACTGCTGCATGCGGTGAAGCTGCTGCAGGAGCGAAGGCATGAATTCGCCGGTGAAATCCGTTTCTTTTTTCAGCCGGGAGAGGAAATCGGCCAGGGGGCACGCACCTTTATCGGGGAAGGATGTCTGGATGGGGCAGATCGTATCTTTGGAGCCCATATGTGCAGCAGTCTGGATGTCGGGACAATCTCTCTGACACCGGGACCAATCAATGCAAGCTGTGATTATTTCCGTATCGTTGTGCAGGGAAAAGGGGCACATGTGTCCACTCCGCAAAAGGGCGTTGATGCGCTGTATATCGCATCACAAATCGTGATAAATCTGCAGTCCATCGTATCGCGTTCCCTGTCTCCGCTGGATACTGCGGTTGTCGGAATCGGTACGCTGCATGCCGGAACGCAGTATAATATTGTGGCAAAGGAAGCGCTGCTGGAGGGGACAACACGCAGCTTCTCATCCCGGACAAGAGCCAATATCAATCAGCGGGTATGTGAGATTGCACAGCAGACAGCTTCCTTATACGGTGGTAGTGCTCAGGTGGAATTCCGGGATTTTGCGGCACCCCTGATCAATGACTATCAGGTAGTTGAAGAACTCACACCGGTTGCACAGGCAGTGGTTGGTAAGGATAGGGTAATTCATAATCAGGAGAAAATGATGCAGGCGGATGATTTTGCCGATTATCTGGCACATGTGCCGGGCTGTTATGCGTTTATCGGCTCCAGAAATTCTCAATCGTGTCATACCGGAATGCCGCATCATCATGCACAGTTTGATATTGATGAGGATGCCATGCTGCTGTCACTGGCTGTCTTTGTGGGATATGCATTGCAGTATCTGGCATAAGCAGAGATCATAAGATAACAGAAACTAAGGAAAGAGGGAAGCGTTTATGAATGAAACAGTGAAGAAGGAACAGCTGCGCAGCTATGCGGAAGGGATTTTGAAGCCGGAGACTGTGGAGAGCATCATGTATGTGGAAAGCTTTGCGGATGAAGCGGGCGATAGCGAGGTATGGCTTCTGGAGAGTGATACAGGGAATGAATACTGGCTGATCGAGGGGGCATACCCGGCGAATATCATCCGAAAGAGCGGTATCTATCAGTCTGCTGAACGAGCCTTTGCGGCATATGTGGAAATGCTGCAGGAAGCACATGAGGCAGAAGAGCTGCCGGATCGGTTTCATCAGAATATAAGGTTAGATAATAAATCATAGAATGCGACGGGAATTTCCCGTTTTTTTTTGCAGACTTTTGCTTTTTGAAAAGAAAAATAGTGTAGATTGCTTCCTGTTAAAGCACACACATGAAGAAGATATGTGTTCCTCTGTTTTCTTTATGTGTCCTTTACCTGTATTATGATTACACAGTAATTACGGATGATAAAATGCATGCAAAAATAACAGTACTTTCACGACCACACATTCCATTTTTGTGTAAAAGCTGAGCAGTTTGACAGCGGAAAAGGAGATGATTAAACTATGAGTGTAGCAGATGTAATCGCTTTCTTGATCGGACGCTTGCTATCTTGCATCGTGCTATAGAACACATAGGAATATACAAAGTAATTGATTACTTTAGTCAGGAGGAAGCATGGTTGGATTTTTAATTGCAACCCATGGAGGCTTTGCCAGAGGAATTCTTGACAGCATTGAGCTGATTGCGGGAAAACAGGAACGTATTGATACGATTTCCATTCTGCACGAAACCAGCATCGATGTCTTCGGAAAAGAACTCACTGATAAAATCGTCGAGCTGGATGATGGTGACGGTGTGGTCGTATTCTGTGATCTGCTGCTGGCAAGTCCTTATAACCAGGCGACAATGAGCTATCGCGCTCTGCAGGGAAAACATGAATACCGAATTATGTCAGGCGCTAATCTGCCAATGATTCTGGAAGCCTTAAGCGGACGCATGCAGGACCTTGGTCTTGATGCAATCAGTCGTATGGCACAGAATGCCGGAAAGGAAGGAATTCAGGAGTTTTTCGAAGAATTCGCCAAGGTTTCTAATACTGATATGATTCAGTAAAAGGAGAAGCGTTATGAGCAATATTCTATTGGCACGAATTGATGACAGACTGATTCACGGCCAGGTGATGACATCCTGGGTACGCTTTGTAAAATCAAAAAATATTCTGATTATCGATGATGAAACCTATCACGACACCTTCATCCGTTCCTTTATCACTATGGTGGTACCAAGAGGTATTCAGATACAGGTGCTGGATACAAAAGCAGGAATTGCATATCTACGAGATTATGACGGTGCCGGACTTGTTTTACTGGCAAAATATCCGCAAACCTTTTATCTGTTGCTGGAGGGAGGCATCGAGCTTCATGAAATCATCATCGGCGGTATGGGGGCAAGGGAAAACCGAAAGGTACTATACAAGAATATATGTGCATCGGATGAAGAACTGGAAGTATTAAAAAAGCTTTGTCACAGCGGTATATCGGTAAAAATACAGATTGTTCCGGAAGAAAAAGGGATTCCTCTGGACACGCTGCTGTAAGTCAATCGTGGGAATGGAAGAATTCGCACAACGTAAAGGAGAAGAATTATGAAACAAATTGTATTTGCAAGAATTGATGACCGTCTGATACACGGACAGGTCATGACTGCCTGGCTGAAGCAGTGTGATGCCAATGAGGTTGTTATTATCGACAACGAGCTTTGCAAGGATACCTTTGTGGTCATGATGATGAAATCACTAATACCATCAACGATTTCCCTGAAGGTATTCAATGATACAGATGCTGCAGCCTATCTAAAGGAGGATGGAAAAGGGGAGAAAATTCTGATTCTGGTCAAAACACCGCAGGTAATTCTGACTTTGCTGAACAACGGCGTAAAGCTGGAATATCTCAATGTCGGGGGTATGGGGATGAAAGCCGGAAGAAGCAAGCTTTATAAAAATATTGCCGCTTCTGATGAGGAACGTGAGGTTTTTCGAGAGCTTCGAAAGATGGAGCTGATGATGAAGGTACAGGTCGTTCCTACGGAAAAGGCTGAGGATTTAGGGAAATATCTTTAATACAATAAATTATTTGAAACGAAAGGAGAAACGGCTGTATACTGTATAGCTAACAGCCGTAAGGAATACGTATGCATATAAATGTAATTCAGGCGATTCTGATTGGGTTTTTATACTTCCTGTGTCAGAGTGGTACGCCATGGCTGACAGCATTCATGGGGAATTATGTCCGTCAGCCGCTGGTAAACGGGGCGATTGTCGGTTTGATTATGGGGGATCCTGTGCAGGGCTTGATCATCGGTTCTGCTATCAATCTTCCGTTTATCGGCGTGATCATGGTCGGCAGTACGATGCCGACTGACTCTGCGCTTGCAGGTATCGTGGGCACAGCTCTGGCTCTTGCCAGTGGTGCTTCTCCGGAGGTTGCAGTATCCATGGCGGTACCGATAGGTCTTTTGGGAAATCTGCTTTGGACGGTACACATGACGAAAAACTGTATCTTTGTTCACATGATGGATAAGGCAGCAGAAACCGGTGATGTGAAACGGATGAACTTTCTGCATGTATGGCCGCCACAGATTACGACTGCGTTTTTGATGACCATTCCGGTGGCACTGGTCGTATACTTTGGTGCAGATGTTGCAAAAACCGCAATTGATTCACTATCCGGTATGCCACTTCATATGCTGGAGGTCATCGGGGGTGTGCTGCCTGCTGTTGGTATCGGGATGACATTGCGTATGCTGATGTCCAAGAAATCGGTTATTCTATTCTTTCTGCTGGGTTTCCTGATGGTGACCTATCAGGGATTCTCAATGATCGTTGTAGCATTGTTTGCAATCATCATTGCCTATTTCTATACGGATCTATCTTCAAAAAGGACAGGTGAATAATCATGGAAGAAATAAGGAATGAAGTAAAACAGGAAAAGAGAATTACCAATAAAGACCTCATGAAGGTCTGGTGGAGATGGGTGTTTTTTCAGGAAGCGAGTGTCAGCTATGAGCGGCTGCAGGCTCCCGGTTTCTTCTATGCCATATCTCCGGTGCTGGTGAAGCTGTATGGGGATAATCCGGAAGAGCTGACAGCTGCCTGTAAGCGGCATATGCAATTTTATAACTCTGAGCCTTATTGCGGTCTTGCGATTCACGGTATTACACTGGCGCTGGAGGAGGAGCGTGCCAATGGAGCACCTATCAGCGATGAAGCAATCAATTCTTTAAAAACAGGTCTGATGGGACCGCTGGCAGGCTTGGGAGATTCCGTTCGTGCCGGTACCATTGCGCCAATCGTTACTGCCTTTTGTATCAGTATTGGTCAGACAGGTAATCTGATTGCGCCTTTCCTTTTAGAGGGTATTCTGGTAGCGATCGTTTGGCCGTTTGCCATCTGGCTCCTTAAGAAATCTTATCATACAGGAAAAGAAGGTATTCAGGAAATTTTCTCCATTGGTAAGCTGAACTGGATTACAACTATGACCTCCACATTGGGTGGAATTACACTTGGGGCACTGGCTGCCAGCTATGTTACGCTGAGCTCACCGCTTGAATTTGTTCTGGGGAAGGGAAGCAAGATTGCCTTGCAGGCGGATGTGCTGGATGTGATATTAAAAAACATACTGCCATTGAGTATGGTTCTGCTCTCTGTATATCTTCTTAACAAAAAGGTATCCGCAGTAAAAATCATACTGATTCTGGCTGCTGTATGTGCGCTCGGTGTACTGATTGGAATATTCTAATGTAATTTGGGTCTATGCACAGCATTGATCCATTTTTTCAAAAAGGCGAAGGAAAGGAGAGGTATGAGGCGTATCTTACATGCTTCATACGTGAACAATATATGAAGGTATTACCTTATCGCACCTATGCAGAGGTGAATCTGCAACAGCTGAAAGAAAATACAAGAAAAGTAAGAGCTCTGCTTTCAAAGGATACCAAGCTGTTAGCTGTGCTGAAGGCTGATGGCTATGGACACGGGGCAGTCCGTATCGCAAAAGCAATCGAGGATATGAGTGACTGGTTTGCGGTAGCATCCTTTTATGAGGCCAGAGAGCTGCGTGATCAGGGCATCACAACTCCCATTCTGGTATTCGGCTTTCTTGATGACAGCAATATAGAGGAGGCAGCACAGAAGAATATCACCTGCAGTGCTCTATCCTATTCATATGCTCTGCATATTGCAGAGCTGTGTGAACAGAAAAAGCTTCGCCTGTCTATGCATATCAAGCTGGATACCGGCTTTCATCGCTTGGGGATCGCATGCGAGGAGGAGCGTATTACAGAGGCCTACAAAGAAGTGCGGACATTATATGAACTGCCACAGCTACAGATTACCGGCATTTACACACATTTTTCAACTGCCGGCAGTAAAGCATTGCAGGATGAAGCCTTTCTTGCTCGGCAGTATCAGCTGTTCTGTGATATGTTGCATCGTCTTGAAGAAGATCATATAGATCCCGGTATTCGTCACTGCTGCAATTCCAAGGCAACGCTCACCAATCCGGAAATGCATCTGGATATGGTGCGGGTGGGACTGTATCTGTATGGACTGGGATCGGATGCGGATATCGAATATCTGAAGCTGGAACCGATTGTCAACTGGAAAGCACGCATCTATGCAATACGTGATGTAAAGCAGGGAGAAGGCATCGGCTATGGCAGAACCTTTATCACCCCACAGCCAATGCGCATTGCTGTTGTATCACTGGGCTTTGCGGACGGATATTCCCGGTGTCTGTATGCTTCGGATCAGGTGTATGTATTAGTACACGGTAAACGCACACGTATTCTTGGTAAAATTTGTATGGATGTTATGATGGTCGATATCACTGATATCCCAGATGTTAGGGTGAATGATACCATTACAGTGTTGGGCAGTGAGGGAACACAGCGCATCAGTGCCAATTTGCTTGGACGGGAAACCGGTGGAACGGCGGTGGAGGTTACCTGTGGAATGGGGAAACGCGTTCAACGGGTTTATGTACATGACGAAGGAAACTGTTAAGGATATCCTGCAGGTTTTGCTGGGTTCAGTATTGTTTGCAATATCGTTGAATATATTTTTGATACCTGTACAGGTGTATAGTGCGGGTTTCATGGGGATTGCTCAGCTGCTCAGAGATTTCATAACGGTATGCAGCGGTATGCAGTTTCCCTTTGATATTGCCGGTATCATCAATTTTCTTTTAAATATTCTCATTTTTTTGTTTGCCTTTCATTATGTATCCAGGCGCTTTGCCGTAATGACGCTGCTGACGATTGCTGTGCAGAGCCTGATGCTATCTTTGATACCTGTGCAGCGTGAGCTGCTCCTGCAGGATCCGCTGGTTGCTGTCATTGTGGGCTCTGTCTTATGTGCGATTGGTACAGTGATGACCTTTAATGGAAAGGGAAGCGGAGGAGGCATTGACGTGATTGGTATTTATCTTTCCCAGAGCAACAAGGGAAGCGTTGGCAGTATTTATATGTTGGTGAATACCTCCGTCTATCTGCTCTGTTTACTATTTTATGATTTCCAAACAGCTGTGTATTCTATGATCCACTCTACACTGCTGTCGTTTGCCGTGGATCGTATCCATAAAAGAAATATTGAGGTTGAGCTGATGATTTTTACAGAGAACAGTGCTCTTTTGCGTCAGCGTCTGCTTGCTTACAGTGAGCGCGGAATCACCTGCTGGAACGGCTTTGGTGCATATACAAAGGCCGAGAAGGAAATCCTTCTCAGTGTCGTGACAAGGGATCAGATGCAGAATATGGTGAAGCTGATTCAGACAACAGATCCGGAAGCGTTTGTAATCGTCAGCTCACAAATTCAGGTATATGGAAACTTTCGGAAACAGATTGTATAAAAAGGAGGAAGTATGGAGCATATAAAAGAAATACAAAGCTTTATGCGGCTTGCGGAGGCGCAACTGCACGAGGCGGTGAAAGCATATGATATGAAGCAGCTGGAAATGGCTGGAAATCTCATTCAGGAAGCGGAACAGAAAGGCTGTCGTATTCATGTGACGGGAATCGGAAAGCCTGCGCATCTTGCAGGCTATGCTGCATCTCTGCTCTCGTCAACCGGCACACCGGCTTATTTTCTGGATGGGACAGAGGCGGTTCATGGAAGTGCCGGTCAGGTGGCCGAGCAGGATGTGGTCATCGTCATCAGCAATTCCGGGAATACTGCGGAACTGAAGCAGACGGTAACGACGCTGAAGCAAAATCGTGCCGTAATCATTGCAGTCTGTGGAAATACTGATTCCTGGCTGTATGCAAACAGTGATGCACAGCTGTATGCTCATGTGGAGCAGGAAGGCGATCGTCTTAATAAACCGCCGAGAGCCAGTATTTTGGTAGAGCTGCTTGTGCTGCAGAGTCTCAGCGTTCTGCTGCAATATCGTAAAAATATCACCGGAAAGGATTATTTAAAATGGCATCCGGGAGGAAGTCTTGGTGAACGCACACGAAGGGAGGAACAGCAATGACAGTTAAAGGATTGATAACTGCAATGGTCACACCGATGAGAAATGGCAGTATTGATGAGGAAGCGGTACGCGGGCTGGTGGAACGTCTCATTCAAAAGGGGGTTAATGGAATATTTATATTGGGAACAAACGGTGAATTTCATGTTTTAAGCAGAGAAGAGAAAGTAAAGCTAGCCGCAATGGTGGTAGAATATGCTGATTGCAGAGTTCCTGTGTATGCAGGAAGCGGCGGCAATTCCACACAGGAGGTTATCGAGCTATCGCAGGCTTTGCAACAGACGGGTATTACTGCACTCAGTGTAATTACACCGTTTCTTGTACCGCTGAGCCAGCAGGAGCTATTACAGCATTATGAAGCGGTCGCAGATGCTGTTAACATACCGATTATACTTTATAATATTCCTAAAAATACAGGAAACAATATCGAACCGCAAACCGCAGCAGCACTTGCCTGTCATGATAATATTGTCGGAATTAAGGACAGCAGTGGTAATATCGAACAGATTAAACAGTATATAGAGCTTACAAGGGAGATGGAATTTGCCGTCCTCAGTGGGAGTGATTCCCTGATACTAAAGGCATTGAAGCTGGGGGCACAGGGGGCAGTGGCGGCTACCAGTAATCTGCTAACCGATATTGATGTGGCTATCATTAGATATTTTGAACAAGGAAAGCTGGCAGAGGCGCAGATGATGCAGGAAAAGATCGAGCCTTTGCGTAAGGTGTTGAAGCTGGGGAGTATACCGTCGGTATTAAAGGCTACTATGAATATGGCTGGAATAGCGGCTGGAGAATGCAGAAAACCAATCATTATGCCGAATGAGGCTGTATTGGCTGAAATTCGGGAAATGCTGCAGTACTATGTGCAGGAAGGAGAGATGTAATATGTTTAAAGCAGATATAGTGAACCGTATGGAGGCATGCGGTGCTATGGCAATCGTTCGTACAGAGAGTATTGAACGGGGAAAGGAAATTGCAAGAGGCTGTTTGCAGGGTGGTGTTGATGTGATGGAAATCAGCTATACACTCCCCAATGCAGGAGATGTCATTGCGGCACTGAATCATGAATTTGGAAAGACTATGCTAGTCGGAGCCGGAACAATACTGGATGCGGAAACCTGCCGTATGGCAATTCTGGCAGGAGCGAAATTCGTCATTGCTCCGAATTTCAGCAGGGAGGTCGCGCGTATGTGCAATCGCTATCAGATACCATACGCACCAGGCTGTACGACCATTACAGAGATGCTGGAGGCGTTAGAGGTTGGTGCCTCCTATATCAAGGCCTTTCCGATTTCCAATTTCTATGGGCCGCAGCTTGCGAAAATCATTCAAACACCGATTCCGGAAATGCCGCTAATGGCAAGTGGCGGTGCAAGTCTTGATAATTTAGAGGAGTGGCTGGAAAACGGGATTTCCTGTGTAGGCTTCGGTGGCTTGCTTACAAAAGGGACACAAGAGGAAATCGCGAATAATGCAGCGGAAATACGCCGCATTATTGATATTTATAGAAAATGAAAACAGGGTGCAGAGATGCATCCTGTTTTCCATGTAGTACCTGCGTTTGATTATGCTGCATTGATTTTAAAAAATATGCTGCCTATACGGTATTAAGGTTAAGAATCAAGCAGAAGCGGTCTGCAGTACCTGCAATAAGGAAACATTTATCATGTGTTGGTAGTAATAAAAAACGTATTTAAAACATGATGATACGAACAGAAATAGAAGATAAAAGGCTGACTTTTCAGGATCAGCCTTTTACTGGTGCTTATCAGGAATCGCCTTAGAATGATCTATGATAGTTGATATCGAAACAATAAGTGCATTGCGATATGAGATGATTATGATGGCTTTGCCTGGTATCAATCAATGCCTGTCCTACATTCCTCCTGTTCACAACCATTGATAAGATCAACAAAAATTTCAGAAAGTCGTGCAATTTCACTGGATGGAATGCTGATGCCGAATACATCATTCACCAGCTCCATGTTGCGGTCAATGGAAGTATAAACCTCACGGTTTGTGGAAATGATACTGTTTGTATTTTTATAGATCAACGGTTCTCTACGAATTACACGCTCAATCATAAACGCACTGTGGAAAATAAAACGGATGGATATTTCATCAGTATAATTTAGTCCGAGATCCTCATAAATTTTCATCAATACTCGAAACAATGCCATTGTAGCTTTCTTCGGATTCAGGAATACAAGAGATTCTGATAGAATTTTGTCCGCTACATCATCCAGCGTTTTCTGTATCTCAATACCATAGCCTGTCGAATCGCTCTGCGGTATCTGCAGGGCGGTTCCATAGTCATAATTCCGTATATCCTCCAGCTGTATAGATGGATTGTTCACCATATTCATCACCTGAATCAGAAGCGGCAGTGAGGTTGGGGAAAGCGTTACCGTTTCGATATCTGTCCTGCTGCGAATTTCGGAATCAAAATCAAGCAGAGGATTAAAATCGGTAATGATGACAACACCGCTTCCCTCATCAATTTCCCTTACCTTATCCACAACGGTACTGAGAAAGGCTGTCAGATTTCTTGTGGATGCTGTACCAGTTTCATCGATGTACCGGCATTTCACCTGATACTTCATAGTATTTACATGGGTGGCATATTTTTCAGCAATTCCCTCACCCTGACAGGCAACCAAAACAGCGATGCTGCCCTTTATGTGATGCTCTCTGGAATACAACAGATAACAATACATGAACAACTGCTCCATATCCGGAAGCTTTCTATCAAAGGTTTGTTTTAATGCTTCACATATTTCCTCACAAAGCAATTGTATAGCAGTATCCTGCATATCCATATCGGGGACGAACGCGGTGGAATAGGAGTGATGCTTCAATATGGAAAATAGATTGTTTATACGTATGCACAGCTTATCCAGCTGCTTTTCCTGTATTGTGAAGGCATGTTTATCCAAAACCTGCTGTATGCAGTCCCGTATCTTCTGTAATGACAGTGAATACAGCTGATTGATTTCCAGCTTTGCGGCATTGCGCAGCTCCTGCTTACAGTATTCGGACAGTCTTGGCTCCCGGTGTGTGAATGCCTGCAGGATACCATCCTCCTGAATACAGCTGTGCAGCAGCTTTTGCAGGGGAATACATTCTGTCTCCGGAATCAGAAAGTGATTTTTTTCCTGCAGTGTGGAGGTAATGCTTTCTATGATGGGAAGTATATCGGATACATTGCGGATACTGGCAAGCAGTTCATCTGAGAGATGCTGATAATCAATAGTGATAAAGGTTTCCTGCTGTTGTGAGGATTGTATGTATGCATAGGAAAGGGCGTGTCGCAGTTCCTGCATCAGATTCTGTAGATTCCCCGGATAGCATGCAGTCGCAAAGCAATTTAGAATGGAGGAGGATAGAGAAATCGTCTTACCGATTGCATCTGCTTCATTTTGCATAAAATACAACACAAACTCATACTTTTCCTTTAATGTTCTGCTATTCAAATCAGGGAGCTCATATACCTTCTGAAACAGCTTTTGCAGCTGTAGAAAGTGTTCATTCATTGCAGTCACGGCAAGAAATAGCAGGTTCAGCTCATTGCTCTCTGCCATTCGCTGATAAAAGCGGAGCAAGGTTTCCATCGTCGTAATGCTTGCAGGGAGTTCCGTGAGTGCATCCAGGTTTTCAAACAGGATGATGTTGCTTTTTTCCTGATCAAGGCTTGTATCGATTCGCTGCATAATGTCAGAAATTGTCAGCTTTCCTAACGCGATTGCTGCGCAGTCAATATGAAGTAGCTGCTCTGTATCAATTTTCAGATATTGCATGATACAGCGTAATAGATGATGCTTTCCGCTTTTGTGCGGACCGCAGATCATGATGGAGCGCATGGTCTGTGGATAGGTGAGAAAGACCTTGATGTCCTCAATGATGGGATACATACTCTCCCGAATGGAATGCCCAATGCAACTGGTAAATGCTTCCTTCGCTGTTTCCTGAGAGAGTACAAGCGAGTGCTCCAGATAAGTGGCAAGCTCTTCATTTTTAGGTATGAGCGCTGGTATATAGGAATTGGGATAGCGCTTCAGCAGTGTTTTACGGTGCAGATAAAAGGTGGGGCGTCCCTGTATTTTGATAAGAATATTTTCCCGCCACAGATCATTCAGCATACGACTGACATTAGCACGGTCAAGATTCAGATCGAGACTGATGGTAAAGGCGTCGGTATTGATACCAGTATATTCTTTATTCGCAATAGCGATGGATGTGATTTCTGCAATATGCTGCAGAAGCTGACTTCTTCTTGATTTTTTCATAAACCCTCCTGATGGAAAAAAGGAAGAAACATTGCTTCGTTTCTTCCCCGTAGTGATTACATACTTACAGTTTACCACATTTCTCTTCAATTAGGGATTTGTAGAGCATTTGGATTTTTTTGGTTATTTCACCGCGTGCACCATTCCCGATAATGATATCATTGACTTTGATAACAGGAACAATTTCACTGTTGGTATCGGTTACCATGACCTCATCCGCATGCAGCAGCTCTTCCTCGCTAAATTCCTTTTCCCATACCGGAATATTGTGCTGATGGAGAAGCTCGATGATCAGCTGTTTCGTAATACCCGGAAGAATTTTTCCGCCATTGGGATGAGTAAGAACTATGCCGTCCTTTACGATGAAGATATTGCCGGACTTTTCCTCTGTAACGATATTGTCACGCACCATGATTGCCTTGCTGACACCTTTTTTTTGTGCTGCATGCTTGGCCAGACAGTTTGGCAGCAGATCCAGTGACTTCACATTACACATAAGAGAACGGCGATCCTCCACTGTTATCGCATCAGCCCCCTTGACCATCTTTTCTTCACTGCGTGTACTGCTTTGCGCAAAACCGCAGAATACCGGCTGCTGCTCCTCATACATGGAGAATCCATGATTGCGCAGCGTTCCATCACCACGTGTTACCTGCAGGTAAATATACCCGTTTTCGATGTGATTCTGTTCTACAAGTCCTCTACAGAATGCAGCGATTTCATCCTTTGTATGCCGTAAATTTAATTCGATAAAGGCAGCGCTGTTTATCAATCTGTCGATATGCTCATCCAGTGCGAATAGCACACCATTGTAAACATGTGTTACCTCGTAGATACCATCTCCAAACTGATACCCGCGATCATGCAGATCGATGTGGATATCCTCCTTGTCCACAAAGGAACCCTTCCATAAATATTTCATGTTGCTTCACTATCAGATATAAGGAATATCTGTACTCCTTTCCACCACAGATAATAAAACACTTTGATCGAACGTGATTGCTATCTCACGTACATATCATAAGACAAGCGAGAGTGATTGTCAAAATGACAGAAAAATACACAGTGGTCATGAGTGTGCAGTAGAACAAGCTGCAGGAAAAGACGATAACAGAAGAATTCGCCAAAGTGTGTATGTATGAAAGCAGTAAAGTACACAGAAGAATTGTGTCGAAACAAATGAACAGCATTCGGTGTGTGATAATTTCTTATAGAAACTACACGATTTCATGAAATATTTAGTTAAGAAGCTTATATGCTTTCTCTTTCACAGACCAAAACAAACTTTAATTTTCATTTCCGAGTAATTTGGTGTAAAATAGGAGTGTGTTATGAATAAGTAAGTTTATGAAAGAGGTGTCAGGATATGAAAACAGCAATATTAACGGACAGCGGAAGTGCTATGACGATTCAGCAGGCACAGGAGCATGGGATATTCCTTCTACCATTACAGGTAATTGATGAAGAACACTCATATCAGGATGGTGTGGATATCAGTACGGAAGAATTATATGAAGCTTTGCGTAAACAGCATACTCCGAAAACGAGTATGCCGGTGGGCAGTGTTATCGAGGCTACACTACGTACAATCAAGGAACAGGGCTATGAAGAAATCGTATCGGTTCCCTTATCATCCGGTCTTTCATCGACCTTCAACACCATTCAGGTAATGGCAAGAGAGATTGGTATACCAGTCATTCATATTGAGGATTTTACAACCTGTGATCTGCAGGGACATGAAGCACTGCTGGCAAAACGATATGCAGATGAAGGAAAAAGCGGTGCCGAAATTAGTGAGCTTTTGAGTAAGCTGATCAGGACGAGCGGAACATTGATTCTGCCGAATGATATTCAGCATCTGAAACGGGGAGGCCGTTTGACACCGCTGGCAGCCGCAGCAGCTAGTCTTTTGAAAATCAAGCCTGTGCTTATTATCGATCCTTCCACGCAGGGAAAAATCGACGTATTGGAAAAGGTGCGTACAGAGAAAAAGGCAGCTACTCATGCTGTGGATACGATTAGTGAAAAGCTGGCAGGCAGGGAAGGCTATGTGTATGTGATTCACTCCGGCTGTCTGGAAAAAGCGGAGGATATCCGCAGACAGCTGTTGGAGAGAAACAGCCGCCTAGAAATCAGAATCAATACCATCAGTGCCGTAATTGCGGCGCATACGGGTCTGGACTGTATCGCAATACAGTATATTGAAAAATAGTATGAAGCTGAAGCAGGATATTCAGGATTGTCTGTGGAAAACGGATACGCATACGTATCTGTTGCCGCACCCCCTGCTGCGACCATATATTGCACACTATACGATTTGTCACAGCCACTACATGATAACCGAGCAGCTGCATCTGGTTCCGGATATCAGCGGCTGTATTGTCATGAATATGAAGCAGGATAGCAGTCTGGATTTGGAATACTGGGGACCGACAACCAGAATGGTGACCGTCTGGAAAAAGGAGGGTGAGGATCAGGTTCAGTATTTTGTGGAATTTCGTCCCTCAGGCTCCCATGCGTTATTCTTGGCAGACCAATATCCGTATCGTGATATGCGCATCGAGCTGAAGCAGGTGAATCACCGATGTCATGCGTTGATTATGGAAGCCTATGACAAGGCGGAAGGGGAAGCGTCCTTTTTTCAGCAGCTCGATACCATTTTTCTCTCCATGATGAACAAACAGGATGATGCAATGGCAGCTCTTATGCAGGGACTTTCCGGTAAGGCGCGTATCGCCGATGTAATGGATAGCTTCGGCTACAGCCGCCGGCATCTGCAGCGTCTGGTGCAGCAGCGCCTTGGCTGCAGTATGAAAACCATACAGAAAATACAGCGCATCAATCAGGCTGTTAGTCTTTTGAAGGAACAAAAGCTTACTTTGACTGCCATTGCCCAGCAGTGCGGCTTTTATGATCAGGCACATTTCATTCATGATTTTCGTGAAATCTGTAATGTGACCCCACAGCAATATCAAAAGCAGCTGCAGGATTACTATAATGAGAGCTTCAAGTTTTAAACAATTCTCAAACAGATGATGACATGCAAATGCCGGTTGGAAGCTGAGCGCGAGCATGAAAAAAGTGCTTATGGAATGCGCATTTGAACATCGGTGTGTTCCTTCTTCTCTTTCTTCAATGCCTTATCTTGAACAATATTTGCAGTCACAGCGTAGGAAAGCAAACATGAGGTGTCTTATTATCTTATAGGAACAGCAAAGCAAGCACTCTGATTATGAACCCTTGCTTAAAGATGGAAAAGATACAGCTCATGCATAGCAAAAAGGATCAGATTCATCGTTTTCTTTTCATAAAAGCGATGGAATTGATCCTTTTATGTAATCTTTATGATAACCAAATGGATAAGTCTCTTGTGACTATTGTATGTCTTTCAACACTCTGAAAGATACCTTATGCATTGCATAAGAAGAGCAGGCGCCGTATGCTATGTATACAGCTTTCCGTTTTTACTGTTTTGTTCTTATCAAAAGGCTTGGCTTCATTTCTTCTGTTCTCGACAATCACAGGACTTCTGCGTACAGAATACTCAGGCATCGAAGTGCTTTTTTGCTTTTAATTTCGGCAGCGGGCTGTCATGCTCACTGTCCAGTCCGTATTTGTCCATGTACTGCTCAATCATTTGACTGAAGCCTTCCAGCTGGTGTTCATCGAGCTGATCGAGAAACTGATAAAATTCCTCCTCACTCATACCTGCCAGCGTATTCAGCATTTCAAAGTCGTGGTGCAGGTCCTCCTCCATCATGAGCTTTTGTGCCTCACTCATAAAGTCTTCAATACGCAGCTTTATTGATAAATCCTCACATAGTCCGCTGAGCATCTGTGCCATATTATCATTATTAACGATGAGTGTGGTAATCCTTCCATACTCTTCCATAAATCCGCAGAGTAAGGATACGACACTTCTGCTCATCTCCTCAAAACCGCGATAGCTCTCATCATCCAGCGGTATTTTCAGCTGATAATCTTCATTTTCAAGAGTCAGATACAGGGGCAGGCGGATATCTGCTACTGTTTCTAACAAATCCGCAATCAGATCGACCTGCAGCTCCCTGATCGTTTTTTTCTTCCTGTTCAGCAGAGCAGCCTGATCCGGTTGCAAATGCAGTGTGATGTTTTCATTCAGCATTCGGATTTCCGGATAACTGATATCCAGCGTGCCATCCTTTTTCCATATACCCGACAGCATTCGCCCCTCGTTGTAATCCGGCAGGTTGCGGTGGCCGCAGGACTGCAGGATATCCAGAAAATCGTGCAGGTCATTCGCAATTTCATAAGCCGCCTCATCATCCGGATCCATAGGAAGATAGCCTGTCTGCATGATTTTGACAATACAGGTTCCATCCTCGCTTACCCAGCCATCTCCCCTTTGAAAGCCCTGATCCAGACAGATGATGCTTACACCGTTGGCATACAGATTATAGCCGGGCAGCTCAGGTGTACTTTCCACGCCGCGCATATAATCCGTCTCATTCTCGTACAGCTGCATATTATAACCTTCCTCATACTGAGCGATTACAAGCACCTTTTTTGTTTCCTGATCATCTGCTGTTATCAGACTCATACCGCAAAGCTCCATCTTGTCCAGCTGGTTGATGAATGCGGCAAGTGCTTCATTAAGAACCATTCCGGCTTCCGGACTCAATGTGAAATACATATCCTCCTGCGTGATGGAGGCAAGATCCTCCCTCACCATTTCCTCATCAAAGGGAATATGCTGCATTTCCAGCCAGTTTTTCATTTTCTCATGCTCTTCGTTTGTTTCATCTGCCGCTTTCGCAACGATTTCCTGATAGCCGTCCACATTTCCGGCATCCTCCGCAAGATTATCCTGCTTCCATTTCAGAAGCTTTATCTGGGACAGTGCCTCCTCATTCTGCTTTTCAACCAGAATGACATGTTCCCAGTTATCTCCATAATCGTAGGTATATACAAGCTTCATCTTTTCTTTCAGATAGGTATGCAGCGGGGTATCCATATCCTTAAAAACCGTATCTCTTTCAAATTCAAAGGCTTCTCCATCATCGCACAGGATCTTCACATGCTCCCGGGCAATTTCAAAATCGTATAAATGATAATCCATCCATCCAAATAAATATTGAATCGCCTCATGCAGATTTCGGAATGTCATATCTGCCGGAATCCAGATACGGCGCCACACGGGAGGCGATGTACCCTTCAGGGTGATTTTCAGCTGATAGCCTTTCATACAATACCACCTTCCTTTGAATTATTGTATCATGTTTCTTATAGGTTTTATGCAATTTGCGCACTTTTTTACATATGCTGATGAAAAAATATACAGGATATACATAGGAAGTCCAAAAGAAACATATTTTCTGCAAAATAGAGTCCTGAACACTGCTGAACTGCCGGGTTTTCCACACGTGTAAAAGGAAGGAGACGGCGTCCGTGCGGAAAATCCAGGCAGTAGGTCATGACCTGTATATAGTATAAAAAAAGCAGGAGGAATAAGCAACTGCGCATATTTGCCATATACTTTTTAGAAGAAAGCAGCTGACAGCGGTACAGCTAACATAAAACAGCACAATACACAAAAAAAGGCAGATAGTGGAATGCTATGAGCAATTTTATAGCAGTTATGAGGCGGCAGTCACGCAGAAAACAGGAAGGTGTTTTCGTTTACGGACAGCTGCATCCTATAGTATAATGCAGTTTGAAAAGATGAGGAGTGATGCAGATGTTAAAGGTTTATGTAGCAGGGTCGCTGTTTAATGAGGCAGAGGTTGCCCAGCGTAAAGCGGAAGGGGTCATGTTACGAAGAGAATTTCCAGAGCTGGATATTTTCAATCCGATCGATCAGCCGTTTAACGAAAACAAGCAATCCCTGCCGACACCGGAAATGATTTATGAGGGAGATACACAGGCTGTGGAAGCGTGTGATATCTTCATAGCGGATTTGACAAATGAGGATGCCGGTGTCATGGTGGAGCTGGGAATCGCAATCAAATCGGATACGAGAATTATTATCGGTATCAACAGTGATATCCGTCTGCAGTCTGCCAACTGCTATGCGGTACCGACGATGGGGATGAATCATTATGTTCTGGGTGCAATCCTGAAGCACGGATATTTTGTGCGTAGCTTTGCGGAGGCTGTGGAAAAGCTGAAAGAGCTATTAAAGGAAGCGTAAGAAAATCAGACTGTAAGCAAAAAAATAGGAAATCCCTTTCCATGCCGTATAAAGGCTGGCTTGAGATTTCCTTTTTCTTCAGATGAACAGCAATTCTGCTGTTTTTTCAAAAGCTTATGTAATTATGTGCACAGATTGTCCGGCTTCCTGCACTGCTGGCTTCCGGCAGGCACAGTGTCAGATCGAGGAGATAAGTCATTCTGCATTCATAATAAGGGCATAGGCAGCTTATTTACAATTCCTCCCGAATAAACAGGCAATCCTGTGGAAATGTCTGCTTCCCAAGCTGTTTTACCATCATACAGGTTTCCGGCTTCCTGCGGCCCTCCACCTGTGCCTCTGTATCCAGATCGACATAAACCGTTTTTTCTTCCTGTGCCAAATACCGCATCATATGCTGCAGGGCTTCCTCATCCGCATAGATGCACTCACGAATATGGAGCTCCTGTGCTGATTCCTCCTGTACGATGTATCCCCTTGGCTGGTTATCCTCCCAATAGACGAGGATTTTCTGATTCCAGATTGCCGCATTGGGAAGAAACTGATTCTTATAATATGCCAGATCACGTCGCCGCCAGCCGTTTTTCTGTTCACAGAAGTGCAGATACATGGTTAAGAGATCCTGTGCATCCTCTACCTGCTTCCATGTGCCGCCGTCGGCAGCGTCACTCTGTTTTTTCAGCTTCCAGCGAACCCGTTGATACTGCTCAATAAATCCGAAGCTCTTGTACAAATCCCAGTTATAAGCCTGCAGTAATACAAACGGAGCCTTCCCTTGTACCGTCTTTAAGGCATACCGCAGCAGCATCCCCATATAGCCACAGCCTTCATACTCCGGATTGGTGGCGACTCCTACAATAAACGGTACACGGACATCCTTTCCATCCAGAACGATTGTCATGGGGCGAAGCTGCAGCATGCAGATCAGCTCCTCCTCACTGACCAGCAGAAGGCAGTTTTCCTCACGGTAGAGGCGCTCAAAATAAAACTGGGTGCTTTCTGCCGTTTCCTCCTGAAACTGCTGTTCCCACAGGGAGCGGATTTTCCTTGTCCAGGCAGCATCTGCCTGCTGGATTTTCAGCGCCTGATGTACGCTTCCGAATTTCTGAATTTTACATACCGGCTGCATATCCGTCTTTGCCTTTCGCAGCTTGGGCAGTCCCATATCATCCTCGCGGTTGACATACACGATGTCCTCCTCCAGTGTTTCCAGATACAGCTTTAGAATTGCGATATACAGACCGCGAATTTCACGATTCGCTTTTTCCACATGAATCTGAATCATATCCTTCGACAGCCGTGATGCAATGTTAAATGCTTCCAGTCTGCCGTCAATATAGATACAGCCGCCCTCGATCGGAAGCTCCTTTATATGCTCCAGCAAAAGATGAATTCCGGTATCCTCGGCGGATATGCTGTCATCCACATCCTTGAAGGACTGCCAGTAGCGCAGAAAGGCATAGACATCCTCTCTGGTGCTTTCATCAAGCTGCCGGTAAACAAAGCGTCCTTCATACTGCTTTAAAAAGGCGTGGAAGTGATTTCTGCGCTTTTGCATTTTTTTACCGGACAATGTTTCCTGCTGCCTGCGGTCATATACATAATCTCTTGCGTCATAGCAGTCCCATATAAGGAATTCCATCGGATAGGTGTCCACCAGCCAGTTTTTAAATTCTTTGGTCATGGAATGAATTTCAAAGGCGATTCCATGCTTCTGAGAATAGGTGCGGATCGCATGAACAGCCTCAAAACGATGATCCCTTGTGCAATATGGCATCAGCCAGACCGGTTCACGGTGCGGCATGCAGGTATAGGCGATGGCATAGTTGGGATAAGTTTCAAAATAGACCTCATACATGCTGGTCCACATCAGCATTGTCATGGTATTGGAATTGTATTCATGATAATCGGCAAGTGCAATATACGGCTGCAGCTCCTGCCAGTTTTCCAGTGTTAGTTTTTTCATAGAACCTCGCTTTTCCTGTACATTATAGGACCAGAACACTAAATTTTCAAGATGTTTGCACAAGGAATGTTTACCTGTCTGTTCTTCGGTGATACAGCCGCACGGCAATGATTCGAAAGAATCCATCTCTTCTTATGATGAAGCGGATTTTTCAGGATATGCATGCAGACGTACTTTATATTGGCAAAACGTGACTTCTGTGTGATAAATTGTTCAAGATTTGTTCAAGAAATGGCGTGCCGTATCGCTATTATTCTTCTGAGATATTATGATATATATAGAATTTTATCAGGGTATGTAGCATTTAAACATTCACATGGGGAACTGTGATGTCAAAAGCGTCATTGTTTTTCTAAGAGAGGAGAAACCATGTATGAGGGCTTTTATGAAAAGAGTAGCGGATATGCGATGGCGGCCGGTATGCTGCTGAGTACGATGTCACTGCTTCATGCAAATGACAATCCGCTAGGCGGATGAGGGGGGCAAAAGGCACAACGTAGGAACAGGAGCATTCAGGGTACTCTAAAGGCGGAAGAAGACATGAGCGCAAGGCATCCATCCGGGTGGAAAATGATAAAAGGGCTGTGACACCAAATGAAAAAACGAATGCCGCTGCACCGAATACAGCAGCTGCGACTTCCGCAGGAATGCTGCTTTGCGCATTTACGGTTTCCGCTGCCGGTATTGCAGTTCTATATAAATAAAGAAGAGCGCTGAGCAGACCGTAGCTTCATACAACACCTGATACGGAAAACAGATGCGATCAGACAGCGAGTAGCTGTCGGAAAGGACAAGGATATGAAAAGAAGATTGTTGGAAAGAACAGGAGCATCCTGTATGGCGCTGGCCATGCTGTTCATGATGAGCGGGGGTGTAAGCATCCATGCGGATGAAGTGAGTGCCGAAACACCACTTACAGCACAGGAGAAAGCAGCACCTGCGGCATCACTGGACACAACGGCATTAAAAAATGCGGACGCAGCCTTAAAGACAGAAACCGATGGTAAGCTTACCCTGACTGTCAGGGCGAAGGACGGATATTACTTTACGGACAGTCCGCTTGCTCGTAGCGATAACAGCAACGTAACAATACGAAGGGAAAGTGATAGTACCGCCATGGTTTATAACTATGACGTCTCTATATACGGCGATGTCACTGATTCCTACACGATTTCAGTGAAGGGGGAAGCAGTCGTACTGACTTCTTCCAAATTGATTCTGAATACTGATAACTTAAAAAATGCAACTGCCACGTTGGAAAAAAATGAAGGTGTCACCCCACTGGATAATGTAATTCTTACGCTGAATGCAGATGAGAAAACAGCATTTGAATCCGTGCCGTATGCTGTCATCGATGGTGAAAAGCGTATCATGAGATCATTTGCCGATGAGAAAACGATGTATACTCTCAGTATCATGAATATTCATAAAGACACCACGATTGAGGTTTATGGTACAGCAGCTTCTACCGAGGCAAGAGGAACGCTGGATAGGATCAAAGTTACCGGTTATGTAAATGAAGAAATTGCAAGCTACAGCACGATTACGTTGACAAATGCAGCCTTCCATAAACTGGCAAAGGGCAGCGATATTTCCTCCTGGTTTTACTCTTTACCAAAAGGAATGCGGGTGATTGCAGCGGATGGAGTAGCAAAAGGTGATACGAGAATGCAAATAAAATTCTGTGGAAAACCGACGGAATTGAGCAATGCTTCCATTGATATCATGATAGAAGATCAATACATCACCAATTCCAATAACGGAATCCTGAAGGTTGATCCTGCCGGCAGTACATGGCTTATCCAAGCTAGAACGAAAACACCTGTGATCACGAAAGGAAACCAAACCTATATCATGGGAAGCAATAAGCCCCTGGAGCTGATCTGTTCCGGAGAGCTGAGAGATCTGTATGGTATTTTTATCAACGGCAGTGCACTCAGTAGTGATTACTATACACTCACATCCGGAAGCACGGTGTTAACCCTGAAGCCGGAGTATCTGAATACGCTGGAAAAGGGAAGCTACACGGTACGTTTTACGTATCATGACGGAAATTATGCAGAAACAAAGTTTACCGTAGGTGATAAGAAGCAGGAAGCATCCACGCAAACGAATCAGGAGGAAGCGCCGAATACAGCGGATGCGACTTCCACGGGTCTGCTGCTGGTTACCTTATTGACATCCGGTGCAGGTATGGCGGCAGTATCCGCAAAAAGAAAAAGAGCACGACAGTAGATACTCATGCAAAATGAAAATTTGTAGAAAAGTGCTTTGCAAATGACACACCATATGATATGGAAATGATCATACATGCATACACTCTTTCAGGAACTGAAAGCAGGTATACAGTGCTACCGGCAAAATGCTTATGTTTGCAGAGGGCTCTGCCTACACAGCCCTTTAAAAACCTGGCAACAGAAAAATGATCCGGTGTCAGCTGATCTGCGCTGCTTCCATTTATGAAAGCAAAGAGTAAGCTTCACGTTCACTGTACAAAGAATCGCACTATCTAAAAAGCTGAATCCGATACAGGACTCAGCTTTTTCATATGGACATTATGCAGACGTTGTATTCGTAAGCCTGGCTTTTACAGCATCCTACGTATCGAATTCCAGAAGATAGACTGCCGCATCCTCCATCTGCAATTCTGTATGAAAAGGGGTAAACTCCTAAAATGTTATGGTTTTTATGAACTTTTTCTTTTTTAAAGGATACCTCTATGATGAAAGGAAGAAATATCGCCTGTCTGTGTCAATAAAAGAGCGATCACCGTGCGGTTCTGTTCAGGGGATTCACTGAAAAACAACCGGGAATTCATCGATAACTGCATATAAAAACACCTGCAAAAAAATGCAGATGTTTACGTATAGCCAAACAAGTTCCTATGCCGGAACAACCTCCAGCCAGTAGTCATCCGGATCATGAATAAAATAAATTCCCATCTCTTTGTTCTCAAAGCAGATACAGCCCATCTCCTCATGCAGTCTGTGTGCTGCTTCAAAATCATCTGTTGCAAAAGCGATATGACTCTCATTCTCGCCCAGCTCATAGGGCTGCGGATGATTTTTGAGCCAGGTCAGCTCAATCTGAAAGCTGCCGGTATCATCCTGCAAATAACAAAGCGTGAAGCTTCCATCCTCCGCCTCCAGCTTTCTGGCAACCTGCAGTCCCAGTGCCTGCTCATAAAAGGCGATGCTTCTGTTCAAATCCGTTACATTGATATTACAGTGTACAATGCGAAATGCCATATTTCCACCTCCGTCTACCTCTGTATTATACCGTGTTCTTTCAGGAATGAACAGAGTAGTGCCAAAAAACAATGCTGTAGTCATAAGCTTCTGCAAGTACAAAAAGGTATCCGGTCAACACCGGATACCTTACACGTACTATTTAACCTCGTTTAAAATACTCTGCACCTTCGGTATGACATAATGGCTTTCACCAATATCCTTGGTATCATCAATCATAACGGTAACCGCTATGTTATCATTGACTGCACTCAGCCAGCCGATTTCCTGTTCCCCGTGATTCACCTGTGCAGTACCGGTTTTCCCGGCTGCTTTGGTAGGGTTATCCCCATATCCGGACATGGAAGCCTGCAGGTCTTCAAACACTGTTTTCGCAGTAGCTGCGCTGTACGCGTTCTTCACCATGGTTTTTGCTTTTCCATCCTCATATACCAGATATGGCTGCAGGATGCTGCCGTCATTGACATAGGCGGTATACAGGGCCGTCAGATGAAGCGGGGATACCAGCAGATCACCCTGTCCATAGCCGGTTGCCGCAAGCTTCTGTGCATTCTCCAGTTCATCCCCATACGTGGACTTCGCAACTGTGAACGGAAAATCCATCTGCTTGCGGAATCCGATTTTATCGAGATAGCTGGTGTATGTCTCTGCACCGATCTTATCCGCTACCTGTGCAAAGAAGATATTATCGGAATAGATATAGGCGTTTTTCAGATTGCTTGGCTCTGCATAGGACTGCGTCGTCGTTACATAATTCTTTCCCCAGCTGGAATCCTTCTGCCATTTGTCTGTTTTTATAAAGGTGGTTTCCGCTGTGATCGTCTTGGAATCCAGAGCGATGGCTCCGGTAATCGCCTTAAAGGTAGAACCCGGACAATAGGTGGAAACAAAGCGATTCAACAGCGGCTTCTGCTTGTTGCTGTTCAGGGAGTCCCATGTTTTGCTATCCATGCCCATTGCGAAATCATTGGGATCATAAGCCGGTGTACTGACCATTGCCAGAACCTCACCGGTATGGGAATTTATGATTACCGCACTTCCTGCATCCTTCTTCAGCTGATTGTATGCGGAGCGCTGTGCTTCGATATCAATGGTCGTACGAATATCCTGACCGTTTCTGGCCTTCTGTTCGGCAACGGTATCCTTCAGATCACCATTTTCATCCACAATAATGATCTTACAGCCGCTGACTGCCCTCAGCTTGCTTTCATAAATACTTTCCAGACCGCTCTTACCGATGATACTGGTTGCGGTATAGCCTTCCTTCTTATGCTTTTCCAAATCCTCAGCGGTGACATTCTGCACATATCCGGTGATATGCGCTGTCATTTCGCCATACGGATACACGCGTCCGGTGGTTTCCTGTACAAAGGCACCGTCAATTTTTCGAAGCTCCTCAATGATTTCCGCACGCTTCGCTGTTGTGATGGTTTTGATTGGTACAAACATATCATCCTGTACCCAGGAGGCTGACAGTGCTTTTTTGATACTGTCCTCACTGACATCCAGAACTCTGGCCATGGCAGAAACCGTGTCCGCCTCATTTCCCAGCTTTCCTGCTATCAGGCCAACCTGAAATACACTTCCCTGCTGTGCCAGTGCTTTTCCGTTCCGGTCAAGAATCGATCCTCTTTCCCCCTCGGTAACGGACACATTCACCTTATCCGAATCATGCAGCTGCGGAAATATCTGCGTGCTGTCCCATACAATACGGTAATCACCGTCTTCCTTAACCACCGTCGCCTTATTGTCAAAATCAATGGTTCCGGCTGCACTCTTCATACGAACATGATAGCTGATTTCGCTTCCGTCATCCCCTGTATCCGAACTGTCTTTGATTTCCATCGAGAAATCAGATGCGTCGATCCCCTCATAAATATTTTTGTTTCGCGTAATAAAATCTTCTTCCTTCCATTTCTTTTTCGCGTCGCTGCTGATCAGGGAATACATTTCCTTGTATTTGCCTTCTTTCAAAAGATCAGTATAGGAAAGCAATACGGACTCCGGCTTTGAACCGCCGCTGAATAAGAAATACGCCGCAACCGCAACGATTGCAACTGCCGCAACGATACCGGCGATCCCCCAGAGTTTCTTTTTATCTGTCATAAAGCAAGCACCTCCTCATTTTATGTTTCTATTTTACCATGGTCAGGTAAGCATTTCCATGCCGGTTTTAACTTTACAAAGAACCTTCCATAAATTGTAAGAAATTAAGTGAGGCTCCTTCTCTGCCGGATTTCTTTCTAGTATATGGCAGAAATCTCAGTTTTTGATTTGTTTCGTCATCTTTTTGTTGTACAATGAAAGAAGAAACAAAAAGGTGGTGACGTCTATGCAAAGCAAAGGCAAGGCAAACAGTAAGGCGGACATACAGCATGATCATCTCACTGCTCTGTGGAATAAGGAGGCAGGGGAGGAGCTGCTGGATTCCTGTATCCGTACAGCCAAAGCGCAGAGTACCTCCTTTCTTGCGGTCCTTCTGGATATCAATGATCTGGATACCGTAAACAAACGCTGTGGACATCAGGAGGGGGATCGGATCCTGCAAAGGGTAGCGGAAAAAATTCGCAGCAGTCTGCAGACCGGGGATTTCGCAATCCGTCTGGGCGGTGATGAGTTTCTCCTTGTTTTTCAACAGCTTTCCAAAAAAGAGGTACGCAACCTGTTGGATCAAATTCTGAATGAACTGGAGGAAGAAAGCAGGGAGTTTCCCTATACCATGGGCTTCTGCTTCGGAATTACACAGATCATGGCGGATATGGAGCTGTCAGTGAAAAAAATCATTATGCGTGCAGATGATGAAATGTATCTGTCAAAACGCCGCTATCATCTGGAGCAGTCAAGAAAAGCCTTTGCGCTGCGCCCTTACCATGAAAGTGAGGAGGTGCGCCAGTTTTCCTATGATAAGGATCTGCTGCTGAGTGCCCTGATGCAGAGCAGCGATGATTATATCTATGTATGCAATATGAAGGAGGACCCTTCCTGCTTCCGATATTCCCGTGCCATGGTTGAGGAATTTGATCTCCCATCGGAAATCGTGCATGATGCTGCCAATGTATGGGGCGCAAGAATTCATGAGGCAGACCAGAAGATATTTCTGGAAGGGAATCAGGAAATTGCCGATGGCCGTGTGGATTTTCACAATGTGGAGTATCGTGCCAGAAACCGCAGAGGCGAGTGGGTGTGGCTCAGATGCCGCGGTCATGTGGAGCGGGATGAGGATGGACAGCCGGTTTTGTTTGCCGGCATTATCACCAATCTGGGACGTAAGAATAAAATCGATTATCTGAGCGGTCAGTTTAACAAATATGAGCTGGAGGATACGCTGCAGATGATGGTTGCCAAGGAGGAGCATTTCTTCATGATGATCCTGGATTTGGATGGTTTTTCCAGCATCAACAAGCTGTACAATCACCAGTTTGGAGATGAGGTGCTGGCCAAGACGGCGCAGATCATCCAGTCTGTTCTTCCGGAATATGCAAGGCTGTACCGCAATGATGGTGATGAATTTATCGTTCTGCTCAGGAGCTGTACCGATTCCAACGAGATTGCCGGCTTTTATCACAGGCTCCAGCAGGAGCTGGGGCATCAGCGCATTCTGAACGGAAAGAAATACCACTGCACGGTTTCTGCCGGCTGTGCCTGCTTTCCAAAGGATGGCGATGATATGATGTCACTGACGAAGAACGTCGGTTATGCACTGGAGGCAAGCAAGCGCAATGGTAAGAACAGACTGACGTTCTATGAGAAGAAAATGTCGGAAACAGAGCTGCAGGAGCTGGATATGCTGGAACAGCTGCGTTACAGCATGGAACATGATTTCGAAGGCTTTTCCCTGCAGTATCAGCCGCAGGTGGAGGCAGACAGCGGCCGTATAATCGCTGCGGAGGCACTGGCCAGATGGCATAGCAGCATGTATGGCAATGTATCGCCTGTGGTGTTCATTCCCTTGCTGGAAAAGAGCGGGATGATACTCACCATCGGTAAATGGATATTTGAAACAGCCCTCAGGCAATGTGCAGCATGGCTGAAAAAGTGTCCGGATTTCTGTGTCAGTGTGAATTTATCCTACCTGCAGCTGTATGAGGAAGGATTCATCACATTCATGAAGGAAACGCTGAAGAAGTGCCATGTTCCCAGCCGCAATATCATTGTGGAAATGACGGAGAGCTATATGGTGAAAAGCAGTGAGGAGCTGCAGGCGATCTTTCAGGAGATACGAAGCATCGGTGTGCGTATCGCCATGGATGATTTTGGAACCGGATACTCCTCTCTCGGTGTTTTGAAAAATTCCCCTGCGGATATTGTGAAAATCGACCGGATTTTCATTAAGGATATTTTAAACAGTGAATTTGATGCGACCTTTATTCAGTTTGTTGTCAGACTATGCCATGATGTGAACATTCGTGTTCTGCTGGAGGGTGTGGAGACAAAGGCGGAATATGAGAAGGTAAAAACCATGGGACTGGACGATATTCAGGGCTATTATTTTGGAAAACCGATGCATCCCGAGAAACTGGAGGAGCTTTTGCGGTAGATGCCATGCTGCCTCCAGCTTTTATGGAAATCAGATAAAAAAACAGGAAGTCATGTGAACATCCGGGTACGGAACATATCCGTTCAGGATGAAGCAGACTTCCTGTTTGCCATTTATAAAAGCATCTCCGCATGTCCAAAGAACGATAACCGGGCAAGGGGCGAAATACGTTTCATCAGGCATCGGCTTTCCTTTCTGACGCCATCCGCTTTATGATACCGTGTTCCAGTGGGTGGGTATGTGCAGGTGATTGGGGAGCCTAGTCAAGCTGTCACCGATGGCGGTGTTGAGCTGCATCTGGGTCAGAAAGAAACAATTACGCAAATCACTGCCGGCAATGCGGCAGTCCCGCATATCACTTCCCAGAAAACAGGAGCCCTGCAGGTCGCAGCCTGACAAATCAGCGGCAAGCAGAGACTTCATACTGAAATCCGTGCTTCGCAGTCTTTTATTGGTGAACCGCTTTCCCATTGGATGCTTATGAGGATAAGGATGCCGAAGCTGCTTTTGCTGCATCGTCTTTTTTAACAGGCGGTTGGTCTGTTCATGCAGGGAGTCGATATCAGCGGTAAGTACCTTTCTCCAGGGCTGTCTGCGTACCGTGTCCAGTGTTTGAATCAGCACCTGCAATTCCCCATGGAAGGAAGCAGTTTCCTTCTGCAGCAGTGCTTCCCCGAGATACCAGAGCATCTGATGCAGGGAAAACAGCTTTCTGTATACTGCAAACATATCCTGGTCCGCAGGTACATTCTTTTGAACGGCAAATTGTCCCGCTCCCAGGCAGTCGTAGCCAAGACAGCCCTTCATGCCCTTCTGCTTCAGCTCATGATGAATATTGCAGGTATGATCGCTGCATAAATAGCTGCAGGATACACCGCAAGGCTTATCCTGCGGAAAACCATCCAGCTTTGAAAAATAAAGTGCTCTGCAGCAAAGTCCCCTGCATAGAGAACAGTCTGCATATAGGGCCAGTTCTTCCAGAATCATGAAGCCACATCCTTACAGCTGCAGAACGCAAGAGCCAGATACAGCAGATAGGAGCTGAAGCAAAACAGTACAAACAGCCATATCGGAATTCGCAGCACGATGATATTCTGAAACAGCAGCATACAGCCAACACTGATGCATAATGTAAACAGCCACAGGAGCAGCAACCGCCGTTTTACTGTCTTATCGTCATTTTCAAAGCTGCTGCGGCAAATCCACTGCACAATGCAAACGGCGCTTATGCCCAGCAGGATATCCAGCAGCAGTGTTGATAAGGAAAGCGGATAGGTGCTTTGTATATCGAGCTGCAGTAATGCATGAAGGCCGTCCTTTGAAAGAAACAGATTGATAACGCCCAGAATGGCAATCAGGAGAAAGACAATCTGCAAACGCTCCCGCAGCTTTTCCAGCTGTGAGCGCGGTGGCAGCCCTTTGATAACCGTGTCACAGAATGCCTTGTAATCCTCGGGAAACACCTCATCCAGAGGTGCATTGCGCTGCTGTGCCTCCAGCAGCATCAGTGTCAAATCATAGCGGACCTTTTCCTGCTGCAGCTCACTGATATCGGCACCTCGCAGATAACATACGATATCTGTCATAAGCTTTTGGTAATCTTCACATAAAGTCTTATCCAGACGATTATTTTCGTTGTGCAGCATTCGCATGTTACGATTCATATGCATATCCTCCCATCACAGCGGCAACACCCTGCTGCAATTCCTTCCAATGCTTCATAAAATCCTGTATTTCCAGATGACCGGCTTTTGTAATGGTATAGTATTTTCGATTGGGGCCGGAAGCCGATTTGCGAAATTCACTGTTGATACATCCGTTTTTCTCCAGTCGAAGAAGCAGCGGATAAATCGTACCCTCCGATATATCGGAAAATCCGTAGCTCTTCAGCTTTTGCGAAATATCATACCCATAGGTATCCTCCTGTGCAATCACGATCAGGATACAGTTATCCAGAATCCCCTTCATCATCTGACTTGGCAGCATGGCGTCACCTCCTCACTATCTTGTTATACAAGTTACAGCTATATTGTAAAACAAGATAGTGCATCCGTCAAGACCCTATTCTCTGTTTTCAGCTTTGTTATACAGCGGGAACGTGTCTCTTTCATCTGCATAATCGCTGCACTTTACCACACCGCATCATCCTTCTGCCTTTCCTCGCACTTGTCCATCAGGTGCCCTTTGGGGATGAATGTATCATCAGCGAAAACTTTGCATCAGCTTTTATGGAAAATGGCTGTCTTCTCCGATATATTTCTAGTATAATATAGAAAAGCACAGAAAGAAGGAACCGGTATGAGCGCTTATATTGAATTTCAGAATGTGAAAAAGATATATAAAATGGGGGAAGTGGAAATCCAGGCACTTGCCGGTGTGGATTTTACCATTGATAAAGGGGAGTTTGTAGTAATTGCAGGAGCCAGCGGTGCCGGTAAAAGCACAATACTGAATATTCTTGGCGGCATGGACTCCTCAACAAGCGGCAATATTTTTGTGGATGGAACTGAAATCAGTAAATTTAATGCCAAGCAGCTGACAACGTACCGGCGCTATGATATTGGGTTTGTTTTTCAGTTCTATAATCTTGTGCAGAATCTGACTGTAAAGGAAAATGTGGAGCTGGCAACTCAGATTTGTAAGCAGCCGCTGGATATCGATGAAACAATTGAAGCTGTCGGACTGAAGGAGCGTGCCTCCAATTTCCCGGCACAGCTGTCCGGTGGAGAACAGCAGCGTGTGGCAATTGCCCGCGCACTTGCCAAAAATCCGAAGCTTTTGCTGTGTGATGAGCCGACAGGGGCACTGGATTACAATACCGGAAAACAGATTTTGAAGCTTTTGCAGGATACCTGCCGGCAGCGCGGAGTCAGTGTTGTAGTGATTACACACAATCTGGCATTGACTGCCATGGGAGATAAGGTAATCAAGGTACGAAACGGAAAAATTGACAGCATCACGATCAATGAGCATCCTTTACCGGTAGAAAGGATTGAATACTGATATGAAAAAGAAAGCCCTTCTGAAAGATACCCTGCGGGAAATCCGCAAATCCTTCGGTCGCTTCTTTTCCATCTTTGCCATCGTCGGCATCGGAGTCGCCTTCTTCGCCGGAGTACGGGACAGTGTACCGGTGATGAAAAATACTGCGGATACTTATTTTGATGACTATAATTTCATGGATCTGAAGATTATGTCGACCATCGGCATGACAAAGGAGGATGTTTCCGCTATCCGGCAGGTGGATGGAGTGGCCGGCGTGTATGGCAGCTACAGCATGGATGTACTCAATACGCATAACAATCAGCAGCGTGTCTACAAGCTGCTGTCTTATCCGATGAATGCGAAGGCAGAGGATGAAAACTATATCAATCAGATGCGGTTGATCAAGGGGCGGCTTCCTCAGAAAGCAGATGAATGCGTCATCGAATACACCAATATCAAGGGAGCGGATTCCAGAATCGGAGAAACGATAACCTTTGCGAGCGGTACGGACGAAAAACTGGATGCGTCATTAAAGCGCTCAACCTATAAAATCGTCGGAGAGGTAACGATGCCGTATTATCTGTCCTATGAAAAGGGCAGCTCTGCCATCGGCAGCGGCAGTATTGATAATTATGCGGTGATTCCGGATACCAACTTCAAATCCTCTTACTATACGGAGGTGTATGTGACGGTTGACGGCGCAAAGAAGCCCAACTCCTATGCGGATGCTTATTTCGATATCATCGATCCCAAGAAGACCACAATCACTGCACTGGGAGAGGAGCGTGCACAGGAACGCTTTGACGATATCAAAAAGGAAGCCCTTGCCAAGGTTGAAGCTGGTCGTATGGAATATGAGAAGAATAAAAAGAAATATGAGACAGAAATAAAAAATGCCAAGGACAAGCTGGAGAATGCAAAAGATGAACTGCTTGTTGGACAGGCCACCCTGAATGCAGAGAAAAGCAGTGCGGAAAGAACCATACAGGAAAAGGATGCACAGCTGCAGCAGAGTGAACAGACCCTGTCCCAGCTGAAATCTCAGTACTCCAGTGCGAAAAGCTATCTGGACGCGCAGCAGAAAAAGCTGGATGACAATCTGCCGCAGATACAAAAGCAGATAGCGGAAGCCAAAGAAAAGCTGTCCTCACTGGATGAGGAACTTGCCAAAGTGGATACGCAGCTGCAGGATCCGAATCTAACAGAGCTGGAAAAACAGCTGCTGCAGGAGAAAAAGGCGGCACTGGAAACCTCGCGGCAGGTTGCTTCTCCTGCATTAACGATGCTGGAAGCACAGATATCAACAATGCAGGAAATGGTAACCATGGCAGCCTCTCAGCTGCATGCACTCGAAACCCAGATTGCGACTGCCCAGCAGCAGATTGAGACGGGAAAGCAGCAGCTGGCATCCGCCAGAGTGAGCGCACAGCAGGAAAGTGCGGCCGCACAAGATAAGATAACAAACGGACAAAAGGAAATCGCGCTGGGAAAGCTGGAGCTTGAGAAGCAGGAAAGGGACGGTGCTGCCAAGCTGCAGGAGGCCAAGGAAAAGCTGGATCGGTCAGAGGAAGACATCAACAGCATGGAAACGCCGAAATGGTATGTACTGGACCGCCATTCGCATTACTCCTATATGGATTATGGAAGTGCTGCGGACCGCATGGGAGCGATTGCCAAGGTGTTTCCGCTGTTCTTCTTCCTTGTTGCGGCTCTGGTATGTCTGACGACGATGACCCGTATGGTCGATGAAGAGCGTCAGGAAATCGGTACCCTGAAGGCACTGGGATATTCCAAGCCGGATATCGCGATGAAATTTGTAGCCTATGCGGCGATCGCCAGTATCCTTGGTGGAATCTGCGGGGCAGTAATTGGCATGATTGTCTTCCCGACAGTGATTTTCAATGCCTGGGGAATTATGTATACACTGCCGGATGTTCAGCTGCAGGCGGATATCGGACTGGCGGCCCTTGCCATCGGGCTTGCCTCCATGATAACGGTAGCTGCAGCACTTGCGGCCTGTTATAAGGAGCTGGTTGAAACGCCGGCCCTCCTCATGCGTCCCAAGGCTCCGAAAAACGGTAAGAAGATTTTACTGGAGCGTATTCCATTTATATGGAAGCGATTCAATTTTATTTACAAGGTGACCGCGCGGAATATCTTTCGCTATAAAAAGCGTTTCCTCATGACGGTGATTGGAATCAGCGGCTGCAGTGCCCTGCTGGTAGCCGGCTTTGGTATTCAGGATTCCATCGGGGAAATTGCGGTGAAGCAGTATGGGGATATCTTCAAATTTGATGTCACCATGACATATAAAGGTGAGGATACGCTCAGCCAGAAGGAACAGGATTTGAACGAGCTGCAAAAGGACTCCCGTGTGAAGTCTGCCACTGCTATGGCGGTATATCACGGCTTCTATGCGGATGAGGGAGAGGATAAGGGAATCGACCTGTATGTTCCTCAGGATGTGGAAAGCCTGCATACGTATATCTCCCTGCGTCAGCGCGGCTCCAATGAAGCGATCAGCTTAAACAATGACGGAGCAGTTATCACAGAGAAAATCGCCAAGGATAAACATCTGAAGGTCGGCGATACCTTCCCAATCGACAATGGGGACGGTGTAAAGAAGGATGTGAAAATTGCGGCTATTACAGAGAACTATGTGGGGCATATCGTATATATGACACCCTCCTATTATAAGAGTGTCTATCACAAGACACCGCAAAATACCGGCATGTTTGCCATCATGCGGGACAGCAGTGAAAAGGATGAACAGGCGCTGGGAAATGCCTTTATGAAAAAGGATACCATTGATTCTGTATCCTTCTATTCCGGAATTGCAGCATCCTTCCAGGATACGATTGCATCCCTTTCCTTCATTGTTGTTGTATTGATTATCTCAGCCGGACTGCTGGCATTTGTCGTACTTTACAATCTGACGAATGTCAATATATCGGAGAGACTGCGTGAGATTGCGACCATTAAGGTACTGGGCTTTTATGACAAGGAGGTCAGTGCCTATGTATACAGAGAGAATATTTTCCTGACACTGATCGGTGCGCTGGCAGGGCTGGTGCTGGGAATCGTCCTGCACTCCTTGATTATGTCGCTGGCAGAGCTGGATACGGTGATGTTTGGAAGAAATATCGAAAAGCTTTCCTTCCTGTATTCCGTGGCAATCACGATGGTGTTTGCCATCATTGTGAATCTGGTAATGTATCGCAAGCTGAAAAAAATACCGATGGTGGAATCCCTGAAATCGGTAGAATAGAAGCTGAAAAACAGACATTGGCAGAGCAGGAAAACGAATATACAATCGATGGAAGATGTGTTTGATATATCCGTAACCTCATGTTTTGGATACTGCTGCATGCGTCCCAGAGCAGTGCATAAGCAGGATACCGGACAGACCTGGTCCACATAGGATGACATTTGAAAAATAGTTATGTGCAGCATTTCACAGCAGTTCCCATCCTTTTGAAGGGAGCTGCTGTTTTTCTTTTCTGCGATACACTAAAGTCATGGATATTTTACCTCGCTTATAGTAAAATAAAGGAACGAATGTTTGAAAGGTGGGCTTGCATGTCCTTATTTGAGAAAATGGATCCATCCTTCTTTACCATACTGGTATCGAAGAACCGGGATATTTATGTGGATCTGCTTCTGCAGATTCATGACTGCATTTATCGCAATCAGACCATGAGCATGGAGCGTGCCCTGCTTCAGGATTTACTGGAAGATTATGTGCAGGATAAAAAATATGAAATCGACTTTCAGGAGGAAGCGGAATACAGCGATATCGAGAATGAGCTGCGCAGTGAGAAGGATGTTTATGACCGGGATATCCAGTTTCTGTTACGGCTGTTTGAGAAGCATACCTGGATCAATGTCGATCTGCATATGGATACGATGAAAAAAATGGTGTCTCTGCCCTATCACAGCCGGGTGTTCATCTCCTTTGTGAATGATATTATCAAGGAGCGGGAACAGATCGGCTATCTGATTCGCATCCATGCCTCCCTAAAGGATATGGATGATCCCGTGAAAATAGAAGACAGCTATCAGCATATCCGCAATGCCTATGCCGATTTCAAGGAGCTGATTCTGACACTGGAACAGACCAATGCCAGAATACGGGATTATTATGCGATTCAGGTGAAAAAGGCATCGACGAAAATCTATCATGATTTCTTTGATGTTTATTATGGTGATATTGTGGAGGGCTATGTTTTTCCAACTCTTGTGGAGGACAGCTTAAAACGGTTTAAAAACCCGGTCGCAGGTATTTTGGAAACCCTTCTGCAGGAGGAAGCAGTCAAGGAGAAAATTGTAGACAGTGCGGTAAGTCACTATCGTGTTGCCAGCCGTGATACGGCAAAAAAGCATATCGAGGAAATGCTGTATGCCATGTACAATGATTTGAATATCGTGGAAACGCTGACTGCCCAGCTGGTGGACAGCGACGCGGGTTACCGCAGACTGGCAAAGCAGAAAATTATGTATCTGTGCAACAGTGATCAGGGGTTAAAGGGAAAGCTGGTGGAACTGATCCATCATATGAAGGAAGAGCCGCAGAGAGTGTGTGAGCAGATCAGTGAATCCATCAATATCCAGCAGACCCGCTACATGGAGCGTGATGAGGTGTACACCTTTGAACGACGCAGGCGTAGGGATGAGCGGGAAGTGATGACCTTCACCTTTGAAGAGAGCACCCAGAATCAGGAGGAGCTTGAAAAGCGCATTGGCTTTGACCGCTATGCCCGCTTTACCCGTGAAAGCATATCGGCTTACTATGCAGAGAAGCTGCATGGGGAAGCGGTAGGAAAGCTGAAGGATATCGGGGTAAAGGATATGGATGACTATATCCGCTCCATTCTGGTGTATGTATATGGAAGAGACCGCAAAATGGATGTGCAGGCAACCCTGATTCCGAATCAGACGGAAGGGATTACAGAAGGGGATTTCCATTACCCCAATCTGTTGATTAAAAGGAAGGTAACAAAATGAAGGTAGAACAACTGGATCTGAAGGACCGCGAGGAATTCGGACGGATCGTCAATATATTACTGGCAGAAAACTGCATTTACCAGTATGCGAAAATCAGGCAGTTTGAGAAAAAGGAACGAAATGCAGACTATGTGTTTATCCATGATCACTGGGACTGCTTCGAGGAATATCTCCGCTATGCGGGATGGCTGCTGTGCAGGGAGCGTTCATCTTATATGGGGATGATTTATCTGGTCAATGAGCGGGAGGACTGCAGCTGCCGCTATCGTCTGACAAAGCTGGAAACGCAGCTTCTGCTGATTCTGCGTAATTATTATGAGGAGAAAATGCTGGAGCTGGATGCATCTCTCACCATACGTATTTCTGTCAATGAGCTGCTGCAGCTGCTGGTTGATGTGCATGCGATGGTAAGCGTAAGGCCTTCGATGCAATACATCCATGCGGCATTACAGTCCCTGCAAAGACTGAATATTCTTCAGAAATACACACAGGGGGATGAGGAGCTGATCTGGGTACTGCCTTATATCACCTGTGTTCTCACACCGAAGCGGGTGGAGGAAATTCTGAGGAAGCTGCGTAATGAGGAAGGAGAGGAAGACGATGAAGCTGAAGAAAATGCTGCTGGTCAACTGGCTGTATTACGAGAAGACGATCCTGAGCTTTGAGGATATCGTCTTTCTGAGCGGTAAAACCGGTGAGGGGAAGTCAGCGCTGATTGATGCCATGCAGCTGGTCATTCTCGGTCGAACCGACAATTCCATTTTCAATAAATCCGCAAATGATAAAACAACCCGTGATCTGATGGGATATCTGAAGGGCAAATACAAGGATGGTACCTTTAAGCGTGATAAAGGGATGTTCAGCTCACATCTGTGTATGGAATTTGAGGATGAACAGCATAGGATTTACTGCTTTGGTATCGTATTTGACGTAAACGGGCCTACGCGGGGGGACATGGAGCATTGCTACTATATGATGAATCAGCCGATTCCCGAGCATTGCTTTACGGATGAGGGAACGGTATTCAATATCCGTCGTATGAAGAAGCTGCTGGCCAGCTTTCAGGATCGCAGCTGCCGTTCCTTTACCACACATATGGATTACAAAAACTATTTCCGTCAGCGCATGCTGATCAAGGACCAGCGGTTTTTCGATGTCTTTAAAATGGCAGTTGCTTACACACCGATGATGAATATTTCTGAATTCATCGTAAAAAATATCTGTCAGGAGGAAGAAGACCTTAATCTCGAAGAGATGCAGGAGGAAATTCAGGATTACCGGCAGATGAAGGAACAGCTGGAAACGGTACAGCAGAAAAAGGCCCAGCTTTCCCTGATCCATGAACAGTATACGGATATATGCGGGGAACTGGAGCGTGTTGCGAACTTGCGTGTGGAGCAAAAGGCAGCTGTATATCACGGTATGCTGGTGGAACATGATGAGGCAGCCGCACAATATGAGGTATATACAAGGAACTATCAGAAGCTGACAAAGGAATCAAGGGAAACCGAGGAGCAGCGGGCACTGCTGGAACAGAACATGGAAGCCTTACGGGATGCACGCAGGGATAATGCGGCAGATATTCTGGAACGAAAGATACAGGCGCATCTGGAGCAGAGAAACACCCTGCAAAGAGATACGACCGCCGTTCAGCAGCAGCTGGTTACGAAGGGAGAATTTCTGAAGGAACAGATAGAGCAGCTGGAGGAAATCGAGGATTATGACGGCTTGCAGCTGGAGGACTTCGATTTGTCCGCAATCAAGCTGTCTATACAAAGGTCCGTGCATGCGGCACAGCGGCTGGCTGCGTTTGATCTGGATGCCTATATGGATATTCAGCGACAGATGAGAGACATCGAGAATACCCTGTCCACTGTGCGCCAAACCATGCAAAACAGCCTGCAGACATGCAGGGAGGAACAGGAGGTGCTTGCGGCAAATCGCCGTGCGCTGGAAGCCGGGAAAAAGACATATCCGAAAAAGCTGCTCGTTTTAAAGCAGGAGCTGGAGGAACGGCTTTATCAGCAGGTGGGAAAACCGGTAGAGGTATGCATACTCGCAGACCTGTTCAGTATTCAGGAGGAGGCGTGGACAAATGCGATCGAAGGCTACATCCATAACCAGAAGCTGAATCTGGTGGTTGAGGCAGAATATTTCATGGATGCCTATCGCATTTACCGCTCCATTAAGGAAGAAAAAAAGATTCATACCTATTCCATTGTGGATATCGCAAAGGCAAAGCCGGGGAAACGTCCCGATGCAAAAACACTGTATGACTGCGTGCAGGTGGAACGCGAGGATGTGCGCCCCTATGTGGAATATCTGCTGGGCAGAGTCGTGTGCTGTGAAGCGGAGGAGACACTGCGAAGCTATCCGGTAAGCATCACCAGCGACTGTATGCTGTACAGCGGCTATGCAGTGTCGCATATGAATCCGGAATTGTATAAGGTACCCTTTATCGGTGCCGATTCCATAGAAAAGCAGCTGCAGGAGCTGATTATCCGCCAGCAAAAGCTCACCTCCACCTGCCGCAAGCTGGAAACAGTCACAAGGACATTGCAGGCGGTACAGCTGCAAACCGTTATCAGTGATGACTTTATCCGTCAGCTGGAGGATGGACTGTGCAAGGCCAAAGAGGTGGAGCAGCTGGAACAAAAGATCAAAGAGCTGCGTGCCGCTCAGACACCGGAATCCCTGCAGGAACTTCTGCTGCTGGATCAAAAACTGGATGAGGCAAAGAAAAAGAAAAACGAACTGTATATGCTGCAGGTGGAACAGGAAAGCCGGCGCCGTCAGCTGGAAGAGGATATGAAGCTTTGCAATGCACGTATACAGGAGCTTCAGCAGCAGGTTAAGGAAGCGAAAAAGCCCGAGCAAGGCATACCGGACACAATCGGGGCAATCACCACGGCAGACGGTATCCGCAGGAAACAGAAACAGCTGGAGGAAGCACTGCGGGAGCTGAACAGCCGTGTTGAAATTTCCAAGCAGGAGCTGATAACGAAAAAAACTCATTACAATGATACCTTCCGCATTGCCCTCAACCCGAATTTTTTATGCGATGATTATGAGCGGGAATATGAAAAGCATTCGGATAATATTGTTGAGGACTATATCGATAAATGCCGCCTCGCACAGCAGAAGGCATATGAGTGCTTCCAGAATAATTTCTTTAGTGCGCTCAATAGTAAAATTGAAAATGTGCGAATGCAGATTGACCGGTTGAACCGCTCTATCCGCAGGCATAAATTCGGTCGCTCCAGCTATGAATTTGTGTGTACCTGCAATGAGGATTACCGTGAGTATTACAATCTGATCACCAACAAGGAATTAAACGGTCACAATCTGTTGAACACGAAGGTGTATGAGGAAAATGAGGAGCTGATTCATGAGCTGTTTAATAAAATTTCTTCCTTATCCTCCATGCAGGACCCCAAAAAGTATCAGGAGCTGCAAAAAGAGGTTCAGCTGCTTTCCCGCTTCACCACCTATCTGAAATTTGATATTCTGGAAAACGGAAACTCGCTGCGTGCCACGATCGGCTCCAGCTCCGGTGGAGAAACACAGACACCGTTTTATGTCGCTGTACTGGTATCGCTGTTCAGCGTATATGATGCAGGAAACGACGGTCTGCAGCTGGCAATCTTTGATGAGGCCTTCGATAAAATGGATAATGAGCGAATCGAGGAATGCATTTACCTGTTGAAATCACTCGGCTTTCAGGCAATTATCGTAACACCGACGGATAAGATATCCAATCTGAGCAAGGTTGCGGATGCGACGCTGATTGCGACAACGGATGAGAAAAACGGCCAGCGGGTTTCCACCGTTCAGAGATGGAGTCAGAAAGAAAACATAGCCATTCCCGACTCGGAAATGAAACAGGAAGAAGTATAAAAAAAACAGCACAAAAGCCATCTGTAAATAGATGTTTAGGAAGCCGGATTCGGCAGAGGGATTCCTTTCTGCAAAATAGAAATTCGGCTTCCTTTTTTTCTATACCTTATGAAGAAAGAGCGGACCAGTCTTGTATGGAAGTAAGCATTGCGTGTGAACCATATATATGTAGAAACAGTTTGTTTCTATTTTCAATAAAAATGAAATTCATGATGGAAAACACATTGATGCGCACAGCTTGCTTTCCTATAGTATAATAAAACCAGAAAGGCAGGTATCTATATGTATCGGAATTATGATCATGTTTGCTGTCCATCGTGCGGCAGCAGGAATCTACGCATCATCGAGGAGCGAAACAATGAAAGCTACAATCTGCCAAGCGGCATTCTTGGGGCTATCTGTTTTGGTCCGATCGGGATGCTGTGCGGACTGTGCTGTGCCGATGGCGAGCGCAGAAGAACCATCTGTATCTGCAATAACTGCGGTACCAGATTTAATCGATGAATCCGGATGACATCTGGCTCTCCCTGATGCATCTGTTTTCCCGTTCCTGCCATCAGAAAGCAGAGCGCAGCTTCTTTATTCACGGCTATCAGTGTCCCGTATGTGCAAGATGCAGCGGACTGTATCTCGGGTATGGCTTTGGCATTCTGCTATGGATGTTTTCTGTAACGCTGCCGCTTGCTGTTTACGGTCTGTTTATGCTGAGTATGCTGATTGACTGGGGACTTCAGGCGGCAGATGTTCTTCCATCGACGAATGTGCGAAGATTTGTGAGCGGGGTTTTGTGCGGTATTGCCGTGATTGGTATTTTTCATGCACTTCTGCAGGCTATTTTCTGAAAACTGCTTACGATGATTGTGCAGACTGAAATAAAGTAAAAAGGCTAATCGTATAGAAGGAAAAGGAGTGGTGCTATGAAAAAGAAACAGGAGGATCTGCGTACAAAGAAGCGTTCGGATATTCGGCTGATGCTGGGAGGCTGGTATTATACGTGGTGCAGATATATTGGATGGTATACATCAAAACGGCAGTTTGCCAGCGGACATGGAAGTGAGGACTATCCCAATGTCTGCTTTCAGCATAAAAGTCTGCTGAAGCGAAATCTGACAAAGGAAGAGGAGGTTTATCAGGAGAATAAAATTGTGAACCTTCGCCTAGCGGTGGAGAAGCTGGACGGTATCATCGTCTATCCGCAGGAAACGCTGAGCTATTGGAAAACAATAGGGAAACCGTCGGCATCCAAGGGCTATAAGAAAGGCATAATGCTGAAGGATGGAACAATTGTATACGGAATTGGCGGCGGGCTGTGCCAGCTGTCCAACCTGCTGTTCTGGATTACGATACATACACCGCTACAGGTTGTGGAGCGCCACCGTCATGGGTATGATGTGTTCCCGGATGCCAATCGCACACAGCCCTTCGGCAGCGGGGCCACCTGCTTTTATCCCTATGGTGACCTGATGATTAGCAATCCGACAGATCAGCCCTTTCAGCTGCGGCTTCATGTGGGAAAGACTCATCTGCATGGAGAATGGAGAATGCTGCATCCTCTGCAGGTACGCTATGAAATTGTTGAGCGCAATCATGAAATGCGTAGGGAATGGTGGGGCGGCTACAGTCGTCATAATCAGCTCTACCGTATGATGCTGTCAAAGGAGGGGACGCTTCTGGAGGAGCAGCTGGTTGCAGAAAACCACGCAATGATGATGTATCAGCCGCTGCTGGACGCACAAGTAAAGGAAAACAACGTCTGAAGGAGAACACACTTTGAAATATTTGTAGTGTGATGTCCTGTTCATGGAAATGAATAATGTGAAACCAGAGGAGGATATTATATGAAGGATTTCTATGAAGCCCTTGCAAGCAGCGAAAGAAACGCAGCAATTCCCAAGGAGGATGATTTCTTCGGAATGCTGATTGGCAGCTGGTATATCGATTACATGGACAATGCAACAGGCGCAGTGCGAAAAGGGGAATGGCATTTTTCCCGGGTGCTGGAAGGAATGGCAGTGTAGGATGTGATTGTATTGCCGCACCTTGAATACGGGACAACGCTTCGCATGTATAATCCGGCTACCCGTACATGGGAAATTGCCTATGGCTATACCGGAAGAATCATGCGCTTTGAGGCGAGAAAGCAGGAAGACAGGATCGTTCTTTCCAGTCTCGAAGACGAGCACAGAAAGTGGGTGTTTGCAAAGATTGCAGAAAATCACTTCCACTGGCAGGATATTATGGTACAGCAAGACGGGGAGTGGCAGGTCAATTATGATTTATATGCAAAAAGGATGGAATGAATGCTGCACGCAGCAGAGAAAAAAGCTTCCTGATAATGAAGTCTCAGGTTGTTTACGAGACTGTAAGCCGGTATGCTTGAGGACAGGGCAGGATTTCCGGATTTCCTGTCAGGAGGACGCTGTCATACAAAAAAATTAGAAAGTATTGCAACGATCAGCCATTGAGGCTGTATGAGGAGATTACACGTATGATGTATACATTCACAGAAAACCTATACAGACAGGGAAACCGATATTTTATTAGGATCCCCTTTAATGTCTGGGAGACATGTAATCAAAAGGGGATGCTCCCTGCAAGGGTAACGGTGGAAGATACTGTGTTTGAATGCAAGCTGATTTCCAAAGGGGCAGGCACTTATTTCATACCGGTTGCGAAGGCTGTTGTACAGCAGCTTAACAGCGATGGTGAGATACCTGTTTCGTTTGAAATCATCCGTGAATTAACCAGAATTAACAAGAACAGTCCCTATACAACAGACCATCCCGTACGAAAAATAGATCACATACAGGAGGTGGTATATCCGAAACCGGGATATTGCGGGCAAATCTGTATCGCTATGCTCAGCGGTCTTCCTATAGAAGATGTTATCGACTTCATGCAGACGAAGCCATGGCAGTGTTCCTTATCGAGAGTGATGGAGGCATTGCATTATTTTGGTATATCTCATGAGGATAGGATGACCTACACAAGAGGAAAGGCCTTTGCATTTCCCAAATGCTGTATCGTTACGGTACGGGATAAACCAAAGAACCATCTTGCTTTATATTATAACGGAAGATTTTATGAAGCAAGACATATTGAATTTGAGGATATTATCGGCTATCTGACTGTCCATACGGAGTAACCCGGTGCCTGGGATACACATGTGCTGCTGATGCAAGCTGTATGAAATAAGCTTAGGATATAAATGTCTTTACAAAGGCTAAAGGAGAAGGCGAATGGAAAAATACAGATACATGATGATGCTTAAAAAAAGCAAGACCTACAACAGAATGACAAAGAAGGCAGTTACGGAGCATGTGGAAAACATAAGAGGACTGGATGATGCGGGAAAATTGGAAATCTGCGGTGTGTTCAAGGGATATCCGGGAATGGCTGGCATGTATATTCTGAAAACAGACAGTCGTGAGGAAGCGGAAGCGCTATGCGAACAGGAGCCGCTGGTTATCCAGGGATATGCCACCTATCAGCTGGTTACCTTGCAAATTGCGGATCGTGAGAATAATTATTTATTATAATCATATGGTGATATGTGTTCCATGTAAATAAAGAAATGGCATGGACTGCATGGATCTCAATAAGCTGGATTATGATATAGAACAGGGGCTGGTACATCGTTCAAACGGTGGATCTGGGCCCTTTTTTTATGTAAGAAGCAACCATACCGGCATCGCATACTTTTCCACTGTTTACAGGCGCTATTAACTGCCTCCAGGCAAGCGTATAAACACTGATAAAGGGAAAATCCATTAGATAAATTACAAAGATGGCTTGCTGTATTACAATTATGAAAGGTGAATGTAAGGGACATCCATGGCACACTTCTGTGAAATTTTCTATAATTTCTGTAGAGATGAGGTGCTGCTATGAAATTTTCAAAATTGGCTTTACGAAATGTAAAGAAAAGCTATAAGGATTATTTTGTCTACTTTATGACACTGATGTTTTCCGTATGTCTGTTTTACACCTTCAATTCCTTTTCCTCTCAGGAGCAGGTATTGAATCTGAGTACGTCGCAGTCAACCGTACTGAAGACGGTCGGACAGTTTATGAATGTACTGTCTGTGTTTGTCGCAATCGTTTTGGCTTTTTTGATTCTGTATGCGAATAACTTTCTGATTCGCAGAAGGAAGCAGGAGTTTGGGATTTATATGCTGCTGGGAATGCCGAAACGGGATATCTCCAGAATTCTTGTATATGAAACAATGGCAGTCGGATTTCTTTCTCTGCTGAGCGGTCTGTTGCTGGGCGCGCTATGCTCCCAGCTGCTGGGAATCTTCAGCGCTGGAATGCTGCAGGTATCGATGAGCTTTCGTGTAATATTTTCCATACCGAGTGCAATAACAACAAGTATATCCTTTACGGTGATATTCGTTATTATCATGCTGTTGAATTCCAGAGTGATCGCAAAGGTGAAGCTAATTGATCTGCTGCAATCAAAAAAGAAGATGGAAAAGGCAAGAATCCGCAGACCATGGATGTCCGTGCTTGTTCTGCTGATTTCTCTGACACTGCTTGCAACGGCCTATTATCTGGCAACATCCTCGCTGCAGACATTTGCTGTCATGCTTGTACCAATTCTGGTGATTGGCGGTATCGGGACAATCCTGTTCTTTATGTCTCTGTCCGGCTTTCTGTTACAGTTTATCCGTCTCAGCAAGCGTACCTATTACCGCAATCTGCATATGGTTGTTTTGCGGCAGATCAATGCGAAAATCAGCTCTGCAAGTACCTCTATGGGAATCGTCTGTCTCATGCTGCTGCTTGCTATCGGTGCATTGTCCTGCGGCTTTTCACTGCATCACAGCCTGGTTGACAGTGTGGATCAGACGACACCGTATATGTATACGTACATGCAGGACGAAAATATAAGCGAAGAAAATATGAAGCAGCTGCTGAACGTGCAAAAGGCCAAACGCTGGAACAGGGTGAATGTGTATACCGACAGGGATACACTGAAGGCGATTCTTCCGCTTATGGAAGACTATGATACCGGTAAGCTGTATGCCGGTGCACCTTTGGAATATATATCCGTGAGCGACTACAATAAAGCTATGGAATCACAGGGAAATAAGCCCGTATCCATTCATAACAAAGAAGCATTCTTCATTAGCGCAAAGGAAGATATTCTGGATGCTCTCACTGCCGTCGGTGATGCGCATAAGACGATATCCGTATATGGTCACAAGCTCAAGCTGGTAAACGCCCGGGAAACCTCCAGCTTTCTCTGCACCAGTCCCATGCCGGAAATCATGCTGGCAGTCGTTGTACCGGATGCGGTTGTACAATCCAAAGCACCCGTCAGGACCTACTGGAATATCGATCTTGCCAGGGAGGCGCAGGTTTCCGCATATCAAGCACGGGTTGAAAAAAATATCACGGATTATGCCAAGCAGACAGGAATGCAGGATTACCGGTATTCCGGAATCACACGAGATGAGGTCAGGGAAAGCTCTCTCGGCTCCGGTATGCTCTTTGTTTACATCGGCCTGTATCTGGGCATTGTATTCCTTGTCTCCAGTGCAGCTGTTCTGGCACTTCAGCAGCTGAGTGATGCAGATGACAGCAAATCGAACTACGACATCCTGCGTAAAATCGGTACACCGCAAAGGATGATAGATCATTCCATTCTGGGACAGATTGCCATATATTTTATGCTGCCGCTCAGCCTTGCCATTGTGCATGCTATGGTCGGTGTTCCGGTGGTATCCGGTGCCTTCTCCTTCCTGTTTGGACTGCAGAATATGTGGAAAACAAATCTGATGACTGCGGGTATCGTCCTGCTGATTTATGGCACATATTTCCTGATTACGTATTACGGATACCGCATGGCGGTGCAGGGTCCAAGACACAAGCAGAAGAAGCAGTAAGCTTAGCGGAGCAGCTCTCAGTCCTTTATCTGATTTGACGGATACAGCATCCGATTATTAAGCGCAATACGCTGATTCATGCGATATCTTTCATGCTGCTCCTGAACGCTCTGCTCATGTGTGGAATTCGGAGAATACCTTAGAAGGCGGATCCTCTATTCGGTTGCAGTACGATGAAATTTATAAAAAATTTCGGATTTAGGTAACTTTGCTAAGAGGAAGGTCTTAGGTGAGGAAAGATTATGAGGCAGGGTATCGCCGGGTGGAGAGGTTTTTGAGGGAATACACAGATACAGAGGACAGTAAAAGGATAGCCGCAATATATGTGACAGATGCCTCCTATTGTGGAAATTAATACTGTTGGATAATCTGGAAGAAGGGACGTTTGCTGTAAAGTATATACTGGTATCATATAAGGAATCAATTTCATTCAAATGAAGTCGATTCCTTTTTACCATGCTTATCAGGGTAACCAAAGCATGTGTTCTATTGAATATTCACCTTTATAGCCTCGTGTCTGAAAGGATATTCAGCATCGTCTTGAATGGAGCTGTTGGACACCGAAATAACCTGAATATAATATGGCCCTTTGATATGGGGCCTTCATTTTTATTTGAAAAGTCCTTTCAAAAAGGAAAACAATAGGAAAGAGGAAAATGTTATGAGTGGTGATGATTTGTACCGTGCATGTGCATCAAGGGTAATCCTTAGTGACGGTTTGGGGAATGTTTTCCTTTTGAAGTGGTGATTGCGCGTGTAAGCTGTACGATGGAGCTTATCCTACAGGATATACGGCTATGCAACCATCGCAATCGGGACCTCTTTCTGATATTTTATGAGGCAAGCCATCCGGAAACAGGCACATAAAAGAAGCGGAGGCTGATAATCCTGAGCTGATAAGAAAAGGTCATTGCACACGGCTGCGCTATCAAAGCAGAATATGAAAAAATCATACTCTTAGGGGAGAATGTGTGAAGGAATAGCCAGTTGGTATTCCATAGTGATTGAAAATCAACGTCGGATGAATAGTCTACCTGTGTGCAACATGCAGGGGGATAAAGGCATGTAAGGCAACCTGCAATTTTAGCTCGTGCCATTTGTAAAACAGAGATAAGACTTATTGACAGATGATCGTTTGGGCAGTATAGTTAGGTTGCTAATAATTAGGATGCTAATTATGGAGGTGGCACTATGAAAACTGCATTTCACTTTATGATGTTTAAAACATTTCATGCACAGAGAAACAGAATCCGTCAAAATATGCAGGCATTCGGATTATCTCCCGGACAGCCAAAGGTTTTGCGCTATGTGGCAGCGAATCGCAACTGCATGCTGAAGGAAATCGCTGCAGCGTGTGATGTGGAATGTGCGACTGTATCCCGGATTCTCAATAATCTGGAGGAACAGAACATGCTGAAGCGCCATGTGGTGGAAACAAATAAACGGGCTTTATCTATGCAGATTCTGCCAAAGGGGGAACAGGCACTTGCCGCTTGGGAAAGACACTGCCGACAGGTGGAAGCCGAGTCCTTACAGGGCTTCAGTGAACAGGAAAAGGAACAGTTCCGGGAATATCTGGGTAGAATGTATCATAATCTGACTGGTAAACAGCTGGATTGATCATGAAGGAAGGAAAAAAGGAGGAAAACAGATGTTGAAACGAATGTGGCCCTATATGAGCCGATATAAAAAATATCTGGCAATCAGCTGCTTCTGCGTTGTTGCGGAAACAGTATTTGAATTGATTATACCGATCATCATGGCGGATATCATTGATATCGGTGTTGCGAATGCGGATAAGGATTACATCCTTATCAAGGGAGCGCAGATGATTGCCTGTGCATTGATTGCTCTGGTGCTTGGAATACTGTATGCCCGATATGCCGCAACCGCCGGACAGGGCTTTGGTGCAGAGCTGAGAAAGGATGAGTTTGCGAAGGTGCAGAGCTTTTCCTTTGCGAATACGGATCATTTTTCCACATCCTCGCTGATAACCAGACTGACGAGTGATGTGACGATTTTGCAGACAGCAATCAGTAACGGAGTTCGTCCGATCGTACGATCCCCTGTTATGCTGCTGACCGCACTGGTGCTGACCTTCACCATCAATGCCCAGCTTACCGTCGTCTTTTTGATTGCGATTCCCGTTTTAGGAATAGCGCTGTTTGTAATTGTGCGAAGGGTGGGACCGCTGTATCGGCTGATGCAGGCATCCATCGATAAGGTAAATACCATCGTACAGGAAAATCTGAATGCAATCCGCGTTGTGAAGTCCTATGTTCGCGGGACCTATGAGGAAGAGAAATTCGATGAGGTCAATGACAATCTGCGCTCTGCAAGTGAGCGGGCATTTCGTACCTCTGTATGGAATCTGCCGCTGTTTCAGCTGGTTATGTATACCACCGTTGTTTGCATTATCTGGTTTGGCGGGAATATGATCTTCGCCGGTACGATGAAGGTGGGAGAGCTGACCGGATTTCTGAGCTATGTATTGCAGATTCTGAATTCTCTGATGATGATCAGCAATGTTTTTTTGATGCTGACAAGATCCATCGCCAGCGGTGAGCGTATTCTTGAGGTGCTGGATGAGGAGGTGGATATCCGTGATCTGCCGCAGGCGGAGGCATCCGTGAGCTGCGGTGATATCGTGTTTGATCATGTATATTTCAAATACAAGGCGGAGGCAGAGGAATTTGTGCTGCGTGATATAACGCTGCACATCGAAAAGGGCAGCACGGTTGGCATTCTGGGAGGAACAGGTTCTGCGAAAACCACACTTGTGCAGCTGATTCCAAGGCTTTATGATGTCAGTGACGGAGAAATTCGTATTGATGGAAAAAATGTACGCGAGTATCCGGTGGAGCATCTGCGTGATGCCGTGGGGATGGTGTTGCAGAAGAATACGCTGTTTAGCGGAACAATACGTGAAAATCTGTTATGGGGTGACGCCCATGCCAGTGATGCAGATATTGCACGGGCATGTCATATTGCATGCGTGGATGAGTTTATCAGCAGCTTTCCCAAGGGGTATGATACCGATCTCGGACAGGGAGGCGTCAATGTCTCCGGCGGACAGAAGCAGCGTCTTTGCATTGCACGGGCATTGCTGAAGCGTCCCAGAGTGCTGATTTTTGATGATTCCACCAGTGCAGTTGATACCGCCACGGAGGCGAGTATCCGCGAAGGTCTGGCATCCCTGAAGGATACAACGAAAATCATTATCGCACAGCGTGTTACCTCTGTTCAGCACGCTGATCAGATTGTTATTCTGGACGATGGGAAAATACATGCGATCGGTACGCATGACACCCTGCTTGCGTCGGATCCGATCTATCAGGATATTTACTATTCCCAACAGGAAGGAGCTGGTTTATAATGGCAAGACAGATTACAGGCAAAAAGCCGAAGGATATGAAGAAAACCATACGAACCTTTCTGCGTTATCTGGGAAATCATAAATTTGCACTGCTGCTTGTCGGAGTACTTGTCATTGCCAGTGCCGGAGCGAACCTGTATGGAACCTATCTGCTGAACCCGATAATTGATAATTACATTCTTCCGCATGACTATAACGGACTGGTGCGTGCAGTCCTGTTCATGGGGCTTATGTATGCGGGGGGAGTTCTTTGTACGGCGGTATACAAGCAGCTGATGACACATACGGCGCAAAGCATCGTTAAGGAAATTCGGGAGGATCTGTTTTCCAAGATGCAGAAGCTCCCTCTTCGCTTCTTTGATACCAACACACACGGGGATGTCATGAGTCATTTCACCAATGATCTGGATACGGTACAGGATGCCTTGAACAACTGCTTTGATAATCTGATTCAAAGCTTTGTGATGATTACCGGAACACTGCTTGCTATTTTTCTGTTGAATTGGAAGCTGTCGTTGATTGTGATATTCTTTATGATTATCATGTATCTCATGATTCAATATTTCAGTAAAAAGAGTAAATATTATTTTTCTCATCAACAGGCCGCCATGGGAAAGCTGAACGGCTTTATTGAGGAGATGGTTGACGGTGTCAAGGTGGTTAAGGTATTTAACCATGAACAGAAAAATTATGAGGAATTTGAACGTCGGAATGAACGTCTGCGCAGGGCGAGTACCGAGGCTCTGACATATTCCGGCAGAACGATTCCAACGGTAGTCAGTATTTCCTATTTCAACTATGCCATTGTCGCATGTATCGGTGGATTCTTTGCGATTGGCGGAGAAATCGGACTCGGGGCACTTGCCTCTTATCTGGTGTATGTACGTCAGACAGCGCTGCCCATCAATCAGTTTACGCAGCAGCTGAACTTCATATTGGCCGCAATGGCTGGTGCGGAGCGTATCTTTGATATGATGGAGGAATGTGAAGAGGTGGATGAGGGGCGTGTTACCCTGACCCGTGTTCGGAAGCTGGAAACCGGCAGACTGCAGGAATGTCAGGAATATACCGGGCACTGGGCATGGCGGCATCCGCATGAGGACGGCAGTGTAGAGCTTGTGGAGCTGCGCGGGGATGTGCGCTTTCATGATGTCGTTTTCGGCTATGAACCAGGGGTCACAATTCTGAAGGGAATCAATCTGTATGCAAAGCCGGGGCAGAAGATTGCATTTGTCGGCAGTACCGGTGCAGGAAAAACGACAATCACCAATCTGATTAATCGGTTTTACGACATCGAAAGCGGCAGCATCACCTATGACGGTATCGATGTCAAGCTGATACACAAGGATGATCTGCGTCGTTCCATTTCCATCGTATTGCAGGATACACATTTATTTACCGGTACGATATCGGATAATATTCGCTATGGTAATTTGCATGCGGATATGGATGATGTGATCAACGCGGCAAAGCTTGCCAATGCACACAGCTTCATTAAGCGTCTTCCAAACGGCTATGACACGATGCTGAGCGGGGATGGAGCCAATCTTTCTCAGGGACAGCGGCAGCTGCTTGCTATCGCAAGAGCGGCAATCGCTAATCCGCCGGTTCTGATTCTGGATGAGGCAACCAGCTCGATCGATACACGTACAGAGAAGCTGATTGAAAAGGGGATGGACCGGCTGATGGAAAATCGAACGGTTTTTGTGATTGCACACCGCCTGTCCACTGTGCGTAATTCCAATGCAATTATGGTTCTGGATCATGGAGAAATCATTGAGCGTGGAAGTCATGATGAACTGCTGGAGGATAAGGGAAGGTATTATCAGTTATACACAGGACAGTTTGAATTGGATTGATTTAGAAAAATCAGGTATCTCATGAAAACGGGATACCTTTTTTTTGAAGGCTTTACGGTATTGCGAAAACAGTAGTATAGTTATTTAAACTAGATTGTACAATTACTTTAATTATGTTATACTGTAAATGTAATCTGAATGCTTAGTTTTATTCTTTAGAAAACGGAGGTAACCCTATGAACAAAGAAAAAATTGCTGTCCTCGTCGATACCTGCTGTGATGTCCCGCAGACATTTGTAGAGCAGTACCATATGTATGTCATCCCGTTAAAGGTAGTATATAAGGATGCGGAATACCTCGATGGTGTTGATATTACACCGGAGCAGGTATATCAGGGCTTGGAAAGGGAGGTTCCGAAGACCTCACTGCCAAGCGGAGAGCGTATAACAGAGATTTTTGACCAGATTCGTGCGGACGGCTTTCAAAAGGTAATTGCAATCACACTGTCCAGCGGTCTGAGCGGAACGAATAATATGATTCATCTGATTGCGGATCAGCTGGAGGATATGGAAGTATTCATCATGGATACGAAAAACATATCGATTGGCGGCGGATTTCATGCCATTCAGGCAGCCCGCTATATTGAGGACGGATTGTCCTTTGATGAAATAAAGGCCAAGCTGATGCGCGGTATTGATCAATGCAAAGTTTTCTTTGTAGTGAAGACTCTGGAATACCTGCAAAAGGGTGGAAGAATCGGTCTGGTCGCATCGCTGTTTGGAAATGCCTTGAATCTGAAGCCGATCATCTCCTGTAATGATGAGGGAATTTATTATACGGTCGCAAAGGTTCGCGGAAGAAAGCAGTCAATCACCAAGACAAAGGAGCTTGCTTTGGATTTTGCGCAGGGACATAAGCGATACAATGTTGCTATTATGCACGGGGATGCACAGGAGATGGCAGAGGAGATTCGTGACTGCATTATGAAAAAGCTTCCGGGTACTGATGTATTTATCATGAAACAGGTATCTCCTGTACTGGGCGTGCATACCGGTCCGGGTACGCTGGGAATCTGTGTGCAGATACTGGATGAGGCTTAATTAACATAAGAAACAGAAGAACGCTAACTTAGGTGGGCTTCTGTTTTTTTATCAGGAATATCGCAGCTTTACAAAGATCGGCAACGGTGTATAACCACATGAGTAAATACAATGATTTCTTTCTTTAAAGGAAATAGCTTTAGGATAAGAAAAAAAGACTGAAGAACTCAGGGATTTGTCAATCTGCGAAACGTATGAAAAAGACGATTAAGTATATTGGAGAATACACAGCTTTGAATATTACTATTCTAAGTAATTGTCAAAATGTAGAAAGCTAGCATTGGCTGTCATTTTCTATGCTTGCTGGATTGGATTTATGATAGGTATAGCATTGTTTTGATAACTCCATTTACATTTCGCAGTACAGGATGGATTTTTTGATAAAAAAAGAAAAATAAATGTTGACTTACAGCCGGTTTGAATATAAACTATTAGTTAGGCACTTATGCCCTTGTAGCCCCGGAAACTACATAGGAGGATATCAACATGCGCCAAACAACATTTGCAAAACCTGCTGAAGTTGAACGTACTTGGTACGTTGTTGACGGAACAGGTAAGACATTAGGTCGTTTAGCTACAGAAGTAGCATCAGTATTAAGAGGAAAACACAAACCTACTTACACACCAAACGTGGACTGTGGTGATTTCGTTATCGTAACAAACGCTGACAAAATCGAGCTTACAGGAAACAAGCTGGACACTAAAAAATACTACAACCACTCTGGTTATGCAGGAGGACTTCGTACACGTACTGCACGTGTCATGAAGGACAACTATACGGTTGAATGGGTCGAAAGAGCTATTTACGGTATGTTACCTCACACAAAACTGGGTGACAAAATGCGTAGACACCTGTTTGTTTACGAAGGTAGTGAACATCCACACACAGCTCAGAAACCAGTAGAGCTGAAAATCAAAGGTTAGGAGGAATAAGAAATGGCAGCTAAGAAAAATACAGTAACTTACAATGGTACAGGACGCCGTAAAACTTCTGTTGCTCGTGTCTTTATGACTCCGGGTAGTGGTAACATCTCTGTTAATGGGAAAACATTAGACGAGTATTTGCCACTGGAAACTTTACGTATGGTTGTTCGTTCACCACTTGAATTAACAGAAACTTTAGGTCAGTTTGATATTAAAATCAACGTTCAAGGTGGAGGTTATACAGGTCAGGCTGGTGCAATGCGTCACGGTATCACACGTGCTTTAATGGAAGCTAGTGCTGATTATCGTCCTGCACTGAAAGCAGCAGGATTTGTAACACGTGATTCCCGTATGAAAGAGCGTAAGAAATACGGTCTCAAAGCAGCTCGTCGCGCTCCGCAGTTCAGCAAGCGATAATCGACTGCTCAGACTATATCAAAATGGTTCAAAAAGCCCGGAAAATCAAGGTTTTCCGGGCTTTTGCTATATCTAAACGGGCTGATATGGTTTGACCAAATTTGGCAAAACGAGAGCCGATTTCACCCAATTTTTAGTGGTTAAATATAGGACAACCGGCAAAAATGGGGTCAAAAAACGGCCTTAGTGGTTAAAAAATAGGACAACCAGAGAGCAATTTCGGGGGTATTTTTGAGGGTGATTTTGGCACTCTCAGACACCGGATTTTTCGCTGGAGGGTTTGGCATAATCTGACCAAATCTGAACAATTAAATACGATTCTAATGTAGGCACTCAGTAACAAATAACTGGGTGCTTTTTTTGTTTCAGAGATTCCGGCATTAGAAAGGGCCGTCACTTTATGATTTTGAAGTGGCGGCTTTTTCTATTTCCAGAAACAACAGCAACAATCAGAAATGAGGTGAAGTCATGAACACACAAATCATCGCCATCGCCAACCAGAAAGGCGGCGTTGGCAAAACAACAACCTGTGCGAACTTGGGAATAGGTCTGGCACAGGCCGGAAAGAAAGTGCTTCTGATCGACGGGGACCCGCAAGGAAGCCTGACAATCAGCTTGGGAAATCCGCAACCAGACAAGCTGCCATTTACACTGTCGGATGCAATGGGCAAAATTCTGATGGATCAGCCTATACGCCCCGGAGAAGGTATTCTGCATCATGTAGAAGGCGTTGACCTGATGCCTGCGGATATTCAGCTTTCCGGTATGGAGGTTTCTCTGGTAAACGCCATGAGCCGTGAAACGGTTTTACGGCAATATCTGGACACACTAAAGGGACAATATTCCCATATCCTGATTGACTGTCAGCCCTCGTTGGGGATGCTTACGGTCAATGCGCTGGCGGCTGCGAACAGGATCATAATTCCCGTTCAGGCAGAGTATCTGCCCGCCAAAGGACTGGAACAGCTTTTATCTACGGTCAGCAAGGTAAAGCGGCAGATCAATCCAAAGCTCCAGATTGACGGTATCCTGCTGACGATGGTGGATAACCGCACCAACTTTGCCAAAGAGATTGCTGCTTTGCTGCGGGACACCTATGGAAGTAAAATCAAAGTCTTTGGAACGGAAATCCCCCATTCTGTCCGGGCAAAGGAAATTAGCGCAGAGGGAAAAAGTATTTTCGCCCATGACCCTGGCGGCAAGGTGGCAGAGGGGTATCGAAATCTGACGAAGGAGGTGTTGAAACTTGAAAAGCAGCGCGAAAAAAGTAGAGCTGGCATCGGTAGATGATCTGTTTTCTACGGAGGAGAGCCGTGCCGATGCTCAGAGAGAAAAAGTAGTAGAAATCCCGCTGTCGGAACTGCACCCGTTCAAAAGGCATCCATTCAAAGTCAAGGATGACGAAGCAATGATGGAAACCGCAGACAGTATCAAGCAGTATGGTGTGCTGGTTCCTGCGATTGCCCGCCCTGACCCGGAGGGTGGTTATGAACTGGTGGCCGGACACAGACGGCACAGAGCAAGTGAACTGGCAGAAAAAGAGACCATGCCGGTAATTGTCCGTGATCTGGACGATGACGCTGCCACAATTATTATGGTTGACAGCAACCTGCAACGAGAAAGCCTGCTTCCAAGTGAGAGGGCCTTTGCCTATAAAATGAAGTTGGAGGCTATAAAACATCAGGGAGAACGCTCAGATTTAACTTCTCGCCAAGTTGGCGAGAAGTCGCAGACATCAATTCAGCTGGTTGCAAATCAAGCAGGAGAAAGTCAAAGGCAGGTTCAGAGATTTATTCGCTTGACTGAGCTGATTCCCGAACTGCTGGACATGGTGGATGAAAAGAAAATTGCCTTAAATCCCGCCTATGAGCTGTCCTTTCTCAAAAAGGAGGAACAGGTAGACCTGTTGGACGCGATGGACAGCGAACAGGCTACCCCTTCTCTTTCTCAAGCCCAGCGGCTCAAGAAATACAGTCAGGAGAGGCATCTGACCCTCGATATGATGCGTGTCATCATGGGTGAGGAAAAGAAAAGCGATCTGGACCGAGTGACATTTACCTCTGACACCTTGCGGAAGTATTTTCCTAAAAGCTATACGCCCCAGCGGATGCAGGAAACCATCATCAAGCTGCTGGAGGCATGGCAGAAAAAGCGTCAGAGAGACCAGGAACGATGAAAGGAGCCGCCTATGAAAGATATTTCAGCAAGGGAGCTGAAAGGACATAACATTCTTGCTGTGGAACGCTTTAAGGACAGCACCCGATGGATGATTGAGTTTGTTGTTCTCCATCCGTGCAGTGCTTACGGGAGCAGAGGTGATGAAATGCGTCTGTTTCTTGCAGAGGACAGCTATCAGAACGCTCTCCAAGATCATCAGCGCCGGAAAATCAAAATCAAGCGGTATGCCCGTGTTGTTGAGGGACACATTCTCGACTTTAAGCCGGGAAAGAAATGCACAAGAAAATATAGAGAAAGTTGAACGCCACAATTCTTTGATTTAGGATTGTGGTTTTTTTGTACCCAAAATTCGGAAGGAGTGAGGTCGATGGCCGTTTTTCGCATTGAACGGACCCGTGATTATACCGTGATGAGCAATCATCATTTACGAAATGCAAACCTGTCGTTAAAAGCCAAGGGACTGCTTTCCATGATGTTATCTTTGCCAGAGGACTGGAATTACACCACCCGTGGTCTTGCAAAGATCTGTAAGGAGGGCGTGGATGCCATAGGCGCTGCGTTGCGGGAATTGGAGGCTGCCGGTTACATTGTGCGGCACAAGCTGCGTGACCGGCAGGGACGCATCAGCGATACAGAGTATGTCATATACGAGCAGCCACAGCTTAGAAAACCGGATACGGATTCACCAGATACGGAAAACCCGTATATGGATAAACCGGATACGGAAAAGCCCGCAGAATTAAATATAGAGAAATCAAATACTCAAAAACAAAATATTTATGGATCAAGTACCGATTCCATTCCCTTCCGGGATTGCGCGGCAGATTGTCTGCCGGAACGGAAAGGAAGGGATGCGATGTCACTCACAGAGATAGAGAGTTATCGGGAATTGATTCAGGAGAATATCGGGTATGAATACCTGTGTCAGCAATATGAAACTTATCGGGAGGATTTGGATGAGATTGTGGAGCTGATCGTGGAAACGGTCTGTGCAAAGCGAAAGACCACCCGTATTGCAGGAAGCGATTTTCCGCATGAAATCGTTCGTTCCAGGTTCTTGAAGTTGGATAACTCGCACATTGAGTTTGTCATGGACTGTTTACAGAAGAACACCACGGAAATTCGCAACATGAAGCAGTATCTTCTGACCGTTCTGTTCAATGCACCGACCACGATAAGCAATCATTACACCTCACAAGTAAATCACGATCTGTATGGCGGCTGGTAAATGGTCGCTTTTTTATTGCCCGGAACTGCCGGGAGAAAGGAGCAAGCATAATGTCTGAGGGAAAGACCATAGGGCAACTGATGGAAGAAATGCGGGCAAAGGCAGGAGCGCAGAATTATCACGGTCATGGATATATGGACCTCCAGCGTTTTGCGGAGGACACCCGGCACATGATTATTTTTGATGTGCTGACGAACGATTCCCCTGTTGGCTGGAAAGGCGAACGAACCCGCCTGTTCCTGTCGGATACCGGTTATGAAAAAGCACTGGATAGTCAGGAAAAGGGGCAGATTAAGATTTTGAGCCACGCAAAGGTACGTCAGGGCAATCTGCACTATGACCGTTCTGACCAGTTACGCTAAGGAGGGCGGTATGAAGCGTTATCTTCTGCGGCGGCTGGTGGTTCCGCCTTAGCAAAAAAAGAGATTCCCTGCAAACTTCGTGGAAAGGAGGCGAGAAAATGCAGGAAGAAGTGGAAAACAGAACTTTGACGCTGGTTGTCAGTGGAACAAAGTTTACCGGCAGAATGTTTAAGGCTGCCATAAGCAAGTACATGGCACATCGAAAGGAAAGGAAGCTGGAAAAACAGAGAAGCCGTGATGCGCCGGTTGTTCCGCATGGAAAACAGACTGTGAAGCAGCTTGTCGGGCAGAATCAGGGAATATCCAACATTGAGATCACAGACCCCTCTATCAAGGAGTTTGAGAAAATCGCCCGGAAATATGGTGTGGATTATGCGGTGAAAAAGGACCGCAGCAGTTCTCCGCCAAAGTACCTGATTTTTTTCAAAGGCCGTGATGCAGATGCTCTGACAGCAGCTTTTACAGAGTACACCAACAAAAAGGTCAAAAAGGCAACGAAAACAGAGCGCCCGTCCGTACTGGCAAAACTTAACCAGTTCAAAGAGATGGTTAAAAATGCTGTGGTGGATCGCACCAAGCGAAAGGAGCTGGAACGATGAAAAAGACATTGGACATCAAAAAGCTCATTTTGCTGAATATGCCGTATATCCTGCTGGGGCTGTTTGCTACCAATTTTGGAGAGGCATGGCGAATGGCACAAGGGGCGGATGCTTCAGAAAAGTTTCTTTCGCTGGTTGCGGTTCTGCCTGGGGCGTTGCAAAGTTTCTGGCCAAGCCTGCATCCATTGGACTTGTTGGTAGGGCTGTGCTGCGGTGTTGGTCTGAGGCTGGCGGTGTATCTTAAAAGCAAGAACGCCAAGAAATATCGACATGGTTTGGAATATGGTTCGGCCCGCTGGAGTGCATAATTTTAAGTGTAAATGACACATACATGGACGCACAGGAGGTTATGCACATGACTGATTATAGCAAAATTACAGCCCTTTACTCCCGCCTTTCCGTGGGCGACGAGGACAGGGACGGCGGCGAGAGCAACAGCATACAGAACCAAAAAATATTTTTGGAGAACTATGCCAGAGGGCAGCACCTAACCAATATCCGGCACTACATCGACGATGACGAAAGCGGCAGATTTTTTGACCGTTCCGCCTACTCCCGCATGATGGACGATGTGGAAAACGGGAAAATCGGTGTCTGCATTATGAAAGACCTTACCCGCTGGGGGCGCGACTATCTCCAAGTAGGCAATGCGATGGAGATATTCAGACGGAACAATGTGCGCTTTATCGCGGTCAACAACGGCATTGACAGCGAGAAGCCCGACACATTGGAGTTTGCGCCCTTTATCAATATCATGTCGGAGTGGTACGCAAAGGACATCAGCAAGAAAGTGAAAACGGGCATTAAGACCAAAGGCATGAGTGGAAAGCCGATTGTCACCGAAGCCCCTTACGGCTATGTCAAAGACCCGGACAACAAGGATTTTTGGATAATCGACGAAGAAGCCGCCGAGGTTGTCCGTTTGATTTTCCGTCTGTTTATTGGCGGGAAGAACCGCAACCAAATCGCCGTACATCTGACACAGGAGCAAATCCCAACCCCCACTTTCTACATGAAAGACCGAGGGCGGGGAACCTGTAAAAATAAGACGCTCAACGAGGATAACCGCTGCAAGTGGAACAAAGCCACCTTGACCAATATCCTCACACGGCAGGAGTATTGCGGCGATGTAGTCAACTTCAAGACTACAAAGCATTTCCGGGATAAACATAACCACTATGTAGACCGGAGCCAGTGGCACATCACAGAAAATGTGCATGAGCCGATTATCAGCCGCAGCGATTTTGAAACCGTACAGCGGATTTTGGAAAACGCACCCGTCAGACGCCCCAACGGGGACGGGGAAATCCACCCTTTATCAGGCTTACTTTTCTGTAAGGACTGCGGCGCAAAAATGCACATCCGAATAGATTACAGATACGGCAGCAAGCGGCATATCGCTTATTGCAGCGAGTACCACAAGGGAAAAGCAAAAAATCCCAAGTGCAGCTCCCCGCACATCATGGACGCGGACTTGCTCATGCAGACCATCGCGGAAGTGCTGAAGAAAATCGAGGACTATTCTATCAGCAACCGGGCGGAGTTTGAAGCCTTAGTGAAAAAGAACCTTGCCATGCAGCAGACCGACCAGACCAAGAAACAGCAGAAGCGTATTCCGCAAATCACGACGCGCCTTGAACAGATTGACAAGGTGCTGAATAAGCTCTATGAGGACAATGCCCTCGGCACGATCCCGCAAGACCGTTATGAGCAGATGTCGCAGAAGTATTCAGAAGAATACTACGCGCTGAAAGCGGAGCTTGCCACGCTCCAAGAGCAGCTATCCGCTTACGAGAACGCGGGAGGACGGGCGCAGAAGTTTTTGAAGCTGACGGAACGCCATGCTGCCTTTACCGAGCTTACCCCCGCCATTCTCAACGAGTTTATCAGCCGGATTGAAGTGCATGAGCGCGACCAGAAAAGGGCGAGATACGCAATCCAGCACATCAGCATATATTTCAATTATATCGGCAAGTTTGAGAACGAAGTGACACAGCTTGCAGAGCCGACCGAGCAGGAAATCCGGCAAATGCGGGAGGAAATCGAAGAAGCCAAAAAGGAAAAGAGCCGCGCCTACCACCGCAACTATTCAAGGGAATACCGGGCGCGAAACCTTGAAAAGCAGCGGGAGTATGACCGCATGAAAGCGCGGGAATACCGGGCAAGGCGAAAGGCGCAGGCAGCCGCCGCACAGCCCACACAGTAAAACAGAATAACCGTCAACCAAGAGGGATTTTCCGAACTACGGGAAATCCCTCTTTTGCGCCCAAAGAAAGGAGCCGCCTATGGCAGAACATACCCCCGACAGTATCATCACGACCCAGAGGAACGGGCAGACCATTGTTGCGGAGTTATTTTTCAATCACAGCAGCACAGAAACATTCCGCGACAAGCTGCTCAAACTGGTGCTTGCCGACAGCTCGCGTTTATCCGCGTCTGACGGTCAAGAGCCGGAAAAAACAGAAATCTTGCGATAACAGCCGCCCCGATGAACCATTCCCTGTCCGGGCGGTTTCTATTTGAAAATCCTCATTTTCCCCAAGTCAAAGGCCGGGAAAAACACCCGAAAAATGACCCTATTGCGTAACAGGGACGCAGAAAGGAGAGTTTATGAGAACAGGGCTTACGAAGCAGGAAAAGACCACCGATATTTGGTTTGACGAGAAAGACCCGCTGATCCATATCCGTACCCACAACACCGACCTCAAGAACAGGCTGACCGCCTACGCCGGACAGCACCCCGACCAGTGCCGCCAGACCGACACAGACCCGGACACGGGCTGCATGGAGTTTGAGATTGCAAAAGGGCGTTTCTCCTTCCGTCTGACCGCCCCATACAACGAGGAACGCCGGGAAGCGGCGCGGCAATATGCCAGAGATAGTAACGCCGCCGACAGGCTGAAATAGCAGGTAGAAATATCCACAGTCTTGTGGTATACTTTATCTATTGTCAGAGCAACAAATGCGAATTTGATGAGGAAGATTATTTATATTATCTACCGTCTATGGTCTGAAAACGACCACCTATCGAGAATCGGTGGAAATCAATTCCCGATTTTCTTATACTGTAACCGTAACAAAGAGGAGGTGAGCAAATGCAAATTGAAATCAAGTTAGATGAGAACTGCAAGGAACCCAAAATCATCGTTGTGACAAACAAAATGACCGACGAAATCAATGAAATCATGAAAAGGCTTTCAGACGAGCAGCCGAAAATGATTGCCGGATTCAAAGATGATATTGTCGAAGTGTTGGAGCCGTTTGATATTTACCGCATTTTTGCTGCATCAGGCAAAGTGTTTGCCGAAACAAATCACGGTGAGTACACGCTCCGTCTGCGGCTTTACGAAATGGAGCAGCGGCTGGACAGCAACTTTTTTGTCCGAATATCAAACTCGGATATTATCAATCTGAGAAAAGTCAAGGGTTTTGATTTAAGCTTTGCAGGAACAATTTGTGTTACGCTTTCAAATGGGACGGTTACTTATGTTTCAAGGCGTTTTGTCGCCAAGATCAAACAATTATTAGGAATATGAGGTGGTAAAAATGAAAAAAAAGATGATTCAGCGTGGGCTTCTCGGATTCCCTCTCGGCATTGCTATCGGTTTTGTAATAACTGTGATTATATCAATGTGCATAGGAGATGGTTCGTTCTATCCTGTCACCCCTGAGTTGATTGATACAATGAAAAATGAATTAAACGCAGTTATTCTTCAAACAATTCTCTGCGGAATTTTGGGTACAGGCTTCGCAATGGCTTCCGTTATTTGGGAAATTGATTCGTGGAGCCTTGCAAAGCAAAGCGGAATTTACTTTTCCATTGCCTGTGTTACGATGTTTCCGATTGCCTATATTACGAATTGGATGAAGCATAATGCCATTGGTATTCTTTCATATGTAGGAATATTCGTTGCAATTTTCGTCATCACTTGGCTCGTTCAATATTTTGTATGGAAACGCAAAGTGAAAAGAATGAATGACGGAGTTCGGAAGAGTAATAACGCAAAATGAGCATAACCTTCACAACGGCAATTTCTCGTTTATCTGGGAACTGACAAGAACTGAATAACATCGCCACGAGCAGCCATTTCAATTTGAAAACGGCTGCTCTATTTTTATGCCGACGGGCAGAAAGGAGCGACCAACTATGACAAAACCGAGAGAGAAAACCCGTGAGGAACTGCAAGCCGAGATTGAGGACGGAAAGAAGAAAATCCGGCAGTTTGAGAACCGAGAAAAGGTGTTACGTCAGAAGTTATCCAAAGAGGAACGCAGAACGCGCAGCCACCGCCTTATTGTCCGGGGCGCGGTCTTTGAAAGCATTGTGCCGGAAGCAAAGAACATGACCGACGAGGAAGCCGCAGCACTTCTCCGGCTTGCCTTGACGAGTGAGCCGGTACGGGAATATCTGAAAAAGCGAGCCGGGAACGGGAACGCGGAATAATCCCTTTGGAACAAAGGGCGCACTTATACACCCTTACGGGCGTGTGCGCTCTGCCGAGGGCTTGTCTCCGCACAGGGAGATTTCCCCGCGCTCCGATATGGCGGCTTTGCCGCAACAAGGGGCTGCACCCCTTGCGCCGCTTCGCGGCTATCCCTGCACACCCGCAAAAACAGTACACCCGCCGTTGGCGTCTGTACCTTTTTTGCGGGTTTTATTATCCTATCCGGGAGGTGATACCCATAGCCATTTACCATTGGAACATCGGCATTGTGAGCCGAGGAAAAGGCAAATCAGCCGTTGCCGCAGCCGCCTACCGAAGCGGCGAAAAGCTGACAAACGAATGGGACGGAATGACCCATGACTACACCCGCAAAGGCGGCGTTGTCCATACAGAAATCATGCTGCCGCCCCATGCCCCGCCCTCTTTCTCTGACCGTTCAACCCTGTGGAACAGCGTGGAGCTTTACGAGAAAGCCGGGAACGCCCAGCTTGCGCGTGAGATTGACGCGGCGCTCCCCATAGAATTATCCAGAGAGGAACAGATCCGGCTTGTCCGGGAATACTGTTCCTCTCAATTTGTTTCCAGAGGAATGTGCGTTGATTATGCCATTCACGACACCGACAAAGGCAATCCCCATTGTCATATCATGCTGACCATGCGCCCCCTTGACGAGCGCGGCACATGGACAGCGAAATCCAAAAAGGAATATGACCTTGACGAAAACGGCGAGCGTATCCGCTTGCCAAGTGGCAGATACAAAACTCACAAAGTTGACCTTACAGGCTGGAACAACAAGGACAACACCCTCTTGTGGCGCAAGGCATGGGCTGACTATACCAACGACTTTTTGGAGAGAAACGGAAGCCCGGAGCGTATCGACCACCGCAGCAACGCCGAGAGAGGAATTGACGAGCTGCCTACTGTCCACATGGGCGTGGCGGCTTGCCAGATGGAGAAGAAAGGTATCGCCACCGAGAAAGGCGAACTGAACCGCAGTATTCAAAAGACAAACCGCCTTATCCGGGAAATCCGGGCGCAGATTGGGAAGCTCAAGGAATGGATTGCCGACCTGTTCAAAGCGTGGGAAACCGCCCCGAAGCAGCCGCCGCAATCTCCCAACCTTGCAAATCTGTTGATGAAGTATTTGAGCGTTCAGAGAGAAAAGAGCCGGAAGTATTCGCAGCGTTGGCAACAACAGCACACAGCCGATGAACTGAAAACCATAGCGGCAGCGGTCAACTATCTCTCCGAGCATGGCATCTCTAATCTTGACGAGCTGGACGCTTCTCTTTCCTCTGTCAGTGATAAAGCCTATTCAATCCGGGCAGGAATGAAAACCGCCGAGCAGCGCATGAAAGAACTGCAAAAACTCATGGAGTACGGCAGAAATTATCAGACCTACAAGCCCATACAGGATGAGTATCGGCAAATCCGCTGGAAAGGAAAACAGGAGAAGTTTGAGGAAGCCCGCCGCGCCGAGCTTACCCTATGGGACGCGGCAAACCGCTATCTCCATGCAAATCTGCCGAAAGGAACAAAGACCTTGCCTATTGCGGAATGGGAACAGGAATATGCTGACCTCAAAACACAGAGGGAAACGGAATATGCCAAGCTGAAAGACACCCGCAGCGACCTTTCCGAACTTCAAAATATCCGCAGGTGTGTGGATATTGCACTCCGCGCCGACCAACCGGAGCAGACGCAGAGCCGCACCAAGCGGCACGAACAGGAGCGATAAAGGAAAGGACGGGCAAGCTGTTTTACTTGTCCGTCCTCTGTACTATTGGATGGATAAAAGGCGACTCATTTCTTTTTGAATTTTGTTACAATCTTATTTACCCATATATCTGCAATTATATCACCTATGGTTGCAAGGAAATCAACTATTAAATCAATCATAAGAGCACCTCCTAAATCCAACTTGCTAACCCCATTATATTTAAAATCTGTGAACAATTCAACCATAGAAAGCGAGGTATCAGTCATGTACTACACCCAAGAACAGATAGACCGGGCGAACCAAGCCGACCTTGTTTCTTTCCTGCAATCACATGGCGAGCAGCTTACCCGCGCCGGAAATGAATACCGCTGGAAACGGCACGACAGCATGACTATCCGGGGAAACAAATGGTATCGCCACAGCCAGAGCAAGGGCGGCGCACCCATTGATTTTGTCATGGAGTTTTACGGCAAGAGCTTTACCGAAGCCGTTGAAATGCTGACAGGAGAAAAAGGCGCAGCCCCGCCGCCGGACAGACCAAGCCCCGCGCCCCTCTCTGATTTCCGATTGCCGCCCCGCAGCGACACCGCCGGACAAGTGAAAAGCTACCTTACCGCAGCCCGCCGCATTGATGAAGATGTGACGGGCTTTTTTCTTTCCAATGGCGACATTTACGAGGAAGCCGCCCACCATAACGCCGTATTCGTCGGCAGAGATGAAAGCGGCATACCGAGATACGCCCACCAGCGCAGCACAGCCGGGAACTTCCGGCTTGATGTGAAAGGCAGCGACAAAGCCTTTAACTTCTGCTACCGTGGCGAGGGCGAAAGGTTGTTTGTCTTTGAAGCCCCGATAGACCTCTTATCTTTCCTCTGCCTGTTCAAAAAGGAATGGCAGAAGCAAAGCTATCTGGCGTTGGGCGGCGTGGGAGAAAAAGCCCTGTTGCGCTTTCTCTCTGACCGTCCGAACATCAAGACCGTTTTTCTCTGCCTTGACAGCGACGAAGCCGGAAACGACGCTTGCAGCCGCCTTGCAGAGCTTGTGCCGGAGGGCTTGACCGTTCACCGCCTTGTGCCGCTTTACAAGGACTGGAACGAGGTATTGCAGCACCGGGCAGAAATCGCGGACGGGAAGTATATCCGGGAAGCGATTTACGGCTTGAAAGAGCCGCCGCAGGAAGAAACCGTTGAGATTATCCGCATGAGCGAGGTTGACACACAGACCGTTGAATGGCTATGGGAGCCGTATATCCCCTTTGGGAAAGTAACCATTGTGCAAGGCAATCCCGGCGAGGGCAAAACCACTTTTGCCCTACGCCTTGCCGCCGCCTGCACCACCGGGGGAACGCTGCCGGGAATGAAGCCCTTGCCGCCATTCCAAGTGATTTACCAGACCGCCGAGGACGGGCTGGGCGATACCGTCAAGCCCCGTCTGATAGAAGCCGAAGCCGACCTTGACCGCGTACTTGTGATTGATGAAGCCAAGCGGGAGCTTACCCTCTCCGATGAGCGCATAGAAAAGGCAATCACGCAGAACGGGGCGCGGCTGATTATCCTTGACCCCATACAGGCGTATATGGGCGAAAAGACCGACATGAACCGGGCAAACGAAGTGCGCCCCATGTTCCGCCGCCTTGCCGATGTTGCCGAGCGTACCGGGTGCGCCGTTATCCTTATCGGACATCTCAACAAAGCTGCCGGAGGGCAGAGCGCATACCGGGGATTAGGTTCTATCGACTTCCGCGCCGCAGCAAGGAGCGTCCTGCTGATCGGGCGCGTGAAGCGAGAACCGAATGTGCGCGTTATCGTCCATGACAAATCTTCCCTTGCGCCGGAGGGCAAGCCCGTTGCCTTTTGCCTTGACCCGGAAACGGGCTTTTCGTGGATAGGCGAATACGATATAACCGCCGACGAGCTGCTGTCCGGCGCGGGCGGGAACACCGCCACCAAGACCGAGCAAGCCGAAAGGCTGATACTTGACCTACTTGCAGACGGGAAAGAGCTTGCCAGTGAGGACATTGTAAAAGCCGCAGCCGAAGCCGGAATATCCGAGAGGACGGTACAGAACGCCAAGCGCAACATGGGCGGCATTTTAGGCGCAAGGCGTGTCGGCGGTCAATGGTATAACTTCATCAAGAAGAAGCAGCCACCCGAACCCGCAAGCTGAAAGTGCAAAACGCAGACCCTTTGCACTTTGCACTTTCGCACTTTCACGATAATTTGCGTCAATAACTCAAAAAAGCACTTGACAAAACGCTTCATGGGGAACCCGTGAGGATATTGCACCTTACGTTGATCCTGTATTTCAGAACAATGTGATTCTGACGAAAACGGAGAGCCTGACCATGAACAGCCGCCCCAAGGACCTCAAGACTGCCAGAAACAAAAATGTACTGGTGATTGGCGGCTCCGGTTCCGGTAAGACCCGCTTCTGGCTCAAACCGAATCTGATGCAGATGCACAGCAGCTACGTCGTGACTGACCCGAAGGGAACCATTTTGGTGGAGTGCGGAAAAATGCTCCAAAGGGGCGCACCCAAGCTGGGGAAAGACGGAAAGCCCATGAAGGATAAGCACGGCAAGGTCATTTATGAACCGTACCGAATCAAGGTTCTAAATACCATCAACTTCAAGAAGTCCATGCACTATAACCGTGCGACTTGTTCGTCGCTGAAAAGGCGGCGCACAGCGCTGTTTCAATCAGTTCTGTGAACTGATAATTCGAGAGGTGGAATGAAGGGGTAACGCCCTGAAACGCCTCCCCTGATACTCCGGCATGCAGAGGCCAAACTCTGTGTGAAGCCCGGTAAAGTCGGCAGAGAGATGCCGTAACAGGTTAAGCTGACGAAAGCTGTCCAGAGGTGGACGGTGCATCCTATATGCCGGGGATCTATAAGATACCCATGGTGAGAATGACAGAGATGTCTGACGAAGCTCCCGAATGTAAAGGTCTAAAAGTGCCACACTCAGAAATGGGTGTGTGGGTTAAAGCCCAGGCAGTACGGTTTAGTAGAAATGGTTGTTACGAAACGCCGTGGCACGTTACAGGCGTGTCCAAGCTGTCAGGGCCCAGAGGGAACACCTAAAGGTATGTATGTACAGATAGGATTATCGGAACAAGGAAAGGCAGGAAGTCTACTGGATAATCCGGCGAAGAATAATAAGCGGATGAATTCCTGCTGAAAAGCAGTGGTCGAACCGATGATATCGTCTGCGAAAAAGAGGACGGTTAGGAATGGCCACAAGTCAGGCAAAACGTCAGCAGTACACAACCACTATTCATGCAGTCGAGTAAGAAAAAGAAATTGTCGCTCGGTTTCATAGAAATGGGGTGATGTACATGGCACAAAAAGCTAAGAAGAAAAGCAAGTTGCGCCATGCGGAATACTATGACATGCAGAAAACCTTTGACAGTCTGTATGCCGACAGCAAAAGTGGTGAAGTCTTTGGACATCTGATGGATATCATCAGTGCCCCAAGCAACATCAAGCTGGCATTCAGAAATATTAAAGGCAATGATGGCAGTCATACCGCAGGCACGGATGGGCGGACAATAGAATCATTGGCAGTCATGCCAGAGGATAAGTTTGTAAAGCTCATCCAGAAACAGTTCAGGAGGTATGAACCAAAAGCAGTAAAAAGAGTAGAAATACCAAAGCCAAACGGAAAGATGAGGCCTCTGGGAATACCGTGTATTATTGACCGAATAGTACAGCAATGTATTTTGCAGGTCATGGAGCCAATCTGCGAAGCAAAGTTCTATGAGCACTCTTATGGGTTCAGACCGTGTCGGAGCGCAGAAAATGCGATTTCCTATGCGTATGGACTCGCCCAAAGGAACAAGCTTCACTATGTAGTAGATGTGGACGTTAAAGGATTCTTCGATAACGTCGACCACAGAAAGCTGCTAAAACAGATCTGGACTTTAGGTATACGGGACACCAAGTTGATTCAGATCATCAAGGCCATGCTGAAAGCGCCAATCGAAATGCCTGATGGAGAAAACGTCCTCCCATCCAAGGGAACGCCGCAAGGTGGTATCCTTTCACCATTGCTGGCAAACATTGTCCTCAATGAACTGGACTGGTGGATTGCCTCTCAGTGGGATGAAATGGTGAGGCACATGAAACATCCGTGTAAAGTGACCTACTATCCCAACGGCGCAGAGAAAAAGTGCAACAGCTATACAGCCTTGAAGAAAAGCAACCTCAAGGAGATGCGGATTGTCCGTTATGCGGATGATTTCAAGATATTTTGCAGAACCAAAGAGGATGCAGAGAAAACCTATTATGCAGTCAAAGACTGGCTATGGAAACGGCTAAAACTGGAAGTGTCTGATGAAAAGTCAAAAGTGACTAATCTCAGGAAACGTGACAGTGAGTTTCTGGGTTTTCGCATAAGACTGCGGCGCAAAAGTAACTCGTGGGTGATAACTTCAAATGTCTGCGATAAAGCCATACACAGAATCAGCAAGGAAATGGCTGACAGTGTCAAGGCAATACAAAGTAGTAAGACGGCTGAAGAAATAAGCCTGAATGTGGGGGACTATAATGCCAAGGTTATCGGAGTGCAGGACTATTACTGCATTGCGACAAGGGTCAACTTGAATTTCAGCGATATCGCCCGTCCAATCAATGGACAGCTTCTCCATCGTATTGACGGAATCAAGAAGCAGGGCGAAATCAAAAACAGATATCTAAGGAAACGGTATGGAAAATCGAAGCAAATGCGATGGATTGGAGAAACGCCACTGGTTCCATTAGCCTACGTGCAATTCAAGATTCCAATGCGGAAAAGCCGAAAAATCAATCCGTATACGTCCGAAGGTAGAGCAGAGATACACGACAATCTCAGGGTTGACGTAAATTCAATGCTCTGGCTGATGAGGCATCCGATATCGACCGAATCAATAAGATATAACGACAACCGGGTCTCCCTCTATGCAGGGCAAGACGGTAAATGTGCAATCACCGGGAAGAAACTGGATGTTCAAACCTGTATCTGTTACAGGAAAACAAACGACTGTAAGAAGGGCAATGACAGCTACCAGAACCTGTTGCTTCTTTCTTTGCAGGGGTTGGCAATAGTCAGCTCGGAAGACATGATGTCTGTAGTGGCGTTGGTGAAGGAATACTCTCTGAATGCCAAAGTTATTACCAAAGTGAACAAACTGCGTGCTACCGCAGGACTGCCGCTACTGGCAGCAAAGTAGCAAACTTAGCCAATGTGAAAGAGTGATTGTGTATCACTGCTGAAACTATGCTTGATGGAACGCCGGATGCGGTGAAAGTCGCATGTCCGGTGTGAAGTGGGGGAAAACCCGGAGATAATTTCAAAGGGTTACCTATCACTATCTTTCGCCTACATCCATAGCGAAAAGGACATCTTGAAGCTGGTAACAACGCTGATCGCCAACACTAAAGGTGAGGGCAAGGCCGGAGACGATTTCTGGGTCAAGGCGGAAACATTGCTGTATTGCGCGTTGATTGGATATATCCACTATGAAGCTCCGGTGGAGGAGCAGAACTTCTCCACCCTCATTGAGTTCATCAATGCGATGGAAGTCCGTGAGGATGACGAGGAGTTCAAAAACCCCGTAGACCTGATGTTTGATGCACTGGAATCGGAAAAGCCAAACCACTTCGCAGTGCGGCAGTATAAGAAATATAAGCTGGCAGCCGGTGATATATGCTCTAAGTGACTTCTTAATCATGATTGTGTCATGGTTAGTGAAGCAATCACTTAGGGCATTTTTGTTTCAGGAGGTACAGCCATGAGAAATGAAAAAATTACCCCACTGTACGAGCGCCTGAGCCGGGACGATGAGTTACAGGGTGAGAGCAATTCCATATCCAACCAAAAGCAGATGTTAGAGGATTTTGCCCGCCGGAATGGGCTGCCCAACCCTATGCACTTTACCGATGATGGTATCTCAGGCACCCGGTTTGACCGCCCCGGATTTTTGGCGATGATGGAGGAAGTGGAGGCAGGGCGTGTAGAGGCAATCGTCATCAAGGACATGAGCCGGTTAGGGCGTGACTATCTGAAAGTCGGTCAGGTCATGGAGATTTTGCGGCAGCGCGGTGTCCGGCTGATCGCCATCAATGACGGTGTGGACAGTCTGAAAGGCGATGATGATTTTACCCCGTTCCGCAACATTATGAACGAGTTTTACGCCCGCGACACCAGCCGGAAAATCCGCTCTGTGTTTAAGTCCAAAGGCATGAGCGGCAAGCACCTGACCGGAACCGTTATCTACGGCTATCTGTGGGACGAAAAGCGGGAACACTGGCTTGTGGATGAAGAAGCCGCCGCTGTGGTACGCCATATTTTCGCGCTTGCGATGGAGGGCTACGGCCCCTATCAGATCGCAACCAAGTTGTCAGAAGAAAAAATTGAAATGCCAGCCGTTCACCTTGCCCGCTATGGCGAGGGAGTGAACAAGAATAAGGCCTTTGCGGATATTTATCGTTGGAGTGCCTCTACCGTTGTTGAAATCCTGAAAAAACAGGAGTATTTAGGCCATACGGTCAATTTCAAAACCCGCAAGCACTTTAAGGACAAGAAAAGTCACTATGTTGACGAAAGCGAATGGACGATTTTTGAGAACACCCATGAGGCCATTATCGACCAGGAAACCTTTGACAATGTGCAGCGTATCCGGGGAAACGCCAGACGCTACCCGGACGGCTTTGGGGAGGCCCATCCCCTGACCGGCCTGATGTACTGCGCCGATTGCGGCGGCAAGATGTATGTTCACCGCACATACAACGGCAAGCGCGTCCCGCAGTACACTTGCGGCCAGTATGGGAAGTATCCTATCGGCTCCCTTTGCCCTACACAGCACCGTATCAAGGCCGAAGCTGTTCTGACCCTGATTGCCGATATGCTCCGGGCCATCGCGGAGTATTCCAGGAATGACCGGGCCGAGTTTATCCGCACCGTCCAGGAAACGCAGGTAGCCCAGCAGGCCGACGACATATCCAAGAAGCGGAAACGGCTGGCTGCCGCCCAAAAGCGGGCCGGGGAACTGGAAAAGCTGATTTGCAAAATATATGAGGACAACGCCCTGGGTAAGCTGCCGGACGCCCGGTATGAGGCCCTGGACGCACAGTACGCCAAAGAGCAGGACACCCTCAATGCGGAAATCGTGGAATTGGAAAAGGCCGTTACCGGCTATGAGCAGAGCCGGAAATCTACGGAGAAGTTTATTGCCCTGATTGACAAGTACGAGAACTTCGACACGCTGACAAACACCATGCTCAACGAGTTTGTAGAGAAAATCCTTGTCCATGAACGCGCCCGCAAAGGCAGCCAGGATACCACACAGGAGGTTGAAATTTACTTCAACTTTGTGGGCCGCTATATCCCTCCTGCCTTGCAGCCGGTTCCCCTGACCCCGGAGGAACAGGAAGAACTGCGGAAGAAGGAGGAACGCAAGGACAGGCTTCACCAGAACTACTTGCGCCGCAAGGCTAATGGCAAGCAGAAGGAATGGGAAGAACGCTACAACGCCAAGCGCAAGGCGAAAATGGAGGCAGCAAAGGCCGCGATCCGGGCCGAGGATATGGAGAAGGGCATTTTTACCACCGTCAGCCAGTTACCCAGGCAGGAGCCGCGCAAGGCCACCTTACCGGCCAGCGCCGCAGTTTAACCATCACAGTGCAAAGGAGGACAAACATGAACGAATTGACTTACACCCGCTGCGGGGATTACTACATCCCCGACCTGGAGTTGTCCGAGCAGCCGGAGGCCCCCATCGGCAAGTATGGCCGTATGCGGCAACGCTACCTGAAGGAACACCGGCCCGGCCTTTACAGCAGCTTGATTTTGAGCGAAAAGCTGTACCCGCACCTGTTGGAGATTGACCGGGCGGCGCGGGAGCGGATGGACGCCATGCTGCCCCGGATGATGGAGGCGGCGGGCGTCACCGAGGAACTGAAAGCCCGTGACCCCATGCGCTGGGTGGGGCTGATGAACACGCTGAAAGCGCAGGCGGAGGAAATCGTTTTTCAGGAATTGATCTACGGATAAGTATAGTATAAAAGAGGCCGGAATTTGCCGCCACAGGGCGATAAATCCCGGCCTTTATATCATGCTATGTAATTAAAGCTGCCATCCAGAGGATGCGAGTTTGAGGTTTAGGAAATTTCTATAAATTCCCTCTTGTGAAATCAAAGACTGGTGAGTTCCCTGTTGAGCAATTCTACCCTGATCTATTACAATGATTTGATCTGCGTTTTCCACTGTACTCAAACGATGGGCAATCGAAATTAAGGTTTTATTTTTCGTCAGTTCTGAAATCGCAGATAAAAGTGCCTGCTCATTTTCCGGATCAACGCTGGAAGTGGCCTCATCCAAAATAATAATAGGTGCATCTTTAAGAATCGCTCTGGCAATAGAAATTCGTTGCTTCTCTCCGCCGGAAAGTGTAGAGCCTCCCTCGCCGATGATTGTATTGTACCCATCTGGCAACGCTGAAATAAAATCATGGCAGCAAGCACGTTTTGCGGCAGCTTCTACTTCCTCGTGGGTAGCATCAGGCTTTCCAAATTTGATGTTGTTTTCAATAGAATCGTGGAAAAGATATACATTCTGAAAGACCATGCTGATATGCTCCAAAATACTATCCGCAGTATATTTTTTTACATCCTTTTCGCCAATTCGTACAGCGCCATCCTGCACATCCCAAAACCGGGCAATTAAATTACACAAAGTTGTTTTTCCACTTCCAGATGGGCCAACAATAGCACAGGTAGTATGTTCTGGAATGTTCAGAGAGATGTCATGGATGACCTGCCGCTTGTCATAGCCAAATGATACATGATCCAGTGTTATATCGTAGTGGGAAGTTTCTAATTTGTCTGTGCTGGTGTCCATTTGAGGTATATTGGTGACTTCTTCTAACCGATCCAGTTCTGTGTTGATTTTCTTGCTCAAAAAGGCGCTGTTTCCCATTGTTTCTAAGTCAGAGTACACAGTAAATGCGCAAAACAGGAAAGTCAAGCAGTAGGGCAAACTTATTTTTCCAGCAATAAAAAGCAAACCCGCCGCAGCAATCAGTACACAGCTCATGAGCTTATAGACCAGAATATAAAAACGGAGAACCCCGGCCGTAGCCTTTTCCTGCCCATAATCTGCATCCCACTTTTTTTGAAATGCGCTGCGTACTTCTCGTTGTCCTTCCTCACCTTTGGAGAAAGACCGTAGAACAGAAATCCCTCGGATATATTCCATTGTTTTGCTCACCAGGTTTTCCTGTGCTTCTTGATAAATAGGAGCATATTGCGCGGCTCTACTGCGGACCCAACGAAGAACAAGTAAACCTAATAATAGTCCAATCAAACTTAAAATGGCAATGATAGGGTTGAAAAAGAACATCATAATTGACATGAGAGCTGCCATAGCAACACCGTTTGTCATCTGCTCGATTGCAAGCATGGAGTAACCCTCTAAATCAGCAATCGTCGTAGTAAGTATTGTCTGAATAGTTCCTAAATTTTGCTCTGAAAAGTAGCCCATAGGAGCCTGTTTCAATTTTTCTCCTATTTCCAGACGATAATCACGGAAAATATCATATCCCGTTCCACTCATGGTACGGTCATACATCCATTGGAAGAAAAAGCGTCCGATAACACTTCCTAATACAACACCAAAGGCTTGTAGAATAATAGTAGGTGTAAGATTTTCTAAATGTAATAAAATCCAAAAAACACCGAACATCATAAAACCATTGAAAAAGGATTTGAGAATATTAAATGTGATGCCAACGATGATTTTCTGTCGGCTTCTACCCGCAATCTTAAAAATCCGGCGTATCATTTCAAGCATGGTTTTCCACTCCTCCTTTCAAGTCTGCTTCTTCTATGGTTCCGGCATAATCTTGCCACATCTTTTGATAGATGGGGCATTCCCGGAGAAGTTCTTCTTGTGTCCCACGGCCTGCAATATTTCCGTTTGCCACAACCAGAATTTGATCGGCATTGCGAATCGTATTCAAACGGTGCGCTACAACAATCAATGTCTTTCCGGCCACTAATTTGCTGATTGCCTGTTGAATTAGCGCCTCATTTTCTGGATCAGCATAGGCAGTGGCCTCATCTAAAATGACTACGGATGACGGTTTTAGCATGGCCCTCGCAATCGTAATACGTTGGCGCTCCCCGCCAGAAAGTCGGTCTCCGGCATCACCGGCCAGTGTGTCATATCCCTGCTCTAACTGCATAATAAAGTCATGACAGTTAGCAGCTTTTGCGGCATCTTCTACTTCTTCATCTGTTGCTGCCGGATTACCCATGCGGATATTTTCCCGAATGGATTTGTCGAATAGGAAATTGTCTTGTGCCACATAACTGATTTCACCCATCAACTGCTCAAAAGGGATTTGACGAATATCCTGGCCGCCGAAACGCACAGAGCCAGAAGTCACATCCCAAAAACCAGCCATCAGTTTTGCAATCGTGGATTTACCAGAACCGGAAGGCCCAACAATAGCCGTCATAGTGCCGGGTCTGGTTTGAAAAGAAATACCGTGGAGAACTTCGGTTTCTTTATAGCCGAAATGTACGTCCTCAAATTGGTAAGTACGTTCTCCCAAAGATACAGGTTCAGAGGGTCGGACAAGTTCCGGGGTTTTTAGGAAAGCGGTTACTTGCTCCAAATTACCTTTTATCATGCTGACTTGCTCCATCGCCTCGGACACTTTCATCAATGGAGCAACGAACCCCAGCGGAACTACTAAAGATATTAAAAATACGGGAAGTGAAAGCGTTCCTTCCATGTAAAGCCATGCGCCTACTGGCAATGTACCCAAAAGAGTAGAAGGCAGGACGGCTCGTGCCGCTGCATTCCAAAACCAGCATTGACTCCACCACTCCATTGTAGAATCGTGAAAATAGTTGACAGACTTTGAGTATTTTCCATAAGAGGATGCAGAACGGTTAAACGCTTTAATGACTTGAATGCCGCTGACATATTCTACTAAGGAGCTGTTCATATCATTGGCAGAGCGCATATAGTTTTCCATTCGAGGGCCATAACCGCGCATCATAGCAGCGAAAAAGAGAATACCCAGTGGAATTGTGATTAGGGATGCAAGCCCCATGCGCCAGTCCAGAATGAAAATCAGGAGAATACTGCACAACGGCGCTGCAATATTCGATGGCAGCTCTGGCATAAAATGAGCCATAGAATCCTCTAACTTTGCAACATTATCTACAATTAGGTTTTTGAAAGTTCCCGTAGGCGTTTCCAGCATAACGCCCATTGGGACTTTTGCCATCCGATCTGTAATTGCTTCACGGATATTTTTCAAAATTGTGAAGGAAATTTTGTGGGACATAAGAGAAGATCGCCATGTGAGAAGCATTTTTATAAGCTGACATATGGCGGCTATTCCACTAAAGAACAAAACACGCTGTATGGTGGCTGTACCGCGGTAGAGTTCATCCGCCAACAGCGCCACCATTAGGAATGGTACGATACCAAACATTTCCCCTAACACAGCAAGAAGAATGGAAATACGCATTTTGCTGTTTCTCTCGCCCACAAAAGCAAAGAGTTGGCGGATTGCACCCGGTTCTTTATTTGGCATAAGAAAGCCTCCTTTCGAGCAACTGAAAATACAAGGAGGGTATTGCATTTTCGATGGCATCGTGATATAATCTGAATTACGGTGTAATATTACAGTGTAATTCAAGTATAGGATGGAGGGATGGAAATGTCAAGGGATTTTCAGCAGACCCATGAAAATCTTTTGGCCTGTGCAAAAAAGCATTTTCTGGAAAATGGTTTTGAACATGCCAGTATTCGTGAAATCTGTAAGGCCGCCCATGTGACAAACGGGGCATTTTACAATCATTTCGAGGACAAAGAGGCTTTGTTCGGCGCACTTGTCGAACCAGTGGTTCAGGCGGTATCTGAGATGTATTCCGATTCTGTCATCAAGCATTTTGAATTAGCTCGGACGGATGAATTAAAGCAACTCTGGAAACTGTCGGAGGACACGATCCGCCAGATTATCGAATACATTTATGAACATTTTGATGTATTCAAACTGCTGCTGATGCAGTCTGCGGGGACAAAATATGCTTCTTTTCTGGATGATGTGGTGCGTTCCGATGTTCGGGAGACACAAAAGTTAATAGCAGAGCTGAAAGATCGCGGAGTTCCCGTACATGATTTGGAGGATGACGAGTGGCATATGCTTGTTCATTCTTACTATTCATCTATCGCAGAAATTGTCTTGCACAATTATCCGAAAGATGCCGCGATAAAATATGCTCATACATTGGCCGCTTTTTTCAGTTCCGGGTGGCAAACTGTTTTGGGGATTTGATCCCCAAAATTTTTGATTGGCAGTTAGCGTAATCTAACTAACTGTGATAAAGGAAGGTGGTTTAATCTCTCATATTTAAAATGATTCTTGCTTCTTAATGTATCAATCGAAATTATATTGAAAGGACTTTTTGAAAATGGAGAACACAAATAAACTTACAGGCAAAGATCTTATCAATGTTGGTATTTATTCTGCAATGACTCTCGTCATTTTCTTTGTCGTTGGACTATTAACTGCGTTACCAGTAGTATATCCATTCCTTTTTGTGATTTGGCCGATTGTATGCGGTATCCCTATGATGCTGTATTACACAAAAATCAAGAAATTTGGAATGCTTACCATTACCGGCATCATTGGCGGTATCTTCTTCTATTTAATCGGCTATGGCTGGATCGGCCTGCTCGGCTGGGTGCTCGGCGGCATTCTAAGCGATGTTGTGCTCAAAATCGGCGGCTATCAGAAATTCAAAGTCACTGTTCTGAGCTATGCCTGCTTTTGCCTCGGTATCATGGGTTGCCCCGCCAATCTCTGGTTTGCCGGTGAAGCGTATTGGGAAAACATCCACACCTCCATGGGTGATCAGTACGCAAACACCTTGCAATCCCTGATGCCCTCCTGGATGATGTATGTGGGCTTTGCGCTGCTGTTTGTGGGCGGTATTCTGGGCGCGCTTCTGGGCCATAAAATGCTGAAAAAACACTTTGAGAGAGCGGGCATTGTGTAATGGAGCAGCTTCAAGCGGTTGTTGAAAACAGAACAGGCTTTTGCTTGGACCCACGAACCAAGCTGTTGCTGATGGCCGTTGTCGCTACCGCAGAATTTCTATATAGCCACACCGCCTTTATGATCGCGGTGGCGATGATTCCCTTTGTCCTGTTGCTGACTAACCGGCAGTATAAGACGGCAACAGTGTTCTTCTGCCTGTTCGCAGCGGGGCTGTTTGTGCAGGCTATCCAGAACTCCGTCCAGTTTCCCATGATCGTCAATATGCTGGTAGTCCTGTTGGTGGGACTGGTTCTGCGGCTGTTTCCAGCTTTTGTGATGGGAGCCTATATTATCAAGTCCACCACGGCCAGCGAGTGCATTACCGCACTTGGCCGGATGCACATTGGGCGGCAGATCACCATTCCGCTCTCCGTCCTGTTTCGTTTTATCCCTACCATGCAGGAGGAGTCGGCGGCCATCAAGGATGCCATGCGGATGCGGGAGGTCCAGTTCGGGACAAAGAAGTTCTGGCAAAATCCCGCCGCCCTGATTGAATACCGTTTTATTCCCCTGATGATCTCGGTGGTCAAAATCGGGGATGATCTCTCTGCGGCAGCCTTGACCCGCGGCCTGGATAACCCGGTCCGGCGCACCAATATCACAAAGGTCGGGTTTACCGGCTGGGATCTGCTGGCGGTGCTGATTGCCGGAACTGCACTGCTCTCTACATACTTTTTCAGCCCGTGGTAAGGAGGTGATACTGTGATTGAATTGAAAGATGTTTCCTTTACCTATGAGAGTGGGGAAACCGAGAACAACCTAAGCCATATCAATCTGGCAATTCAGGACGGTGAAACTATCCTGCTCTGTGGAGAGTCTGGCTGTGGCAAGACAACACTAACCCGGCTGATCAACGGTTTGATCCCACATTACTACGGTGGGAAACTGACCGGGCAAGTCCTCTTAGATGGGAAAGAGCTAAAAGACTATCCCCTTTATCAAATCGGACAGCGGGTGGGGTCTGTATTCCAAAACCCAAGAACACAATTCTACAATGTAGATACCACCAGTGAGATTGTTTTTGGGTGTGAAAACATGGCCCTGCCAGTCCCGGAGATGCGGAAGCGTCTGGAGGAGACTGCCCACAGCCTCAAGCTGGAAAAACTGCTGAACCGGAGCTTGTTTGCCCTATCCGGTGGGGAAAAACAGAAAATCGCCTGCGCCTCTGCCGACGCAATCCACCCAGACATCTTTGTACTGGACGAGCCATCCTCCAACCTGGATATTTCCACCATTGAAGATTTAATTGGCGTAATCCGGCACTGGCGGTCCGAGAAAAAGACTGTGATCGTCGCGGAACACCGGCTTTATTATCTCGTTCCCTACGCAGATCGGATTATCTACATGAAGCACGGAAGTATTGTACGGGAATTTACTGGGGCGGAATTTCAAAAATTATCGCCCGATGAATTGCAGGGAATAGGGCTGCGGGCGCTGGATCCATTCCATCTGCCTCCAGAGGCCTCGCCCAAGCCTTCCGCCCCGCAATTAAATATCAGAGGGTTCCAGTTCTCCTATGAAAAGCACGGCCCTCTCAATGTAGATATTCCAGACCTGACTCTGCCCCAAGGGGAGATCATCGGCATCATCGGAAACAACGGCGCGGGAAAATCCACCTTCGCCCGGTGTCTGTGCGGCCTGGATAAAAAAGCAAAAGGTATGCTTGAAATGGATGGGGCCTCCTATGACGCAAAGCAGCGCAGGCATATCTCCTATATGGTAATGCAGGATGTAAACCACCAGCTATTCACGGAAGATGTGCTGGACGAATTGCTGCTCAGTATGGACGGTGAGGACGAGAAAGCGGACACGGCTCGCGCCAAGGAGATACTGAACAGCCTTGACCTGTTGGACAAAGTAAAGCTACACCCCATGTCCCTGTCCGGCGGTGAAAAGCAGAGGGTGGCGATTGGCAGTGCAATAGCATCAGGCAAAAAGATCCTGATATTTGACGAGCCTACCAGCGGATTGGATTACCGGCATATGCTGGAGGTATCGGACAACTTAAACCGCCTGAAAGAACTGGGAAAGAGCCTGTTCCTGATTACACATGACCCGGAACTTATTTATAAATGCTGCACCTACCTGTTGTTCATTCAGGGGAGCAAGGTGCTGTGGCACCGACCTATGGACGGGGAGGCTGTGAGTCTCTTACGGGCTTTCTTCTCCCACGCGCAAGAAGCAGGTGCAGTCAATGCCCCCTGGTAAAAAACTGCACGCTTCCGGCGAGGACTATCTGGAGGCTGTGTTGGTAATCCAGAAAAAGAAAGGCATGGTACGCTCCGTGGATGTGTCCCGGCACATGGAGGTGTCAAAGCCCAGCGTGTGCCATGCAGTGGCTACCTTGCGGGACGGCGGTTTTCTCACGATGGACGAGGATCACTTTCTCCAACTGACCGATGTGGGCCGCGAGGTGGCTGAAAAAATCTATGAACGCCACTGCTTCTTTACCGAGCAGCTTATCGCCGCAGGCGTTGACCCCAGGACTGCGGAGGCTGACGCCTGCCGGATTGAACACATCATCAGCGACGAGAGCTTTTCGCGGCTGAAGGAGGCAGCTGCACAGGAGCAAGACTAAACTAAATATGCCAAGCTATCCTGCCTCGCCAGACGGGGAAAGAAAAAAACCGTTGCAGGGCAGGCAGCTTCGTGCGCTCATAATGGATTTTCCGGGTACTGCGGCGGTTTTGAGTAACATCAAGGCCGCCGTTTCTTATGCCCTCAACAAAGGAGTGACGCCCATACGTTGACACGGCGGCTTTAGGAGGGAACCGCCATGAAGCACACTGACCGCCGACAAATTCAGACGATATTTCACTACCGTCAAAAAAAGCCCGGCCACCGGACAGGCCCCGTCTGGCAGCCAGTGCGAAAATTGTCACAATATAACTGAATACCGTGTTTTTTGCGCTCGAATAGCTTCATGCTGTCCGGGCGTTTTTTCATACCTATGGGGCCGGAACATCGGGCCAACATGGCCCGAACCTTGCCCCCGGTGCCGTTCCCCGCCACCTCGTTCAGATTTTCCCGCAAAAATCTGAACGGAGGAAAGGCCGATGGAAGTTACCATCAATTATAACGGACAAGCTGTGACCGTGGAGGTCACGCTGGAAGTCTATGAATTTCTTGACCGGGCCGATCACAAAACGGAGAACCTGTTCCATGAACAGCGGCGGCATTGGGATGGCCGGGAGTTTGACGAGTACATCATTACCACCGAGGGTGTAGGAGCCTACGGCGAAACGCCGGAAGAATACCTTTGCCGCAAGGAAACACTGCATGAGCTGATGGCTGTTCTGGACACCTGTACCGAGGCCCAGCGCCGCCGGTTCCTGCTCTATGCGCTTGACGGGCTGAGCCTTGCAGAGATCGGAGTGCTGTGCAGTTGCTCCAAAGTGGCTGTGTATCAAAGTGTGGAGGCAGTCAGAAAAAAATTTATAAATTTCTTTGAAAACAGGCTTAACGAATGACCTGTTTTCTGGCTACCAAGTGAAAGGTATCATTTCCCTTATCTCAGCGAGGGGCGGACAGCGGACGAGCTGTCCGCCTCTCCCATTTTCAGGAGGTAAGCCTATGAAAACAATCAATCTGCGGTGGATGTATCCCCACTACCGGCATGACGAGTTTGTGGATGTTACGGACGAGGTATGGGCAGCGATGTATCAGGCCCAGCGGGAGATGGAGAACTATGAGCGCCGGAAAGTCTACCACCGCGCCTACTACTCTCTGGACGCATACAGCTGGCTGGAAAATTACGCACTGGAACACAGCAGATCGCCGGAAGATATTTTGCTGGAACGAGAAGAAATGACCACCCGCCTATACCTGATTGCAGCTCTGCCGGTGGCTCTGACTCATGCCACTCCGACACAGGTCCGCCGTGTTCACGCCTACTACATTGCCGGTATCAAGCAGCCGGAAATCGCCCGGAGAGAGGGTATCCATAGCAGCAAGGTCAGCGTTGCCATCCGTCGAGGTCTGCGGAATATGCGCCGCTGCTATGATGACCTTTTTCAAACAGAGTGAGGGCATGCCTATGCAGACCATCAATCTCAAACAATATTATCCATTTTGCAAAGAGGACATTTTTGTGGAGGTGTCCGATGAGATCGTCGAAGCGTTTCTTCTGGACAAGAGAGCCGAGGCCGCCAGAGATCGCAAGATGTTCCGGTATAAGGCGTTTTATTCCCTCGATTGTAACGATGGAATCGAAAATGCCGCAATCGGCTGGGCACAGCCATCGCCGGAGGATCATCTGATAGAAAAAGAAGAATTAGCCGAATACGAAGAACTGATACGGCGATTGTATGAAGCCATTTCCTCTCTGCCGCCTATGCAGGCTCGCCGTGTCCACGCCCGATATATGGTGGGTATGAAAGTGAAAGATATTGCCGCAATGGAGGGTATCACGCCATCACAGGCGGGAAAATCCATCCATGCCGCACTGCGGAGGCTGCGCCGGTACTTTGCTCGACAGAAATGGACGGTCAATCTATGAGTATTTCCAAAAAAAGAGGTGCCTGACATGAACGAAAAAAATACAGCCCAAACCCAAAAAGAAGAACGGGAGAAAGTCCTGAAGGAGATTCGGCAGCTTGAAAACCGAAAGAAGATTTTGGAGAACAAGCAGCGGAACGAAGAACGCAGGGTTCGCACCCGCCGCCTGATTGAGCGTGGAGCCGTTTTGGAGGGGATTTTCCCGTTGGCTCCCGACCTTTCCGGCGCAGAGGTTAAAGCATTTTTGATTGCCCTGTCCCATCTTCCGGGGGCTGCGGAATTGACTGCAAACCTGCCAAAATCCGGGGACACCCCATAAGTCCCTTGTTCACAAGGGCGCACTTATACACCGTTGCCGGTGCTGTGCGCCCTGCCGGGGGCATTGCGTACTTCGTCCGCGATGGGGCGCTACACTCCCCAAACCCCTTGTGCGCTCTGCGCAGCCAGACACCCGCTTTGCGTCTGTCCGGCTCCACGGAGCCTGAAATATCCCCGCCGAAAGGAGGTGCCACCCATAGATTTTTGCCATATTCCCGTCAGTATCATCAAGCGCAGCGAGGGCCGTTCCGCTGTTGCCGCAGCCGCCTACCGAAGCGGAACCAAACTGACGAATGAATGGGACGGCCTGACCCATGATTACACCCGGAATTTGCAGACCGATCTATCCTCTGGAACAGCGTGGAGCAAATCGAGAAAGCAAGGGACAGCCAGCTTGCCCGTGAGATCGAGGCAGCTCTGCCCCGTGAACTGTCCGGTGAACAGCAGCTTGCCCTTGTGCGCGCCTATGTGAAGGACAACTTTGTAGACAAAGGAATGTGTGCTGACTTTGCTATCCATGACAAGGGAACCGGCAACCCTCATGTCCATATCATGCTGACGCTCCGGCCTCTGAAAGAAAATGGACAGTGGGGCGCAAAGTGCCGCAAGGCATACGATCTGGACGAGAATGGACAGCGTATCCCGGATGGGAAAGGCGGCTGGAAGAACCACCGGGAGGACACCACCAACTGGAACGACAAAGGGAATGTGGAGATTTGGCGGGCGGCATGGGCGGCCTGCACCAACCGGGCATTGGAGGCCGCCGGTCATCCCGCCCTGGTAGACCACCGCAGCTACAAGCGGCAGGGCATTGATAAGATCCCCTCTGTCCATCTGGGGCCAGCCGCCAGCCAAATGGAAAAGCGCGGTATCCGCACCGACAAGGGAGAAGTAAACCGGCAGATCGCTGCCGACAACAAACTGCTGAAAGAAATTAAAGCCCGCATTACCCGTCTTTATCGCTGGTCGAAAGACGAAGCGGAAAAACCACAAACACAGCAAAGCAGCTTGACCGCTTTGTGGGAGGCCCAGCAGCAGTTGAACACTCCCCGCACCCGCACCGGAAAAATCCGGGCTTTGCAGGAAAGCGCTGCACTATTCAGCTTTTTGCAGGCAAACGGCATCCAGTCTATGCAGCAGCTTCATGAAAAAATCGCTGATATGAACAGCCGTTACTATGACCTGCTCGGAAAGATCGTCAAGGCCGAGCGCCGGATCGCTACCCTTACCGAGCGCGGGGAGATGTGGGAACAGTACAACCAGTATAAGTCCATCCACAAACAGCTTGCCAAAGTAAAGCCGGAAAAACGGGAACAGTTTGAACAGCGCCACAGCCGGGAACTGATCCTGTATGACGCAGCAGGCCGGTATCTGAAAGAATTGAAAGACAGCGGCGAGGAAATCACCCCGAAGGAATGGCGGCGTGAGATCGACCTGTTGACCGCCCAGAAACAGGTGGACAGCATCGACATGAAAGCTATGCAGGAGGAGCTAAAAGCTGTGGAACGGCTCCGCAAAACCGCCGAGCAGCTGTCCAGACAGGAACGGGACAATTCTCACGACCGGGAGCCGGAGCGGTAAGGGCTACCGCGTTTCACGACATACTTTTGCACACAGAAAAACCGCCGTACAGGTTTCCCCATACGGCGGCAGACTGTTTATTTGCCGAACAAGTCGCTGTGTGTGCCGGTGCGGGCCAGCGTCAGCACCAGAACATTATCTTCTATGCGGTAGACAAGCAGCCAGTCCGGGAGAATATGACATTCCCGATGGCCTGCCCAATCGCCGGACAGGTCATGGTCACGGTTCTTATCCGGCAGCGGTTCGCCCATCGCCAGCAACGCTACGACCTGCTCCAGCAGTTCGATCTTCAAGCCACGCTTGATGGCTCGTTTGTAGTCTTTTTTGAAACTGGTCGTGTACTTGACGGTATATTTGGTTTCTTTCATCTTTTCAGGTCGGCAAATAACTCGTCAAGGTCATTGTAGCCCTTTACAGACGGGTCTTTTGCAATCCTTTCCGCTTCCAGCATGGCAGCAACCGTTTCTTTGTTCGGCTGTTCCAGCCTTACCTCAAAGGGAATGCCGCCTTCACGAAGCGACTGGCGCACAAAGATGTTAAACGCCGTAGTCAGGTTCATGCCAAGTTCAGTAAACAGTGCGTCCGCCTGTGCTTTCAAATCCGCGTCCATGCGGATACTGATGTTTGTGGTATTTCCAGCCATACGATCAACCCCTTTCTGCTGGCAATTATAGTATATGCCATTTGCACGAAAAAAACAATACTTTGCACGAATATTTAACAATAAATTCATTCAAGGAGGTTACCGGCTTTATGAAAGAAATCATTTATGAAGAACAATAAGTCTGAACCTATCCCAGTCATGGATTACCGCCAGTACCGCAGAGCGCGGAGGCTGGTGCATGAGTGCTGCAACTACATCGACGGAAACTGTATCGCTCTGGACGATGGGGAGGAATGTGTCTGTGTCCAGTCTATTTCCTACTCCCTGTTGTGCAGGTGGTTTCGGGCGGCGGTATTACCGCAGGATAAGGAACTGGAAACGGCGCTGTTCCATCGGCTAAATGCTAAGAAATGCGCCGTATGTGGGGCGCTGTTTACCCCCGGTTCTAACAGGGCCAAATACTGCCCGGAATGTGCCGCACGCATGAAGCGGATCAACGCCGCAAAGCGCAAGCGGAAACAACGGGAGAAATGTCACGCTTTAGGGGCTGAAAAACCCTTGTAAATCAAGGCTTTTTTCGAGGGTGTCAAAGGCAGGCTGATAGATTTATCCTCTGACCCCTAAAACGGCCTTAAAATGCGTACAGAATCCCAAGAGAAACCCCAAGGAGGAACCCATGTCAGACAATCGAAAATATTACTACCTGAAACTCAAAGAAAACTATTTTGACGATGACTCCATCGTGCTGCTGGAAAGTATGCAGGACGGTGTGCTGTACTCCAACATTCTACTCAAGCTGTATCTGAAATCGCTGAAACACGGCGGGAGGCTCCAGCTTGACGAGAATATCCCCTACACGGCGCAGATGATCGCCACCATAACCCGCCAGCAGATCGGCACTGTGGAGAGAGCCTTGCAGATCTTTTTGAAGCTGGGTCTTGTGGAAGTGCTGGACAGCGGCACATTCTACATGAGCAACATCGAACTTTTAATCGGCCAGTCCTCTACCGAGGCCGAGCGAAAGCGGGCTGCAAGGCTTCAAAATAAGGCTCTTTCTGCGCTCCGGACAAACGGCGGACATTTGTCCGACATTCGTCCACCAGAGATAGAGATAGAGTTAGAGAAAGAGATAGAGATAAAGAGAGAGATAGAGATAGAGAAGGGACGCTTCGCCCGCGCCTATGGCCGTTACCAGAATGTTTTCCTGACGGACGAGGAACTGGCAGACTTGCAGGCCAGTTTTCCCACTGTATGGAGCCAGTACATCGAAAAGCTGTCCGAATACATGGTCTCTACCGGTAAGCGGTATCAGAGCCATGCCGCCACCATCCGGCGCTGGGCCGGTGAGGACGCGAAGAAAGCAGCCCCGCCCACCCGCAACCGGGATTACAGCGTAAAGGAAGATGAAACCGTATGATTGAGATTACCGCAGAAATTCGGGCGCTGATCGACAAGGCAGCCGCCGGTGTGGAACTGGCCGGGGACGAGTACATAGACCCGGCAGACGGCCTCATTCACTGTAAGAAGTGCGGCGGCCAGAGGCAGACCGTTGTGCCATGCTTTGGAAAACCAGGCTACTTCATGCCCCGCTGCATCTGCCAGTGCCAGCAGGAGGCCGAGGAACAGCGCAAGGCTGCTGAAGAACGGCAGCGCCGCATGGAGCGTATCAAACGCCGAAAGGCACAGGGCTTGCAAGACCGCTATCTCTATGACTACACCTTTGCCAACGACAACGGCGAAAACCCATTGATGGACAAGGCCCGCGCCTATGTGGAGAACTGGAAGGAGGCATATAAGAGCAATATCGGGCTTTTGCTATTTGGAGATGTGGGAACCGGCAAGTCTTTCTTCGCCGGATGTATTGCCAACGCTTTGCTTGACCAGGATGTGCCGGTGCTGATGACAAACTTCCCCACCATTCTGAACCGCCTGACCGGGATGTTCTCTGAGGACAGGTCGGAGTTTATTGCCAGCTTTGACGAGTATGACCTGCTTATCATTGACGATCTGGGAGTAGAGCGCAGTACCGAATATGCTATGGAGCAGATGTTTTTCGTCATTGACAGTCGCTACCGCAGCCGCAGGCCCATGATTATCACAACAAACTTGAAACTGGTCGAGTTGAAAAACCCGCCTGATCTGGCCCACGCCCGTATCTATGACCGTATTCTGGAACGGTGTGCGCCGATTCTTTTTGACGGGAAGAATTTCCGGGAGGAAAACGCCGGGGCCACCAAGCAGGCGGCGAAAGACATTGTGAACCGTAAGAGCGACTGATTGTTTTGCCGGACGGCGCAGCCCCGCCCGGAGAAAGGAGCGCCATGAGCGAAGAAACCCGTACCATGCAGACCGCAGACACCACCCCGGCCAGAGCGCCGGAGGACGCCCCCGCGCTGGTAAAGAAAATCGGCAAGACCACCTACAAGGTGCGCGTCCATTTCAGCAATACCAGCACCGAAACCATGAGCGACAAAATCAAGCGTATGCTCAAAAACGAGATACAGCAGATGTGACCGGCTGATAAAGCCAGCCGCCTTGTGTTAAACTGATGATGGTACACACCAAAACTTTAGCCAAGGAGGACATGAAAATGCTGTACGAAGAAACGGAAAAGAAAGAGATTGAGAGGGTTTACGCGGTGTTTGCCGACTACATCCGGGAAAGCCCCTATCTGGAATGGCTCTGGTCTGATAAGCTGGGCTATCTGCTGCTGAAAATCAGCACAAAAAAGCGGTATGTCGAGGAAGAAATACTCGTTGACACCGCCGACCAGCTTGCCGAAGTGCTGTTTTCCGAGGTGTCGATGGATGTGTTGCAGATGACCGGCAACGATCACACTGAACAGACCGCCGACCCTCTGGAACTGGCCGAGATAAAGCGGCGCTGGAACCCCTATATCGGCCAACTGCCGGAATATGCGTACCTTTGCGACGAACTGTTAAGCAGGAGCAAATAACCCATCCGCAAAAGTGTCAGGAGCTAAAATCTGCTTCTGGCACTTTTTTGTGGCTTTTTTGTGAATTTGATTAAAAAGTCCTTGACTTTTCGTCTCTGGCAAAACCGCTAAGTCGATTTTGATTTCCTGCGGTGCGCGTCTTGCCGTATTTGATATTGCGGAGCTGCGCGAGGTTACATCCTACGATGAGTTGGAACTGGATACGCTGGGAGACAGAAAAACGGCTCTGTTCCTCATTATGAGTGATACGGATGACAGTTTTAACTTTCTCATTTCCATGTGCTACACCCAGTTATTCAACCTGCTTTGTGAAAAGGCCGACGATGTGTATGGCGGCAGGCTTCCGGTTCATGTGCGCTGTCTGATTGATGAGTGTGCCAACATCGGGCAGATTCCGAAGCTGGAAAAGCTGGTGGCCACCATCCGAAGCCGTGAAATCTCTGCCTGTCTGGTGTTGCAGGCACAGAGCCAGCTCAAGGCAATTTACAAAGATAATGCCGATACCATCATCGGCAATATGGATACTTCCATCTTCCTGGGTGGCAAAGAGCCAACAACGCTGAAAGAGCTGGCGGCTGTTCTGGGAAAGGAGACCATAGACACTTACAACACCGGAGAGAGCCGGGGACGGGAGACCTCCCACTCGCTTAACTATCAGAAATTGGGAAAAGAGCTGATGAGCCAGGACGAGCTGGCAGTTATGGATGGCGGCAAGTGCATCTTGCAGTTGCGCGGTGTGCGTCCGTTTCTTTCAGACAAGTATGACATTACCAGACACCCTAATTTCAAATACACAGCTGATGCAGACAAGCGAAATACCTTTGATATTGAAGCATTTTTGTCTGCCAGACTAAAACTCAAGCCTGATGAGGTCTGCGATATATATGAAGTAGACACAAAGGGCGCTTAATTTGTTCCGCTTTAGAAGGGAGTGATCTTATCTATTTGCCGCACCTGCCCTCTATGGGCCATTGGCGTACAAAGCGGACAATCGCAAGAAAAATAATGAAAAAGGAGGACAGCCGGAATCATGCTCCCGGAAACCGGGCGGCAGATTGTTCCGGCTTTTGTATGCCTATGAAACATGACAAACATATTTTTTAATCAGATTCCGGCTAACAAACTATATGGCATTTTTTGAACAGGCAATTACCGTTCTTCAGACTCTCGTTATCGCGCTCGGTGCCGGTCTTGGTATCTGGGGTGTCATCAACCTGCTGGAAGGTTACGGCAACGACAACCCTGGCGCAAAATCTCAGGGCATGAAGCAGCTCATGGCCGGCGCTGGTGTAGCCGTAGTTGGCATGGTCCTTGTACCTCTGCTCTCCGGGCTGTTCTCTGTCTAAGCGTTCCTGCATGAAATCCTTGCCGCTCCCGCAGTTCTGCGGGGGCGGCGGAAAGGAGGTTGACACCGTATGGATTTCTTACTTGAAGCCCTGACAAATTGGCTGAAAGAAATGCTGGTGGGCGGTATTATGAGCAACCTTTCGGGGATGTTTGACAGCGTAAACCAACAGGTCGCGGATATATCCGTACAGGTAGGACAGACCCCACAGGGATGGAATGGCAGTATTTTCAATATGATTGAGAATCTGTCAAACTCCATCATGGTGCCGATTGCAGGTGTGATCCTGGCTATCGTTATGACCGTAGACCTGATCCAGATGATTGCAGACAAGAACAACCTGCATGATGTGGATACCTGGATGATTTTCAAGTGGGTGTTCAAATCAGCTGCCGCCATCCTCATTGTCACAAACACATGGAATATCGTGATGGGCGTCTTTGATATGGCGCAGAGCGTGGTGGCGCAGGCGGCAGGGATTATCAATTCGGATGCGTCCATTGACATTTCCTCAGTTATGACCGATCTGGAACCGAGGCTGATGGAAATGGATTTGGGACCGCTGTTCGGACTGTGGTTCCAATCCCTCTTTATTGGCATTACCATGTGGGCGTTGTATATCTGTATCTTTATCGTTATTTATGGCCGTATGATCGAGATCTACCTTGTAACTTCGGTGGCTCCTGTTCCAATGGCTGCAATGATGGGCAAAGAATGGGGCGGTATGGGACAGAATTACCTCCGATCCCTGCTGGCACTGGGCTTTCAGGCGTTTCTCATTATCGTCTGCGTGGCAATTTATGCTGTGCTGGTGCAGAACATCGCTCTGGAAGATGACATCATCATGGCAATCTGGAGCTGCGTGGGCTACACCGTACTGCTATGTTTTACGCTGTTCAAAACCGGCAGTCTCGCCAAATCAGTCTTTCAGGCGCACTAAAACGGAAGGAGGTTTCCACATTGGCTTATGTACCCGTACCCAAGGACTTAACAAAAGTCAAAACAAAGGTCATGTTCAATCTGACCAAGCGGCAGCTTATCTGCTTCACGGGCGGAGCGCTTATTGGCGTACCGCTTTTCTTTTTGCTCAGAAAACCTACTGGAAACAGTGTAGCGGCTATGTGTATGATGCTGGTTATGCTGCCCTTCTTTATGCTGGCTATGTACGAAAAGCATGGACAGCCGCTGGAAAAGATCGTGGGCAACATTCTCAAAGTAGCTGTGATCCGTCCCAAGCAGCGTCCCTACCAGACCAACAACTTTTATGCCGTATTAAAGCGGCAGGAAATGCTCGATAAGGAGGTGTATGACATTGTTCACCGCAATAAAAAAATGGCTGCATCGGATGTTCGGAAAAACCGAGGAAAAAACTGTGCAGCCGGTAAAGACAAAGAAAAAACTGTCCCGCGCCGATAAGAAGCAGATCGAAGCGGCCATTGCCCGCGCTAACCGCACGGACAAAAAAGGAAAATCTGCGCAGGACAGTATCCCTTATGAACGGATGTGGCCGGACGGAATCTGCCGCGTATCGGACAGCCACTACACAAAGACCATCCAGTTTCAGGACATCAACTATCAGCTCTCCCAAAACGAAGATAAGACGGCAATCTTTGAGGGTTGGTGTGATTTCCTCAATTATTTTGATAGCTCGATTCATTTCCAGCTGTCTTTTTTGAACCTTGCGGCATCGGAGGAGACCTTTGCTAACTCCATTTCCATCCCGCCCCAGAGGGACGCCTTTGACAGTATCCGCGAGGAATACACCACAATGCTGCAAAATCAGCTGGCCAGAGGTAACAACGGTCTCATCAAGACCAAATACCTGACCTTTGGTATCGACGCGGACAGCATCAAAGCCGCCAAGCCCCGTCTGGAGCGTATTGAGACCGATATACTTAATAACTTCAAGCGTCTTGGTGTAGCTGCCAGAACGCTGGACGGTAAAGAAAGGCTTTTTCAGCTTCATGCGGTATTCCACATGGATGAACAACTCCCGTTTCAGTTTGAATGGGACTGGCTGGCTCCTTCCGGTCTGTCCACAAAGGATTTTATTGCACCAAGCTCCTTTGAGTTCCGCACCGGCAAGCAGTTCCGTATGGGTAAGAAATACGGGACTGTTTCTTTTTTGCAGATTCTCGCACCGGAACTGAATGACCGTTTGCTGGCTGATTTTCTGGATATGGAAAGCTCGCTCATTGTGAGTATGCACATTCAGTCGGTGGATCAGGTGAAAGCCATCAAAACGGTAAAGCGAAAGATTACCGACCTGGACCGCAGCAAGATCGAGGAACAGAAAAAAGCAGTCCGTGCCGGATACGACATGGACATCATTCCATCTGACCTTGCTACCTACGGCAGTGAAGCGAAAAAACTCTTGCAGGATTTGCAGAGCCGTAACGAGAGAATGTTCCTTTTGACCTTTCTGGTGCTGAACACAGCGGACAATCCCCGTCAGCTTGGCAACAACATCTTTCAGGCAGGCTCTATTGCCCAGAAGTATAACTGTCAGCTGACCAGGCTGGACTTCCAGCAGGAAGAAGGGCTGATGAGCTGTCTGCCTCTGGGTCTCAATCAGATTGAGATTCAGCGAGGACTGACCACCAGTTCCACAGCTATCTTTGTGCCCTTTACTACGCAGGAACTGTTCCAGAACGGGAAAGAAGCTCTGTACTACGGCATCAATGCTCTGTCCAACAACCTCATCATGGTGGACAGAAAGCTGCTGAAAAACCCCAACGGCCTGATTCTGGGTACGCCGGGTTCCGGTAAGTCCTTCAGCGCAAAACGAGAAATTGCCAACTGCTTTTTGCTTACCAGTGATGATGTTATTATCTGTGACCCGGAAGCGGAGTACGCACCTCTTGTTGAGCGTCTGCATGGGCAGGTCATCAAGATCTCACCTACTTCAACCAACTATATCAATCCGATGGATCTGAATCTGGACTATTCGGATGATGAAAGCCCGCTGTCACTCAAGTCTGACTTTATCCTCAGCTTGTGTGAGCTGATCGTGGGCGGTAAGGAGGGCTTGCAGCCGGTGCAGAAAACCATTATTGACCGTTGTGTACGGCTGGTTTACAACGAATATCTCAATGACCCAAAGCCGGAGAATATGCCGATTTTGGAGGACCTTTATAACTTGCTGCGGGAGCAGGAAGAAAAAGAAGCTCAGTACATTGCAACGGCATTGGAAATCTATGTAACGGGTTCGTTGAATGTGTTCAATCATCAGAGCAATGTGGATATTGATAACCGGATTGTCTGCTACGACATCAAGGAACTGGGCAAGCAGCTTAAAAAAATCGGTATGCTGGTAGTTCAGGATCAGGTGTGGAACCGCGTTACCATCAACCGTGCCGCCCACAAGTCCACCCGTTACTACATCGACGAGATGCACCTGCTTTTGAAGGAGGAGCAGACCGCCGCCTATACGGTGGAAATCTGGAAGCGATTCAGAAAATGGGGCGGCATCCCCACCGGAATCACGCAGAACGTCAAAGATCTGCTTTCCAGCCGCGAGGTGGAAAATATCTTTGAAAATTCCGACTTCGTGTATATGCTCAACCAGGCAGGCGGAGACCGTCAGATCCTCGCCAAGCAGCTGGGTATTTCCACACACCAATTATCTTATGTGACCCACTCCGGTGAGGGCGAGGGCCTGCTGTTTTATGGCTCTACAATCCTGCCTTTCGTGGATCACTTCCCGAAGAATACCGAGCTTTACCGCATTATGACCACCAAACCCCAGGAACTGAAAAAGAAGGAGGATGAATGATGATGAACCCCAACATTTTGAATAAAAATCCGCTGATGTTTTTTGACAGGGCGGTAAATGCCCAGCGCAGCCAGCTACTTACAGTCATGGCCGATGCGGTAAGTGAGTGCCGCACGGCGGCAGATCAGGCAGCCGAACTGAATGAGACCGGTCAGGTGGGGCTGCTCCGTCTGGCAGAGGTCTGGAGCGCCATCCGTGCCAAGGAAGGTATGGGTGGTCTGGTTCTGGAAGGAACCGAAGCGAAGATCCTGTCCGATGTGGTGGCACAGTTTTATGCCTACCTGTCCGGCTGTATGTTCAACGATCCGGTGGGAATGGCCATTTATGCAGAGCTGCACTACATGATGTCCTCCCTCATGCTGGGGGAATGGTTTGAATAAGGAACCGCGTCTGCGCTTTACTGATGAGGAACGGTCTGACCCTGCACTGGAAAAGCCGATCCGTAAAGCGGAGAAAGCTGCGGCCAGAGCAGATAAGGCGCAGGCCAATATCCCAAAGAAAAAGGTCAGGCAGACGGTCATTGACCCGGATACCGGAAAAAAGACCTCGAAGCTGACCTTTGAGGACAAGAAAAAGCCACCCTCCAAAGTTTCTCAAGGAGTCAGGGAAGCTCCCGTCCATCTGGTCGCAGGCAAGCTCCACAAAGAGATCCGGGAAACAGAGCAGGACAATGTGGGCGTGGAAAGCGCCCACAAGTCCGAGGAAGCGGTGGAGACCGGCGCTTATCTGGTGCGGGAGGGCTATCGCAGCCACAAGCTGAAGCCGTACCGCAAAGCAGCCCAGGCAGAGCGTCAACTGGAAAAGGCAAATGTAAATGTTCTGTACCAGAAATCTTTGCAGGAAAATCCCCAGTTTGCCAGCAACCCTCTTTCCCGCTGGCAGCAAAAGCAGGCCATCAAAAAGCAGTATGCCGCCGCCAAACACGCCGGTCAGACTGCCGGAAATACCGCCCAGGCTGCATCCAAAACCGGAAAAGCCGCAAGGACGGTAAAAGAAAAGGTACAGCAGGCAGGGGCATTCGTCATGCGCCACAAGAAGGGTTTCCTGATGGCAGGGGTTTTGTTCCTCATTACCTGTATGCTGATGAATACCATGTCCTCCTGCTCCATGATGGCGCAGAGCATCGGTTCCGTTCTCTCCGGCACCACCTATCCGTCGGATGACCCGGAAATGCTGGCGGTGGAGGCAGATTATGCAGCCAGAGAAGTCCAGTTGCAGGAGGAAATCGACAACATTGAAAGCAGCCACCCAGGGTATGACGAGTATCGCTATGACCTTGGTATGATCGGTCATGACCCTCATGAGCTGGCAGCATTTCTGTCTGCCGTTTTGCAAGGCTACACCCGGCAGAGCGCTCAGGCAGAGCTGGCGCGTGTGTTTGCAGCACAGTATCAACTGACGCTTACTGAGGAAGTGGAGATCCGCTACCGCACGGAGACCTCCACCGACCCGGAGACCGGCGAGACCACCTCAGAAGAAGTCCCCTATGAGTATTACATTTTGAATGTGAAACTCACCAGCAAGCCCATTTCCGCTGTGGCGTCGGAGATTCTGACCCCGGAGCAGATGGAAATGTATCAGGTCTACCGACAGACCATGGGCAATAAGCCGTTGTTGTTTGGCGGCGGTTCCCCTGATACCAGCGGCTCGGAAGATCTGTCCGGTGTGCAGTTCATTAACGGTACCCGCCCCGGCAATCCTCAGCTGGTGGAACTGGCCAAGCGTCAGGTGGGCAATGTGGGCGGCTATCCTTATTGGAGCTGGTATGGCTTTGACAGCCGCGTGGAGTGGTGCGCCTGCTTTGTATCCTGGTGTTATAACCAGGCTGGAAAAAGTGAACCGCGCTTTGCAGGCTGTGAGTGGCAGGGCGTTCCGTGGTTCCAGTCTCATGGACAATGGGGTGCAAGAGGCTATAACAATCTGGCTCCCGGAGATGCAATTTTCTTTGATTGGGATTTGGATGGGACAGCAGACCATGTGGGTATCGTGATCGGTACGGATGGCAGCCGTGTTTATACGGTGGAGGGAAATTCCGGCGATGCCTGCAAGATCAAAAGTTATGACCTGAATTATCAAAGTATTAAGGGCTACGGCCTGATGAACTGGTAACAGACTTTGTGGAAAGGAGTGAACGGTTATGGCAAAAAACAAAATTGAACGTATCGACCAGGAAATTGAGAAAACCCGTGAGAAGATTGCGGAATATCAGGAAAAGCTCAAGACCCTGGAAGCACAGAAAACGGAGGCAGAGAATCTGGAAATCGTTCAGATGGTTCGTGCGTTACGCATGACTCCAGCACAGCTGAACGCTATGCTTTCCGGTGGAATGAACCACGGCAGAGATACAGCACTGTCGGAATCAAATAATCAGGAGGTTACCACTTATGAAGAATAAAAGAATTTGCAAAACACTTTCCGCCCTTTGCCTGACAATGGTTGTGGCATTTGGCTTTACGATCCCTGCTTTCGCACAGGGGTCAGAACAGGCTCCGGCGGCACCGGCAGAGGATTCTACCAATGACAGCAATGTGATTGTGGAAGAAACAGAACCGGCACCGGCACTTACACCGGAGGGGAATGCGGCATTGGTGGATGATTTTGGAGGCAATAAGCAGCTTATTACTGTTACGACCAAAGCTGGAAATTACTTTTACATCCTGATTGATAGGGCGAATGAGGACAAGGAGACTGCTGTTCACTTTCTGAATCAGGTGGACGATGCAGACCTTGCGGCGCTGATGGAAGATGGAAAACCCAAAGAGGAGATGCCTGCGGTATGCAGCTGTTCAACAAAATGTGAAGCAGGGGCAGTCAATACGGCCTGCCCGGTCTGTGCAACTGATAAGAGTAAATGTACGGGCAAAGCACCGGAACCTCCGGCAGAAACATCGGAGCCGGAAAAAGAGAAGCCTGCCGGATTGAACCCGGCTGCGCTGGTCCTCTTGCTGGCTCTGCTTGGAGGCGGTGGCGTATTTGCCTACTTGAAGCTCGTTAAGAACAAGCCTAAGACCAAGGGCAATGACAGTCTGGACGATTATGATTATGGAGAGGAAGATTCCGAGGAATGGGAAACCGAGGATGAGGAGTCGGACGAGCCGGATGCTGACGGGGGCAGCACAGAAGAAGATGACGAGGACAGCGTGAAATGACCCGATTCACAGACAGTCCCTATGAACGCATGATGACACGCAGGCCGGAGGGCGGGAAGGAAACTTCCCGTCCTCCTTCTTTACCCCACAGCCACCCCTGCTATGGTTGCGGGAATTATGGAAGGCCCTGCGTAGGTATCTGTCACCGGGAAATGTCCCGATGGCTCAAAGAGAGGAGGAACCATCATGGCTCAACATAAATTGGTAATTGCCGAAAAGCCATCAGTTGCCCAGAATTTGGCGGCGGTGATCGGCGCAACTGCCCGTAAGGACGGGTATCTGGAAGGCGGTGGCTGGCGTGTCAGCTGGTGCGTGGGCCACCTGGCCGGTCTTGCGGATGCAGACAGCTATGACCCCAAGTATGCCAAGTGGCGATATGATGATCTGCCTATCCTGCCGGAACATTGGCAGATGGTAGTGGGAAAGGATAAGAAAAAGCAGTTTGATATTCTGAAAAAGCTGATGAACGCCCCGGATGTGACGGAGGTGGTAAATGCCTGCGATGCCGGACGCGAGGGCGAGCTGATCTTCCGCAGCGTCTATGAGCTGGCAGACTGTCAAAAGCCTATGAAAAGGCTCTGGATTTCTTCGATGGAGGACTCTGCCATAAGGGAAGGCTTTGCAAACCTGCGCCCCGGTGCGGATTATGACGGACTTCGGGATGCTGCCCTCTGCCGTGCCAAGGCCGACTGGCTGGTGGGGATCAATGCGACAAGGTTTTTTTCCGTGCTGTATCACCGAACCCTCAACATCGGGCGCGTGATGTCCCCGACGCTGGCGCTTATTGTTCAGCGAGAAGCTGAGATCGACACCTTTCAGCCGATTCCCTTTTATACCGTGGCGCTGGAGCTGCCCGGTCTTACCGTATCCGGGGAGCGCATGGCGAATAAGGCCGCTGCCGAGCAGCTGAAAGAAGCCTGTCAGGGTGCAAATGTCACAATCAAAAAGGTGGAGTGCAAGGAAAAGTCCGAAAAGCCGCCTGCCCTCTATGACCTGACTACCCTGCAAAGAGATGCCAACCGCCTGCTTGGATTTACAGCCCAGCAGACCCTGGACTATCTACAAAGCCTGTATGAAAAGAAGCTCTGCACCTATCCCCGTACTGACAGCCGCTATCTGACTGGTGATATGGCAGACAGCCTGCCGGTGCTGGTGAATCTGGTTGCCAGTGCTATGCCGTTTCGCAAAGGGATCGCCATTACCTGTGATCCGCAGACGGTAATCAACGATAAGAAAGTAACCGACCACCACGCAGTAATCCCTACCAGAAATCTCAAGGATGCAGACCTTTCTGCCCTTCCTGCGGGAGAAAAAGCGGTGCTGGAGCTGGTGGCCCTGCGTCTGATGTGCGCCGTAGCCCAGCCCCATATCTATTCGGAAACCGTTGTGATTGCAGCGTGTGCCGGTGGGGAGTTTACCACAAAAGGAAAAACAGTGAAGCACCCCGGATGGAAAGCACTGGAGGACGCTTATCGTGCCAAAATGAAGGATGCAGAGACGAAAAAAGAGGGCGTAGAGAAAGCCCTGCCGGAGCTGACCGAAGGACAGACACTTTCGGTTTCTGCGGCAATCGTCAAAGAAGGCAAAAGCAGTCCGCCTCAGCACTTTACGGAGGACACCCTATTGTCCGCAATGGAGACTGCCGGGAAAGATGATATGCCAGAGGATGCTGAGAGAAAAGGTCTGGGGACACCGGCCACCCGTGCCGGTATTTTGGAAAAGCTGGTATCTGCCGGTTTTCTGGAGCGAAAAAAGAACAGAAAAACGGTGCAGCTTCTTCCTTCCCACGATGCAGTATCCCTTATCACGGTGCTGCCGGAACAACTGCAATCGCCGCTTCTGACTGCCGAGTGGGAGTACCGCCTGGGAGAGATCGAGCGCGGGCAGCTTGCCCCAGAGGAGTTTCTGGACGGGATCAGCACCATGCTGAAAGATCTGGTGGGGACTTATCAGGTCATCAAGGGAACTGAGTACCTGTTCACTCCGCCCCGTGAGGTGGTGGGCAAATGCCCTCGCTGCGGCGGTGAAGTTGCAGAACTGCAAAAAGGCTTCTTCTGTCAGAATGATTCTTGCAAATTTGCAATCTGGAAAAACAACAAATGGTGGGCTGCCAAGAAAAAACAGCCGACCAAAGCTGTGGTGTCTGCGCTGCTGAACGATGGCTGTGTCCGTGTGACGGGGCTATATTCGGAGAAAACAGGCAAGACCTACGATGCCACTGTGGTTTTGGAGGACGATGGACAGTATGCCAACTTCAAGCTGGAATTTGACCAGCGGAAAGGAGGCAGCCGATGAAGCTCTCTTTAGTGGAACGGGAAACCATTCTCCTCTATAACCAGGCAGAACCAATGGCTGAGGTCTATACCCACGATCCCCGTCTGATGGAGAAGCTGGAACTGTTGGCAAAAAAGCACCCCGACCAGATCACCCGAAAGGACGCCCATAACTTTACCGTCCCCAAGCGGTGTGTATCAGTCCGGGAGCCATACAGCGCCGAGCGCCGCAAAGCTGCCAGTGAGCGTGCGAAAGTCGCTGGATACCAGCCCCCTGTGAAAAAGTCCGGCAGTTAAAGGCACATGGCAGAGAATGTATTTGAAGCGGTCAAGCAGTCGGTCAGCACCAGAGAAGCGGCAGAGTTTTATGGGATAAAAGTCAGGCGAAATGGCATGGCCTGCTGTCCTTTTCACGATGATAAGAACCCCAGCATGAAGGTAGACCAGCGATTCCACTGCTTTGGCTGCGGTGAAGATGGGGATGTGATCGACTTTACCGCAAAGCTCTTTGACCTCTCCCCAAAAGAAGCGGCGGAGAAACTGGCACAGGACTTTGGCCTGATCTATGACAGTCAGGCCCCTCCCCGCAGGAGATATGTCCGGCAAAAAAACGAGGCACAGAAGTTTCGGGAGGATCGACAGCACTGTTACCGCGTACTGTCCGATTACTACTATCTGTTGAAAAAATGGGAAGCCGACCGTTCTCCCAGGACACCGGAGGAAGAACCGCACCCCCGTTTTGTGGAAGCAATCCAGAAGAAAGCCTATGTAGAGTACCTGCTGGACCTTTTTCTTTATGAAAGTGAAGAAGAACAAAAGGCATGGATTGCAGAACACACAGCAGAAATCACACACTTGGAAAGGAGATTGAAAATCATGGCTGAGAACAAACCCACCAACCGAGAACGGCTAAGGGAAATCACAGATGGCATCGAGCAGGGCATCAAAGAACTGTTTGAGAGTGAAAAGTATATGCGCTATCTGTCCGTCATGTCCCGCTTCCACCGCTATTCGGTAAACAACACCATGCTCATCTATATGCAGAAGCCGGATGCCACTTTGGTAGCCGGATACAATAAGTGGAAAGACCAGTTTGAGCGTCATGTAAAAAAGGGCGAGCATGGCATTACCATCATTGCCCCGACACCGTATAAGAAGAAAATCGAGGAGCAGAAGCTGGACCCGGATACCAAGGCTCCGATTTTGGATAAAGACGGAAAGATCGTTACAGAGGAAAAAGAAATCGAGATCCCCATGTTTCGTCCGGTCAAGGTCTTTGATGTGAGCCAGACCGACGGGAAACCTTTGCCGGAGCTTGCTTCCTCCCTTTCCGGCAATGTGCCAAATTATGAGGCATTCATGGAAGCTCTGCGCCGCAGCGCACCGGTGCCGATTACTTTTGAAGCAATGGCCGCCGATACGGACGGCTATTTTTCTGCTGATCATCAGAAAATTGCCATTCGTCAGGGCATGAGTGAGGTTCAGACGGTTTCAGCCACAGTACACGAGATTGCCCACAGCAAGCTCCATGACCCTAAAAAATATGAAATGCTACCGTCATGGAAGGTTGTGCAGGAGAGTGAAGGTGGAACCAAGCATGATTTCAAGTTGGATTTTGCCACAGAAAAAGAAGCCGAACAGTTTGCTTCTGATATGGATTGGCGTTATGTGGACGAAAATCAGTTTGAATGGCGTCTTGCAGTTGAGGAAGATGCAACCGCAGAAAAACAGGCAATCAAAAACCGTCACACGGAAGAAGTGGAGGCTGAAAGCATCTCCTATGCAGTCTGCAAATATTTTGGCATCGAGACAGGAGAAAACAGCTTTGGCTATATTGCCAGTTGGAGTCAAGGCAAGGAGCTGAAAGAACTGAGAGCCAGTTTGGAGACCATCAACAAAACCTCCGGCACTTTGATCTCCGACATTGAGCGCCACTATAAGGAAATCTGCAAAGAGCGCGGAATCGACCCTCATGCAAAGGCAGAGCCGGAACCCGCCCCGATAGAGCAGCCAGCAGATGCCATTAAGGTATCTGATAGGCTGCCGACCGGCGATCTGACCTACTATGTAGCAGAGTGCATGGAATTTCCAAACCTCGGAGAATACCACGATAACCTGTCTTTGGAGGAAGCAATCCGTATTTATCAGGAGATTCCGGCAGAACGAATGAACGGGATCAAGGGCATTGGTTTTGAGCTGAAAGACGGAAGCGACTATGAAGGACCTTTTCCGATTTTGACCGGCCAGACCATTGACCTGGACACCATCCAGGCAATCGACTATTACCGTGATAATCCTCTGGTGCAAAAAGCGGTAAAGGAACTGGCTGCGGCAATGCCGGAAATGGAAGTGCTGGGGGCGGACGCCAACCAGCAGGAGGCTTTGTTTCTGATTGACGATGCCACCTATCTTCATATCCAGTCCTGTGACAGCGGCTGGGACTATACCCTTTACGATGCCGCGTCCATGAAAGAGCTGGATGGTGGTCAGCTGGATATGCCGGAGATTTCCCGCATGAAGGCAGTTCTCCAGATTTGTGATGACAACGATTTGGGCAGAGACTCGGTAAAATACGCACCGTTGTCCATGATTGAGACCTTGCAGGACGCTGCCTATCAGCAGATGCAGGCAGAGGTCAGTCAGATGACTGCTTCTTCTCAGCTGCCGGAAGCACAAGAGCAGGCGCTGGATGAATACCCCATGCCTGATGAGCAGGTCTCCACACCGGATATGCAGGAATACGGCTACTTCTATGATGGGATGCTCCCTGTCACCAGAGAACGGGCGCTGGAACTGGATGCCGCTGGTTTGACTGTCTATGTGCTGCATGAGGACAATACGGAGAGTATGGTATTTGACTCGCAGGAAATCATGGATCATGGCGGCATTTTCGGTGTGGACCGTGAGGAATGGGAGAAAAGCCCTCAGTTCCACGAAAAGGTCATGGAGCGCCAGGAACATCAGCAGGAACGGGAACAGGCATTTCTTGCTCAGAACAGAGATTGCTTTGCCATCTATCAGGTGAGCCGTGACGATCCGCAGAATGTGCGCTTTATGAATCTGGATTGGCTAAAGTCCCATGACATTTCCATAGACCGTAGCAATTATGATCTCATTTACACTGCTCCGCTGAGGGAGTCTGGCACGGTACCGGAGCAGCTGGAAAAACTATATGAGCAGTTTAATCTGCAAAAGCCGGCGGATTTTCACAGCCCGTCCCTGAGCGTCAGCGACATCGTTGCGATCAAGCAGGATGGTAAGGTATCCTGTCATTACTGTGACAGTGTTGGTTTTACCCAGATCCCCGGATTCCTGCCGGAAAATCCGCTGAAAAATGCGGAGATGGCCGTGGAGGACGATTACGGCATGATCGACGGTATCATCAACAATGGCGCAAAAGAGCCTACGGTGGCAGAGCTGGAACAGCAGGCCCGCAGCGGTCAGTCCATTTCCCTCATGGATTTGGCTGCCGCTGCCCATCGGGAGGAACGGGAAAAGAAAAAGTCCGTCATGGAGCAGCTGAAAAGCCAGCCCAAGGCAGAACACAAAAAGACAGCGCCCAAAAAGAGTGCGGAAAGGGAGATTTGATATGGGAAACTTTACTTTTGAGGAAATGAACCTGATGTGTATTTACAACACCGGCAGCCGCACCGGATTGATCGACAGCCTGCGTGAGATGCGCGGCGAGCTGGCCCCGGAGGAAACGGAACTGAGGGAGCTGACCGACAGCGCCCTTACGAAGCTCTGTGCGATGACCGATGAGGACTTTGCCCAGCTGGAGCTGTACCCGGATTTTGACCAGTAAACACCATAACCGCAGGGATGGGGTGGCAATTTGCTACCCCACCTCTTTACCCCAAAACCGAAAGGAGGACAGAACACCATGCCAACCAAAGCTGAACTATATGCACAGATGGCGGAGAAGGTAACAACGCAGCTCACGGGGAGCTGGCAGGAATGGGCAGGGTTTCTCACCACTGCTTCCCGCCTTTACAAGTACCCGTTCCATGAGCAGTTGATGATCTACGCCCAGCGTCCGGACGCCACCGCCTGTGCAGAGTACGATTTGTGGAATGAAAAGATGGGCCGGTATGTAAGGCGCGGCTCCAAGGGAATTGCTCTGGTGGACGATTCCGGGGACAGGCCCCGCCTGCGCTATGTTTTTGATATTTCCGACACCGGAACCCGTGAACATTCCCGCACTCCCTGGCTGTGGCAGCTGGAGGAGCGCCATTTGGATTCGGTGCAGGCCATGCTTGAGCGCACCTATGATGTTTCCGGTGATGACCTTGCCGGACAGCTCACCGAGGTAGCCGGAAAACTGGCTGAGGAATACTGGACGGAGCATCAGCAGGACTTCTTCTATATCGTTGCCGGTTCCTTTTTGGAGGAATATGATGAGTTTAACATCGGAGTACAGTTCAAGGCAGCAGCCACCGTCAGTATCACTTACGCTTTGATGTCCCGCTGTGGACTGGAGCCGGAACGCTACTTCGACCACGAAGATTTCATGGCAATCTTTGATTTCAACACCCCGTCCACCATCGGGGCGCTGGGAACAGCGGTCAGCCAGATCAACCAGCAGGTGCTGCGGCAGATCGGCGTTACCGTCCGAAATGCAGAGCGCGAAGCCAACCAAGAAAGGAGCAAACAAGATGAACAATCCCATGACCTATATCCAGAACGGAGACTATCTGATTCCCGACCTGAAGCTGAGCCAGCAGCCGGAGAAAACCCTGGGCAAGTACGGCAGGATGAGGAAAACCTACCTGAAGGAACACCGTCCCATCCTCTACAACCAGATGCTGCTGAACGAGAAGTTGTATCAGCACCTTCTGGAGATCGACGAGACCGCCCAGAGCAGACTGGAGCAGATGATGCCCCAGCTGGCGAAAGAAGCGGGAGCCACCGAGGAATTGAAAGCCAGCGATCCCATGAAGTGGGTGGGGCTGATGAACAACTGCAAAGCCCAGGCAGAGGAGATCCTGATGGCGGAGCTTATCAACAGCTGACTCTAAACCTGTTCCTCTCCGAAGCGGAACAGATCCAATCCATAGATGAGGCAGAGAATGTAGCGCATACATCCTCTGCTTTTTCTTTTGCCCAAAATGACATCGACCATGTGCTGCGTTTGGGCGGCAATACAGACCGTCAAAGGGAGCGTGTGGTTGCAGCCTTTGAAAAGCAGAAAACCACCGCTGAGATTGCCGAGATACTGAAAACGCTGTACCACGGCGGCAATGGCCTTGGCAGTGTGAGTGCATGGTATGCCGAGGATGGTATCCATCTTTCCCACGGGAAGTCTGTCCGTTATGACAGGTCTGCCCAGGTCATTTCCTGGGAGCGCGCCGCAGAGCGTATCGGGGAGCTTTTGGAGAGCGGCCAGTTTGCCTCCAATGTGGAGCTTGCGGAAGCGGCAGGCTATGAACGCTCCCTCCTCTCGGAAAAGCTCTGGTATCTGTATCACGATCTCAGTGAGGGTGCCAGAGAAGCCGGATATTTGTCCTGCCTGTCAGAGATCAAAGGCAATGGTTTCCCGGAGGAGACTCGCCGCCTGACGGAGCAGCTGAGTGACCCGGCTTTCCGCCAGACACTCAAGGAAGAATACGCCGCCTTCTGGACTGCCTATCAGCAGGACCGTGACCTGTTGCGTTTTCGCTATCATAGACCGAGGGAGATCTGGGAGAACCTGAAGGACCTTGACCTGCCCCGCAGGACCTTTTCTTCAGAGCTTTCCCAAGTGCCAACCGTCCAGCACTTCATTACCGAGGATGAGATCGACGCCGCTATGACCGGCGGCAGCAGTTTCGCCGGAGGAAAAGGCCGTATCTATGCGTTCTTCATGGCAAACCATACGGATAAGGAGAAAGTGAGATTCCTCAAAGACGAGTATGGCATTGGCGGACGCTCTCATGCCCTGTCCGGCGCAACACACAGCGGCGAAGATCACGATGGGAAAGGACTGCACTATAAAAAGCAGGACTGCCCGGATGTTCACTTGAACTGGGAAAAGGTTGCCAAGCGCATTACCTCTCTTGTCCAGAAAGGCCGCTATCTTACCGAACAGGAACAGGCGCAGTATGACAAAATCCAGGCTGAAAAGGAATTGGCAGAAGAAGATGCCATCCAAGCCCAGCAGCCGGAGGTGGAGAAAGAAACGCCAAAGCCTACCCTTCGGGAGCAGTTTGAGCAGTATAAGACTGTGGTGACTGCCGCCATTTCCGAGGATACCGCATACCGCAATGCCTGCGGGCATTCTGACCGTGAAAATGCTGTCATCGAGGGCAATGCCGCTGTGCGCCGTGCGGTCCTTGGTTCTAAGGATATGGAGCTGATCCGCCTCTATTCGGATGTGCCGGAGTTCCGTCAGCGTTTACACCGGGAAGTGATCGACGAGACCTATCCAAAGCTCCATGAGCTTCTGCGCCCTCTTTCTCAGGAAGATATTGATACTGCCCTTTGTGCATGGAACGGCAATATCGAGAGTAAACACGCTGTTGTCCGCTATATGAAAGACCATGCAAGAGAGAAAGATACCGCTGCATGGCTGGCTCAGGAATACGGCGGCAGTAACAGCAACAGCCTGTTCGTTGTCCGTGCCGGCAGCCCGGAGGAAACGCAGCTGCCCTGGCCGAAGGTACAGCGCAGGCTTGCCCAGCTTATTCAGGAGGATCGGTTCTATACCGAAGAAGAACAGGACCGTTTTGACGACATCGACCCAATCGCCATCCGGGAAGCTCTGGAGGAAAGAGGGATCGTCAACGGCCAGGTGGCAGACCCGGAAAAACTGGACAATGATCCGTTTATCCAACAGGTGATGTCAGATGCAGAGCAGATCGCAGATGCCGAGACAGAGCAGACTTCCGAAGTTTCCATTTCCGATGAGGAATATGACACAGTTCGCCGCCCAATTCCGCAAAGAACCTCCTATGACCCAGCCGCCCCGGTCTATGCCGTGGGCGATACTGTGTATATCGAGGATGACGCCTATCAGATCACCGAGCTGCGGGAGGACACCGTACAGCTTCTGCCCACCGGGATGGTATATCCCATCTACCGGGCAGAGCGCAAAGAACAGTTCGAGCAGCTGCTTCGGGCAGACCGCCGCAATGCTTACTATACCGAGTTTCTTCCTATTGACCCGGACAAGGCAGATCAGGACTTGCGGGATGTATTGGCTCATGGACTGATGGATGAAGCGGATAAAAAGCAGATTTCCACGCTGCTGCAATCCGGCAGGAGCAACAGCGAGATCGCCTACTGGCTGAGCAGAGCCTATTCCGGTGAGATCGAGACACTGAATCTGGAGACCGGCGATATTGCCGATTACCGTACCACGGCACAGGGCATAGAACTGGAAGTCATGGATGCAGAGGAAAAGCGTCTGGCTATGCTGTATTTCCGCTGGGATGAGGTTGCACCTTTGCTGCGCGGGATGTATGCCCGTCAGCAGGACGGTTTTGGACAGGAACAGCCCCAACCGACTGCCGAATCCCCGACCTTCCATTCCGAGACCATGGCCGTCCATCCGGGCGATAAGAACAATCTGCCTTATGATGTGGTGGTGGAACGACTGCATATCGAGGAGCCGGAGCCGCCAGCACCTGTGACAGAGCCGGAGAAAACCTTTGAGGAAGTGCTGGACGAACACTCGGTTTCCATTCAGGTCAATGGCCAGTGGCAGACCTTCCCCAATGCCAAAGCTGCCGAGGAAGCCTCCTATGAGGAATACAAGGCCAACCTGCGCCGCAATGCACAGAACTTCCGTATTACCGATGAGCATTTGGGTGAAGGCGGTCCGAAAGCCAAGTTCCAGGCAAATATCAATGCGATTCGTTTGCTGAAAGAACTGGAAGTTGCCGGACAGCAGGCAAGCCCCGAACAGCAGGAGGTTCTTTCTCGATACGTGGGCTGGGGCGGTCTCTCTGATGCTTTTGACCCGGAGAAACCGGCATGGGCTTTAGAGTATGCCCAGCTAAAAGAACTGCTGACCCGGTCGGAATATGCCGCCGCCAGAAGCTCTACCCTCAACGCCCATTACACCAGCCCTACGGTCATTCAGGCCATCTATGAAGCGGTGGACCGTATGGGATTTGAGACCGGAAATATTCTGGAGCCGTCTATGGGTGTGGGCAATTTCTTTGGTATGCTGCCGGAGAAAATACGAAACAGCCATTTGTACGGCGTGGAGCTGGACCCTGTTTCCGGGCGCATCGCAAAGCAGCTCTATCCCAAGGCGGACATCACAGTAGGAGGCTTTGAGACCACCGATAGGCGTGACTTCTTTGACCTTGCCATCGGCAATGTGCCGTTCGGTCAGTATCAGGTCAACGACAAAGCCTACAACAAGCTGAATTTCAGTATTCATAACTACTTTTTCGCCAAAGCACTCGACCAGGTGCGTCCCGGCGGCGTGGTAGCTTTTGTGACCTCCCGATATACCATGGACGCCAAGGATTCCACCGTGCGCCGCTATCTTGCCCAGCGTGCTGAACTGCTGGGAGCTATCCGTCTGCCTAATGACGCGTTCAAAAAGAATGCCGGTGCCGAGGTGGTATCGGACATCATCTTCCTCCAAAAGCGGGACCGCCCGCTGGACATCGTGCCGGAATGGACCCAGACCGGACAGACGGAGGACGGATTTGCCATCAACCGGTATTTTATCGACCACCCGGAAATGGTGCTGGGCAGACAGGAGCCGGTAAGCACTGCTCATGGTATGGACTACACCGTGAACCCTATCGAGGGACTGGAGCTTTCCGACCAGCTGCATGATGCGGTGAAGTATATTCATGGCACTTATCAGGAGGCAGAGCTGCCGGAGCTGGGCGAAGGCGAAGCTATTGACACCTCCATTCCTGCCGACCCCAATGTGAAGAACTATTCCTATGCCATTGTAGACGGGCAGGTGTACTACCGGGAAAACAGCCGTATGGTGCGCCCTGACCTCAACGCCACCGCCGAAGCCCGTGTAAAAGGTCTTGTGGGACTGCGTGATTGTGTGCAGGAACTGATCGACCTTCAGATGGATGCAGCGGTTCCGGACAGCACCATTACCCAAAAGCAGGCGGAACTGAACAGCCTCTATGACAGCTTTTCTGCAAAATACGGTCTCATCAATGACCGTGCAAACCGACTGGCCTATGCAGACGATTCTTCCTATTACCTGCTCTGTGCGCTGGAAGTCATCGACGAGGATGGAAAGCTGGAACGCAAGGCAGATATGTTCACCAAGCGGACCATCAAGCCCCATCAGGCGGTGGCTGCCGTAGACACGGCAAGTGAAGCACTGGCGGTGTCCATCTCGGAAAAAGCCTGCGTGGATATGGACTATATGAGCCAGCTTACCGGAAAAACAAAAGAAGAACTGGCCGGAGAGCTGCAAGGCGTGATCTTCCGTGTACCGGGACAGCTGGAGAAAGACGGCACACCCCATTATGTGACTGCTGATGAATACCTCTCCGGCAATGTACGCCGCAAACTGCGTCAGGCGCAACGGGCGGCACAGCAGGACCCGGTTTATGCAGTCAATGTGGAAGCTCTTAGCGCCGCCCAGCCCAAAGACCTGGATGCGTCGGAGATCGAGGTGCGTCTGGGCGCTACCTGGATTGACAAGGAATATATCCAGCAGTTTATGTATGAGACCTTTAATACCCCGTTTTATCTCCAGCGCAGTATTGGGGTCAACTATTCGTCCTTTACCGCTGAATGGCAGATCAAGGGGAAATCTTCCGTATCCTACAACGATGTGGCAGCTTATACCACCTATGGGACCAGTCGTGCCAATGCCTATAAGATTTTGGAGGACAGCCTGAACCTGCGAGATGTCCGTATCTATGACACCATAGAGGACGCAGACGGAAAAGAGCGCCGCGTGCTGAATGCCAAGGAGACCACCCTGGCGGCTCAAAAACAGCAGGCGATCCGGGAAGCCTTTAGGGACTGGATCTGGAGAGACCCGGAGCGCCGCCAGACTTTGGTGAGCCAGTACAACGAGGAAATGAACTCTACCCGTCCCCGTGAATATGATGGCAGCCACATCACTTTTGGAGGCATGAACCCGGCCATTACCCTGCGGGAACACCAGAAAAGCGCCATTGCCCATGTGCTGTATGGAGGAAATACCCTGTTGGCACATGAAGTAGGCGCAGGCAAAAGTGCGACACGTTCGTAACTGAAAAGGTTACGCACAAGTCAGCTAACAATAGAATCGGGATTTGAAAGGAGTCCCTGAAAAGACTTGGAGAACTAATATTCCGATAGGTGGAATGATGGGGTAACGCCCTGAAACGCCTACCTTATAAACTGCGATATGCGGCAGTCCTCTGTAACAAGGGCTACGGTATAACGCTCGCTAAAGTCGGCGGAAATGCACCCAAACGGATTATGCCGTGGAAAGTGTCCCAGAGGTGGGATATGTGCATGATACGCCGGAGGTCTATAAACTGCCTATGGTCAGAATGTCATGGATGACTGACGAAATCCCGAATGTACGGGTCTAAAAGGCGCAGGAGCAGAAATGCTCCTTTCCGATTACGGAAGTATGTGAGGATGAGTAAGAATTTTTACTATGAAAGTCCTTGCGGTGTTATAGGCACCGCCCAGCATACAGGCTCAGAGGGACACCTAAGGGCAGATATGTACAGATAGGAATATTGGAACGTGGAAAGGCTGGAACACGGAGCCGGTTACAGGCTATGAGGTGTTGGATTGGAAAGCGTATTGCGTATAACAATCCTTTATCCAGTTGAGAGAGATGGCACAGTACCGTTGAAGCCGTAGAAATACGGTGGAGGGATGGCCATTAGTCGTCAGCAATCAATAAATTGAAAACTATACAGACACAAAGGTTCGAGTATGACTAAGAAAAGCGAAATCCTCTCGAAAGAAAGGAAAGTACCTGACTTTGGCAAACAAGAAGAAACCCTTAAAGAAACAGAAAATCCGCAACTCCGAATACTACGATATGCAGCTCGCTCTTGACGAATTGTATGCCGCAAGTGTCAAGGGGCAACGGTTCTGCAATCTGGTGGAACTAATAAAACGCCCTGAAAACATCAAGCTGGCCTACAGAAATATCCGAAAGAACAGCGGCAGTCGGACGGCGGGTGTGGATAATAAAACAATAAGCGATTTGAACAAGTGGAACGAAAATGCCTTAGTTGCCCATGTTCAGCGCAAGCTGGACTGGTATATTCCTAATGCTGTCCGCAGAGTTGAGATACCAAAGGACAACGGGAAAACCCGCCCCCTTGGAATACCCACGATTATGGACAGGCTCATTCAGCAATGTATTCTGCAAGTATTAGAACCTATCTGTGAAGCAAAATTCTTCAAGCGAAGCAATGGTTTCAGACCAAACCACAGTGCAGAAAATGCCATTGCCCAAGCGGAGAGAATGATACAGAACGTAGGTTGCCACTATGTCATTGATATAGATATCAAGTCTTTCTTTGACAATGTGAACCACGGAAAACTGCTGAAGCAGATGTGGACACTCGGAATTAGGGATAAAAAGCTGCTGTCTATCATTTCTGCCATGCTAAAGGCAGAAGTGGCTGGAATCGGTTTTCCCGAAAAGGGTACGCCACAGGGCGGTATCATTTCCCCACTGTTGTCAAACATCGTCCTGAATGAACTGGATTGGTGGATTGTCAGCCAGTGGGAAGAAATGCCTACCCAAAGGAACTATGTACACAGAATCTATGCGAATGGAACCCCTGATAAAAGCAGTACCATCCGAACCCTGCGCAACTACACGAATCTGAAAGAGTGCTATGTTGTCCGCTATGCAGATGATTTCAAAATCTTCTGTAAAAAGCGGTCAGATGCAGTCAAGCTGTTCGAGGCAACGAAACAATGGCTTTTGGAACGTCTGGGACTGGAAACCAGCCCGGAGAAATCGAAAATCGTAAATCTGAAACGCCATTATTCTGAATTTCTTGGCTTTAAGCTGAAAGTTCGAACAAAAGGAAAGAAGCCAGATGGACAACCAAGGTATGTAGTAGAAGCGCATATCAAGGATAAAGCATTGCAGAAAATCCGGGAGAAAAGCAAGGAAATTATTGGGCAGATACGGCAGACCTATGACCCAGGAATGGAATATCGTCTGATACAGAAATACAACTCCTATGTCATGGGCGTTCATAACTATTACAGCATTGCAACCCATGTGAATATTGACTTTCACAAAATCGCTTTCGATGTCAAAAAGAGCCTTTACAACAGATTGAAGCACAGACTGCAAAAGAAAGGTCAAATCACAAACAGGTATATCAAGGAGAAATACGGCACAAGCCGGGAGGTGCGTTATCTGAATGGTCATGCCATCGTCCCGATTGCCTATGTTCAGCATAGAGTACCTATGGATAAGAAAAGTCGGGTAAACAAGTACACGCCAGAAGGACGGGTTGAGATTCATAAGAATCTTGCCGGTATCAATATGGCAGTACTCTATCATCTGATGAACAATCCATGCGGTAAGCAAAGTGTGGAATACAACGATAACCGCATTGCGCTCTATGTTGCACAGAAAGGAAAATGTGCCGTCTCCGGTGTGGAACTGGAAGCAAATCAAGTGGACTGTCACCACAAAAAGCCGTTGGTGCTTGGGGGCAATGACAGCTACCAAAACCTGATTATTGTCTCCGATGTGGTTCACATTATCATTCATTCCAGTAATGAGCGTACCATCCGAAAATACCTGAAAGTGCTAAATCCTGATAAGAAGCAGTTGGCAAAGCTCAATAAGCTCCGTGTGCTGGCAGAAATGCCGGAACTCGTTTTCTAAAGGGCAAATCTGTTTGATGTATAGATTGTCATAAAAATTGTTGACGATGGAAAGCCGTGTGATGGGAAACTGTCACGCACGGTTTGGAGCGGGGGAAAATCTGGAGGAACGGATATGCAGCCTGCGGCTGCATATCCCGACCAAAGGATTACCTATCGCTATCTTTTGAGATGGTAGCTGCTTCGATGGAAGCCAAACGCCTGGGCTTGTGCCAGAAATCTCTCTTTGTGGTTCCAAACCATCTGACCGAGCAGTGGGCGTCGGAGTTTCTGCGTCTCTATCCTTCCGCCAATATCTTAGTCACCACAAAAAAGGACTTTGAGACCCATAACCGAAAGAAGTTCTGCGCGCGTATTGCGACGGGTGATTATGATGCCATTATCATGGGACACAGCCAGTTTGAGCGTATCCCCATCAGCCGGGAGCGTCAGGAACGGCTTCTCTATGAACAGATCGACGAGATCACTGAGGGGATTGCAGAGGTACAGGCCAGCGGCGGCGAGCGTTTTACCGTCAAGCAGCTGGAGCGTACCAGAAAGTCTCTGGAAGCCAGACTGGAAAAGCTGCAAGCCGAGGGGCGAAAAGACGATGTGGTAACCTTCGAGCAGCTGGGTGTGGACCGTTTGTTTGTGGACGAGGCCCACAACTATAAAAACCTGTTTCTATACACAAAAATGCGGAATGTGGCTGGTCTTTCCACATCGGACGCGCAGAAATCCTCCGATATGTTTGCCAAGTGCCGCTATATGGATGAGATCACCGGAAACCGTGGCGTGATTTTTGCCACCGGCACCCCGGTCAGCAACTCCATGACCGAGCTTTACACCATGCAGCGTTACCTTCAGTATGAACGCCTGCAAGAACTGAACATGACCCACTTCGACTGCTGGGCTTCCCGATTTGGGGAGACCGTCACAGCATTGGAGCTGGCACCGGAGGGCTATACTTTAACAGGACGATAAACATCGTCTTTTTTAAATTACAAGATTACATAACGAAAGGAGGTTAAGAGAATGTCAAGGACTTCAAAAATTACCGCACTTTATGAGCGATTATCAAGGGACGATGACCTTACCGGTGAGTCAAATTCAATTATCAATCAGAAGAAATACTTGGAAGATTATGCCCGTAGAAATGGGTTCGGTAACATTCGACATTTTACGGATGATGGTTTTTCGGGTGTGAATTTCAATCGCCCAGGCTTTCAAGCGTTGATTAAAGAAGTGGAAGCAGGCAATGTCGCAACAATCATTGTTAAGGATATGAGCCGATTAGGGCGAAATTATCTGCAAGTTGGTTTTTATACGGAAGTTTTATTTCCACAGAAAGATGTTCGTTTTCTTGCAATAAACAACAGTATTGATAGTGATAATGCTTCAGATAATGACTTCGCCCCGTTCTTGAATATTATGAATGAATGGTATGCCAAAGACACAAGCAACAAAATCAAGGCTGTATTTGATGCCCGTATGAAAGACGGAAAGCGTTGTAGTGGTTCAATTCCTTATGGCTATAACCGATTACCAACCGACAAACAAACGCTTGTGGTTGATCCTATGGCTTCTGAGGTGGTAAAGCATATCTTTCTGCTTGCAAATGATGGTAAAAGTCCAAGAGAAATTGCAGAGATACTGACCGAAGAAAAGGTTTTAATCCCAGCAGCACACGCTAAAGAATATCACCCCGAACAATATAACGGAATAAAGTATGCAGACCCTTGTATTTGGAGTGTATCAAGCGTTAGAAAGATTTTAGACAGACAGGAATATCTTGGGCATACTGTTTTGAGAAAGTCTGTCAGCACGAATTTTAAGCTGCATAAGAGAAAAAGTACCGATGAAGAAGAACAATATGTGTTTTATAACACTCATGAGCCTATCATATCGCAAGAACTTTGGGACAGTGTTCAAAGGAGAAGGCAACGAGCAAACAGAACAGCTGCAAGAGGTACACACACCAACCGATTAAGCGGTTATCTATATTGTGCGGATTGTGGCAGAAGATTGACCTTACAGACACATTACAGCAAAAAAGACCGTTCTTTGCAGTATTCTTATCGCTGTGGTGGATATGCCAGCAGAGTAAACTCCTGTACGGCTCATTCCATTAGTGTTGATAATGTAGAAGCCTTGATATTGTCAACGGTAAAACGCTTTTCAAGGTTTGTTCTGAATGATGAAGAAGCCTTTGCAAAGGAACTGCAAGCACTTTGGAATGATAAGCAAGCGGATAAGCCGAAACAAAATCAATCAGAACTGCAACGCTATCGTAAGCGATATGATGAACTGACTGCCCTTATTCGTGGCTTGTATGAAAATCTTATATCGGGATTACTGCCCGAAAGACAGTATAAGCAGTTGATGAAGCAATATGATGATGAGCAGGCAGAATTGGAAACGAAGATAGAAGCGATGGAACAGGAACTTGCCGAAGAAAAAGTAAATAAGGTTGATGTGAAGCATTTTATATCGCTGATACGCAAGTATAAAGAGCCGACTGAAATCTCTGATTTGATGTTCCACGAACTCATTGACAAGATTGTTGTTTATGAAGCAGAGGGCGTGGGAAAAGCCCGAACACAAAAAGTTGATATTTATTTCAACTATGTTGGGCAAGTAGATATTGCCTATACGGAAGAAGAACTTGCCGAAATAAAGGCACAGGAAGAACAGAAAGAAATGGAGCGATTGGCAAAACAGCGTAAGCGAGAAAAAGCCTACCGAGAGAAACGAAAAGCGAAGAAAATCGCTGAGAATGGTGGTGAAATCGTTAAAAAGAAAGTATGTCCTCATTGTGGGAAGGAATTTACCCCTGCAAGCAACCGACAGATTTTCTGCACAAAGGAGTGCTGCAACCAAGCAAGACAGGACAAAGTAAAAGCTGACAGAGTTGCAGAAAAAGGCGATCACTATTATCGTCAGCGTCAATGCGAGGTGTGTGGCAGTATTTACTGGCCTACACACAGTCAGCAGAAATTTTGTTCTGAGAAATGCAAAAGGATAAACCACAATAAGAAAACCTTGGAGTTTTACCATAAGAAGCAAAAGGAGAAAGCACAATGCAAAGATTTATCACAGATGAAAGAACCAGTATCCAGTACGAACTCATCGGAGATTACTACTATCCCTGCTTGATGATGGAAGAACCGCCTACTCTCTCAAAATACGGAAGAATGAGAGAACGATATTTAAGAGAACACAGAAAAGCATTCTATTTTACGCTGCTTGCCAGTGGAAAGTTAAATGAACACCTTATTCAAATTGACACTTCGGCGTGTAATATGGCGGAGCATCTGATAAGAGAAATAGCTGCAAGGCAAGGTGTGACGGAAAAGCTAAAGTCTGAGGATATGATGGGATGGATAGGATTGATGAATAACATTCAAGCCTGTGTAGATGAAATTGTACTGAATGATATTGTGTATTCATAATGAAATACCAGCCGAAAGGAAACTGCTGTCAACTGATGGCAGTTTTTCTTTTTCGGGAAGTATTCAAGAAGTCATTAAGTCGTGAGTATGGTCGAAGCGGACTATAAGTAAAAAAAATCATTCTATTAGCCTGTGGAGGCAGAAAATTTCTTCCATTCTTTATGTGGATAAAGTATAATATTAAAAAGAATTTTGAATTTTTGAAAGTGGGATGGAAATATGTCAGAGCAAGAATTAAGAAAATTACAAATCTATATCAGTAAAAGAAGTAAAGGTCAAACAGATGAACAAGTAATAAATCATATCACCAAAATAAATAATAAAACACCGCTAACTCAAGAGGAATGGCATGAATTAATTTTTCCGAGTTGTAATAATGGCTATGTTGAAATATTGCGATTTATATTAAGTAACATTCAATGTTTAAATAATGTTAAAGAATATATGCGTCACACTGTATATGGTCGAAATAAAAATATCAATGATGAGAGAATAGAAATTTTAAAAGAATTTATGAAATATTTAACAGATAATAAAGAAGAATGTTTGAACGAAACGATGATATATGCTGCTTGGTTTGGAGAAACAAGAATTGTAAAATTTCTGATTGAAAATGGTGCTAATAAAGAATATAAAACTCAAAATGGTTTAGGATTATTAGAATGCTCTGAAAGGGTTGAAAAACTGTTTGAAGACAGCTCTTTGAAAGAGTTTATAGAGAATAATCAATAATTCAATTTCATGCTTGTAGAACTGTTTTTAATCATAAAATCACATTGAGGTGACGAATATGCGATATAAAAAAATTGTATTGAGTATTATAGCAAGTGTACTTTGTTTAGGGCTATTAAGTGGCTGTGGTGGTTATTCTCATGATTTTAATTCAAGTGAAGAAGCACAAAAATATGTATTAGCAAAATTAAAGGACAAATACAATGAAGAATTTACCATTAAAGAAGTGAAGAAGTACAAAGAAGAAAAAATTGGATTGAATTGGATTAGCGTAGAAGTTTCTAGTAAAGAAAATTCTTCTCAAACTGCTACTGTATATGCACGAAATACTGGACTTTTTGAGGATAGTTATCATGTTTATTACTATTCTGATGAAATAGAAGAACTTGCAACTCCTTTATTTCAAGATAAGTCTTTCATAAGAAATTATCAGCTTGAAGTACAAGGGCATACAACAACGACAGAATGGAATGGTAAGGAAAGTGTAAAAGAATATCTGAAAAAAAGAGAATATGAAATAGAAACAAGTATATATCTTAATGAGGGAAAAACGGACGAGGAATATGCAGAAGAAATTTCCTATATCATGCAGGAAATTGTAGAAAGTGATTTGGTTTTTAATATTTCAGTATATACAAATGATGATAACATTATTTTCTATTCTCTACCGGAACAGCACAGTCAACCAGATGTAGAAGCGATTTTAGAAAAAATGGAAGATGTGAGAAGCTTACAAGAAACAAAAGAAGATTACAAAGAATGGAAAAAACAAAATCAAAATAATGAAAAAGATTAAGAAAAAAATATCTTGCTTTGACATTAACGCATAAGAAACATATCAGTAAGTAAGATTGAAAGAAAGGGTATTGGGAAAACGGATATGGCAATCATTATTTATATACTAACGATATTGTTAGCAGTTGCAACATTCTTTATTATTAAGAATAAACGCTATAAAGTTGTACCGCTTGTTAGTTGGGTTATTATTATATTTTTTATCGGATGCGTATTTATTTCGATAGTATCTTTATTTGTTCCATATGGAGAAATATTGGTATTACCTTTAGGAAGTATTGTCTTGGGGTTTGTAGTTATCTTAGCTGCGTTTAACGATTTTTATTCTTTAATAAGATGTAAAGATAAGATAGAAGGTATTTATCGTGGCTATAACACCTATTACGGAGGAAATGGAGTTTCTACCCAAGCACCTGTTTTTGAATATATGTATAATGGAATACAGTATCACGAACAGACAACACAAAATATCTCATATAAGCTTTTAACGCAAAATATGAGGGATGGAGATACTTACAGTATCTATGTTGATCCGAAACATCCAGCAGTGTTCATTCTTCAAAAAAAGATTAAAGTGAGTGCTATAATTACAGTTGTATTTGGAATTATATTTTTTTCAAGTGGCATTGCTACACTATGTGCAATTTTCCCTATATTTTGGAGTGTGATTAAATGATTTATGAACCAGAAAATCTAAAAAATAAAAGAACGATGTATGAGAAAAAGGCTAAAATGCTTGTTACTATTGAATTTTTCTTATGGGCTGTAATTTTATTTGTTTATGTAAACATAGTAATTCCTTATGTGGGATCAACAATCGGCTTTTTAACTATTATAATTGGAGGAATTGCTATAATTACAGCTTTTTATTTTTTTATTGCCTTTTATGTTCTAATAAACAGAGGACATCGCTTTAGAAAAATAAATAATGCTATTGTAAGAGAATATAATGAGAATAAAAACGGAGAACTTTTCTTAGAAAAATTATTTGCAATAGAAGAAAAAGCTACAGATATGAATGATGAAATAACTTGGTATCTTAATATTGCAACCGCATTTAGCGTATTAGGTAAGAAAAATGAAAGTATTTCTTTATTGAAACAATTAGAGGAAGTTACAACAGGAGGAGATAAAGAACTTATTCAAAAGAGTATTGAATTTATACAAGGGCAAATGGAAAATGAATGTTAAGTATAAGTTTGTTCAAATAGTTTTATTTCTATACTCTTAAAGCAGTTAGTCTGTAAACGCAAAATTTGCGTTTACGTTAGTCTTAGGATTAGCTGCTTTTTTATTCCTATAACTTAATACATAACCACAGGTTAGTACAAATACCTTGTGAGATTTTTGAAAGGCTTAGAATGGGATATATGCCCTATTTACGCCCCGAGAAATGACACAAACAAGGCTTAGTATCTTTCCCTGTGGTTTTTTATTTTCACCACGAAAGGAGGTGGTCTGCCCCAAAATGAGAATGTGCATGAACAAGAGTGGGTGTTGTTTCTGCATAAGTGAACTTGTGTTACCCACAAATTTAATTGAAAAGGAGAACGAAAAATTATGAAACAAACGGAAAATGAAATGAATGTAAGTGTACCTCTTGAAGTTATCAAGGCAAGTGAAATTGAACCAAAAGAAGTAAAATGGCTTTGGTATCCGTATATCCCTTTTGGTAAAGTTACACTTTTGCAGGGTGATCCTGGTGATGGTAAAAGTAAGCTAATGCTTTCAATCGCTGCCCTACTCTCAAAAGGAGACCCACTTCCCTTTACTGACACAGACGAAACAGAGCCTATGACGATTATCTATCAGACAACGGAAGATGATGCCGATGATACAGTAGTCCCTCGTTTCAATGCTGCTGGTGGGATTGGAGAAAACCTTATCTTTATCAAGGAAGATGTAAAGTCCTTGTCTTTTGGAGATAACCGCATTGCTGAAGCAATCGAAAAGTATCACGCAAAACTTTTAATTCTTGACCCGATGAGTTCCTATATTGGCGAAGATTGCTCAATGAATAATGCTAACGAAACACGAGCAGAGTTTAATCATCTAATTGCTGTTGCGAAAGATACTGGCTGTGCGATTGTGATTATCGCTCATATGAACAAGATGAAAGATACCAACCCGCTATATCGCACGAATGGTTCGATTGATATTGCAGGAGCAGTAAGAAGCATTATTGCAATCACACGCACACCGAACAAAGAAGCACCATCAGAAAGATATATGGTTCAAGTAAAATCAAACCTTGCCCCAACAGGTTCAGCAATTCTATTTGAAGTTGCAGAAAAAGGAGTGAACTTTATCTCTGAAATGGAAATGACAGCAGAGCAAGCATTTCAGTCCCTTGCCCCTAAAATGGGTAGACCAAACGAAAAGGAAGTAAAGGCAACAGAAATGATCTTGGAAATGCTGAAAGATGGCGAAATGCTTACTTCGGAATGTGAGGAAAAATTAGAAGCCGCAGGGTTCAAGAAATCGACCATTAAAAAGGCAAAGATGAAAGCTGGTGCTCTTTCAAAAAAGGTAGGCTTTCAATGGTACTGGTACTTGCCGGTGGGCGATAATCCGAACGAATAAAAGTAGACTGTCTGCTGATGGGACGGTCTATTTTTGTGAGAGAGGTATCAAAGGAGGTCAAGGGGGAACACCCTTGCCCACGACATCTTTGCAGACGAAGTCTGAAAGTGTCATAGTGGGTTACACACATTCAAAGAATGTTGTGTAATGGCTTCGCCCTGCTGAGAAAGGAGAGTCAAAATGGCGAAAAACAGTAAGGCAGATATGAGTTGTGCAAGAGTAAAAAAGTATACTTCTTCAGATGTAAGCAAAGCAGAAAGGCATAACGAACGCAAGAATGAAACCTATGAAAATATGAATGTGATTGCAGAACGAATACCCTATAATGTGCATTTTAAAGAACCGACTTCTCCAACCTATATGGAACAATTAAAGCAGATGGAACAGGACGGAAAAGTATCGCTTCGAGGATTGAGAAAAGACGCTACCCTTTTTAATGAGATTGTGATTGATGTGAACACGATGTATTTTGAGCGTAATGGTGGCTATGAATATGCAAAGCAGTTCTATGAAGAAGCATTTCATTTTATCGAAGAAAAATTTGGTGCAGATAATGTTATATCGGCAGTTATGCACGCTGATGAAATCAATTTGGCAGCAACCGAGGACTTAGGAAAAGAAGTTTATCACTATCATCTTCACGCTATGGTTTTGCCAGTGGTAGAAAAAGAAATCTTGTGGAGCAAGCGTTGTAAAGACCCCGAACTAAGAGGAACAGTTAAAGAAGTAGTCAATCAGATCAGCCACTCAAAGAAATGGAAATCAGACATTCCACTGGTTGATGAAAAAGGCAATCCACTCTTACGAAAGAATGGAAAGCCGATGTTTCGAGCGTCATACAGCATACTGCAAGATGAGTTGTTCAACCATATGACAGAGAAAGGGTTCAAAGGTTTTCAGCGTGGAGAATACGGAAGTACAGCCGAACACCTAACTTCCCTGCAATATCAAATCAAACAAGATACACAGCGTTTAGATAAGTTGCAGCAGCGTATTCAAAAGGAGCAAGTGAAATATAAATCATCTCATCAAATCTTCAAAACCTATAATGAGATTGATAGTATGGGACAGAAAACCTTTACCGGCAAAATGGCAATATCCAAAGAAGATTATAAAGAACTGACCACACTTGCAAAGGAGGGTATCACGAGCCGAGCAGAAATTAAAAAGCTGGAGGAGGATGTCGGTTATTATCAACAACGCTATTACAACACTGCCAACGCACTTGAAAATATGAAAAGCAGATACAACGAACTGAAAGAAAAATGCAGACCATTTCTTCAAGCGTTGGAGCATTTCCCCGAAGTTGCTAAACTTTTTACAGAAAAAGTGAAGCAGCTTTTTTCTTTTAAGGAAGTACAGGAACGAGCCGAAAAAGAAGCAATGGAAAAAGAAAGACAGGAGCGTATCAAGTTACGAAGAAAGAAACGAGATATGGAAAGATAATTCTTTGATAATGATGGGGGCAGTCAGATAAAAACTGATTGTCCTTATCTAATAAGGATAGAAAACACAGGTGGAGTATGGTAGAATAAGAATAACTAATCAGAATTTGAAGGGATGCGTTTCAAGTGACAAAGGAAGAACGACAAAAATATAAGGAACTAACAAAAGCGTTGCCTAAAATATTAAAAGATAAAATTAAAAAATATAAGTTTAAGAAAAAAGACTTTATGATTTGGTATAACAAAAAAGAATTATTTTTCGATTTGCTCATTGATGTGAAAGTAAAGTCAGATGATAAGTGTTATTGTACTGCCGTAGAAACAATCAAACCATTGTGGTTAGATGATTTGTTATGGGATTTATTGAAAATGGAAACCAACAAAGAAGCACCTTTAAGTTTGAGAACTATTGGTGCATTTACAGTTAGTGGATCTGAATTATTTAAAAATGAAACAGAATTAAAAGAATGGACAATCAGTGAATTAGAAGAAATCATAGATAATTATTTAGAACATTTTTATAAAACTGTTCAATCATCTTCAATCTGTGATTTTTACAATAATTTAGAAAATTCTATATACCATGTTGAATTAAGAAAAGCATTATCATTGATTTACGAGCATAAATGTCAAGATGCTTTAGATTATTTGAAAGACAAAGATGAGGGCATTTTTAAAAATGGTAATGTGTCTATAAATAATGCAATCAGAGAATACTGTATAAATCAACTTTCTAATTGATAACTAAGATGCAAGAAAAGTGTTATTCACAGAATTCTATTACACGAGTATAAATGGATAAATCCCAATTTGTAGAACTTAATAACAAATAAATAATTGCTACTCTTAAAGTAGTATCACTGAGCAGGAAAGCCGTAAAAAGGTCTTCCTGCTTTTCTTATGTCTAAATCTCTAAATAGAAAATCATTTTAGTCCGCTTCGATTATATTCACGACTTAATGACTTCTTGATATGTTCAAATGAAATGTAATGATTTTGTAGGCGTTCTAAGTGAAATACCCTGCAATCTAAATAAAAAAAGGAGGATCAAGCTATATGAAAGAGCATAATTGTTCTTATTCAACACGAATAGGAAAAACAACTTTTATTGTAAATGTGAAACAATCAGAAACTGCCCAAAAGCCTTTGAATACAGTGTTTCAAGAGATTTGTAAGCACGAAGTATTGGAAGATTGTTCGGCAGATAAATCATCAATTTTAGAAAACCACAAAAAATCATCTTGACAAAGTCAATCCCGAGGGAACCGGCTACCGGGCAAGAACAAGGTTTTCCAAGTTCTTTAACCTGCCGGAGCTGATGAACCTGTTCAAAGAAGTGGCGGACATCAAGACTGCCGACCAACTGAACCTGCCCACCCCGGAGGTGGAATACCACAACATCGTGGCGCAGCCCACCGAACATCAGCAGGAAATGGTCAAGGCTCTTTCGGAGCGCGCATCGCTGGTACACAGCGGAACCGTTGACCCGTCCCAGGACAATATGCTCAAGATTACCTCGGATGGCCGCAAGCTGGGCCTGGACCAGAGAATCGTCAACCAGATGCTCCCGGATGAACCTGGTACAAAGGTCAATCAGTGCGTGGACAACATCATGCAGATCTGGCGGGATGGCAAAGCTGACAAGCTGACCCAGCTGGTGTTCTGCGACATTTCTACACCGCAGGCAAAAGCTCCTGCAAGCAAGGCGGCGAAAACGTTGGATAATCCACTGCTTCACGCATTGGAAGGCTCTGTGCCTCTGCCGGAGCAGGAACCGGTCTTTACGGTATATGACGATATTCGTCAGAAACTCATTGCTCAGGGAATGCCTGCCGACCAGATCGCTTTTATCCATGAAGCCAATACCGAAGTGCGGAAAAAGGAGCTGTTCTCTAAGGTCCGTACCGGTCAGGTTCGTGTCCTTTTGGGCAGCACCGCCAAGATGGGCGCAGGCACCAATGTGCAGGACCGTCTGGTGGCACTTCATGACCTGGACTGTCCGTGGAGACCGGGAGACCTTGCCCAGCGCAAGGGCCGTATCGAGCGCCAGGGCAACCAGAATCCTCTTGTCCATGTGTACCGCTATGTGACCGAAGGAACCTTTGACGCATACCTCTGGCAGACGGTGGAGAATAAACAAAAATTCATCAGCCAGATCATGACCAGCAAAAGTCCGGTTCGCTCCTGCGATGATGTGGACGAAACGGCGCTTTCCTTTGCCGAGATCAAAGCCCTGTGCGCCGGAGATCCCCGCATCAAGGAGCGTATGGATTTGGATGTGGAGGTATCCCGCCTGAAGCTGATGAAAGCCGACCACCAGAGCAAGCAGTACCGTCTGGAGGACCAGCTGCTCAAATACTTCCCGCAGGAAATCGAAACCAACAAGGGGTATATTCAGGGATTTGAAGCCGATTTGGAAACACTGGCCACGCACCCACACCCGGCAGATGGCTTTGCCGGTATGGAGATCCGGGGCGATGTGCTGACCGACAAAGAAAATGCCGGTGCAGCCCTTTTGGATGCCTGCAAGGAGGTCAAAACCTCCGATCCGGTGCAGATCGGCAACTACCGGGGTTATGCCATGTCCGTGGAATTTTCCGCTTGGAAACAGGAGTATACGCTCCTGCTGAGAGGACAGATGACTCACCGGGCAACCCTTGGTACAGACCCTCGCGGAAATCTTACTCGTATCGACAATGCCCTCGCTCAGATGTCCCAGCGTCTGGAGGCGGCAAAGGCCCAGCTGGATAACCTCTATCAGCAGCAGGCTGCCGCAAAGGAGGAAGTTGGAAAGCCATTCCTTTATGAAGAAGAATTGAGAAGCAAAAACGCCCGTCTGGTGGAGTTGGATACCCTGCTCAACATCGACGGAAAGGGGCAGGCACATACCGAGTCTGTTGTTGCCAAAAGCACACGGCCTTCGGTGCTGGATAATCTAAAACGCCCGGTGCAACCCCGCAGTACAGACAAGAAACCAAAACAGCATGAGGAGGTGCGATAACATGAATACTAACGATCTGAATACAGCCCTTTATGAAAAGATGGCTGCCGAACAGGACAAGTTCCGGGACTGGCTGAAAAGCCAGCCCCCGGAAGAAGTCTTAAACCATGCCTATGAGTACACCATCCGCGAGGACATCGTGATGGCGATGGAGCAGATGGAGCTGACCGACACCCAGGCTCAGGCACTTTTGGAATCTTCATCTCCGTTGGCGGATGTGTACCGTTATTTTGAAAAGCTGGAGACTGGCTATATGGATGTGATCCGGGACAGCATTGAGAACCGTGCCGACGATGTGTGCAGGGCTAAAGAGGAACTGCGAACAACACCGGTCTATCCCCATTCAGCTGCCTATGCGAGAGAACATGGGGAGCTGGAGCAGTACCGAGCTTCCAACAATGTAAATCGCCAATGCAAGGAGTCTATTGAAGCGGCGGTGCGGGAGCACTTCGACGGAATGTATCTCAGCCACGATGCGGCAAAGGGTGTGATCGAGACCTATGGCATGGAGCGTGTGTCCATGGTTCTGTCTAACACGGTCCAGCTTCAGGACTGGGATGGGCGTTACTCCCGACGCAACAAAGAATGGGCCAAGACCATTCCCAACGATAATCCCGAAACCGTCCGTTGTGGTTATGCCTTAAACAGCCACCCTGCTGTGCTGGATGGCTTTATTGATCTGGTGCGTGAAGAACAGCAGCGCAGCCGTACCCAGAGAGAAAAACTGGAACCGTCCCGTCCCTCAGTACGGGATAAGCTCAAACAGGAGCTGCCCACCCATAAGTCTGCCGCCCCGAAAAAACGGGAGCCGGAGCGATAACCATGGCAAAGCGCAAGCGGGATGTGCCGGTTTTGTTTTGGGTGTCCGCAGAAGAACTGGAACTGATCCATCAAAAGATGCAGCAATACGGGACAGAGAATTTGAGCGCTTATCTGCGGAAAATGGCGCTGGATGGTTATGTGGTCAAGCTGGAACTGCCAGAGCTGAAGGAGTTGGTCTCCCTGATGCGCCGAAGCAGCAACAACTTAAATCAGCTGACCCGCAAAGTGCATGAGACCGGGCGGGTTTACGATGCTGACTTGGAGGATATATCCCAGCGGCAGGAACAGCTATGGGAGGGTGTGAGTCAAATCCTTACTCAGCTTTCTAAACTTTCATAACAGGGATAGATACTCCATTTGCGGAGGGAGGAACGGCGTTTCTTCGCCGCACCTTCCTCCGCTTTTTCTTTTTGGCGGTATCCTTGTTTTTTGCCTGTCCGTACCGGATAATATGAGTAGAATAAAAAGTGAAGCAAAGGAGTGAAAATAGATGCTGACCTTTGAAAAGGTGCTGGAGATTTTTGCGGATTACCTGACCGCAGACGAGACCATAGAAGTTTATATCAGCCGCCATGGATGTGTAAGAGTTGAATTTGACCAAGATTTTCACTATTGCTCTGGCGAGGTGTGCCATACTCCCAAGGAACTGTTCGACCTCTTAGCCGATGATTACCGGACTTATCTGGAGATTGAACTGACCAAAGGAAAACGGGAAGTGACGGAAGATGATGAGAGAGAAGCGGATGCCTTGTGCAAACGGCATCTGGAGCGTTGGAGGGAGGAACAGGAATGAAGATTTTGAAATGCTTGCTGATGATTGTAACTGCACCGGTCATTTTGGCGTTGACGCTTTTTGTCTGGCTCTGCATGGGGCTGATCTACATATCCGGTCTGGTGCTTGGTCTGCTCAGCACGGTAATTGCTCTGCTTGGCGTGGCTGTGCTTATTACCTATTCCCCGCAGAATGGTGTGATTTTGCTGGTTATAGCTTTTTTGATTAGCCCGATGGGATTGCCGCTTGCGGCGATCTGGCTGTTGGGTAAGGTGCAGGATTTGAAATTTGCGATCCAGGATTGGATGTATGGGTAAATGATGTGAATAAATCTGGAATGAAAAGAAGCAGGACAATGGGAGATGAGACCCAGTGCCCTGCTTCTTGGTTATTTGGAATGAACGGTAGTGTATTTCTGGTTTTTGCTTTTGGGTTTGTCTGGAAACATCATTTTAAGTTTACCAGAAGATAATAAAGGCTTGAGGTAATATTTGCTGAAGTGAGAACGGCTGGAAACATCAATATATGCTTGCATTTCATCTCGACTTTTAGGGTCTGCACAAAATTCCAATAGCAAGTTTTGTTTGGTGATCACAGATGTATCATGTGCGGCATCATGTGCTGTATCATGTGCGGAAGCACCGCACATGATGTAGTTTACATTTTTCAAGATGACTCTGAAATCTGTCGCTGTTGAGGAAAATTCGGGCTTATATGCCTCTGTGTATCCAGGCAGCTTTTCGGTTTCACTGACGATTTTGCGTAGGCCACTTCCACGGCGTTCCATGTACTTCATGCGGTGGAACAGGTCAGCAATCACAGGGTTTCGCCGCATGGAACGGATACTGTAAATATCGTATTCCTGAATTGAGCCGCCGCCAAACATACCGCCCGGAGATGTGATTTCCACCCGATCATCAAACATATCAATATGGATTTCGCTGCCAAGCACAATATAATCACGATGGATAAGCGCATTGACAAGAGCCTCTGTCACAGCTCGTTCAGCATAATCCGGCTTGTCTACACGATACTGTGCCTTTTTGACAAAACGGACTTTGGAATTATTGCGAATAAATTCACTGCCGCTGTTCAGTAAATAAATCAAATTTCCCTCGTATTCTTTATCGTCCAGCGCATCATCAAAGATAGAGCCTTTTTCCAAGCCATTCCACCGGGTACAGAACATACGGGAGTTATAAACCGAGTGCTGATCGGTCATGAGTTTTCCGGCATTGGTCAGGAGTCCATTTTTATCAGTCAAACCAAAGGAAACATAATCGGATGGCTCAAAGCGGAGACCGGTCCGTTCCAGATAGGTTGCTTCCAGAAGTGTAAAGCTGTAATCCTTTTTTACCGCGTCTGTTGTTAGGGTATCAAAGGACTGATTGGTTCCCTTTAAGATCAATTCATTCACAATGTAATCAGGGGCAATTACGCTTTCATTTCCAACACGGATATATGCTTCCATCACTCCGTCTGCCTTGTAATAATATGGGGTGCTGCGGCCGGGAGAAACCTCCAGAGCTAATAGATTTTTACCATCTTCCTGTAATGGTTTTAAGATAAACTGAGGTAATGGTGTGATACGTTCTTTGATTAAGCGGCTGATCGCTTCAGCATCCTTTTGAACATCGGACAAGCCGATAGGCTCCCGGTCATCGGAGACTCCGAAAAACAGAGTGCCGCCGATTCCATTGGAAAAGGCACTGACACTTTTTAACCAGCTTTTTGGCTTTTTTGTTTCGAGAGCAACTTTGAAATCACATTCGGTTGCTTCAGCAATGAGCTGTTCTATCATAGAAATCCCTCCTTTGAGGTTGTAGAATATTCTTTTTTATTATACCCAGCGGAGAAAGTTATTGCAACGATAGAAGCAAAGAGTTCAGCGAAAACAAAAATATTTATGAGAGGAGGACCTTCTATTATGGCAACTACAAGAATCATGCCGCTTCATGTCGGCAAAGGCCGCACAGAGAGTCGGGCAATCAGTGACATCATCGACTATGTGGCCAATCCAAAGAAAACAGATAACGGCAGGCTCATTACCGGCTATGCGTGTGACAGCCGGACTGCGGATGCGGAGTTCCTTCTGGCAAAGCGGCAGTACATTGCCGCTACCGGACGAGTGCGTGGTACAGATGATGTGATTGCCTATCATGTGCGCCAGTCCTTCCGCCCTGGTGAGATTACCCAGGAAGAAGCAAACCGGCTGGGCGTAGAATTTGCAAAGCGTTTTACTAAAGGCAATCATGCCTTTGTGGTCTGCACTCACATAGACAAGTCGCACATTCATAATCACATTATCTGGTCATCGGTCAGCTTAGAATATGACCGGAAGTTCCGAAACTTTTGGGGCAGCACCAAGGCGGTTCGTCGGCTAAGTGACACCATCTGTATTGAGAATGGACTGTCCATTGTAGAGAATCCGAAACTTCACGGAAAGAGCTATAACAAATGGCTGGGCGATCAGGCAAAGCCATCTCACCGAGAGCTGCTTCGTGTGGCGATTGACAACGCATTATCACAAAGTCCTGCTGACTTTGAAGAACTGCTGAAGCTGTTGCGAGAATATGGTTGTGAAGTCTCAAAGCGCGGAAAATCGTATCGACTGAAACTCTCTGGTTGGGAGAAAGCCGCCCGCATGGACAGTCTGGGCGAAGGATATGGATTGGAAGATTTGCGGGCAGTTCTCTTAGGGAAGAAAGCACATACCCCGCGAAAGAAAACAGTCACACAGGCAGAGCCGCCGAAGGTCAATCTGCTGGTGGACATTCAGGCAAAATTGCAGGCTGGAAAAGGTGCTGGCTATGCGCGATGGGCTAAAGTTTTCAATCTGAAGCAAATGGCGCAGACCATGAATTACCTGTCAGAGAATAACCTGCTGGAGTATGCGGTTTTGGAAGAAAAGGCTGCGGCTGCCACGGCACATCACAATGAACTTTCGGCGCACATCAAAGCGGCTGAAAAGCGCATGGCAGAGATTGCTGTTATGCGTACTCACATCGTAAATTATGCCAAGACCCGTGAGGTCTATGTGGCATACCGCAAGGCGGGCTACTCTAAGAAATTCCGGGAGGAACATGAGGAAGAAATTCTGCTCCACCAGGCTGCTAAGAATGCCTTTGATGAGATGGGCGTCAAGAAGCTGCCAAAGGTCAAAGAGTTACAGACAGAGTACGCAAAATTGCTGGAAGAAAAGAAAAAGACTTATTCCGAGTATCGGCGCTCCCGTGAAGAAATGAGGGAGCTTTTGACTGCAAAAGCGAATGTAGATCGAGTGCTGAAAATGGAGGTAGAACAGGATGTTGAAAAAGAAAAAGACCACGGCCAGCGGTAAGCTGGTCCTGGTCAAAAGCGTTCGCAGAACGCGCAGCCACAGAATGAAATTCTGTGTTCAAAGGGGCTTGGGGGCGCTGCCCTCAACAAGCAAGCGGAGAGGAAAATCACGGAGGGATTTTCTTCTCTGCGGGCCTGTGTGTATTAACACAGGCATTGCTTGCCTCTTTTCTCCGAAAATGAAAAGAACCAGTGAGAGAATCGTTAAATTTCACTCACTGGCTCAATTCATTTCAAATTTCTCGGACAACTCTGTTAGCTCTTTCACCGTTTCCTGGGTGTGATGCAGCAGGGTGTCACGCATTTCTGGCGGACAGCTGGAATAAAGCATTTTCATCTGATTGACACCCTCATCCTCCAGAGAAATATCTGGATTTATAAGCGTATCTAAAGAGATGTGCAGGACTTTTGCCAATGCTCTCAAAATCAAATAGGACGGGTTCATTTTCCCTTTTTCGATATTGGCAATTTGCTTTACAGAAACATGGCTTAGATCGGAAAGTTCCTGTTGTGTCAGTTCTTTATTCTTTCTGGCCTCTCTCATTTTCTGCCCTAAAGCAGTTAAATCATCAATCGGCATAATCGTTCACCTCAAATATATTTTATCGTTCCGATTTGCACAAAGGAATAACCTTATTGTGCTTGATAACAGGACTGATTATACTGATTCCTTTTTGATAACATGGTTGCTCCATGATTATGGCGTTTCCGGCTGCTAATTGGACTATGAGGATGAATTGCAGATTTCAGCTTTTAGTTCGTTGCCAAACGAGAATGATATAGAATGCGGTAGGGAGGCTATCAGTTTTATCCGCTCATCTATGAGCCGTTTTTATTCTCTGTGACATAAAAATTCATCTGGATATTCCGTTTTCGGTTCGCCATGCGGTGCCTCCATTCTTCATAAGGGTTTGGGATTATCCCAACAAGCATTTTTCATTTTCGGGCAAGGGACCTGAAAATCCGAAAAATCGCAAGCGGGTACTCGCTTGCTGTGCTTGCTATCGAAACCCTACTTTCTATTTCTCCCTCTACTAATACTACAATTTGAAGCGGAGATTTTGGCTGTTTCCATTTCAAATTATGCAAGAACCGCCTCTGTTCAATGGTGAATAGTTCTATATTCACACACACACGCAGGCAATCACTCCCCGTAAAGATAGCAAAAGCAAAGTAATTGTCTATTTGGAGCGAAAATGCCTTTTTGGAGAAGAAACATACCGACATATCTGCTATACTGAAATGCGGTTAGCTGGTGCTAACACAAAAGCAAACAGGAGGACCAAATAATGAATAAACTACAAGGAAAAGACCTTATCAATGTTGGAATCTTCACTGCGATCTATTTTGTGGTGATGATGGCGATTGCCATGCTGGGATTTATCCCTATTTTTCTTCCGCTTCTGATCGTGCTGGTTCCGCTGATTGGCGGAATCGTAATGATGCTATATTATTCTAAAGTCCAGAAGTTTGGAATGGTATCGCTGACAGGACTGATCTGCGGTATTTTAATGTTGCTGACCGGCATGGGGTATTGGAGCATTATTACCGGTGCCGTGTTCGGTGTCCTGGCTGATCTTGTTTTGAAATCCGGCGATTATAAGAGTGCAAAAAAAGGAATCATATCGCATGGTGTTTTTTCTATGTGGATCATCGGAAACTACATCCCCATTGTTGCAACACGGGACAGCTACTATCAGCAGCTAATCAGCGGTTATGGACAAGAGTATGCAGATTCCATTATGAGCTATATCTCGGCATATACGCTCCCCCTTCTTTTGATTGCCGGGTTCGTTTGCGGCGTGATCGGCGGTGTGATCGGCCAGAAAATTTTCAAAAAGCACTTTAAGCGTGCGGGTATTGCATAATGCGCCGTGAATTGTTAGCAAGCAAAAAAAAGGAAACCGGCCTGTCGTTAGACCCTCGGACAAAGTTGGCATTGCTTATCACGATTGCCCTCTTTGTCTTGAGCGGCGGAGGTGGGGCTGCTTCTAAACAGTTTGCTCCTATTTTGGCTGCTGTTCCATTGATCCTACTGCTCACGGAAAAATCGTGGAAGGGATCGGTTATCTATTTTGTTTTATATGGCGGCAGCTATATATTGCAACTATGGGCGCTCCCCCACCTGTCCGGCCTTCCTAACTTTCTTGTTGTTGCAATCTGCGGTTTCTTTATGCGGTTTGTGCCAGGGATTATGATGGGATACATCACGGTCAGGACAACGACGGTCAGCGAGTTTGTTGCCTCCATGAAGAAGCTGCATTTACCGGAGCAGATCATCATTCCTATGTCCGTGATATTCCGATTTTTCCCTACGGTTGTAGAAGAATATAATGCCATAGGGGACGCTATGAAAATGAGAGGAATCCGTTTTGGCGGGGGCAAAGCCAGTGCAATGCTGGAATACAGGCTTGTCCCTGTCATCATGTGTTCCGTCAAGATCGGGGAAGAATTAAATGCGGCAGCCCTGACAAGAGGATTGGGCGGTCCGGTCAAGAGGACAAACATCTGCGAGATCGGCTTTCATGTGCAGGATGTTTTTTTCCTGCTGTTATGTGTGGTGGCTTTTGCAATTCCTATTGTCACAATGATTACAGGGAGGTAGATCTATGATCGAATGTAAAAAAGTTTCTTTTTCCTACCCTCCAAATGAAACTGACATTGGGGACAGGGAAGGACACGGAACATTAAGAAATATTGACCTGTCTATTAACGACGGGGATTTTGTACTGCTCTGCGGAACATCGGGCTGCGGTAAAACCACACTGACACGGCTGTTTAACGGACTGATTCCTCATTATTACGATGGAAAGCTGGAAGGCACTGTCATGCTTGATGGAGAAGATATGAGCGGGCTTTCCCTGTTTGATATATCAAAAAAAGTGGGTTCTGTTTTTCAGAATCCACGTTCTCAATTTTTTAATGTGGATACGACCAGCGAAATTGCCTTTGGATGTGAAAACCATGGATTGGAAGAAGCAGAAATCCGAAAGCGGGTAAAACTGGTCTCAGAGCAGTTGAACCTTACAAATCTACTGGACAGAAGTGTTTTCTCCCTTTCCGGTGGGGAAAAGCAAAAAATCGCCTGTGGATCTGCCGCCGCTGTGGAACCGGATATATTTGTTTTGGACGAGCCATCTTCCAACCTTGACGCCTATTCCATCGCTGATTTTCGGAAACTGTTAAAAATATTGAAGTCACAGGGCAAAACAATTATTATTGCGGAGCACCGGCTCTACTATCTTTATGATCTGGCAGACAGGATCATATATTTAAGCGACGGGGAAATACAAGGGGATTATACTTTGCCGGAATTTCAGTTGATTCCGGCGGCGGAAAAAGCTAAAATGGGATTACGGCCTCTTGGCCTGGGTGAGTTTGCAGACATTGAGCCTGCCAGTCTACATTCAGGGCAGGGGATATGGAAACTGAACCACTTCCATTTCGCATACAAGAAACAGCCGGAAACGCTTTCTCTGGAAAATATAGAGCTTCCTGCCGGAAATGTAACGGCGGTCATCGGGCACAATGGAGCCGGAAAAACGACACTATCCCGTTGCTTATGCGGATTGGAAAAAAGATGTAAAGGTATCCTCGAAAAAGAAGGTACTTCCTATTCAAGCAAACAGCGGCTGAAGCTATGCTATATGGTCATGCAGGATGTAAATCATCAGCTTTTTACGGAGAGCGTTTTAGAGGAAGTCCTGTTAAGTATGCCGGGGAAAGATTCTGATGAATCGCCTGAAAATGTGGCAAAGGCAGAGGCTATCTTGACAGAAATGGATTTGCTCCCGTACAAAGCCTGCCATCCGATGGGGCTTTCGGGAGGGCAAAAACAACGTGTGGCGATTGCTTCTGCGATTGCCTCTGAACGTCCGGTTATACTATTTGACGAACCTACCAGCGGCCTTGATCTCTTTCACATGAGGCAGGTGGCCGATTCGGTCAAAGGACTTGCCGATTCAGGAAAAACCATTGTGATTGTGACCCATGATCCTGAATTTATACTCAGGTGCTGCAATTATGTGATCCATCTGGAAAACGGCAGATTGGAAGAAAACTATTTCCTCCAGGATACGGAAGGACGGGAACGGTTATTTAATTTCTTTATGATGGAAGGAGGCGGCGGAAATCAAACTGTTTGATGGTAAAATAAACTGCGGCTCAAATGTTAAAAATGTCATTGAAACTGAGGATTGCGTTGTCCTGCAGCTTTTTGACGAGAGCGGCGAGGGAACCATGACAGCCCACAAAATTTTTGATGGCGCTTTTGTGATGTATAGCGATATGCACCTGAAAGAATGTACCTCCTACTTTCAGAGTAGTACGGACAGTTCGCTTCTCTATATAGACCATTGCAGGGAGGGACGGATCGAAAGCGAGATTGGCAATCATGCGTATAGCTATTTGCAAGAGAATGAGATGCGTGTGGATGACCGGCGTTCCCATTCGGGACGGTTCTGCTTTCCACTCTGCCACTATCATGGGATGACCCTGGGATTTGATCTGGACATTGCTGTGCCGGCGCTGAAAGACTTTTTTGGCGGATTTTCTGTTGATTTGTACGAGCTTCAAAAAAAGTATTGCAATGACAAGAAACCGTTTGTGATTCATAATGAGCCAGGAATTGAACATATTTTTTCAGAGCTTTACTTTGTCCCGCAGCAGATCAAAGGTGACTACTATAAAGTAAAAGCCCTGGAGCTGCTTTTATATCTGGACGCTTTGCAGTTTTCTGATTCCAAAGAAGATCGCCCTTATTTCTATAAAGGGCAGGTAGAAAAAATCAAAGCGATCCATGATCTTATTACGGCAAATTTGCAGGAGCATTACACGATGGATGAATTAGCTGAACGATTCCAGATTTCATTGACGGGGATGAAAACCTGCTTTAAGGAAATATACGGAGATTCCATGTATTCCTATCTTCGCCGTTATCGGATGAACGTTGCTGCCACAATGCTCCGGCAGGATTCCAAAAAAGGAATTGCGGAAATTGCCGGAGCTGTGGGATATGAAAGCCCCAGTAAATTTGCAACAGCTTTCCGGCAGGTGATAGGGCAGACGCCGATGGAATACCGAAAATCTTTTTTCTAAACGGTGCATAAATGCCGTTTTGGAGAGGAAAGAAGAATTGAATACTGCTACAATGAGGATGGTTAGCAAAGACTACCCATCCTTTTTTCTTTGCTGACTAAAAAGAAGGAAGGTGATTGTAATGAAGCAGCAAAAAGATAATTGGGTGAAAATTCTGTTTTCCTTCGCCGCACCATGCAAGGGGAAAATGGCTCTTTCGGTATTCTGCGCCATTCTGAGCGTTGCAGGAGGGTTTATTCCTTTTTGGGCTGTATATGAAATCCTGCTGGCATTTATCAATCAGAATGTGACCCTGAATGGCATTCTGATTTGGTGTCTGGTTGGAGCAGCGGGCTACCTGCTACGGGTTGCCTGCCATGGAATCTCTACGATCCTGGCGCATATTTCAGCCTATACCGTTTTGGAAGGAATCCGGCTTAAAATTGCGGACCGGCTGATGAAAGCGCCTCTCGGCGAAGTGATGGGGCGGCGAATCGGCTATCTGAAAAATATCATCATGGATAAGGTGGAGGATTTAGAGCCGCCTTTGGCACACATGATCCCGGAATTGACTTCTAACCTCCTACTCCCTGTTGCAATTTTTACCTGGATGATGGTCATTGACTGGCGCATGGGATTGGCGGTTCTGATTGCTCCGGTGCTGGCCATGATTCCTATGTTTTTCCTTATGAGGAATTATAACAGTCAGTACGCCGCTTATATGGAGGCAAATAACCATGTCAACAGTATTATTATTGAGTATGTGGAAGGCATCGAGGTTGTAAAGGCTTTTAATCAAAGCACAAGCTCCTATGAAAAATTTGTTAATGCTGTCCAGTCGTTCAAAGAGTTTACCCTGGCATGGTTTAAGAGCACATGGAAAACGATGAACCTTATGATGGCGATTATGCCCACAACGCTACTGGGGGTTCTTCCTGTCGGCCTTCTGCTGGTACAGAATGGAAGTATTTCCCCCGCAGAGCTTGCAATGGGGATTATTCTTTCCCTCAGCATTGTTGGGCCGTTGATGAAAGCAACCACTTTCATTAACGAAGCAAAGTCTATGGAATATGCAGTAGAGGCGGCAAATGAACTTTTGAACCTGCCTGTGCTGCCGGATTCAGGGAAAATCGTATCCATACCCCGCAATGATATTGTGTTGGAGCATGTAGCTTTTTCCTATGACGGCTCCGAGCAAAATGAAGTACTGCATGATGTGAACTTGGAATTGCCAGAGGGAAGTTTTACGGCACTTGTAGGACCGTCTGGCGGCGGTAAATCAACGATTGCCCGTCTGATTGCAAGGTTTTGGGACGTGACAGGCGGCAACATTACCATTGGGGGGAAGAATATCAAAGAGTTGTCTATACGCCAGCTTTCCGAACTGGTCAGTTTTGTGACGCAGGATAACTTCCTGTTTAATTGCTCCCTGAAAGAAAACATCCGTCTTGGAAATCCAAACGCCACAGATGAAGAAGTATATGCGGCGGCGAAAGCGGCCTGCTGTGATGAATTTATTGTGCGTTTGGACAAAGGATATGATACCCCTGCCGGTGATGCCGGAAAGAGGCTGTCCGGCGGCGAAAAACAGCGAATTGCGATTGCGAGGGCGATCCTCAAAAATGCCCCGATTGTTATTTTGGATGAAGCGACAGCATTTACTGACCCGCAGAACGAAGATAAAATCCAGAAATCTATCATGGCGTTATCAAAGGGTAAAACTCTTCTTGTGATCGCCCACCGCCTTTCCACCATTCAGAACGCAGATCAGATTGTCGTGTTGAAAAAAGGCCGGATTGTGGATTGCGGAAAGCAGGAAGAATTGTTGAAGCGGTGTCCGCTTTATGCGGATATGTGGAAAGCCCACATCGGGGCGAAGAATTGGTCTGTGAGTGAAAAGAAGGAGGTGGCCGCTCATGTTTAAGTCTATGAAACGGATCATTAAATGGGCGGGGAAATATAAGGGACGCCTCTATCTTGGCTCTGTTTTTTCCTTTTTCAGCAGCCTGTCTACGGCGATCCCTACAATGGCTGCCGCTTATGCCCTTGATAAAGCAATCGCAGCTTATTGGGCAGGCAGCACAATAGAATCCTCCCTGATCTGGCAGACGCTTTGGATTATTGTTGGCTCGATTGCGCTTAACTTTCTACTCTCTTATTTGCGGGCGGTGTTGCAGGAAAGCATTGGTTATGAAGTAGCCGCAGGGCAGCGAATCCATTTAGGCGATGTGCTGAAAAGGGTTCCTCTGGGATATTTTTCTAAAAACAGCGTGGGCGATATTCTGACAGGTGTTACCACGGAGCTATCCACACTCGAATTGCAGGGAATGAAGATGGTTGATATCATCATCAACGGATATGCAAAGTTTATTGCAATTCTCCTGTGTTTCCTTTTCCTGAGTCCAGCCGCAGCAGTGATTTCTGTTGTCGGCGTTGCCTTTTCCTCATTGGCCTTACATGGTATCAGCAGGCATAGTGAAAAGACCGCTGCTATCACGCACCAGGCCATGGAGGATATGTCTGGCTCTGCGATTGAATATATCCGCGGGCTGTCCATCGTTAAATCGTTCGGACAGGAAGGGGCTTCTATCGAAAGTTTCCGCAAGGCAAATACGGATTTGAAAAATATTCATATCAAAGTAGAAAAAGGCTATACGCCATTTAACTGCTTGCATCTGTTCTCCTTAAAACTGGCATCTATGGGGATTGTGTTTATCTGTGCATGGCAGACACTTAACGGGCAAATGAGTCTTGCTTATTTCCTGATGTTTGTTCTGTTTTCTTTCGTAATCTTTGGAAGTGTGGAAAACATTAACGACGCGGCTCACATGCTGGGTCTTATAGATTCCGCTATGAATAAGCTGGAAGCTCTGGAAAATGCAGAATATATCGACCAGGACGGAAAAGATATTACACCGACCTCGTATGACATTACTTTTCAGGATGTATCCTTTGGTTACGATAAACGGACTGTATTGCATGATGTGAATTTCACGATTCCGCAGAATACCACAACAGCGATTGTAGGTCCTTCCGGGAGCGGCAAGTCTACCCTGTGCAGCCTGCTTGCACGCTTTTATGATGTTGACGCCGGAAAAATCACTTTAGGAGAAACAGATATTCGAGAATTTACCTGTGACAGCTTACTAAAAAATATCAGTATGGTGTTCCAGAATGTATATCTGTTCCGGGATACGATCCGTAACAATATCAAATTCGGCAGCCCGGACGCTTCGGAGGAACAGATGATTGCTGCTGCAAAAAAAGCGCGCTGCCATGACTTTATTATGGCCTTGCCAGATGGATATGATACCGTCATTGGTGAGGGCGGTTCTTCTCTTTCCGGCGGTGAAAAGCAGCGGATTTCGATTGCCAGAGCCATGCTGAAAGATGCGCCGATTGTTATTTTGGATGAGGCCACGGCCAGCATTGACCCAGAGAATGAGCATTTGATTCAAGAGGCTATTTCCGCACTGACACATGGTAAAACAATCATAACGATTGCCCATAGACTGGCGACGATTGAAAATGCGGATCAAATTCTTGTCATTGATGGTGGAACCGTCGTGCAGAAAGGAACCCATAAGGAATTGCTGGCTCAAAGGGGAACCTATCAGGAATTTATTAAGATTCGGGAACAGGCTGAGGGCTGGAGGATTCAACAATAAGCATAAAGGAGGAACTGATGAAGATTCATGCGTCCGGGGAGGATTATCTGGAGGCTATCCTTGTTCTACAAAAGAAAATGGGCATGGTCCGCTCCATTGACCTTGCCCGGCACATGGGCTTTAGCAAACCGAGTATCAGCCATGCGGTAAGCGTCTTGAAGAACGGTGGTTTTCTGACCGTGGATGATGATGGATTCCTTCATCTGACCGCCATAGGTCGGGAGATTGCCGAGAAAATCTATGAACGCCATTTGTTTTTTATGGAGCAGCTTATCGTTGCTGGCGTCGATCAGGAAACAGCGGAACAAGACGCCTGCCGGATTGAACACGCCATCAGTGATACATCTTTCCGAAAGCTGAAGGAGAAAGTACAAGGAACCGATTAGCGCACATCGGCTCCGCTCTGCATAATAAGTTATCTGCCCCGTCCGGGAAAAGAAAAAAACCGTTGACTGGGGCAGATAATTTCGTGCGCTATTTTAAGGTTTGAACTCAATCGGCGGTTTTGAAGGACAATTTCAGAGCCGCCGTTTCTTTGCGTTTACACAAACCAATGACGACTTGCAGGGACACGGTAGCCGCTTGGAGGTTAATTTGCCGTGTCTCTTTTGCTTTTTCAAAGCTCCCATGATCTACATCAATTAAAAAAAGCATTGCCCCTCCTCCGGGCAAGTATAGCATTGCATCGGCATTATCGTTCCATGTGATTCAGCATAATAATGACTGTTCTTGGCACGCCAGTTTCCCATTGCGGGAATCTGGCGTTTTTTGTTGCCTTTTTTTCGGAGATAATCCGGCTGTATACCGGTGTCGTTCCCCACCTCCATTCGATTCACTCGTCAATCACCCGTGAATCGAAATGGAGGTACATAATGAAGAAAATTAACCTTCGGGAACTTTATCCTGATGTTTATACAACAGACTTTTTTGTAGATGTGACAGAGGAAGTAATGGAGACTATTCGAGCAGCTGAACGTGCGGAGACTGCGTATGAGCGAAAGATGTATCGTTATAAAGCACAGTATTCTCTGGATTGCGAGAATGGCATTGAAAATGCGGTGCTGTTGAAGCCGCAAACACCGGAGATGCTTCTGGAGGAAAAACAGTTTCAGGAGCAGGTCTATGCCGCTGTGATGAAGCTGCCGGAGAAACAGGCAAAGAGGATTTATGCCCGATACTATCTGGGAATGACGGTAAATGAAATTGCCGAAGTAGAAGGTGTAGACCCAAGCCGTGTCCGAGACAGTATCCGCCGTGGATTAAAACAGCTTGTAAAATATTTTTGATAAAATTTCATTTGATGCGCCTGTTTTTTGCCTTTTTTGTCAGTGTTAATAAGAAGGACAAGTTTTCCTCCTTCATCAGTACATTGACAATCGAATAGACAGCACAACAGGTACATAACCCATGTACGAGCGAATATGAAACGCCGCGAAGATGGAGCAGTCAGGGAGGTGATGAAAGAACTGCTTCGGAGCGATCTACGATTTCATAAAACGGATTGTGGCAGATTCGGCGCGATGACTGCATGAGGGCTTAAAGATACTTCCTCACGGCCCGCCAAAGACTTGGGGGGAACCCTGCGGCACACGATACGAACGATGCTGCGGAGTTATGACAGCCGCGCCAGCGGAGACCTGTTGTGTTCCCATCATCAGGGGGCGTGGCAAATGTGATGAAAGCTGAGTTATATAAATAGGAAGCGTTTGTAGCTTCCTGTTCAAAATCAGATACCATGCGCTGGCAGTTTCGGCTGCCAGCGTATTCATGTGGTTTTGAATAAACACGATGACAAACTTGACAGATTGGAGGAAATATGCTTTATGGAAAAACTTATTACACGAAAAGAAGCAGCAGAAATTTTAGGTATCAGCATTGCAACGCTGGACGCGGCCCGTAACAATGGTCTTATTTCTTATGTGCAATATGTGCAGAATGGCTGTGTGTACTTTACCTCAGCGGGCCTTCAGGAGTATATCGCAAAATGCACCCACAGAGCAAAACCAGCAGAAAAGAACGCAACTTATCGTAAACCTCGCAGAGCTGGAGTGTGAGTCGATCCGTATCCTTGCTGGAAACGGAATGGTCTGATAAAACATAGATACAGCGCTGGAGTATATTCTTAGGAGGTGGCGGAATTGGGAAAAAGAAAAAGAGCAATTCCACAATACGGTACAGTTACGCTTAACGGCATAGATTATTATAGAACGCGGGTTCAGAACGCAGATGGAAAACTGGTGGCCCTTTATGCGAGAACACCGGAAGAATTATATGATAAAGAGTTGGGTGCATTAGAGCAGATTGACAACGATACATTCTGCCGGAAATCCCCGACGGTTGCAGACTACTGTGAAAAATGGCTTTTGATGCAGTCGGTTCATGTGAGGGCAACCACGCTGATAGATTATACATCAAAGGTCAGACGGCACATCATAAAAGAATTGGGACAGATGCGGATGGCAGATGTGACACTGGATGACATTCAGCTTGCACTTGTTCCTGTTTCCGAGAAGTCTGCTTCAGTATATAAGTCAGTGGTTATCCTGTATAAATCCATTTTCCGTGCAGCAAAGGAAAGTAAGATTATTGATAACAACCCAACGATTTACCTTACGGCCAAAGGTGGAGGCGTTCCGCAGAAGGACAAAGCGGCATTGACGGATGAACAGGCTGCCAGACTGCTGGATGCCATTCAGGGACTTCCGCCGTATGTATTTGTCATGTTAGGGCTGTATGCAGGATTGCGGCGAGAAGAAATTCTTGCCCTAAAATGGGATTCTGTATATCTGAATGTGGACTGCCCTTATTTAACGGTACGCAGGGCATGGCACACGGAAAATAACAGACCGGTAATTATGGATGAGCTGAAAACGAAAGCCGCGCATCGAAATATTCCGTTGCCGGTTTGTCTGGCGGATTGTCTGAAAGAGACAAAAGCTAATTCACAGTCAGAATATGTAGTGCCGAACCGGGATGGTGATCCGCTGTCCTATACACAGTTCAAGCGGCTCTGGCAGTACATTGTAACCCGAACAGTCAAGGAGCGTTTCTATTATCGCTACGAGGATGGAAAGCGTGTAAAGCACACGGTTACGCCGATCCTCGGTGAAAAGGCAGCACATAACGGCAAAGTGATTTACAGTTTGGATTTTGAAGTGACACCGCATCAGCTGCGGCATACATACATTACGAATCTGATTCATTCTTCCGTGGACCCGAAAACGGTTCAATACCTGGCGGGGCATGAGAGTAGTAAAATTACGATGGATATTTACGCAAAGGTCAAATACAACAGACCGGATGAGCTGGTAAGAACAATGGGTGGTGTATTTGCCCAGTGGGATGCAGCACAGGCATAACAATTATAAAGAGTAGGAAACAAAGCTGGAGCGAGGCAAGGATGTCTCGCTCTTTGTTTTACATAATCCGTATCTTTGATTAAGTGGGTGCTTTCTGATAAAAAGAAGGTGTGAATTTAAGAACACTCATTATCAGGAAAGGAAGATTTGTATGGCTAAGAAAAAACAAAGCGTTCCAGAGTACGGAACGGTTACAAGAAAAGGAACACTGTATTACAGAACCAGAATTACAGATGCCGATGGAAAGCAGGTCAGCTTATATGCGACCACCTGTGAAGAATTATATGAAAAGCAGTTGGAGGCCCGGAGACAGGTGGATGAGATCATCTTTCACCGAAAGCATCCAACGGTTGCCGAGTATTGTGAGAAATGGCTGCTGATGCAGTCAGCAAAGGTGTCTACGGCTACTATAAAAGGATACAGACAGAATATGAAGAATTATGTCATTAGCTCTCTGGGAGATATGTATATGGAGGAAGTGACTGCGGATGATATTCGTCTGGCGCTTGTTCCGCTGTCTCAAAAATCGAAAGGACTGTATGATACGGTAAATATGCTGATTAAGTGTGTGTTTTATTCGGCAGAGCGCAGTCAGCTGATAACCGATAATCCGTGTGTAGGAATTTCAGCAAAGGGCGGAAAAGCATCGAAAAAGAAAGACGCCTTAACAGATCAACAGGTTGCAATTCTGCTGGATACGGTGAAAGAGCTTCCGCCATATCTTTTTATTATGATTGGTTTGTATTCTGGCTTGCGTCGGGAAGAAATTCTTGCATTGCAATGGGACTGTGTATTCCTGGATGAATCCACACCATACATTTCTGTACGGCGGGCATGGCGCGCGGAGCATAACAGGCCGGTGATCTCCACCGTCCTAAAGACAAAGGCAGCTAAAAGGGATATTCCCATTCCGAAGTGTCTGGTGGACTGTCTGCGGGAAGCAAAAGCAAATTCCATATCGGAGTATGTGATTGCCGACAGTGAAGGACAGCCGCTTTCCTATTCTCAGTTTACGAGAGTTTGGCAGTATGTGGTTGTTCGTTCTGCAAAAGAGAGAACCTACTATAAATATGTGAATGGACAGAGCATTAAATATACCGTCAAGCCGACATTAGGAACAAGGCAGAGGAACAATCCAAAGATTCGCTATACCCTGAATTTCGATGTAACACCGCACTTGTTGCGGCATACCTACATCACGAATCTGCTCTATGCGGGCGTTGACCCTAAGACAGTTCAGTATCTGGCAGGGCATGAGAATAGTAAGACAACTATGGACATTTACGCGAGGGTCAAGTATAATAAACCAGAGGAACTTTTCGAGGTAGTGAATGATGCTTTGAACCAGGAGAATTTCGATGAAAAATCACCGATTTCTATGGTTAAGGAATAGGACAACCGACAACAGAAAATGCGAAAAAGCCCGTAATATCAAGGAAAAACGCACCATAGAGATGTTTAGTACGGTCTGAAAGCGGCACGTCGTGCTCCTCAGTTCTCAAAGAGATAGAAAGCACTTGTTTTCTATGCTCACGTACACTTGCGTGTGCTCACAAAGCCCCATTTTTATGGGGTTTTTTGTTGTTTGCATGTGTGTGCGTGATATGGAGGTTCTAGTTAGATAGCATGCCTGCGCAGAGTTTTGCGTATCCTGTGGTATAAGATTCAATTATGCTGTAGTCTCATCATTAGCTCGTTCCATATTAAAAAACGCAGTTGCTAATCATCACAAATCAAGAAATACCTTTAAACGAAGAATAGCATAAAATATCATGCATAAAAATAAGAATACTGCTAAACTATTCCTATAAGAAAGTTCTGAAAAGGAAGGGATTCTATGAAGTATACAAAAGCAACAGCACGCACCTTATATCTAACCGGTTCAAGCTATGAAATCGGATATCGTCTTGGAGATGTAATTTCTAAAGACACTGTTTGGCGGAGAAAGTGTGTATCTCACAATAACAAAATGAATCAGAATAGATTAGAAAAAATAAATAGTCTATTGGATATCTGGTGTCCGGGATTATGTGATGAATTGAAAGGAATTGCAGATGCACTTCATGTTGAGCCCAAGGATTTATATTTCTATCATATGACACATCTGGTACCGAATTGTTCACAAATCGCGGTATGTTCCTCAATCACAAAGGAAAAAAAGCCTCTACTTGCACGCAATTTTGAGTTCTCCGATGAAATCGAGGATTTCACTTTGATAAAAACCTCTGTTACGGGAAAACACACGCATATGGGAACCTCTATTCTGGGCGCCGGGCGAGATGATGGCATAAATGAATATGGTCTTGCTGTCACCATGACCTCCTGTGGAATACCAGTTGTGGATTTACCATATATGAAAACGCCCTGTATAGAGGGACTGCAATACTGGATCGTTGTTAGAGCTCTTTTGGAAAACTGCCGTAATGTGCAGGAAGCATTATCGTATATTAAGGATATGCCAATTGCCTTTCACATGAATATGATTATTTTTGACAAGGAAGAACACGCCGCTCTGATTCAAACCTATGCCGGTAAGAAGGCGATTCGCTGCATCACGACTGAGGAAGCACTGCTATTCACAACAAATCATGCGGTTTTAGACGATGATAAGCATTTGGAATCTGGTGCCTTTAAGCACAGCGTGCAACGGTATCAATATATCGAAGAGAAATTATCCAATAAAACGGATATCACACGAAATACCTTAAAGGAAATGCTGTTATCCGATTATCCTGAGGGGTTGTGTTTTCATCACTACAGGGAAAGCTTTGGCACAACTAAAAGTATGATCTTGTCCCCTTTTGACAATACTATCGAATTATGCTGGGGTGGTCTTGCAAGAAATACTTGGAGATGCTATTCTTTAGATGATATACAGGAGGAGCAAAGGGACATTGCTCTTGCTGTTGAAACAGATAAGAAGGATATATTGGAATGGATTCCTCTGTAAAGGAGCAGCTTATGGACTATAAAAAAGTGCTGGAGCAGGCAGTGATTTATATAGAGCAGCATTTAAATGAAGGGTTGAGTGTAGAAGAGGTCTCTAAGGTTACCGGTTATTCCTATTATCATTTGAATCGTCAGTTTATTGCGGTATTAGGAGAGAGTATAGGGAATTATATTAAGAAGCGCAGATTGGCAAATGCTGCGCAAAAGCTTCTTTACACAGATGAAAAGATTATTACGATTGCGCTTGATAATAATTTTGAATCAGCTGAAGCTTTCAGCCGTGCATTTAAAAGTGTATATAAAGTGAATCCATCAACATATCGAAGCAATCGTATTCATACATTTGCCTCAGGAAAGCAGCGTCTGAATGATGAAAAAATAACACATCTGATAGAGCATATAAATGTTCATCCAAAACTTGTTGAGCTTCCTGAAATTGAAATTGCAGGTATCCGTAACAAGGTATCACTGCATCAGGATGAGCTGAAGGAGCATTGGGAAGCATTTTACAAGCTGCTTCCGGAGCAATATAGAAATCGCAGAAGATTTGGCGTTTATGAATCCTGTGACAATCTGACCCATTACATGATTCATGAGGATATGCAGTTTCATGAGGTATTGGGGTTCGAGATGAATGCCGCAGACATGATTTCGGACACTTTTGTGCGCCGTAAGATTCAAAAAGGACGTTATGCAGTATTTACCCATCATGGTGGTTTACAAAAGCTGTCACAGACAATTAATTATATCTGGGGAACATGGATTCTTTCAACAAAAGAGGTGCTTGCTTCCAGAGATTCTTTTGAGCTGTATGATGAGCGGTTTCACGGTTATGCTGATGCGGATACAGAAATTGATATTTATGTGGCGATACAATGAAAGCAGTTATATAGGGGAATGGATTCACACATATAAAAATGTGCTTTTCGCATATGCCTGTCTGTGAATGGTGTGGTAATTATAAGAAGGGAGGACTCTTATGCTTTACAAAGCGACTTATTTTTCACCCGTTGGAAAAATAACATTGGCTTCAGATGGTGATAACATAATTGGTTTATGGTTAGAGGGTCAGAAATATTATGGCGGCACACTGACTGAAAAATGCTTCACGAGGGAGAATATTCCTATTTTCCTATCCGCTAAAGCTTGGCTGGATAAATATTTTGCGGGTGAAAGACCTTTGATTGAGAATCTTCCGCTTTTACCAAAAGGTGGAGAATTTCGACAGAATGTGTGGAAGCTTTTATGTCAGATTCCGTACGGAGAGGTGGTGACCTATGGGGATATTGCAAGAAAAATGGCAGTTGTCACAGGTAAGCCGAAGATGTCTGCACAGGCAGTCGGCGGTGCTGTTGGTCATAACCCGATATCCATTATCATCCCATGTCATCGTGTAGTTGGCACAAACGGCAGCTTAACTGGCTATGCAGGAGGAATTGATGTGAAAATCAAATTGCTTACACTGGAGGGGGCAGATATGAAGAGGCTGTTTATTCCGAAAAAAGGTACAGCTCTGTGATTGATAGATTTCCTCTGGAGACTGCGAAATGACAGTGTAGCTGGATTATATACTACCAATGCTGTATGCCCTTATAGAACTTACAGTAGGTTCACCTAAAGTAATTGCTTTGGTGAGATAAACTATGCTATGGTCTAACTGGCTGCTACTGCTTTAAGCCTGCACACATGTGTTTATGTATGCGTAAGGTTCAGGAAAGCTTTCTGTATATAGATGAGGTGATGACGGATACAATCAAGCATTTATTAATAAAGCTATTGTTATATTGGGAGTAAGCTTACAAGCATGCTGTATACATGAATTGCAGAAACAATATGTGGCTTTATGAGTAGTGCAAGTAGTAATACAGACGCCTGCATGATTGGGTTTTCTGCACAGAAAAAAAGGATTATATACGGTCTAATAATGATTCGCATATAGTCCTTTTCGTTTATTTTTCGCTTTGCGGATAATAGCATTTTAAGAAAGCTTCCTTGAATTCCGCAAACCGATCCTCCAGAATTGCCTGCCTTGTATTCTCTGTAAGGCGAATAATAAAGCGTAGATTATGAAGAGTAGCAAGGTTGAAATATTTGTGCTTACCCTCTGTGCTTCCGGATTTCCACAATGCACGAAGCTCTCCGCGCGTCCATCCTGCTTGACAGGTTGGGCAGTCACAGTTCTCATCCAGCAGAAGCGGACTGTCTGTAAATTTTGACAGCTTGATAGGGCCATGCTTTGTATACAGCTTTCCATGCCTTGCTTCACGGGTTGGCGCAACACAATCAAAGGTATCTGCACCCATTTCTGTACCAATCAGAATATCGTCAGGATGGGAAAGACCAAGCAGATGCCGCGGCTTGGTTTCCGGAAGCTCTTCACAGCACCAGCGCAATATGTCACCAAGGCTTTCCTTTAGAAAAGCACCGCCAAGACCATAGCCATCAAAATCCATCTCGGCAAATCTTTTAGCGGTTGAGCGGCGCAGGTCCTCCCAGCGTCCACCCTGTAGAACACCATAAAGTGACTGATGATATCCAAGATCATCACAGTGCTTTTTGTGTTCATTTATACTACGGATTGCCCAGCGCTCTGTACGGGCCAAAGCCTCAACATTATATTCATAACTGTCCGCAAGGGATGTCAGCTCATCGTAGGCCATATGAATATCAGCACCGATTCGGCATTGAATTTGCATGGATTCCTCAGGTCCGATAAAATCCTCCTGATCTGTAAACGGGTCATGGAATCTGACACCATCCTCTGTAACATGTGCGAGTCGATCTTTGGGATCTGTATTTATGACATCATTTTCCCGCTTCATACTGACTACTTTTCCCATACCGGATCCCAGAGACATAACCTGAAAACCTCCGGAATCTGTCAGTGTAGGTCCGTTCCAGCCGGACCATGACGCAAGTCCGCCGTTTTCAGCAATTTCAAAGGAGGCATTACGCAAGTGGTATCCGTTACTCAGCATAGCCTGCGCCTGTATCAGGTACAAATCCTCCATAGATACAAATTTCACTTCACCCTTTGTACCAACACTCATAAATGCCGGTGTCTTGATATCCCCATGGGGTGTATGAATAATACCGGCACGGCCAAGCTTGCCTGGTATCCGCTTTATTATTTCAAAGCTGAATGTATTGTTATTTTTATAGTTTGTCATCTGTCATCTTACCTCTTAATAAGTTTGCTATGAATGCTTCTATCGGTGAGAATACAATTTCAAAGCCGATTCCCAGAACATAGGCGAATACTGCCTGTGCAAGAAACTCCTGAAAAGTAAGGACGCCGATAAATGCAATTGTCTCAAATATGACACAATCAATAATATGCGCAAAGGCTGAAGAGCCCAGCGCACGCGCGATAAAGCTGGAAGCGAATAATCCGTTTCCGTTTTTTAATCTTGTAAATATATAATTGTTCAGGAAATTTGAACAAACATATGCTGTCAGCGAACCGATAATAATGCGGGGAGTAAATCCCAAAACACTTGCCATAGCAGTTTGCATTGTCCATCCTTCATAAGGAGGAAGCGCGATTACTATATAAAACACGATAATCGCAAGTATATTAATAAAGAAACCAGCTAGAATAATATTTTTGGCAATCTTTTTTCCATAAAATTCAACAATCAAATCTCCGATAATATAAGTGATCGGAAATACTACGACACCTCCATCAACTGCAATACCAAAAAAATTCCATAGCTTTACTGCTGCTAAATTTGAAATTAACAGCGTACTCGCAGAAATCGTTGCGAAATAGATTAAAAGCCTGAGTTTAAAATTTGACATGGAAGTATTATAACATAATTTTTTTAGAATGCGAACTATTGAATACAGATCGATATGGTTAGATTACTATCGTTTCATGTTAGTGATGTAGAATTAGAATTGAAAAAATGAAGGGACCTTACAGGGATGCTATCTGTGGAAGTTCGCAGGAGCACGTAAGTTTTCATGCCAATGTGTGTGTTCTCATTACAACGGTTAATTTATATGCAGAACAATGACTTTGGCCTTATTTGATAAGTGGCGGGTTCTATATATGGTGAGGTATTCTTATAGAAGAAGCCTGACAGAATAATTAGATTTTTAAACTTAGAAAATGACATTCGCAAAGGAAGCATGTATAATGAAGGTATACATAGGAAAGAGGGTATTGTTATGAAACAAGAATTGATGGATGCTATCACAGAAAAAACAAAGGAGCTTATGAATTCTGTTACTTGCAGTGCAGAAGCAAGGGCTGCGGCTCAGACATGGCTTGATGCGGTAGGCACACAGCGCATTGAGGAGGTAACTCAGGCGTATATGAAAGAACTGGAGGAAGATATTGTCACTATTCAGGATTTGATTGCGCTGGCAGAATCAAATCAGGGAAAGCAGATATTTGGTGAAGAGAAGGCAGTTCAGGTAGCGGAGCATGCAAAGGAAATCAAACAGCAGGGAGCGCTATACTGCGATTGTCCTGCATGTACAGCGGCTGCCTATATTCTGGAGAAAAAGGATGAGCTTCTCAAAGCAGTGAGAGATAAGTAAAGAGCAGCAATTTGATTTGTCTGAAACCATAAGTAGGGCAGGAAAAAGGTTTCTGATCTATTGAAAACACAATAGAACAGGAACCTTTTCCTGTGTGAAAGATTCTGACTTTTTCATCCTTTTTCATAATTGCTGAATAAGTAAAATGAAAATTCTGAAGCCGGTGAAATAAATTGATGAAAGACTGTCACAATAAAAGAAATTTACCGTCTAATAAGATGTAGGAAAATAAGGAGGATGTATGGACAAATTTTTTATAACCTGTATGTTAGGTATTGCAGTCGGGGCAGTAGATATTCTGCCCATGGTGAAAATGAAGCTGGATAAGTATTCAATAGCATCGACATTTGTATTTTATTTCACCTTGCCGTTTATCATATTGAATACAGAGTTGTTTCATGTGGTATGGTGGATAAAGGGAGGGCTGATTGGCGGAATACTGGCTCTTCCCATGATTATCATCGTATCCAAGGAGGACAAGAAATCTGGACTACCCATGCTGATTATGTCAACCATGCTGGGCGAGGTTATCGCGATTTTGGCACACCTGTTTTCATTGTAAATTTATTTACTGTATAAATACTCCCGGACTGCTGTCAACATGCACAGTATCCGGGAGTTTTATAATAGAAATGAATTCGGTAAAGCTACTGTATCTGTAATATACTGAAGACACCAGATGGAGAGTTTGCAAGCAGTGAAGATGTATAAAGGAAAGAGACCTGAACATCTGCACTAATCAGCGTATTTACAAGAAATGTTCCGCTGACACTAACTGTTGGTGCCGTTAATGTAGCGTTGGCACTTGTCGCAAAGCCTGTTTGGGAAACACCGTTTAGCTGAGGTGTAACACCGATTGCACCTGCTACAGTTACAGATGCTTTTACCAAAAAAGAAACCTGATAGACATGTCCGGCACTCAGATTGATTGCAGTTGTACTTGCTGCTGAAATAGTTGTTCCGTTGATAAATGCAGTAGAAAATGTAATGAGAGAGTTGCTGGATATGGACGATGCATTGACAGAAAATTGTCCATTTTGCGCTGTTGCGGTCGCTCCCGTGCTGCCGGTTGCTCCTGTTGGTCCGGTAATTCCATTGGCTCCGGTTACACCGGTATTACCCTGTGGTCCGGTTGCGCCTGTGACTCCGTTAGTACCAGTTGCCCCGGTATTACCGATAGAGCCTGTAGCTCCCGTTGGACCAGTCGGTCCCGTGCTTCCATTGGTTCCTGTATTACCGGTCGCTCCTGTGGCACCCTGTATGCCGGAAAGTCCTGTAGCTCCCGTGCTGCCGGTTGCACCTGTCGGTCCTGTAATGCCGTTCGCGCCTGTGCTGCCTGTGGCCCCGGTAGGACCTGTAGCTCCGTCTGCGCCTGTTATACCACTTATCCCGGTCGCTCCGGTTATTCCAGTTGCTCCGGTTGAACCTGTGGGCCCGATGGGACCTGTAGCTCCCTGTATGCCATCAGCTCCTGTATTACCAGTCGCTCCGGTTGCTCCAGTATTTCCATCATTGCCAGTTGCTCCGGTATTTCCCGTAGGACCTGTATCCCCGGTTGCACCCGTAACTCCGGTATTGCCAGCAGGACCTGTCGGTCCTGCTTCTCCGTTTTGTCCGGTTGCTCCAATCGGTCCTGTAACACCAATGGCCCCAGTAGGACCTGTATTGCCGGTTGCCCCTGTGGGCCCGCTAACGCCATCCGCGCCCGTTGCGCCTGTCGCGCCTGTGCTGCCTGCTGCCCCGGTTTCCCCGGTTGCACCTGTCGCTCCATCACTTCCAGTCGGTCCTGTGTTTCCGGTTGCACCTGTAGGTCCGCTCGCTCCTGGTAAACCAGGTTCACCACTTGCCCCTGTAGCCCCCGTTGCTCCATTCTCTCCCGTAGCTCCGGTAGCTCCCTGTATACCGGTATTTCCAGTTGCTCCTGTTGGTCCTGTATTGCCTCTGGAACCTGTTGGTCCTGCTGTTCCGTTCGCGCCAGTAGGCCCCGTCGCACCGCTGATTCCTGTCGCTCCTGTTAACCCTGTCGCACCGGTTGTGCCTTTAGGTCCTGTTTCGCCCGTTGCACCATTTGGTCCTGTTGCACCTCGTGCTCCGGTAGGACCTGTACTTCCATTAGCACCAGTAGGCCCCGTCGCACCACTGATACCTGTAGCGCCGTTTGCTCCTGTGCTTCCTGTAATACCTCGCGGACCTGTCGGTCCAGTGGGACCTGTAGGCCCGGTAGGACCTGTAATCCCAGTATCTTCCAGCATCTTCAGCATATTCTTCACCTCCAGTCTATGTTATGTCGCTTTTCTTAAGTATCATAGGTATTCTGCTTGGTTACCAAGAGGTTTCTCCATGCTTATGGCTGTTTGTATGTAATCAATGCAAAAGGGGTTTCTGAAAAAGAAGATTGTTTTCTCTATTTTACCGTGTTTGACGCTTACTCTTGCTTTGTACAATCGAAAGGCTATTGCTGTGTTACTCCATAACAGGATTTTCTTAAATAGTGTGCAGTTATAGTGTCAGCCTGTTCAAGCATTTGCTTTGGTGTCCCCATGAAAACAACCTCTCCACCTGCAGTACCGCCATCCGGTCCGATATCTATGATATAATCTGCCTGCTTCATCACATCCAGATTATGCTCGATAATGATAACTGTATTACCTCGTTCTACAAAGCCTTCCAGCAGTTTCATGATACTTTTGATATCGGATGCATGAAGACCAGTAGTTGGCTCATCCAGTATAAAAATATTTCCTTTATTTTTAAGATGCTTTGCAAGCTTAATTCTCTGACGCTCACCACCGGAAAGTGTTGATAGTGGTTGTCCGAGTGACAGATAGGATAAACCTACCTCGTGCAGGGTGAGCAGTTTTCTGAAAATCTTTGGCTTGTCATTGAAGAATTCCAATGCATCTTCAACGGTTAATTCCATAATGTCGGCTATGTTATGTCCACGGTACTCATAAGATAATGCCTCCTCGCTGTAGCGTTTTCCTTCGCACATTTCGCATACGGTTGTTACAGGGTCCATAAATACGAGCTCTGTAACAACAATTCCCTTTCCATGGCAATGCGGACATGCTCCTTTGCTGTTGAAGGAAAACATACCGACATCAATGTGATGTTCATTTGCCATCAGCTTTCTGATATCATTACTGAAATCCAGGAAGGTTGCAGGTGTAGACCGGCCGGTTGCAGTTATTGGCGTCTGATCCACGAGGACTACACGGTCTTCGTATTGCTTTGCAAAGACATCACGGATAAGAGAGCTTTTTCCTGAACCTGCCACGCCGCTCACCACTGTAAGAATATGCAGAGGAATATCCACAGAGACATGCTTCAGATTGTGTAGTGATGCGTTATTTATGGAAAGATATTCAGTTGGGATTCTGGGCTGATTTTTTATCCTGATTTGCTCACGCATTGCATGACCGGTTCGTGTATCTGAACATAAAAGCTGCTCATAGCTTCCCTGAAACATAATCCTCCCGCCATTTCTTCCTGCCAGTGGGCCTACATCTATTATTTCATCTGCTATTCTGATGACATCCTTATCGTGTTCTACTACCAGAACTGTATTTCCTCTGTCTCTCAGCTTGCGAAGCAAATCTGTCATTCTGTATACATCTCTTGGATGCATGCCTGTGCTTGGTTCATCAAATATATAGGTTAAACCTGTCAAGGAGCTCCCCATATAACGGACCAGCTTCAGTCTCTGTGCTTCACCCCCTGATAGTGTGGAGGATTCTCTGTTCATGCTCAGATACGGAAGCCCGATATCAATCATACGGCTCAGAGATGCTGTTAGAGCCTCTATAATTGTGGTTACTCTTGCATCCTTTATTCCACTGATAACATCCCGTAACTTCAGAAACTCCATGTCACAAAGATCAGCAATTGTAAATCCGTTGATTTTACAGGACAAACCATGCTCATTTAATCGCTTACCATGACAAAGTGGGCATTCTTTTTCCTGTATCATCTCTTCTAAACGTTTTTTTGAAACCTCAGAGGAGCCCGAATGGTCCCGGTTGATAAGAAGTCTTGAAAAATGATTGTGAATACCTTCAACACGTTTATTCAACCGTTTGTCTCCACGTTTGTAGGCTCCGTATAAAAGAAGATTGTATTCCTGTTCGCTATAATTTTTAAGCGGCTTTTCAAGATCAAACAAACCGGATTCTGTGTACTGTCGATAATACCAGTTACCAGGATGGAAGGCAGGAAGATCGACCATTCCCTCCTTCCATGATTTCTCGGGATCTAGTGCTTTACATATATCCAGTTCAATAACTTTTCCAAGCCCTGAGCACTCCGGACACATTCCACTTGGATCGTTGAAGGAGAAACAGGAGGCGCTTCCTATATAGGGGGAGCCTATTCGCGAGAATAGCAGTCGCATAGCAGAGTAAAGATCACTGATGGTGCCAACGGTTGATCTGGCATTCCCCTGTAGTCTGCTTTGATCGATAATAACTGAGGCACTCAAATGATCGATGTGATCTACTTTAGGCTTTTCGAATTTAGGAAGGCGTCCTCGTATGAAAGCAGTATAAGTCTCGTTCATCTGGCGTTGACTCTCTGCAGCAATTGTATCAAATACAATGCTGGATTTTCCAGAGCCGGATACTCCCGTGAATACAACAATTTTGTCTTTAGGTATGGTAAGAGATACATGCTTCAGGTTATTTTGATTCAGTCCTCGAATCACTATGCTGTCTTGTTTTTTCATTTATAACTCCTTTGCTAGTTCATGATAAATATCAATACTCATTATATAGTCTCCCCTAATGGTAGAGTCAATAGGGTTATTCTGTTTTTGAAGCAGATAACATCTTATAGCATGATTTCATATAGCTGTGCCTTCTCGTAATTTTAAGACGATATCATCTGTGGCTTGATGATTTACTATGAGACAAGTTGCTTAACCGTATTACATTGATGTTCATTTACGGATAATGACAAATGAAGATGCAAGACATCATTTACATATTGCTTTTATATGAAACTGTCTGATTTTTATAATGAGACTGGAATACCTGTTCGATCAGCATATCTTGTGAAAATAGATAGGGCCAATGTTTTTTACAGAAGATTCATTGACTTTGTGAAAACGCTATCTTACAATATATAAAGAAATGAATTGCCATAGAAAAGGATGGTGGTAACATGGCAAAGGTTTTAATTAGCCCTGGAAAATATGTACAGGGTGCTGGTGAAATGAAAAAACTGGGAGTATACGCAGAAGGGTATGGAACGAAAGCACTGATTTTGATCAGTGAGGGCGGATATCGCAGAATTGGAAAGGATATTGAAAATAGCTTTGCTGGAACAGGCTGTACGTTTATTTTTGATTATTTTCATGGAGAATGTTCAAAACATGAAATAGAGCGGTTACGTGGAGTTATGAAGAAAAACACATGTAATCTTGTGATAGGTATCGGTGGAGGAAAAATCTTTGATACAGCCAAGGCGGTTGCACATTATGAAAAAACTGCTGTTTTGATTTGTCCAACCATAGCGTCAACAGATGCTCCATGCAGTGCCCTTTCCGTAATCTATACAGATGAAGGGGTTTTTGAAGAATATCTCTTTTTACCTGCTAATCCGAATCTGGTCCTGATGGATACAGATATCATTGCAAAATCTCCTGTAAGACTTACTGTAGCTGGGATGGGTGATGCTCTTGCAACCTATTTTGAAGCGCGGGCATGTGAGCAGAGTGATGCGGTGAGCTGCGCAGGCGGTAAGGTTACCGGAGCTGCTATGGCACTTGCAAAGCTGTGCTTTGAAACTTTAATGGAGGAAGGTGTGAAGGCGAAGCTTGCTTTGGAAGCGGGCGTGTGTACTCCTGCTGTTGAAAAGATTATAGAGGCTAATACGCTGCTTAGCGGCATTGGCTTCGAGAGCGCTGGTCTTGCAGGAGCTCATGCGATTCATAATGGTCTGACTGTATTGGAGGAATGCCACCATATGTATCATGGCGAGAAGGTTGCATTTGGCACCATTGCACAGCTGGTTTTAGAAAATGTTGAAGCTGCTGAGCTGCAGGAAATCATAGAATTCTGTATTGAGCTTGGATTACCTGTTACACTGGAGGAGCTTGGTGCTGCTGAAATCACAAAAGAGAAAATAATGGCAGTAGCGAAGGCAGCATGTGCGGAAAATGATACACTGCATAACATGCCGTTTGAGGTCACTCCGGATAAGGTGTATGCGGCTATTATCGCGGCAGATGCTTATGGACATTATTTCCTTAATGAAAGCTGATACACACCAAGTGAATGTGTGAATTACATTACAGATTATAGCAAACAGATAGAGTGGATGATGACGCCATTCTGTCTGTTTTTGCTTTTCTGTATATTCAGAAACGACATCCTGAAGTGCAGCTGTAGCAAATCGCTGGCATTGTAATGCACTCTTTTCCATTACGAGGCAGCTATTGGATAAACATATCTCTTGTATAATTGATTATCAAAAGGGCATACTCCTGTTACAGAATGATAGTATTATGTTATGCTGATGCAAAGGAGAAGAGATACTATGAGAAATGTAACCTTGTTTATAGCGATGAGTCTTGATGGATATATAGCAAAAAAGGATGGATCTGTTGACTGGCTGCAGGGACAGGAAACTGAACAGGATGATATGGTGTCTTATCAGGAATTCATACAGGATGTGGATACCGTGATAATGGGCTGGAATACCTATCATCAAATAATTACGGAGCTTTCACCAGAACGTTGGCTTTATGAACATTTGGAAAGCTATATATTTACACATAGGAAATTGATTGGTAAGAAAAATATCCATTTCATTCAGGGAGACATATGTGAAAGTATACTGCATATGAAAAGGCAGGAAGGAAAAGATATTTGGATATGCGGTGGCGCAGATATTATTCAGCCCTTAATTGAACAGAATATAATTGATACTTATCATATCTCTGTGATTCCGATTATATTAGGCAGCGGTATACCATTATTTCAAGGGCGAAAAACAATTTTGAAATTAAAGCTTGCTGCCTCTAAATCGTATAACGGCATTACAGATTTGATATATAAACGAAGATAAGGCAGAAAAAACCACACTGCCTTAAGAATGCATTGAAATACTTTTCAATCAGGCGATATCAGAGCGGCTGTAAAGAACTTTTCCAATAATTTTTACAGGGAGATCTCTCACTTCCTCCTGCGTAAAGTAGCGGGCAGGCACAGTGGGATTGGCTGCCTCCAGAATGAGGAAAGGTTCTTTTTTTATAATGCGTTTTACGGTCACCTCTGTATTTCCAATCAGGATAACAGCGATAGTACCACTTTTTACATCATCACACTGCTTTACATAGATAAGATCCTGATCATGTATATGAGCACCTGTCATGGAGTCACCGCAGACGCGAAGAAAATAATCGCCCCGATAGTAATCGCTCTTTGATACCTCCTCATAGCCTGCCAAATTTTCTTCTGCAAATAATCCATATCCGGCCTTTGCTGTTCCAAGCAGCGGCTTTTCAAATCTGTCAGAATTCTTTAATAAGGATTCTACATCTGTACCCAGCAGATAAGAAAGCTTTTCAATAACAGCAGGCTTCATGACCTTAGTCTCACCCTTCATCCACCGTGAAACCGTTGATTTATTGACGCCGACATGCTCTGCTATATAGTCATTGGTAACACTCATCCGGCATTTATATTCATTTAATAAATCTTTTAACTGCATAATGACTCACCTCTTTTCATCATTATAAATTAGAATAACAAAAGTTGCAAGAACTTTCATTAAATTCTTGAAAAATGAAAAATTTGCATTAAAAAGTTGCATTTGATATTGATAAATGCAACTTATGGTAGTATAATCGCAGATGAAGAAGAGGTGGAGATATGATGAAGGCTTATCTATGCATTGATTTAAAAACATTCTTTGCTTCTGTTGAATGTGTGGAGCGCAAGCTCGATCCGTTTGCAGTTAATCTGGTTGTCGCAGACCCCTCTAGAGGTAAAGGTGCGCTCTGTCTGGCAGTATCACCGAAAATGAAAGAACAGGGAGTTCATAACCGGTGCAGAATTTTTGAAATACCGGATAATATCTCCTATATCACTGCCATGCCGCGAATGAATTTGTATATGCAGTATTCTGCTGATATTTATGGGATATACTTAAAATATATATCCAGAGAGGATATTCATGTGTATTCTATAGATGAAGCATTTCTGGATGTTAGCGAATATCTGCAGATGTACAGTGTCAGTGCAAAGGAGCTTGCCCGTATGATATTGCAGGATATCTACACAACAACCGGTATTACGGCAACAGTAGGTATTGGTACAAATCTTTACCTTGCTAAAATTGCATTGGATATAACTGCTAAGCATGCGAAGGATAACATGGGGATACTTGACGAGCAATTGTATAGAGAGACGCTTTGGCATCATAAGCCTGTATCTGACTTTTGGCAGGTTGGACGTGGAATTTCCAAGAGGCTGGAAAAGTACAGTGTGGCTGATATGTATGATATTGCACATATGGATGAGCGAATTCTCTATCGGGAGTTTGGTGTGAATGCAGAATATCTGATCGATCATGCATGGGGCAGGGAACCGACGACCATCAAGGAAATAAAGGCATATAAATCAAAAAGCAACTCATTGTCAAACAGTCAGATTTTATTTGAGGATTATAATTATGAAGAGGCATTGCTGGTCCTGAAGGAGATGGTTGAGCTAAATGTACAGAATCTTGTGGAATCTCACCGGGTAACGGATCATATCGGTCTGTATATCGGTTACTCAGCAAGAAATGTAAAGGCAACCGGAGGCTCCAGAAAATTATCCAATGTAACTAACTCGTATGCATATCTGCGTAATGCATTTATTGAACTGTATAGGGAAACAGTAAATCGTCAGGAGCTGGTACATATGCTGTCTATCAGCTTTGGAAATGTAGTTGATGAGATGTATGAGACATATGATTTATTCACAGATTTCAATGCTCTGGAAAAAGAGAAGAAACTACAGCTTACTTTACTTAATATCAAACACAAATTCGGAAAAAATGCTGTGATAAAGGGGATGAATCTCCTGAATAAGGCAACTGCAATATCTCGCAATAAGCTTGTAGGTGGTCACAATGCAGAATAAACAGAATCATACGAGTCGTGCGAAATTATTCTTGCCCTTTGATTCTTTGAAAGGCTTTCGTGATTACTTGAAATGTAAGGAACGCGTGGTAGTTGACAAAAAGCAGCTTTCTTCGGATGCCTGTGAGGTATTGGATCGTAAATTACAGCAGATTCAAAAGGGACAAATGGTTAAAATTGTTTATTATGATCAGCAGGAATATGTAGAAGTGGAAGGGTTGGTGTCTAAATTTGATCCTGAATATTTGCACATTATTCAGATTGTGGATAAGGTGATACACATTCGTGATATCATTGAAATTCAGGCGGAGAATCTAAAAAATATTAGTTGGGACTAAGGGGATTACTCAACGGTAAGAAATAAAGGATAATTCAACTCTAATGCATCAATGAATTTGAAACATCCACTTTGCCACCCAGAAGTAAGAAAGAACTGAAATGGCAGCTGCTGTTTTAAAAAGAAATCACGTTGAGCTGTTTCTAAAAGATAAATGAGCGGTTTCAGACATGCTTATATAATCTCTTTTCAGCAAACATGTGCAGAGGCAGGAACTTTATACACTGAAGCACAAATAATCTCTGCAGCAGATTCTTATTTCTTCTGCTTTTCCTTCACAGATTGAGCATATATCGGTTGAGAGTGCAAATTCATCATAATGGTTATCGAGCAGGAATTTTTGATTAAATTCTAATAACAGGCAATTGCAGGGATATCATAAGCCTGCAAAGGAGCCTATAAAATTTCAGAAAATTTCTAGGAATCAAGAGGTGTTGAGGAGTCTGCAAAGTAAGTCTTGATAAATATCTCCATAGTTTTTTTATATGAGTGTTTGTAAGAATGATATCATTACTCACCTGCGAACGGAGTCATAAACATATATTCATTTTTTAAAATTCGTATCCTTGTAACTGAAGGAGCTGCAAGGTATACATGCCGAGTGCTAAACAGCTGATTTTTTCATAAAAGCATTTGTTGCAAGGTAAATGGTGTGATAAGATAGGGATGAATAAGCGTTAAGGAGGATGATTGGATGAAAGAAGAAATGAGTCTGCATGAGTGGATCTATAATTATATTGAAGAAGCAATCCGCTTTGGGATTTTCCGTCAGGGAGAAAAGCTCCCAACTATTTCACAGTTTGCTGAACGATTTCAGGTTTCCAGGCGTCCCGTCATTCATGCCTTTAAGCTCCTGGAGGAACATCACTACATAGAGATGTCACGTGGCAGGCATTCACGTCTTACACTGGGACTTAACGAAGAGGAGTGTAGAGAGAACTGCATTCAGTTTTTTCTGGAAAGAAAATATGCAGTACAGGATTTGTGTGAGATACGCAATATTTTGCTTCCTGATTTGTTTACCCAGGCTTTGTGTTTGCTTACAGAGGAACAATATGCCGCAATTCATAAAAGTATTGATCAGATGCAGGGTGAGCGTACAGTCGTGGCGTTTGTGGAAACGGTCCTCTCTGTATTTGGAAATCCGCTGGTTTGCTGTCTTTATATGGAGGTCGCAATATTTGGAAGACTGTCTTTTTATGAAAAAATAAAGGATTCTATGGTGTTGCAGGGAATTCGTGCGCATAGTGATACTACGAAGGTACACGCATTTATTGATGCAATACATCAAAAGCAGCTGACTCATCAGGATATATATGAAATAACGAAAAAATACTTTGTGGATGATTCCAGAAAAACACAGGAGTGCTATGCTAAGCTTCCACAGCGAAAACCTGAGCGTAAGGTAAGCTTTCGCTGGAATATATATCGTGGACGGCCACGGCAGATTTATAATATTGCAAGCAGTTTATTGAAGGATATCATTTACCAGATATATCCGGTAGAGAGTCGCCTTCCACGGGTTTTGGATCTTTGCGAGATTTATCAGGTGAGTGAACCGACTCTGCGACGGGCTATGTCAATTCTTCAGGCGACCGGTGTTATACAGCCTATTGGCGGTAAGGGAATGAAAGTAATTCAATGTGAGGAAAACAGAATTCATGAGATGCTGGAAGACAACGGTGTCAGAGAACGTGTGATTGAAGGTATGCAGTGTCTTCAGATTTTACAGTTAACTTGCCAGACATTTACCACTATGTCTTTTACAAGTATGGTGCAGCGCCATGAACAACTCCAAAAAGCATTATCGAATACAGAAATCACAAGTATAAATTGGGGGAGACTAATTTGTGAGTATTGTGATTCTATCATGGATGTAAATAAGCAGGAAAGCCTAAAGAGCATTTTTGAAGAGCTAAAACAGCATATTCTATGGATTTATCCGTATATTTGCCATTTGGATAAAGAGAGATATCAGTCGATATTTTGTCATACCTTTGATGTGCTTCGATATGCCATGAAAACAAGGGATGAGCAGTTATATGTGAGTGAGATGAAATATCTGTTCTATCTTGTACTGGAAGAGGTTCGCAGTCAGCTGGAATATGCTGGAGTAAAAGAGGCAAAGGATTTGAAAATGATTTCATTCAGAATGGATATATAAACAATTATTCAATGAAAAGGTTTCCTGATTACAAATGCATAAGTGGAAATAAAAAAATTTAGCGTGGATACAGGTAGAAAAAAGACTGTACACAGAAATCAGAATTGATTTGGTGCGGGCAGTCTTTTGTACGTATCGAAAATAACAAACTATAAACGATGTCAGAAGCAACTCCAATGTCTCAAAGCTATTCAGGCTACTGATATTCCTTGATGTCAGATGCTGCGTGCTGTTTCATAGCCATCATGAATAGCATCCTTGATGGTCCCTGTATGATTTGCATCTCCAATCATGTGATAGGTCATACCGCATTCCTCTAACAGAAGCTTCAAGGTTGGATCACTATGGTAGCCAACTGCAAAAATCAGTGTATCAACATCATCTATGCATTCCGTCCTACCGTTTTTTGTATAATAAATTTTATCCTTTTCAACCTTTTCCACCGTGGCTTCACAAATCAGATTTACATGCTTTTTCAGCATACGCTGTACGAGCAGACTGCGGCCGGGACCGGACTCAGCTGCCATGATATCTTTCGTCATTTCCAAAACAGTTATCACCCGATCTCTTGGATAGCGGTCATAAACTAGGGGAGCAAGATAATCAGCGGTTTCACATCCTACAGAGCCGCCTCCCAGGATGACAATGTTTTTACCGGGGAATGCGTTTCCTGCCAGAATATCATCGGCGGTAGCCCACTGCTTGAACCCGGTAAAGGCTTTTATAATTGATGGAACGGCACCATTGGAGGCAATCACCTCATAATCAGCAAATTCTCCTTGCAGCATTGCTTTCTCAACTTTGCAATTCAGGCGTACTTCGACACCTGCCTGCATAAGGCGGCGTGCCATATATTTAATAACTCTGCTGAGATCCTGCTTGGCAATAGGTACTGCTGCCAGCTTCATCAATCCTCCCAGCGCATCACTTTGTTCACACAGAATGACATGATGACCTTTTCTTTTCGCCACAAAAGCTGCCTCCATACCAGCAGGCCCTCCGCCAATGACCAGAATTTTTTTCTTAACCTCGGCAGGCTTAAGCGTGTCTTCATTTTCCAGCTCAAAGGATGGATTTACCGTACAGGCTACCCGTTTGCCAAACATAATTCCATTTAAACAGCGCAGACAGCCAATGCACGGACGGATATCATCGTCCTTTCCGCATTTTGCTTTATTGGCAAAATCAGGATCACACAGGTTGGCACGACCGATCATGCATATATCTGCTTTTCCATTGGCTATGAGCTCATCCGCAATCCAGGGTTCTGTAATCCGACCTACTGTTGCGACTGGAATATTTACGTGTTTTTTTATTTCCTGAGACAGATGAGCATGCGCTCCAGGCTTTGTCCCTGCCGCAGGAATTGCACTGCCGCGCTTAATGGTAGTACCGCCGGATACATGCAGCATATCTGCCCCATGTGTCTCCAGCTGCTTGGAAACATAAATCATATCATCGAGGTTCAATCCGCCATCACTATATTCATCTCCCGAGATTCTCACATCGATGATGAAATCAGGGCCGCATACACTCCGAACTTCTTCAACAACCTCCAGTGTAAGCTTCAATCTTCCATTGATATCTCCCCCATATTCATCACAGCGTTTGTTGTAAAGCGGTGTCAGAAAACCGCCAAGAAGACCATGAGCATGTGCAGCGTGAATTTCCACACCGTCACCCCCTGCCTGCTTAACACGAAGGGCTGCTTCTCCAAATTGGCGTATGATAACCTTCAGCTCTTCAATTGTAACCGGACGGGGAGCTTCTTTTGCATAGGAAGGTCCCACATTGGAAGGGGCAATCAGACGTGGTGTGCCTGGAATAGGGAATGCCATATAGGCAGGGTGAAACAGCTGTGGAAGGATCTTGGCACCATACTGATGCACTGCATCTGTAAGCTTCTTCCACCCGGGGATAAAGGAATCATCGTGAATCGACATATCCCCGGGCAGATAGATGTAGGTAGGCTCCACAGTTGTCACCTCGGTAACAATCAGGCCGACACCTCCCTTGGCTCTGGCCTCATAATGCTGTATAAGCTCATCCGTAATATAGCCCTTATCTGCCAGATTTGTAGAAATCGGAGGCATAAACACACGATTTTTGATGGTTGTATGCCCTACTTTAATTGGTGAAAATAAATGATGATAGGTGTTCATTTTAACATCTCCTTTACTGATATTTTATCACGAATCAGAATAGTAATCGCTGCCATGCATTGATGATATCCGGCATATTTTGTTGTGTTTTTACATTTGATGAGTTAGAAAAAGACAAAAAAAGGAGGCTGCTGGAAAGCTATTTGCGAATAAACTCCATTACAAGCTCCTCATCTGTCTGTGTTATTGTTGTTTTTGTAATCAGCTCATGCTGAATTCGGCATTGGATATGACCTTCCTGCTGCGTGATTTTTATACCGTCATTTTCATATAAAACCTCCTGTGTATCTGCTATAAGATGCTCCAGTAGTTCTTTTTGTTCAATATCAAAGCTCATACTCTGTTCTTTATGATTTTCATTCATTTTAATGTTTTGTGTGAATTTCTTGCGATAGTCACTTGGTACAATGCCGTATAATTCACGGAATGCGGCAGTATAGGATTTGGAATTCGGCATTCCGCAGTCAGCCGCGATCTGCTCTATGGAATCCTTACCCTCCAGCAAGGCCTCCAAAGAAGTCCGGATTCTGACATATGCGAGATATTTGACAAAGGAGATACCGGTATATTTTTTAAACAGCTTTGATGTGTAGGAAACACTGAAGGACAGTGTTTTAGCGACATCCTCCAAATGCAGTTCACTTGAAAAATGGCAGTCAATGTATTGAATCGCCTTCATATAGTTTTCATGATGGACAGATTGCAGAGGAAGCCGCTCTACCGGATACTGCCGATGATTGCTGGCAATGTAGACAAGCTCCATCATGATGGCGTTCATCTGAAACATACTGCTTTCTCCCCGTAGCAGCATCCGGACCAGTTCTCCTATTTTGTTTCGCAGCCTGCACAGCAGCCGGTAATTTTTCGATCGTGTACAGATCATGGATTCAAAGGCTTCCTCTATGTTTCCGCACATGCCTGCAGAGAATCGGGAAAAATCAATATGCAAAGTAAGGATAACGCTTTTATCATTATCCATCTGTCGGATCATGTGAATATCGTTTGGCGCAACAATCACCAGTTCATGTTCCTTAATACCTGCAGTAAAATGCTCTGTAACTGCTTCGTAGGCACCCTTTAATACATACGAAATTTCCAGACTCGATTGTCTGGAGAAAACCTGTCGCTTAAAACTGTTAATGCTCAAGCTCAGAGGATATCCGAATTTCTGTCCGGAAAAATCATAATAATGCTGCATATTCTGCATACTGCCGCCTCCCTTGTATCTACACTCTATCTTAGTGTTTTTTCTACCAGGAAACAAGACCTATTCACTTTCCTATGCAAATGTTGAAAGATGCAGCTATTTTTTGTTGCATTTACCTGTGATGCATTTGCCAATGTGTGCTGTTTCTGCGATAATACATACGGATGAAAAACTGAAATGAAATCGGAGGAAACTATATGATCAAGGAAATTGTGAAGGATACATTTTTGCTCAGCCGTCGTTGTGAGGCTGCTACGCTGGATGATCTGCAGACGGTTCAGGATCTGCAGGATACATTGCAGGCACATGCGGATCATTGTGTCGGGATGGCAGCAAATATGATAGGTGTTCTGAAACGTATCATCGTATTTCAGGATGGCGGAAGCTATGTATCAATGCTGAATCCTGTGATAATAAAAACCGGAGATAAGCGCTATACTGCCGAGGAAGGATGTCTCTGCCATAGTACACAGAAGAAAACCTTACGATATGAGAAAATCAAGGTATCCTACATGGATTGCTGTGGGAAAAAGAAAATTAAAACCTATGAGGGCTTTTGTGCACAGATTATTCAGCACGAGCTGGATCATTGTGACGGTATACTGATATAATGAATTGAAAAAAACCTTGCCTTTTGCTGTAATTTATTCTGAATGGGCAGTATTTGTTTTTCAAATAAGTGATGATCAGTATGATGCTGTCATACCTGCTTGTTCCCAAGGGACATCCGTAAGCGCTGAATAGTCTGCAGGTTCCCTGAGTGCTTTCAGGTATCACACGAAAATAAAGGGGGCAAAGATTTGGCTTCATCCGTCCTTTTACCTTTCCTGATGCTATATATGGACATTCTCGAATACGGTTGACCCTGTGGTGATAAGGATTCCATTATTTTATAAAAGTTTACCTTTGTAATATGGAGACGGATATAGGGAAAATGTGTATAATAAAGATAACCAAATAAAGAAGGATGATATTATGAATAATACAGCGGATGCAAAGCAGTTCTGCCATCATCTCTGGCACCAGTATCTGGAGGAACGCTCCTATGAGATACCCGGCGGATATTTCAGTCCGCAAATCAGTGTGATAGGAACCGGTAAGCACGAGGTTTCACACTCGTTACAGGAATTTGCTGTATTACTGGAGAGAGAAGAAAAACAGTGGAACGGTACCTTTGTCATCGAGCAGGAAGCATACCAGGCCAGACAGTTAAGTGACAATGTATATATGGTATACGGAGAACTCGATGTGAATGAGGATGCAAGAGATCGAATCAATTATGAGCTGCACTTTCGTTTTACGATTATTTTGCAGTATACGCCGTCCGGCTGGGAGCTTCTCCATGTACATCAGTCTGTACCGGATATCAACCAGTGCAGCGATGAATTTTTTCCTAAGCGCCTGATTGAACAGAGCAATGAGCAGCTGCGCGAGAAAATCGCACAGAAAACAAGAGAATTGCAGGAAAGCAACAAGGCAGTCCTATATTACTCCCATCATGATTATTTAACGAAGCTTACAAATCGCTATTACTGTGAAAAACAGATTGAAGAACAACTGCGTAACGGTAAGCAGGGAACAATTCTAATGATGGATGTTGACCACTTTAAATTTTATAATGACACATATGGTCATCCTGTGGGAGACCGGATTCTAATTACGCTTGCACAGGCTTTGCAAAAAACCTTTTCAAAGGATATCGTGTCAAGGATTGGCGGGGATGAATTTCTTGTTTACTGCCCCCGACATTTGGATAACTGCATGCTGGAACACATTCTCGCACAATTTCGTGAGCACTGGGAGGATGAACAAAGGCAGTTTCCCTTTACACAGCGCATCACGCTCAGCATTGGTGTCACTTATTTTCCGGAGCACGGCAGTACCTATCAGGAACTGTTTCAAAAGGTCGACACCTCCATGTATAACTCCAAAAAGGGCATGCATAGTTACAGGATTTACGCTGATGAGGAATAGATGAAATCGCATCTCTTAAACAGGGATGTTTTTTCTTACCTGCCGAATCCTCAGGCAGCTGACAGATATGACAACAATGGGAAGATGGAAAGCAGTATTTACTATAGACAGAAGAACGCGTTGCCTTTATAATTAAGAGCGAATGAATGAAAAAAAGCATAACAGGTGTATGAAAATACCGAACAAGGAATGGAAGCGAACATCTTCAGCTGCCCCAGCAACCGTGATATGGACGAAATTCAGAAACCATTGTACCAATCTGGTATGAGAAGGTGAAGAGTAGGATGAAATTAAGCCGGGAGACTTGCCTGTTATGCAAACAGAGTTTTCTGCTGGGTGTGGAGAATATAGTTTTTTTATATGTTTTCTGCCCGCTGTCGTTAAGAAAGTGAGGGTGAAAAAATGAGTGTTGAATATTGTGCATATCCTTTTCTGAAGGAAAAAAGTCACCTGTGCGATTATGAGATAGCAACGGATCGTCTGGCATCCATGCTATCCGTGGCAAGACGCCACATCCGTCATATTCCGCAGGAGGACCTCCTTCAACTGATGGAAATGATCTATCACGCCAATGGATCCATCCGGGGAGCGTGTGCCATAGGGGAGGCTGAACTGAAAAAGCTGAATACCTTCTATGCCCGTTACCATATTGAGATGGATCGTTTTGTCCTGCCCGACGGCTGTATTGGTGCCAGCCATCTGCATGTGCTGCGTGCAGAAGTCAAGGCTGTTATCCGCATCATGCATCAGATTCAGTGTGAGGGAAAGCCGGTAGAAGCCATCCTGTTTGATTTTATGAATCTGCTATCCAATACCTTTTTCATGATGTGCCTGTATGAGAATGCACAGGACGGTATAAGGGAAAGAGAATTTATTAGCAGGTCCTATGTATGAAGGCAAGAGAGCTTTGCTTCATAGCCGTTATCGCTTCGATTGAAGCTGTCGTGTTTACATCATTTTCATTCATTCTATATCTGGAATGCATTACATTTACCATTGTGGTATTTGCGATGACATTTCAGACAAGGCAGGCTGTTCTGGGAGCAGTGGTGTTTACCATACTCAATCTGAGTACCCAGGGGGTAGCCCCATGGTCGATGATGTACTGTCTGATTTATCCGCTGTACAGTCTGTTTATCGGCTGCAGCAGGAAATTCCTGAACAGACATTTCCTCGCACTGGTATTCACCTGCGGCTTTCTGTCATTTCTGACAGGCCAGCTGGTACAGCTGCCCTTTATGCTGATTTCGGAAAAAATAACAGTGATATATGTTCTTATGGGATTAAAGACCTCTTTGATCCAGGGCTTTATGTCCATGGCGCTTTGTGCCATCTGTTATAAACCGATAGCAGCGGTTTTAAACCATATGGAAAGGAGATTGCAAAATGGGAAAGCTATGTAAAATTTTATTGGTATCTGCCATGCTGCTTGTTGGCGGATGCTCTTCAAAGGAAAGTGAAAAGAAGGAGCCTGTAAGTGACAACACGGAAAAAACAACGCTGAAAATCACGATTCAGGACGAGGTTAACAAAAAGGAGCTGTTTAACGGAAATGTAAGTGTAGAGGGAAAGGTGGAAACACTTGCGGACTTTCTGGAGAAGGCGAAGGATCTGGATGTGAAAATGGAAGACGGTCAATATGGAAAAACCATTATGGCTATGAAGGGTGTGGAAACCAAGGACTTTAATAAGGGGCCATGGTGGCTGTATGAATCCGAGAATAACGAATCCTGCAAGGCTGCCGGAAGCTGTGATGCTGCAAGCAGTCTGAAAATTAAGGATGGAGATGACTTTACCTTTACGTATACTGCATCCTATTAACCAGCAATTGCTCTTTCATAAAAACCGTAACTGACAGTATTACAACGTTCATAATTGCTTTGCAAGAAAAAGGCGGTATGGAGAAAGACAATTATACAGCATCCTACATGAAAAAGCCGTATCCTTGGTCATCTGTAAAGGCCGTACTGGATACGGCTTTTCATGTGCTCTTTTATTTGAAGAATACCTGCAGAATCTGGAAGATATTGTGAAATTTCAGCCTCTGTGGATGATATTGACGGTTTGCATATACTGTTTCCTGGAATTAAGTGAAATGTAAGGAAGTCTTTCCACAGGCTCTGGTATAATGTGTGTGAAGGATTGCGGAAAGCATCATGCATGGATAACGCAAGCAGTATGATTGACAGATGAAGTACAGGAGGAATGGACATGAATATACTGGTAGTGGATGATGAAAAGGAAATTGCCGGGCTTGTGGAAATTTATTTAAAAAATGAAAATTATAAGGTGGATGTATGCTATACAGGGACACAGGCTCTGCAGAATATACGGACACGTTCCTACGATCTGGCCATATTGGATGTCATGCTTCCGGATATGGATGGCTTTAGCATTTGTAGGACCATTCGTCAGAACTACACATGGCCCATTATCATGCTGACAGCGAAGGAGCAGGATATTGATAAAATCAATGGATTGATGATCGGGGCTGATGATTATATGACCAAGCCGTTTCAGCCGCTGGAGCTGATTGCCCGCGTCAAGGCGCAGCTTAGAAGATACAAGCGCTATAATGTTCAGCAGAAGGCAAAGGAGCTAAGTTATCTGGGGCTTGTCATGAATCAGGAACAGCATATATGCAGGTTGAATGAGAAAGACCTGAATCTTACACCGATTGAATTTCGTCTTTTATGGTATCTGTGTGAGCGTCAGGGAAAGGTTGTCAGTGCAAGGGAGTTGTACACCGCAATCTGGCAGGAGGAATATCTCTCATCCAGCAACAATACCCTGATGGTACATATCCGGCATATCCGTGAAAAGATGAAGGATCGCGGAGAACACCCGCGCTATATACAAAATGTCTGGGGTGTGGGCTATAAGCTGGGAGAAACACTATGAAACGCACTGTATGGATACTGCTTGCAGCAATCGCAGTGGTCGCTGGAGTTTATCTCGCTGCGGATCTGCTGGGCAACGGTATGCTGCGGGAATTTTTGTCCGAACAGTTTTTCTATATGGAAGAATATACGGATACGACAGGTATCCTGCATCAGTATCTTTCTCCCAACTGGTATCGAATCAAGCAGCTGCTTTTTTTGCTGACGGCACTGGTTGTTGTAATTTGTATTGTCTGCGTGCGGACACAAAGCAGCCGTGTCGCTATGAAGCACAGGGCTGAGATAGAAAAGGCGATGGAAACGGCCCTGCATCAGTTTTTGGAGGATCGCGATTTTTATCTTCCGGAGGGCTTTGGTAATATAGAGGCACTTCTGCTGCAGATTCGAGCAAAGGAGCAGAAGCAGCTGGCAATGCTGGAGAAGCAGACACGTCAGAAGCATGATTTGATATCGTATCTGGCCCATGACATGAAGACACCGCTGGCTTCAGTCATCGGGTATCTGAACCTATTGAACGATGTATCGGATGTTCCAAAAGCACAGCGGGATACCTACATCCGTATCACCCTTGATAAGGCGGAACGACTGGAACAGCTGATTGATGAATTTTTTGATATAACGCGCTTTAATCTTCATAATATCGTTGTTTCAAGAGGGAGGATTGCGTTGGATTTTCTGCTGGAACAGCTAAAGGAGCAGTTCTATCCGACTCTGCTTGCACAGCATAAGGAGCTGAAGCTGGATATTGCAGAGGGCTCTGTTTGTTACGGTGATGCGGATAAGCTTGCCAGAGCTTTCAATAATGTATTGAAAAACGCTATTTCCTATAGCTATCCCAATACCGTGATACGGGTAGCAGTCAAACAGGAAGCAGAGCATATCCTGCTGGAATTCCACAATCAGGGGGATGAAATTCCAGAACAGAAGCTGGAGATGATTTTCGAAAAATTCTTCCGACTGGATAAAGCCAGATCCACAGCATCCGGTGGAGCCGGTCTTGGTCTTGCAATCGCAAAGGAAATCGTCGAGGCCCACGGAGGCAGCATCTATGCGGACAGTAATATGGAGGAAACAGTTTTCTATATAAAGCTTCCCATGCCCGCAACGGATACAGAGCTGCAGTCAGCATGATTGATGTGCTGCATCTGGAGGCAGAGAATGTACAAGGCTACAAACTGTAACCAATGCTCTTGGTTTATGATGAAAGCACCTGCGGGTGTTTTTTTTCTTCGACGAGAAAGCTGTTATGCAGTGAATGCGTTTTTGCTGCGGATAAGATTGGCGAAGACTATTTGATAAACGAAACAGAATTCGCTGGCTGATTATGCTGTTTCAATTTACGGAAAACATGGATTTCAGACTGAAAAAGGAGTCCGCTGTGTGTGGGTGATGCGATGTTTATGTTTACCGCGCTTGTAATTTTTTTATATGGAAGTACTTGCTTTTGACCTCATTCTAATCAACTTCAGCATGTGCCTTTTCTTGAAGCCTTTCGGCGTATGCAAAGTGAACAAACAAGCAACGCAAGGAGTTAAGTGATAATTAAGTAAGTGCTAAGTCTGTGTTTTCAACTATCTGTGCAATTCATGGTTCAATAGAGTCATGAAGGAGCTGATACGATGAAACGATTTAAAAAACTGCTGCTGGCTGGTGTACTGCTTACAGGTCTTGTCTGTTATTTACGACCGATGATTTCCAAGGAGGATAAGGTGAATCTCCAAATCAGAAACACAGAAGAGCAGCCGATCAAGATAAGCAGCGAATTATACAGTAAGAATTATATCCTTATCCGGCAAAAGGATAACAAGGTGATGCTGAAGGAAAGGGAAGAAGAAGCGATTGCTCCGGCATCCTTAACCAAGCTTATGACAGTATATACGGCATTACAGCATATTGATGATTTGCAGAAAACCGTACGTATTCCAGCCTCCATATTCCCGCAGCTGGAAAAGGAGCAGGCGTCAATGGCCGGTTTTTTACCGGATGAGGAGGTAACCTATGAGGATTTGATTTATGGAGCATTACTGCCAAGCGGCGCTGATGCATGTATGACCCTGGCCATTTCGCTGTATGGCAGTGAGGACGCATTTGTTGCCGAAATGAATGCGCAGGCTGAAAAACTGAAGCTGAAGCAAACCAGATTTCAAAACTGTACAGGACTTGATGAAGCCGGGCATGTGAGCAGCGTCCGTGATATTGCATGGATACTGGACGAGGCATTAAAGCTTCCTAAATTTGCAGAGGCTTTTCATGCAACCAACTACGTTATGGCTCCCAGCAATATGCATCCGGAAGGAATGACCATCTATTCCACTATGCGGATGACCATGGATCAAAACGAGTTGTCACAGGATGATATTTTGGGCGGGAAGACCGGATATACAAAGAAAGCCGGTCTATGTCTTGCCACACAGGCACGTATCCATGAGGAAACGTGGTTGTTTGTCAGCGCTCATGCGGCTGGTTCTGCTACAACAAAGCCATATCACATTCTGGATGCGATAAACGTGTATGAAGCTCTCGCAAGGCTTTATGCATAAGCCTGAATCCGGAGGTGGAAATAAGAGGCAATCGCCCGGCACAGCTTGTCTGACTACAGGCAGATTCATCTCAGGAAAAACAAGGCAGACATACAGCTTAAGACTGTGTTCGCGGCATTGTCTATGTTTCACTGCTAAAGGTGGTATCCTCTGTGCTGCAACATATCCGGTTAAAGATTCAGGAAAATGCAAAGACAGACCATATGCGGTGTATACTGTATGTGGTCTGTCTTTTCTACATATCAGGCATGCACGCAGCATTTCTCTATCATAGTGTCCCTCGGATCCCTTTTTTTATGGTGTTGCTTTTTCTAATCATACAAAAGATAAAAAAGCACACGATCGGTAGAATACACTGAGCCATGGATTATCAGATGGAAGCACGGATGATGGAATGTTGGTTGGAAGTGATACATACATAAAGGGTATCGTACTGGTAATGAGGCTTACTGTTATCGCGGGTCTATGAGATATGCACCCCATAAAAGCAATTCCTATAGATATCGGAGTAAAATACCTCAGTTTTTCCGGCATATGCACTGATTTAAAACATGCAATACAACAAATCACCCGTTTTTCAGCTGATTTGTTGTTGCAATCTTTTTACCGTTTTCTCTGACCATCTGAAGCAGGTGGAACCTCAAGCTTATATCCTCTGTTTTATCTACGGTGTAGATAGCTTCTATTATCAAAATGTGAGGATAGCCTAACTTAAAGTTTTTATGATAAACAGTGTATAACAGTTGACAACAGTTATACACTGTTATATACTGTTTGTGAACAGAGGAGGTATCTTATGAAAATCATTATTAACAACTCTTCTATGACTCCGATTTATGAACAGGTAGTAGAGCAAATAAAGGCTATGATCCTGAGCGAGGAGCTGGAGGAAGGCGATATTCTGCCATCTGTTCGTTCTCTATCCAAGGAACTGAAAATATCCGCTCTGACAGTCAAGAAAGCGTACGATAATCTGGAGGCTGAAGGATTTGCGGTTACTGTTCATGGCAAGGGCACCTATGTAGCCGGACTGAACAGGGCCCTGGTGATGGAGGAACATAAGAAGGAAATCGAAGCCGATTTGGACAAGGCCATTCAAAAAGGCAGAAGCTGCGGGATGGAGGACAGCGACCTGCTGGAACTGTTCCATCTGCTATTGGAGGAATGAATATGCTGAAACTGCAAAATGTTGTGAAAAACTACGGTGCCTTTTCTCTGCACTGCTCGCTGGAGCTGAAAAGCGGACAGCTCAGTGCGCTGATCGGGCAAAATGGTGCTGGTAAAAGCACAACCTTTAAAGCCATTCTGGGATTGATTTCTATTGATGGCGGGGAAATTGAGGTATTGGGAAAGCCTGTACAGGAGCTGACACCGGAGGAAAAAGAATATGTGGGTGTCGTATTATCTGATTCCGGCTTCAGTGGATATCTGAATATCAAGGATATCCTTCCCGTAATGGACAATATGTACACGAAATTTGAAAAAGCGGAATTTCTGCGACAGTGCCAGAGATTTGCGTTGCCGATGGATAAACAGATTCGGGATTTTTCAACCGGAATGAAGGCCAAGCTGAAGGCATTGATTGCTCTTTCCCATCATGCGAAGGTGCTTATTCTTGATGAACCGACAGCCGGTCTGGATGTGGTCGCAAGGGATGAACTGCTGGATTTGCTTCGGGAGTATATGGAACAGCATGAGGATGCCTGTATGCTGGTTAGCTCCCATATCTCTTCCGATTTGGAGGGACTGTGTGATGATCTGTATATGATTCATGAGGGAAAGATTGTTATGCATGAGGATACAGATGTGTTGCTGAGTGATTACGCTTTGCTGAAGATGGATGAACGCCAGTATGCGGATTTGGATAAGCGCTATTTGCTTCGCCGGCGCAAGGAACCCTATGGCTATGCTGTACTGACCAGCCAAAAACAGTTTTATATGGAAAACTATCCGCAGCTTGCTGTGGAAAAAGGGTCCATTGATGATGTGATTATGATGATGATACGAGGTGAACAGATATGAAAGGTTTATTGATTAAGGACTTCAAGCTGATGAAAAATCAGAAGAATTTCTTCTTTATCATGATATTTATAGCGGCAGCCATGTTGTTTGCTGAATTTGAATCAACCTTCGTTGTCAGCTATTTCACAATGATCGCTTCTATGTTTGTGCTGAGTACGATCAGCTATGACGAATATGACAACGGCTATGCCTTTCTGTTTTCCATGCCTTTTTCCAGAACGTCCTATGTGAAGGAGAAATATATATTCTCAATCCTTATGGGAGGCGGTGCATGGCTGCTTTCGGTTGTACTGTCGGGAATTCTCATTACTATTCGGAATCCGCAGATAAGCGTCATGGACTGGCTACCGATTGATCTGCTATATATTTGCATCGTTCTTCTGTTTGCGGCTGTCATGATTCCTGTACAGCTGAAATTCGGTGGAGAACGGGGTAGAGTGGCATTGCTGCTTACCGTTGGTGTTGCCGTGCTGGGAAGTATGGGAGTCATAAAGCTTCTTGAAATACTGCAGGTAGATCTGGATGCTGTTCTGGCATCTATGAGTACACTGAATATGATGCAGATCGGATGTGCTGCAGGGATATTCTCGGTAGTACTGCTTGCGATATCCTACCGCATCAGCTGTCGTGTTATGAAAAACAAAGAATTCTAAAGCAATCATAAAACGATATATAGGGATAGCCGACAACGGGCTGTTCCTTTTCTTCTGGAAAGACTTCTTAAACAAAAGGACTCTTAAAGTGTAAGCGAATTCTGAAGCGATTATGGACATGGCTGTAAAAGCAAGGCGGAAGCAGTCGGATCATAGGAATTTACTACTTCCGGTTTTTCAGCTTTTTATATGCGTACCCTGATCTGCGTAAGAGGCATGGTAAAATCATACGTGTAGTATTCTGTAAATACCTTTCACGTACATGAGATGTAAAATCAACCCATGTATCGCTCCATCTCCTCTGCTTCAGCTTTTTCATAATTTCGATACAGGTCACTCAGTACGGACATGGAGGTTTGTGTTCTGCGATTTTTAGCAGTGTGCAAATACTGGTATGATACGAAATATTCATCTTTCGCTTTGTTCATGCAGCACTTATTTAAAGGCTGCATGCTGTATCCGGAACAATCTAATGATACAAATTACGGGAAAGCCATTCCTTTTACGGGAATGGCTTTATCAACCTACGATTGCTGCATAGGTTTCATAGATGGAATTCCATGTATAACGTCCGACGAGTCCATCTACTGCCAGTCCGAATTCCCGCTGAAAGGCACGTACAGACCGATCTAAGCCAGGCCCGAAGCGGCTGTCAATGGTGACAGAGGGAATGGATGGATAGCTTTCTGAAATAATGGAAAGGAAATACTGCAGCTGTTGCACTTCGATGCCGACATCCCCCTGACGCAGCACCCTTCCGGTCCATAGGCCGGTGAAATACCCCTCCAGTCTGCCAAGACTTCCCAACTCCGCCAGCTTGCGGACTGCGACATAGATTCGGGAAATCTGATACCAGGTGGACTGCCCGACAATCCCATCCACGGTAAGATCAAACTGCCGCTGAAAGGCTCTTACCGCACTCTCTGTCTGTGGTCCGAATATAGCATCCGGCGGATAGATCAGCGGAATGTTGGGATAATTGACAGCGATTCCGTTCAAAAGCTCCTGAATGATAAACACCGGCTGACCGCTGCTTCCAAGGCGCAGAGCATAGCCCGGATAGGATGGCGTGTAGGGCTGCCAGTTATCCGTTTCCAGAAACTGCATCTGATCACCGTAATAATATCGGATGATGCCATAGGAATCGTATCCGCGATTTGCCAAATCCAACGTTCCCCATTGCTTCAGCCCCGGACACTGCGCCCTTTTTCCATCGCAGTATTCCGCATAGTACGGCTCCCGATAAAACGGCTTTTTCAGATAATCTCCTATAACCTCATCCACAACCGCAGCTATACTATCATAGATATTACGACCAGGAACAAATGCCTGATCAAAGGCTGTGGAATTGGTAATATCATAAGAATATCCTCTGCTTCGATACCATTCTGTATAAATACGGTTTAAGGCAAGGGACATTTGACACCAGATATTTGCCCGTAAAGCTTCATACGGCCAAGTCGGGTAAATTTCACTGGATGCGACATTCTTGATATAATCGACAAAGCCAATGGTAACATTTTGTGCACTGGCTGTCGGTCTTCCCAGATGCACGGTAATCGTGGTTGGAAGAATGATTTCTTCTAGCATGAGCGACATCCTCCTCCCTCATGAAGCTGATGCTCACCGATATCAAGGGAATTGACCGCACCCCGGACTCCGGAATTTTGCATGACAACGGTCAGCGTTGAATCGGTTTCTGCAAATATCTGTACACCGTTACGTATTTCTGTATCAAAACCTTCTTTGGCAACGTGAATATCATACTGACCATACGGGCGAGTCAGTGAGTGAATGTCTGTTGAATGCGAGCTATCCGGAGCATCCAATTCAATACGCTGTGTTCTGCCGGATTCATTCGTTCTGTATTCCTTGATAAATACAGATCCGCGCTCATCCCGGCGAAAAACACTGATCTGCGCATTGGGAATGGGCTGTGCGCTTTCCTCCATGGTTTCAACCATGACATATCCTGTAGTGATAGTATCACCTCCTTTACAGCGTATGCCGCAAATGTCCGTGGTATCGGGTCAATCGCCTTTCTGTGCCGGTGCGAATTACAGAAATATTTCACTACAGTGATATTTTTGTGATTAACATTACATATACTTGAAAAGGTGAAGATGATGAAAAGAAAAAAATACCTGCTGGGTGCAGGACTGCTGTGCACCATACTGGCAGCATCCTTCTGTCTGTCGCACATTACCTCCGTTTCGGCCAAACGTGCCTTCCATGCACTGGATGGTGTGGAAATCGTATTGGATCCCGGACATGGGGGAAAGGATGACGGTGCCCGCAGCAACGAAGCGAAGGAACAGGAAATCAATCTGAAAATTGCACAGAAGCTGAAGAAGCTGCTGGAGGAAGGTGGTGCCCATGTGACGATGACCCGTGACGGTGCCTATGATCTGGCAAGCGAAGGTGCTTCCAACCGCAAGCGCGAGGATATGAAAAAGCGTATCGAGCTGATCAATCAGGACAAGACGGATTTGTTCATCAGCATCCATTTGAATTCCTATCCTAACACAAGTGTAAAGGGTGCCCAGGCCTTTTATGCTCCCAAGAATGAGGTATCCAAGGTATTTGCGGACATTGTGCAGAAGCATTTCCGCGCACTGACGCAGACGAAGATGACAAGCAAGCCGGGAGATTATTATATTCTGAATAATGCGCAGAAGATCGGTTCTCTTGTAGAGTGCGGGTTTCTATCGAATGCAGAGGATCGTGCGAAGCTTATTACCGATGAATATCAGCAAAAGGTGGCGCAGACGCTGTATGACAGTATACTGGAATATTTCAATTTCCTGTCGTGAGAATACCGATAACCGAATGAGAATGTGATTTAAAAGCTGCTGTATAGGCGGGTGTACAGCATGGCGAATAGAATGACTGCTTCATAGCAGCCGTAATCTGCAGGACAGGGCAAAGGAGCGCCGTATGTGCTTGTAGGATGCGTTTATAGCCGACTTTGCCTTGATTACAGCCTGTACAGAAAACTCTGCATGCTTATCCTATGAAACATACAGAATGAGCTGCTGAACCTTGGATGAGCTCCTGATAGGGATGTTCCCGTTGTGAATGCTATCGGTTATATCTTTGTTATTCAACCGGATTTGTATGGCATAGTTCTTCTGATCTGCATAAAGGTGAAAGGTTCTTCGCTTTCCTTTAAAGAGCGCATATCGTTCACTGCTGTTTCGATGGTGCACTTTGCCGTCGAACAGAGTACCGCTGCCTCGTACTTCAATCTGCAGCAGACAACGCTCCTGTCTGCCCTGCGGTTCCATGAAAACTGTAATGGCTGAGCAAAGATCCTGTGTTTGCCGCATGAATAGGCAATGTATCACAAGCAGAAATAGTCCTGTACAAAGGATAATTTTGGTCAGATAAAAAAATGTTTTTCTCATGTGCTTCCTTTCCTGTGCAAAAATCAAGTTACACATCGTGAACAGAAAAGCCCTGTACCACATAATATCCATTATGTAGTACAGGACATTTTTAGTGTGCAGGAGGCAGGACTGCAATCAAAGGCAGGGAAACGGTTAGCTGGGCAAATTTTCTGTTTAAGAAAAGAAAGATGAATAGCTGATGATATCTTCCTCAGTTATGTAAGAATATATGGTAAAATATACCTGTAAGCAGAACAGCAGTGCTACCACATAATGGATATTATGTGGTATTTTTCAACAGAGGCGTACCAGATTCATGCGGGACAGTGTCTTCTCATATTCCTGAAAGCTGGTCATCGTATACACCCTGGTGGTCTCAATGGAGGAGTGCCCGAGGATATCCGCCAGTCGAACCACATCCTTTTCCATACTGTAGAAGGTGAAGGCGAACAAATGCCGCAGATTATGCGGAAAAACCTTGTTGCTGCTGACATTGGCATGGAGACACAGCTTTTTCATCGCTTTCCAGATATTGCTGCGATCCAGCGGTCTTCCGGAATTCGTGACGAAAACACTGCCGGATGTTATCTTTTTTCTTTTACAGTATGCCAGCAGCTGTTTACGCAGTCTGGATGGAAAGAATATATAGCGGAGCTTACCTTTATTCTGCACGGCTGCCTTTCTGCTTTTTACAGCTTCCACAGTAATGAATCGATGCTCGGATACACGGATTCCGGTCGCGCATATGGTTTGAAGCAGCAGATACATACGCTCATTATGGGTATCCTGCGCTGCTTTTAAAAGTCTGGCATAGTCTTTCTTAGTCAGCTCTCTCTCTTTCTCAATACAGGTTCTTTTCTGTATTTTCAATAGCTTTACCCGATATCCGGGCTGATTGATAAAGGTGAAAAAACAGTTAATTGCAACAAGCATGCTGTTGATGCTTACTGAGGTATAGGATTTCATCAGCTCCTCCTTATACTTTATAATACACTGCTTCGTCAGAGTCTTTTCGGAAGAAAGGTAGGCAAAGAGTCTGGTAATATCCCGGATGTATTTTTGTACGGTCAATGTACTTTTTTCTTCCTCGATTAAATGGATTCTGAAAATATCAATCTGCTCAAATGCTTCTGTATAGTCCATGCTGGTTCCTCCTGTAATCATTGTTATGTACCATATCATAGCACAAATCCGGCTTTGATCTCACCGATGTGGCTTGTGGAAAACAGAGAGCACTCCGGCTTGACGGCTTTTTGTGATAAAAAAATTAAAAATATGTTGACATCATGTTTTGCTTGTGGTATTATTTACAGGCATTCGATGGAAATGGGCCTGTAGCTCAGGTGGTTAGAGCGCACCCCTGATAAGGGTGAGGTCGTTGGTTCAAGTCCATTCAGGCCCACCATCGAATTTCAATATACATGGGGTGTTAGCTCAGCTGGGAGAGCACCTGCCTTGCACGCAGGGGGTCATCGGTTCGATCCCGATACGCTCCACCATATAACATGATCAGGTTATTTACATTTCGCCGAACGGTTAAAAAAGACTTTAATTAAAGGCTTTGAGAGATGTATAACCTGTTTTTTGTTTTATTCTGATTTTCGTGTTATCCGTGTTTACATTTCGTGTTTCAGGCATATACTGTTCACTGCGTTGACCAAAGCTCATAAAAAGATTTTAAAATACTAATTGAAATAAATAATATGAAGCATAGCAAAGCGTGATGACCAGCTTTTGCTTCCTTCCAGGCTTGATTTGTTGTACGAAAATGACAGTCAGGCAGGTGATATCGGTATCGCAGGTTTACGTTAGAAAGGTCAGTTCTCTGTTAGGATAAACTGGAAGATACATGGTTGGATCTTTTATGAGTGTTTGACTGATTACAGGAATACAAACCGACTTTTTGCGTTTCTGAATGATCGTATGGCGTTGTGAAAACAATGCATGCTATAATACAGTTGGTAAAAGGGTGTGATCAAATGGATAAAAGCTATCACTGGATCAACGATTCAGTCAAAATTGATTTTGCCTTGCCTTCCATGATTCAGGAGCTGGTGGATGAGCTGGAGGAAATGGATCGGAAGGAAGACTGGTCATACTTTGACAGATGTGGATTCATTGAGAATATTACAAAAGAATTTGTTATCAATAAAGAAATGACCAGCAAACAGAGGGATATCCTATGTCAAAGATATCGTGGAGGATAAACACATGTATTTGATTGATTTTAACGAGTGTCAGGAAAATAACAAAGCCTATGGTGGGATGGCTGGCAGTAAGCTTGGAATCATTTATCAGGGGGAGGACTGGATTCTGAAATTTCCTAAATCTACAAAGGGAATGAGAAAAACGGAAATTTCTTATACAACCTCTCCGTTATCTGAGTATATAGGCAGTCATATTTATCAGATTCTCGGCTATCCTGTACATGAAACCAAATTAGGGACAAAGGATAACAAACTGGTTGTTGCATGTAAAGATTTTACGGATTCACATGTTCGATTACAGGAATTCAGAGAAATCAAAAACTATTACAATAAAGAACTGGAGGCAATTCTGGAAGATACAGTAACAGATAGCAACAGTGTTGGCAGTACAAGTCTTCACGCGGTAAAGGCACATCTGAACTATAATTCCCTATTGTATATGATTGATGGAATGTCAGAGAGGTTCTGGGATTGTGTCATGATCGACGGGCTGATAAATAATAATGATCGCAATAGCGGAAACTGGGGTATCCTGCGATATTCCGATGGCAGTTTAGCGCTGGCGCCTGTATTTGATAACGGTGCTTCTTTTTCCACGAAGATTTCCGATGAGAAAATAAACGACATGTTGAAGAATGAAGATAGGATTCTCAGCAGTGCAATCAGCACAGTCACCGGATATAATATCGACGGGAAGGTACTGCAGTTCGGTGCGCTATTGAAGCTTGAAGATAAAGATATTCATAATGCAGTAAAGCGTGTCGTTCCACAGATACAGAGGCATATGGATGCGATAACTGATTTCATTTATGCTATTCCCAATGCAGATAACGGAATAGAAATCATCAGTGAAATACGTAAAGAGTTTTATATAAAGGGAATGGAGCTTCGATTGCAAAAGCTCCTGTTGCCGGCATACGAATATACCATGCGAGCAGTGCTGTAACAGGTAAGTTTTTCACTTCACGTGCGTTGAATTATCATGTTTGAGAAATCGAGATAATTCAGAAAGAGGAAATATGAGTGTGTTCAGACTTTACGTATTGATCCGGCTACCCTGTGCTGTTAATGTTTTATCGCAGATCTTTAGACGCAGTTTGTGATACAGACATAAAAAACAATAACCGAGAGTATACATAATGATATTCATATAGTGAAGTCGTATAAGAACTTGCGGCTTCGTAAAATTATCAGCTTTGTGTCTTTACCATATAAAATCTCTTAATAGCTTGCGAAAAAATGATAAAAACCTTGTTGACACACGAAAAAAGTAGTGGTATTATATATGAGCATTCGATGGAAACGGGCCTGTAGCTCAGGTGGTTAGAGCGCACCCCTGATAAGGGTGAGGTCGTTGGTTCAAGTCCATTCAGGCCCACCATCGAATTTCAATATACATGGGGTGTTAGCTCAGCTGGGAGAGCACCTGCTTTGCACGCAGGGGGTCATCGGTTCGATCCCGATACGCTCCACCATGACAATAATAGTCGAACTTCTTATCTTAATAGAGAGGTTCGGCTTTTTTCTAATTTACAGTTAAAGCAGAATCTTATAGGCGCCATTACAGTTATATCACTGTATATGGCGCCTTTTTCTATATACATGAATGCAGAATTGGAGGTATAGCGGAATGGAAAACACAATGAAACATGCTCAACCGCAACGTTATTATGTTACAAAGGAGCAAGATGCTATCATCGGCAGTCTGGCAAAGCGCATCGGTGTAAGTAAATCGAAGTGTGTGAGGATATGCATGGTAACGATCGCAGAAAATCCGGTCTTAGAATATATCATATCGAACGGAGTTCTACTCAATACGTGTGATGAAGTCTTCTACTATTATCTATCTATGATAGAAGTAATCGATGAAGCACTGGAACGATTAGAAAAACAAGGCATCGATATCGAAATCCATAGATCGAAGATAAATATAGCAGAGTTGAAGAAATTCAAAGAGGATTGCTATTCGATTTTAGAAGACAAGAAAGGAACCGATAAAGAAGAGATGTAAGTGTCTCCCCCCCTGCAGCTTAGCCTGTAGGAATATGAAGAGGATGAAAAAATCCTCCCAGGTAAAAAAAACATCCATACGATTAACACACGGTGGTAAGAGTCTGTGATGTATATTTAATCGAACAAATTATGCACTTACTTCCAAGAACGACAGACAGCGATCCGGAAGCAGCTGTCTGTACAAAAAGAAGTATCGATAACACAAGGAGGAAGAAGATCATGTTGACGGTTCATTTCAAAAACAAGGAAGAGTTTTATGAGCAGATCGCAGATG